>Ga0190271_10000002_pt1 | contig 371155 bp, 366 predicted proteins | sample Popmic356T_FD_133747 | JGI IMG/M metagenome (GOLD analysis project Ga0190271, IMG submission 133747) | Populus adjacent soil microbial communities from riparian zone of Weber River, Utah, USA - 356 T | ecosystem: Environmental > Terrestrial > Soil > Riparian zone | place: USA: Utah...
GCCGCGGCCACGTCTCCAACCTCTTCCCGATTCCCGATTTCGAGGCCAAGGAGGCGATCGCCGCGACCGGCGTCACCGGCTCGCAGCTCAATCGCGCGACCCCGGTTCTCGCCAAGCTGGCCCGCCTGTTCCGCGAGAACGACATGACCCTGGCCGAGATCAACCCGCTGGCCGAGCTCACCGACGGCAGCTTCGTCGCCCTCGACGCCCACATGGAGATGGAGGAGGAGGCCGTGGGTCGCCAGAAGGCGCTCCTGCGCAAGCACCTCGAGATCGCCGAGGACGACACCCGCGAGACCTACGAGCCCTCCGCCTTCGAGCGCAACGTCGCCGCGATCGACGCCGCCGACCACCGCGGCGTGATCCAGGGCAAGGACCACGGCTTCACCGGCAACCTCGGCCTCGTGATCGGCGCCGGCGGCGGCTCGCTGACCCTGACCGACGCGGTCCGCAGCCAGGGTGGCAAGCCGGCCAACTACTCCGAGATCGGCGGCAACCCGTCGGTGGCCAAGGCCTGCGGGCTCGCCAAGGAGGTGCTCGAAAAGGACGGAGTCGAGAAGATCGCCGTGATGATGTCGATCGTCTCCAACACCCGGGTCGACATCGTCGCCCGCGGCGTCATCAAGGCCTGCCTCGAGCTCGACAAGGACCCCGGCGAGACGATCGCGATCTTCCGCATCCCGGGGGCCTGGGAGGAGGAGGGCTTCAAGATCCTCGACCGCTACGGGGTCGAGTACTGCGACCGCTCGGTCCCGATGTGGGAGGCGGCCGGCCGCGCGATCGCCAAGATCCAGGGAGCCCCCGCCTGATGAGCATTCTGCTGAGCAAGGAGACGACGTTCATCGTCCAGGGGATCACCGGTCGCGAGGCGGTCAACCTGACCCGCGAGTGCCTCGACTACGGCTCCAGGGTCGTCGGCGGCGTCACCCCCGGCCGCAAGGGCCGCGAGGTCCACGGCGTGCCGGTCTTCGACACCGTCGCCCAGGCGGTCGAGAACCACGGCGGCCCGATACATGGCTCGGTGGTTACGGTCCCCCCCGCCTTCACCAAAGACGCGGTCTTCGAGGCGATCCTCAACGGGATCAAGCTGATCGTGATCGTCACCGAGCGGATCCCGCGCGGCGACGTCGCCCAGATGGTCGAGCTGGCGAACATGGAGGGGGCGCGGATCATCGGCCCCAACTGCCTCGGCCTGATCGTTCCCGAGGTCTGCAAGATGGGCGGGATCGGCGGTCCCGCGAAAGACGCAGCCAAGGCCTACGCCCCCGGCCCGGTCGGGGTGATGAGCCGCTCGGGCGGGATGACGACCGAGATCTCCTCCTCGCTGACCCAGGCCGGGCTCGGCGTCTCGACCGCGATCTCGATCGGCGGCGACGCGATCATCGGCTCCACCTACGCCGAGCTGATGCCCTACTTCGAGGCCGACGAGCAGACCGAGGCGATCGTCATCTACACGGAGCCCGGCGGCCGCATGGAGGCCCAGCTCTCCGAGTGGGTCGCCGAGAACGACAGCCGCCTGCCGATCGTCGCCTTCATGGCCGGCAAGTTCATGGACGACGACGAGATGAAGGGAATGAGCTTCGGCCACGCCGGCACGATCGTCGAGGGCAAAGAGGACACGGCGACGGAGAAGATCACGCGCCTCGAAGCCGCCGGCATCCGCGTCGTCGAGCGGATCGACGAGATTCCCGACGCCGTCAAGGAGAAGCTGGGGGTGACCGCATGAGCGAGACGCTGAACCGGGTCTTCATCGACGTCGAGGTCGACGAGCCGGCGAGGTCCGACGTCGAGCTGGCGAAGAAGCTCGAGGAGGTCTGCCCCGTCGACATCTACCGGGCAACCGACTCCGGAGTCGACGTCGTCGAGGAGAACCTCGACGAGTGCGTCCTCTGCCGCCTCTGCATCGAAGCCGCCCCCGCCGGCACCGTGCACGTCAAGAAGCTCTACGACAACACCGAGCTCTCCTAACCCCACCCACGGCTAGCGAAGTGGCTGGAGCGCCGGGGCGAGTCCCTGCGTGATGTTCGTCACATTACTCGCATATAAATTTATATCTGGGTAACCTGATGGAAGATGGCTTCCGTCGCCCCCAGGCGCACCCGACTTCCCCGCGAGGACCGCATGGAGCAGACGCTCAGCGTCGCCCGGGCGCTGTTCGCCGAGCGTGGCTATTCGGCGGTCACCATGGACGAGGTCGCGGCGGACGTCGGGGTCACCAAGCCCCTCCTCTACAACTACTTCGGCAACAAGGAAAGCCTCTACATCGCCTGCATGGAGCGGGCTGGTGAGGCGCTCTCGGCGACGATCGCATCCGCGGTGGCCGAAACCGGCTCCCCCGAAGAGGCGCTGCGCGCGGGTGGCCAGGCGTTCTTCGCCTTCCTCGACTCCGACCGTGCCGCCTGGGAGGTTCTCTTCGACGAGACGCTGCCCCGCGGGGGCGACGTCGCCGAACGGGTCGATGCCCACCGCGGCAAGATCCTCGGCCTCGTCACCGCCTCGATCATGGGCCAGGTCCCGACGCAGATGCAGGACGCCGCGCGGGTCGAGGTCGAGGCGCTCTCCGAGGCTTTGCTGGGCGCCGCCGAGGCGCTCGCCCACTGGTGGCTGCGGACCGAGGCGATCTCGGCCCCCGACGCCGCCGACCTGCTGATCGCGACGATCGAACCCGGCCTGAGGGACCGCTGGGCTCCGGTCGCACGCAAGACGACTCCGAAAGCCAAATCGAAAGGCAAAAGCAAGTGATCGACAGCCCCAACCGGGTCGCCATCGTCGGCGGCAACAGGATCCCGTTCGCGCGCTCGGACAGCGCCTACGCCCACGCCACCAACCAGGACATGCTGACCGCGGCCCTCGACGGTCTCATCGACCGCCACGGCCTCGACGGCGAGCGCCTGGGCGAGGTCGCCGGCGGCGCCGTGCTCAAGCACTCCCGCGACCGCGACCTCACCCGCGAGAGCGTGCTCAGCACCCGCCTCGCCCCGGAGACGCCGGCCTACGACGTCCAGCAGGCTTGCGGCACCGGCCTCGAGACGACGATCCTGGTCGCCAACAAGATCGCCCTCGGGCAGATCGACGCCGGCATCGCCTGCGGCGTGGACACCACCTCGGATGCGCCGATCGCCCTCAACGAGGGCCTGCGCGAGACCCTGCTCGAAGCCAACCGCCAGCGCTCCACCGCCGGCAAGCTCAAGGCCCTGACCGGGATCCGCCCGGGCCACGTGGTCCCCGCGATCCCGCGCAACGAGGAGCCGCGCACCGGGATGTCGATGGGCGAGCACTGCGCGATCATGGCCTCCGAATGGGAGATCGGCCGTGAGGAGCAGGACGAGCTCGCGGTCGCCAGCCACCGCAACCTCGCCGCCGCCTACGAGCGCGGCTTCCAGGACGACCTGATCACCCCCTACCTGGGGCAGGAGCGCGACCAGAACCTGCGCCCCGACTCCAGCCTCGAGAAGCTGGCGAAGCTGAAGCCGGTCTTCGGCGGCGAGGGCGGGACGATGACCGCCGCCAACTCGACCCCGCTCAGCGACGGCGCCAGCGCCGTCCTCCTCGCCAGCGAGCGGTGGGCGAAGGAGCACGACCTGCCGATCCTCGCCTACGTGACCGAGGCCCAGACCGCGGCCGTGGATCACGTCCACAAGCGCGAAGGGCTGCTGATGGCGCCCGCCTACGCGATGCCGCGGATGCTCGACCGGGCCGGGGTCGGCCTCGGCGACTTCGACTACTACGAGATCCACGAGGCCTTTGCCGCCCAGGTGCTCTGCACCCTGAAGGCGTGGGAGGACCCGGAGTTCTGCAAGGAGAAGCTCGGCCTCGACGGACCGTTCGGCTCGATCGACCGGGCCAAGCTCAACGTCAACGGCGGCAGCCTCGCCGCCGGTCATCCGTTCGCGGCGACCGGGGGACGGATCGTCGCCGGGCTGGCCAAGCAGCTGCACGAAGACGGTGGCGGCCGCGGCGTGATCAGCATCTGCGCCGCCGCCGGCCAGGGTGTCGTCGCGGTCCTCGAGGGACCGGAGTCATGAGGGACTTTGGCGACACGGTGGGTTTCGGTAATTCGACTCCGGGTCGGTCGGGGCCCGAATGGAGGATTCGATGAGTGACAGGTACGCACAGCTGGTCAATTCGCCCGGGCTCTCGCAGATCGCGAGCCAGTTGGGCCTGCCGCGGCCGGTCGAGCTCGAGCGGCGCCGCTCCGGCGGCCCGGTCCTGAAGGGGAAACTGCTCTCCGGAGCGGCCCCGGGCGGGCGCCTCGAAAAGCCGCTGAAGGCGCTGCTCGACGCGATCAAGGTCGAACGGGCGGGAGCCGAGGGCAAGGCGAAGGCCCTCGTCTTCGACGCCTCGGGGATCGCCGACTCGACCGAGCTGGTCGAGCTCCAGCGCTTCTTCTACCCCGCTGTCGGCCGGCTCGAGCGCAACGGCCGCGTCGTCGTCCTCGGCACACCCCCGGCCGAGGCCGGCTCCGCCCGGGCCGCGACCGCCCAGCGCGCCCTCGAGGGCTTCACCCGCTCGCTCGGCAAGGAGATCGGCGGCAGGGGCGCGACCTGCCAGCTCGTCTACGTGACCAAGGACGGCGAGGACCAGCTCGAGTCGACGCTGCGCTTCCTCCTCTCCCCCCGATCCGCCTATGTCTCGGGACAGGTGATCGAGGTCGGCAAGGGCGTCGCGCCGCTTCCCGAGCTCGATTGGGAGCGGCCGCTCGAGGGCAAGGTCGCGCTCGTCACCGGCGCCTCCCGCGGAATCGGCGCCGCGATCGCCGAGACCCTCAACAGCGACGGCGCCGAGGTCGTCTGCCTCGACATCCCGCAGGCCGCCGCGGAGCTCCGCACGGTCGCCGCCGCGGTCGGCGGCGCCGAGCCGCTCGAGCTCGACATCACCGCCGACGATGCCCCCGAGCGGATCGCGAGCCGCCTCTCCGGCGGTGTCGACGTCGTCGTCCACAACGCCGGCGTCACCAAAGACCGGACGATCGCGAAGATGCCGGAGGAGCGTTGGTCCCAGCTGATGGAGATCAACCTCTCGAGCGAGGAGCGGATCAACGACGCCCTCCTCGACGGCGGCAGGCTCAATGCCAACGGGCGGATCGTCTGCGTCTCCTCGATGTCGGGGATCGCCGGCAACTCCGGCCAGACCAACTACGCGGCGTCGAAGGCCGGCGTGATCGGGATGGTCGAAGCGCTCGCCCCGGAGCTGGCGGCGAAGGGGCGGACGATCAACGCCGTCGCCCCCGGCTTCATCGAGACCCAGATGACAGCGGCGATGCCGATCGGCCCGCGCGAAGCGGGCCGGCGGATGAGCAGCCTCTCGCAGGGGGGCCTGCCGGTCGACGTCGCCGAGACGATCGCCTGGTTCGCGAGCCCCGCCTCGACCGGGGTCAACGGCAACGTGGTCCGCGTCTGCGGCCAGAACCTGCTCGGAGCCTGACGGTGACTGCCCGCACCCTCGACAGCTCGCCCGGGATCCTGCCGCTCTACGCCCGCGCCGCGGCGCCGATGATCCCGGGCGCCTCGCTGCTGCCGTTCCTGCCCGGCGGCGGCGGCGAGATCCCGGAGCTGGAACTGAAGCTCGACGGCGTCGAGGCCGACCCCAAGGACGTCGCCGCCTACGCCCGGGTCTGCGGCTTCACCCTCCGCGACCAGCTGCCGCCGACCTACCCGCACGTGGCGGCCTTCCCGCTCCACATGGCGGTGATGGCCGACCCGAGCTTCCCGTTCGGCGCCGTCGGCCTCGTCCACCTCGAGAACTCGATCACCCAGCACCGGGCGATCGGGGTCGACGAGGCGTTCGACCTCAGCGTCCGCCCCACGCCGCTCCAGCCGCATCAGAAGGGCAGGACGTTCAGCCTCGTCACCGAGGCTCGGGTCGGCCGGGAGCTGGCCTGGGAGAGCGTCAGCACGATGCTGCGTCGTGGCAAGGGCGAGGAGTCCGCGCCGAAGGCGACCTCGCGCGATTTCGACTCCGTGCCGGCCGCGGCCGAGTGGCGGCTCGGGGGCGACCTCGGACGCCGCTACGCGGCCGTCTCCGGCGATCGCAACCCGATCCACATGCACGCCCTGACCGCGAAGCCGCTCGGATTTCCGGCCGCGATCGCCCACGGGATGTGGACCAAGGCCAGGTGCCTGGCAGCGCTCGAATCGCGGCTGCCCGACGCCTTCACCGCCGCCGTCGCCTTCAAGCGGCCGATCGTGCTGCCGGCCAAGGTCGAGTTCGGGTCCGAGGACGGGTCCGGGGGCGAGATCGAGTTCTTCGTCAGAGACGCCAAGAAGAAGACACCACACCTCGAAGGGAGCGTGAAGTGAGCACCGACACCGACAAGACGGTCGCCGACCGCAGCATGGGCTTCGGGCTGAAGGCGCTGAACCGCCTCGCCGGCTCGGGCCTGTTGGACAAGATCAAGCTTCGGAAGCAGGTCGAGGGCCTCGTCTACAAGGGCTCGAAGAACGGCTTCCGCACCGCGACCGCCGCCGGGCGCAGCTTCAAGGCCGCCCAGCAGCTCGGCAAACCGGCCCGGCAGAAGACCGGGAAGTCGAAGGGGCTCTTCGACGTCACTCCCGACGACGAGCAGCAGATGTTCCAGGAGGCGGGCCGCTCCTTCGCCGAGGAGAAGATCCGCCCCGCCGCCCTCGCCGCCGACGACGCCTGCGAGACGCCGAAGGAGCTGCTCGGGCAGACCGCCGAGCTCGGCGTCAACATGCTCGGCGTCCCGGAGGAGCTCGGCGGCGTCATGCACGAGCAGGCCGCCGTCACCAGCGTCCTGATCGGCGAGGCTCTCGCCCACGGCGACCTCGGCATCGCCTACGCCGCGCTGGCCCCCGGCGCCGTCGCCACCGCGATCGGCCACTGGGGCAGCGCCGAGCAGGAGGCCGCCTACCTCCCCGCCTTCACCGGCGAGGACGTCCCGGCCGCCGCGCTCGCGATGCTCGAGCCGCGACCGCTGTTCGATCCGCTGAAGCTCGAGACCAAGGCCCGCCGGGAGGGCGGGGACTGGATCCTCGACGGGGTCAAGTCCCTGATCGCCCGGGTCTCCGACTGCGAGCTGTTCCTGGTCGCCGCCGAGCGCTCAGGGGAGGGCCCGGCCCTGTTCGTGATCGAGTCGGGGGCCGACGGCCTCTCGACCGAGCCCGAGCCGGCGATGGGACTGCGCCCGGCCGCGACCGGCCGCCTGATCCTCGAGGGCGTCCGCGTCCCCGCCACCGCGATCCTCGGCGAGGGCAAGGCCGAGGACTACGTCGAGTGCGTCAACCGCGCCCGCATCGCCTGGTGCGGGCTCGCGGTCGGCACCTCGCAGGCGGTCCTCGACTACGTGATCCCCTACGTCAACGAACGCTCCGCGTTCGGCGAACCGATCTCGAACCGGCAGGGCGTCGCCTTCGCCGTCTCCGACATCGGGATCGAGACCGACGGCATGCGCCTGCTCACCTACCGGGCGGCGAGCCGCGCCGACCAGGGCAAGGACTTCGCCCGCGAGGCGGCGCTGGCGCGCCGGCTCTGCGCCGCGAAGGGCATGCAGATCGGCTCCGACGGGGTGCAGCTGCTCGGCGGCCACGGATTCGTCAAGGAGCACCCGGTCGAGCGCTGGTACCGAGACCTCCGAGCTGCGGGCGTCATGGAGGGCGCCCTGCTCGTCTAGCCCGAGGGCGACGAGCGAAGGAGAAACCATGATCAATCTCGAGACACCGAAGAAGTTCAAGCCACTGGCAAGCCAGGCCCACCAGGTCGCGACCGAGGTATTCCGGCCGATCTCCCGCAAGTACGACGAGGCCGAGCACGCCTACCCGAAAGAGCTCGACATGCTGGCCTCGCTGATCGACGGCATGAACGACGCATCCGAGCACGGGGCGTCGGGCGCCGCCGGGGTCCGCCGCGAGAGCGGCGACGACTCGGGCGAGAACCGCAACGGCACCAACCTCTCGACCGTGCTCGGCATCATCGAGCTCTGCTGGGGCGACGTCGGCCTGCTGCTGACGATGCCGCGCCAGGGCCTCGGCAACTCGGCGATCGCCTCGGTCGCGACCGAGGAGCAGCTCGAGACCTACGGCGGCAAGTGGGCGGCGATGGCGATCACCGAGCCGGAAGCCGGCTCGGATTCGGCCGCGATCCGCGCCACCGCCGAGCTCGACGGCGACGAATACGTCCTCAACGGCGAGAAGATCTTCGTCACCTCGGGCGACCGCGCCGACCTGATCGTCGTCTGGGCCTCGCTCGACCGCTCGAAAGGGCGGGCGGCGATCAAGTCGTTCATCGTCGAGCGCGACAATCCGGGCCTGAAGCTGGACCGCCTCGAGCACAAGCTCGGGATCAGGGCCTCCGACACCGCCAACTTCACCCTCCAGGACTGCCGGGTGCCGAAAGAGGCGCTGCTCGGCGACCCCGAGGTCAAGGAGAAGGGCTTCGCCGGGGTGATGGAAACGTTCGACAACACCCGGCCGCTGGTCGCCGGGATGGCCTGCGGGGTGACCCGGGCCGCGCTCGAGGAGACGCGCGAGCGTCTCGCCGAGGCCGGCGTCGAGATCGACTACTCGCGTCCGGCGCTCTCCCAGCACGCCGCGGCGGCGCGGTTCCTCGAGATGGAGGCCGACTACGAGGCGGCGCTGCTCCTGACCCTGCACGCCGCCTGGATGGCCGACAACAACAAGCCGAACTCGCTCCAGGCTTCGATGGCGAAGGCGAAGGCCGGCCGCACCGGCGTCGAGGTGACCCTCGGTTGCGTCGAGCTCTGCGGCAGCATCGGCTACGGCGAGGGAGAGCTGCTCGAGAAGTGGGCGCGCGACGCCAAGATCCTCGACATCTTCGAGGGGACCCAGCAGATCCAGCTGCTGATCGTCGCCCGCCAGCTGCTCAAGAAGACCTCCTCCGAACTCAGGTAGCCAGGGAGGCGACCACGTCCATGGCGCCCGCCCGATGTTCGTCGGGCAGGGCGACCATGGCGCGCAGGCGCGCGAGGGCGTTGCGGTCCCCTTCGACCGTGGCGCCCTCGGGGCCTTCGTGGCCGAGCAGGGTCGCCATCACCTCGAAGGGAGTGCCGTCGAGGATCAGGTCGGCGCCCTCGATGCCGCCACGCCGGGCGTCGATCCAGCCGTCGGCGATCGCCAGCCGGTACTCGCGCCCGCCGCTGCGCAGGCCGAGCAGGATCTCGACGTCGGCGGGCGGGTCGAGGGTGACCCGCAGCGCGTTGGGCAGCATCGACGGCTCCATCTCGGCGACCGTCGAGGGGTCGTGGAAGTTGAGCCCCCAGCGCCCCAGTTCGAGCAGCGGCCGCTCCAATCCACGGCCCAGGGGGGTCAGCTCGTAGGCGGTCGCCGACTGCGGCGGCTCGAGCTCGAAGCGGCGGACGACGCCGGCCTCCTCGAGCTCGCGCAGGCGTTTGGTCAGCACATCGGAGGGCGGCCCCCCGGCCAGACGCGCCAGTTCCGAGAACCGCAGGGGTCCGAGCATCAGCTCGCGGACGATCAGCAGCGACCAGCGCTCGCCGATCACATCCAGAGCGCTGGCGAGGCTGCACGGCTGGTCGTATTCCCGGCGACCCATTGCCATCGATGGTAGCAGCGTGATTTGCTTTTCAAAGCATCTACTTTGAAATCTGGTACGGTGCGCGTCAGTGTTCGAGCGAGTCGCCGACCTGACCTGGAAGCACCCGAAGCTCGTCCTCGCGGCGGTCGCCCTCTTCGCGCTCGTCTCGATCGCGATCGGCAAAGACGTCGAGAGCCACCTCAAGGCGGCCGGCTTCACCGATCCGGCCTCCGAGAGCGAGCGGGCGAAGGCGATCCTCAGCGACACCCTCGGCTACGACCCCAACCCGGCGATCTTCCTCGTCGTCCGCGAGCCCGATGGCGGCCGGCTGGCGCTGAGCAGCCCGGAGCTGCGCTCTGAAGTCGCTCGGCTCGCCCGGCGGGTCGATCGGGTCGACGGGGTCGGGCGCGTCGTCGACCCCCTCGCCGAACGGCGCGCCGCATCGCAGCTGATCGCCGCCGACGGCCGCTCGCTCGTGCTTCTCGTCGACCTCGCCGGCGGCGACAGCGAAGACAAGGGCGGGATCGTCGCCGAGGAGATCGAGCCGCTGACCGCGGGGGGCGGCGTCGACGTCCTGATGGGCGGTTATGCGCCCGGCTTCAACGAGGTCAACGACACGACCAAAGAAGACCTGACGAAAGCCGAGCTGATCGCCTTCCCGATCCTCGCGCTGCTCCTCCTGTTCGTCTTTCGCGGGGTGGTCGCCGCCAGCATCCCGCTGCTGCTCGGCGTGATCGCAATCGTCGGCACCCTGTTCGTGCTGCGGGTGATGTCGATGTTCGTCGACACCTCGGTCTTCGCCCTCAACATCGCCACCGGCCTCGGACTGGGCCTGGCGGTGGACTACGCCCTCCTGATGGTCTCCCGATATCGGGAGGAGATCGGCCTCTCCGGGCCGACGCGCGAGGCGCACCGCCGGACCGTGACCACCGCCGGCCGCACCGCGGTCTTCTCCGGCCTCACCGTCGCCGTGGCGATGGCGGCGCTCGTCTTCATGCCCCAGCGCTTCCTCTACTCGATGGCGGTCGCCGGCGCCTCGATCGGCCTGCTCTCGGCGCTGATCGCGATCCTCGTCGTGCCGTCGATCCTCGCCCTGCTGGGCAGCCGGATCGACGCCCTCTCGATCCGCAAGGGCCCGTCGGTCTCGGACCAGTCGGACGGCTGGTATCGCCTCGCCCGAGGCGTGATGAAGCACCCCGTCGGCGTCGCCCTGGCCAGCTCGGCGCTGCTGCTCGCCGCCGCGGCGCCGCTGCTGTGGACGGTCCTGACGGGGCCGAACTCCGACTTCGTCCCCGACGGCAAGCCGTCCGAGGTCGCCAACAGCTACGTCGAAGCCAAGTACCCGCGCGACGTCATCGAGGCGGTCACCGTGACCGTCGACGGCGACGCCGGACGCGCCGAGCTCGCCGCCTACGGCCGCCAGGTCGCCTCCCTCGAGGGCGTCGAGCGCGGCACCCCGTTCGCCCGCGCCTCGGACCGTGTCGCCTACGCGAACTTCGCCCTCACCGACCCCGCCGTCTCGGCGGCCGCCCAGGACACGGTGCACGCGATCCGCGAGCTCCCCCCGCCCGCCGCGACCCGGACCCTGGTCTCCGGGAACACCGCCGGGTTCATCGACCAGAAGCAGAGCCTGATCGACCACGCGCCGCTCGTGGTCGCGATCGTCTCGGTCGCCACCCTCGTGATCCTCTTCCTCCTCACCGGCTCGATGATCCTGCCGCTGAAGACGCTGCTGATGAACGCGATGACCCTCGGGGCGACGCTCGGGATCGTCGTCCTCGCCTTCCAGGAGGGCCTGCTCGACGGCGTCACCGACTACGCCGGGCCCGGCGCCATCGAGGTCACCAGCCTCGTCTTCCTGTTCGCGATCATCTTCGGCCTGGCGACCGATTACGCGGTCCTGGTGATGGCGCGGATCAAGGAGCAGCACGACCTCGGCCACAGCAACGAGGAGGCGGTCGCGGTCGGGATCGGCAAGACGGGCCGCGTGATCAGCGCCGCCGCGGTTTGCATCGCCGTCGTCTTCCTCGCCTTCGCGGTCAGCGAAATCTTCTTCATGAAGCAGATCGCGGTCGGGGTCGCGGTCGGCGTGATCCTCGACGCGACCGTCGTCCGCGCCCTCCTCGTCCCCTCGCTGATGCGCCTGCTCGGCGAGTGGAACTGGTGGGCGCCACGCCCGCTCCGGCGCTTCCAAGAGCGCTTCGGCATCTCCGAGGCCTAACCCCCACTCCCCCGCCGACGGGCCGAAATGTCCAGTCGGAGCCGACAATTCGGCCCGTCGGCGGGGGGTTCGGCAGACTGGCGGGCGTGAACTTCATCGAGGACGTCGTCGAACGCTTCGCCTTCGCCCGGCCGGCGCTGATCGAGGTGACGGCCGAGGGCGAGTTTCGCCAGCACCACTTCGGCGAGCTGTTCGCGCGCTCCGCCGGGCTCTCGGGGGCGTTCGCCGCCCGCGGCGTCAAGCGCGGCGACGTCGTGATGACGATGACCGGCAGCCGCGCCGAGTGGGTCGTGACGATGCTCGCCTGCTGGCGGATGGGGGCGGTCGTCCTGCCCTGCAACCCGCAGCTGCGCCGCAAGGACCTGGCGCTGCGCGCGGCGGCATCCGATGCCCGGCTGGTGGTCGGCGATGAGCGCTACCTCGGCGAGCTTCCCGACGGCATCCCCTACATGGACCTCGACGACCTCGAGCGGGTCTTCGACGAGGACCAGCCTCAGGAGGCGCCGGTCGCCGCCGCCAAGCTCGATCCCCGGGATCCGGCGGCGATCGTCTTCACCTCCGGCACCACCGGCGAGCCGCGCGGGGTCGTCTATCCGCAGCGCTACCTCGGCGGCCAGCGCCTCCAGGCCGAGCACTGGTTCGGAGCCCGCGAGGGCGAGGTCGCCTGGTGCACGGCCGCCCCGGGCTGGGCGAAGTCGACCCGCAACGCCTTCGTCGCCCCCTGGCTCGGCGGCGCCGTCGCGGTCCTCCACGACGGCCGCTTCGACCCCGCCGAGCGCCTCCGCCTCTGCGACGAGCTCGGCGTCAACGTCCTCTGCCAGGCGCCGACCGAGTACCGGATGCTCGCCAGGCGCGGCGACCTCGAGCGGGTGCCCTCCCTGCGGCGGCTGGTCTCGGCGGGCGAGCCGATCGAGCCGGAGGTGATCCGTCATTTCCGCGAGCGCCTCGGGCTGCCGATCGCCGACGGCTACGGCCAGACCGAGACCGGCGCGATCAGCGGCATCCGCCCCGGCCTCGACGACCCGGCGCTCGACGGCTCGATGGGAGCGCCGCTGCCGGGGCTGGAGACCAGGGTCATGGAGGACGGCGAGCTACAGCTCCGCATCAGCTCCTCCCCCACTTTCTTCGACCACTACCTGGACGGCGCCGACCCGGCGGCGGAGGAGTGGTGGCCGACCGGCGATCGCGTCCGCGAGGACGAGCGGGGCAATCTCTGGTTCGAGGGCCGCTCCGACGACCTGATCCTCTCCTCCGGCTACCGGATCGGCCCCTTCGAGGTCGAGTCGGCGCTGGTCTCGCACCCGGCCGTCGCCGAGGCGGCGGCCGTCGCCGCCCCCGACCCCGAGCGCGGATCGGTCGTCCGCGCGATCGTCGTCCTCGGCGCCGACAGCTCGCCCTCGGACTCGCTCGCCGCCGAGCTGAAGGAGCACGTCAAAGCCGAGACCGCCCCGTACAAGTACCCGCGGATCGTCGAATTCGCCTCCGAGCTGCCGAAGACGAGCAGCGGCAAGATCCGACGGGCGGAGTTGCGCGAGCAGTAGGCTGGGCCCGTGGCCGAGATCGATCGCAAGCGGATCGCCGAGCTGACCGAGGCCCAGCAGGAGACCTTCCGCAACCGCACCGGCGCCTCGGCCAAGACCTTCGAGCGCGCCGTGAAATCGATGCCCGGCGGAGTGCCCTCCTCGTTCCAGGAAAACGACCCCTGGCCGGTCTACATCGACCGCGGCGAGGGCAGCCGGGTCTGGGACGTCGACGGCAACGAGTACATCGATTTCCACAATGGCTTCGGGGTGATGTGCATCGGCCACGCCAATCCCACCGTCGGCGCCGCCGTCAAGGCGCAGATCGACCGCGGCACCCACTTCGCCGCACCCACCGACGGCTCGATCGCCGTCTCCCAGGAGCTGAGCCGGCGCTTCGGCCTGCCGCAGTGGCGCTTCAACAACTCCGGGACCGAGGCGACGATGGACGCCGTCCACCTCGCCCGCGGCGCCACCGGCCGCGACCTCCTGCTGAAGATCGAGGGCTCCTACCACGGCCACCACGATTCGGTGATGGTCTCGGTCTACCCGCCCCTCGAGGCGCTCGGCGAGCGCGACGACCCGGTCAGCGTCCCCTACGGCGGCGGCGTCCCGCTGGCGCTGACCGAACTGACGCGCGCCGTCCCCTACAACGACGCCGACGCGCTTGAGAGCGTCCTCGGAAAGATCGGCGACCAGGTCGCCGGGCTGATCATGGAGCCGGCGATGATGAACATCAACATCATCCCGCCGAAGGAGGGATACCTGGAGCGGGTCCGCGAGCTGACCGCGGCCCACGGCGTCACCCTGATCTTCGACGAGGTCAAGACCGGCTGCACGATCGCCGCCGGCGGCGCCACCGAGCGCTTCGGCGTCACCCCCGACGTCATCACCCTCGCCAAGGCCAGCTGCGGCGGCTACCCGGGCGGCGCGATCGGGATGACCGAGGAGCTCGCCGCGCTGGTCGCCGACGGGACCGTGAAGCAGTACGGCACCTTCAACGGCAACCCGCTGGTGATGGCCGCCGCCGAGGCGACCCTGACCGAAGTCCTCACCGACGCCGTCTACGCCGAGCTCGAGGCGACCAACCGCGGCCTGCTCGACGAGTGCCAGGCGATCATCGATGCCAACGGGCTCCCCGCCTACACCGAGGGCCTCGGTGCCAAGGGGGCCGTGATCTTCTCGCCCGAGCGGATGTTCGAGTACCGGGACTATCTGAGCAAGGTCGACGACGAGCTCTCGACCCTGGCCTGGCTCTACCACATGAATCACGGGATCTTCATGACCCCCGGCACCGAGGAGGAGTGGACCCTCTCGATCGCCCACGACGAGGGCGATCGCCGGCGCTACCTCGACGCCTTCGAGGCCTTCGCCACCGACCTCTCCGCCGGGTGAGCGGCAGCGACGCCGCAGCCGTCGCCCGCGCCTACTTCGACGCGGTCGCGGCCAGGGACCCGGAGGCGATGGCGTCCTGCTGGGAGCCGGGCGGGGTCGACGAGCTCCACGGCCTCGCCTCGCTCCGCGCCCCCGAGGAAGTCGTGGCCTGGTTCGCCAACACCTTCCGGGCCGTCCCCGACTTCCGGATGGAGGTCCTCGACCTCGTCGCCGAGGGCGAGAAGGCGGTGGTCCGCTGGCACATGACCGGAACCTTCTCCGGCGACGCCCGCTTCGAGGGAGCGATCGCGACCGGCGAGCGGATCGACATCACCGGCTGCGACATGCTCACCATCCGCGACGGCAAGATCGTCCGCAACGACGCCTACCTGAACGGGATGCAGATGGCCCGCCAGCTCGGGGCGTTCCCGCCCCAGGGATCGCGCCAGGAGCGGATGATGCTCGGCGCCGTCAACCTGAAGACCCGCCTGCGGGGGCTGCTAGCGCGCTAGCGCCTCGTCGACGTCGACCGGTTCGCCGAGGTGGTAGCCCTGGGCCATGTCGACGCCGAACTCGCGCAGCATCTCGGTCGTCGCGTCGTCCTGGACGAACTCGGCGATCGTCGTCTTGCCGAGTCCGCGGGCGATCTGGACGATCGCCTGAACCGTGAGCTGGTCGGCGTCGCTGCTGGGCATGTCGCGCACGAAGGCCCCGTCGATCTTGATCACGTCGAAAGGCAGGTGTTTGAGGTGGTGGAAGGGGCCGTAGCCGGCTCCGTAGTCGTCGATCGCGACCTGACAGCCGAACTCGGTGAGGCGGTCGGCGAAGCCGCCGGCCTTCTCGAAGTCGTTGACCTGCGCCGTCGCCGTGATCTCGAAGGTGCAGCGGGCCGGATCGGCCTCGCCTTCGTCGAGCCGGCGCTCGATGTACTCGAGCACCGAGAGGTCGGAGAGGGAGGCGCCGGAGAGGTTGACGTGCAGCGACACCGGCGCGCCCTCGCGCTCGCGCTTGGCGATCAGCTCGAGCGCCCTGGCGACGACCCAGCGATCGAGCTCCTGGATCATCCCGGAGCGCTCGGCGGCGTCGATGAAGGAGGCGGCGGGGAGCAGCTCGCCGTGCTCGCCGGTCATCCTCAGCAACAGCTCGTAGCGCTCGATCCCGCCCGAGGCGAGGCTGTGGATCGCCTGGCTGTGGAGGCTGAGGCGATCGTTGGTCAGCGCGTCGCGGATCCGGGCCGAGGTCGTCTGGCGCGCCCGCTCCTCGCCCTTGCCGGATCGCGCCTGGTGGAGGACGACGCGGTTGCGGCCTTCCTCCTTCGCGCGGTACATCGCCTCGTCGGCGGCGAGGAGGACGGCTTCGGAGCCCCCGTTCCTGCCGCCGCCGAAGGTCGCGACGCCGACGCTGATCGTGACCGCGTCGGCCTCCGGCGCCGGGCGGGCCACCTCGGCGACCCGCGAGCGGAGGTCCTCGGCCAGCTGGACGGCGCCCTCGACGTCGGTCTGCGGCATCAGGACGGCGAACTCGTCACCGGAGAGACGGGCGACGATGTCGGTCGCCCTGACCCGTTCGCGGAGAACGTTGGAGATCTCGCGGAGCATCGTGTCCCCGGCGTGGTGACCGAGGCTGTCGTTGACCGCCTTGAGGCTGTCGATGTCGATGATCATCACCGCGCCCTGGCCGCCGTAGCGCTCGCTGAACGAGGCGTACTGGTCGAGCTCGGAGCGGAACCGACGGCGGTCGAGCAGCCCCGTGAGCGAGTCGTGGTCGGCCAGGTAGCGCAGCTGGGCCTCGGTCCGCTCGGCCCGCCGCAGCGCCCCGAGGACGACGTCGCGGTCGCCGGGATCGAGCTTGCGCAGGGCCGCTTCGATCTGCGACTCGCTGTGCACGGGAAGGCGGTCGTCTGCCATCGAAGCACCGTAGTGCGTCCCGCTTGCCAATGCCGGATAAAGCCCTAAAAGTAGGCTTGGCGTATGCCCAATCGCCTTAGTGCCGAGACCAGCCCCTACCTGCTCCAGCACCGTGACAACCCGGTCGACTGGTACCCGTGGGGCCCCGAGGCGATGGCGCGGGCACGCGAGGAGGACAAGCCGATCCTGCTTTCGGTCGGCTACTCGGCCTGCCATTGGTGCCACGTGATGGAGCGCGAGTCCTTCGAGGACGAGGAGACCGCCGCCTACATGAACGAGCACTTCGTCAACGTCAAGGTCGATCGTGAGGAGCGCCCCGACGTCGACGCGATCTACATGGAGGCCGTTCAGCAGATCAGCGGTCAGGGCGGCTGGCCGATGACCGTCTTCCTCGACCCCGACGGCGTCCCCTTCTTCGGCGGCACCTACTTTCCGCCCGACGAGGGCCGCGGGATGCCGAGCTTCCGGATGGTGATGGAAGCCGTCGTCGCCAGCTTCGCCGGCAAGCGCGAGGAGATCCGCGAGCGCGCCGACGCGGTCCGCGGCCGACTCGGTGCGGTCGGGGCGATCGAGCCCGCCGACGCGGTCCCCGGCGCGGAGCTCCTCGAGGAGGCGGTGGCTCGCCTGCGCCAGGCCGCCGACCCCGTCCGCGGCGGCTTCGGCGGCGCCCCCAAGTTCCCGCCCGCCTCGGCGCTCGAGCTGCTGCTGGCCACCGGGGCGCGGAATCCGGACGGCGACCAGGCCGCGATCGTGGAACGCACGCTCGACGCGATGATGACCGGCGGCATCTACGACCAGCTCGCCGGCGGCTTCTCCCGCTACTCGGTCGACGCCGGCTGGATGGTCCCCCACTTCGAGAAGATGCTCTACGACAACGCCCTGCTCGCCGCTGCCTACCTGCACGGCTGGCAGGCGCTCGGCCACGACCGCTACCGCCGGACCTGCGAGGAGACCCTCGACTGGCTGCTGGCCGAGATGCGGGGGCCGGAGGGCGGCTTCTACTCGGCCCTCGACGCCGACTCCGAGGGCGAGGAGGGCCGCTTCTACGTCTGGACCCCGGCCCAGGTCCGCGCCGCGGTGGCCGCTGCCGGGCTCGGCGACGCGATCGCCGACGCCGCGATCGACCATTTCGGCGTCACCGAGGCCGGGAACTTCGACGACGCCACCGTCCTCCACCTGCCCGACGGCGCCGAGGAACCGGAGCCCGAGGAGATCGTCGCGGCGCGCCGGGCGCTGCTCGAGGCCCGGGCCGAGCGGGTCCGCCCCGGCCTCGACGACAAGCGCCTGGCGGCCTGGAACGCCCTCGCGATCGCCGCCCTTGCCGAGGCCGGCGCCGCGCTCGGCCGGCCCGACTACCTCGAGGCCGCCCGATCGTGCGCGGAGTTCCTGCTCGGCGAGATGCGCGACCCCGACGGCCGCCTCCTGCGCACCTACAAGGACGGCTCGGCCCGCCTCAACGCCTATCTCGAGGACCACGCCTTCCTGGTCGAGGCGCTGCTGACCCTCTACGAAGCGGACCTCGAACCGCGCTGGTTCGAGTCCGCCCGCGAGCTCGCCGACACGATGGTCGAGCGCTTCGGCGATCCCCGGCGCGGAGGGTTCTTCTCGACCTCGTCCGACCACGAGGAGCTGATCGCCCGCCGCAAGGAGGCCGGCGATCATCCGATCCCCTCCGGCAACAGCTCCGCCGCGCTCGGGCTCCTGCGCCTGGCCGCGCTCAGCGGCGAGCGCGAGTACGAGCGCCTGGCCGAGGCCGCCCTGCGCCTCTTCGCCGAGCCGGCCGGACGCCACCCCGAGGCCTTCGCGCACCTGCTGCGCGCGGTCGACTTCCACCTCGGGCCTGTCCGCGAGGTGGCGCTGGTCGGCGACGACCTCGAGCCGCTCGCGCGGATCGTGCGCGCAGGATTCAGACCGCGCCTGGTCCTGGCCGGCGGCCCCGAGGGGGAGACGGTCCCTCCCCTGCTCGCCGACAGAGCGACCGTGGACGGCGAGGCGGCCGCCTACGTGTGCGAGCATTTCACCTGCCAGGCGCCCGTAACCACCGGGACACGACTGGCCGCCCTGCTCTGATAGAGATGCGGTTCCAGTGAGCGGCTCGTTCTTCACCTTCCCCGCGGGAAGACGGGCGAAGTGGATCGTCTTTGCGGTCTGGTTCGTCGCGATCTTCATCGCATCCGGCCCAGCCGAACTCGCCTCGAAGTTCGAAGAGGCGGAAAGCAACGAGGCCACCTCCTACCTGCCGGGGTCGGCCGAATCGACCGACGCCCTGAAGGCGACGGAGGCCCTCCAGAAGGGCGAAATCGCGCCCGCGGTCGTCATCTACCGCCGCGAGGCGGGACTCACCGCGGCCGACAAGCGGACGATCGAAGCCGACGTCGCGGCTTTCGGCGAGAAGAAATTCCCGGGAGTGATCGCCGACGGCGCCACCGCCGCCTCGGGCGGCGACAAAGGCACCTCGGAGTCCTCGGAGCTGGCGCAGAAAGGCCTGCCGTCCGGCTGCGGCGGCCCGACGACCACCGTCCCGGGCCAGCGGGCCGGCTACGAACCCTTCGTCGGGCCCGTCTGCTCGCCTGACGGCAAGTCGGCGATCGTCACCGCCTACATCAAGGGCGACGGCGAGGGCGAACGGATCGTCGACCCGGTCAAGTTCTGGCGCGACGAGATCACCAGCGAGAAGGGCGGCCTGGAAGCGAAGATCACCGGCGGCGCCGGCTTCTCGGCGGACGCGATCGAAGTCTTCGAAGGGATCAACGGGACCCTGCTGCTGGCGGCGGTCAGCCTCGTGATCTTCCTGCTGATCATCATCTACCGATCGCCGATGTTCTGGCTGATCCCGCTGGTCGCGGTGATGTTCGCCGAGACGCTCTCGCGCTCGCTCGGCTACGGCCTGACCGAGCTCGGCGTCACCGTCAACGGCCAGTCGAGCTCGATCATGTCGGTCCTGGTGCTGGGCGCGGGGACCGACTACGCCCTGCTGCTGGTCTCGCGGTATCGGGAGGAGCTCCACCACACCGTCGACAAGCACGAGGCGATGAAGACGGCCCTGGCCTCGGCCGGACCGGCGATCTTCGCCTCGGCGCTGACCGTGATCGCCGCCCTCCTCTGCCTGATGATCGCGAAGGTCAACGGCACCTCCGGGCTCGGACCGATCGCGGCGATGGGAGTCGCCTGCGCGGCGCTCTCGATGCTGACCCTGCTGCCGGCGCTGCTGACCATCTTCGGACGCCGCGCCTTCTGGCCCTTCGTGCCGCACACGCCGGAGACCGCGCCGACACCGGACACCGTCTCCGACCGGGGCCGCCGCACCGTCGTCGAGGGATCTTCGGTCGGATCCCTGGTCTGGGTCGTGCTCGCCTCGATCCTTGTCCTCGTCCTGCTGCCGCTGGTCCTCCTCAACTGGGTCCTCCGGCGGATCAGCTTCGGGCGCTTCCCGTCGCTGATCGTCGGTCCCCTCGACCGCGCCGTGTTCACGCCCTACGAGATCCGACGCCACCAGAAGGAGCACACGGCGGACGAGACCCACGGCGCCTGGGCGCGGGTCGGCAAACGGGTCGCGGCGTCGCCGCACCGGGTCGCGGCGGGCTCGATCGCAATCCTCCTCATCTTCTGCGGCGGGTTCTTCTTCTTCTCGACCGAACTGACCAGCGAAGACACCTACCGCGAAAAGGTCGAATCGGTCGAAGGCCAGGACCTCCTCAACAAGAGCTTCCCGTCGGGGACGACCGCGCTCACCGACATCGTCATCCCCGATTCGGCCGACGTCCCCGCGGTCAAAGCCGCGGTCACCGAGATCGACGGCGTCGAGGCCGTCTCGGGGCCGGTGGCGGACGGTGCGCCGGGCACCCTGATCCAGGCCACGCTCGAACCGAACCCCTACTCGACCGACGCCTTCGACCTCGTCGAACCGATCCGCGACGCGGTCCACTCGGTCTCGCCCGAGTCGGTGGTCGGCGGGCCGACGGCGATCGAATTCGACGTCCGCGACGCCGCCGGCTGGGACTCGATCGTGATCCCGCCGATCATCCTCCTCGTCGTGCTCCTGATCCTGATCGGCCTGCTGCGGGCCGTGGTCGCGCCGCTGATCCTGATCGGCACCGTGATCCTCAGCTTCCTCGCCGCCCTCGGCGTCGGTTACTTCGCCTTCGAGTTCATCTTCGACTTCCCGGGCTCCGACCCGTCGTTGCCGCTCTTCGCGTTCGTGTTCCTGGTCGCGCTGGGCGTCGACTACAACATCTTCCTGATCGCCCGTGCCCGCGAGGAGACCATCCGCCACGGGTCCCAGCAGGGCATCCTGCGGGCGCTCGCGGTCACCGGCGCGGTCATCACCAGCGCCGGGATCGTCCTCGCCGGCACCTTCTCGGTGCTTGCCGTCCTCCCCCTGACCTTCCTCACCGAGCTCGGGTTCGTGGTCGCGTTCGGCGTCCTCCTCGACACGTTCCTCGTCCGCAGCGTCCTCGTCCCCGCCCTTGCCCTCGGCATCGGCGACAACTTCTGGTGGCCGTCCTCGCTGGCGAAATCCACGCCCGACGGGCGCGAGCCGAGCCTGGCGAGAACGCAGGAGAGCTGAGCCCGGCCGCTCAGAGGATCGGGAGGAAGTTCTCGATCTCGTAGGGGGTGACCTGGACGCGGTACTCGTCCCACTCCTGTCGCTTGATCTCGATGAAGCGGCGGAAGGTGTGCTCGCCGAGGGTCCGCAGGACGAGCTCGGAGTCGGCCGCCACCTCGATCGCCTCGCCGAGCGTCGCCGGCAGCTGCTCGATCCCCTGGTGGGCGAGCTCCTCCGGCGAGAGGTGGTAGAGGTTCTGCTCCATCGGCTCCGGCAGCTCGTAGCCCTTCTCGATCCCTTCGAGGCCCGCGTGCAGCATGCCCGCGAAGCAGAGATAGGGGTTGCAGGCGGGGTCGGGGCAACGAAGCTCGGCGCGGGTCGCGCCCTCCTTGCCCGGGTGGTAGAGCGGCACCCGGATCAGCGCCGAGCGGTTGCGCCGCGACCAGGCCAGGTATACGGGGGCCTCGTAGCCGGGGACCAGGCGCTTGTAGGAGTTGACCCACTGGGCGAAGAGCGGCGAGATCTCCCGCGCGTGCTTGAGCTGTCCGGCGATGAAGGCCTTCGCGGTCGGCGAGAGGAAGTACTGGTCGTCGGGGTCGAAGAAGGCGTTCTTGCCGTCTTTGGTGAGGCTCTGGTGGACGTGCATCCCGGAGCCGTTCTCGCCGAACAGCGGCTTCGGCATGAAGGTCGCGTGCCAGCCGTACTTCATCGCGTACTCCTTGACGACGATCCGGTACGTCATGCAGTCGTCGGCCATCTCGAGCGCGTTCTTGTAGCGCATGTCGACCTCGTGCTGGGAGGGCCCGACCTCGTGGTGGGTGTACTCGACGTGGATGCCCATCTTCTCGAGGGCGAGAACCGTGTCGCGGCGAACGTCGGAGCCGGCGTCGAGAGTGGTCAGATCGAAGTAGCCACCCTCGTCGAGCACCTCGGGGACGCCCCCCTCGGGCTTGGCCGATTTGAAGTAGAAGAACTCGAGCTCGGGCCCGACGTTGAAGCCGTCGAAGCCCATGTCTTCGGCCCGCTGGAGTGCCCGGCGCAGGATCCAACGCGGATCGCCCTCATAGGCGCCGCCGCCGGGAACCTGGACGTCGCAGAACATGCGCGCGACGGTGTTCTCCTCCTCCGGTCGCCAGGGGATCAGCTCGAAGGTCGCGGGGTCGGGCACCGCGATCATGTCCGACTCCTCGATCGGGTTGAAGCCGGTGATCGAGGACCCGTCGAAGCCCATCCCGCCCTCGAAGGCGTCCTCGAGCTCGGAGGCGTTGATCGAGAAGCTCTTGAGCTGGCCGAGGACGTCGGTGAACCAGAGGCGGACGAAGCGGACGTCATGGTCCTTGACGATCTGGGCGACGTCGGCCGCGCTCTTGGGTTGCTCTGCCATCGGGTTCTCCTTCGCCGATCAGTGCTGCGAGGGCCGCAACGATAGGCGAAGTGAACCGGGCAGGTGCGAACCGACGTAGTTGGGGGTAGCCAAAGGCACCGGGGCGTGCTTGCGCGAGCGGCGGGAACTCGGTATAACTTACTTCAAGTAAGTTCATAGACCAAAGTAAAGTAAAGGCACGGTAAAGGCTCTGTAAAGCCATATACGCAAACTTTTGCCGAAAGCAGGATGCGAACGTGACAGTCAAAACCGATGTGAGCAGGTTCCAGATCCACGACGAGCTGACCGCGCCCGACGAGAGCGCGCCCCTGATCAAGAGCATTCAGGCAGCCGGCGGCGCCGTGACGAAGTTCGTCGGCGTCCTCGCCGGGGCACCCGCCGTTCTGAGGGCCTACACGCGGATGCGGTCCGAGCTCCGCAACGGGGTCCTTTCCCAGGCCACCCGCGAGCGGATCGCGCTCGCCGTCGCCGAGTACCGCGACGACACCTACAGCATCGCCCAGCACGCGAAATCGGCGCGCCGCGCCGGCCTCGGGCTGGATGAGGTCTCCAAAGCCCGCAGCTTCGAGTCGGGCGACGACAAGGAGCAGCTGCTCCTGACCTACCTGAAGGCGACCCTCGACGCCGGCGGCCGGCCTCCCCACCACCTCCACGAGGAGGCACAGGAGATCGGTTGGAGCGAAGAGGAGCTGCTCGAGGCGGTCGGCAACCTGGCGCTCTTCGAGTTCCAGTCGCTGATCGCGAGCGCCGCCGCCCTCCCCAAAGACCAGGCGACGCCCCGGGTACTCCCGGAAGCGGCTTAGTCAGAGGGGGCGCTCAGCCCTTCATCGGACAGCCGCCAGCAGCGGCTTGAGTATCCGGTGAAGGGCTACGGGGCCCCCTCCACTCAGGCGTGTCGGGCAGGGCCCGCTCGCGCCTGAGGATTGCTCTGCTCTTCAGTCCTGTACGACCGTGACGGTGTACAAGAGGCGGGCTGTGGAGTACTTGCAGCCGAAGATCGCCCGAGTGCCGACCCGCTGAATCGGCTCGCCCTGGCGGACGTCGGTCGAGTTGGTGCACTTGCCCGTTTCGCGGCTCGCCCGCCAGACGTTTTTCGCGGTCAGGCCCTGCGAGAACGCCGGCGCCCAGGTCGGAACGGTGACGCCGACGATGTCACCCGTCTGGACCTGGAGATTGGCTCCGAAACGAACGGTCTGGCCGAAGTAGCTGCTGAGCACGTGGACCGAGCCCTGCGAGCGCAGGCTGTAGCGCGGCGGGTTGGTCCCGGCGATGCGGCGCAGGATCGCCAGGCGCGCCTGGGGCGGGGTCCCGAAGAAGCCGTTGAAGAACGAGCGCTGGCTGTTGGTCGGCTGGGCCAGGGTCAGGGTCCAGGACTTCACCTTGCCGGCCCGGGAGACTCGGAAGGGCAGGCTCGTCTGGCCGTTGCTGACCTGGAAGCCGGTGACGCTGCCGATCGCCTGACAGGGAAGCTCCGGGCACGACGGCTCGGGCTGAGCGGCGGTTTCGCCGAGCACGACGGTGGTCTTCGGCTTGGCGGCGTCGGCGCCCGAGTCGAAGAGCGCCGCGAACAGCGCCAGGCAGGCGCAAGCAAGGATGGCGAAGGCGGCGATCCGGCCACGACTTCCGTTCGACCCTGCTTGAACCGCTCCGTACGTCGACGACGACATGCCCGCTGCTCCTTCGTTAGATAGTCAAGGCTGGTGGCAGGTTAGCCACAGCAACGGCTGTAACACGCGAAAAGCGTCAGCGACGCGCGTAGGACATCTCGACCGCGTAACGGATCCTGCCGGACCCGTTGAACCCGAGCGCTTCGCGAGCCCCGTTGGTGAGATCCCAAGAGACGCCGCGGGCGTAGGGACCGCGGTCGATGACCCGCGCGACCACGGCCTTGCCGCGGTGGACGAACCTGACCGCCGTGCCGCAGGGAAGGCTGCGGTGGGCGACGCCGATCGTGCCCAGGCGCAGGGTCTGGCCGCAGGCGGTGCGGTTGCCGTAGAAGCCGGGGCCGTACCAGGTCGCTCCACCCCACCGCATCGGGCTCCAGGCGACGCCGACGCCGTTGGCGGCGTCGGTGGCCGCGGTCGTCCGGGCGCCGCCCGAGTCGGCATGGGCGGGCACGGCGCCGAGTGCGGCGATCGCGCCGACGGCGAGGACGGCGCTCGCGCGCGCCCGAAAGCTGCCCGGGGGAGTTTGTGTGCGTGTCTTCATCTCTTTACGACGCTTACGGGGTTAGCTGACGGGCTCGCGCTGAAAGAGCTGCGCTACGCGGCAGATGCCTGCGATTCGCCCCAACGAGTGGGTCCCCCGATCTCCGCGGTATGTGGGCGGAGATTCAGCGAGAGCGGCAGGTTAGCAAACGCTAAGACAGAAATCGGTGTCGAGATCGCAACGCCGCTTCTGGAGCCGAATTCCCATGGAAAAGGCCCCCTGTGAAGGGGGCCTTTTCGTTAGCGGGCCTATAAGCCGGATCCTGTCTTGAGCGGCCATCTATCTATGCGGCCTACCTGGACCTCGCCGGGCAGGGTCGACGGTCCTGCTTGGCCTTGCACCGGGCGGGGTTTGCCTGGCCGCCGTGTCACCACGGCGCCGGTGCGCTCTTACCGCACCATTTCACCTTTGCCTGTACGCGACTCACGTGTGGCCGCGCCATCGGCCGTATGTTTCTGTGGCACTTTCCCGCGGGTTTCCCCGGGTGGGCGTTACCCACCGCCTCGCCCTTTGGTGTCCGGACTTTCCTCGAGGGGTTTTCTCTCCCCCCGCGGTCGCTCGGCCCGCCTGACGATGGTAGCCCCTGACGCTGGAATATCGTTGCCGCAGGGTGCCTGGAGCCGTCGTCACGGGAGCGGGAAGCGGCCTCGGCCGGGCGATCGCCGTGGAGCTCGCCGGGCGCGCCTTCATCGTGCTCGCCACCGACGTCGACCCCGAAGCCGCGGCCGGGACCGCTGCGGCGATCGGGAACGGCGCCACCTCGCTCGGTCTCGACGTTCGCGACCAGGCGGCATGCAGGGCCGCGGCGGCGGCCGCGATCGCGCGCGGCGGCCCGCTCGACCTCTGGGTCAACAACGCCGGCGTCCTGGCGACCGGGAACTCCTGGGAGCAGGACGCGGAGACCCGCGGCGCGATGCTGGAGGTCAACGCTATCGGGACGATGAACGGGACGATCGCCGCCCTCGAGAAGATGGTCGCAAGCGGCTCCGGTCAGGTGATCAACGTCATCTCGCTGGCCGGCCTGGTGGCGGCTCCCGGCGAGGTCAACTACTCGGCCAGCAAGCACGCGGCGATCGCGTTCACCCTGGGAACGCTCTTCGATCTGCGGCGCGCCGGTCACCGGGGCATCGAGCTCTGCGCCGTCTGCCCGGACGGGATCTGGACCCCGATGCTGGAGGACAAGCTCGACGACCCCGATGCGGCCGGGTCCTTCTCGGGCTCCCTGCTGACCCCCGAGCGCGTCGCCAAGGCGATCGGCAGCCTGACCGAGAAGCCGCGCCCGCTGCTCGTCATACCCCGCTGGCGTGGCGCCGCCCTGCGCTTCTTCGACACCTTCCCCCGGCTCGGGCTCAAGCTCCTGCCGCTGGTGATGGCCGATGCCCGCCGCCGCCAACGCCGCTACAAGCGATTGATCGAGGCCGGCCGCTGGCCCTGAGGGCTAACCGATTTTTCTGAAGACGCCGACGACCCTGCCGAGGATCTTGGCGTCCTTGGTCCGGATCGGCTCCATCGTCTCGTTCTCGGGCTGGAGCCGGATGTGGTCGGCCTCTCGGTAGAAGCGCTTGACCGTCGCCTCGTCGCCGATCAGGGCGACGACGATTTCGCCTTCGGCGGCGTCGTCCACCGGTCGGACGACCACGTAGTCGCCTTCGAAGATGCCGGCGTTCTTCATGCTCTCGCCGCGGATCTGGAGGATGTAGTCGCCCTCCTCCCCGCCGATCACGTCGGGGATCTCGATGTACTCCTCGACGTTCTCCTCGGCCAGGATCGGTTCGCCGGCCGCGACCTGGCCGACCAGCGGCAGGCCTTTCTCGGGCAGGACCGTCTTTTTCGCTTTGTCGAACAGCAGCTCGATCGCCCGCGGTTTCGACGGGTCACGCCGCAGCAGCCCGATCTTCTCGAGATTGGCGAGATGGGCGTGGACCGTGGAGGAGGAGTGGAGGCCGACGGCTTTGCCGATCTCGCGGACGGTCGGGGGGTAGCCGGTTTTGTCGGCGTACTTGCGGACGAAGTCGAAGATCTCCTTCTGCCGCTTGGTCAGATCGAGGTCCAAGTCAGTTCTCCTATCGGCTGCCGGGCTGTCCCATCGGGTGAAGAAGCATCCGAGTTCTCGCTCGAACACTTGTTCGCAGGCTACCTCCTCGTGCGGATGCTTTCAAGCTCGGGAATGCCCTCCTGCCCAGAGCATCTAGAATCGGCGCCCCGCTCGCGGCTGTGGCGGAACTGGTAGACGCGCAAGGTTGAGGGCCTTGTGGGTGGAAACACCCGTGATGGTTCGACTCCATTCAGCCGCATGTGGCAGAAGCCCCGCTCCGGCGGGGCTTCTGCGTTGTGAGGGTGCGACGCCCCCGCGCGGGACGGCGGCAAGGGCGGTGGCGCTGTCGTGGCGACTAAAGTCACTCCCGTGCCATCGACGCGCCTCACTCGCGGATTCGTCGTGGGGTTGGTGTCTGCGGCGTTTTGCCTGGCGGTGGTCCCCGAAGCGGGCGCACTGGGTATCAGCCATCGCCCCGCATTGAGTGGCGAATATCGTGCGGCGGGGAAGTCCCATATGCGGGTGAGGATGCTGGTCCGCGCCAACCGAATCCACTTTTTGCAGTTAGAGCTAGTTGAGCGATGCTCGGACGGAACACGCACGCGCGGTGGATTTAGTGTTCGCTACACGGTCCCGGGGGCAGGGCTTCCGATCCACCCGGGTGGGGTCTTCATATCCCGCTCCACAAACGGATCGCACGGCCACGAAACCCTTCAGGGCAGGTTCATTGGGGACAGGGTCACCGGCTACTTCAAGGCGTCTCATCCGAAGCATGAAGCGGCTGTTATCGGCCCGACGTGCGGCACGGTGAAGCCGAATGGCCTCCCGATCCATTTCTCGGGCCATTTAAGCCACATTCACCACCCCCACACACCGCACGGTTGAGGGCCTCGTGGGTGGAAACGCCCGTGATGGTTCGACTCCATTCAGCCGCATGTGACAGAAGCCCCGCTCCGGCGGGGTTTCTGCGTTGTGCGGCGGACCCTCTCCGGCCCCGGGGCACCCTTCCTCTACTGTCGTCTGGCGCCGAACGCCCAGCGCCAACGAACGAGAGGCGGTCCATTGGACCCGGTCGGATACGAGATGTGCGCTCCTGATGGAGACAAGGGCGGGGGCGTTCGCGCCACCCGTGACTTCGAGATCGGCGAGACGGTGATGATCGGCGTTCTCGAGGGCGAGGTTCCGCAGAACGACTCGCACGCGACCCAGATCAGCCGCACCAGGTGGGCTCGGCACGGCGGCCTCGGCCCCAAGGTCAACCATTCGTGCAGCCCCAACTGCGGCGTCGAGCTGAACGAGACCGGCGCCTGCGACTTCGTCGCCCGCCGCTCGATCGCCGACGGCGAGGAGATCACCTTCGACTACGCGATGCGCAACTACTCGATCGAGCATTTCCCGGACGGCTGTCTCTGCGGCGCCGATGAATGCCGCGGATCGGTGACCGGCTGGAAGGACCTGCCGGCCGATCGCAAGGCTGCCTACGCCGGCCTCGTCGCTCCATATCTGCTGGAGATCGACCGAGAGCTCGCCGAGGCTGCTTCCCCCGTCTGAAGCGCGGGCGGCCCGGCCCGGTGAGGTAGTTTCGGCTCAGTGGAGGTCGGCAGCCTCAGAGCCGGAATCATCGGCGCCGGGTTCATCGGCCGGGTGCACGCCCGATCGCTCCGGGTCGCAGGAGTCCAGCTCGCCGGGGTGGCGGCGTCGAGTGCCGAGAGCGCCGCCAAGGCGGCCGAGGAGCTCGGAGCCGAGACCGCGTTCGATGAGGCCGAGGAGCTGGTCGCCTCGGCCGCGGTCGACGTCGTCCACGTCTGCTCGCCCAACCATCTGCACCTGCCGCTGGCGCTTGCGGCGCTCGAGGCCGGCAAGCACCTGGTCTGCGAGAAGCCGATCGCCCTCGACGCCGCCGGGGCCGCCGAGATGGCGGCGGCCGCGGCCACGGCGGGCGTCGTTGCCACCGTTCCCTTCGCCTACCGCTACTACCCGACCGTGCGCGAGGCCAGGGCCCGGCTGCGGTCGGTCCGCGACGACGGCCTGAGGCTGATCCACGGCGGCTACCTCCAGGACTGGCTGCTCGACGCCGCGGATGACAACTGGCGCGTCGACGCCGCGCTCGGGGGCGCCTCGCGCGCCTTCGCCGACATCGGATCCCACTGGTGCGACCTGGTCGAGTTCGTGACCGGCGAGCGACTTGCCGCTCTGACGGCGCGCACGGCGGTAGCCAACGAGGAGCGGCTGCGCTCCTCGGCGGCCTCGTTCGAGCGCGGCGGCGCCGGAGGCGAGTCGCGCGCGGTGGAAACCGAGGACATCGCGACCGTCCTCTTCGAGACCGACCGCGGGACGGCCGGGTCGGTGGTCATCTCGCAGGTCTCCGCCGGGCGCAAGAACCGGCTCTGGATCGAGATCTCCTCCGACTCCGAGACGCTTTGCTTCGACCAGGAACGCCCGGACACCCTCTCGGTCCGCCGCCGCGAGGCCAGCGAGGAGGTGCCGCGCGACTTCGACACCCTCTCCCCCGATGCCGGGCGCTACGTGACCCTGCCCGCGGGCCATCCCCAGGGCTACCACGACTGCTTCGACGCCTTCGTCGCCGAGACCTATGCCGCGGTTGCCGGCGAGCCGCCGGCGGATGGACTCCCGACGCTCGCCGACGGCCTCCGGGCGGCGAGGATCACCGAGGCCGTCCTCGAGTCGGCCCGCCTCCGAACCTGGGTCGACGTGGCCACCTGAAGCCGCCCGCGCGCCGGGGATAGGCTCGCGATCGTGGTTCGGCCGCCGATCACCGACCCGGAGCTGCTCGAGCGGCTCGGCATGGACCAGGAGCGGTTCCTCGAGTACCTGCGCTCGCTGCTGGAGGGTCTGCCGGCCCGCGAGTACGAGGCGAAGGCCCTCGTCCGGGCCGCCGAATACCCCTTCGACCGCCCGCGCGGGTCCTTTCGGCTCTCCGCCGAGGAGGTGACGCCGCTCGACGAGCTGGGCGACGTCGAGCGGGAGGCGACGATCGCCCGCTTCGCCGCCGCCCCGGACCGACATCCGCTCCTCGCGATCGGATCCAACGGCTCGCCCCAGGCGCTGCTGGCGAAGTTCGCGCATTTCGAGCGGGCGGCCGACCGCGAGGTCCTGGTCCTGACCGGCCGCCTGGAGGATTTCGACGTCGGAGCGGCCCCGCAGCCAGCCCTCTACGGCTCGATGCCGGCGACGATCTTCGCCAGCCCCGGGACCCGGGTCCGGGCGGCGCTGCTCTGGGTGACCCCGGCGCAGTTCACCCAGCTGGCCTGGTCGGAGCTGAGCTACAGCCTCGGCAGGCTGCGAACCGGCTTCGAGGTCGAGCTCGGCGAGTCGCGATTCGAGGAGGTCTACGTATTCGTCTCGCGCTTCGGCGCCTTCAGCCCCGAGGGCCGGCCGGTCGCCCTCGCGGCGGTGCCGGCAGAAGGACGCAGCGCCGCGACGCGCACCCAGGAGGAGCTGCTCGACGCGGCGGCAGCACTGGCGCTCGGACCCGGCGCCCGCGCCGCCGACCTGGTCCAGGCGATCCACGCCGAACTCGCGGCGGTGGCGCCGCGGATCGCAACCACCGTCTGGCCGCGGGCGACGCCCTTCGAATCCGACCTCTGGCAGCCTTTCTCACCGTGAGGGCACTGGTCCAACGGGTCAGCCAGGCGGCCGTCGACGTCGACGGCGAGCGGGTCGCCCAGATCGGGCCCGGGCTCCTCGTTCTGCTCGGGATCGCCGTCGACGACGGTCCCGAGCAGGTCGACCGGCTGGCGGAGAAGGTCCGAAAGCTGCGGGTCTTCGACGACGCCGAGGGGCGGATGAACGAGCCCTTGGGCGAGCGCGAGGTTCTCTGCGTGAGCCAGTTCACGCTCTACGGCGACGCCAGCCGCGGCAACCGGCCGAGCTACGTCGGCGCCGCGCCCGGCGAGATCGCCGAGCCCCTCTACGACCGCTTCTGCGAGCGGCTGGGAGCGAGGAAGGGCGTGTTCGGGGCTTGCATGGGGGTCGCCCTGATCAACGACGGACCGGTGACGCTGATGCTCGAGGTCTGATCCGGGCGCTCCGAGAGAATGGGCCGATGGAGAATCTGACCGCAGTTCTCGAGGGCTCGATCGTCCGGCTCGAGCCGCTGAGCGCGGAGCACGCCGACGAGCTCCGGGAGGCCGCCCGGCCCCGCGAGATCTGGGCCTGGCTGGCGAACCTCGACGAGCGCGATCGCTTCGACGCCTGGATGGAGCTGACGCTTGCAGCGAGCGCCGACGGCATCGAGGGTCCTTTCGTCACCCGCCTCCGGGCCGACGGCCGCGTCGTCGGCAGCAGCCGGTACCTGAACGTGAGACCGGCGGATCGGGTCGTCGAGATCGGCTGGACCTGGCTCAACCCCGCCGCCTGGCGGACCGGCGCCAACGTCGAGGCGAAGCTGCTGATGCTCGAGCACGCGTTCGACCGGCTCGATTGCGTCCGGGTCGAGTTCAAGACCGACGCCCGCAACCAGCGCTCGCGCGACGCCCTCGCCGCGATCCCGGCTCGCTTCGAGGGGGTCCTCCGCAACCACATGATCGTTCCCGACGTCGGCCTCCGCGACTCCGCCTACTTCAGCGTCATCGACGGGGAGTGGCCCGAGGTGAGGGCGAACCTCGAACGCCGACTCGAACGCGGTAGCGGCGACTGAGCGGTTCGCCGGGCCTTGTGGCGGCGGTCGACAGGGCGGCGCCCAGGGACTAGATTGGACCCGGTTGGCCGACCGGCCAGCCGGGTCCGAGGATGGAGGATGGGATGCACGACTACGTGATCGTCGGAGCGGGATCGGCCGGCTGCGTCCTCGCGGCGCGGCTGACGGAGGATCCGGACGTCAGCGTCCTGCTGCTCGAGGCCGGCGGTCCCGACACCAAGGAGAACATCCACGTCCCGCTCGGCTACCTCCAGCTTCAGCGCACCGACGTCGACTGGGATTACGTCTCGGCCCCGGAGCCGCACTGCAACGGGCGCCGGATCGCGCTGCCCCGCGGCAAGGTCCTCGGCGGCTCCTCCTCGATCAACGCGATGGTCTACATCCGCGGCAACCACCGCGACTACGACGAATGGGGCCAACCGGGTTGGTCATGGGATGACCTCTTCCCCTATTTCCTCAAGGCCGAGGACAACGAGCGCGGCGCCTCAGAGTGGCACGGCGCCGGCGGCCCCCTTCCGGTGTCCGAGCAACGTTCGGGAATGCCCGCCTCGAGGGCGTTCGTCGAGGCCGGGACCGAAGCCGGCCTCGAGCGCAACGAGGACTTCAACGGCGCCGGCCAGGACGGGGTCGGCCTCTACCAGGTGACCCAACGCGACGGGATGCGGGCGAGCGCCTCGGTCGCCTACCTCCATCCGGCGATGGCGACGCGGCCGAACCTGACCGTGATGCCCTTCATGCACGTCAACCGCGTCCTCTTCGAGGGGACCAGGGCGGTCGGCGTCGAGGCCGACCGCCTCGGCGAGGTGCAGGAGCTGCGGGCCGAGCGCGAGGTGATCCTCTGCGGCGGCGCCTTCAACTCGCCGCAGCTGCTGATGCTGTCGGGCGTCGGCCCCGCCGAGCACCTGGCGCTGCGCCAGATCGAGCCCCTGTTCGACCAGCCGGCGGTCGGTGAGAACCTCCGCGACCACGCCTGCGCCTACAGTGTCTGGACGGCGCGCGAGCCGAGCAGCCTCCTCGAGGCGATGGAGCCGGCGGCGCTGGAGCAGTTCGAAGCCTCGAAAACCGGCGTGTTCACCTCGAACTTCGCCGAGGCGGGAGGGTTCGCCCGGGTCGGCGCCGGCGCCGCCGCACCCGACATCCAGTTTCACACGGTGCCCCTCCAGATCGTCGACGAGGGCTTCTCGGACCCGGTCGCGCACGGTGTCTTCGCGTCGGCCTGCCTGCTGACGCCGGAGAGCCGCGGCTCGGTCCGGCTCGCGTCCAACGATCCGACAGCACAGCCGGTGATCCGCAACAACTTCTTTGAGTCCGGCGCCGATCTCGACCGGCTCGCGGCCGGACTGCGACTCACCCACGAGATCTGCGCCCGATCCGCGATGGAGCCGCACTGCACCGAGCCCTTCACGGTCCCCGACGACGACTCGGACGACGCCTTCCGAAGCCACGTCGCCCGCACCACGTTCCCGATCTACCACCCCGTCGGGACCTGCGCGATCGGCTCGGTCCTCGACGCCGACCTCCGGGTCGAGGGCCTCGAGGCGATCCGGGTCGTCGACTGCTCGGCGATGCCGACGGTTCCCCGCGGCAACACCAACGCGCCGGTGATCGCCCTCGCCGAGCGTGCCGCCGACCTGATCAAGGGCGTGCCGCCGCTACGGCGCCAGCATGGTGAGAGCCCAGCCGTCGCCGTCGCGGGCGAATAGCCGCCGTTCGTGGATCCGGTCCTCGGCTTCGCTCCATAGCTCGACGCTCTCGGGTCGCACCCGCAGGGCGCCCCAGTCCGGCGGGCAGGCCGGCGCCGTCTCCTGGACCTCGGCGAGGTGCCCGAGGCGCTCGCGGATCGGGCCGAGGTCGTCGATCGGCTCGCCCTGCCGGGAGACGACGGTCTGGAGCTGGTGGAAGAGGTCGCGCTCGGAGAAGAGCTGCTCGGCGAGGGCACGGTCGGCTTGCTCGGCGCGCCCCATGACGTGCGCCTGACGACCGAGCGCGGGCCATTGGAAGAGCAGGGCGACGTTCGGGTTCGCCTCGACGTCGCGCGCCTTGCGCGTCCAGAGCGCGGTCGTGAAGACGAGCGCATCCCCCTCGAGCCGCTTCAGGTTGACGGTGCGGGCCGAGGGACGCCCGTCGGCCCCGACGGTGACGAAGGCGACCGAACCCGGCTGCGCGAGGCCCTGCGCGCGCGCCTCCTCGATCCACTCGCCCAGCAGCAACAGGGGATCCTCGCGGTCCACCGGCTGAAAATACACTGAGGGCCCGTGGCCAAGGACGACTTCTACGCCTCGCCCCTGGGGGCGGCCTACAGCGCCTACATGGAGCGGCCGCGGCTGAGCCGCAGGATCGGCAAGCTGATCTGGGGCGGCGACACCAGGCCCTACTACGAGAGCATGGCCACGGTCGCCGAGGTCCCCGCCGGGGGAACGATCGTCGACTGCCCCTGCGGCGCCGGCCCGGCGCTGCGGGCGCTGGCGCCCGGCGCCGGGGTCCGCTACGTCGGCGCCGACCTCTCGCCGGCGATGCTGGGGCGGGCGCGGACCCGGGCCGAGAGCCGCGGGCTGACCGGCCTCGAGTTCGTCCGGGCGGAGGCGACGGCGCTGCCGCTCGAGGACTCGACCTGCGACCTCTTCCTCTCCTACTGGGGCCTGCACTGCTTTCCCGACCCGGCGGCGGCGATAGCCGAGGCCGCCCGCGTCCTCAAGCCGGGCGGACGTCTCATCGGCGCCACCTTCGTCCGCGGCCCGAGCCTGCGCCAGCGTTTGATGCTGCGGCCCCACAAGGGCGACTTCGGCCCGATCCCGACCGAAGCGGGCCTGCTCGAATGGCTCTCGGCCTCGGACCTGTCGCTCACCTCCAGAAGCCGCTCCGGCCTCTACATGTTCTTCGAGGCCGCCCGCGGCGGAGTCTCAGTCGAGCTCGGCGACCAGGAGCCTCAGGCCGAGGTCTAGCTCCTCGGTCTCGTCACGCAGGTGCCCGTGGCGCTCGTCCCAGGCGCCGCTCTCGAGATCGGCCCGCAGCGCGGCCAGGCCGCGCTCGGCCGCCTCGGGCTCGATCTCGTGCCAGATCGTGCTGCCGCGGCGCACCCCCGGGTCGAGGTGCATCTCGGGCCGGTCCCAGAGGGCGATGAAGAAACCGTCGCTGCAACGGCGCGGCAGCGGCACGGTTTCGACCCTCGCGCCCCCCATCGCCGCCGCGACCCGCTCCAGCGGCGGCATCAAGCCGGCGTGGATCTCGAGCGCCCGCGGGAAGTAGTCGAGGAACCAGAACCCCTCCCGCATCGGCGCCGGATCGAAGCTTAGGACGACGAGCCGCTCGCGGGCGACCCGCCGCATCTCCCCCAGCCCGGCCTCGAGGTCGTCCCAGTGGTGGATCGTGATCATCGCCATCGCCGCGTCGAAGGCGTCGTCATCGAACGGCAACCGCTCGGCGCTCGCCCGGACGACCGGGGCCGAGCCCGGGGCCCGTTGAGCGATCATCGTCTCCGAGGGCTCGACCGCGGTGACGTCTCGATCGGGCGGCTCGTAGGAGCCGGTGCCGGCGCCGACGTTGAGGACGCTGCGGGCCTCGCCGAGACCGGCCTCGACCCGGGCGGCGATCCGCGGATCGCCCCGCCGCACCGCGGCGTAGCCGATCCCGGTGCGGTCGTAGGTGGTCATCGCCCGGCCTAGGTGCCGACGCCGAGCGCCCTGTCGATGAAGGGCCCGAGCAGCTCCCCGGCCTTGATCGCGGTCTCCTCCGGGGAGTTCGACGGCGCCGTGACGTAGCTGATCGCGAGCCGGACCAGGGCCTCGGCCAGCAGCTGCGCCTTCTCGGGCGGCGCCTCGGGCCATCCCTCGCTGATCGTCTCGAAGAGCCTGGCGGTTGCGAAGACGACGACCGGCATCCCCTGGGTGGTGACGAACGGAAGCATGCCGCCGGTCCCGTCGTCACGCAGGAGGACACCGACGACCGGATCTTCGGATGCGGTGCGAAGGAAGGTCTCGAGGGCGGCGCCGATCGCGGCCCGGGGGTCGTCGAGGTGCTGGCGGACGGCGGCGTCGACCTCGTCGAGGAAGCGGTCGCCGACGTCGATCACGAAGGCCTGGGCGAACTCTTCGCGGCTGCCGAACTCCTTGTAGAGGGTCTGGCGACTGACACCGGCGGCGCCGGCGACGTCGGACATCGTGATCTCAGACCAGGCACGACGCTCGAGCTCGTCGCGCATCGCCCCGAACAGGGTCTCGCGCAGGAGGTTGCGCGCGGCCTCCGGATACGGGGTCCGCGCCTGGGCTCCGGCGCCCGCCTCGGGAACGACGGTGGCGCCGCCGCTCACTCCTCCGCCCCCATCGCCTCGAAGTCGATCTTGTCGCGGACCCCGCAGTCGGGGCAGGCCCAGTCGTCGGGAACCTCGCTCCAGGGCGTTCCCGGCGGGAAGCCCTCGCGGGGATGGCCGGCCTCCTCGTCGTAGGTGTAGCCGCAGCTGGGGCAGCGAAAGGCGCTCATCGGGCAGCCGTCCCGTACCTGGCGAGCACCTTCTCCCGCTTGCGGGGCTGGATGTTGGCCCGGGTCAGGTCGCCGTCGTAGTGGTCGACGACGATCGGATCCATGATCCGCCGCCAGATCGGCGGGAACCAGGCGAGCACGATCATCCCCGCGTACCCCGTCGGCAGCTGTGGCGCCTCCTTGTAGTGGCGCAGGCTCTGGTAGCGACGGGTCGGATTGGCGTGGTGGTCGGAGTGGCGCTGGAGGTGGTAGAGGAGGACGTTGGAGGCGACGTTGTTGCTGTTCCAGCTGTGTTCGGGCAGGCAGCGCTCGTAGCGGCCGTCCTCTTTCTTCTGGCGCAGCAGGCCGTAGTGCTCGAGGTAGTTGACGACCTCGAGCAGCGAGAAGCCGAGGATCGCCTGGAGCACCAGATAGGGCAGCACGACCGGACCGAAGGCGATCGCCAGCACCGCGAAGAGGACCAGCGTCATCGCCCAGGCGCCGACGATGTCGTTGCGGAGGCTCCAGTGCGACTTCCCGAGGCGGTCGAGCCGCGCGGCCTCGATGCCCCAGGCCGAGGTCAGGCTGCCGTAGACGGTCCGCGGCAGGAAGGCCCAGAAGCTCTCGCCCAAGCGGGCGCTGGCCGGGTCCTCCGGGGTGGCGACGCGGACGTGGTGGCCGCGGTTGTGCTCGATGAAGAAATGTCCGTAGCCGGTCTGGGCCAGCGCGATGCGGCTGAGCCAGCGCTCGGAGTTGGCCCGCTTGTGGCCGAGCTCGTGGGCGGTGTTGATGCCGATTCCGCCGACGACCCCCATCGTCACCGCGAGGCCGATGCATTCGAAGACCGAGAGGTCGCCGCTCGACCAGAGGTAGCAGGCGAAGACGAGGCCGACGTACTGGACCGGGATGAACAGGTACGTGCACCAGCGGTAGTAGCGATCCTGCTCGAGCCATTTGAGAACGCTGTCGGGCGGGTTGCTGGGATCGACCCCGATCGCCAGGTCGAGCAGCGGGAACACGCCGAAGACGAGGAACGGTCCCGTGAAGTAGAAGACCGACCAGCCGGTCGCCTCTACCGAGCCCCAGGCGATGAAGGGAGCCATCGGGATGAGGAGGCCGAGCAGCCAGGCGTAGCGCTTGGTGTCCTTCCAGGTCGCCGGGTTGAGGTCGATCTGGTCGGGACCGTGATCATGTGAGTGGTGGTGGTGACCGTGGTCGTCGTGCGGGTGTGCGGCAGCCTCCATGGGCGCGCTCCTCCTGTTGTCAAATTTCCGGGTGGCGTCCTTCTGGTTGACAAAGTAGCTGATCGTGTAAACCATTGCAACAGATCGAGAAAAATTGTCCGCGACCAGCCCGTTCTCTACCCTTGCGCCGATGGATGCCGCCGACCGAGCCCTTCTCCGCGCCTGGGAGCTGGCCCGATCCGAGGAGCCGGAGGCGGTCGAGGCGGAGCTCAGCGCCCTGGTCCCGATCCTGATCAAGGCCGGCTACGCGGACGAGATGCCGTCGGGCGATGATCCGAACACCGCCGTGTGGTCCTTCTCTTCGAGGGGCGTCAAGAGGGTGGAACGCCTCGACCGTCCCGACTGACCGGGCCGCGCCGCGCACCCTGCCGCTCGCTACACTCCCCCGCGCATGTACACGTTCCTGGCCGTAATCCAAGTCATCATCGCCGGGGTGCTGATCTTCCTGATCCTCCTCCACTCCGGCAAAGACGCCGGTCTCTCCGGCGCCTTCGGAATCGGCGGCGGCGGCAGCTCGTTCGGCGGCGGCTCGATGGTCGAGCGCAACCTCGACAGGGCGACGATCTTCTTCGCCGTCCTGTTCGTGATCAACACCCTGGTCCTGCTGAAGATCTAGACCTGCTCGCGGTCGAGGATCTCGACCGCTTCGGAGCGCAGCTCGGCGTCGAGGATCGCGAAGTCCTCGTCGGAGAGCTTGCCGGCGGCGTGGTCGAGTTCGGCGTCGCGGATCTCCCGGTACTTCGCCTCCTTCTGCGCGTCGAGCCCGGAGCCGACGCCGACACCGACGCCGCGGCGTGCCCGGCGGGCCGGCCAGAGCGCGATCAGCGCTCCGCTCAGCGCGATCAGGCCACCGATCCAGATCCAGGTCACGAGCGGGTCGACGATCACCCGGAAGGTCGCGGGCAGCACGTCGCGCACATAACCCGCCGCGATCCGCGCCGCGGTCGCCTCCTGGAGGCCGGAGATCGTCGCCAGCGCGTCGGCCTGGCGACTCGGGTCGACCTGGGCCGCCCGCATCATCGCGGCCAGGGACGCGCACTGGGGTGGTGCCCCGGGAACGCCGCGTATGCAGTCGCGGAAGCCGCGGTCGGCGGCGCCGAGCTGGCGTTGCACGGCGCTGACGTCGGGGGCGATCGAGACCCAGAAGTCGTTCCAGGGGCCCGCCTCGAGACCGACCTCGCTGGTCGCCTCACCGTCGAAGAAGCTGGCGATCGTCCCCGTCTCGACCCCGGTCGGCTTGAAGAAGCGTCGGCTCGGCCGCAGGATGAAGGTCTCACCGCCCTGCTCGACGCGGAGGACGGAGCCGAAGGTGAAGGCGCGGTCGTCGACCGACACGGTCGGTTTGACGTAGGTGACCTTGCGGCCGTCGACTTCGGTGCTCTCCCCCGGGCGCAGCTCGACGTCGCGATTGGTCTGGAAGCTGGAGGAGGCCGCGATGCCGACCAGCAGGACGGCGATCCCGGCGTGGACGATGTAGCCGCCGTAGCGGCGACGGTTGCGGGAGACCATCGCCCCCATCGCGCCGGGCAGCGAGCCGCCCGAGAGCCGGCGCCGGGCCGCCGCGCCGCGCCAGAACTCCTGCGCCAGCCCGGTCAGCGCGAAGGCCGCGAAGACGAACAGCGCCAGCGCCCAGAGCGAGCCGCCGGCGTCCGTCAGGAGGACGAGCGCGAGCGCGGTGCCGACCGCGACCAGGGTGGGCACGAGGAAGACCTTCTTCGCCGACGCCCAACTGACCCGGCGCCAGGCGAGCAGCGGCCCGATCCCGGTGAACAGGACCAGGAGGATCGCCAGCGGCGTCGTGTAGCGGTCGAACCAGGGCGCCGCCAGGGAGGCCTTGTCTCCGGTGAAGAGCTCCGAGATCAGGGGGAAGAACGTGCCCCAGAAGATGATCGCGGTGAGTCCGACCAGGAGCAGGTTGTTGACGAGGAAGACCGCCTCGCGGGAGATCAACGAGTCGATCCGCTTCTCCGAGCGGAGGTCGTCGAGCCGCGCGAGGATCAGCGCCGTCGAGCCGATCAGGACCACCGCGATCAGCCCGAGGATGTAGGGGCCGACGGTGCTGTCGCCGAAGGCGTGGATCGACTGGAGCACGCCGGAGCGGACCAGGAACGTCCCCAGCAGGGCCAGCGAGAAGGTGGCGACGATCAGGCAGGCGTTCCAGACCTTCAGCATCCCGCGCTTCTCCTGGACCATGATCGAGTGCAGGAAGGCGGTGCCGATGAGCCACGGCATCAGGGCGGCGTTCTCGACCGGATCCCAGGCCCAGTAGCCGCCCCAGCCGAGCTCGGTGTAGGACCACCGGGCGCCGAGCAGGAGCCCGAAGCCGAGCAGGGCCCAGGCGATCAGGGCGAAGCGCCGGGTCGCGCGGATCCAGTCGGCGTCGACGCGGCGGGCGACGAGCGCGCCGATTGCGAACGCGAACGGCACCGTGAACGCGACGTACCCCGAGTAGAGCATCGGCGGGTGGATCATCATGCTCGGGTGTTGGAGCAGCGGGTTGAGCCCGACGCCGTTGGCGGGAACGGGATCGACCGTCGCGAACGGGTTGACGCCGCCGGCGAACAGCATCAGACCGGTGAAGAAGGTGGCGATCGCGGCCATCACCGCGGTCGCGTAGGGAACCAGGTCGCGAAGCTTGTCCCGGGTTGCGTAGAGCGATAGCGAGGCGACGATCGAGAGCACCCAGGCCCAGAGCAGCAGGGAACCCTCCTGGCTCGACCACATCGCCGCCAGCTTGTAGAAGGTGGGTGTCTCGATCGAGGAGTGCTGCTGGACGACGTGGAAGGAGAAGTCGTCGCCGGCGAAGGCGATCTCGAGGACCACGACGCAGAAGCTGAGCAGCGCACAGACGGCGTAGACGGCACGGCGCGATATCAGCCTGAAACGGTCGGCCTGCGGTCCTCGGGTCGCGGAGAGCGCGGCGACGGCGGCGAATGCCGAGGTCAGGAACGCGAGGCCGAGGGCGACGCTGCCGAGGCTAGCTGGCATTCTCGGCGGTGAACTTCGACGGGCACTTCGTCACGAGCGTGTCCCGCTCGCCGACGAAGACACCGTCCTCGACCGCCCCGGTGAGGACGATCTCACGGCCGCCGCGGAACGGGTCGGGAACGACGCCGTCGTAGGTGACCGGGATGCGCTCCCCCCCGCCGTCGCGATCGGCGACGACGAAGCGAAGGCCCTCGCCCTGGCGGTCGACCGAGCCCTTGACGACCCGCCCCGTCATCTCGTAGGTGGCCCCGGGTGTGGCGTTCGCCAGCTCGGAGGGCTCCTTGGCCTCGGTCGAGGCGCTGAATGACGTGTAGACCAGGGCGACGGCGAGCAGGACCGCGACGCTAAGCGCGACGACCAGGCGAACAGTCCGTTTCCGCTGCGGATCCACGGGCCGCGAATTATCGCAAGCCGAGCCCACGTGGGAGAATCGGGGCGTGGCCGACGACCCAGTCCTCCTCATCACCGGCGCCAGCAGCGGCATCGGCGCCGCCACCGCGCGCGCCGCTGCCGGGACCCACCGCCTGCTGATCGCCGCCCGCCGCACCGAGCCGCTCGACGAGCTGGTGGCCGAGCTCGGCGGCGCCGAGCGCGCCCTCGCCGTCCGCTGCGACGTCACCGAGTGGGACGAGGTCGAGGCGATGGCGAGGGCCGGACTGGAGCGCTTCGGACGGATCGACGCCGTCTTCGCCAACGCCGGCTTCGGAGCGAGCCGCGGCTTCCTCGAGGAGTCGGTCGAGCATTGGCGCTCGATGGTGCTCACCAACGTCTACGGGGTGGCGCTGACGATCCGCGCCACCCTCCCCCACCTGCTCGAGCGCGGCGACGGTCATTTCCTCCTCACCAGCTCGATCGCCGGCCGCCGGGCGCTGCCGGGCTCGCTCTACTCGGCGACCAAGTTCGCGGTCACGGCGATGGGCGAGAGCCTGCGCTCCGAGCTGCGCCAGATGCACGACAACAGCGACATCCGGGTCACCCTGATCGAGCCGGGGATGACCGACACGCCGTTCTTCGACGACCGGCCCGGTGATTCGGCGCTCAAGGACGACGACATCGCCAGGGCCGTGATGTTCGCGCTCGAGCAACCGGCCGGCGTCGACGTCAACGAGATCCTGATCAGGCCGACGGGCCAGGCGACCTAGCCGGCGCGGCCGCCCCGGCGCTTCTGCTTCGCGACCTTGCGGCAGGCCGGAACCTTGATCCGGACCCGGTTGCTGCGAACCCGCTTGCCGTTCTGCCCCTTGATCGTCACCTTCGAGCGGCCGGCGCCGCGGCAGAGGTCGCGGGTGTTGGTCAGCAGGCCGCGCTTGCCGCCCTTCATCGTCAGCACGAACTTGCTGACCGGGACGTCGGGGGCGGTGAAGATGTTGCGGAGACGGCCGCCGACCGCTTCGACGGTCCCGCGCAGGCGGATGTTGACCTGGCCGCGGAGGTCGACGAGCAGGTCGGGGAGGATCTTCTTGCCCGGCACGAGGTAGACGGGGCCCCTCAGCTTCTTGCCCAACAACGGCGAGCTCGCCGCCGCGTGCCCGTAGACCGAGCCCTTCGGGCAGTTGCCTTCGGCCAGCTGGGGACGGGTGCAGAGGGTGCGGATATGGCTCTGGTCGAGGATCATCGAGCTCGGCAGCTTGACCACCGTGCGGGAGATGTTCGCCTGCCCCTTGCGAGCGATGAGGGTGGCGCGGAACTTCGGGTTCTGGGCCCGGAACGCGGTCTTGCGGCCGCTCAGGACCTTGGTGAAGAGCTTGGGACGGAACTTCAGCTTCCGACAGCCGCTGACCCGGAAGCCGGCATTCGCCGCCGCTGTGGCGAACTTGGCGGGGTCGTTGGGGTCGCCGCCGCCGCCGAGGATCGAGCCGGAGGTGTCGAGCGGGCGGCAACTGGTCCCGTTGAGGATGAATCCCCGCTTGTTCGCGTTGACGTCGATCGAGCGGATGCTCAGCTTGGCGCCGCCGAAGACGTGGGGGATCGCGTTCGTGTGGGGGCGGATCCGCGCGGTCTCGGGGTCCACGAACAGTGCCACCCTCACCACGACCGTGCCGAGATCGAACGGCCCGGCCGTGGCGGGGGTGATCACTGCCAGGGACAGGGGGGCCCCGTCGAAGGGGCCGGCGAGGAAGGCTTTGCCGGTGATCGCGATCGGCGTTCCCGATCCGGCGCGGATCGAGGCCCTGCCGACCAGGCTCTTGTCCGGGCAGGTCGGGTTTTTCGCCTCCGCCCTTCCCGGCCGGCCCGCGGCTTTGGCGATGTCATCGGGCTTGCAATACGGAATCCCCTTGAGCTTGCCGGTCACGCCGGGGGGCAATGAGATGTCGACGCCCTTGAGCTCCTGCTGGCCGTTGCCGCGGCCGATGTGGACCGCGAACGGGCTGTAGGCCCCCGCCCGGAGCGATTTCGATCGGGTCGTGAGGGTGGGCGTGAACGGGCGCTCGGCGAGGGTTTTGGCGCAAGGCCCTTTGCCCCCCGCCGTTTTGGTCAGATTGAACTGATGCTCGGGGGTCGCGGCCGGGGTGCCCGAGTAGGGCTTGATCGAGGTCGACGTCGTGTTCGGTCCGCAGGTCGGGGGGCTGGTCAGTGCCGCTTTGGCGCCGTCGTCGAAATCGAGCTTGAACGAGGTGAACGGAACCTGCGGGTTGTTGGCGAAGGTCGTCGTCAGCCGGCCGGTCCTGCGGTCGGCTTTGACGTTGCCGACCAGCCGGGCGGAGATCCCGTAGCGGGGCGACTCGGCGTCGACGAAGATCCGGTACTCGTTGCCGGATTCGGGATCGCGGCTGAGCTGAGTCCCGATGAAGACCGAGCCGGTCAGCGAACCGTCTGGCAGCGGCGGCGTGTTGATCGCGATCGTCCCGATCTTCGATTTCGCCGGGCAGGCGACCGGGTTCCGTGTGCCCTTGCCGAGCTGGGCGTCGGAGCAGAACTCGAGGCCGTTTGCGGCCGAGGGGTTGAGCCCCATGCCTTCCGGGAGCGTCGTGCTCGCGGTTTCGACGTTCGAGTGGGCGATCGGCTGCGCCGGCGCGAACGGCACGGTGACGTCGACGACCGGGCCGACCGGGGAATCGGTGCGCGGACTGCCGGGCGCGACCGAGATCGCCGGTGAGAACGGGACCAGGTCGCAGCCGGTCGGCTTCACCCCCGGCGGCAGCGGCGCCTCGAAGGCGGTCGAGCCGTTCGGGAAGCTCGGGTTGGGCGCCTCGACCGAGTCGGCGCGCAGGAAGGTCGAGTAGGTGTGCGCGAACTCCGGGTTCGCCGGGTCGCGGCAGGTGCTCGGGTTGGTGAGGAAGGTCCCGTTCCCGGCGATGCCGCTGAAGACGAGCCGGTTTTTGTAGATCCGGCCCGCGGGCGGCGGCGGCACCGCGATCGTGAACCCCTCGTGGTAGTCGCCGGCCCAGTCGACGTCGGCCTTCAGGTAGACCTCGGAGCCCGCCGCGTCGAATCCGAACAGCGCCGGTTCGCCCTGGTTGGGGACCAGGTTGTAGACCTGGGCGGGGACCGGTCCGACCGGGAGGCCGGCGACGGCGAGGGTGATCAGGCTTGCCCCGACGACCGACCCGGGCGGGCAGTTGAGGACGTTCTCCTGGAATTTGGCGAGCTCGCACTGCTCGGTCGCCTGCGGGTTGACGCTGAGCCCGGCGGGGAGGTCGACGCGGACGCCCTTGAGGACGCCGACCGGATCGAGGCCGAGCCCGTCGCCGTCCTTGGTGATGAACTGCGTGAAGCCGAACGGCGGGTGCGCCGCCGCCTGGGTCGAGTACTGGGCGTCCGGGCTCTCGGGACTGCACTCCGGGACGTCGGAGTTGCAGACCCCGGCCTGCCAGCCGTCGGCGGCCGTCGGGGGCGCGTGCTGGGGGGCGATGATGTCGCCGGTGTCGCCGAGGGCAGCCGCGGGCGCCGATGCGGCGACGCAGATGGCCGCCAGGGCGACGGTCGTGATCCTCCTCACCATTGCGAGTTCATTACCCCTGGTTTCGGGTTCCTAATCGCCCGGCTACTTCTTGCCGGACTTCTTCTTTTTCTTCTTCTTGCAGCCGGCCTTGAAGCGCTGCTTCTTCTTCAGCACCTTCTTGCCGTTCTGCGCGTTCAGTTCGATCCGGGCAAACTTCTTCTTGCCCTTGCAGAGGCTGCGGGAGTTGATCAGCAGCCCCTTCTTGCCGCCGCGGATCGTCAGCGTGAATTCCGAGACCGGGACGTCGGGGACGACGTCGAAGGTGTTGCGGATCCGCCCGTTCTTGGTCGTGTCGGTGCGGCCCGCGAGCTCGATGTCGACCTGCCCGTGGAGGTCGGCGACGAGATCGGGGAGCGTGTTGTCGGACGAGCGCAGGTAGACGCTGCCCTTCAGCGGCCCGTCGAGCAGCGGCGACTTCGCCTCCGCGAACCCGTAGACCGAGTTCGCGGGACACTGCTTCGCCGCGAACTGGACCCGGGTGCAGATCTGCGAGATCGCGCCCTGGTCGAGCAGGATCCCCTTCGGGAGGGCGACCGAAGCGCGGGCGATGTTCGCGTCGCCGGGCCGGGCGACCAGAATCGCCCTCACCTTCGGGTGCGCCTTGCGCTTGGTGCCGCCGAATGCCCGCAGGAACAATTTCGGGCGGAAGCCGAGGGCCTCGCATCCGGCGGCCTGGAACGGCGCGCTGACCGGGACCGTGCTGAACCCGGCCGGGTCGTTGGGATTGCCGGCGCCGCCGCGGAGGTTGCCGCCGAAGGCAAACGCCCCGCAGTTGGTCGGGTTGAGGGCGAATTCCGGCCTGTCGATGTCGATCGAGACGCTGCGCAGGTCGAGCAGGGTGCCGCCGTAGACGTGCGGGATCGCATCGGTGACGGTCCTCACCTGCGCCGTCTTCGGGTCGAGGAACAGTGCCACCCTCACCACGACCGTGCCGAGATCGAACGGCCCGGCCGTGGCGGGGGTGATCACTGCCAGGGACAGGGGGGCCCCGTTGTAGGGACCTGCGAGGAAGGCCTTGCCGCCGCCGATGCTGAGCGGCTGACTGCCGCTGCCGGCGACGATCGAGGCGCCGCCGACCAGACTCTCGGCCGGACAGCTCGAGCTCGCCTTCTCGGCGACCCCGCTGTTGGCGGCCGCCGCCGCGATCGTCGCCTCCGGGCAATAACGGACCCCGGCCAGTTTCGCCGTCAGGCCCGGTGGCAGCGTGACCTCGACGCCTTTGAGCTCCTGCTCACCGTCTCTGCGGGTGACGTCGATGCCGATGCTCGTGAAGCCGGCCGCCTGGTTGTTGCTGGTCGCGGCGGCGAAGGTCGGCGCGAACGGCCGCTCGGCGAGCGATTTCGGGCAGGCGCCGCCGCCCGGAGCCTGGCTGAGGCTGAATTTGCTCTCGGGTTCGGCATCGGGGTTTTCGCTCCACGGGCTCATCGCGGCCTTCGTCGTGTGGGGACCGCAGGTGGCGGGGCTGGTCAGAGCCGCGTCCGGTCCGTCGTCGAGGTCGATCACGAACGAGGTGAACGGCAGCTGCGGAACGTTGCCGAAGCGGGCCGTCAGCTGGCCCGTGGTCGGATCGGCCGCGACGTTGCCGATCAGCCGCACCGAGACTCCGTAGCGCGCGGACTCGGCGGCGACGAAGATCCGGTACTCCTCGCCCGAGGCCGGGTCGCGACTCTGCTGGGCGCCGACGAAGACGCTGCCCTCGAGCGGGCCCTCCGGCAGGGGCGGCGAGGTGATCGAGACGCTGCCGACCCTGGACTCCGCCGGACAGGCGACCGGGTTGCGGGTGCCCTTGCCGAACTGCTCGTTGGTGCAGGCGACGAGGCCGTTGGCGGCCGAGGGGTTCAAACCGAGGCCGGCGGGCAACCGGACCCTGGCTTCCCGGGTGACCGAGTTTTCACGGTTCCCCCCACCGTCGACATGGGGGACCTCGACCGTGGTCACGGCTCCCGCCGGCGAGTCGACGCCCTGGGTGCCGGGGCCGACATCGAGCGACGGCTCGTAGGGGATCGTGTCGCATTCGATCGGTTTCTTCCCTTCCGGCAGGGGGGACTCGAGCGGCGGCCGCGCGCTCTGTGGCCACACGTAGCCGGCTTCCCCTAGTTCCTGAGAGGAGGCGGCCAACAGATAGGTCGAGTACGCGTGTTCGTGCGGGGGCGCTTCGGGGTCCCAACAGGTCGACGGGGTGGTGATGAAGGTGCCGTCGCCGGCGCGACCGTTGAAGACGAGCCGGTTTTTGAGGATCAGACCATCCGTGAGGTCGCTGAGAAGCGGGAGCGGCGGCACGTCGATCGAGAACCCCTCGTGGAAATCGCCGCTCCAATCGACGTCGGCCCGGAGGAAGACGTTGGCGAGGCCGGCGACGCTGAATCCGAACAGCGCAGGTTCTCCCTCGGCGGGCTCGATGTTGTACACGGAGGCCGAGAGGTTCACCGGCAGGCCGAGAAGCGGATCGGCGCCGGTGATCTGGCTCTCGCCGACGAGCGAGCCGGCGGGGCAGGAGCTGGGGTTCGCTTCGCCAACCGCGTTCGGGCACTGTTCGGTGGCGCCGGGGTTGACGCTGAGGCCGACGGGGAGGTCGACGCGGACTTTCTTGATTTCCCCGTTCGGGATCGGCCCGAGCGCGCCGGCGTGTGAGCGGATGATGAATTGGGTGAAGCCGACCGGGGGATGGGCGGCGGCCTGTTCGAAGAACTGATCCTCGGTCGCGACCGAGCATTTCTCGGGTGCGTCGGTGATGCATGTCCCCGCCTGCCAGCCGTTTGCGACGCCGGGGGTGCCCTCCGGGGGGACCGGCGAGTCGGCGATGATTTTTTTGGTGTCGGCCCAGGCGCCCGGGGCCATGACCGCGCTCAAAAGCACTCCCAGCGCGAACATCAGGGACATCTTTCGCCAGCCGCTGAACCCCATTTGATTCTCCTTTGTAATCCCCATTGGCGCCACTTTACCCGATTTTGATGATTTAGGCTAGAATTTTTAGGTATCGATTCCAACCACTTCTAAGATGGAGGTCACAATGGACTGGCAGCGACTGGCTCGAGCGAACACCCACCCGCTGCGCATCTCCGTCATGGAAGTGCTCGAGATGGACGGTGGCAGGACCCTCTCTCCCAGCGATCTCAGCTACGAGCTCCGAGTCCCCCTCAGCAATGTCAACTACCACGTGACCGAGCTGTTGCGGTCGGGCATGATCGAGCTGGCGCGCGAGCGCCAGGTCCGCGGCGCCACCGAGCACTTCTATCGCGTGATCGATCATCGGACATCCTCCTCCGAGGACGCCCTTACCCGTTCGGGCGAAAACGGCAACGGCCGCGGCGCGACCGAGGAGGCCCTGAAGGCGCTCGCCGCCTGAGTCCCAGAGCGGACGACGGGTCTCGAACCCGCGACCTCGAGCTTGGGAAGCTCGCGCTCTACCAGCTGAGCTACGTCCGCAGAGCGGCGATTCTACGCCCGAACGGGCCGGGATCTAACCTTCCCCGCCCGTGGGTACCCGTTCTTTCCTCGCCTTCCTCGGCGTCTGCGCCGTCATCGCCCTGCTCGCCTTCGGGTTGCTGAGCAAGGGCTCGGCGACGATCGAGATCGGCGACAGGGCCCCGGACAAGGTCCTCCCCACCCTCGGCGGCGGCGGCAGCGGCTCGCTCGCCGACCACCGCGGCGAGTGGGTGCTCGTGAATCTCTGGGCGTCGTGGTGCGAGCCCTGCCGCGACGAGGCCCCGGCGCTCGAGGACTTCTACCGCGCCAACCGCGACCGCGACCTCGTCGTCGTCGGCATCAACGTCCAGGACAACAGCGAGGACGCGCGCGCATTCGTCGGAGAGTTTCGGCCCACCTACCCCCAACTGCGCTCGGTCGGCGACGAGCGCAGCGAGGCCTACGGGTCGACCGGCGTGCCCGAGAACTTCCTCGTCGACCCGCGCGGGCGGCTGGCGCTGATCCAGCGCGGCCCGGTCGACGAGCGGTTCCTGCGCGAATACGTGGAGCCGCTGATCGACGGGGGGCGCGGATGAGGCGGCTGCCGGCGACGGTGGCACTGGTCGGGCTGTTGGTGCTCGGAATCGCCACCGCCCCGCCCGCCCCCGCGGCCGCGGAGCAGGCCCGGGTCCAGATCTCCGACGTCGAAGACGAGGTGATGTGCCCGGTCTGCGGCACCCTGCTCGAGCTCGCCGACTCACCGCAAGCGCGGCGCGAGAAGGCGCTCGTCCGCAGGCTGATCGACGAAGGGAAGAGCAAGGACGAGATCAAGGACGAGCTCGTCGTCCAATACGGCGACGACGTCCTCGCCGTCCCCGAGGGCTCGGGGTTCGACCTCTCCGCCTACCTGGTGCCCGCGATCGCCCTCCTCCTCGCGGTGATCGCCCTCGCCGTCGGGATCGGGCGCTGGCGTCGCGACGACGACTCCCGACGCGGCCCTCCCCCGCCCGGCCCCGCCGACGACGGCGACGCCGCCCGCCTCGACGCCGACATCGCCCGCTACGACCTCTGATCTAGCCGTAGGTGACGATCCCGGCGCTGCGCGCCGGCAGCCGCCGCATCCCCTTCGCCAGCCGCCTGCCCGACCGGCCCCGGACGAGCTCGGAGGCGACGCAGGCGACGGTCGAGTCCGCCTCGGCGGCGATCGTCGCCAGGGCGCCGCTCTCGTCACCGAGCGGCGGTCCGAGCAGGACGACGAGCTCGTAGCCGGCGCGGAGCTTCGCCACCGCGTGGCGAAAGTGCTCGGAATCGACCGAGGCGGGAACGGTGCCGTCGACGGCGCCGGCGACGATGCAGACCAGCGGCTCGACCGCCTTGCCGGAGGCCGGCCCGGCGGGAACCAGCGCCTGGAGCAGCTCCGGAGCCTCGGCCTCGAACCGCAGGTACTCCTGGAGCCCGGGAGAGGCGGCGAGGCCGAGTGCCGGAGCGAGGATCGGGTCGAGAAGGTCGCACTCGAGCAGCGCCGTTCGGGTGCCGCCGGCGGCCGCGGCGGCCGCGAGGCCGCAGGCCACGGCCAGGGGGGCCTCACCGGTTCCCGTGACCAGGACCGGCCCCGCCCCGATCTCCTTCGAGATCGTCGAGAACGCCTCGAGGTCCTCGCTGCGAAGCGTTCCCGAGGCGAGCTCGGATCCGGGCCGGGCCGGGATCTCCGCCAGCGGCTTCACATCTTCTCCGGGGCCGAGATGCCGAGCAGGCCGAGGGCGGCGGCGATCGTCCGCTTCGTCAGCAGGGCCAGCGCCAGCCGCGAGCGCTCGACCCCCTCGCCCTCGGCGCCGATCACCTGGCAGTCGCGGTAGAAGGCGTGGAAGTCGGCGGCGACGGCGGTCGAGTAGGCGCAGATCCGGTGCGGCGCCCGGCGCGCCGCCGCCTCGGCCACCTCCTCGGGGAACTCGAGCAGCCGCTTGACCAGCGCCTTCTCGGACGGCTCGAGCGCGGAGCCCGGGGTCGCCGCTCCGGCCCCGGCGGCGGCATCGGCCTCCTCGAGGCCCGCTTTGCGCAGGATGCTCGCGATCCTGGCGTGCGCGTACTGCACGTAGTAGACGGGGTTGTCGCTCGATTCGCGCCGCGCCAGCTCGAGGTCGAGGTCGACCGTGGTGTCGTGGCTGCGCCAGAGCATGAACCAGCGGGTCGCGTCGACGCCGATGTCGTCGAGCAGCGCGTCGAGCGAGACGAACTCGCCGCTGCGCTTCGACATCTGCGAGCGCTCGCCGCCCTCCATCACGTTGACGAGCCGCATGATCAGGGGCTCGAAGACGTCCGGCTCGACGCCGAGGGCCGCGATCGCCGCCCGCAGCCGCGGGGCATAGCCGTGGTGGTCGGCGCCGAGGACGTTGATCAGATGGTTGAAGCCGCGCTCGAGCTTGTCGAGGTGGTAGGCGACGTCGGCGGCGAGGTAGGTCGGTTCGCCGTTGGCCCGCACCAGCACCCTGTCCTTGTCGTCGCCGAAGTCGGTGGTCCGCAGCCAGAGGGCGTCGTCGCTGCGGTAGGAGTGGCCCTCGCGCTCGAGGCGGGCCAGCGCCGCGTCGACCTCCCCCTCGGCGTAGAGGGCCCGCTCGGATGCCCAGTTGTCGTAGTGGACCCCGAAGCGCTCGAGCGTCGCGCGGACTCCGTCGAGCACGAGCTCGACGCCGCGCCGCCCGACCGCGTCGGGATCCGCGGGGTCGACTCCCTCGGCCTCGAGCTCGGCCGCCAGCTCGCCGACGTACTCGCCGCTGTAGCCGTCCTCGGGCGGAACGCCGCCGGTCATCGCCGCGGTCAGCGAGAGCGCGAAGCGCTCGATCTGGCCCCCGGCGTCGTTGACGTAGTACTCGCGCGCGGCCTCGTGGCCGGCGGCATCGAGGAGGCGGACCAGGGCGTCGCCGTAGGCGGCGTGGCGCCCACCGCCGACGTGCAGCGGTCCGGTCGGGTTGGCGGAGACGAACTCGACGAGGATCCGCTGCGGCGGATCCGGCGCCGGCGGCCTGCCGAGGCGATCGCCCGCGGCGGCCATCCCCGCCATCGCCCGCCGGTACCAGCCGTCGCCGAGGAAGAGGTTGACGAAGCCCGGGCCCGCGACCTCGATCCGCTCGATGTCGCCGTTGCCGCCGCCGAGCTCGCGTTCGAGCTCGGTGCCGAGCCGGGCGGCGACGTCGCGCGGGCTTTCGCCCAGCGGAGCCGCGAGCAGCATCGCCGCGTTGGAGCTGTAATCGCCGAGCTCCGGCTTCGGCGGGCGGTCGAGGGTCGGCTCGGTGCCGGCCTTCTCGCCCCCGCGCAGGGTGCCGGCAGCGCGGTCGACCGCGGCCCTCAGCTCGTCGATCGGGTCGCCGCTCACGGCCGGCCTGCTCGCGTCGCGTTCACCCGCCCATCGTATGGAGAGAACGGATACATGAGTACGCTGGGCCGCCCGTGAAGGCCGCCGTGATCACCGACATCCACGCCAACCTCACCGCCCTCGAGGCGGTCCTCGCCGAGATCGACGAGGGCGGCTTCGAGGAGATCTGGTGCCTCGGCGACGTCGTCGGCTACGGCGCCGAGCCCGATGAGTGCACCGATCTGGTTCGCGAGCGCTGCGACCTCTGCCTGGTCGGCAACCACGACATCGCGGTGCTCGGCGACCTCGACATCTCCTCGTTCTCGGAGGCGGCGGCGGCGGCGGTCGAGTGGACGCGGGCCAACGTCTCCGACGCGACCCTGGAGTTCCTCCGCGGGCTCACCCCCGACGGCGAGCGCGCCGGCGTCGGGCTGTTCCACGCCTCGCCCCGCGACCCGGTCTGGGAGTACGTGCTCTCCTACGAGCAGGCCCACGCCAACCTTCTCGCCCAGCCGGGGACCGTCAGCCTCGTCGGCCACTCCCACGTCTCCCTCTTCTTCGCGATGCCGGACGGCGGCGGGATCGCAGATACCCGCGGCGGCCAGGTCGGCGCCGGCAACCAGCTCGACCTCTCGTCCGGGCGCTGGCTCGTCAACCCCGGCAGCGTCGGCCAGCCGCGCGACGGCGACCCCCGCGCCGCCTGGCTCGCGCTCGACACCGAGCGGCTCGAGGCCACCTACCACCGGGTCGAGTACGACATCGAGAAGGCGGCGGCGGCGATCGTCGCGGCCCGCCTCCCGGAGCGCCTGGCCGACCGCCTCAAGGTCGGCCAGTGACCGCGGTTTGCAGGGAGATTCCGTGGCGCCACCCGTTGTCTAGACTCGCGACATGCCCCGCCTGAGCGCAGCCGTCACAGCCCTCGTCCTGGGCGTGCTCTGCGCCCTTCTCCTCGCCTCCTGCGGCGGATCCGATGCCAAGCTGCTGCCCGGCGACACCGCCCAGGAGATCATCGAGAACCTCGACTCGGTCAAGCAGCTCGCCGCCGAAGGCGAATGCGTCGACGCCGAGGAAGCGGCGCTCGAGGTCAGCGCCCAGATCGAATCCCTGGAGGGGATCGACCCGAAGCTGAAGGCGAACCTCGAGGAAGGCGCCGAACGCCTCAACGAGGTCATCGACGACTGCGACGAAGAACCGAGCGAAGAAGAACCGGTCGACACGATCGAAACGACCGAAGAAGAAGAAAGCAAGCCGGAAAAGCCGTCGAAGGCCGAAGAAAAGGCGGAAAAGGAACAGGAAAAGGAAGAAAAGGCGGCCGCCAAGGAAGAAGAAAAGGAAGAAAAGGAACCGAAACCGCCGGTCGAACCGCCGGAACCCCCGGGACAGGAAGGCGAACCCCCGGGCCAGGAAAAAGGCGGCACGCCCTCGGGCGGCATCGGACCCGGCAACGAAGCCGGAAGCGAAGGCTGATGGCCGTCGGCACGCTCTCCAACCGCTACGAGATCGGCGACCGGCTCGGCTCCGGGGGGATGTCGAACGTCTACAAGGCGACCGACCTGATCCTCGAGCGGACCGTCGCGGTCAAGGTCCTCGCCGAGCATCTCTCCGACGACGAGCGCTTCGTCGAACGCTTCCGCCGCGAGGCGCTGGCGGTCGCCAAACTGATCCACCCGAACATCGTCCAGGTCTACGACACCGGCCTCGACGACCACCGCCACTACATCGTCATGGAGTACGTCGACGGCCGCTCGGGCGCGCAGATCCTCCAGCGCCAGGGCCCGGTCGGACCCGAGACCGCGGCCGAGGCGGGCGTCCAGGCCTGCGCCGGCCTCGACTACGCCCACCGGCGCGGGATCATCCACCGCGACGTCAAGCCCGGCAACCTGATGGTCACCGGCGGGCCCGTCGGCGGCGGCGAGATGACCGTCAAACTGACCGACTTCGGGATCGCCCGGGCCGTCGAGCAGACCCGCATCACGCAGGTCGGCTCGGTGGTCGGCACCGCCGCCTACCTCGCCCCCGAGCAGGTCCGCGGCGAGGAGGCGACGCCGGCGACCGACGTCTACGCGCTCGGCGTCGTCCTCTACCAGTTCCTGACCGGACGCCTCCCGTATGAGGGGTCGACCCTGGCCGAGCTCGCGGTGCGACAGCAGAACGAGAAGCCGCTGCCGCCCTCGACCTACAACGACGAAGTTCCGGAGACCCTCGGCGCCGCCGTGCTGCGAGCGCTGGAGGACAACCCCAACCGCCGCTATGCGAGCGCCGGCGAACTCGCCTCCGGACTGCACCGTGGCCTCGAGGGCGAGGACGTGACCCTGCCGCTGGGCGAGGGCCAGAGCGAGACCAACGTGCTCGGAGGCGAGACCGCGACCCGCCGCCTCGAGCAGACCGATCGCACCGAGCTGCACCGACCCTCGCAGACCCGACGCCCGGCGGCGCGGGCGCCGCGGCAGCCGCCGCCGGCGCCGATGCCGCCGGCCCCGAGCGGTCCCCGCAAGCGCAGCCCCTTCTCGCGCTTCGTGAGGTTGATGCTAGCGCTCGTCGCCCTCGTCCTGATCGCCGCCGCGGTCGCCACCGCGGTGATCGTCTCGACCGACAAGGCGACCGGTGTGAAGGCGAGGGAAATTGCCGGCGACACCGTCGACAAGGTGGTCGACGAAATCAAGGAAGCGATCCAGGACAACACCAAATGAGGCGCCCCTCGTCCCTGCCCCGAGGCGGGCGTCAGTCCGCGGCCGCCTCCCAGGGCGCGGCGCCGGCGAGGATCCTGGCCCGGTAGTCCTCGAAGCGGGCGCCGAGGATCGCCTCGCGGGCGTTGCCGACGAGCTCCCGCATGTAGTGCAGGTTGTGGAGGCAGATCAGGCGCACCGCGGTCAGCTCCTCGGCCCGCGAGAGGTAGCTGAGGTAATCGCGGTCGTGGCGGGCGCAGGCGGGGCACGAGCAGCCCTCGACCAGCGGCTCGCGGTCCCCCTCCCACCCCGCCTTTCGCAGATCGATGCGAAAGCGTGAATCGGGCCGCGGGGCCAAGGCGCCGCCATGGCGCGCGAGCCGCGTCGGGACCGCGCAGTCGAAGACGTCGAGCCCGAGCCCGATCCCGGTCAGGAGGTCGTCGACCTCGCCGATCCCGAGCAGGTGCTTGGGCGCCGCCTCGGGGAGCAGCGGAGCGGTGAGGGCGAGGACGCCGGCCATCTCCTCCTTGTCGCGGCCGAGGGTGCCGCCGATCGCGATTCCGTCGACGGCGGCCTCGGAGACGACCTGGGCGGACTCCCTCCGCAGATCCTCGTGGACGCCGCCTTGGACGATTCCGAAAACCGCCTGGCGCGCGGGCCCCTCCTCCCGATGCCAGGCGAGACAGCGCTCGAGCCAGCGGTGGGTCCGCTCCATCGAGCGACCCGTGTAGTCGCGCTCCGCGTGGTACGGGGTGCACTCGTCGAAGACGAGCGCGATGTCGCTTCCGAGCGCCGCCTGGACCTGCATCGAGACCTCCGGCGAGATGAAGAGCTCGGCGCCGTCCCGATAGGAGCGGAACCGCACGCCCTGCTCGTCGATCGAGACGACCGAGCCGTGGTCGCCGCCGCCGGGACGGCCGCTGCCCTTCACCTCCTGGGCGACGCCGCCGTGGGCGAGGGAGAAGACCTGAAAGCCGCCCGAGTCGGTGATCAGGGCCCGCTCCCAGCCCATGAACCCGTGCAGACCGCCGGCCTTCGCGATCCGCACCGGCCCCGGCGAGACGAACAGGTGGTAGGTGTTGCCGAGAACGAGCTCGTAACCGAGCTCCGCCACCTCGCGGGACTCGAGCCCGCGGACGGTCCCTTTCGTCGCCAGCGGGATGAACGCCGGCGTCCGCACCTGCCCGTGACCGGTGTGAAGGGTGCCGGCGCGCGCCGCCCCGTCCCGCCCCTCGACCTCGAACCTGAGCCGCTCCGGGCTACTCCTCATCGAGCTGGATCAGGGAGCGGCCGGTCATCGCCTGCGGCTGGGGGATCCCGAGCAGCTCGAGGATGGTGGGGGCGACATCGGCGAGGATGCCGCCGGAGCGGAGTTCCAGGCCCTCTTTGGTGACGACCAGCGGCACCGGGTTCAGCGAATGGGCGGTATTCGGCGAGCCGTCCGGCTCGAGCATGTGGTCGCAGTTGCCGTGATCGGCGGTGATGACGCAGACGCCGCCGCTGCGCTCGACCGCGGCGACGACGTCGCCGAGGCAGGAATCGACCGTCTCGACCGCCTTCACCGCGGCCGGAATCACCCCGGTATGGCCGACCATGTCGGGGTTGGCGAAGTTGATGATCCCGAAGCGATGGCCGTCTCCGGACCAGCCCTCGACGAAGGCGGCGGCGGCGGCGCGGGCGCTCATCTCGGGCTTGTGGTCGTAGGTGGGGACGTCGCGCGGGGACTCGACCAGGCGGCGCTCCTCACCCTCCCACTCCTGCTCGCGACCGCCGTTGAAGAAGTAGGTGACGTGGGCGTACTTCTCGGTCTCGGCGACGTGCAGCTGGCTGCCGCCGGCCTCGGCGACGACCTCGGCGAGGGTGGTCTTCGGCCTGTCCTCGGGGAAGGCGACCGGGTAGGGCCACCCCTTGCGGTACTCGGTCATCGTCGTCAGGTCGAGGAGCGGCCCCCCGGTGCGCGAGAACCCGTCGAAGTCGGGATCGGCGAGCGCCAGCGTCATCTGCCGGGCCCGGTCCGGGCGGAAGTTGACGAAGATCGCGACGTCGCCGTCCTCGACCCCGTCGTAGTCGCCGATCACCGTCGGCTTGACGAACTCGTCGGTCTCGCCGCGCTCGTAGGACTCCTCGACCGCGGCCAGCGCAGTCGCCGCGCGCAGCCCCTCGGCATGGACGATCGCGTCGTAGGCGAGCTTGGTCCGCTCCCAACGGGTATCGCGGTCCATCGCGTAGTAGCGGCCGCATACAGTCCCGACCCGGCCTGCCTGCCGCAGCCAGCGTTCGAGCTCGACGACGTACTCGCGACCGCCGTGCGGCAGGGTGTCGCGGCCGTCGGTGAAGGCGTGGAAGACGACGTCGGGAACGCCCTCCTGCGAGGCGAGCTCGATCGTCGCCTCGATGTGCTCCCAGCCTGAGTGGACCCCGCCGTCGCTGACCAGGCCCAGCAGGTGGAGTCGGCCGCGGGGGCTGCGGCGGGCGCGGTCGCAGGCGGCGAGCAGAGGCTCGTTTTCGAAGAAGGATCCGTCGGCGATCGCGTCGTCGATGCGGGCCAGGTCCTGCTTGACGATCGCGCCGGCCCCGAGGTTCAGGTGTCCGACCTCCGAGTTGCCCATCTGGCCGTCGGGAAGCCCGACGTCGCGGCCCTGGGCCGAGAGCTGGGTGCGCGGGAAGCGGGCCCAGAGCGAGTCGAAGACCGGGGTCTCGGCCAGCGAGACCGCGTTGCCGGGGCCGGCCTCGGCCAGGCCCCAGCCGTCGAGGATGACCAGCGCGACCGAGGGGACGGGCGTGCCCATCGCGGCGCTCAGCCGGCTGCGTCGACGATCGCGGCGAAGTCGTCGGGGTCGAGCGCGGCGCCGCCGACCAGGGCGCCGTCGATCTCGACTCTGCCGAGCAGCTCGCCGGCGTTCTCGGGCTTGACCGAGCCGCCGTAGAGGATTCGGACCTCGTCGGCCGCGGCGCCGCGCCGGCGCAGCACCTCGCGGATGAAGGCGATCGCCTCCTCGGCCTGCGCCGGGGTCGCGGTGCGGCCGGTCCCGATCGCCCAGATCGGCTCGTAGGCGACCACGACCCTGGCGATCTCGGCCGCATCGACCGCCGCGAGGTCGGCCTCGAGCTGGGACTCGAGGACGGCGTTGGTCCGGCCGCCGTCGCGGGCCTCCTCGGTCTCGCCGACGCAGAGGATCGGCTCGAGGCCGGCCGCCAGCGCCGCCGGCACCTTGCGGGCGAGGGCCTCGTCGGTCTCCCCGAACACCTGGCGCCGCTCGGAGTGGCCGAGGATCACCGCCTCGACGTCGAGCTCGACCAGCATCGGGGCCGAGATCTCCCCGGTGAAGGCGCCCGCGTCCTCCTCGTGCATGTTCTGGGCGGCTACCTTGACGGCGGTGCCATAGCGGCGCTCGACGACCGCGGTGAGCGCGGTGTAGGGCGGGCAGATGACGACGTCGTGCTGGGTCGCCGAGATCCGCGGCAACAGCGCGTCGACGAACGCGGCCGCCTCAGCGACGGTCTTGTTCATCTTCCAGTTGGCGGCCAGGTACGGCGTGCGATCAGGCATCGATCAGGGCCTCCACCCCGGGCAGCTTCTTTCCCTCCAACAGCTCCAACGACGCTCCTCCTCCTGTCGACAGCCAGTCAACTCTGTCAGCGAGCCCGAACCGCTGCATCGCGGCGACCGAATCGCCTCCCCCGAGCACCGTCGTGCCCGGCGCCGAGGCGATCGCCTCGGCGACCGCGCGGGTGCCGGCGGCGAACGGCTCGAGCTCGAAGGCGCCCATCGGGCCGTTCCAGAGAACGGTCCCGGCCGCCGCGATCGCCTCGGCGTAGCGGGCGGCGGTCCGGGGGCCGATGTCGAGCCCCATCCAACCCTCGGGGACCTCGACGCCGTCGGCCTCGCGGTGCTCGGTGTCGGCGGAGAACTCGCGGCCGAGCACGAGGTCGACCGGCAGCAGCAGCTCGCAATCGCCCTGCGCGGCCCGCTCGAGCGCCTTCTCGGCGTGGGCGACGCTCTCCTCGTCGAGCAGCGAATCGCCGGTGGCGATGCCCTGCGCCTTGAAGAAGCTGAAGCACATCGCGCCGCCGATCAGGATCTCGTCGGCGACCTCGAGGAAGCGGTCGATGACGCCGACCTTGTCGGTCACCTTGGCGCCGCCGAGGACGACGACCAGGGGACGCTCGGGCGACTCGACGACCCTCGTCAGTTCGGTCACCTCGCGCTCGAGCAGCAGTCCCGCGTAACCGCGCAGGTGCGCGGCGACCCCGGCGGTGCTCGCGTGAGCGCGATGGGCGGCGCCGAAGGCGTCGTTCACGTAGATGTCGGCGAGCGAGGCGAGCGCTTCGGCCAGGCGGGGGTCATTCTCAGTCTCCCCCGGCTCGAAGCGCACGTTCTCGAGCAGCAGCAGTTCCCCGGGGCCGAGCCCCTGGGCCATCGTCTCGACGTCGCTCCCGATCACCGCCGGCGCCTGGTGCACCTCGGCCGCGAGCAGCTCCGCCAGCCGCTCGCCCACCGGTCCCATCGAGAGCGCCGGGTCGGGTTTGCCCTTGGGCCGGCCGAGGTGGGAGACGAGGACGATCGCGGCACCGCGCTCGCGCAACAGCTCGATCGTCGGCAACGCCGCCCGGATCCGGGTGTCGTCGCTGACTCTGCCGTCCTCCAACGGGACGTTGAAGTCGACCCGGACCAGAACCCGCCGTCCGGCGACCTCCGCGTCACGAACACTTGCCTTCGAGAAAGCACCGGCGGGTGGGTCAATCGTCACGGTGACTTCCGGTTATTCGATTCCGTGGCGATTGACCCACCCGACGCTCTACAAGACCTTGCCGGCGAGCTCCACGCAGCGGTTCGAGTAGCCCCACTCGTTGTCGTACCAGGTGACGGCCTTGATCATCGCCCCGTCGCCGATCGCCATCGTCTGGCCGGCGTCGAAGATCGACGAGTGCGGATCGCCGACGATGTCGGTCGAGACGATCGGGTCCTCGGTGTAGGAGAGGATCCCCTTCAGCGGGCCCTCGGCGGCCTCTTTGATCGCCGCGTTTACGGCGGCGGGGTCGGTCGGCTTCGAGGGGGAGAAGACGAGGTCGACGACCGATCCGGTGGCGACCGGCGCCCGCATCGCGAACCCGTTCAGCTTGCCGTTCAGCTCCGGCAGCACGAGGCCGACCGCCTTGGCGGCGCCGGTCGTCGTCGGGATCAGGTTGAGGGCGGCCGCCCGCGCCCGGCGCAGGTCCTTGTGGGGCATGTCCTGGAGCCGCTGGTCGGCGGTGTAGGCGTGGATCGTCGTCATCAGCCCGTGCTCGATCCCGAACGACTCGTGCAGCACCTTGGCCATCGGGGCCAGGCAGTTGGTCGTGCAGGAGGCGTTGGAGATGATCTGGTGGTTCTCGCGGTCGTATTCGTCGTCGAAGTTGACGCCGAGCGCCACGGTGACGTCGGGATCCTTGGCGGGCGCCGAGATGATCACCTTCTGGGCGCCGGCGGCGAGGTGCTTGGCGGCGTCGTCGCGGGCGGTGAACAGGCCGGTCGACTCGATCACCACGTCGGCGCCGAGCTCGCCCCAGGGCAGGTCGGCGGGGTCGCGCTCGGAGAGGACCTTGAGCCCGTCGCCGTCGACCGAGATCGTGTCGCCGTCGACCGAGACCTCGCCCGGGAAGCGGCCGAGGATCGAGTCGTACTTGAGCAGATGCGCGAGGGTCCCGGGGTCGGTCAGGTCGTTGACCGCGACGAAGTCGATGTCGGCCCCCGCCGCCTTGGCGGCGCGGAAGACGTTGCGCCCGATCCTGCCGAAGCCGTTGATGCCGACCTTGACTGCCATTTGCGTCAAATCCTCCTGATTCGAGTTGAGAAGCCGATGCTAGTGATCGCCGCTACTCGCCGATCGTGATCTCGATCTCGTACCCGTCGGGATCCTTGAGGAACGCCGAGTACGAGCCGGAACCGTGCGAGCGCCGTTCACCGGGCTCGCTGATGCTGGTGCCGCCCGCCGAGGTCCCCGCTTCCCAGGATGCCTTGACGGCGACGATCCCGAGGCCGGAGAAGCTCAAGAGGCCGAACCCGGGCTGCGCATCGTGGTGGTCGGCGATGAAGAAGACCGGTTTGGCGATTCCCCAGCCGATCGTTCCGTCTTCCTCGAAGTGACGCCTCCAGCCCAGGGGCGCGAGCAGCGCGTCGTAGAACGCTGCGCTGCGGTCGAGACTTGAAACCTCAAGGAGGACGTGGTGCAACATGGACGGGGCGGGAAGGCTATAGATGAGATACCCGGATTTGTCGGCCGGTAGGCCCGGGTCAGTCCCCGCGCGGGGTCCAGCGGAAGAAGCGGATCGCCAGGATCAGCCCGCCGAGGCCCCAGATCGCGACCACCAGCAGGTGGTCCCAGGCGAGCGCGGGGCCGCCGGCGCCGGGAAGGTAGGCGTCGAAGATCGCCTGGAAGAAGGGCCGGACCGGGAAGTGGTTGGCGAAGTCGATGACGCCGTCGGGGATCTCGTCTTCGGGGACGAAGACGCCGGAGAGGAAGTAGAGGGGCAGCAGGATCGCGTTGGCGATCGGGGCGGCGGCGTCCTGGGACGGGATCAGCGCCGTCAGCGCCACCCCGAGGCAGCAGAAGGAGGCGGCGCCGACCACCAGGACCACCAGCAGCTCGGGCAGTCGCGACCACGGGATCGGGACGTCGTAGAGCAGCTTCCCGAGCAGCGAGAGGACGCCCAGCATCAGCAGCGCGACGACTATCGAGTTGCCGACGCGGCCGGCGATGAAGACCCAGGCCGGCATCGGCGTCCCGCGGCCGCGCTTGAGGCGACCGTCGTCGCGGGCGATCACCAGCGACATCGCCAGGGTCTGCATCGTCGCCGAGACGATCGCCATCGTGATGATCGCGGGCACGTAGTAGGTCGTGACCTCGATCCCGCCGAGACCGTCGATCCGCTGGTCGCCGAAGATCGCGGCGAAGATGACCAACAGCAGGACCGGGAACATCACCGTGAAGAAGACGGCCGCCGGGTTGCGCCAGAAGACCTTCTGGTCGTAGCGCAGCTGGTGCAGGAGCAGGGTCACGACTCGGGCTCCGCATCGGTGGCGGTCAGCTCGAGGTAGACGTCCTCGAGGCTCGGCCTGCGGACTTCGAGGCCGTCGAGCTCGAGCCCGTCGGCCAAGGCCCGGGCGGTGAGCTCGTTCAGGGTGCGGACCGGGTCGGTGGTCTCGAGCGTGACCTCCTCGCCGGCGCGCCGGTAGGAGATCTTCGCCGGCTGGTTGTCGCGGTCGCCGAGGTCCTCGGGGGTGCCGCGGGCGACGACCTCACCGCCGGCGATGATCGCGACCCGGTCGGCGAGCCGCTGGGCCTCGTCCATGTAGTGGGTGGTGAGGAAGACCGTCTTGCCGAGCGTCCGCAGGGCCTCGATCGCCTCCCAGGCCTGGCGCCGGGCCATCGGGTCGAAACCGGTGGTCGGCTCGTCGAGGAAGAGGAGGTCGGGGTCGCCGACCAGGGCGAGCCCGACGTCGAGCCGTCGCTGCTGGCCGCCGGAGAGCTTGCCGGTCCGCACGTCGGCCTTGCCGTCGAGGCCGACGGCGTCGATCACGTCGGCGACCGGTCGCGGGCTCGCGTAGTAGCCGGCGAACAGGGAGAGCGACTCGGCGACCGTCAGGTAGGGATCGAGGCGGCAGCTCTGGAGGACGATCCCGATCCTCTCGCGCCAGGCCCGGCCGGCCCGTTCGGGATCCTCGCCGAGAACCGAGACCTCGCCCCCGTCGCGGCCGCGGTAGCCCTCGAGCATCTCGACCGTGGTCGTCTTGCCGGCGCCGTTGGGCCCGAGGAAGGCGAAGACCTCGCCGGCCGCGACCTCGAGGTCGATCCCGGCGACCGCGTCGAGCTCGCCGTAGCTCTTGCGCAGACCGCTGACTCTTATGACCGGATCGGGCAAAGTCCGGCGATTCTAGGTATCGGCGGCCTCAGTCGAGCTCGGCGTCGCGATGCTTGACCCGGACGACGACGTCGTCGCGGCCGTCGAGGTCGCGGCGGATCCGGTCGGCGACGGTGATCGAGCGGTGCCTGCCACCGGTGCAGCCGACGGCGATCGTGAGGTGGCTCTTGCCCTCGGCGACGTAGGCGGGGACGAGGAACTCGAGCAGCGGCAGCAGCCGGCCGTAGAACTCGCCGGCCTGGGTGCCGGACTCGACGTACTCGCGGACGATCTGGTCGAGGCCGGTCAGCGGCCGCAGCTCGTCGACGTAGTGCGGATTGGGGAGGAAGCGGACGTCGAGGGTGAGGTCGGCGTCGCGGGGCGGACCGTTCTTGAAGCCGAACGTGAGCAGGGTCAGGGCCAGCTTCGAGTGGCCTTCCTGGCCGAGCAGCTCCTCCGAGATCCGCCGCCGCAGCATCCCGCCGGTCAGGTCGCTGGTGTCCATGACGACGTCGGCGCGCTCGCGCAGGGGCCCGAGCAGCTCGCGCTCGGCCCGGATCCCGTCGACGATGCTTCCCTCGGGCGCGAGCGGGTGGCGGCGGCGCGTCTCCTTGTAGCGATCCAGGAGGGCCTCGTCGTTGGCCTCGAGGAAGAGCAGCTTCGGGTTGAGGCCGTCGGCGCCGAGCTCGTCGATGACCGCGATCAGCTCGTCGAAGTACTCGCCGCCGCGCACGTCGGAGACGACGGCGGCGCGCTCGACGCCGCTCCCCTCGTGGCGGAAGAGCTCGCCGAGGCTGCCGATCATCCGCGGCGGCAGGTTGTCGACGCAGAAGTAGCCGCTGTCCTCGAAGGCCGCGATCGCCTCCGACTTGCCGGCCCCGGAATGGCCGCTGATCACGACCAGGCGAACTCCGTTCTTACCGTCGAGCTCGGGCATCCGTCCTCACCCGGTCCGGTTCAACTGCTCGTGGATCTCGCGGGCGACCTTGCCGGGAACCCCGGGGACGGCCTCGAGTTCCTCCCTGCTGGCCGCGATCAGGCGCTCGGGGGTGCCGAAATGGGAGAGCAGCGCCCGCTTTCGCACCGGCCCGATGCCCCGGAGGTCGTCGAGGACGGAGCCCGTCATCGCCCGGTCGCGGCGGCCACGATGGTGGTCGATCGCGAAGCGATGGGCCTCGTCGCGGACCCGTTGCAGCAGCTTCGACGCTTCCGAGTCGGCGCGCAGGTCGAGCGGCGCCTCGCGGCCGGGCAGGTAGACCTCCTCGAGCCGCTTGGCGAGGCCGACGACCGTCACGCCGCGGTCGACGAAGGGCCGCAGGGCCCGCATTCCGGCTCCGAGCTGGCCCTTGCCGCCGTCGATCACGACCAGCGCCGGGAGCGAGGCGAAGCTGTCGTCGCGCTTGCCGTCGTGGGGCGAGAGGTCGTGCTGCTCGAGGTAGCGCGCCGCGCGCCGCGCCAGCACCTCCTCCATCGAGGCGAAGTCGTCGGGTCCGTCAGGCCGCTCGCCGCGGATCCGGAAGCGGCGGTAGTCGGCCTTCTTGGTCGCGCCCCCCTCGAAGACGACCATCGAGGCGACGGTGTGCTCGCCGCCGAGGTTGGAGATGTCGAAGCCCTCGATCCGCACCGGCAGCTCGTCCATCCCGAGGGCGTCCCGAAGGTCGGCAAGGCTCTCGACCCGGCGCTGGCGCCGGTGCTCGCGCCGCAGCCGGTCCTGGTCGAGCGCGAGCTTGGCGTTGCGCTCGGCCAGCTCGCGCAGTCGCCGTTTGTCGCCGCGCTCGGCGACCCGAACCTCGACCGGCGCCCCCCGTCGCTCCGAGAGGGCCTCGGCGAGGAGCTCGGCCCGGTCCTTGAGGTCGGGGCCGACGATGATCGTCCGCGGGATCGCCGGCGAGGCGGAGTAGTACTGGCCGATGAACTCCTCCGCGACCTCGGCCCGCTCGCGTTCGGCCTGGTTGTCGAGGTAGAAGCTCTGGCGCTCGGCGAGGATCCCGTCGCGCACCTGGAACACCTGGACGTTGGCGTCCTGCCCCTCCGACGCGACCCCGATCAGGTCGGCGGTTCCGACCGAGCCGCCGGCGATCCGCTGGCGCTCGAACAGCGACTTGATCGCCGTCAGGCGGTCGCGGTGGACCGCCGCCCGCTCGAACTCCCGGGCCGCCGCGGCCTCCTCCATCTTCGCCTGCTCCTCCTCCTCGACCCGGCGGTAGCGGCCGGAGAGGAAGTCGACGATCGCCTCGATGTTGCGCCGGTACTCCTCCTTGCTGACATAGCCGACGCAGGGCGCCCCGCAACGCTTGATGTAGTAGTCGAGGCAGGGGCTGCCGGAGCGCCGCCCGGGCTCGACCCCCTCGCAGGTCCGGAACTGGAACAGCTTGCCGAGCAGGTCGAGGGTCTCGCGCACGCGCTTGGCGCTCGAGAACGGCCCGAAGTAGGCGCGGCCGGAGCGGTGCTTCTCGCGGGTGAAGTAGACGCGCGGATAGTCCTCGTCGAGACTGACGGCCACGTAGGGGTAGGACTTGTCGTCGCGCAGGCGGATGTTGAAGCGCGGCCGGTGGCGCTTGATGAAGCTCTGCTCGGCGAGCAGCGCCTCGGCCTCGTTCGAGGTGACCAGCACTTCGATCCGCTCGACCCGCGAGGTGAGACGGGTCTCGCCGCCGGAGAAGTGCGAGTTGACCCGTTTGCGGATCGAGCGCGCCTTGCCCACATAGAGGAGCTCGCCCGCCTTGTCATGGAACAGATAGACGCCCGCGGAGTCGGGCAGCTCGCGGCGCCGCTGGGCGATCCGCTCGGCCCGTGTCGCGCCTTTCGTCTGCCTCTCGTCGGCCATCTGTCTAAGAGTAGGCTCCTGGCCACACGGCCAAATGACGCAAAAGAGACGGAGAGAGCGCGACAAATGAGCACGCAGACCCTGAGCCCGCCCGAGCTGAAGACGATGAGGCTGGAGATCGACGGCAAGATCGGGACGTTGACGCTCGATCGCCCCGAGAGCTTCAACGCGATGAGCCCGGAGATGATCCTCGAGATGATGACGATCTTCGGCTGGCTCGCCGACCGCTCGAGCCTGCGGGCGCTGATCCTCACCGGCGGTGGTCCCGCCTTCTGCTCCGGCGGCGACGTCAATACCTTCAAGGACGGTGTGACCTCGGAGGAGATCGACCTCCCGTCCGAGGTGCGTCGCGGTGCCGAGGCGCTGCACAACGCGATCGTCGACCTGCGTCGGATCCCCTTCCCGGTGATCGCCGCCGTCAACGGCGCCGCGGCCGGAGCCGGCTTCTCGCTCGCCCTCGCCTGCGACGTCCGGATCGCCTCCGAGGCCTCGTTCTTCGCCTGCGCCTACGGGCGCATCGGGGCATCGCCCGATGGCGGCATGACCTACTTCCTGCCGCGGATCGTCGGCCCCAGCCGGGCCCTGGAGCTGCTGCTCGAGGACCCCAACATCAAGCCGCAGCAGGCGCTGGAGGAGAGGATCGTCAGCGCCGTCGTCGCCCCGGACGAGCTCGAGGCGGCGGCCCGGGAGCGAGCCGAGCAGCTCGCCTCGAAGGCGCCCTTCTACGTCCGCAAGGTGAAAGAGCTGACCGGGGTCAGCATCGAGAACAGCCTCACCGAGCACCTCCAGCTCGAGCGCCATGGGATCGCCGACAGCATGGCCACCGAGGACCTGCGCAACGGGGTCGAGGCGTTCTTCGGCGGCGAGAAGGTCGTCTTCGAGGGCCGCTGAGTCCGGTGAACCACGCGCTTCGCCGCCCCGTAACCGGAGGTAGAGTTGGCCCGGTTCCCCTCCCTGGAAAGGACTCCGCATGAAGAAGCTCGCCTCCCTCCTCCTCGTCCTCCTCGCCGCCACCGCTCTGGTCGCCTGCGGCGGCAGCGACGACGACACCTCGAGCACGCCGGCCGAGACGACCTCGGAAGCCGGAGAACAGTCGGGCGGGGGCGAAGCAACCGGCGGCGGAGCCGCTGGGGGCGGCTCGACGGTGATGATCGACGCGGCCGAGGGGACCGACCTCGCCTACATCCAGAAAGACGTCAAAGCCGAGGCCGGCAAGATCACGATCGAGTTCAACAACCCGCAGTCGATCAGCCATGACGTCGACGTCGAAGACTCGAAAGGCGAGGGCGTCGGCGAGACCGACCTGGTCGCCGAAGGGTCCGCGACCGCGGCTCTCGACCTCGAACCCGGCGCCTACACGTTCTTCTGCTCGGTTCCCGGCCATCGCGAGGCCGGAATGGAAGGGACGCTGACCGTCAAGTAGGACGCTGACCGTCAAGTAGGAGGGCCGGGCCGCATCGCCCTCGCCATGCCAGCCGCCGAGGAGCCAATCCGGGTCGTCAGCTACGACCCGGATTGGCCCGCCCGCTTCGAGCGCGAGCGGGCAGCGATCGAGGGCGTGATCGGCGCCTGGGCGACCGGCGGCATCCATCACGTCGGCAGCACCGCCGTCGCCGGTCTCGACGCCAAGCCGGTGATCGACATCCTGGTCGGAGTCGAGAGCCTGGAAGCTGTGCGTCCCTGCTTCGAGCCCCTCGCCGGGCTGGAATACCTCTACGCGCCCTATCTGGAGGCCGAGATGCACTGGTTCTGCAAGCCCGCCCCCGAGCGCCGGACCCACCACCTGCATCTCGTGCCGACCGGCTCACGGCGCTACCGCGACGAGCTGGCGTTCCGCGACCTGCTGCGCGCCGACCCGGGGCTGGCGAAGCAATACGCGGCCCTCAAGCACGAGCTCGCGAGGCGCCACCCCCGTGACCGCGAGGCCTACACCGAGGCAAAGGCCGAATTCATCGCCGCGGCCCTCGCAGCAGAGTGATGAATCGACCCCACCCCGCTGTGGTTAATTCATCACTCGGCGGGTGGGGCCATGACCCGGGTCACCGAGTCGCCGACGAAGCAGGGCTTCGGGTTGCCCTCGACCTCGAGCGTGAAGCGGGTCACCACCTGCCACCAGCCAGCGCCCACCTCGTCGACCGAGACGACCTCGGCCTTGGCGCGGACCCGGGAGCCGGAGGGCACCGGGGCGGGGAAGCGGATCTTGTCCCAGCCGTAGTTGACCCCGAGCGCGAATCCCGTCGATGAGATCAGCTGGCCGCGGAAGCCGTCGACCAGCGAAAGCGTGAGGTTGCCGTGGGCGATCGTCGTCCCGAACGGGCTCTCCTTCTCGGCCCGCTCGACGTCGACGTGGATCCACTGGTCGTCGCCCGAGAGCTCGGCGAAGATGTTGATGTCCTCCTGGCCGACGGTGCGCCACTCGCTCGGGCCGATCTCCTGCCCGACGGCCGATTTCATCCCCTCGACGCCGTCTATCTCCACGGTTGCCATCGACGCGGAGTCTATGCACTCAGCGAGGCCTGAAGGGCGCGATCCGGATCAGCGGCAGGAAGCCGCAGCGGCGCAACAGGGCGAAGCGCCCGCCCGGGTTGAGCCGCGTCTCGGCCCTGATCGCGGCGATGATCTCCGCCGTCACCCCGTCGCGCGGGTGGCGCCGGTGGACGTCGTCGCGGAACGCCCCGGTCAACGCCTCGGCGCGGAGACCGCCGAGGTCGAGCATCGCCCCGGCCTGGACGTAGAAGCCGAGCTCGCCGTCGTCCTCGACGGTGATCCCGGGCGTCGCGTGGACCGTGATCGCGTCGGAGATCGCGATGACGGCCTCGGTGTCCGGAGCGGCGGCGCCTTCCGCCCCGACCTCGCCGGCGCACCGCTCGACCCGCTCGGCGCTGCGTAGCGTGAAGTCCTGCTCGCGCGCGGGCTCGACGATCCCGTGATCGTGCAGCAGACTGGCGACGTAGAAGCGCTCGGGGTCGAGCGGATTGCGGTCGAGTGCCGCCAGTCCCGCCCCGAACAACCAGGTCCGATAGCCGTGGCCCTCGACCCCCGGCGTCTGCTCCCGGGCGGCCTCCTCGGCGGCACGCGCGAAGGCGCTGTCGGGCGGCGCGAAGTCGGCGGAGGCGATGTCGCGGGCACCCGCCGGGACCCGCCCGGTCGCCAGCTTGACGCGACTGGCGACGTAGGCCGCCTGCCCGCGGACGATCTCGCCGAGCAGGTGGCGCCGCTCGCGGGAGGACAGACGGCCGCCCGTGCGCCGCGTCCACTCCAGTCCTCCCACTCGCTCGAGATCGGGCGTGGCCACGCCCCGATCCTATGCTCGGACCTCGAACGACCTGGCTCTCCACCGCTTTCTCGAGCGACCTGGACCCTCGCCGTCCCTCGAACGACCTGTCCCTTCGCCACTCCCCTGACCCGTGTCGGCCCTCCCGGTAGCGATGGCGACCGCATCAATGGCGACGACGGCGTCACGCGACCAGCCTCACTTCAAACGTCGGCATCACCAAGGCCCCCGCGCCTCCGAGCAGACCGAGGATGCGGCTGACGTAGGCGGTCGTCTCGGGGATCGAGGGAACGCAGTCGCAGGCTTCGACCGGTGCCGGGCCCGCGTTGTAGGCGGCGAGAGCGAGCTGCGGCGAGCCGAGCTGGCGAATCAGGTCCGACATCAGGTGCGCCTGGGCCTCGATCGCGGCCACGGGGTCGAACGGATCGGCGAGCCCGTAGGCGGCTGCGGTCGACGGGATGAACTGGGCAATGCCCTGCGCCCCGGCGGAGGAGGTCGCGTATGGATTGAAGTTCGACTCCGCCATCAGCTGGGCGGCGAGCAGCGACGCCGAGACGTTCCAGCGCGCGGCGGCGCGCAGCAGTGGCGCCCGGAACCGGGCCGGGACAAAGCCCGGAAGCCCGGCGCCGCCCGCAAGCGACCCGTCTCCCCCGCCCCCGACCGCGTCGCCGGAATTTGAGCAGGGCTGCGGGCCCGCGGTGAATCCGTAATGCTTTGAGATGTGTCAGCGCGGTAATGGACTTTTGTGCTCGGCCCATGGGTCGCATCACGTCGGCACCTCGCTCTAACCTGAAAAGGTGTCGAGGGCCCAGGAACAACGTCCGGTCTGGAGCTGGATTGAGGATGCCCAAGAGAAGCTCTCCTTCGCCGATGATCAGGTCGGCGTCCTGGACGATCTGACCGGCACCCTCGTCACGGCCTCCGCCGCGGCAGGTCAGCGTCGGGCGATTAAGGGGAGCTACCTCTCCTGGCTGGTCTTCGTTCGCCAGATTTCGGCCTCGATCGATAGCGCCGGCAAGGCGGCGAGGAACACAGCCGATTTCATCGAGTGGTGGGAATCCCTGAAGAACGACCCGACCCATGCGTATTTCTGGGAACAGAGAAACGCCGGGCTCAAGCGGGGCGCTGAGATTGTCGAGTTGCAGAAGATCGTCGACCCCCGCATCGCCACGCTCGGCTACTGGACTTTCACATCGGGCCCGCACCTAGGCGACCCGCTCGTTGGCCGTTGCCAGCTCTACTGCGACTGGCTCTACAAGGTCCTCTGCGGCGCGCAGGAGTTGTTGGCCGGGGATACGATTGCTGAGCGCCTCGCCCACCCGAAACCCTTTAGCTGGACCGATTGAGGCCATGCAAGAGCTTCGATCGGAGCTCATTCGACGCTAAAGGCGGTGTCCGGTCTGCGCCGAAGCACTCGCGGGACCTCACCGTTTCTGACCACCGATCCATTCACTGCGTCCACCAACTGAGCGACTAACCGGGCGCAAACCGGATTTCTATTTCATTCCCATGGCGCTCTGTAGCGCTGCCGATATCAGCGAGGCCGCGGCGGATCCGGCCGTCGATTCGGCCAGGCTCTGCATTTTCTCCAGCGTTCCACGAGCCTCTTCCTTGACTTCCTGGTCGACGTCCATGGCCTCGAGCTCGCTGCGCGCCATCGCCAGCATCACCCGGATGTCGCCGATGCGGTTCTCACCCATACCGAGCTGGCCGACGGAGGACTTGTTGAAGATGTTGATCTGGGTGATGCCCTGCCTCGCGGTGTATTTATCGGCTCCAGCCAGGCAAAGGGAATGGCCGGTGGCGCTGACCCGGATTCCTCCGACCTGGCGCAACAGGTCCTGGTCGACCTCGCCCGGCGCCAGGCTCTTGGAGGCGCCGGCCTCGGCGCGCCAGCTGATGCAGTCCATCTGCTTCAGGGCTTCGATCGCACGCGCCAGCGCCTCGCGGGGGTCGAGATCCTCCGGGGCGGCAAGGTGGCGGGCGTCAACCATCAGCTCGGCACCGTCGACCCCGACCGCCCGCCGTCGTTCCCGCGAGGCCATCCAGGAGAGAAGCTGGATCGGGTCTACGGGCATCTAGGAACCTCTCCGCCGTGCCCGCCGGGCTCAGCCGCGGTCATATTTCGCCAGCTCCCGCTCGGCTCCGTAGGAGTTTGCTTGAAGCGCAGCGTCGAAGAGGTCGAGGGCCCGATTCCTGAGAGTCGCGTCCCGGGCGCCGGTGTAAATCTTCATCAGGATGCCGTTGATCTCCGCGGCGATCAGGGAATCGCGGGTTCGAAGGTCCTCCGGGGTCTCGAGCCGCCTGAGGATCGCCTCGACAGCCGCCATCGAGAGATCGATCGGCGCCATCTCATCGCCTTCGATGGCGAATGCGATCGCCTCCGGGTCCTCGTCGAAGGCCTGGGTGTCCAGGTAGCGCCTGGCAAGCGATTCCACATCCGAAAGCCCGCCGCTGCGCAGATGACGTATCGCTTTCCCAGCCTCCTTTCGCACTTTCTCGTCGGGGTCGTTGAAGAGGTCAACGAGACGGTCTTCGCAGAGACCCCGGTAGCGCGCGTTGACGACGTTCGCAGCCAGCACCCGCGCCACGCCGAGGCGCAGGTCCGCCTTGCCGGCGAGGCAGCGTTCCAGGAGCACTAGGGCGTCGGGCTCATCCAGCGCGGCTAGGGCGGCTTGAGAGGCCCCTGCGCTGCGTACGCCGGAATCGTCCGAAGAGACCATCCGGGCGATCACCGGTCCCAGCGCCTTGAAGTAGCGGGTTGCCCGGTAGCGGAGGAATTCGTGGGCGCCGAAGCTGTCGAGGACGACCTCGTCGATTCCTTCGATGCCGCGCAAAAACCAGTCCAGCGCCAGCGGCTCGTCATGACGCAGCTCGGCGACCGGGATCTCGAGCGCCATTTCGCGAACTCCGGTGTTCGGGTCCGCGAGCAGGCTCTCGATCGCCGGCCTCAGCGCGCCGACGTTCTCTGCGCTGGCGGCGACAAAGCGGGCGATGTCGTGGGCTACTCCGCCCCTGACCGAGTTCAGGCCCCGCATGTGGCGTTCGCGCCGGTCGGGGTCCTGGCCACCGCCGATCGCGGACTCGGCCTCGCCCTCGATTGCATACCACCCGAGGATCTCGAGCAGCTCGTCGGGCACCCCTTGCTCGGCGAATTGGCGCAGCGGGTTGGAGATCCAACGGCCGCAGGGCCGGCCCGGCAATTCGTGGGTGCGCGTGACCAGCTCCGCCGCCACCTCGAGCGGCACCGCCTCTTCGCTCGCGCCCACCCCTCGCAGAATCGCTTCGTAGTAGGCCACGTTCGCCTCGGGCGGCATCGCCTGAGCCAGCCGTGAGAAGCGGACGGGGTCGGCTTCGGCTTCGGACTCCAATATCGATGCCAGCTGCCGGGCGCCGCCTTTGAGGAAGTCGCGGCGGTGGTCGAAGTCATCGTCGGCGTAGGTCGCGATCGCCGTCAGCCAGTTGGAATCGGACATCTTCTTCGCTTTCGTGGGCTCGATCGGGGATCCGACCATGCCCCCCTGGATCCCGAAGGGCGGCGGGCCGTCCTCGAGCTCGAACTTCCGCTGCAACTCTCTGAAGCGCTTCTGCATCTTCGACGTGCGGCGGTCCGGTGCGACGCCGCCAAGCAGGGTGAACTGGGTGAGGCCGAACTGCTTGTGGCCGTTCGCCGAGCGCTCCCAGGGCGTGTAGTAATCGAGCAGGAGCGGCTCCAGCCGGCCGAGCGCGTCCTCGGAAGCGGCAGGGGTCACGGCCTCGAGCAGCTTGCGTGTCGCCCAGTGCCTTCCGTCGGAATAGCCCACTTCTAGGCGCCGGGGATCGGCCGTCAGGAAGTCGACTGCGGTGTCGGCGAACTCGTCCGGGCTCCCAGAGAGGCCCCGGAAGAGGAAGTAGACGATGGATTCCATCTCGCTCTTCGAGTGCCTTGCAAGCAGCTCGCGAAAGCGCTCGGGATCGCGCTTCGCGAGCTCCGACATGGCCTCCTCACCGCCGATCAGCAAGTGGTCCTCAAGGTCATGGGCGCCCCCGAAGTGGCGGTGTGTCCAGATGTCGTCCTGAAGCAGCCCGCCACGTTCCCACTGGTGCTCGGAGACCGCGCCCTCGACCATCGCCACGATCACCGGCCAGACGTACTCGACGAAGGCGCCGGGCGCGCGCCTCGCCGCTTCGTGGATCTCCTGATCAATATGGAGGTCCCCCGGAATGATGCCGGCGCCGCGTTCGAACGGGTTGGCGACCCCCGCCTCCTGCGCGGCGGCGAGTCGCTCCTGCAGGTAGGTGCCGAGGATTTCGCAGAACCAGTCGGGGTGCTCCTCGACAAGCCCCGCGACACCGAACCAGAACGTGCCCTCGGTGTTGCCTCCGGTCCGGATCAGCACCAAGAGCAACTCCACCAGCCTGCGGTCGCCGAGATCGACCCGCGTGAGGAGCGTGCCGATCTGGCCCTGCCATTCCTCCTCGTCGAGACGGGGGGTGAGGATCTCGGCGACGCGCCCGGGAGCTGCCGTCGCGGCGCTGGTCAGGCTGATCAGGCCGCGTTCGCGCCGCCCCTCGTCGGCGAGCCAGTCCGCAAGGCGACCCGAGGAGTCAACCAGCCTGAACCAGGCCGGGGAGGTCACCGTCGACCATGCGCGGTCGTGAAGGGGATGGCCGGGGTCGGTGAGTGCGGGCTCCAGTAGTTGCCACTCCGACTCCTGCGGATCTGCGACTCCGCCCATCCAGCCGACGACGAGATCCTTGAGGTGAAACCGAACCGAATCCTCCTCGAGAAGATAGGCGAGGCTTCGCGTATAGAGCTCGGGCGCGGCGCGGCGTGAGTAATCGAGCACCTGGCGGACCTGCGCACGGCGGAAGAGGAACTGGTCGGTACTCAGCAGCTGCTCGATCGTCCGACCCCGGCCGATGAAGCGCCGCGCGAAGACGTAGTCGAAGAAGGTCTCGTGGAAGAAAGCGAGACGGCCTTCGTCGGCGACGAGGACACCGGCCGAGACCAATGCCTCGCGCTCCCGCGCCCAGCGGTCAAGCGATGCCGCGGGAGCGGCAAGGGCCTGTTCGTCGCTCATCTGGTCGACGAGCGAATCGAGCGCTTCGCTCCAACGGCCCTCACCGCCTACGATCTCCTCAACCTCTCCCATCTTGGCGCTCCAATAGGCCTCGTAGAGATCGTGGAGGTTGCGAAGCTCGCTGCTTCTCAGCTTTCCCGCCGACGCGATCTCGGTCAGCAGCGACAGGTGGATCGGCAGGCGCAGCAACTCCAGCACCTCGGCTTCGATCCGCCTCGCGTCGATGCCGCTTTGCTCGAGACTCGTCTTGACGGTCTCGGCGGGCAGGGGCCCGACTTCGACTTCGTGCGGCTCGTCCCGACCGTCGGCGATCGCTAGGCGGCGCAGTCTCGGATCGTTTTCGGCGTCGAAGCTTCGGCAGGAGAGGACGACCGTCATTGCGTCTTGAGACAGAGCGAGGTCGAGAGTTTCCGCGACAGCTTCGAAGAATCGGGGGTTTCGGCCCGAGGTAGTGCTGAGCGCGTCGAGCTGGTCGACGATCAGGCAGGCCGGCGAGCCGGCCGTGCTCGCCGCGGCCAGAACGGCGGCTGGCGAACCGGAGAGGCCGAGACCCTCTCCCAATCGCTGGGCGGTCACAGCAGGGTCCTGGCGGTCGAGGCGAATGGCCAGATAGGGGGTCCCGGCCGCCTGTAGGCGCTTGCAAAGGCCGAGCAGGACATCGCTCTTTCCGGCGCCAGCTCGCCCGTGCACGAAGACAATGCGCTCTTCGCCCAGTGCCTCCTCGATCTTCGCGCTCTCCTCGCGCTCGATCAGGCGCCCGGCGATAAGGGTTGCCTGCCTGGTCCGACGGAAGCGCTCGTTCAGTCGCCGCACCTCTGCGCGCTTTGATTCCTGGTCGCCCTTCCGAGGGCGGATCCCGTAGGGCTCAAGCGCCCCCCTGAGGTCGGCGGCTTCGAGGCGCTGGTCCACCCGGTCGCGAAGGACTTCGATCAGCGCCGCCGGAGCCGCCTCGCTCGGGCCATCGAGGTAGAGCTCTGTCTGGAGAGCCAGTCGATCGGCCAGCTCGCTCTCGCCACTGGTCGCCAGCCGCATCCGCCGCAGCGCCTCCCAACTCCAGGCCCTGTCCGCCTCCCAAATCTCGCAGAGTGTCTCGAAATCGCCTTTCGTCGGCAGGCTGGATTCGAGAAGCGCCTCGAACTGGGCCAGGTCGGAGGCGTTCTTAGCCATGTTGGCTAGCTCGTCCAGCGCCGGTGCCGAGTTGGTCGAGGCGAACACACAAACCGCGTCTGGGACGTTAAGGCGCTCGCGGAAGCTCCGCAGGACCCCAACTTGGGCCAGAGCGGCCAGCGTCCAGCGCCCCTCGCGGGCGCGTTGGCGCTTGACCTGGTGGTACTCGGTCCCCGTCTCCGTCTCGAGGGAGAACTCGAAGCCGATGTCTGAGTTCGGACCCTCCAGGTGAATCGAGGTCGCGTTTCCGGCCAGCACTGCCAGCGCGCAGCTTGCCGTCCAGCGGTCCTCGTAGCGGTTGCCGTACTTGCTCGCGGGTCCGCCGGTTCGTGGCATAGGCCGATCCTACGGTGCGAAGTACTGGTGAGGCATGTGCGGGCTTAATGGCTCAGAACAAAAGCGTGCAACGCGGCTATGGCCTCGGCCACTTTTTTGTCGGAGGGCGAGTTGCGCCGTCGTATAGAGCAATTTCATCGATCGAGCGCCTTAAATAGATCCTCTTAAACAGCAGCGCTCCGTAGCCGGCGCAGGTCTCGCTTCGAGCCGATTGAGCCCGTGAAGAGCGAACGAACACTGTGATGACGGCAGACTTCGGCCGTTCACGAATTGCCACGTGGTCGATGTAGGGGGCACGGGCACCATCGCATGCACCCACAGTCACAAGCAATCGAATCTTAGAGCGATTTGCTCCAGCCGAGAATCGCCACTGCTTCGTGATGAGCCCGTCCTCTTGGGCAAGACTGTTAGTTTCGGTCTGTGGAGGATGGGGAAAGCCTAAAACAGCAGCCGAAAGTAGGCCAACTAACAGCATCATTCGATCACGCCTTCCATACACTCGACTCGGTACGGCTCCCTAGCCTGTGCTTGTCGTTTAGTCATGGGCCCACGATGAGATGAAGATCGCCCATGCCGGGTGCATTTAGCGCCCCGGGGACTTTTGCGATCGGGAAGCCTCGCGGCTTCGCAAGTGGGGTAAAGAACCTGACGTTAGCTCTGGTATCAGAGTCCCCGTGTAGGAGACCAACGGCCCTGCTATTTCGAGCGTTCCAGAGCGGCGCCCCGCTGTCTCCTCCGACTGTATGAAGACCGTGAACCACGATCAGCAACGTTCGTCCTGGGAGGTCGGTGGATACGTTCCGAATTCCGGTCATCCGTCCGCAATCGACCATGTCACTGGTCCCGCCTGAGACACATAAGAGCTGGCCGTGACGTGGCGCTACTGCCTGTCTGACTGCAAGGGGGAACCGTTCCGTGTGAATGTAGTGTGGGGCCAATCCATCGCCAAGGCGGGCACCAGACGCATCGGTTTCGTAGTGCTGACCGCCATATGGCGCTCCGGTGCGATTCACGTCACCTACGACCTTCCATTTGGATGGATCTTTGACGTTCGCCTGAGAGGACCGCTTGATCGTGGTCCCCGTCGGATAACAATGGGCAGCGGTGAGGAGAAAGCGAGCTCGGATAGGCTCGCCATTGGACTTTTTGTTTCGGTCTTCCCACGCGCCGAAGCCAGCAGTGCATTCTCGCGCTCCCCCTCCCACGGTGCCCAAAATGCGATCGCCGGCAAAGATGTGGCCTGAATCTTGATTTCTTCCAGATTGCCCTTCGATGGGAGCTTCGTAGATGACGGTCACAGGAGCGCCCGCCCCCAGGAGTGATTCGAGGGTGGATTTGACCTGCGCCACATTGGTGGCTCCGACTTCCACAGTATTTCCAGCCTCGCTAACACCGACGCTCACCATCTCATTGTCAAGCGTCGAATTGGTCGTTGCTGCGACTTCAATCGATTCGGTCGTGCTGACCAATGAACTCAACGACCTCGATGGTTCACTCGCGTACACGGCAAGCCGCGGCGGCGCCATCAGTGCCGTTTGACTCTTCAATTCGCTCAGGAGACTCGACTGATTCGAGGTGAATCCGACTTTGAACAGCCCCCCGGCCGCGTGATCAACGTGATAGCCGGCGTAGCTCGTAGGGGCGTGGAGTTCACCCCATTCATCAATCAATGGCCCGTCATGTTCGACGAAGGCTTCCCGGTATTCGAGCTCGGCGACATCGACGGGGCGCAGCGGAACCCCCCATCTTTCTGCCGAACTGCGGGCGACTTCCCCGGCTGGCGTCTGTGGGTTGTTCCATGCGCCGATAAGGTCGAAGATCCGATCGTTTCGAGCGAGTTCGTCGGTGAGATCCAGGTCGAGGCCGAATTCCTGTCGGAACTCTTGGATTTGCGCGAAGCTAGGAGGCGGTACCACGCCTGGCTGTGGCGGAGGCGTGTAGGGAATATTGACCCAAAAGCGCTGACTGGCTTCGGATCCCAATCGATCGACCACGAGCACTTCAAGCTCGAGTATGCCAGCGGGATGGCTTGATGTGCTCGTGATCCATTCCTTCGACTCTTCGAGACAGTCGATTTGCGGTGTGCCTGGATCTTGTTTGCATTCCCGCTCGGTGACCAACTGGTCGCCATCGGCAATTACCTGGATCGAGGCGACTCCCTCGGGCGAGAATGCGGGCACTACGAGGTTGTAGTCCCCTGCAGCAATTGGTGCTGCGGTTTCTCGGTTGGCCCACAAATTCCCTCCGACCGGTCCGATCGTCGGCGGTTTGACGACGTTCGACCATTTGAGAACGGAGCCATCGGCAGCGAAGTCATAAGTCACCACAGGTTCTCCGACCGGCGTCACCGTGGTGCGACGCGGTTCATCGAGATAGCTGAACGAGGTCGTCTTGGCCGTTTCTGGTCCTCCGGGGTCGACCACCACGGAGCTGACTCGTTCGTAGCCGCCGCCATAGGCGATCGTCGCGGTCGTTTCATTTGCCAGGATGATTTCCGTCAATCGCCCAGACGCGTCGTATTTGAAACCTGTCTCCCCTTCGGGTCCCGCAACGGAAGCGAGGTCGTCGCCTGTGTGGTCGTAGGTGAGTTCGGTTGCTTCATCTCCTTCGAGCGAAGACACCATACCTTCGTCAACCTGGACGTTTACTGCTGGATCTTCAGAAGGAGGAGCTGGTTCGACGGGGTGGGAGGTGAACCACTTCTGCACTTTGTAGCTGCCTTGATCTGCGATCCAAAGTCCGTTCGAAGAGTCTGCAATGAGGCCGGTCGGCTGGGAAAAGCTGAACTGCCCTTCGGCAGTTCCTTTCTGACCGAATTGCGCGAGAAAGGTTCCCCCGATGTTGAACTTCTGCACCCTGGAATTGCCGCGATCTAGGACCCAGACGATGGTGGGAGCGCTGTCAAAGGCAATCCCTTCGGGTGCGTTGAATTGGCCGTTTCCGGACCCGGGCGTACCAAACTGATTGATGAACGCTCCATTTTCGCTCAATCTGGCGATGCGATTGTTGCTTCGATCAGCCACCCAAGCCGTATTTGTTTTTGGGCTGTAATCGATGCCGACCGGTTCACCAAAGTTCAGGGGGCCAGTGCCTTTCGACCCAGTGGATTTGACGAATTCGCCTTTGTCGTTGAATTTTTGAACCCGTCCATTGCCGGTGTCCGAAACCCAAACGTTGCCTTTCGGATCGACCGCGATGCCTTCCGGTGCTTTGAATTGACCATTGCCACTGCCCAGCGTTCCCACCTGCATCAGATAGGCACCGGCGGCGTTGAATTGCTGGATCCGATTGTTGCCTGTGTCGGCAATCCAAAAGCTGCCTTTCGGATCCAGAGCAATCGCGCTCGGAGAGCTCAGCTGGCCATTGCCGCTGCCTTTTGCGCCGAATTTCGAGAGGTAGACGCCATTCGGATTGAAGCATTGGACATTGTTACTCGCCCGGTCGAGCACGCAAAGATTGCCCTGGGGGGTGCGAGCGATGTCGGTAGGTTTAGGAGGGAATGCCGCTGTACCAGGACCGAGAATTGAGAACGCCCGGCCGAAGCCTGGGCTCGAGACCACCCCCGTCGGCGGGGGCGCCGGCGGGGCGGTGTAGGCCGGGTCTTCAACCGAGAGTTCGGCAAGGTCGCCTGCTTCGTAGTCGTATTCGACACTCGCCGTTCCACCGCTGTCTAGCTCCTCGACCCGGCCCGCGGCGTCGAAGACAATCGTGGACTCCGATCCATCGCCTTCATCGGCCAACTCGAAGCCGCCGGCCTGCTTAGTCAGTGACGCTTGAAGCTCTGGGTCGAATTTGGATTCACCAGTCACTGCTGGGAGTTGGAGGCCTTCGTCCATCGCCCCGCTGGTATCCAACAGACCCGCCTCGTCGGGAGCCGGCGTGCCACCGGTGTCAACGGGGTCGAGTTCCGGCGTCTGAGCCAGAGTCCAGCCGTCACCCCACTCCGTGTTCTCGCTTGTCGGCAATTGCGAGTTGTAGAAGCGTTCGACCTCAAGGTCGACGTTGGGACCTTCGATGTCGACATCTTGCTGCCGGTAGACGAGGTTGCCGTTCATCAGATTCACGGCAAGTTCGGGTCCCTGCCAGGTTTCCTCGCCTTTGTGATCGGCGCCGTCCGGCAACTGAAAGTGCTGGAAGACGAATGAGTCCTTGAGACCGGTCGCTGGGAGATATTCGAACTCGATTTCGCGCGTTCGTTTGTTGCTGACCTGATCCCCGACAACGACTTTAAGTGTGTGTTTGCCAGGCGCGAGTTCGTTCAGCCTCAGGGGATAGCTCTGAGTCATTGGGCAGCTGCTCCCAGGACAAGCCTGCTGCCATTCTTTCTCTGGCGCTTCTTTCTGGTCGAGGAACACTGCGACACTCTTGACGCCAGACCGTTTTGCGACGTCTGAAGCCAGGCTCCCGTCGGTCGCCTGAATGCTGAGGTTGTAGACCGGCAGGCTGAGCTGATCCCATTTCGCCGGGTCGTTCTGATCGCCTTCGTCCTCGTCGGTGACCACAGCCAGCTGTCCGCCGAGAGTGACCGTCGGTTCACTTCGATCGACCTTCATCTGCCATTGCGATGTGGCCGAAACGTCCCCGGTCGGATCATTCGCGGAAAGGGAGGCTTTCTTGATCCCCTCATCGAAGCTGGCCCCGGTCAATGTGAAGTTCCCGGTATAGGTAGCCGGGCAAGGTTTCATGCGAGTCCCGGGGCACTGATTTTGCGGCGGAACACTGGGGATGATTGCCGCGCCTTCGGGACTGATCGTGATGTTCTGGACACCCAGCCCGACATCGCTTGCTTTGGCAGTGATCGTGAACGGCGTTTTGCCGTCGATCCAAGCGGTGGGTGGAGCGCTCACGGAGTTCAGCGTGGGAGGAGCCCAGTCATCGAGGTAGACCAGCACACCGCCGACGTAGATGTCGCGCCAGCAGGGAATCGTGACTGCCTGACCGGCCATCGTTAGACCGACATGCAGAGATCTGCCCCATTCAGGCAGATTTGCGTAGCCCTGAGAGTTGGCGAGGTTGTATTGGAGCTGGATCCAAGTGCTGTCCCCCCACAGGCCTACATAGTCGTCCGGCTGCTGATAGCTGGTTTTCGAGCAGCCGTGGTTGTCGCGATAAAAGGGATACAGCTGCGCCCCTGCGATGTAGCTGTTGACGTTCGGCGCCGAATACACCCAGCGCCCCCAAGCTCCGGCCGGGTACGAGTCGTTTTTGGTTGAGACGAACAGCCCTCGGCCAGATGAGGGCCAGCAGGCATACAGGCAGTAGGTGCTGGCGATGATCGAGGGATGGGTCGACGAGTACTGCCAGATTTCGTTTGGGGGTTCCAGCACCTCGAGTCCCGCCCCGCTCGCCCAGTTCGCGGTGTACCAGTTCTCCCAAACGGGCGGATCAACCAGAATCGGATAGGCAAGATCGAGTTCCCTGTGGGGGACGGAGAGCACGAAATCGCGGCCTTCGACATCCATTTCGACGGCAACGTCTGCTCCTTGGGCATCCGTCGCCTCAGGCGGAAGAATGCGCGCCAATTGCACTTCCCTGTCGACGATTTCGGCGCCACCGGAGTCATCAGCGCGCAAGTCTGCGCCCTCGGGCAGCTGCAGTCGGTAGCGAATCTGCTCGGGGCTGCTCTCGGACCGCAAGAGGTCGAAGAACTCGACGCCCATTGTCGTCGGTGCCACCAGCCGATCGGTGTCCTCATAGAGGTCTGGGTAGAGCATGCTCCGATCTCCGAACCTCTTGGCCGCCGAGCCAGCGTCTGCGCCTACGGCGGCGAATGCGAGACCGTCATCTCCCAGGCGGACCGCCTCAGCCCCGTCGCTTGGCAGGCTCACGGCAGTCAAGGGATTTGTCGGCTCGAAGCGGTCTCCCGATGGTTCAAGGTCGAGATTGACCTTTCGCAGCTCGCCATCGTCATCCTCCACCCGAATCGGGATGCTGCTTTCCAGCAGCTCGAGCCTGCCTTCGCGTTCTACCGCCGCGGCAAATTCGCCGCTCGGATGAACGAGCGTCTCCTCGCTCAAACTCCGTCCCGGGTCACCGTTCAGCTCTTTGAGCTGAGATGCGAAGAGGTCACGGATCAAGGACTCGACTTCGTCGCCGGTTGCGTCCGCGTACGCAAAGCGCGACGCGCTGCGCTCGGCTGCGGCTTCTGGAGACTCCAGCCATGCTTCCAATTGAGATTCAGCCTCAGACAGTGCTTCGATGCCTTCACGTAGCCCCTGTGTCTGAAGCATCTCTTCGTTCTCCGAGGAAGCCGACGCACCGTCCATGGCTACGGCGGCAATAGCCAGCACAAAGGAGATCGCCAGCACAACCATCCCCGCTAGTCGTTTTGATTGAAGCGCTGCTTGCTCTCGTGCGTGCATGGAACTACCAGCCCCCCTCGACATCGATTCCGATCTCCTCGCCGACCCGCACTTCAGCAGACAGTTCCGATCGAAGCAAGGTTCCGTTTCTAAAACTTGTGGGTTTTGTCCCTCAATGCGGCTTCTCCGACATCTCCGGCCGTCGACCTCCACGATCAGACCGACCGACGCAGCTGACCCCATCCGGACACATCGTGGGTGGGTGGGGTCAGCTGCGGAGGGAGCGGCCTTTCGGCTTGCCAGACCGAGATGGCTACGGAAAGCGAATTCGTACCGCCGTCCGCAGCCCGGTCCGCAGACAACTCACCGCAAGAGGAGCATGAGGCTGCCTCGTCCGACACCGTGCGCCCACCTACTTGCTAGGTGGGTGGGCGCACGGGCTTGCCGCAGCAACACAGACAAGGACCTGAACCGCCCCGCAGAACGTCTCCTCGGTGTGAACCGCGACGCCATTGCAGAGCGCCAGTCTTCGGCTCTAGCTTTCCACGGCTCTCCAGGGCAAGGGTCGACTCACATCGCGAACGCTGCTCGAACGCTAAGCGCGATCCTCAGGCGCCACGGCGGCGAGAACACCTACGTCGTCGTCGAGATCGTCAAAGGGGATCGGGACGAGTCCGCTGGCCAAGTGGCCGCGTTGCCGCGGCAGGGCGAGCGAGCTTCCAAATGGGACGATTCGAACCCGCTCTTGGATCGGGACCTTGCGGCCTCGGCCCACGGCCCGCACGACGACAGCGTCGAGCAGTCCGCGTAGAAGGGCATTGCGCTCATGCGCGTCGAGACCATCCCAGGCCTCCGCCCCGGTCTGGATCGATGCACTCGACGGGGTGCGAGCCATCGCCGCGAAGAGGTCGTGCTTGGCTGCTTCAATCTCCGAGCTGCGCTTTCGGGCGCCGGCGGCGAAAGCGTCGGCGCCGACGTCGGCAGCGCGAACAGCATCGAGATAGGCGTCGAGCTCGGCTTGGGCTGCGGCCACCGCGCTGTGGAGATTCTCAACGTCAGGACCCGAGTTGGCCTCCACGCGAAGGCGGGAAAGCTCAGTAAGCGAGACCGATTCAACGAACCGGTCGATGCGATCCGTGGCGACCGCAGCGGGCGCCGGGCACTCGCCCCCGGAATGGCGCTTGACGCAGACATAGGAGCGCCCGTGGCGTTTGCTGCGGCTACCCCGGGTCATGATGTGCCCGCAAGCCGCGCAGCGCACCAAGCCGGCCAGCAACGCCGGGCCATCGTTCGAGCGCGGGGGCCTGACGGCGTGACCGAGCTTGTGCTGCACGGCGTCGAAGGTCGGGAGGTCGAGGATTGGCGGATGGGCTTCCGGGTTGCAGTAGCGGCCGACCCTCAACTCGCCGAGATAGACGCGGTTGCGAAGGAGGTGGCGCACGCCGCCGGGTGTCATCGCGAGTCGCGCTGCAAGCTCGCTGACCGTCTCGCCGCCGAGAAAATCCTGAAAGGCGCTAGAGACCTGATCGGCGTGGGAGTTCGGCTCGAGCCTGCGGTCCGCATTCTTGCGATACCCCCGCGGCGTTTGGCGCCGCTGCCAGATGCCAGCCTCGGTCGCGTGTCGGCGCCGCTCATCGAAGCGCTCGGCGTGCTGTTCGCGCTCGTGCGCATCGATGCTGATCAGGATGTTTCGATGAAGTCGGCCAGCGGCGGTCGTAGTGTCGATTCCCTCCCGAACCGAAACGATCTCCCCCCCTGCCGCCTCGACCCGATCCCAAGTGCGCAGCTGCTCGCTGACGTTTCGGCCGAGGCGCGATAGATAGGCCACGGCGATTCCCGCGTACCTGCCTTCCTCTACCCCTTCGATCGCAGCGAGTAGCGAAGGGCGCTCCTCGATCGGAAGTCCCCCGGAGACGTTGAACTCTGGGGGCAGAACCTCTACGCGGGCGCCCTGCGAGAGAGCCCATGCCTCGATCGCAGCGACCTGGTCTCGATCCGCATGGAAGCGCTCGTCACCGGGCTTTCGGTCCCCTAGGTGACTGACTCGAACTACCGCGGCGAAGGTCTTCGGTTCCACGCTCCAGAGTATACACGGTTAGAAATAGTCATAGTGCCAGCTCTCCCACGAGTAGCGCTGGACGAATCCGAAGGACCCCGCGTTGGCGGCCAGCCAGCCGTAGGCCGAGCTCGGGCCGAGGTCGAGCTCGGTCGCGCAACGGTGCAGCGATTGCCCCGGCGGCGCCACCCAGCGAGGGTCGGGATTGGCGGCGAACAGCGCCGCCTGTTCGGCGTCGGAGCGAAAGCCGGAGTTGACGACGAGCGTCAGCCCGGCGCCAGCCGCGGCAGCGGCCATGCGATCGAAGGCGGCAGCCACGTCGGGTCGCATCCCCTCCCCCTGTCGGTAGACGAGCGGCCCCGAGTAGCCGCCGCCGCTCGCCATCGCCGGCAGCGACCCCGACCCGGCCGCCAGGGGCGGCGCCGCAGCTTCGGCCACCGCCGAGGCCTCGACCGGCCGGCGGCGAACCCCAGCCTCGAGCGTCCCGACCACCGCCGCCCGGACCCGTACCGGCGCAAACGAGAGCTGGTCCGGGAATGAGACGCGCAGCCGCCCGGCACCGACTTGGTTCGCCCGCGCCGCCGCGAACGCCGCCGACCTGGCCCGCCAGAGGTAGACGACCTTCTCCATGTGGGCCGGGTTCGGCAACCCGTTCGGAAGGGTCGGCGGCGCCAGCAGCCGTGGCAGGTCGTCGCGCATCGAACGTGCCGCCGAGATCGCGGCGAGGTCGGCCGCCCGCTGGACCCTGCCCTTGCCGGTGACGGCGCCCGCGATCGCGACCAGCGCCATCGCCGTCGCGATCAGGACGAAGCAGCCGCCGAGCGCGAGGGGCAGGGCCTGACCGCGCTGATCGCCGGGCCTCAGCATCCCAGGCAGCGCTCGATGGTTCGCCGCGGAACGCCCGCATCGGCACCCCTCGGCAGCGCCCCGAAGAGCGCCATCCGAGCCGCGGCCCAGGCGAGCGGGCGCTTCGCGACCGCGACGCGCAACCCCCGCGCCAGCAATCCACGCACGGCTAGCGCCGTGAGAGCCCGATCGGTCCCGAGGTCGGCGCGGACGAGCGCCGAGTCGACCGCGATCCCGTCGCCATCGAGCAGCTCGGCGACCGCGCCCGGCGCCGCCAGGACGACGCAGGCGGAGTCCCGAACCAGAGGTTGCGCTGCCCTGGCGACCTCGACCCCTCGATCCTCGACGCTTGTCGAGAGATGGCAGTGCCGGCCGCGGGCGGCGACCGGCACACCGGGCAAATGAGCCGAGAGTCGATCCTCGAGGGCCCGGGCCGCCGCCGTCGCGACAAGGGCGGGCCGCGGGGACCGCTCGCCGGCGGTCAGCTCCACCAGAAGGCCCGCGCGATCGACCTCCGAGCCGAGGCAGGCCACGGCGGCGGCGATCTCGCGGGCGCCTGCCGCATCGCCGATCTGCGTGACCACGACGCCGGAACCCGTCGTCTCCCTCATCGCGGCCTCGCCGCGGCCGCTCCGGTCACCGCGATCCGCTCGGCGAAGCCGTCGATGAGCCCGGGCGGGCGCAGGCGGACGCTGACGCGACCGCCTCTGACGGTCACCTCAGCATCGTCCGCCACCCATCCCGGCAACGCCTCCCGGGTGGCGGCGACCGCCGGGTTGCCCGAGGCCAGGGCCAGCGCCCCTGCCTCGGCGGCGCCATCGGCGATCGTCAACGCGTAGCCGGCGGCAAGCAACTGGAAGGCGACGTAGCCGGCCAGCAGGAGGAGCGGAATCGCCGCGACCAGCTCGACGGTAGCCTGGCCGCGCTGTCGGTCCATCAGCGGCCCAACCGCGTGCCGGCCTCGACGGTGAAGCGGGGCAGGCCGGGAAGCAGATGGGGCACCGGCACCTCGACCGACGTCCCACCCGCGCTCCCGACCGTGGCCCCCTGCCGCAGCGGCGGCGGCAGCGCCGCTCGCGCAACCGCCTTCGGCCCACCCCCCACCAGGGCCGCCCTGGCGCCCGCTCGGGCGGCAATGCCCGCCGACCAAAGCGTGTGGCCGGCGATCGCCAGCTGCCCGGCGACCAGGACCGCCAGCAGCAGGAACGGAAGCACGCCGACGAGCTCCAGCGAAGCGCTCCCCCGCTCGGCTCCTCCCCCTCTTCCGGTCCCGGTCTGCGGCACCGCACGACCCTCGCAGCGACCGTCGCCCGCGTTACGCGCTCAGTGAGACGATTCGGCGCCCGAACGGCGCCGGATCAGTAGCTGTTCGCCTCGGTCCAGACTTTGTAGATCGCCATCGCCGAGGCGATCAGCAGCAGGATCCAGGCGAGGGTGCCGGGACCGGTCTCGAAGAGCTCGTCCTGGCCCGCCAGCAGCAGCGCGATCATGCCGAGCGCCCCGTAGAGGATCGCGCGCCGGGAGTCGGGCAAAGCCATCAGGGTGAGCTGGTTGTTGCGGCTGGCGACGTAGATCGCCCAGGCGATCGCGGCCAGGAAGCACATCGTGATCGCGGTCAGGATCGTCTCGGCAGCGTTGCTGCCCGCCGGGGCGAACGCCACGGCGAGGGCGAGGAGCATGACGATCGCGACGTTGCGCGCGGTCCGCATCGCTCGATTGTAGGCGCCGAACGCCCCGGCCCGGCTACTTGCTGGTCATCACGATGATGCCGAGGGCGACGCTGCCGATCGTGCCGGCAAGCGCCAGCGCCGTGACCACGGCCGCGGCCCCGGCCGCCACCGGGCGTTCGCTGCGGCTGAGGTCGATGAAGCGCGCCGCCCCCCAGATCGCGATCGAGAAGATCACCGTGATGCCGATCCCGGCCACGATCGAGGCGACGACCGTCTCGGTCATCTCCTTGGTCTCGACGAGGGTCGCCAGCATCGGGCTAGCTCGCGGGAACCGGCGCGCCCTGCTGGGAGCGCTTGAAGAAGGCGAACGCGACGAGGGTCAGGGCGAGGATGCTGACGACCACCGGGCCCAGCGCCCCGGTTCCGAAGACCCTGGTCACCCCGTAGGTGATCCCCCCGATCGCAGCCGCGGCCGGCAGCGTCAGCAGCCAGGCGAAGACGATGTTGCCGGCGACCCCCCAGCGGACCGCCGAGACGCGTTTCGCGGCACCGGCGCCCATCACCCCGCCGTTGATCACATGGGTGGTCGAGAGCGGGAACCCGAAGTGGGTCGAGGCGAGGATCACCGCCGCACCGGCGCCCTGGGCGGAGAACCCCTGGGCGGCGTCCATCTTGATGATCCTGGTGCCCGTCGTTTTGATGATCCGCCAGCCGCCGCTGTAGGTGCCGAGGGCGATCGCGGTCGCCGAGGAGACGATCACCCAGGTCGGCGGGTCGGAGCCGGCGCCGAGCGTCCCGTTGGCGATCAGGGCGAGGGTGATGATCCCCATCGTCTTCTGGGCGTCGTTCGACCCGTGCGCGAGGGCCAGCATGCCGCCGGAGACGATCTGGCCGTAGCGGTAGCCGCGGGTCACGACCCCCGGTCGTTGTTTGCCGACGATCCGGTAGATGACGCCGATCGAGACACCGGCGACGAGGAAGGCGAGGATCGGGGCGACGACGGCCGGGACCAGGACTTTGCCGACCAGACCGCCGGCGAGGACCGCGTCGAGGCCGGCGGCGGCGACCGCCGAGCCGACGACGCCGCCGATCAGAGCGTGCGAGGAGCTCGACGGCAACCCGAAGTACCAGGTGATCAGGTTCCAGGTGATCGCCCCGATCAGTCCGGCGAAGACGACGGTCGGCGTGACGACGGCGGCGTCGACGACGTCGTTGGCGACGGTCGCGGCGACCGTTATCGAGATGAAGGCGCCGACGAAATTCAGGATCGAGGCGAAGGCGATCGCCACCCGTGGGCGGGCGGCGCCGGTCGAGATCGAGGTCGCGACGACGTTGGCGGTGTCGTGGAAGCCGTTGGTGAAGTCGAAGGCGAGGGCGGTGCCGACGACGATGACGAGGATGACGTCGGCGCTCACGAGTTCTTGATGACTATTCCCTCGATGATCTGGGCTGCGGTCTCGGTCGCGTCGATCGCGTTCTCGAGCACGGCGAACATGTCCTTCCAGCGGATCACGACCATCGGGTCGATTCCATTCGAGAACAGGGAGGCGACCGCGTCGCGGGAGATCCGGTCGCCCTCGTTCTCGAGCCGGTGGATCTCGATCCAGTATTTGTCGAGATCCTTGAAGTCGGGCAGGTGCTCGAGCCCCGACGCGAGCTGTTCACAGGACTGGACGAGGACCGCGGTCAGGTCCTGGGCCTGGGCCATCGGCGCCTCGATCTTGTAGAGGGCGAGGAAGTCGGCCGCCTCCTCGGTGTAGTCGACGATGTCGTCCATCTGGGTCGCGAGCCCGTAGATGTCCTCACGGTCGATCGGCGTCACGAAAGTGTGATTCAGCCGTTTGATGATTTCGTGGGTGATTTTGTCCCCCTCCTGCTCGGCCTTGAGGACCTCGCGCCCGATGCCCTCGTCGTCGGGCCAGCGGTGCATCATCTGGTCGAGCAGGCGGGCGGCGTGAAGAGAGTTCTGCCCGGCCTGGATGAAGAGGTCGAAGTAGGTCCGGTCGCGCGGGAGTAGGGAGAGACGCGGCACTGGGCAATCCTAGACGGAGAGCCGGTGCCACCGCGATCTCAGCCTGCGGTGGCCGCCAGGTGCTCGGCGGCACGCCCCCCGTGGCGCTCGCGCAGCTCGGCCTGGACGCTGCGGGAGACGCCCTCCTCGGGCCGCAGCCGGCGCCAGGTGCCGTCGGCGCCGAGCTCCCAGGAGTCGGTGTCATCGGCGAAGCAGCGCTCGAGAACGTCGAGCAGCTCGGCCCGCAGCTCTGGGTCTTCGACCGGGGCGACGAGCTCGACGCGGCTGTCGAGGTTGCGCGGCATCAGGTCGGCGGAGCCGGTCAGGACCCGCGCTTCCTCGCCGCGCTGGAAGGCGTAGACGCGCGAGTGCTCGAGGAATCGGCCGACTATCGAGACGACGCGGATGTTCTCGGAGACGCCGGGCACCCCCGGGCGCAGGCAGCAGATGCCGCGCACGTTCAGTTCGATCCGCACCCCGGCCCGCGAGGCGTCGTAGAGGGCCTGGATGCAGCGGGCGTCGACGAGCGAGTTCATCTTCAGCGCGATCCCGGCCTCTTCGCCGGCCTCGTGCGCGGCGACCGTCGCCTCGATCTCCTCGATGATCCGGTCGCGCATAGTCGTCGGGCTGACCAGCACCTTGCGGTACTCGGCCGGGCGGCCGTAGCCGGTCAGGTAGTTGAACATCTCGGCGACGTCCGCCCCGATCTCCTCGTCGGCGGTGAACAGGCCGACGTCCGTATAGAGACGGGCGGTCGCCGGGTTGTAGTTGCCGGTGCCGACGTGGACGTACTCGCGCACCCGGTCGCCCTCGCGGCGGGCGACGAGGATCGCCTTGACGTGGGTCTTCAGCCCGGGGATCCCGTAGACGACGTGGACGCCGGCCTCCTCCAGCGACTTCGCCCAGTGGATGTTCGCCTCCTCGTCGAAACGCGCTTTCAGCTCGACCATGCAAACCGCCTGCTTGCCGCGTTCGGAGGCGCGGATCAAGGAGGGGACGAGCGCCGAGTCGTCGCTGGTCCGGTAAACGGTCTGCTTGATCGCCAGCACGTCGGGGTCGGCGACGGCCTGCTCGACGAATCGCTCGACCGAGCTGGTGAACGAGTCGTAGGGGTGGTGGACGAGGATGTCGCCGTTGCGGATCGCGTGGAAGATGTCGACCGGCTCGTCGTCGTCACCCTGGAGTCGCGACTGGGTCACCGGCTTCCAGGGCTCGTAGCGGAGGTCGGCGTGCCCCGGGACGTCGGCGATCCGGCCGAGGTCGCCGAGGTCGAGGAGGCCGTCGATGTCGTAGACCTCGCGATCTTCGAGCCGCAGGGCGTCGACCAGCTGCTCGCGCAGCTTCTCGTTCATCCCGGCCGCGACCTCGAGCCGCACGACCTCGCCGAATCGACGGCGGCGGATCTCGTCCTGGACCGCGCGCAGGAGGTCGTCGGCCTCGTCGGAGACGGTGAAGTCGGCATCGCGGGTGACCCGGAAGTAGCCATGGTCGAGGACCTCGGTGCCGGGGAAGAGCGCGTCGAGGTTCGCGGCGATCGCCTCCTCGAGCGGGACGAAGGTGGTGCCGTCCTCGCCCAGCGGCAGGAACCGGCCGAGCAGCTCCTTCGGGACCTTGACGCGGGCGATCACCTCGGTGCCGCCCTCGGGGTCGCGGAGCAGGACCCCGAGGCTGAGGGAGAGATTCGAGATGTACGGAAACGGCCGGCCGAGGCCGATCACCAGCGGGGTCAGGGCCGGGAAGACCTGCTCGTGGAAGCGCGCGTCGATCTCGCGCCGCTCGTCAGCGTCGGCGGAATCGAGGGTGACGAGCCGGATCCCGTGCTCTTCGAGCCCCGGGCGAAGGTCGCCGTTGAAGCAGCCGTGCAGGCGCCGGTCGAGCTCGAGGGTCCGGGCCTGGATCGCGTCGATCTGCTCGCTCGGGGCGAGGCCGTCGGGCCCGCGGGCGTCGATGCCGGCGTCGAGCTGGTCGAACAGGCCGGCGACCCGGACCATGAAGAACTCATCGAGATTCGAAGCGTAGATCGAGCAGAACCGCACCCTCTCGAGCAGGGGAACGCCGTCGTCCTCCGCTATTTCCAACACCCGCTGGTTGAAGTCGAGCCAGGACAGCTCGCGGTTGAAGTAAAGGCTCGGATCGTCGATCGATCCATCGTACCCAGCCCCACCTCGCCAACCCGCGCGCCGGGACCTTCCTCGTCGCTTCATCACTTGTACCCCCCAGGGTGTGGTCAACTGCTGAAGCGGCGGGTCGGGCGGGGCGTGGCGGAGGGGCGCGATGCCGGTTACGGTGCGGCGGTGGCCGAGGTGAGGATCAGGGAGGCCCGCGAGGGCGACGAGGACGCGATCTTCGCGATGATCGTCGAGCTCGCGACGTACGAGAAGCTGCGCGATGACGTCACCGGCGACGCCGACACCCTTCGTCGGGAACTTTTCGACGCGGGGACCGCCGAGGCGCTGGTCGCGGAGGTCGACGGCGAGGCGGTCGGCTATGCGCTGCTCGCCCGCACCTTCTCGACCTTCGAGTGCAGGGCCGGGATCTGGATCGAGGACATCTACGTGCGGCCCGAGCGCCGCAAGCTGGGCATCGGCAAGCAGCTGTTCGCGAGGGTCGCCGCCCTCGCGGTCGAGCGCGACTGGCCCCGGGTCGAATGGGCCGTGCTCGAGTGGAACCGACTGGCGATCGACTTCTACGACGGCCTCGGCGCCACCGCGCTCGACGACTGGCGGATGATGCGCCTCGACGGCACCGCCCTGCGCGCGCTCGGCGCCTGAGCGCTCGGGCGACGGGTCCTCGGCGCCTGAGCGCTCAGGCGACGGTGTCCTCGAGCTCCGCCAGCGCCGCCGCGGTCGCATCCTCTGCCCAGAGCTCCTGGAACCGCGCGAACAGCAGCTCCCTGCGGGTGTGGAGCAGCGACTCGAGCGAGGTGATGCCGGTCGCGTTCGCCAGCATCGCTTCGGCGTCGCGAAGGTCGCCGAGGATTCCCTGAAGCTCCCTGGCGAGGTGACGGACCGGCTTGCCCGCCGGTTCGAAGCAGGACTCGGTCAGCTCGAGGATGTAGCGCAGCCGTTTGGCCGCGATCCGCATGTCGTGCTGGGCCTCGGTCGCGCCCGGCTGGAGTGCCGTCGCGGCGAAGCCGCGCAACTCTCCGAGGCGGACGGCGACGATCTTCGCCGCGTTTGGCTTCAGCGGCTTCGCCGGCTTCAGGCCCTTGACCTTTGCCGCCTTCATCGGCGCGCCGCCGCGATCAGGTCGTCGAAGCGTTCGCGCAGCGCCGCCAGGTTCCGGTCGCCGACGTGGGACCGCAACGCCCGGTTCGCCTCGGCCTGCTCGTCACGCAACCTCGCCACGAGGATCTCGAGCCGTCCGCGATCGCCGGCCGGCGCCTCCGCCTCGAAGCCCTCGAGGAAGGCGATCGCGACGTCACGGTCGCGCCGCTCGCCGAGGGCGTCGGCGAGCGCCTTCAGCGGCTCGATCGCCGCCTTGTAGCGCTTCTTCGGGAAGCAGGGACGAAACAGCTCCAGCGCCGCACGCAGGCGGCGGCCCGCGACCCGCATGTCGTGCAGCGGCTCGATGTCCTCGACGCCGAGGACCCCGTCGGCGTGGGCGAACAGCTCCGCCGCCCGTACCTCGATCACCCTCCCGGCGGCGAGATCGAAGCGCTCGTCGCAGTCGAGTCCGGGAACGTCGCGCGGCCTCGCCATCGGCCAGCTGAGGCTAGCGCGTCGCTCAGGCCGCGACGCGCTGCGGCGAGGAGCCGTTGGCGTCGCCGTTGAGGAGGTCGAGGATGACCCCCTCGCGCAGGCCGCCCTTGCCGATCTGCAACGGCTGGCCGAGCAGCTCCGACATCTTCTCCAGCAGCAACACGCCGGTGGCCAGGATCCGGACTCGCTCGGGGTCGAGCTCGAAGCGCCGCGCGACCTCGGCGGCGGGATCGCCGCAAAGGACCCGCACCCCGCGCTCCAGGGTCTCGTACTCGAGCACGGCGCCGACCAGCTTGCGCAGCGAGGTGGCGGAGCCGCCGACCGCGACCGCCTGGGCGGGGTGGTCGACCTCGACGCCGTCGAAGAGGTCGTCGATGCGGTCCCGGACCTTGCGGATCTCGGCTGCGGAGGGCGGGTCGGAGGCGATCAGCTCCTCGGCGAGGGCTCCCGAGCCGACCTTCCAGGAGCGGACCTCCTCGGCGCCGCCGGGGACCTTGCCGAGGATCACCTCGGTCGAGCCGCCGCCGACGTCGACGACGCCGATCTTGCCGGCGACCGGGTGGCCCAAGGTCTTGGTCGCGCCGATGAAGGACAGCCTGCCCTCCTCCTCGTCGCTGAGGATCTCGATCTCGACCCCGGCCGCCTCGCCGATCTCCTTGGCCGCCCGCTCGCCGTTGCTCGCCTCGCGCACCGCCGCGGTCGCCACCGCGCGGATCTCCTCGGCGCCGAGCTCGCGCGCCAGGCGGACCTGGGTCGCGACCACCTCGGAGACCTCCGCGATCTTCGCGGCGACGATCGCGCCGTCGCCGTCGAGCGCCTTGTTGATGCGCGTGTAGGCGCGCTGCTCCATGACCTTCTTCAACTGGCCATCGACGGGCTCGGCGACGAGCACGCGGGTCGTGTTGGAGCCGATGTCGATCGCGGCGCAGAGCATCCGAGGGCAGAGTCCATGTTCCCAGACGATTCGGATCTCAATCGCCGGGCGCGCCTCGGGGCGGCGGCGACTAGGCGGGGTGCGAGGCGTCCTCGAACTCCCGAAACAGGCCGGTGACGACAAAAGCAACCTGCTCGCCGATGTCGACAGCGTTGTCTCCGATCCGCTCGATCGCCCGGGCGGCGAGCAGCATCGTCATCGCCCACTCGCGGCTGTCGGGGTCCTCGCCGATCTCGATCGCGAGCCGGAAGCAGTCGCGATTGAGCTCGTCGACGACATCGTCCTGGCGGACCAGGTCGCGGGCCATTCCGACGTCGCGCCCCTCGAACGCGCGCCTGGCCTGGCCGATCAACGTCCGCGCCTGTCGTCCCATCGTCACGATCAGCTTCACCATCCGCCCGTCGGCCGGGGGCTCGGTGCCCGACAGCGGGATCATCTTGCAGACGTTCACGCACTGGTCGCCCATCCGCTCGACGTTCTTCAGCACGTGGAGAAGGGCCGAGATCAGGCGCAGATCGGTCGCCACCGGGGACTGGGTCGCGAGCAGGGTGATCAGAGCCTGGTGCACCTCGAGGTAGCGGCCGTCGATGCGATCGTCGTCGGCGACGACCAGCTGCGCGAGCTCGACGTCCTGATGCTCGACCGCCTCGAGGGTGCGCTCCAGCGCCGAGTCGACGAGGTCGAGGCCGCCGAGGCCGCTCGCCTCGAGCTGCTCGAGTTCCCCCTGGTAGTGGACGCGGACCGGCTCGGCGGGCATCAGCCGACCTTCCCGGAGACGTAGTCCTCGGTGCGCCCGTCGGCGGGGTTGGTGAAGATCTTCTCGGTCTCGTCGTACTCGACGAGGCGGCCCCAACGCGCGTCCTCGGCGGCGTCGAGCTCGACCATCAGGAACGCGGTCCGATCCGAGACCCGCGCCGCCTGCTGCATGTTGTGGGTGACGATCACGATCGAGAACCGCTCTTTGAGCTCGATCATCAGGTCCTCGATCTTGCCGGTCGAGATCGGGTCCAGCGCCGAGCAGGGCTCGTCCATCAGGATCGTGTCGGGCTCGACGGCGATGCAGCGGGCGATGCAGAGCCGCTGCTGCTGGCCGCCCGACATCCCGAAGGCGTTGTCGTCGAGGCGATCCTTGACCTCGTCCCAGAGCGCGGCGCTCCGCAGCGCGCTCTCGACCGTCTCGTCGAGCCCCTCCCGGTTGCCGAGGATTCGCGGACCGAAGGCGACGTTGTCGTAGATCGACTTCGGGAACGGGTTCGGTTTCTGGAAGACCATGCCGATCATCTTGCGGACCTGAACCGGGTCGACTCTGGGCCCGTAGAGGTCCTCGCCGTGGTAGAGCAGCCGGCCCCGGACCTCGGCCGCGGGGATCAGGTCGTTCATCCGGTTCAGGCACCGCAGCAGGGTGCTCTTGCCACAGCCCGAGGGGCCGATCAGCGCCGTGACGTCATTGCGGGCGATGTCCATCGTCACGTCCCTGACCGCGGCGACGCCGCCGTAGAGGACATCGACGTCCTCGAGCTCGAAGACCCTCTCCTCGCCGCCCCCGCCGGCGCCGGCGCGGAACTGCGGCCGCACCGCGATCGCCGCCCGGCCGGCGGCCGCCTCGCGGGCCTGGCGCGAGGTCTCCGGCCTGATCTCATCCATCGTCCGCTCGCTCAAGTCGAGTCACCTACCACCTCTGCTCGTATCGATTCCGCAGCCAGATCGCGAACGAGTTCATCGCGAGCAGCACGCCCAACATGACGATGATTCCCGCCGCGGCCAGGGCCTGGAACTCCTCCTGTGGACGCAGCGCGTAGTTGAAGATCTGCACCGGCAGGGCCGAGTAGCCGTCGGCTCCGAACGGGGTCGGGTCGAAGGTGACGAAGACGGTGGCGCCGACCAGCAGCAGCGGCGCCGTCTCGCCCAGGGCCCGGGAGACGGCGAGGATCACTCCGGTCGCGATCCCGGGGATCGAGGCCGGCAGGACCTGGCTGCGAATCGTCTGCCATCTGGTCGCGCCGAGCGCCAGCGATCCCTGGCGGATCGAGTCGGGGACGGCCCGGATCGCCTCGCGGGCGGCGATGATCACCATCGGCAGAACCAGGAGGCCGAGGGTGAGGGCGCCGGCGGCGAGGATGAAGCCGAGGTCGAGCGGGCCGCGGACGATGAACGCCAGGCCGAGGATTCCGTAGATGATCGAGGGGACGGCGGCGAGGTTCTGGATGTTGATCTCGATCAGCTTGTTCCACCAGCGCTCCCCGTCGGCGTACTCCTCGAGGTAGAGCGCGGCGCCGATCCCGACCGGGACGACGAAGACGATCACCCCGGCGATCAGCTGGATCGAGCCGATGATCGCCGGGCGGTAGCCCGCTTTCTCCGGGAACGCGGTCGATGGCGGGTTGGTGATCAGGTCGGCGCTGAGCGCCGGCGCGCCTTTGATGAAGGCCTGGACGAGCAGGGCGACGAGCCCCGCCAGCGCGATCAGGACCGCGAGCAGCAGCAGGCCGGCGAAGACCGCGTTGCGGAGCACGTCGCGGCGCGGCTGCTCGCTCAGCACCGCCGCGGTCGTCGCCCGGGCGCCGGCGACAGCGAGCCGGTTGCGGGTTGCGCCCGCGCCCTCGATCACTCGTAGACCTCGCGGTACCTGCGCACCAGGCGGACCGCGATCACGTTCATGACCAGGGTCATCAGGAAGAGCACGGTTCCGACCGCGAAGACCGATCTGTAGTCGGTGGACCCTGCGGGTATGTCTCCGGTCGCGGTGACCGCGATGTAGGAGGTCATCGCCTGGATCGACTCGACCGGGTTGAAGGTCGCCTGCGGGGTCGAGCCGGCGGCGAGGACGACGATCATCGTCTCCCCGAGCGCGCGCGAGATCGCGAGGACGACCGAGGCGACGATCCCGGAGAGCGCCGCCGGGAAGACGACCCTGACCGCGACCTTGGCCCTGGTCGCCCCCAGCGCGTAGGCGCCATCGCGCAGCCCGTGCGGCACCGCCGACATCGCGTCCTCGGAGATCGAGGCGATGATCGGGACGACCATCAGGCCGATCCCGAGCGCCGCCGCCAGCGCCATGAACGGCTTGCCCACGGCGCCGCCGAGGAACTCCCCGGGCCAGAGCGGCTGGATCAGCGAGGGGAGGATGAAGCTGACCGCGAAGAAGCCGATCGCGACCGTGGGGATCCCGGCCAGGATCTCGAGCGCCGGCTTGATCGTCCTGCGCACCCGCGGACCCGCGTACTCGCTCAGGTAGACCGCCGAGCCGAGCCCGACCGGGATCGCGAAGAGCATCGCCCAGAGGGTCACGTTGAGGGTGCCGACGACGATCGCGAGGACCCCGAAGCTGGGCGGTTCGAACTGCGGGGTCCAGTCGGCGCCGAAGATGAAGTCGCCGATCGGCACCACCTCGAAGAACCCGATCGTCGGCCCGATCAGGGAGATGACGATCGCGGTCGTGGTGAGCACCGAGAGGACCGCGCAGATGGCGAGAAGGCCCTGGATGACCTTCTCGCCGTGGCGCGGGCTTTGGGCCTCGAGCATGCCGCTCCCGTCCGGCTAGGCGCCGGCCCTCGCGGCTGCGGCTTCCGACTCGGACAGCTGCTCCTCCGTGAGCGGGACGAAACCGACCCCTTCGGCCACGGCGGTCGCGCTCCCGAGGTAGTAGTCGATGAACGCCTCGACCTCGGGCTTCTTCAGCGCGGCGTCGCTCGGGTAGATGAGCAGCGGGCGGCTGAGCGGCGCGTAGGAGCCGTCCTGGGCCGTTTGGACCGAGGGTCCGACGCAGCCCTTGCCGTTGTCGACTTCCAGCGCTTTGAGCTTGCCTTCGTTCTCCGTGTAGTAGGAGAAGCCGGCGTAGCCGATGCCGCCCGGCGAGCCCTCGACGCCGGCGATGGTGGCGTTGTCGTTCTCGCCGACGTTGTTGTAGTCCCTGCGCGTCGCACCCTCCTCGCCGTTGATCACTTCGGTGAAGTAGTCGAACGTGCCGGAGTCGGTGCCCGGACCGTAGAGGGCCAGCTCCTCGTCGAAGTCCTCCTCGAAGTCCGGGATCTCGCTCCAGTTGGAGATCTTCGAGTCAGGTCCCCAGACGGCGGCGAGCTGGTCGACGGTGAGGCAGCTGACCGGATTCTCGTTGTTGATCATCACCGTCAGGGCGTCGGTCGCCACGTGAACGTCCTCGTAGCCGATCCCCGCCTTCCCGCAGGCTTCCTCCTCTTCGGGCTCGATCGGGCGGGAGGCGTCGCTGATGTCGATCTCGCCGGCGCAGAATTTTTCGAAGCCGCCGCCGGTGCCGGCCGTGCCGACGGTGACGCGCACGCCCGGGTTCTCATTCTGGAATTCCTCGGCGATCGCTTCGGTGAGAGGGGCCACGGTGCTCGATCCGTCGATCCGAATCGTGCCCGAGAGGTCTCCCCCGCCGCCGCCGCTGCTCGTAGCCGCATCGTCGCCGCCGCCGCAGGCCGCCACTCCGACCGCCAGCACGGCGGCGGAGGCGATGACCGTGAGCCATTTGGAGCTGGTCACTCGATGTCCCTTTCGTTCGTCCGCTTCGGTCCGCGGCCCCGGAGGAACCGCTCGAGCCGGACACTCTCAGCGCCCGACGGCGAGCTTGTTACCGGGCTGTATCGAGCGTGTGAAAAGGGTGTGAACGCGCGCGCAGCGGTTACGCAGCGGTGAAGTCGCCGCGAACCGCCCTCGAAGGGGCGGCGGCGGGGGTCGCCGGCGGCGCGTCGGCAATGCCGGCGCCCGCAGTCTCCGGATCGAACCGGTAGCCGACACCGAAGTGGGTGTGGATGTAGCTCCAGGCCGGCGAGCGCTTCTCCAGCTTCTGGCGCAGCTTGCGGATGAAGACGTCGACCGAGCGGTCCCCGTGGACCATCCCGTAGCCCCAGACCCGCTGGTAGATGGCTTCTCGCTCGAGCACCTGTCCCGAATTCTCCGAGAGGAGCTGGAGGAGCTCGAACTCGCGGCGGGTGAGGTCGAGGCTGTTGCCGGCGACGAACGCCTGGAAGCGGTCGGCGCGGATCTCGAGCTCGCCGGCGATCCTCGGCGCCGACTCCGACGGCGGCCGGCTGCGTCGACGCCGGCGGACGACGGCTTCGACCCTGGCGACGACCTCCTCCGGGTGACAGGGCTTCGAAACCCAGTCGTCGACCCCCAGCCGCAGGCCGCGGACGCGCTGGGCGACGGTCGAGGGGCCGCTGCACACGACGACGGCGAGGTCCGGCAGCATCGCGCAGAGCTGCTCGAGGTAATCCCATCCGCCTTCGCCGAGAGCCGCGGGATCGAGCACGAGCGCGTTCAGCTTCAACGCGACCAGCTCCTGCGGCGGAATCGGACTGCCCGCGTGGCGCTGCTGCCAGCCGGCCGCCTCGGTGCGCTTCGCGAGAACGGTGACGAATCCGCTGTCATCGTCGATCACCGCGAGCCGGATGGTCTGCCCCTGAGTCACGCAGGACGAGTGTACGCCAGCCGTGGGGCGGGAACCGCCGCTAAAACCCTGCGTTCACAGGATTTTCACAGGTGCTCATCTGCAAATTGCGGGTTACGCCGCCGCCGCGCTCGTCCGGATGTCCGAGTGCTAGATTCCCCGCAGGATGAGCCGCCCGAGCCGAACCTCCGTCGTCCTCAGCGCCCTTGGCGCGACCGTCGCGTCTCTGCTCCTGCTGGCGCCGGCGGCGCTGGCCGAGAACGGCGTCGGCCTCGCCGGTCCGACGACCGACAAGACGGTCACCTTCTTCTGCTTCGGCGTCATCGCCTTCTTCGCCGCTCTCCCGATCGTCCTCACGTTGATCCAGAGCCGACTCGAAAAGCGCAAGGATCAGCGCCAGAGCGACCTCGAACGCTACGGCTGAGGAGATGCGCGGCCTCCGAGCCGCGTCCTCGGTCGCTCGCGTGTGGTGCACGCCACGCTCCCCGCGTTCTTGCCCGGAAGCGGCGCTTCTCCTCAGTCCAGCCTGAATCCGCTCAAGAGGCGTTTCTCGCTCTCGCCCTCGATCCGGGCGACCACTTCGACCCGTCCCTCGAGCGGCGTGCCGCGGATCTTCGTCGCCAGCAGGTCGTCGACCTGGAAGATCCCGGCCGAGTTGTTGAGCTCGATCTCGATCCGAACGGGGCGCTCCTCGCCGGCCTCGATCGTCACCTGGTCGACGGCGGCGGCGGATATCGAGTGGATCCCTTCCTGGCCGGCCTCGATCGGGATCCGGGTGCGGCCCTGGGCCATGTCGAGCGCATCGGCGACGCGGACGACGCCGGCCTCGACCGTGTAGGGCTCGCCACGGCGGCGGTGGCCGATGATCGCGTGAAGGATCTCGGCGGCGACCACCGTGCGCTGTGGCTCCTTGTAGGAGCCGGCCAGGAGCCTCTCCAGGGCGCCGTTGGCGAGGAAGAGGCTGTAGGCCTCGTGGTCCGCGCGGTGGATCGACATGCCGACGTCGTGGAGGAGGGCGCCGCCGGCGACGACCACCTCGGCGTCGCGGTCCGACATCGCGTGGTCGGTGACGACGCTCGGCTCCACCCCGCCCTTGACCAACAGCCGCAGCAGCCGCAGGCTGATGTTGAGCACGATCTGCATGTGGACCCACGAGTGGTCCGACATCCCCAGCCGCTCGGCGTGGACCTGGGTCATGTACCACCAGGCGCGCACCTGGTCGTCCTCGTTGACCGCCTCGAGGAACGCCTCGAGCCTGCGGTTTCCCCTGGTCGGAGCGCGGACGTGCGCCTCGGCGACGGCCTCGCGCGGGGGTTTGCGCTGCGGCCCCGACGCCGCCGGGGTCGGGACGCGCTGCTCGTCGTTGTCGCGCCCCTTCGCCTCGCTCATCGTGGGCCCGACTCTAGCCGCCGGGCCGAACGCCTAGCCGCAGACGGGCCAGGGGCTGGAGCCGGACTGCGCGTAGAGCAGCGCGGCACGGTAGTCCTGCTCGGCCTCCGGGGCCGCGGCCGGGTCGCCGCTGCCGCCGACCGCTTCCCAGGTCCCGTAGTCGAACTGGTACTTGCCCCGGTAGCTGCCGTCGGAGGAGACGGCGGCCGGGTCGCCGCCGGACTCGCAGAGGGCGATGGCCTCCATCGTCTCCGGGGTGACGCCGGCGGGCAGGCTGGCGTACAGCCGGCGCTGCTCGCGGCGGGCGGCGGCGCGACGCGCGACGGCGATCCGGTGCTTGGCGACACGGATCGTGCGGTGGAAGTGGGCGAGCGGCGGCGCCACGTCGGTCACCGAGATCGCCCTGGCATCGGCGATCCCGATCGCGCGCCCCTTGCCGGAATCGGCGAGGGCGGAGCCGGGGACGGCGATCGCCGCGGCCGCGAGGACAGGGATGAAGTATGTGCGTTTTGTGAGCAAGCGCGGAACCGTGGCGAACATCGGACCGCCCTTGCGTGACGGTGATCACTCCCCTCACATACCTGGTGACGATCGCCACAGCCCCAGGCGCGATGTAACGGCTGCCACTTGGCCGCTGCACCCTCCCCTGCACGCCGAGTGGTGAATTTTCCCCAGCGGGGTGTGGTCGATCTATCACTCGGCGAGAGGCGGCATGATCTGGGGATGGCCGAGCGGATCGCCACCTCACGCCTGCTCCTCGCCTGCCCCGATCGGCCGGGCCTGATCGCCGCGGTCAGCGGCTTCCTCGCCGACGCCGGCCTCAACATCATCGACGCCGATCAGCATTCGAGCGGCGAGGGGAGGCTGTTCATGCGGATGGTGTTCGACTCGCCGCCGCAGGAGGAGCGCCGGGCGCTGCACGAGCGCTTCCGCCTCGAGGTCGCGGAGCCCCTGGAGATGGACCACCGTTTCGCCGAGTCGGACGACCGCAAGCGGGTGGCGATCATGGTCTCCCGCGAGGACCACTGCCTCTCGGACCTGCTCTGGCGCTGGCGCAGCGGCGAGCTCGGAGCCGACATCACCGCCGTCGTCTCCAACCACGCGGACGTCGAGCAACAGGTCGTCTCCCTCGGCCTGCCCTTCCACCACGTCCCGGTCAGGGCGGGCGAGCGGGAGCCGGCGGAGCGGCGGGCGCTGGAGCTGCTCGCCGGCGTCGACCTGCTCGTTCTCGCCCGCTACATGCAGATCCTCTCCGCCGACTTCCTCGAGGACCTCGGGGCGCCGGCGATCAACATCCACCACAGCTTCCTGCCCGCCTTCGTCGGCGCCGACCCCTACCTGCGCGCCCACGAGCGCGGCGTCAAGCTGATCGGCGCCACCGCCCACTACGTCACCGAGGATCTCGACGCCGGGCCGATCATCGACCAGGACGTGACCCGGGTCAGCCACCGCGACGAGGCCGCCGACCTCGAGCGGATCGGCCGCGACATCGAGCGCCTCGTCCTCGCCAGGGCCGTCGCCGCCCACCTCGACGATCGCGTCCTGCTCGACGGGGACCGCACGATCGTCTTCTGAGGGTCGGACTGGCTGCCCAGCCAGTTTTTGCGTAAGGTCCCCCGCATGGAGCAGGCGACCATCCCGGCGCCCTCGGCGACAGGCGACGGCGGCCTGCCGCCCGGACCGCGGACGCCGGCGGCGCTACAGGCGATGCGCTACGCCCGCGCCCCCCTCGAGTTCCTCAAAGAGCTGCAAGGCGAGTACGGCGACATCTTCACCGTCCACTTCCCGTTCTTCGGCCGCCTCGTCTACGTCACCCGGCCCGACCTCGTCAAGGCCGTGTTCACCGGCTCACCGTCGCAATTCCACGCCGGCGAGGCGAACGCGACCGTCCTCGAGCCGGCCCTCGGGCCCCACTCGGTCCTCACCCTCGACGACGAGCCCCACCTGCGCCAGCGCAAGCTGCTGCTGCCGCCGTTCCACGGCGAGCGGATCGACGCCTACGGCGAGCTGATCCGCGACGCCACCCGGGCCGAGATGGAGCGCTGGCCGATCGGCGAGCCGTTCGCGCTTCGCGACCACACCCAGCGGATCACCCTGACGGTGATCATGCGGGCCGTGTTCGGGGTCCACGACGAGCGGCGGCTGTCCCGCTTCGGGGCGCTGATCGAGACCTTCAGCCGCCGCGTCAACTCGATCATCGCCTTCCCGTTCATGCGCCGTGACCTCGGTCGATTCAGCCCCTGGGGCCGGTTTCTGCGGGCCCGCGAGGAGCTCGACGCCTTCATCTACGAGGAGATCGCCCTGCGCCGGGCCGAGGTCGCCGCCGGCGGCGAGCACGACGACGTCCTCTCGCTGCTGCTCGAGGCCCGCCACGACGACGGCTCGCCGATGGGCGACGAGGAACTCCGGGACGAGCTCGTCACCGTGCTCGGCGCCGGGCACGAGACGACCGCGACCGGGCTGGCCTGGGCGATGGAGCGGCTGCTGCGCAACCCCGATGTCCTCGGCCGCCTGCGCGAGTCGGTCGCGGCGGATCAGACCGAGTACCTCGACGCGACGATCAAGGAGACCCTGCGGGCGCGGCCGGTGATCGTCGACGCCGCCCGCAAGCTGACGGCGTCCACCACCCTCGACGGCTACGAGGTCCCGGCCGGAGCCTTCGTCCTGCCGGCGATCGCCGCCCTCCACTACCGCGAGGATCTGTTCCCCGAGCCGGAGCGCTTCCTGCCCGAGCGCTTCCTCGACGGCCGGGCGGACACCTACGCCTGGATCCCGTTCGGCGGCGGCATCCGCCGCTGCATCGGCGCCGCCTTCGCCGAATACGAGATGCGGATCGTGCTCCGCGAGTTCGTCACCCGCGCTGAGCTCAGCGTCCCCGACCCGGCGCCGGAGAAGGTCAAGGTGCGCAACATCACCCTGGCCCCCGGGAACGGGACCCGGGTCAGGCTCGATCGTCCCCTGAGCTGACCGGCTCGCCGCCCGCGATCCGGGCCTCCGCCTCTTCCCACTCCGCGATCAGCTCCGCCACCGCCCGCTTCGCCTTCTCGTGGCGGCGCTCGGCCCGCCGCGCCTTCTCGGGGGTCGCCCAGGCGCCGGGGTCGGCGAGCTCCTCCTCGAGCCGGCCCAGCTCGGTTTCCGCCCTCTCGACCTGCTCGGCGAGGCGGCCGGCCCTGCGGGCCGCCTTCTGCGACGGCTTCGCCGAGCTGTAGCGGCCGCCCTTCGCCTTCCTCTCGGTGCCGGCGGAGGCCGCGGCGGCGGCCTCGCGTTCCTCGCGCTCGCGCCGGTAGACCACCCAGCCGGTCGGGAAGCTCTCCAGCCTGCCGCCCTCGCAGACGATCGTGCGAGTGCCGATCGCCTCCAGCAGCGCGCGATCGTGGGAGACAAGGACGACGGCGCCCTCGTAGGCCGACAGCGCGTCCTCGAGCGCCTCGCGGCTCTCGACGTCGAGGTGGTTGGTGGGCTCGTCGAGAACCAGGACGTTGGCTCCCGAGGCGACTAGGATCGCGAGCGAGAGGCGCCGCTGCTCACCGCCGGAGATGTTCGCGAGCTGCTTCTCGACGTCGGCCCCCGAGAAGAGGAAGCTGCCGAGCAGGTCACGGGCCTTCTGGCCGTTGAGGCCGGTCTCGCGCTGGGCGGCGGCGAGGACCGTCCCCTCCCCCGCGGCGGTGTCGGCGTGCTGGGAGAGGTAGCCGAGCTTGACGTTGTGGCCGACCCGCACCGAGCCCGCGGCGGGCTCGGTGCGGCCGGCGAGGGTCTCGATCAGGGTCGTCTTGCCGGCGCCGTTCGGGCCGACGAGGACGACGTGCTCGCCGCGTTCGAGTTCGAGCTCGGCGTCGTCGAGCAGGGTCCGGCCCGGGACCTCGATCCGCGCCCCGACCAGTTTCAGCACCACCCGGCCCGGGCGCTCGGGTGCTTTGAACGAGAACCGCAGGCTGGTGCGGTCGCGCTCTTCGGCCTTCGCCCCCTCGCGCTTGATCCTCTCGATCTGCTTCAGCCGCGACTGCGCCTGGCGCGCCTTGGTCGCCTTGTAGCGGAAGCGCTCGACGAACCGCTCCATGCGGACGATCTCGGCCTGCTGGCGATCGATCGCCTTGCCGAGGGCGATCTGCCGCGCCGCCTGCTCCTTGCGCCAGGCGTGCCATGGGCCGGCGAAGAAGCGCGCCCGCTTCGCCTCGAGCTCGAGGACCGAGGTTCCGACCGCCTCCAGGAACCAGCGGTCGTGGGCGACGAGCACGACCGCGGCGTCGAGGTCGACGAGGTAGCGCTCGAGCCACTCCAGCGAGGGGATGTCGAGGTGGTTGGTCGGCTCGTCGAGGAGGACGAGGTCGGGGCGGGCGGCGAGCACCCGGGCCAGGGAGGCGCGGGTCAGCTCGCCCCCGGAGAAGGTCGATATCTGGCGCTCGGCGTCGTCCTCGTCGAAGCCGAGGCCGCGGAGGACCGCGATCACACCGTCGCGCCAGCGGTAGCCGCCGCCGTGGTCGAGGCGCTGCTGGGCGGCGGAATAGGAGCTCATGGTCTCCTCGTCGGGCTCGCCCGAGGCCATCAGCCCCTCGAGCCGGGCCAGCTCCGCCTCGGTCTCGAGCATCTCGGCGCGGCCGCTGAAGACGTACTCGCCGAGCGTGACGGTCGCCCGCCGAGGGGGTCGCTGGTCGTGCAGCGCCACCCGGGCACCCTTGTGGAGGACGAGGCTGCCGGAGTCGGGCGTCAGCTCGCCGGCCAGCATCCGCAGCAGCGTCGACTTTCCGGCCCCGTTGCGGCCGGAGAGCGTCATCCGCTGGCGCGGCTCGAGCTTGAACGAGACGTCCTCGAACAGGAGTCGGCCGCCGACGTGCATGTCGAGGCTGGTTGCGGTGACGATCGCCATCTGCGCCTGAACTTAGAGGAAGGCGGACGGCGTAGTCTCAGGCAATGGACAGAACCGAGCTGCGCGCCGCCCAGACGCCCTTGAAGGAGCGCTACCTGGAGGAGCCCGATTCGGCGATGGTCACGCTCAGCGCCGAGGGGTCGCTCGGGGAGGGAGTCTCCTGCTCGGTCGACACCGGCCGGGCCCTCGCCGAGGCGGGGCTGCACCCGGCCTCGGGCGGCGACGGCACCATGGCCTGCTCGGGCGACATGCTGCTCGAGGCGCTGGCCGCGTGTGCCGGGGTCACGTTGGCGGCGGTCTCCACCTCGCTCGGGATCGAGGTCCGCTCGGGCCGCATCCACGCCGAGGGCGACCTCGACTTCCGCGGCACCCTGGCGGTCGACCGCGAGACCCCGGTCGGGTTCCAGGAGATCCGGCTTCGCTTCGCCCTCGACACCGACGCGAGCGAGGACGAGCTGGCGACGCTGCTGCGTCTAACCGAGCGTTACTGCGTCGTATTCCAGTCACTCTCCAGCCCACCGCGGCTGGCGGCCGAGGTCGTCGCCTCGGGCGATGGCTGATCCGCTACGGCACCTCGGCGAGCTGGCCCGCGCACGGGCGAGGAAGCGCTCGAGCGAACGCGATGACGTCCAATCGCTCGCCGAGCTCGAGCAGAGGCCGGCCGGGATCCCGGCGGGCCTCGAGATCGAATGGCTCGGGGTCTCCGGCTACCGGCTCACCTGCGAGGGGAAGACGATCTTCATCGACCCCTACCTCTCGCGGGCGCCGTTGCGGAACCTGCTGCTGCGCCGGCCGACGCTGCCCGATCCCGCGGCGCTCGATCGCTTCCTCGACCCGCCCGGGGACGTCGTCGGAGTGCTCGTCGGCCATACCCACTTCGACCACGCCGTCGATGCGCCGGCGATCGCGCGGCGGTTCGGCTGCCCCGCCTACGGCTCCGACTCACTGGTCAGGCTGATGGCGCTCCACGGGCTCGCCGAGCGCGCGGTCGAGGTGGAGCCCTACCGCACCTACGAGCTCGGGCCGTTCGAGGTCGGCTTCACCCCCAGCGCCCACTCGAAGCTGCTGCTCGGCCTTGCCGTCCCCTATGACGGCGCCCTCACCTGCGAGCACCTCGATGCGCTCTCGCCGGGTGCCTACCGCTGCGGCCAGGTGTGGGGGATCTCGGTCGCCGTCGCCGGGGTCCGCCTCTACCACCAGGGCAGCGCCAACCTGCTCGACGAGGCGGTCCGCGAGCGCGGTGTCGACGTCTTCCTCGCCGGCGTCGCGGGGCGCAGCTTCACCGACGACTACTGGGCGCGGATCCTGCCGCTGCTGGAACCGCGGACCGTGGTCCCGACCCACTACGACAACTTCTTCCGCCCGCTCGGAAGCGAGCTCGAGTTCGTCGCCAACTCCCGGCTCTCGTCCCTGCCCGAGGAGATCGGCGCGGTCAGCGCCGACATCGCCGTCGCCGCCCTGCCCAGGGCCGACACCGTCACCACGGGCCGGGGCGGGACCGGCTAGGCGAAGAACTTGGCCGCGATCTGCTCGATCGTGCCCATCGTCCGCATCGTCCAGGGCCCGACCTCTTTCTCGAGCGCCTTCTGATCGAGATCGCTGTCGGCCGTGCCGCCCTTGGGCAGCCAGTAGAGCTCCCGGCCCGCGATCGCGAGCAGGTCATCGTCGGTCGCGAGGGCGAGCGCCGCACGCCGGGCGGCGGCACCGGGCTCCTCGGCCAGGATCGCGACCTGGAGCTTGCCCTTGGCGCGGCCGGCGACGGCGGCGTCGAATGGCTCCTGCGCCGCGATCGCCCGCACCTGCTTCGCCGAGCGAAGGAAGACGACGACGTCGAAGCCGAGCGCCTCTGCCAGCGCCGCTTCGACCCGGCCGGTCAGCTCGGCCGCCGAGCCGCCGTCGGCGTCGAAGACGACGTTGCCGCTGGCGCGAAAGGCGGCGACGCCGGCCAGGCCGGCGTCCTCGCAGGCGGCGCAGAGGTCGGCACTCTTGACCCGGCGGTGCTTGCCGAGGTTTACGCCGCGAAGAAATGCCGCATATCCGGGCACGCCGCAACCATACGACGATGTCGAGCCGTCGTTCGTTCCCACCGAGGAGCCCGATCGGCGGCCGGGCGGGCGTGGCAGGATTGCGGGCTTGAGCGACTTTTCGATCCTGCCTCCCGATCTCCCGGTCCCCGAGGAGGACGGTGCCGCCGACCACCTCGAAGGCCTGCATGTGCCGGCCGGAGGAGCGCTGCCGTCGACGGCGGGGGGCGACGTGGACCTGGCGAGGGCCGCGGGCGGCGGCCGGCTCGTCGTCTACGTCTACCCCCGCACCGCTGCGCCCGGCGAGCCCCTGCTCGCGGGCTGGGACGACATCCCCGGCGCCCGCGGCTGCACCCCCCAGAGCTGCGCCTACCGCGACGCGATCTCCGAGTTCTCGGCCCTCGAGGTGACGGTGATCGGGGTCAGCGCCCAGACGCCGGCCGAACAGGCGGAGTTCGCCGCCCGCGAGCGGATCCCGTTCGCGCTGCTCAGCGACAGCCGCCTGACTCTGGCCGACTCGATCGGGCTGCCGACCTTCGAGGCCGGTGGGCTCAGGCTCTACCGGCGCCTCACCCTGGTCCTCGAGGGCGACGAGGTGGTCAGGTGCTTCTACCCCGTGTTCCCGCCCGACCGCGACGCCGGCGAGGTTCTTGCCTGGCTGCGGCGGGCCGGTCACGGCGGGCCGTGACCGGCTCTCGATCGATGGAGGCGCCGAGAATTGAACTCGGGTCCGCGGCCGTTGAGCGAGGGTCTCTACAGGTTTAGCCGGCGCTTGAGTCTCGTCTCCCGGGGTCCGCGCCGGCGGGCACTACGGGAGATAAAGCCCCTTTTATTTCCCCGGCCGGTCAGGGCGGTCCGCCCGGGTGAGCCCGCAATTGAAGCCGGGATCCCCCTCCGCGGGCGGGAGAGGGCCGACTCTCACATCACTTAGCTATTGACTAAGCGGCGAGGGCGAACTCATGGTCCGCACGTATTGGTTGGTGCCGGTGTTTTACGAGGCCTCCGGCAACCTCGACCTGCAACCGTTCGCACGCGCGACCACGTCGAAGCCTGTCGCCCCCGTGCTATGTCTGGCATCGATTGTACGCGGTGGGGTAGGTTCGCCTGCATGAACGAGACCGAGTTCGACGCGATCGTGATCGGCGCGGGGGCGCCGGGGGAGGTCTGCGCCGGCCGTCTCGCCGAAGGCGGGATGAAGGTGGGGATCGTCGAGGCCCACCTGATCGGCGGTGAGTGCTCCTACTACGCCTGCATGCCCTCGAAGGCGCTGCTGCGTCCCGGCGAGCTGCTGGCCGAGACCCGGCGGGTGCCGGGCGCCGCCGCGGCGGTGACCGGAGACCTCGATCCCCAAGCGGTCCTCGCCCGCCGCGACGAGGTCATCCACGACCTCGACGACTCCTCGCAGCTGCCGTGGCTGGAGGAAAAGGAGATCGAGCTCTTCCGCGGCGACGGCAGGCTCGATGGCGAGCGACGGGTGGTGGTCGGGGACCGGGCTCTCATCGCCCGACAGATCGTCGTCGTCGCCACCGGCAGCTCGGCGGCAATGCCGCCGATCGAGGGTCTCGAGTCGGCGAATCCCTGGAACAACCGCCAGGGGACGACCTCGAAGGAGGTGCCCGCGAGCATGATCGTGCTCGGCGCCGGCCCGGTCGGCTCCGAGCTCTCGCAGGCCTGGGCGACGATCGGCACCAGGGTGGCGCTGGTCGAGGGCGCCGAGCAGATCCTCCCCCGCGAGGAGCCCTTCGCCGGCGAGCAGGTGGCGGCGGCGCTGCGCGAGGAGCACGGGGTCGACGTCCGCACCGGCGTCAAAGCCGAGCGCGTCAGCCGCGAGGGCGGCAGCGTCCGGGTCGCGCTCGACGACGGCACCTCGGTCGAGGCCGACGAGCTCCTGGTCGCGATCGGCCGCACCCCGCGCACCGCCGACATCGGCCTCGACTCGATCGGGATCGAGCCCGGGAAGGGCGGGTTCCTGGAGACCGACGATCGCCTCCGGGTCGGCGGCAGCGATTGGCTCTACGCGGTCGGCGACGTCAACGGGCGGGCGCTGTTCACGCACATGGGCAAGTACCAGGCGTGGGTGGCCGCCGAGAACGCGCTCGGCCGTGACGTCGAGGCGCTCGCCGAAGGCATCGGCTCGCCACGGGTCACCTTCACGGACCCCCAGGTCGCCGCCGTCGGCAAGACCCTCGCCCAGGCCGAAGAGGCCGGTCTCGACGCCGAGGCGATCGAGGTCCCCACCGACGGGAGCCCCGGCGCCAGCTTCTACGGCAAGGACACGGGCGGCACCAGCCGGATCGTCGTCGACCGCAGCAGCCAGACGATCGTCGGTGCCACCTTCACCGGCTTCGAGACCGCCGACTTCCTCCAGGGCGCGACGATCGCGATCGTCGGCAGGGTCCCCGTCCCCCGCCTCCGACACGCGATCGCGGCCTACCCCACCCGCAGCGAGATCTGGCTGAAGCTGATCGAGAAGTACGAAGCGGGCTGAGGGGAGTCAGATGCTGGAGCGCTGCTTCAGGTCGTCGAGGACGTCCTGGGGGAAGCCCGGCACCTGGTCGAGGTCGTCGACCGAGTTGAAGCGTCCCATCCGCTCGCGCTGAGCCAGCAGGCGCGTGGCCTGGGTGACGGTGAGATTCTGGGAGCGAAGCTCCTCGAAGGTGACCGTATTGAGGTTGATCTCGGCGCCGCCCGAGGGCGATGACTCACCGTCCGGAGCGGGCGCCGGGGTGTCGGCGGAGGCGGACGGGGGCTGCGGCGAGCTCTGAGGCGGCGGGGTGCTCTGCGGCGGGCCACTCGAGGGTGACTCGCTGTCCTGGGGCGAGGGCCGAGGGGCCTGCGGGAAAGAGAAGCCCTGGGGCTCGGACCCCTGGCCGCCCTGAGGATCGGGGGCCTCGGGTGGCTTGGGAGCCGCCGGCGGTGAGGGCGGAGGCGCGGAAGACGCAGGCGGTGAAGGCGGTGGCGGAGTGGCTGCGGGCGGCGGTGGCGGCGGCGGTGGCGTCGCAGCCGGAGGCGGGGGCGGTTGCGGTGGTTCGACCGCAGGGGGCTGTATCGGCGCCGGCGGCGGGGGCGGCGGGGGGCTTGCCGCGGGCGGCGGTGGCGGCGACGGTGCGGCGGGGGCCGGCGGCGGCGGCGGCGGGGGTGGCATCGCGGCAGGAGGCGCGGGCGGGGCCGGGAAGCCGGAGCTCGGCGGCGCCTGTGGCTGGCCGGCGACCTGCATCGCGGCCTGTTCGGCCTCGAGTGCTTTGCGCTCGGCCTCGCGGGCCCGCTCCTCGGCTTGGGCGACCGAATCGCGGATCTGCTGGAGGCGCTTTTCCCGCTCTTCCTCTTCGGACTGGAGCCTTGCCAGCTGCGCGGCTTCGGCGGCCCGCTGCTCCGCCATCCTCGTCCGCTCCTCGATCTCGCGGAGGCGCCGCTCGGCCTCCTGGATCTGGAGGTCGACGCCCTGGCCGCCGCCACCGCCCTGCGGCGGTGCGACGGCGCCCTGCGCCGGAGCCGGCGGCATCGCTCCCGGCGCCGGAAGCGGCGGCACGGGCGGCATCGACTGGGTGATCTGGCTCGCCTGGGTGGCCTGACCCGACTGCGCCTGGGCGGCGCGGGCTTCGGCCTCGCCCTGAAGCCGTTCGGCCTCGGCGATCCGACGGTCTGCCTCGGCTTTCAGCCGCGCCTCCTCACGCTGGATCTCCTCGACCTTGGCCCGCACCCGCTGCTCGGCCTGGGCCGGGTCGTAGGCGGCCGGCGGCGGCGCGGGAAACGACTGGGTCGGCTGCGGAATCGGAGCCGGCGGCGGCACGGCGCCACCCGGGACGGGCGGTGGCGGCGGCACGGCGCCCGGCAACGGGGGCGGCGCCGGCGCCGGCGTCTGGAAGGGGACCGGCTGGCCGGGCACGGCCGGGGGCACGACCGGTGCGCCTCGCTCGAGCATTTCGCGCTCCTGCGCGGCCCGCGCCGCGTTCAGCTGGCGCTCGGCCTTGGCCGACTCCTTACGGGCCTTGCGCGAGGACCGGCCCAGGGCGCCACCCGTAGTGCGGCCTTTTTCGGCCCGCTTGCGGAGGCGCTCCTCCTTGCGCCGCTTCGCCTCTTCCTGGCGTCTCTTGCGATGTTCGGCCCGGGCGGCGCGCTGCTGCTCGCGCGCCAGCTTCCGTTTCGCCCGTGGATCCATCGGCTGTCCGGCGACCGGCGCGGCGGGAGCGCCCGGAACGGGTGGCTGGCCGGGCGCCGGCGGGGCGCCGGGCGGCGGCATCGTGCCGGGCGGCGCGCTCGGCTGTGGGGGCGGCGGCGGGCCGGTTGGAGCCGCACCGGCGGTGGGCGCCTGCCCGAGGATCTGCGTAGGCGCCTCGGTGGGCTGGCTCGGCGCTCCCGGCGGCGGGGTCGGCGCCGCTGGGGCCGGCGGCTGCGCTCCGGGTGCGGGCGGGGGTGCGGCCGGCGGAACCGGCGCAGCGGCGCCCTTCTTCTCGCGTTTCAGCCGCGCCAGCTTCCTCGGCTTCTTTGCCTTCTTCTGCTTCGGGGCCTTCGGAGGCTTCGGGGCCTTCGGCGGCTTCGGCGATCCGCCCTTTTCCTTGCTCCGGCGTTGGCTGATGCTGACCACGAGGAGCAGGGCCAGGATCGCCACCGCAAGCACGCCCACGATCACCTTGGTGTCGATCGCACCGAGCGGCAGGAGGAGGGCCAGAGGCAGGTCCGACATGCAAACGCGAAGCTACCGCATCCGTCCCCGGAATTCGCGCTCGACCTGGCGGCGAACGTCGCGCTCGGCGATCTCCCGCCGCTTGTCCCTTCCCTCCTTGCCGCGGGCGAGCGCCAGCTCGACCTTCGCCCGCGCTCCCTTGAAGTAGATCCGGGTCGGAATCAGGGTCAGGCCTTTCTGCGCGGTCTTGCCGACCAGGCGCTCGATCTCGGCCCTGTGCATCAGCAGCTTGCGCGGGCGCTCGGGCTCGTGGTTCTCGCGGCTGGCCGGCTCGTAGGGCGGGATGTGCAGTTTCCGCAGCCAGACCTCGCCGTCGTCGACGACAGCGTAGGCGTCGACCATCTGCGCTTTTCCGTTGCGCAGGGACTTGACCTCGGAGCCGGTCAGCGCGATCCCCGCCTCCATCCTCTCGACCAGCTCGAATTTGTGGCGCGCGCGCCGGTTCGTGGCGACGTCGCCGGAGGCGGGTTTGCGCTGCTTCTTCGCCTTCTTCGCCATCAGGCCGCCGGCTCCAGGTCGACCCTTCCGCGCGGCGCCTCGACGCCGCCGACGCGGACGGATATCGGATCGCCGAGCCGAATGGTGCGACCGGTCCGACGGCCGACCAGCGCCGTCTCCGACTCGTTCAGCTCGAAGAAGTCCTCGGGCAGGCGGCGCGCCGGCAGGAATCCCTCGTAGACGTCGCCGAGCTTGCCTCCGAAGGCGATGAATGCTCCCGATCGGATCGTCCCCGAGACCTCCCCCTCGAAGACCGGCTCGCGCCGTCCCCCGCTCCGCCCCAGCTCCCGCTGGAGCAGGAAGGCGGCGCAGATGTCATCGGCACGACGCTCGATCTGCATCGACTCGCGCTCGCGCTCGCTGCATCGGACGGCGACGTCGCGTGCCTCACCGGCGCGGGGGGCCTTCTCGCCCTCGCCGAGCGTCGCCAACAGCGCCCGGTGCACGACCAGATCCGCGTAGCGGCGGATCGGCGAGGTGAAATGGCAATAGGCGGAGCTGCCGAGACCGGCGTGGCCGTTGTTGCGATCGCTGTACTGGGCCTGTTGGAGCGAACGGAGCACGAGCGATGTATACGCGGCACGGCCGTGACCGCGCCGCTCGGCCTCCTTTCGCACCAGCCCGCTCGCCTCGACGACGACCGCGGCCGCCTCGCGGGGCGAGATCCCGGCGCGCAGCGCCGGGGTCGGGACCTCGAGGTCGTGGAGCTGGGCGACGAGCCGCTCGACCCGCTCGGGGTCGGGCTGCGGGTGGATCCGGTAGATGGCCGGGACCCGGCGCTGCTCCAGCAGCCGGGCGACTGCTTCGTTGGTGAGGATCATCAGGCGCTCGATCAGGCGGTGCGCCTCGGTCTGCGGGACCGAGCGCGCGGCGACGACTTCGCCGCCGCGGTCGAACTCGAACTCGGGCTCGGAGGATTCGACGTCGAGGCCGGTCCCGGCTTTGGCCTCGGCCAGCACCGCCGCCGCGGAGCGGGCGATCGCCAGCGGCTCGGCGACCTCGGCCGGGGCCTCGGCCCTGCCGGCGAAGATCTCGTCGAGCTGGTCGTAGTCGAGGCGGACGTCGGACCGGATTCGGCTCCGATAGAAGGACGTCTCGACCACCTTTCCGCCCGCCCCGAGGACGATCTCCGCCGTCACCGCCAGCCGCTCCACCCCCGGCGAGAGGCTGCACGCGCCGGCGCTGAGGACCTTGGGAAGCATCGGCTCGACCGTGCCCGGCGCGTAGGTGCTGTTGGCCCGGCGTCGGGCCTCGCGATCGAGCGGCGAGCCGGGCTTGACGTGGGCGGCGACGTCGGCGATGTGGATCCAGAGCCGGGTCCCGTCGCCCTCGCGGCGGGCCGAGACCGCGTCGTCGAAGTCGCGGGCGGTCGCCGGATCGACGGTGAAGGTCGGCATCTCGACCAGGTCGCGGCGCGGCGCCGAGGACCCCGAGGCCGCCCGTGCGGCCCGTCGGGCCTCCTTCTCCAGCGCCGGCGGGAACCCGCGGCGGCGCTCGAGCTCCTCGCGGAGGAGCAGCTCGACGGCGTCGCGCGCCGATCTCGGCGGGGCGCTCCGCCCCCGTCCCGGTCGCTGGGCGGGGCGGCCCCGGCGGGAGCCGCGGGCGCTCACCCCTGGTCCCGCAGCTCTGCCGCCAGCACGTCGAGCGCCCGCTCGCGAGCCTCGTCGCGGGCGGTGTCGGGGTCGTCGGCCACCCTGACCTCGGGGCGGATGCCCTTGCCCGCGAGGTTGGTCCCGTCCGGGGTGAAGTACTCGCCGATCGTCAGCTTCAGCGCGCCGCCGTTGGAGAGGTCGATCTCCTGCTGGAAGACGCCCTTGCCGAACGAGCGGGTGCCGACGATCTCGGCGCCGGCGTCGTCGTGGAGCGCGGCGGCGAGGATCTCGGCCGCGGAGGCGGTGTTGCGGTCGATCAGGACGACCATCGGCCGCCCCGGCAGGTTGTCGCCGACGGTGCGGTACTCGGAGTGCCCCTGGGTGCGGGAGTCGGTGGTGACGACGACTTCGTCCTCCGGCAGCAGGACGCTGGCGGCGAGGACCGCTTCCTCGAGGATGCCGCCGCCGTTCGCCCGCAGGTCGAGGACCAGCCCCTCGGCGCCTTCGCGATCGACCTTTTCGACCGCTTTGCGGAGGAAGGCGCTGGAGCCTTCGCTGAAGGTTCCGAGCCGCACGTAGCCCAGCTCGCGACCCCCCGCCCGCTCGACCTTGCCGACCGCAACCGGGACCGCGATCTCCGCCCGGGTAATCCGCAGCCGGCGGACGCTGCCGTCCTTGCCGTCTTCGACCCCGACCGTGACCTCGGTCCCTTCCGGACCCTTGATCCGCTCCGCGGCCTGGCTGCTGTCGACGCCCTCGAGCGACTTCCCGTTGACCGAGACGATCACGTCGCCCATCGTGATCCCGGCCCGATCCGCCGGCGATCGCTTGAACACACGACTCACCCGGAGCCCCTCGTCGACCTCGGAGATCGCCAGCCCGATTCCGGAGAACCGGCCCGAGAGCTGTTCGTTGAAGTGGGCGAGGACCTCGGGCGAGAAGTATTCGCTGAAGCGGTCGTCGTAGCGCTTGCGCAGGCCGCGAACCATGCCCTGGAGCGAGGAGTTGGTCAGCTCCTGCGGGGAGACCTCGCGGAAGTAGTTTTCTTCGATCGCACCGGTGGCCTCGACGTTGAGGCCGCTGTTGCCGCCGACGAAGGCGTCGCGCACCGGTTCCGGCAGCTTCGAGGGGTGGCCACCGAGCCACAGCCCTGCGCAGAGGACGGCGATCAGGACGAGCCCGAACGCCGCGAAACGGCCGGCTCTCATCGAGGGCTCAGACCTTCAGGAAGCGACGCAGGGTTACCCCCGAGCCGAGCGCCGAGACCAGGACCGCGGCGGCGAAGAGGATGCCGACCAGCGCCGGGAAGGCGACGGTGCTGTCGTTCTGGGCGGCGAGGAACGAGAAGTCGCTGCTCAGGGGATCGACGATGGTGATCTTGCCCAGCCACAGGATCAGTATGGCCACTAGGCCTCCCGCGAAGCCGACCACGACCCCCTCGATCATGAACGGCCAACGGATGAACCAGCGGGTGGCGCCGACCAGGCGCATCACCTCCACCTCGCGGCGTCGGGTGTAGATCGAAAGCCGGATCGTGTTGCCGACCAGCATCAGCGAAGCGACGACGAGCAGCAGCGTGATCACCGTGAGGACGATTTTCAGCGCCCCGGTGACCTGCTCGATCTTCTCGCTGTCCTGGGTCCGGTCGAAGGGCTTTTCGACGATCGGCGAGATCGTCTGGCGGCGTCCGTCGGGTCCGAAGATCGCTTCCTGGATCCCGTCGAGGTTGGCGGCGTCGTCGGGGGTGATCCGATAGCTGACCGGCAGCGGGTTTTCGTTCAGCTGCGAGGTCAGTTCGCCGGCCTTCTCCTTGCCGAGGTCCTCCCGCAGTTCCTGGAGCGCCTTCTCTTTGCTGATGTACTCGACCCGCGCCACGTGGGGCAGCGCTTTCAGGTCCTGGCCGAGCGCCTTGGTCTCGGCAGCGGTCGCGTCGGCGAACAGCGCCACCTGGAAGTTGAGCTGCTCGCGGACTTCGCTGCTCTTGGCCTGTGTCGTCTGGAAGATCGGGATCAGGACCCCGAGCAGGATCACGGTGACGCCGGTGGTGACGATCGCGGCGGTGCTCGGCGCCGCGTTTCGGCGCAGGGCCCGGAATGCCTCCTGGATGAAGAAGAAGAGCTTCGACATCAGAACAGCGTCTCGTGGGTGTCGTGGCCGTTGGTCTGGCCCTCGGGACCGACCCCCATCTCGGCCCGCATCCGCATCCCGAACTCGGTCGTCGACTCCTCGGTGTAGCCGCCGCTGACCTCGTCGCGGACGACGCGGCCCTCGTAGAGCTCGATCACCCGGCGGCGCATGCTGTCGACCATCTCGCGGTCGTGGGTGACGACGAGCACGGTGGTGCCGGTCTTGTTGATCCGGTAGAGCAGCTGCATGACCCCGATCGACGTCACCGGGTCGAGGTTTCCGCTCGGCTCGTCGGCGAGGAGCAGGGGCGGGTGGTTGACGAACGCGCGCGCAATCGAGACGCGCTGCTGCTCGCCGCCGGAGAGCTGGTCGGGGTAGTTGTGGAGCTTGGTCGAGAGGCCGACCAAACGGAGCGTCTCCGGCACCTGGGCGCGGATTTCGGAGCGGCTGGCCCCGATCACCTGTAGCGCGTAGGCGACGTTGTCGTAGACGGTGCGGTCGGGCAGGAGCTTGAAGTCCTGGAAGACGGTGCCGATGTTGCGACGCAGCTGCGGAATTTTCTTCTCCGAGAGGGCGCCGATGTCACGGCCGGCGATCGTGACGTTGCCGCTGGTGACGTCGACCTCGCGGATCAGGGTCTTGATCAGGGTCGACTTGCCGCAGCCGGTGGGCCCGACGAGGAAGGAGAACTCGCCACGGTTGATCGCCAGCGAGACCCGGTCGAGCGCCATGTGGCCACCCGGGTAGACCTTGGTGACGTCGTTGAGCTCGATGATCGGGGCGCCGCCACGCCGCGGCCGCCCAGCTCGGTCGGCCCGGGGGTCGCTGCTCTTGCCTCGCTTGTCTCGTCGTCTCGCCATGCGCGCGTTCGGGTGCTCTGCTTCTTCAAGCGAAGGTTGACTCCTCCGCGCCCTTTTAGGCGCAAGTCCCCGCCCAAACCGTCTAAAGAAAAGCTTAGCGGTTTGTTAGCGAACGCTAGGAAAGCGTCTCGTCGACAGCCGAGACGATGTGCGCGGCGTCGATGCCGGCGGCGGCGAGGAGCTCGGCCGGGGGGCCGCTGCCGGGCCGTTCCGTGACCGCGAGGCTGACCAGCGGCGTCGCCGAAGCGGCGCGGGCGAGGACGCCGGCGACCGTCTCGCCGATGCCTCCCTCGGCCCAGTGGTCCTCGACCGTGACGATCGCGTCCGTCTCCCCCGCCGCCTTCAAGAGCGTCTCGGCGTCGACCGGTTTGACCGAGTAGAGATCGATGACCCGGGCGGAGATGCCCCTCGCGTCCAGCTGGTCCGCCGCCGCGAGGCTTTCGTGAAGGGTGATGCCGCCGCCGACCAGGGTGACCTGGTCGTCATCGCTCGAGCGCAGCGTGCGGCTGCCGCCGATCTCGAACTGCTCGCCCGGCTCGTAGAGGACCGGGGTCTTTTCGCGAGTCGTCCGCATGTAGCTGAAGCCGCGGTGCTCGCGCATCGCGTCGAGCAGGGCGACCGTCTGGTTGGCGTCGCTCGGGTAGAGGACGACGCTGTCGACGACGGCGCGGAAGGCGGCGATGTCTTCGAGCGCCATCTGCGAGGGGCCGTCCGGGCCGATCGAGACGCCGACGTGGGACCCGCAGAGCTTGAGGTCGGCGTCGGAGATCGCGCCCATCCGGATGAAGTCGTAGGCGCGGCTGAGGAAGGCGCCGAAGGAGGAGGCGAAGGGCTTCCAGCCCCTGGTCTGGAGGCCGACCGCGGCGGCGATCATCTGCTGCTCGGCGATGTACATCTCGAAGAACCGCTCCGGGTGCTTGTCGGCGAAGCGCTCGGCGTAGGTCGAGTTGCCGACCTCGCCGTCGAGGGCGACGACCTTCTCGTCGACCGAGCCGAGCCATGTGAGGGCGTCGCCGTAGGCGCCGCGGGTCGCGACCTTCTCGCCGAGCTCGTAGCTCGGGCGATCGACCGAGGCGGTTGAGATCTCGTAGGGAGCGGCCTCGCCGGGCTTCTGCACCTCGACCGAGAGCTCGCGCAGGCCCCCGAGCTCCTCGACGGCGGCGTCGGGGTCCTCGAGCGGCTTGCCGTGCTGGTTCTCCTGGTCCTCCACCGCGGCGACCCCGGAGCCCTTCTTGGTGCGGGCGAAGATCACCGCCGGGACGTCGGCGTCGAGCGCCTTCGCGTAGGCGGCGTCGATCGCGTCGATGTCGTGGCCGTCGATCTCCTGGACGTCCCAGCCGCAGGCCGCGGCGCGCGCCGCCAGCGAGCCGGTCTCCCACTCGTGCATCGTCGGGCCCCGCTGGCCGAGTCGGTTGACGTCGACGACCGCGATCAGGTTGTCGAGGCCGGCCTGGCCGGCGTGCTCGAAGGCCTCCCACATCGACCCCTCGGCCATCTCCGAGTCCCCGCAGAGGACCCAGACGCGGAAGTCGGCCTTCTCGAGCCGCTTGCCGGCGAGCGCGATCCCGACCGAGATCGGCAGGCCCTGGCCGAGCGACCCGGTGGCGACGTCGACCCAGGGGATCTCGGGCGTCGGGTGGCCCTGGAGGCGTGAGCCGAATTCACGGAAGGTGAGCAGCTCCTTGTCGTCGATCGCCCCGGCGAGCTTGTACATCCCGTAGAGGAGCGGCGAGGCGTGCCCCTTCGAGAAGACGAGGTGGTCGTTGGCGGGGTTCTCGGGAGTGGAGAAGTCGTAGCGGAGGTAGCCGCTGAGCAGGACCGCCATCAGATCGGCGGCCGACATCGAGGAGGTCGGGTGGCCGGAGCCGGCGGCCGCGGCGGCGCGGACCGAGTCGACTCGTAGCTGCTGGGCCAGCTCGTGGAGCTGCTCTCGACCCAATCTCTGCTCTGCTGCGACCTCGCTCACGGGGCCCGCAAACTATCCGATCGCGACCATTCGCTCGATCGGAATACGCGCTCTCTCGGCAATATCGTCGGCGACGCCGACCTCGAACTTGAGGTCGCGGAGGCTGTCGCGCAGCTTCGGCAGGGTGATCATCTTCATGTATTTGCAGAAGGCCATCCGGTTGGCCTCGATCAGATTCGCCCGCGGGGCCGCCTGCTGGAGCGGATAGAGCATCCCGTTCTCGGTGGCGACGATGAAGTCGCCGTCGGGGTTGGCCTCGACGTGCTGGAGCATCCCCGAGGTCGAGAGCATGTGGACCCCGTCCGCCTCGATGTCGCCGGAGGCCACGTACTCCATCGCCTGGGTCGAGCAGCCGCACTCGGGGTGGATCAGGAACTCCGCCTCGGGGTTCTCGGCCCGGGTGCGGGCGATGTCGTCGGGCCGGATCCCGGCGTGGACGTGGCACTCGCCGTCCCAGACGTGGAAGCGGGCGCGCCGCTCCGGGTCCTCGGTCAGGCCGGTCTCGCGCTCGACGAAGGCGCCCAGCCACATGTCGGGACCGAAGAGGATCTCGGTATCGGGCCCCTGCTCGGCCCAGATGTGCTCGACCACCTGGACCGCGTTGGAGGAGGTGCAGCAGTAATCGGTCTCCGCCTTGACCTCGGCCGAGGTGTTGACGTACATCACCACCTGGGCGCCGGGATGCTCGGCCTTCCAGGCGCGGAGCTGGTCCGCGTCGATCGAGTCGGCGAGGCTGCACCCGGCGTCGAGGTCGGGGATCAGGACGGTCTTCTCGGGCGAGAGGATCGCAGCCGTCTCCGCCATGAAGTGGACGCCGCAGAAGGAGATGACGTCGGCGTCGGTGGCCGCGGCCCGGCGCGAGAGGCCGAGGCTGTCGCCCATGTGGTCGGCGACGTCCTGGATCTCGGGCAGCTGGTAGTTGTGGGCGAGGATCACCGCGTTGCGGGCGGCAGCGAGCTCGCGGATCTCGGCGGAGATCGCAGCGACCTCCTCCGGCGAGAGGTCCGGTGCGAGCGTGGGTTGGATCGTCGGCAACTCCTGCATGGAGCCTTCCGTTTCCGATGTTCGCTGGCCCGGCCCGCAGGCCTTGAACCAGTCGAATGAACTGGCCGTCCAGTTTACCGGGCCGCCGCCGTCGGCGAACCGCCAAACTTGTCCGATGCCGGAGCTGCCCGAGGTCGAGATCACCGTCCGCCGGCTCGACGCGCTGCTCTCCGGGGCCGCCGTCGAATCGGTCCTCGCCCCGGGGATGAACGTGATGAAGACGTTCGACCCGCCGCTCGAGTCGCTCGTGGGACTGGAGCTGACCGGAGTGCGGAGGGTCGGGAAGATGCCGGTCGTCGAGTTCGGCGATCTCGCCCTCCTGATCCATCTGATGTCGGCGGGCCGCCTGAGCGTCTACGACAAGCGCGCCTCGCCGAAAGACCGCGCCTCGCGGATCCTGGTCCGGCTCGAGGACGGCCGCGAGCTGCGGTTGCGCGAGTACGGGACGAAGCAGCGGGCCTGGGCGAAGCTGCTGGCGAGAGACGCGGTCGACGCCGACGAGTCGGTGGCCCGGCTCGGCCCCGAAGCCTGGCCGGCGCCGCCGCCGCAGGAGTTCGCCGCCCTGATCGACCAGCCGCGGCACCTGCACCCGCTGCTGCGCCACCAGGGCGACATCTCGGGAATCGGCCGCTCGTGGGTCGATGAGATCCTCTGGGAGGCGCGGCTCTCGCCGTTCAAGAAGGGCTCGGAGCTCGACCCCGAGGAGGTCGAGCGGCTACGGGCAGGCCTCCACGTCCTCGGCGACGCGATCGACCACTACGAGGAGACGATCCCGGCCGACGGCCTGCTGCCCGACAAGCCGCCGAAGCCGCTGCGGATCCACAAACACGAGGGCGAGCCCTGCCCGCGCTGCGGGACGGTGCTGGAGGCGGTGTTCTTCTCCGAGCATCAGACCACCTACTGTCCCGAGGAGCAGACCGGCGGGCGGGTGCTCAAGGACCGCCGGCTCTCGAAACTCCTCAAGTGAGGTGCTGCCCGGCGACCGGGCCGCCGGGGCCGTCGGATCGTCGGACGCTCATGCCGGCTCCAGCAGGAGCGAGAAGTCGAGGGTCGGGGCCGAGTGGGTTATCGCGCCGACCGAGATGAAATCGACCCCGGTCTCCCCGATCGCCCGCACCGTCTCCAGGGTGACGCCGCCGGAGGCCTCCAGCGACGGACGCCTGTCGGCCGGCGAGTTCTGGTCGCGGAGGCGGACCGCCTCGCGCAGCGTGTCCGTGTCCATGTTGTCGAGAAGGAGGGAATCGGCGCCGGTGCCGAGGGCGTAGGAGACCTCGTCGAGATTTCGGCACTCGACCTCGACCGCGAGGTCCGGGTACGTCGAGCGGGCGCCGTGGACGGCCTTCGCGAGGCTGCCGGCGAGAGCGATGTGGTTCTCCTTGATCAGGATCGCGTCGAAGAGCCCGATCCGGTGGTTGCGCCCACCGCCCGCCCGCACGGCCGCCTTCTCCAGCGCCCGCAGGCCCGGCGTCGTCTTGCGGGTGTCGAGGACCCGGGCGCCGGTTCCGGCGAGGGCCTCCGCGTAGCGGGCCGCCAGCGTCGCCACCCCGGAGAGGTGGCCGAGGAAGTTGAGCGCGGTCCGCTCGGCGGCGAGCAGGCCGCGGGCGGGGCCGCTCGCGATCAGCACCTCGGCGGGAACCTGCTGGCGCCACTGTCCCTCGACGACGAGGTTGTCGACGTCCTCGACGCCGCACCGGCGCATCGCCTCGGCGACGGCCTCGAGGCCGAAGACGACGCCCGGGGCTTTCTGGACGATCCGGGCTCGGGCCCGGGCATCCGCAGGCACGGTCGCCAGCGAGGTCACGTCGCCCTCGCCGACGTCCTCGGCGAGGGCGCCGGCCACCAGGTCTGCGAGCTCGCCGCCCTCGGGAACCATTCGTCAGGAGGCTAACGGCCGAGTGCTGCGTTATGCCGTCCCTGGGGGGCAAAATGCAGCACTCGGCAAAGGGGCAAATCTCACGTTCGCGCGCCCGGGGACGTTTAATGCCCAGACGTGAACGCGCTGCCCCCGTTTCAGACCCTGCTCGACCGCCACGGCGACGAGGTGCTCGGGGTCCTGCGCGGGGCGGTCGGTCGCACCGACGCGGACGATTGCTTCCAGGAGACCTTCCTCGCCGCCCTGCGCGCCTATCCGAGGCTGCGGAGCGACGAGAACCTGCGGGGCTGGCTGTTGACGATCGCCCACCGCAAGGCGATCGACCATCACCGGGCCAAGGGTCGGCGACCGGTTCCGGTCGCCGAGGTCGCCGAGACCCCGGTCGAGGACCCGCTGCCCGACGATGGGGTCTGGGAGGCGGTCGGCGCCCTGCCTCCGAAGCAGCGCGCGGCCGTTGCCCTGCGCTTCGCCGCCGACCTCCCCCACGCCGAGATCGCGGCGGCATTGGGGTGCAGCCCGGAGGCCGCCCGCCGCAGCCTCCACGAGGGAGTCAAACGACTGCGGAAGGAGATCGCATGAAGGACGCGTTGATGGAGCGGCTGGCGAGCGGCGCCGCCGAGGAGGGCATCCTCGACGTCGCCTACACGAGGGCCGACTCGCCGTTCGGCGAGCTGCTGCTGGCGACCACCGAGCTCGGGCTGATCCGGGTCGGGCTGCCGTCCCAGGACGGAGACGCGCTGCTCCAGGACCTCGCCGACCGTGTCTCTCCGCGGGTCCTCGAGGCGCCGGCGCGACTCGACCGGGTTCGCTCCGAGCTCGACGACTACTTCGAGGGTCGTCGCACCGAGTTCGATCTGGCGCTCGACTGGCGCCTGAGCAAGGACTTCAGGCGCCGCGCCCTGCGCGCCGTCAGCCGCATCCCCTATGGGCGCACCCGCTCCTACCTCGAGGTCGCGAGGAGCGCCGGCAACGAGCGCGCGGTGCGAGCGGCTGGGACCGCCTGCGGGTCGAACCCGATCCCGATCGTCGTCCCCTGCCACCGGGTGCTGCGGACGGGCGGCGGCCTCGGCGGCTACGGCGGCGGCCTGCCGATGAAGCGGGCCCTGCTCGACCTCGAGGGTGCGCTGAACGCGTAGTCGGCTCCGGCCCGGCTCAGTCGAGGGTGTCGCCGAGCCAGGCGACGGCCGCCGCCAGGTGTGCCGGATCGATCGTGTGGCCGACATCGGACTCGTGGTAGTCGACGGCGAGGCCGTCGGCCTCGAGCAGCTCGCGGGCGCGGCGGGCGAAGCCGACCTCCATGATCGGGTCGGACCGCCCGTGGGCGATGAAGGCCCGGGTGTCGGTGCGACCCTCGAAGCTCGCCTCCCATCCCTCGACGATCGGGACGAAGCCGCTGAAAGCGAGAATGCCGGCGACCGCCGGGCGGTCGCCTCCCAGCGCCATCGCGTAGCTCATCACCGAGCCCATCGAGAAGCCCCCGAGGACGGTTCTCCCGGGGCCGACCCCGGTCTTGGCCCAGAGCTCGTCATGAGCCTCGGCGAGGGCCCCGCGGGCGGCGTGGAAGCTGTCGTGGTCGGGGTAGCCGACCCGCGGCACCAGGTACCAGTGGTAACCGGGCGACCCGGGCAGCTTCAGCGGCGCCCGGAGCGAAGCGACGTGCAGCCGTCGCTCCGGGTCAAGGACATCCGCGAGCCCGAGCAGGTCGTTCTCATCGGTCCCGCGGCCGTGGTGGAGGATCAGCAGGCCCTGGGGATCTCCATCGGAGGGCCGATCAGCGAGCATCACGATCTGATTCTCCGCGAGCGGCGCTCATATGGCAGATTGAGGCCGCATCCGTGGCTACGCGGAGGATGCGGCCGTCTTATTGAGGAAATCGCGGACGAAGTCGTCGATGTCGCCGTCGAGGACCCCCTGGGTGTCGCCCGACTCGTGCCCGGTGCGGTGGTCCTTGACGCGCTGGTCGGGGTGCAGGAAGTAGCTGCGGATCTGGGATCCCCAGGTGACTTCCTTGACCTCGCCTCGCTCCTTGGCCAGCGTTTCCGCCCGTTTTCGCTCCTCGAGCTCGATCAGCTTCGAGCGCAGGAACTGCATCGCGACCGCCTTGTTCTGGGTCTGCGAGCGCTCGTTCTGGCACTGGACGACGACCCCGGTCGGAAGGTGGGTGATGCGCACGGCGGAGTCGGTCTTGTTGACGTGCTGCCCGCCGGCGCCCGAGGCTCGATAGGTGTCGATCCGCAGGTCGGCATCGTCGATCTCGACCTCCACCCCCTCGTCGACGAGCGGGCCGACGTCGACCTGGGCGAAGCTGGTGTGACGGCGGGCGGAGGAGTCGAAGGGCGAGATCCGGACCAGGCGGTGGACGCCGCGCTCGGCGGCGAAGAGGCCGTAGGCGTTCTCCCCCTTGGCGATGAAGGTGGCCGACTTCAGGCCGGCCTCCTCCCCCGGCGAGGCCTCCTTCATCTCGACGTCGAAACCCCGGCGCTCGGCCCAGCGCAGGTACATGCGCAGGAGGATCTCCGCCCAGTCCTGGGAATCGGTCCCGCCGGCCCCGGCGTGGACGGTGACGACCGCGTCGCCGGCGTCGTACTCGCCGCTGAACAGACGCGCCTCTTCGAGCTCGGCCAGACGCCCCTCGATCGATCCCAGCTGCGTTGCCAGCTCGGCCGCCATCTCCTCGTCGTCGGTCGCCATCTCGGCGAGCTCGTCGAGGTCGGCGATCTCGCCCTCGAGGCCGCCGAAGGTCTCGAGTTTGCGCTGGGCGCCGGCATGCTTGGCGGAGGTCCGGGCCGCCGCCTCCTGGTCGTCCCAGAAGCCGGGGCGCTGCATCTCGCCCTCGAGCTGCTCGACCTCGGTCCTCAGCGCCGCGGGGTCAAAGGTAGTCCGAGAGCAGGGACAGCTGCTCGCGGACAGCGGCCAGGCGCGCGGAGACGGACTCTGTCGGGGCGGCGTCGGCCATGGCCCCAGACTACCCGGGAGCGACGGCGGTGATGATCCAGGTCGAGGCCGGAGCGTAGACGCCGGCGGGCGTCACGAACTCGCCCAGCGCCTCGTGCAGCTCGGAGGCGATCTTGGGCCGGATCTCCTCGACCCGGTCTCCCCAGAGCCGCAACACCTCGGCGGCCGGGCCGATCGCCATGTTGAAGGCGACGGCCTCCTCGAGGTCATTGCCGATCTTCAACGGCAGGTCGCAGCGCCGCAGTGAGATCTGCTCGAAGCCGGCGATCCCCAGCTGCTCGCTGACCGTGTCGGCGTTGGCCATCGAGAAGGGGCCGGGCCCGCAGGTCGGCTCGTCCGTCTCCTCGGGATGGTCGAGGTATTGCTCGACCACCTGCTCGGCGCGATGCAGCCATCCGTTGTCCGGCTTGCGCCGCCAGACGACGGAGACCAACCGCCCGCCGGGCAACAGGGCCGATCGGATGTTGCGCAGCGCCTGCACCGGATTGGCGAAGAACATCAGGCCCATCCGCGAGAACGCGTAGTCGAATCCGTCGCCGAGATCGTCGATCTGCACGTCGGCGACGGCGAACTCGACGTTCCCGGGGCCGCCCTCGGCCTCCCGCTTCGCGACCTCGATGAACGGGGGCGCGACGTCGAGCCCGACCGCCGATCCCTGCGGCCCCACGATCTCCGCCAGCCGCCGCGTCGTATCGCCCCATCCGCAGCCGAGGTCGAGGATGCGGTCGCCCTCGCCGGGCGGGTGCGACGCCAGCGCCGCCTCGCCGTGTGCGCCGAGGCCCTCGGCGACGAGCTCGCGGTATTCGCTGAAGCGCTCGAACAGCGGCCCGCTCCAGGCGTCGGTCGCCTCTCTGTTGGACGCAGCGGCGGACTCCACCCCCAGATCGTAGCCCCGTGCGGCGATTTATTCGCGCCGGGGGCGACTAGATCGCCGCACGGAAGGCGCGGTGGGCCTCGGCGCGATCGTCGAAGGGTCGCCAGCTGCGGATTCGGTGGTCGCGCAGGGTGAAGAGCCATGCCATCTCGTCGGCACTTGCCTCCGAGCCGTCCTCTTCCCAGTGCCAGCGGCGAACGATCGTCGCCAGCGCCGCGCCGGCGCCGCCCTCGGTGCCGGTCTCGGTCAGCTCCTCGAGCTCGATCGTCTGTTGGACGCCGCCCGGCTCCCGCGTCGCCCAGACCCGCGCCGCCTCGGGGCCCTTGCGCAGGCCGCGGCTCGAGTGCAGCTCGACCTCCGGGTCGAGGACGGCGACGAAGGCGTCGAGGTCGCGCTCGTTGAAGGAGCGGATGAACTCGCGGACCGGATCGGGGCGCGCCGGCACGCCCTCAGGCGCCGTGGCACTTCTTGTACTTCTTGCCCGAGCCGCACCAGCAGGGGTCGTTGCGCCCGACCTTGTCGTGCTCGTCTTTGACGACCGTCTCGACCGGCTCGGGGACGCCGCCGCCGATCGCGTCCTCGGCCGCCTCGGCGCCGCCCGCGCCGGCGATCCCGCCGCCGGCGGCGACCTGCTTCAGCGCCGAGGGCTGGCCGTCCTGGGTGCCGCCGGAATAGTCGAGCTCGGCCGGAGCCTGGCCGTTGCCGGCGAAGACGCCTTCCACTTCGGGGTTCTCGACTTCGATCTCGGCGTGGAAGACGAGCTTGCTGAACTCCTCCCAGATCGAGTGCATGAGCTCCTCGAACATCGCGAAGCCTTCGTTTTTGTAGGCGACGAGCGGGTCGATCTGGGCGAAGCCGCGGAGGTGGATCCCCTCCCGCAGGTAGTCCATGTCGTAGAGGTGCTCGCGCCAGCGGTTGTCGATCACCTGGAGCAGGATCGAGCGCTCGACGTAGCGCATCAGCTCGGCGCCGAGCTTCTCCTCGCGCTCGTCGTAGGCGTTCATCGCATCTTCGTCGAGCTCGTCCTTGAGCTTTTCGCGATCGAGCTGCTCGGGCCGCAGGCCGGCGACGTCGACCGAGACCGGCCAGATCTGGCGTAGCTGCACCTCGAGCTCGGGAAGGTCCCAATCGTCGAGTTCGTCGCCCGGCGTGTACTCGTCGACGAGCCGCTCGATCACGCCCTCGAGCTCGTCGCGGGCGACGTCCGACATGTCGCGCCCTTCGAGGATCTCGCCGCGGTATTTGTAGACGACGCGGCGCTGCTCGTTCATGACGTCGTCGTACTCGAGGACGCGTTTGCGGATCAGGAAATTCTGCTCCTCGACTTTCTTCTGCGCGTTCTCGACGGTTTTCGTCAGCATTTTCGCCTCGAGGGGCATCTCGTCCCCCTCCTCGTCGACCGGGCCGAGTTTGTCGAGGATTTTGTAGATCCGGTCGCCGGCGAAGAGCCTGATCACGTCGTCTTCGGCGGAGAGGAAGAAGCGCGTCTCGCCCGGGTCGCCCTGGCGCCCGGAGCGCCCTCGCAACTGGTTGTCGATCCGCCGCGACTCGTGGCGCTCGGTGCCGCAGATGAACAGGCCGCCGAGTTCACGGACTTCCTCGGCCTCGGCTTCGACCGCGGGCTTCAGCTCCTCGATCTTCGCCTCGAAGGCCTCCTCGTAGCCGTCGTCTCCCGGGCTCATGCCCTTCTGCTTGAGGTCGTGCTGGGCGAGGTGCTCGACGTCGCCCCCGAGCTTGATGTCGACGCCGCGGCCGGCCATGTTGGTGGCGATCATCACCGCGCCCTTGCGACCCGCCTGGGCGATGCGCTCACCCTCTTTTTCGGCGTGCTCCGGCTTCGCGTTGAGGACCGCGTGTTCGATGCCGTTGCGCTTCAGCTCGGCGGAGATCATCTCCGAGACCTCGACCGAGACGGTGCCGACCAGGATCGGCTGGCCGGCCTCGTGCCGGGCCATGATTTCCTCGAGCACGGCCTTCCACTTGCCGTCCTTGGTTTTGAAGATCTGGTCGTTGCGGTCGGCCCTGACCATCGGCCTGTTGGTCGGGATCTCGACGACCGGGACTTTGTAGATCTTCATGAACTCGGTCGCCTCGGTGAGCGCGGTACCGGTCATCCCCGAGAGCTTGTTGTAGAGGCGGAAGTAGTTCTGGAGGGTGATCGTCGCCAGCGTCTGGTTCTCCTCGCCGATCGCGACGCCCTCCTTCGCCTCGACGGCCTGGTGCAGTCCCTCGGACCAGCGCCGCCCCTCGAGAATTCGGCCGGTGAACTCGTCGATGATCATCACCTGGCCGTCGACGACGGCGTAGTCCTTGTCCTTCTTGTAGAGCGACTCGGCCTTCAGCGACTGAACCAGGTGATTGACCAGGGTCCCGTGCTCGCTCAGGTAGAGGTTGTCGACGTCGAGGAACTCCTCGGCCCGTTTGACCCCGCGCTCGGTCGGGGCGACGGTCTTGTGCTTTTCGTCGTACTCGTAGTCGTAGTCGACCTCGGAGGTGTCTTTCGACTCGCCAAGGCTTTTCAGCTTCTGTTTGGCGGGCTCGCCGACCATCTGCTTCGCCAGGCGGGCGAACGTGTAATAGGTCTGGGCGGCCTGTTCGGGGGCGCCGGAGATGATCAGCGGCGTCCGCGCCTCGTCGATCAGGATGTTGTCGACCTCGTCGACGACGGCGAAGTTGTGGCCGCGCTGCACGCAGTGCTCCTTGGCCGCCGCCATGTTGTCGCGCAGGTAGTCGAAGCCGAACTCCGAGTTGGTCCCGTAGGTGACGTCGCAGGCGTATTTGGCCTGGCGGGTGTCGTGGTCGTCGTCCTCCTGGATCGAGGCGACGGTGACGCCGAGCGCTTCGTAGACCGGCGCCATCCATTCGGCGTCGCGGCGGGCGAGGTAGTCGTTGACGGTGACGACGTGGACGCCCTCGCCGCCGAGGCTGTTGAGGAATACCGCCAGGGTCGCGGTCAGGGTCTTGCCCTCGCCGGTTTTCATCTCGGCGATCGAGCCGTCGTGGAGGACCATGCCGCCGACCAGCTGGACGTCGTAGTGGCGCTGGCCGAGCGCGCGCCGCGAGGCCTCGCGCGTGAGCGCGAACGCCTCGGGCAGGACGTCGTCGAGCGACTCCCCTCCCCGGACCCGCTCGCGCAGGCTGTCGGCCTCCGCGCGCAGCTCGTCGTCGCCGAGCAATTCCATCTCGGGCTCGAAGCGGTTGATCGCCTCGGCGCGCTTCTCGTAGGACTTGAATTTCCGCCCCTCACCCACGCGCAGCGCACGGGTGACCATGTCCCTGGCGTTGGCCATGGCTCCTAGGGTATCGAGGGCGCGGCTGCGGCCAGGCCCCGCACCGCGCGGGCGCTCAGGCGGCCGGCCTCCCGCGCAGGCGCGCGACCTCGCGACGGGTTCGAGATCTCTTGCGCCGCATCTCGCGGTGCTTCTTGACCTGCCGCCGGATGTCCTCGGCGAGCTCGTGGATCGTGTGCGACATCTGCGGCGAGGCCTCCTGGGCTCGCAGCGTGACTCCCTTCAGCCTCAGGGTCGCCTCGGCGACCTGGCTGTCCGCGATCGACGGGTTGCGCTCCTCGTAGATCTCGATGTCGAGCATCGCCAGCTCGGAGACCTGTTTGCCGACCCTGCGAAACCGCTTTGCGACGTGTTCCCGGAGCTCGTCGTCGATCTCGACATTGCGCCCGCGTATCTCGATTCGCATCTATGTCCTCCTTGGGTCCGGTGACCGATGCTACGCCTGACCTGTACCCGGGGCAAGGGGGTCATAGACGGCGGCAGAAACCGACCGCGACGATCCGCACCGCGCCCGCCTCGCGCAGGGCCCGGGCGGCGGCGGTGACCGTCGCCCCCGTGGTCAGGACGTCGTCGAGGACCACGGCGCTCGGCGGAGCCCCACCGCGGACGTCGAACCTGGGGGGCCGGCCGAGCCGCTCGGCGCGGCGGCGACCGACCTGCCGGCCGCGGCCGCGGCGCACGAGGCAGGGCACGACCGCGAGCGGGGTCCGGGCGGCGAGCGCATCGGCGAGCAGCGCGGCGGAGTCGAAGCCGCGGCCGAGCGTGCGGGTGCGGGAGGTCGGGATCGGGACCAGGGCCCCGCTCAGGGTCGAGGCCGGCGCCAGGGCGGCGATGCGCTCCGCCATCAGCTCGGCGGCAGCCAGCAGACGCCGGTACTTCAGGGCCACCACCAGCTCGCGGGCCGGTCCCTGGTGGGGTGCCGAGGACCAGGCCGAGTCGACCCCCTGCGGGCCGCGGCCGCGCAGCGGCGCGAGCTCGGCCAAGCGGCGCCGGCAGCGTTCGCAGACGACCTCGTCGACCCGGCAGCCTCGCCGGCAGGCGAGGCAGAGGGGCGGCGCCAGCGCCGCGGCGATCGTTCGCACCATCTCCATCGCCCCGAGGCTGGCGAGCGCCGCCGCGCGGATGGCGCGGAAAGGGTCAGGGGCGACTCAGGACTTCGTCAACCTGCCCGCGATGCCGCCGATCAGCATCGAGTCGGCGGCGACCTCGGCGCCGTCGAGCAACACCGCTTCGCGAAGCAGCGCCCCGGCTCCGACCCGGGAGCCGTCGCCGATCACCACCGGTCCCTTGATCTCGGCCCCGGCGGCGATCTCGACGCCGGCGCCGACGAGGACGGGCGGCTCGACCGCGACGCCGTCGAGCGGAGCGGCGGCGTAGACCCCCTCGCCCGCTTCCGGGGCGCCGGGGTCGAGCGCGACCGCGCCCTCGAGGGCGTCGAAGTTGCCCTGCAACAGCTCCGAGAGGTTGCCGATGTCGTTCCAGTAGGCGTCGACCTCGTGGGAGTAGAAGGGGACGTCGCCGTCGAGGAGGGACGGGAAGACGTCCATCGCCCAGTCGGCGAAGCCGTCCGGGTCCTCGGCGCCGGCCGCCTTGCTGGTGCCGGGCGCAGGGAAGTGGTCGAAGATCTCAGAGCGGAACATGTAGATGCCGCAGTTGGCGAGGTCGGACAGCGCTTCGCTGGTCGGCGGCTTCTCCTGGAAGCCCTGGATCCGCCCGTCGGGATCGGTGATCGCGACTCCGAACTGGCTGGTGTCCGCGACCCGCCTGGTCGCCAGCGTCGCGATCCCGTCGTGGGAATCGTGGAACTCGCGCATCGCGGTCAGGTCGATGTCGGTGAGGGCGTCGCCGGAGATGACCAGGAAGGAGTCGCCGAGGAACCCGGCGGCGTTCCGGACCCCGCCGGCGGTGCCGAGCAGCTGCTCCTCGTGGCTGTAGCTGAGCTCGATGCCGAGGCGGGAGCCGTCCCCGAAGTGGGACTCGATCGCGTCCGGGAACCAATGCAGGTTGGCGATCGTCTCGACGAATCCGTGGCGCGCGAGCAGCTCGACGATGTGTTCCATCACCGGCCGGTTGAGGACCGGGACCATCGGCTTCGGCTTCCCGTATGTGATCGGACGCAACCGAGTCCCCAACCCGGCCGCCAGAACCATCGCGCGCATCGTCGAGAGGATACGGTGACGGGCAACGAGAGGGGCCGTGGGCAATGAATACCGCCGAATACGCGGAGCTGCGGGCAGAGCAGACTCCGCCACTCAGCTTTCCGCACTGGACCATCGTGCGCGTCTGCGCGGCGGTTCTCTACGTGATCGCCCTGTGCGCTTACACGATGGCCTACGGTCTCCCGGTCCAGCGCGAGCTGGTCATCGCCTGGACCTGTGGGGCGCTGGCGATCGCCTCGATCGGCAGGCCGCCGTGGGAAATCGTCCGGCTGGTGCTCGACTGGGCGCCGATCGTCGCCGTCCTCGCCGTCTACGACTACACCCGCGGCGCCGCCGACTCGTTCGGGATCGGGGTCCACGAGACGCCGATGATCGATTTCGATCGCTTCGTCTTCTTCGGCGAGACCCCGACCGAGTGGCTCCAGTCGCACCTCTACGAGGCCGGGGTCGTCAACTGGTACGACATCGCCTTCACGCTCGTCTACACCTCCTACTTCATCGTCCCGTTCGCGACCGCGGGGGTCCTCTGGGCTCGTGACCGACAGGCCTTCCTCGCCTTCACCAAGCGGTTGGTGAGCCTCGCGATAGCCGGCCTCTGCACATACATCGCCTACCCCGCGGCACCGCCGTGGATGGCCGGCGAACAGGGTTTGCTCGAGGGCGTGCACCGGACCACGGCAAAGGGCTGGGAAGTGATCGACCTCCAAACCGCCGCCCTCTTCTCCCACGGCCAGGGGGCCGTCAACCAGGTCGCCGCCGTGCCCTCGCTGCACTCGGCCTTCGTCGCCCTGGTCGCGATGTTCCTCTGGGCCCGGGTCCGCCCGCGATGGCGAATCCTGCTCGCCGCCTACCCGCTCGCGATGGGCCTGACGCTGATGGCCACCGGCGAGCACTACTTCTTCGACGTCGCCCTCGGCTGGGCCTACGCCGGCGCGGTGATGGCCGCCTGGGGCTGGTGGGAACGGCGGCGGCTCAGGAGCCGGCCAGAGACGACTTGAGCCGCTCGATCGCCTCGACCGGCAACGGGTCGACCCCCCGAGCCTCGGCCAGCTCCAGCGATACGAGGTCGCCGAGCATCGTCGCGTAGAGGATCTTCGCGGTCCGGCTCCCGCCGAGCGCCTGCACCGAGACGACCTCGGACCCGGCGGCGGTGATCTCGGCGGCGGTGAGCTCGAAGCGGCGGCCGAGCTCGGCGCCCTGGTCGGGGTCCTCGATCATCACCGCCGAGAGAGCGACCCCGGGGGGGGCGCCGCCCCAGCCGCAGATCTCGTTGTGGTCGGCCTCGGGCAGCTCCGAGTGGAAGGCCGGGGCCTTGGCGTTCTCGTTGATCTGCGTCTTCCAGCGACGCGCGACCGGCGCCGTCAGCTCGGCCCCGTGGATGACGGGGACGGTGCCGGCGAGCGCCGCCCCGATCGCGGCGGCGCGCTCCCGCAGCTCCTCCACCCGCTCCTCGAGGAACGTCGCCGCGGCCTCGATCTCGGCCCGGAGCGACGGCGCGACGCCGGCCTTCGCCGCGACCTCGGCGGCGGCGACGAGCATGTAGGCGACCGCGGTCCGCGGCGCCGGCAGGATCCCCGGCAATCCGACGATCTGGACGCCGTCGGCTCGGGCGCGCTCGACGATCGCGCCGCCGGTGCTGACCACGATCCGGCGGGCGCCGGTCTCGGCGGCCGCCTCGAAGCAGGAGAGGGTCTCCTCGGTGCCCCCGGAGTAGCTCGAGCAGAGGACCGTCCAGCGCTCGTCGACCCCGCCCGGCAGGCGGTAGCCGCGAGCGGTGCTCATCGGGGCACTCAGGCGAGGGCCGATCGCCGCGGCGGCGAGATCGCCGCCGATCGCCGACCCGCCCATCCCGCAGACCAACAGGCCCTGCGAGGTGTTCGCCTCGAGGCGGGCGGAATCGACGCGCCAGAGGGCGTCGCGAAGGTGCTCGGGGATCGCGAGGATCTCCTCGATCATCAGGCCGGGACCCTCGCGTCGCGGCCGACGATGGCCCCCTCGACCCTGGCTCCGGGCGCGACCTCGACGCCGGCGTCGAGGATCGACCCGGAGATGGTGGCCCCCTCGCCCACCCGAACCCCGTCGAAGAGGACCGAGTCCCGCAGCGTGGCGCCCTCGGCGACCCTGGAGCCGGGGCCGACCACCACGTGGGGGCCGAGCTCGGCCCCCTCGTCCACCTCGGCGTCGGCGGCGACGTGGATGCCCGGCCCGGTCGGCTCGACCCGGGTCGCGACGGCGCCGTCGAGGATGTCCCAGCTGGCCCGCAGGTAGCGATCCGGGGTCCCGATGTCCATCCAGTAGCCCTCGAGCGGGAGGCTGTGGAGGCCGTCGCCCACCAGTCGCGGGAAGACGTCGCGCTCGATCGAGACCTTTCGGCCGGGGGCGATCAGCCCGAGGACGGAGCGCTCGAGCACGTACATGCCGGCGTTGACCTCGCCCGGCGCGTGCTCGCCGGTCTTCTCGAGGAAGGCGCCGACGTCCCCGTCGGCATCGCGGTGGACGAGGCCGTAGGCGGCGGCGTCCTCGACCGGGTGCAGGGCGATCGTCGCCCGCGCCCCGCGACGCTCGTGGGCGGCGAGGAGGGCGCCGAGGTCGAGGTCGGTCAGGACGTCGCCGTTGAGCGCCAGGAAGCGGTCCTCGAGGTCGTCGCCGAGCGCATCGGCCGCGAAGCGGATCGCCCCCGCGGTCCCGAGCGGCTCGGGCTCGGTCACGTAGCGGATCCGCGCCCCGTGGCGCTCGTCGTCGCCGAGCGCCTCGCGCAGGACGTCCGGGAGGAAGCCGCAGGCGAGGACGACCTCGTCGACCCCGTGCTCGGCCAGCCACTCGACCATGTAGGCGAGAAACGGTCGGTCGACGAGGTTCAGCGCCGGCTTCGGCACCGACTCCGTCAGCGGGCGCAGGCGGGTGCCTTCGCCGCCGACGAGGACGATCGCCTGCACCGTCAGTCGCCTGCCGCCAGCGAGGGCGAGGCCTCGGTCGCGCGGCCGATCCCCTCGTAGGTGAACCCGGCGGCGCGCATCGCCGCGGGGTCGAGGAAGTTGCGCCCGTCGACGAGCAGGGGCCGGGCCATCGTCGCCGCGACCCCGGACCAGTCGAGCTCGGCGAACTCGGGCCACTCGGTGACCAGCACCGCGGCATCGGCGTCCGCGAGCGCGGCGAGGGCGGAGTCCTCGATCTCGATCGATCCGAGCAGGGTGCGGGCGGCGTCGGCGGCGACCGGGTCGTAGGCGGCGACCTGCGCGCCCTCGCCCTGGAGACGGGCAGCGAGAACCAGGCTCGAGGCTTCGCGCATGTCGTCGGTGTCGGGCTTGAAGGCGAGGCCGAGCAGGGCGACGCGCTTGCCGACCAGCGACCCGAGGTGCTTCTGGAGCTTGCCGACGACGCGGCGCTTCTGAAGCTCGTTGACCTCGATCACCGCGTTCAGCAGCTGGAAGTGGTACCCGGTGTTGCCTGCCAGCATCTTCAGGGCGCTGACGTCCTTGGGGAAGCAGCTGCCGCCGTAGCCGATCCCCGCCCGCAGGAAGGCCGACCCGATCCGCGCGTCGAGGCCCATCCCCCGGGCGACCTCGGAGACGTCGGCGCCGACCTCCTCGCTGACGTTGGCGATCTCGTTGACGAACGAGATCTTCGTCGCCAGGAAGGCGTTGGAGGCGAGCTTGATCATCTCGGCGCTGGCGACGTCGGTCCGGACCATCTCTCCCCCGAGAGGCTCGTAGAGGGCGGCGACGGCGTCGGCCCCCTCCTCGTCGCCGGGGTCGGCGCCGATCACCACCCGGTCCGGATTCATGAAGTCGGCGACCGCCGAGCCCTCCTTGAGGAACTCGGGACAGGAGACGTAGGCGATCCCCTCCTGGAGCTCGCGCTTGATCGCGGCGCCGGTCCCGGCCGGGACCGTGCTCTTCATCACCAGCACGTGACCGCCGCCGGGTCGCAGCTCGGAGACGACCGAGCGGACCCGCGAGAGGTCGGCGTCTCCGGAGGGCGTCGGCGGGGTGTCGACGCAGACGAACAGCAGCTTCGCGGCGTCGAGCAGCTCCTCGATGTCGGTCGTGAAGGTGATGCGCTCGGAGTTCCGCCTGACCAGGTCCTCGAGGCCCGGCTCGTGGATCGTCGTCTCGCCGCGCGAGAGCGCCTCGACCTTGTCCGGGACGATGTCCCGGGCGATGACCTCGTGGCCGAGCTCCGAGAAGCAGGCGGCGGTCACCAACCCGACCCAGCCGACCCCGATCACGCCTATGGCGTCTTTCTCACTCACCCTGCCAACCCCCTGCGTTTCGGCTTCTTGTCAGGAATTATGACCTGAGCGGAGCGGGCCATGCCGACCATCTGGTCGTTGGTCACCGAGTTGAGCAGGTCGTTCGCGATCCAGTAGCTGTTCTCGCCCCGGTGCCAGGCGATCCGGCTGACCCGGTCGCCGTCGACGAAGATTTCGTACTCGCGTCCGTGGATCTCGCGCGTTTCGCTGGCGTTGCCGAGGATCGGCGGCTCGGCCCAGCCCTTGATCCCCTGGACGCCGAAGTAGTGGATCCCGTCGTCGAGTTCCAGCTGGATCACCATCCGATAGGCGACGTGGCGATCGCCGTCGGTGTCTTTGAATCGATACACGCGCGGGTCCTGGATGTGCAGGTAGGGATTGCTTTCCTCGTAGGCGGCGCCCGGGGGCAGGCGCGTGGGATAGAAGACGGGGAAGTTGTTGTTCACCTTGCGGGCGACGGCCTCGGCCTCGAGTTCGCCGGCTTCCGCCGCCGGGACGAGTTCGTCTCCTCCCCGCTTCGGCTCGGCGATCTTCGGCCTCTCCTTGTTCTTCTTCGCGTTCTTGCCCCTCTTGCCCTTCCCCTTCTTCGGCTTGTCCTCCCCGGGCTCGCCTTCGAGTTCGCCACGGGGACCGCCGCTCGCTTCGATCCCGAGGAACTTGTCGACCGCTTCCTGGATCGCTTCCGGCGAAGCGGTCACGTAGCTGGGACCGAGTTCGGCCGGGAAGTGCACCTCGTTGATGGTCGCGTCGCGGGAGGCGACGAACAGTTTGAGGACGTCGAGCATCGTCTCCTTGTCGCTGATGTCCGAGGTCGTGTATTCGGTGAAGATCTCGATCAGTTCGTTCTGGCCGAGGACGAGGTCGGCGACCGGGACCCGCTCGCGGGCGTCGCTGATGAAGTCCTGCTGGCGCGCGGCGCGGACCAGGTCGGTGTCGGTGTGGCGATAGCGCACGTATTGCAGGGCTTTCTTCCCGCAGAGGAGCTGGTATCCCGGCTGCACGTTGATTTCGGCGTACTGTTCGGAGATCGGGACCCCGATGTTGGAGTGGTAGTAGCGACGGTCGACGTCGACGTAGACGCAGTCGATCGCGTCCACCGCCCGCACGAAGCCGAGGAAGTCGACGTTGACGACGTGGTTGATCGGCAGGCCGGTCAGTTCCTTGACCACCCGCAGGGTCAGCTTCGGGCCCCCGTAGGTGTACGCGGCGTTGAACTTTTCCGTCCCGAAGCCGGGGATTTCGACTTTCAGGTCGCGGGGAATCGACATCAGCGCGATCGCGTTGCGGTCGGGATCGAGCCGCAGCAGCATCGTCGTGTCGGAGCGGCCCGGGTCCCCGGGTTCGCTGGCCCGCGTGTCGGAGCCGAGGATGAGGATGTTCTCCGGCTCGCCGCCGCTGGTCTTGGCGAGGTAGCGCTCGACCTTGTTCTTGAGCACGTTGTTGTGGGACAACGCGTCGGCGATGCTGTCGAGGTAGAGCAGGATGCTGATCGAGGTCGCGGCGGCCGAGACCGCGATGATCAGGGAAGCCCCGAGGGTGAAGCGCCACCAGAACCGTTTCGGCTTCGGCGCCGGTTCGTCCCCCCCGGGGGGCGGCGGTCTGAACCCGGTCTCAGCCATCCCCGAGCCTCCCCGGCAGCGAGCGCAGGAAGGTCTCCAGCGTCTGGCCGTAGGCGAGCAGCGACGAGACCGAGACCCACTCCTGGGGCCCGTGGTGGCCGCCGCCCACCGGGCCGAACTCGACCGCGGGAACCCCCACGCGGAGGAAGGAGACGGCGTCGGAGGCGCCGTCGCGCCCGACGCTCATCGGCTCCCCCTCGTGGTGCTCGGTGGCGGCGTCGCGGAGCGCGAGGACGAAGGCGGAGTCGCGCTCGACGACCGCCGGCGGGCGGCTGAACAGCGGTTCCACCTCGGCGTCGGGGATCCCGCGCACCTGTTCGAGCACGACCTCGGGGTCCTGTTCGGGTAGGTAGCGGATGTCGACGTCGATCGCACAGCGGTCGGGAACCTTGTTGAGAGCGTCGCCTCCCAGGATTCGACCGAGGTTGATCGAGGGCCGGTCGAACAGCTCCGAGCTCTGCCTGGCAAACGGTAGCGACTCGATGCTGCGGAAAACGTCGTGCGCCTTGAGGACCGCGTTGTCCCCCAGCCACGGGGTGGCCCCGTGGGCGGCGACGCCGCCGACCTGGAGGCGGATCGCCAGCACGCCCTTCGCCTCGACCCCGATCTGAAGGTCCGTCGGCTCGCCGGTTATCGCGAAATCGCCGAGGAACCCGCTGTCGACGAGGTGGTCGCTGCCGCGCTCGGCCTCCTCCTCGGACTCCTCGTCGCCGACGATCCCGAGCCGGACCCTGACCTGGTCCTGTTCCCGCATCGCCGCCGCGGTGACCAGCATCGCGGCGAGCGCCCCCTTCATGTCGTAGGCGCCGCGGCCGTAGAGCCGGTCGCCGTCGAGCCGGGGCTCGAACTGACCCGCGAAGGCGGGGACGACGTCGAGGTGCCCGTGCAGGACGACGGTCGGCGCATCCTCCGGCCCGACCTCCGCCTTCAGCACGGGAAGGCCCCGCACCTCATCCTCCTGCGCCTCGATCCCGCGCGCCTCGAGCCAGCCCTTGACGAATCCGGCGGCCTCCAGCACTCCGTCGGAGCTTGCGGAGTCGTAGGAGATCAACCTGCTCGCGAGTGCGACGAGTTCGTCACTCATGACCACGGCTCCGCGTCGCCCGGGGCATCCGGTCACCCTCCGCGGGAATTGGGTCGCTCGGCCCCTGCGGGGCCTCCGCTCCGATGTTGGAGCGCGGCTGCGCCGCGCAATGGACAGATTGCATGTCGCCGCCTTCGGCGACATTCCCGCCTCGGGCGACCGAATGCCCCGGACGAGGACGGTGCCGCGCGACTGGACCGGCCCGATGCCGCTCAAGCCACTCAAAAAGCAAGTCGGTGCGCGCACCCTTACTGGGATCGAACAGCAAATTCACCGCCCGGGTTATAGGCACTTCATCCCGCGATTGCGGTGTCGGGTGGGCCGGGTCGGTGCCCCGAGGCGGGAATGTGCACGAAGCGCGCGATATGCGATCTGGCTCCGCGCGGCCGCAGGCCGCGCGCCAATACCGGAGCGGAGGCCGTCAGGCCGAGCGACTCAATTCCCGCGGAGGGGCACCGATCCGGCCCCCTCATCCCGCAATCGCGAGAAACGCTTCAGCCCGGATCTTGTCTTTTTCCGCGCGTTTCTCGGCCGCGCTGCCCTCGTCGGCCTCCTTGAGCCGCTGTTCGGCGTCCGCCAGCTGCTCTTTGACCGTCGCCTGGTCGAGGTCCTCCGGCGCGATCGCCTCCTCGACCAGCAGCCGGACGTGGTTGCCGAACACCTGCAACCAACCGTGGGCCTGGGCATAGGACTTGGTCTCCGAGCCGGAGACGTGGAGCCGCAGCTCGGTCGGCCGCAGCGCCGCCAGCAGCGGCGCATGGTTGGCGAGGATGCCGATTTCGCCGACCGCGGTGCGGGTCGAGACCTGGGTCACCTCGCCGTTGAAGACCTCGCCCTCGGGGGTGAGGACCTCGACCTCGAATGTCGTCTCGCCCGCCAAGGCGGCTAGCTCGACTTGCTTGCGTTCTCGAGGACCTGGTCGATCGAGCCCTGCATGTAGAACGCGCCCTCGGAGAGCTCATCGTGCTCGCCGTCGAGGATCTCGCGGAACCCGCGCACGGTCTCGGCGACCGGCACGTACTCGCCGCTGCGCCCCGTGAACTGCTCGGCGACGAAGAACGGCTGCGAGAGGAAGCGCTCGATCTTGCGTGCCCGCGAGACCGTCTGCTTGTCCTCGTCGGAGAGCTCGTCGATGCCGAGGATCGCGATGATGTCCTGGAGCTCCTTGTAGCGCTGGAGCACCTCCTGGACCTCGGTCGCGGTGCGGTAGTGCTCCTCGCCGAGGATGTCGGGCTTGAGGATCGTCGAGCTCGAGTCGAGCGGATCGACCGCCGGGTAGATCCCTTTCTCCGAGATCGACCGCGAGAGCGCGGTCGTCGCGTTGAGGTGGGCGAAGACCGATGCAGGTGCCGGGTCGGTGTAGTCGTCGGCGGGGACGTAGACGGCCTGGATCGAGGTGACCGAGCCGCGCTCGGTCGAGGTGATCCGCTCCTGAAGCCCGCCCATCTCGGTCTCCAGCGTCGGCTGGTAGCCGACCGCGGAGGGCATCCGCCCGAGCAGGGCCGAGACCTCCGAGCCCGCCTGCACGAAGCGGAAGATGTTGTCGATGAAGAGCAGCACGTCCTGGCCGCCCTGCTCGCGGTAGTACTCGGCCATCGTCAACCCGGAGAGGGCGACGCGCAGGCGCGCGCCCGGGGGCTCGTTCATCTGGCCGAAGACGAGCATCGTCTTGTCGATCACGCCCGACTCTTTCATCTCGAGCCAGAGGTCATTCCCCTCGCGCGAGCGCTCGCCGACGCCGACGAAGGCGGAGAGCCCTTCGTGCTCCTCGGCGATCGAGCGGATCAGCTCCTGGATCAGAACGGTCTTGCCGACGCCGGCACCACCGAAGAGCCCGACCTTGCCGCCCTTGGCGTAGGGCGCGAGCAGGTCGATGACCTTGATCCCGGTCTCGAGGATCTCCTGGGTGGGAGCGAGGTCGGAAGCCTTCGGGGCGGGACGGTGGATCGGCCAGCGCTCGCCGTCGTCCGCCAGCTCGGCGCCCTCGTCGATCGGGTCGCCGAGGAGGTTGAAGATCCGGCCCAGCGTCGCATCGCCGACCGGGACCGTGATCGGGGCGCCGGTGTCGATCACCTTGTCGCCGCGCTGGAGCCCGTCGGTCGCATCCATGGCGACGGTGCGCACGCGGTCGTCGCCGAGGTGCTGCTGGACCTCGCAGACGAGTTCGGTCGCTTCGCCGTCGCCGTCACCGCTCATCTCGATCTTGACCGCCGAGTAGATCTCCGGCAGCTGCTCCGGGAAGACGGCGTCGACGACGACGCCGGTGACCTGCTCGACGCTCCCTACGTTCGTTCCGTTGTTCTCAGACATTGGTTCCTTTTCTCTCTATCGAAGCTTTATCCGAGCGCCTCGGCGCCGCCGACGACCTCGAGGATCTCCTGGGTGATTTCCGCCTGCCGGGCTCGGTTCATCTCCAGGGTCAGGTCGTCCATCATCGTTTCGGCGTTCTCCGCCGCATTGCGCATCGCGGTCATCCGCGCCCCCAGCTCGGAGGCGGCCGACTCGAGCAGGGCCCGATAGACCGAGATGTTCACGTACTCGGGCACCAGCTGGCCCAGTAGAAGCTCTGCTTCCGGCTCGTATTCCCAGCTCGAGCGGCTGTGCGCCTCCTCGATCTCGGTCCGCTCCTCGCTCAGCTCCTCCTCGCCGGCGCCTTCGCCGATCACCTCGGCCTGCTGGAGCGGCAGCAGGGTCTGGCGCCAGACGTGCTGGGTCAGCGGCGAGACGTAGCGGTTGAAGACGATCTCGACGCGGTCGAGCTCCTCGTCGACGTAGCGGGCGGTGAGCTCGTCGCCGATCTCGCGCGCGTTGGCGTAGCCGGGACGGTCGGTGAAGCCGGTGTATTCGCCGCTCAGCTCCTGCTTGCGGAAGGTCAGCGCCGAGACGCCCTTGCGGCCGACCGCGTAGAAGGCCGACTCCTTGCCTTCGTCGCGGAGCTCGCGGCCGAGCCGCATGCCGTCGCGGATGATGTTGGTGTTGAAGGCCCCGGCGAGGCCGCGGTCGCCGGTGATCAGGATCACCCCGACGCGCTTCTCCTGCTCCCGCTCGACGAGGACCGGGTGCTGGGGGATGCCGCCGGCGTTCTCGGCCGCCTGCCGGGTCATCTTGCGGATGCCCTGGGCGTAGGGCCGCAGTTTCTCGATCCGCTCTTCGGCCCGCCGCAGGCGCGCCGCGGCGACCATCTCCATCGCGCGCGTGATCTTGTTGATGTTCTTGATCGACGCGATCCGGGTTTTGACGTCCTTCTGGGAGGCCATGGGCTAGGCGCTGCCGCCGGTCAGGCGGGCGTCGCCTCCTTGTCCTCCTCGGAGTCGGACTCCTCGGAGTCGGACCCCTCGGAGCCCGCGGCCTCCTCGACGCGACTCGGCTTGCTGCGCTCCTCCTCGGACCTGATCCGGTCCGACTCGCCGGCCTCGATCGGATCGCCGTGCTCGTCGAAGTCGGGGCCGAAGTCATCGACGAACTCGGCGATCGCGTCGCCGAGCGCCTTTTCGTCGTCCTCCTCGAGCTTGCCGGTGTCCTCGATCCGGCCCAGGAGGTCGGAGTTCTCCGAGCGCAGGCGGATCCGCAGGTCGCTGAGGAACTCGCCGACCCGCTCGACCGCGATCCGGTCGAGGTAGCCGCCGGTGCCGGCGTAGATCGAGGCGACCTGGTCGGCCATCTCGAGCGGTTCGCGCTCTTTCTGTTTGAGCACCTCGACCAGCCTCTGGCCGCGGTTGAGGGATTTCTGCGTCTCGGGGTCGAGCTCGGAGCCGAACTGGGCGAAGGCCTCGAGGTCGCGGAACTGGGAGAGGTCGAGGCGCAGTTTTCCGGCGACCTTCTTCATCGCCTTCGTCTGCGCGTTGCCCCCCACCCGCGAGACCGAGATGCCGACGTTGATCGCCGGCCTGACGCCCGAGTTGAAGAGGTCCGACTCGAGGAAGATCTGGCCGTCGGTGATCGAGATCACGTTGGTCGGGATGTAGGCGGAGACGTCGGAGGCCTGGGTCTCGATGATCGGCAGCGCCGTCAGCGAGCCGCCGCCGAGGTCGTCGTTCAGTTTCACCGCCCGCTCGAGCAGCCTCGAGTGCAGGTAGAAGACGTCGCCCGGGTACGCCTCGCGGCCTGGCGGCCGGCGCAGCAGCAGCGACATCTGGCGGTACGCGTAGGCGTGCTTGGTCAGGTCGTCGTAGACGCAGAGGGCGTGTTTGCCGTTGTAGAGGAAGTGCTCGCCCATCGCGCAGCCCGCGTAGGGGGCGATGAACTTGATCGGCGCCGCCTCGTCGGCGGGCGCGGCGACGATGATCGTGTTCTCCATCGCCCCGTTTTCCTCGAGCACCTCCTTGAGCTGCACGACGGTGGACATCCGCTGCCCGACCGCGACGTAGATGCTGATCAGGTCCTTGTCCTTGTTGTTGATGATCGTGTCGATGCCGATCGCCGTCTTGCCGGTCTGGCGGTCGCCGATGATCAGCTCTCGCTGGCCGCGGCCGATCGGGATCATCCCGTCGATCGCCATCAGGCCGGTCTGAACCGGCTCGGTGACCGGCTGGCGCTGGACGACGCCCGGGGCTTTGAACTCGGCCGGGCGGAACTGAGTGGTCTGGATATCGCCCTTGTCGTCCAGCGGGCGGCCGAGCGGGTCGACCATCCGGCCGAGGAGCTCGTCGCCGACCGGGATCCGCAGCAGCTGGCCGGTCCTCATGACCGTGTCGCCCTCGACGATCTTGTCCCACTCGCCGAACAGCACGGCGCCGACGTTGTCGGACTCGAGGTTCAGCGCCAGCCCCGTGACCCCGTGCGGCAGGTCGAGCATCTCGAGCGCCATGCAGTTGTCGAGGCCGTGGACGCGGGCGATGCCGTCGGCCACCGACAGCACCGTTCCCACCTCCGAGAGGTCGGCGCTCGCGGTGTCCATTCCCTCGATCCTCTCTCTGAGGATCGATGCGATCTCGTCGGGCTTGATCTCCATTGGCTGCTCTGCTCCTCCTTACGCCGCCTGCGCGACGCTCTTTCGAAGTTTCTCCAAGCGACTGCGGATGCTCGCGTCCAAGACCATGTTGCCGACCTGGAGGACGATGCCCCCGAGGATCCCCTCGTCGACCTTGCTCGCCAACTCGACCTTCTGGCCGGTCTGGCGCTCGACCTCGGAGCCGACTTTCTCGACCACCGAGGGGTCGAGCTCGACGGCACTGGTCACGGTCACGTCGAGACGCTTGTTCTCCTGCTTCCAAAGCTGCTCGAAGCGGCTGCGGACGCGGAAGATCTCGTTCATTCGGTGCTTCTCGATCAACAGCTCGAGGAAGTTCGACAGCTCCGGGTCGGCGCCGCTGAGCATCCGGCTCAGGCCCTCTTTCTTCTCAGCCGAGGTGAAGTAGGGGCTGAAGAAATAGACCTGGGCGTCGTGCTCGCGGTCGAGCGCGTCGGTGAACTGGTTGAGCTGCTCGCCGACCTCGTCGAGCTTCCCCTTCTCCTTCGCAACGTCGAAGAGGGCTTCGGCGTACACGTGGTCGACGGCGGGCATCGTCTAGTTCTCCGACCCCGAGAGCTTGCTGAAGTCGACCTCGCTGAGCGCCTCCTCGACCAGACGCTGCTGGTCCTCGGCGCTGAGCGATTTGCGGGTGACCTTCTCGGTCGCCAGCACGGTCAGGTCGGCGACCTCCTTGCGGATCTGTTGCAGCGAGCGTCGGGTCTCGGCCTCGATGTCCCGCTTCGCCGCCTCGACCAGCTCCTCGCGCTTCTCCTTGCCGGCGGTCGCGGCCTCGGCCTCGGCGACCTCGCCGGCCTTGCGGGCCCGGGCCATGATGTCGTCGGCCTGCTCACGGGCCTCGGTGAGGCGCTTGCGGTACTCCTCGAGCAGCTCGTCGGATTCCTTGCGCTGCCGTTCGGCCGCCTCGATCGACTCGGCGATCGTCTTCGCCCGTTTGTCGAGCGCCTCCTGGATTTTCGGGAAGGCGAGCTTGCTCAGGACCCACATCGTGAACAGGAACAGGACCAGCGTCCAGATCATCAGGCCGAGGCCCGGGGAGACCAGGAAGCTGCCGCCCTCTTCGCTGCCGTGCTCGGCAGCCTCGGCGGCGAGTGGGAGAAAGCCCGCTATTGCGCTGAAGAGCTCCACTTATCGGCCTAGAGGAAGAAGGCGATCAGGCCGAAGATGAAGGTGTAGAAGGCCACGGCCTCCGTCAGCGCGAAACCGAGCCAGCGGATGCTCTGGAGCTCGTCTTTCATCTCGGGCTGGCGGGCGACAGACTCGATCTCCTTGCCGAAGATAAAGCCGATGCCGATGCCGGCTCCGATCGAGCCGAGGCCCGCGCCGACGCCGAGTGCGATCGCCTTTCCGGCCGATTCGATCCCTTCGTCTGAGATCGCGGCGGCAACAGGGGACAGATCCATGAAAACAGTGCTCCTTTTCTAGTGGCTTGCGGAGGTGGCTCCGCCGAGGTAGATGGCGGTGAGGGTCGAGAAGATGAACGCCTGGAGGGTCGCGATAAGGCCGACCTCGAGGATGAAGAAGAAGAAGGCGAGCGGGAAGGTGAGGGCGCCGAGCGCCGCGATCCCGAGCAGCACGGCGAGGCCGCCGCCCATGAAGAGCAGCAGCAGGTGGCCGGCGAGGATGTTGGCGAAGAGCCGCACCGAGAGCGAGATCAGGCGGGCGAAGTGCGAGATCGCCTCGATGATGAAGATGAAGCCCTTGGCGGCCGGGTTCATGTCCTCGAGGCCCGGCGGGAGCCAGCTCGCCAGATACTTGAAGAGGCCCTTCGCCCTGACACCTTCGACGTGGTAGGAGATCCAGACCACCAGGGTCAGGACCAGCGGGATCGAGAGGTTGGCGGTCGCCGCGTAGAGCGCGAACGAGGGGATCGCGATTCCGAAGATGTCGACCGTGTGCTCTGTGTTGGTCGGCAGCGGCAGGAACCCGATTATGTTTGAGAACCAGATCCAGAAGAAGAGCGCGGCCAGGAACGGAAACCAGCGGCTCGCCATCTTCGGCTCGAGGTTGCCGCCGGTGATCGTGTTTTTGGTCATGTCGTAGGCGACCTCGATCGCGGTCTGAACACGATTCGGCTTCTGCTGCATGCGGCGGGCGATCCAGACCATCGTCACCACCGTCAGGATGCTGGCGATCAGCAGGTACACGACCGCCTTGTTGATGCTGAGGTCGATGCCGCCGAGTTCGAGCGTCACCCACGGTTCGAGTTTGAACTCGTTCTGGGGCTGGAACGCTTCGTTCTTGCCGGCGTCGCCGAAGATCAGGAACATCAGGATCGCGATCGCGAAGTAGGCGCCGAGCCCGATCAGGACCTTCGTTTTGGTCTTCACGAGACGCCCTCCTGCTTCGGGGCCGGTTCCAACAGGTGGACGAGCCCCTGGGCCGCGAACGAGGTCGTGAACAGCGCCGCCAGCAGGACCGCCGCGGCGAGGCCGTCCTCGCGCCCGGCCAGCAGGCCGACGACGAGGACGACGGTGGCCATCAGCCAGACCTTTCCGAGAGTGGCGCCGGCGAAGGTCGCCATCGCCCGATGTTTCTCGCCGGCTTCGAGTTCGACCGCCACCTTGCGCTCCGCCAGGAACTGGATTCCGCGGGCCGCGAGCCAAGCGGCGGCGGCGGCGAGATAGCCGACCATCGGCAAATCACCAAGCACGAAAACCGCGAGCGCGGCAACTAGAACCACCAGGTCGACGTACTTGGGAGGAGACATAAATCCGCCTTGCTCGAGGTCGAGAAGCGGACGAGCGACTATAACCGAAAGGGCCGTCGATCCGCTTTCTAGAGCGGATTCGTGAGGTTTGTCACAACCTGTTACTAGCGTCGTCGGGCTCGATCGCCTCGAACTCTCCGGTCTCCGGATTGAGCCTGCCGCGCCGAAGCTTGAGTATCTCGAGCACATAGATCAAGTAGACGCTGGAGGCGACGGCGGCGATCCCGAAGGCGACCATCACCGCGGTCCAGAGGGCGTCGAAGTGGCCGTGGTCGTCGCTGTAGGGGACGAAGCGCAGGGCCAGGGCGAGGCCGGCCAGGACCAGGGTCCAGCCGTAGAGGTAGGCGAGGGTGCGGCGCTGGCTGAAGCCGATGTTCGCCATCCGGTGGTGGAAGTGCCAGCTGTCGGCCTGGTAGATCGGCTGGCGGTATTTGAGGCGCTTGGCGACGACGAAGCCGGTGTCGAGGATCGGCACCGCGAGCACGACGAGCGGGAAGACGAGGGCGACCACGGCGTTCGTCTTCAGCGCCCCCTGGACCGAGGCGGTGGCGAGCAGGTAGCCGAGCAGGTTGGAGCCGGTGTCGCCCATGAAGCTGGTCGCCGGCGGGAAGCCGTGGCGGAGGAAGCCGAGCGCTCCGCCGGCGGTCAGCGCCGCCAGCACCCCGGCGGCGTTGCGTTCGAGCGAGAGGGCGATGACCGCGAGGGCGATCGCCGCGATCGTGCAGACGCCGGCAGCGAGCCCGTCGACGCCGTCGAGGAAGTTGATCACGTTGATCACGGCGACGATCCCGAGCACGGTCAGCGGATACGCCAGCCAGCCGAGCTCGAAGCCGCCGAAGAAGGGAAGGGTCAGGTTGTCGACGCGGACGCCACCGAGGACGGGGATCGTCGCCGCCGCGATCTGCCCGATCAGCTTCGGCAGCGCCGGCAGGCCGCGGGCGTCGTCGAGGACCCCGACGAAGGCGATCGCGGCGGCGCCGATCAGGATCGAGCGGGTCTCACCGTCCGGCGGCAGCCAGATCCAGCCCGCGATCTCGATCCCGGCGAAGATCGCGAGGCCGGAGAGGCGGGGCATCGGCCGGTCGTGGAGGCCGCGTTCCTTCGGCGGGTCGATCGCGCCGATCCGGAACGCGAGGCGCTCGGCGTAGGGAACCAGCAGCCAGGCGACCGCGGCTGCCACTGCGAAGGCGAAGAATGCGTCTGTGGTCGTCGGGGCCATCGGGGCGTGCCCGGACGCGATGTGGGCGCCGTCAGGCTACTCCACGCCTGCGACAGCGCCGAGCACGCCCTCGACCAGCAGCCGGGGGTCGCGCGGGTGGAGGACGCCGACCGGGGTCCCGCGCTTGCGCAGCTCGAGCTGCGCCGGGTCGTCGAGAACCCGGAGGCGGCCGGCGGCGATCAGCGCCTCGTCGACGCCGCCCATCGCCCCGGTGAAGGTGGTGAAGACCGGTGTCCCGAGGGCGACGGCCTCGCGGTTCATCGTCCCCCCCGCGCTGACCACGAGGTCGGCGAAGGCGATCAGGCTCTGGGCGTCGATCGCGCGCTCGGGCACGATCAGGTTGGCGGCTCCCAGGGCCGAGGCCTCGGCCCCCTGGCGCTCGGTTCGGGGGATCACGACCGCCTGCGCCTCGGGCGCCGCGACCAGGCGCTCGATCGTCGCTCCGTAGAGGTCGTTGCGGGCGTGGTACTCGGAGGTCTCCGGCGGCGGCCGGACGACGACCAGGACCTTCTCGCGGTCGAGGCCGAGCTCCTCGATCACGCCCGGGTCGGGCTCGAAGTCGGCGAGGTAGTACTCCTCCTTGAGGCCCGGGTAGCGGACCAGCTTGCCCTCCCTGGCGCCGATCTTCCTCATTCGCTCGACCGGGATCGTGTCCGGGACCAGGACCTTCCGCGCCACCCGGAAGGCGATCCGGCGCTGCAACCCGGCGAACTCGTAGTCCTGCATCTGGGCGGTCGGCATCCGGAAGGCGGCGGCGACGACCGCGAGGTCGACCGAGCCGTGGGCGATGCCGAGCTCGGGCCGGTGCTGCCAGACGACCCGCGCCAGGTTCGCCGAGCGGCCGGCAAGGGCCCGCCCCTTGCCGAGCCAGGAGCCGCCCCCGTGGCTGCCGACCGCGGTGTACGGGATCCCCAGCCGATCGAGGATCCCCAGCGTCTGCCCGTATTCACGGGCGGTGACGAAGACCTCGTGCCCCTGCGCCTCCAGGCGCTCGATGATCGGCCGCAGGACGAGGGGGTGAGCGGCCGCCGTCATGTCTGCCCAGACCTTCATGGATCGGGATCTTGGCGCATGGGGGCGTCGACTCGGGGGCACCCATCCTTGCCCTTCGCGCTGCTCCGCCGGCCGGGTCAGAGCGCGTGCCGGGACAAGCCCGCGGCTCCGCAACCTACGGGCGGCGGATGTCCACCCCCGATCCGACGCTCACGACCCGCCCGGGTCGCTCAAACAGTCGCGGCCGAAAGCTGCGGGTAGAGCGGGTACTTGGCCATCAGCGCCTGGCTGCGATCGCGGAGGGCGTCCTGCTGGGAGTCGAAGTCGTCGGAGAGGGCGGTGGAGACGATCTCGGCGATCTCGGTCATGTCCTCCTCGAGCAGGCCGCGGGTGGTCAACGCCGGGGTTCCGATCCGCAGGCCCGAGGGATTCATCGGCGGCCGCTCGTCGAACGGGATCGCGTTGCGGTTGACGGTGATCCCGACCGCGTCGAGGCGATCCTCGGCGGTCTGGCCGTCGAGCCCCGTCGGCGTCAGGTCGACGAGCACCAGGTGGACGTCGGTGCCGCCGGTCAGAACCGGGACGCCGTTCGCTTCGAGCCCGGCGGCGAAGGCCCGGGCGTTGGCGATCGTCTGCCGCTGGCGGGCCTTGAACTGCTCGCTGCCGGCGATCTTCAGGGCCACCGCCTTGGCCGCGATCGTGTGCATCAACGGACCGCCCTGCTGACCCGGGAAGACCGCCTTGTCGATCGCTTTCGCGTGCTCCTCGCGGCAGAGGATCATGCCGCTGCGCGGTCCGCAGAGGGTCTTGTGGATCGTCGTCGTGACGACGTCGGCGTGCGGCACCGGGTTCGGGTGCTCGCCGGCGGCGACGAGGCCGGCGAAATGGGCCATGTCGACCATCAGCTTCGCCCCCACCGAGTCGGCGATCTCGCGGAAGGCGGCGAAGTCGAGCTGGCGCGGGTAGGCGGACCAGCCGGCGACGATCAGCGCCGGCCTGTGCTCCTCGGCGAGGCGGGCGACCTCGTCCATGTCGACCAGCAGGTCGTCGCGGCCGACGTGGTAGGCGACCGGGTTGTAGAGCTTGCCGGAGACGTTGATCTTCATCCCGTGGCTCAGGTGGCCGCCGTGGTCGAGCGCCATCCCGAGGAACGTGTCACCCGGTTCGAGCAGCGCCATGTAGACCGCGTTGTTGGCCTGGGCGCCGGCGTGGGCCTGGACGTTGGCGTGCTCGGCCCCGAACAGCTCCCTGGCCCTCGTGATCGCCAGTTCCTCGGCGACGTCGACCTCCTCGCAGCCGCCGTAGTAGCGGCGACCCGGATAACCCTCCGCGTACTTGTTGGTCAGCACCGAGCCGACCGCGTCGAGGACCGCCTGGGGAACGAAGTTCTCCGAGGCGATCATCTCCAGGGTGCCCTGCTGGCGCCGCAGCTCGCGCTCGAGCACCGTGGCGATGTCGGGATCGACGTCGGCGAGCGGTGCGGTCTGGAAATTTTCGGGTAGGTCGCTCAGAGTGACCGACGATACCAACGGACCGGGATAGCCTTCCGCCGGTGAAAACCCGCTCCGCGCTCGTTCTCCTCGCCGCTCTCGGGGTTGCGGCCCTCACCGCCGCCGGCGCCGCCGGCGCTCCGGGCGGGGTCGGTGGAGCCGATGGAAACCCCTGCATCGGCCCCGGTTCCGGCGAGTACCTCTGCCCGGACCTCAGGGTCGGCCCGGCGGCCGACCTCTATGTCGAGCACCGCGGCGCGGGACGCCCCGACGACGGCTCCGACTACTACGCGCGCGGCCGCGGCGCCCTCCTCCATGCCGAGAACGACATCCGCTCCCGTGGGCGCGGACCGATGGAGTTGCGAGGCCGCAAGTACAAACGCGGCTGGATGCGGGCCAACCAGGCGATCTACCGGGTCGGTGGCGGGGTCGAGATCTTCCGCTCCGAGATCCAGTTCCACTTCTACGACGTCGGCCCCGAGTGGGGCGGCGCCTACTGGAAAGTCCACGACCCGCTGAGCATGGAGATCTGGTCGCTCGACGATCGGCGCCGCCCCCTCGCGCGGGTTCGCACCGGACCGAAGGTCTTCTACTGCTTCCGCGACCTGGTGCGGACGCGGCCGGGGATGCGGCGCTCACCCGGCCACCGCGTCTACGGCTCGTGCAGCCAGGACCGCGGCCGCGAGCGCCTGACCCTCGGCACCTCGGTCGGCTGGTCGGACATCTACCCGTCCGACTACGACCGCCAGTGGGTCAGCGTCGCCGGGCTGCGGGGCTGCTTCGCCTTCGTGATGAGGGTCGACCCGCTGAACCTGCTCTTCGAGTCGAACGAGGGCAACAACCGCTCGGTGCGGATCGTCCGCCTCCCGTACCGCGACGGCCCGCAGCACTGCTGAGCTAGAGGCCGATCTTCGCCATCCGGGCCGTCAGGTCGCCGACCGAGAGGCCGCCCTCGCGCAGCACCGACCAGCCGCCGCCGGCCTCGAGCGCGGCGATGTCGACGACCGTCGACGGCAGCCCGGTCAGGGCGCCGCCGTCGATCGCGAGGTCGACCGCATCGAGGATCGTCGTCGACGGGATCTCGTCGAAGGACGAGGGCGCCGGCTGCCCGCTGAGGTTGGCGGAGGTCTGGAACAGCGGGCACATCGCTCCCGCCAGCGGTCCCGCGATCAGCCGCACCCCGAGCCGCTCCGGGTCCTCGCGGCAGGCGAGCGGATAGCGGTGGGCGGGATTTGCGACGACCAGGGTCACCGGGCCCGGCAGCAGAGCCCCGAGCGCCTCACGGGTGTGATCGCCGAAGCTCTCGACCAGCTCCCTCATCGCCAGCGGCGAGAAGTAGAGGATCGCCGAGGGCTTGCCGTCGTCGCGGCCCTTGATCCAGTGGATCCGCTCGATCGCCTCGGCATCGAGCGGGTCGCAGGCGATCCCGTAGAGGCCGTCGGCCGGGAAGACGGCGACCCCGCCCGACCCGATCGTTCGCTCCAGCGCGGCCCGGGCGGCGTCGGCGCCGTCGCGCTCGATCGAGACGATCTCAGCCAATGCTCCTCCCGGACTCGCTCATCGGCCGACGACGATCCGCTCGATCCCGGCCAGGTCCCGGCGTGTCTCCATGCCGGTGAAGCCTGCCGCATCGAGCATCGCGACGACCGCTCCGGCCTGCCCCTCCCCCACCTCCAGTCCGACCACCCCCGCCGGGCGCGGGCCTTCGCTCGCACGGTGATCGGAATCGCGCAACCGGCCCAGGGCCGGGATGAAATCGCGGTAGGCATCGAGGCCGTCGGGGCCGGCGACGAAGGCCTCGCGTGGCTCCCAGCGGGTGAGCTCGGGGGCGAGGCCCGGCCAGTCGCGCTCGGCGACGTAGGGGAGGTTGGCGAGGACGAGGTCGAACCCCCCGGCCTCGGGCAGGGTGCCGGTCCGGAATTCGACCCGCTCGGCGAGGCCGAGCCGCTCGGCGTTGGCGCCGGCGAGCTCGAGCGCCGGCGCCGAGGTGTCGGTGGCCACCACCGCGCAATCGGGGAGCTCGTCGGCGACGGCCAGCGCGATCGCCCCCGAGCCGGTGCCGACGTCGAGCAACCGTGCCGGTCCCAGCTCGACCGCCAGCTCGACCAGGAGCTCGGTCTCCGGGCGGGGGACGAGCACGCGGCGATCGACCTCGAGCTCGATCCGGCGGAATCCTTTGCGGCCGAGGACGTAGGCGACGGGCTCGCGGCGCAGCCGGCGGCGGACCATCTCCCCGAAGGCGCGCGCGGCCGGCGGCGGCAGCACGGCGTCGGGAGCGGCGATCAGCGCCGCCCGATCGAGGCCGGTGGCAGCCGCGAGCATCACTTCGGCGTCCAGCCGCGGGGTCGGGACCCCGATCGCCGCGAGCGCATCGGTCGCGGACTCGAGCGCTTCGCCGAGCACTACTGCGCCGACGCCTCCTCCGCCGCGGCCTCCAGGCGGCGGCGTTTCTCCTCGGCGGCGAGCGCGTCGGTGAACTCGGAGACGTCGCCGCCGAGAACGCCGTCGAGGTTGTGCGAGGTCAGCTTGATCCGGTGGTCGGTGACCCGGCCCTGGGGAAAGTTGTAGGTGCGGACCTTCTCCGAGCGCTCGCCACTGCCGACCTGGGCCTTGCGCTCGGAGGCGATCTTCGCCTGCTGCTCGGCCCGCTCGCGCTCCAGCAGCCGCGCCCGCAGGACCCGCATCGCCTTGTCCTTGTTCTGGAGCTGGGACTTCTCGTCCTGCATCGAGACGACGATCTCCGTCGGCTTGTGGGTGATCCGCACCGCCGAATCGGTGGTGTTGACGGATTGCCCGCCGGGGCCGGAGGAGCGGTAGACGTCGACCTGGAGGTCGTTGGGATCGATCTCGACCTCGACCTCCTCGGCCTCCGGGAGGACGGCGACGGTGGCGGTCGAGGTGTGGATCCGACCCTGGCTCTCGGTCTCGGGGACCCGCTGGACGCGGTGGGTGCCGCCCTCGTACTTGAAGATCGAATAGGCGCCCTCGCCCTTGACCGCGAAGGTCACCTCCTTGAAGCCGCCGACCTCGGCCGCCGACTGCGAGAGCCCCTCGGTCGAGAAGCCGCGCTCCTCGGCGTAGCGGGTCAGCATCTTGTAGAGGTCGCCGGCGAAGAGCGCCGCCTCGTCGCCTCCGGTTCCCGCTCTGATCTCGACGAGGACGTTCTTGTCGTCGTTCGGGTCGCGCTCGACCATCGCCAGGCGGATCTGCTCCTCGAGCTCCTCGAGCCGCGCCGGGGCGTCCTCGAGGACCTTGCGCAGCTCCGGGTCGTCGCCGTCCTCCTCGATCATTTCGCGGGCGCCTTCGAGGTCGTCCCGCAGGGTCCGCCACTCGCCGGCGAGCTCGCGCGCAGACTGAAGCTCGCGGTACTCGCGACCGACCTCGGCGTAGCGGCCGCGGTCGGCGATCACGTCCGGGTCGGACATCTGCCGCTCGAGCTCGCCGAAGCGGCTCTCGATCTGATCGACAAGGGCCTCGAACACGGTCAGACCAACATAGACATCGGGCGCCCGGACAGCGGCGCTACGCGACGATCTCGATCTGCTGCTCCGAGGCGGCCGCCTCGGGGGACTCCTCCTCGAGGACCTTCTCCAGCGCCGCGATCGCGACCGCGAGCTGCTCTTCGTCGGGCTCGCGCGTGGTCAGGTTCTGGAGCATCAATCCCGGCCACATCACCGCGCGGACCCAGCGTTTGCGGCGGTTTTTGCCCGCCCATTTGATCACCTCGTAGGAGAGGCCCGCGATCAGCGGGATGCCGAGGATCCGCGAGGCCAGGAGCCAGTACCAGGCCGGCAGGCCGAGCGGGGCGAAGACGAAGATCGCGAGGACCATGACGATCAGCAGGAAGCTGGTTCCGCAACGGGGATGCAACCGCGAGTAGAGCTTCGCCCGCTGGGGGACGAGCTCGTCCTCGGCCTCGTAACAGGAGATCGTCTTGTGCTCGGCGCCGTGGTACTCGAAGACCCGCCGCAGGTCGGGAAGTTTGCTGATCACGACGATGTAGCCGATGAAGATCGCGGTCCGCAGCACGCCCTCGACAAGCCAGAACAGCAGGGCCGAGCCGAGCTGGTCCTTGAACAGGCTGGTGACGCCGACCGGGATCACGAAGAAGAGCCCGACCGCCAGCGCCAGCGAGAACGCGATCGTCAGTCCCCAGACCCAACCGCCGATCTCTTCTGGCTCGCCGTCCTCGTCGTCCTCGAGCTGGGCGTTGGCGGAGATCGCCAGCGCCTTGAAGCCGATCTTCATCGACTCGACCAGGGCGACGAACCCGCGGATCACCGGCACCCGCAGGATCCGGTGGCGCTGGGCCCAGGGGACGATCGGCTCGGAGCTGATCTCGATCTGGCCTTCGGGGTTGCGGACGGCCACGGCCCAGACCGAGATGCCGCGCATCATCACGCCCTCGAGCACCGCCTGGCCGCCGACCGGCGCGTCGCGCTTGGCGACCAGGGCGCCGTCGGGCATGCGCAGCGAGTCGACCTCGCCTGACGAAGTCGAGGCGACGGCCGGAGAGCCCTCCGCCGCGCTCACGGTCTAGCGGCGGCCGGCCTTGGCGTGCTTGGCTGCGCGACGCTGGAAGCGCTCGACCCGACCACCGGTGTCGACGAGCTTCTGCTTGCCGGTGTAGAACGGGTGGCACTCCGAGCAGAGCTCGACGTGCAAGTCGTCTTTCGTCGAGCGGGTATAGAACTGATTCCCGCACGAGCAGTGCACGTTTGCGAGTACGTAATCGGGGTGGATCTCGGTCTTCATTGTTTTTCAGTCTAGAGAAGTGGTCAATCGGTGCCGATAGAGAACGGGTGATGGAAGCTCGAAGCGGCACAGGACCCTCCCCGGCGCTGGTTCTGCGCCTGCTCCTGGCCGCCGTGCTGGCGGTCGGGACCGCGGTCATCGTCCTCCACGATTGGCTCGGGGTCGGGGGCTCCTCGCTCGACGGCGAAGTCAACGGGGTGGTCTACGACTCGGTGATCGCCGCCGCCGGCCTCACCTGCCTGCTGCGCTCGACCAGCGCCGGGCGCGAGCGGTGGGCCTGGATCGCGATCGGGCTCGGGATCCTCTCCTGGGCGGCGGCCGAGATCTACTGGACCGCGTTCGTCGTCAACGACCCCTCGCCCCCCTACCCCTCGCCCGCCGACATCGGCTACCTGACCTACTACCCGCTGATCGCGGTCGGGCTGGTCCTGCTCGTCCGAGCCCGCGCCCACGAGCTCGACTGGAGGCTCTGGATGGACGGCGCGATCGCCGGCCTCGGCGCCGCCGCGCTCGGGACCGCGTTCGTCTTCGACTACATCGCCGACCAGACCACCGGCACCTCGCTTCAGATCGCGACGACCCTCGCCTACCCGCTCGGGGACATCGCGATGCTGGCGCTCACCGTCGGCATCATCGCCCTCACCAGCTGGCACCCGCGCACCGCCTGGTCGCTGATCCTCCTCGGCCTCACCTCGATCGCCTTCGCCGACATCGCCTACTCGCTCCAGTCGACCTCGGCGGGCATCCCGGAAGGCGTCTGGACCGAACCCCTCTACGCGCTCGGCGCCTGCGCCCTCGCCGCCGGCGCCTGGCGTTTCCAGGGCGGCGAAATCCGCGGCCCCGAGCAGATCGACGGTTGGCGCGAGCTGATCGTCCCCGGCGTCTTCGCAGCGGTGATGATCGGCCTCTTCGCGATGCAGTACTCGAGCACCAACAGCAGCCTCGCCACGGTCCTCACGGTCGGCACGATGATCGCCGTCATCGTCCGGCTTGCCGTCAGCGTTCGTGAGAACAACCTGCTCCTCCAGCAGGTCCGCACCGATCCCCTGACCGGGTTGGTCAACCGCGGCGGCATGCAGGTCGACCTGGCCGACCAGTGCGAGCGCGCGACCGAGGCGCATCCCGTCGCGGTCCTGCTCTTCGACCTCAACGGGTTCAAGCGCTTCAACGACACCTTCGGCCACCCCGCGGGCGACGAGCTGCTGACCCGGCTCGGCGGCGAGCTGCGCCGCAGCGTCGACGCCGATGGCGTCGCCTACCGCTTCGGCGGCGACGAGTTCTGCCTGCTCCTGACCTGCGAGGAGGACCGCTTCGACGAGGTGGCCCGCGCCGCCGCCTCCTCGCTCACCGAGACCCAGCGAGGGGTCGAGGTCAGCGCCTCCTGGGGCATGGCCCGGATCCCCCAGGAGGCCGAGACCTCGCACGACGCCCTCCAGCTCGCCGACCTGCGCATGTACGCGCAGAAGGAGTCGCGTCGGGCGAGTCGGGATCTGCTCGAAGCGACCGCCGCCCGGACGCCGACGCTAGGGGCGTCGCCGCAGGGCGCCGAGTAGCGCCCCGAGGGTCCTCCCGACTTCGACCCTCGCGCCCTCCGGATCCTCCGAGCGGGAGACGAGCATCGCCGCCTCGTCGAGGGCGCCGAGCAGGACGTGGGCGAGGGGACGGACCGGCTGGTCCTCGATCTCGCCGACGTCGATCGCCGCCTGGAGGCTGGACTCGACGAGGCCGAGGCCGTGCTCGGCCCCGATCTCGCGCCAGCGATCCCAACCGAGCACCGAGGGCCCGTCGAGCAGGGCGATCTGCTGGACCTCGGGCTCGGTACAGGCCTCGAGGAAGTGGTCGACCGCGAGGCGCATCGCCGCGATCGGCGATTCGGCGCCGCCGGCGAGAGCGCCGCGGGCGATCTGCTCGGTGAGCTCGACCTCGATCTGGACGTAGACCGCCTCGAAGAGCTCGCGCTTGTCCTTGAAGTGGTGGTAGAGGGCGCCGCGGGTGACTCCGGCGGCCCGCACGATCTCCTCGGTCCCGACCCCGGCGTAGCCGCGCTCGGCGAAGAGCGGCCGGGCCGCGGCGATCAGTGCCCCGCGCGTCGACTCGGAGCGCTCGGCCTGGCTGCGGCGCCGTCCCTCGGACTTGCTCTTCTCGTTGACATTCATACAGTTTGTATTTATCTTACCCGGGGCCGGAGCCGAAATCGAACCTATGCCATCCAGGAGGACGATGAGATGACCGCAACCGAGACCCCCACCCGTTCGGAGATCGACCTGCCGGCCGGTCGCATCCGCTACCGCGACGAGGGCGAGGGCAGGCCGATCGTCTTCGTTCACGGATTTCTGGTCGACGGTCGTCTCTGGGACGGGGTCGTCGACCGGCTCTCGGACCGCTTCCGCTGTCTCGCCCCCGATTGGCCGATCGGCGCCCAGCAGATCGCGATGAAGCCCGACGCCGACCTCACCCCTCCCGGCATCGCCGCGACGATCGCGAGCTTCCTCGAGCGGCTCGACCTCGAGGACGTGACGATCGTCGGCAACGACAGCGGCGGCGCGATGTCGCAGGTCCTCGTCACCCGCCACCCGGAGCGAATCGGACGCCTGGTCCTGACCAACTGCGACACCCACGAGAACTTCCCGCCGGGCATCTTCAAGACGATGCCGCCGATCGCCGCCCTGCCCGGGGGGATGGCGCTGCTCTCGGCCCCGTTCAGGATCGGCGCCCTCGCCCGGGCCGCCTTCCGGCCCTTCACGAACGGGCCGCTGCCGCCGGAGCTGGTCGCTTCGTGGATGCGCCCCGGGCTCGAGGACCGCGACATCCGCCGCGACGCCAAGAAGGCGACGGTCGGGATGAACAAGCGCCACACCCTCGAGGCGGCCGAGAAGCTGCGGGGATTGGAGCTGCCGATCCTGCTCACCTGGGCCCCGGGCGATCGACTCTTCCCGCTCAAGTACGCCGAAAGGCTGGCTTCCGAAGCCAGGAACGCCAGGCTCGTGGAGATCGAGGACGCGAGGACGTTCGTCCCGATCGACCAGCCGCAGCGCCTCGCCGAGGAGATTGCGTCTTTCGTCTCTAGCTGACGGCGATTAAGCCCCACTTTGGGGTGTCTTTTCGCACTGTGCAGCTTTTTCGTCTGATCGAGGGGCCATGCTTGTGTGACGGTCACCCCACAGAGGACGGAGAGGCGATGTCCAAGGAAGTCTTCGACCAGGATCGACCGCGGAGCGCGATGGCGAGGCGACTCGACGAAGCGTTCGCGGGATGCGACACGTGGAGCGCGGCACCCCCGACTCAGCGACGCAGCGAAACGACCCTCAGCCCCTGGGTCTCGAGCTCGTCGAAGATTCTCGGCAATGCCGCCGCGGTGCGGGTCCAGGAGCCGCCGGCGCTGTAGTGGTCGGCGTCATGGAGGAGGAGGATGTCGCCCGGCCCGGGCGCCCTCCGTCGAGTTGCGGGCGATCGACTCCGGCGTCGCCCGCCGCTTCCAGTCCTCCCCCCAGAGTGACCAGAGGACCGGCCGCCGCCGCGCGCGCGGCGGCGGCGATCTCGGCGGCCAGCCGACGAGCCCGATCGCGGTCGCCGCCTCGAGGGCCTGGAGCGCGTGGACCACGGCGGGGACCTACCGACCACCGCTGAGGTGGCGAGCGGGCGGTTGAAACCGGCCCCGCTTGGGTAGCTCCACGGAAACGAATCGGCTTGCCCCCGGGAGAAGGGGCAGGGTCCGACAAAGGAGGGAATCTCGTGAAGAGGCCAACCCTGGCATTGGCCGCCGCCGTCACCGCCCTGGTCTTGGGCTTCGGCGTCGTGGCCTGTGGCAGCGACGAGAGCGACACCGGCGACACCGGTGGCGGCGGCTCGGAGCAGCTCGACCTGACGATCGGCAACCTCGTCCCGCTCACCGGTGACCTCGCGCCCTACGGCGCCGCCGGGGAGAAGGCGGGAGAACTCGCCGGACAGGAGATCGACGCCGCGATCAAAACCGCGAAATCCGACGACACCGTCAACGTCGTCGCCGAGGACGGAGCGTCCGACGACCAGGGCGGCGTCCAGGCGGCGCGCAAACTGATCGCCGACGGCGCCACCTGCATCTCCGGCGACTACGCCTCGACGGCGACCGTCGCGGTCGCCCGCTCGGTCACCATTCCCGAGGGCGTGCTCCTGATCTCGCCCGCCTCGACCGCGGACGCGCTGTCCGATCTCGACGACGAAGGCCTGTTCGCGAGGACGGCGCCGCCCGACGGGCTCCAGGGCAAGGCCCTTGCCGACCGGATGGAAGAGGAACTCGGCGGGCTGAAAGGCAAGACGATCAACATCGGAGCCCGCAACGACCTCTACGGGACCGGTTTCGCCGACTCGCTGGCGGCCGAACTCGAGGAGCGCGGCGCCACGGTGGGCGCCAAAGTCATCTACGACCCCGAACAGCCGAGCTACAACTCGGAGGCCGACGAGATCGTGTCGGGAGACCCCGACAACTTCGTGATCATCGACTTCCCGGAAACGTTCGCGAAGCTCGGTCCGGCCCTGGTTCGCACCGGCAACTGGAAAGCGGAAGACACGTTCATCACCGACGGTCTCAACTCGACCGAATTGGTCGAAGAAGTCGGCGGCGAGGCGACCGAGGGAATGCTGGGCACGGCGCCCGGCACCTTCTCGGGCAACGCTCCGAAAGCGTTCGAAGAACTCTACGAAGCCGCGCCCGGACCAAAACGGAATCTGTTCGACTCGACCACGTTCGACAACGTGATCCTCTGCTACCTGGCGGCGGTCGCGGCCGGCTCGAGCGACGGAGCCGAGATGGCCGAAGCGGTGGTCGACGTCACCGGCCCCCCCGGGAAGAAGGTCACCTTCGAGCAGCTGCCGGAGGCGATCGAAGCCCTCGAAAACGGTGAGGACGTCGACTACGAAGGCGCCTCCGGCCCGGTCGACTGGGATGAGAACGGGGACCTCTCCCGCTACATCTACGACGTCTCCGAATTCAAAGGGGGCAAACTCGTCAAGGTCGACACCGTCGAGGTGTCGGCGGACGAATAGGCCGCTCAGGACCCGCCCTCGCCCGGCGGCGCGGCTCGGTCGATCCGGGCCGTGCCGCCGAGGTAGAGGTCGACCACCTTCGGGTCCTCGAGGAGCTCCCGGCCGGCGCCCTCGAAGCGGTTCCGCCCGAGGTCGAGGACATAGCCGCGATCGGACATCGCCAGGGCCCGCCTGGCGTTCTGCTCGACCATCACCACGGTGACACCGGCCTCGTTTATCTCCCGAACCTTCTCGAAGATCGTCTCGACGAAGGCCGGCGCCAGCCCGGCCGACGGCTCGTCGAGGAGGAGGACTTTCGGGTGCGGCATCAGCGCCCGGGCCATCGCCAGCATCTGGCGCTCGCCGCCGCTCATCGTCCCCGCCGCCTGGCGACGCCGCTCGCCCAGCCGCGGGAAGACGTCGTACATGTCGCCGATCCGGTCTCTGACCTCACCGCGATCGAGGGCGCCGAGCTCGAGGTTCTCCTCGACCGTGAGGCTCGGGAATACGTTGTCGAGCTGGGGCACGTAGCTGAGCCCGCGGCCGGCGATCGCGTGCGGGGCCAGTCCGGCGATCGTCTCGCCGCGCAGCAGGACCTCGCCCCGCCGTGGCTCGAGCAGCCCGAAGATCGTCTTCAACAGCGTCGACTTGCCGGCGCCATTGGGCCCGACGACGGTCGCGATCTCGCCCTCGCGGACGCCGACCGTGACCGCGTCGATCACGTGGGCGTCGGCGACGTAGCCGGCGGTCAGCCCCTCGGTGGCGAGGACGTAGCCGTTCTCGCTCATGCGGCGCCGCCGAGGTAGGCGTCGACGACGGCCGGGTCGCTGCGGACCGCGTGCGGCTCGCCCGCCGCGATCACCTTGCCGTCGGCCATCACGACGACGCGATCGGAGTGGTTCATGACCACCTCCATGTCGTGCTCGATGAACAGGAACGTCGTCCCCTCCTCCCGGCGCAGCCGCTGCATGTGGTCGAGCAGCCGCAGGCCCAGGCTCGGGTTGATCCCCGCCATCGGCTCGTCGAGCAGCAGCAACCGCGGCCGCGCCATCAGCGCCCGCGCCAGCTCGAGCAGCTTGCGCTGGCCGCCGGAAAGCGTCCCGGCGTACGCCCAAGCGTGGGAGGAGAGGTCGAAGACCTCGAGGATCGCCTCGGCGTCGGCCTCTACCTCGCGCTCGCGACGGCTGACGGCGCGGGGGCGGAAGAAGACGTCTCGGAGGCGCTCGCCCGGCTGGTCGGGGGCGGCCAGCATCACGTTGTCGATCACCGGCATCGCCGCCAGCGCCTTGGTGATCTGGAAGGTGCGGACCATCCCCCGGCGGGCGATCGCATGCGGCGAGGCCCCGCTGATCTGATCGCCGGCGAGCCGGACCGAGCCGCGGTCGGCCCGCTGAAACCCGGTGACGACGTTGAAGAGGGTCGTCTTGCCCGCCCCGTTGGGGCCGATCAGGGCGGTGATCGAACCCTCCTCGACCGCGAACGCGGCGCCATCGACCGCGTTGACCCCGCCGAAGCGCTTGATCACGCCGTCGACCTCGAGCAGGTTGCGGCCGGCCCCGTCGGCCTCGAGCTGCTTGCGACCGGCCTCAGTCACCGAGGACCATCTCCTCGTTCTTGCCGAACATCCCCTGTGGGCGGAACGCCATCAGCAGGATCAGAACGAGGCCGACGATCGCGAAGCGCAGCGCCGCCGCCTTCTCCTCGCTGATCGGCAGGTCGACGAAGCGCGTCCCTTCCAACAGGGTCCAGAGCAGGATCGCCCCGATCGCGACCCCGCGGTAGCTGGCGAGCCCTCCGAGGATCAGGACCCCGAAGGCGAAGAAGGTAACGATCGGCTCGTAGTCGTCGGGGTGGATCGTGGCGAGGAAGAGGGCGAGGAAGAAGCCGCCGATCGCGCCGAGCATCGCCGAGATCGCCAGCGACTGGAGCTTGAAGCCGATCGTGTTCTTGCCGAGCGCGCGGGCCGCGTCCTCGTCCTCCCTGATCGCCCGCAGGACCCTCCCCCACGGGGTCTTCTGGATGTGGGAGAGAACGATCGTGGCGACGAGGACCGTCACCCAGACCACGATCAGCAACGGCACCAGCGCCTCGGGGTCCGACCAGAAGTTTTCGACGAAGTCGAGGATCGAGCCCGACAGCGAGCGCCAGGAGTCGTCGAAGCAGGTCTGCTCGGCGCCCTCGAATTCGCAGTAGAGGCCTTTGTTCCCGCCGGTCAGGTCGCGGGCGTTCTGGGCGATCAGGCGCACGACCTCCGCCATCGCCAGGGTGACGATCGCGAAGTAGTCGGCGCGCAGCCTGATCGCCGGCAGGCCGACGAGGACGCCGAAGGCCATCGTGATCAGGACGGCCGCCGGCAGCGCCAGCCAGAACGACCACCCCGCCTCGAGGACGAGGATCGCCATCGAGTAGCCGCCGACGGCCATGAACCCGGCCTGGCCGAAGTTGATCAGGCCCGTATAGCCGACGTTGAGCTGGAGGCCGAGGGTGACGACGGCATAGATCCCGGCGACGACCAGGACCCCGCTCCAGAACCCGATGTCGGTGAAGGCGTCGAAGGTGACCGCGAGCGGGGTCATATCTCCTTCGCTCTCCCGAAGATCCCCTGGGGGCGGATGATCAGGGCGATGATCAGGGCGATGAAGCCGACGGTCACCTTCCAGCGCGGCTCGACGACGAGGGTCGAGAGCTCGATCACGACTCCGAGGACGAGCCCGGCGCTCAGCGCACCGAAGGCGCTGCCGATGCCGCCGAGGATGACCGCGGCGAAGATCGGCAGCAGCAGCTCGAAGCCGAGCTCGGGCCTGAGGTTGGTGAGGGCGCCGGACAGGACCCCGGCAAGCCCCGCGAGGGCGCCGGAGAAGAGCCAGGTGTAGAGGATCACCCGCCGGGTGTCGATGCCGGCGGTCTCGGCCAGGTCGAGGTTGTCGGAGAGCGCCCGCATCCGTTTGCCGAGCAGGCTGAAGCGGAGGACGAATCCGACCGCCAGCAGCACGACGATCCCGACCACGACTACGAGCAGCTCGGTCTGGCCGATCCGCAGGCCGAGGAAGCTGACGCTGTCGGTGACGTCGACGTCGAGGGTGCGGATCTCGGTTCCCCAGAACCATTGGATCGCCGAGCGCAGCACGAAGGCGAGGCCGAGCGACATCAGGATCAGCTGGAGGAAGCCGGCGCCTTTCGCGCGCATCGGCCGCCACATGACCCGCTCCGACAGCAGGCCCAGCAGCGCCGTGCTCGCCATCGCGAAGAAGATCGCCGCGATCAGCGGCATCCCCCAGGTGACGTTGACCAGGTAGGCCATGTAGGCCCCGAAGGTGAGGAAGTCGCCATGGGCGAAGTTGACGAGCCGGAGGATCCCGTAGACGAGGGTCAGGCCGACCGCGCCGAGCGCGTAGATGACGCCGAGGGTGAGCCCGTTCAGCGAAGCCTGGGCGACGTCATGGAGCCCATGCGCCGCGATCAGGACCAGGACGATCAGCCCGATCACGCCGAAGGCGACCGCCGCGGGTCGCTCCCGCGCGATCTCCTTCACTGTCTCGGCGGGCGATCCTTCCGCGCGGGCCGTCGTCGCCTCCATACAGCAGCAAAACCTGCCCGGTGAATCGGCCTTCTAAACCGCGCGACCCGCCCGAAGGCCCACCGTTGTCGCTTTATGCACCCCCGTGGGTGCATAAAGCGACACGGACCTACTCGGTGGGGCTCAGGTCTCTTGGTACAGCGGCCCGTCCCCGCCCTCGGGCAGGGTGAGCCGGCCGCCCTTGGCGGTGATCGCGCCGCACTGGACGCAGTTCGAGGCGGTGACGTGGACGTCCACCTCGGCGGCGCCGTTCTCGAGCTGGTCCTCGGGGATCTCGTAGACCTGGGCCGGGCACATCGAAACCCAGGTCTGGGCGATCTCCTTCGGCACCTTGGTCTGGATCCGGACGTGGTTGGGGGCGTCGTCTCGGGTCGCGTTGCCGGACAGGAAGACCGAGTCGAGCTTGTTGAAGGTGAGCTCGTTGTCGGCCTTCGGGTACTTCTCCGCCGCCTTGCCCATGTGCATCGCCGGCTCGGCGTTGTCCTCGACCTTCCAGTGGCCGCCCGGGAAGGCGCCTTTGGTGGCGACCATCGCCGAGCCCATCGCGCCGCCGAAGATCAGGCCTTTGGTCAGCGGCTGCTTCATGTTGCGCGAGCGGTAGAGGTCCTTCTCGATCTCCGACTTGCGGATCATGGCGTCGTAGTTCTCGAAGTTGACCGAGTCGATGTCGGCCTTGAGCGACTCGACGATCGCTTCCGCCGCGTACATGCCGGCGTGCATCGCGTAGTGGATGCCGGCGAGTTCGGCGATGTTGACCATCCCGGCGGCGTCGCCGGCGACCAGCATCCCGGGGACCGAGAAGCGCTTGGGGAGCGCCCAGTAGCCGCCCGAGGGAATCGTCTTCGCACCCCAGCCGACCCTCTTGCCGCCCTCGATGATCTTTTTGATGAAGGGGTGGGTCTTGAACTCCTGAAGGGCGTCGTGGACGCTGAACGTGGCGTCGGTGTAGTCCAGACCGACGACGAGGCCGAAGCAGACCTTGTCCTCACCCATCGGGTAGATGAAGCTGCCGCCGGCCTCCTTGTATTTCGGGCTCCAGCGCAGCGGCCAGCCGAGCGTGTGGATGACGCGGTCGAGCGGCTTCGGGACCTCCCAGATCTCCTTCACCCCGAGCTCCCACGCCTGCGGGTCGGAGCCGTGCATGTCGAAGTAGTCGTAGGCGGAGTAGGTCAGGTGCCCGATCGTCCCCTCGGCGAGCACCGTCGCCTTGGCGACGACGTCGGAGCCGGGCTCGAAGTTACCGAGCTCTTCGCCGTCCTTGCCGCGCCCGCGGTCACCCGAGCGGACCCCGCGGACGATCCGGTCCTCGACCAGGAGCTTGGTCGCGGCGGTCTCGGAGAGGATGTAGACGCCGGCCTCTTCGGCTTTCTCGGCGAGGAAGCGTCCCAGTTTCGACACCGACATCGTGTAGGTGCCCTCTTTGCGGAAGTTGGGCGGCGGCGGCTTCAGCGGGAACGCTTTGCTCTTGGTCAGGAAGTAGGTCGCGTCCTTGGTGACCTCCTGGTAGACCGGGGGCCAGTCGGCCGGATCGAGGTCGGGGAACAGCCGGGTGAGCGCCGACGGATCGACGTTGGCGCCTGAGAGCAGGTGCGCGCCGGCGACTTTGCCCTTCTCGATCACGGCGACCGGGACTTCGCCGAGCTTCTCGGTCAGCTCCGGCTCGTCCTCGAGCAGCTGCATCAGTTTGTTCGCGCAGGCGAGTCCGGCGGGACCGCCGCCGACGATCGCGACGCCGACCTCGATGCGGTCGTCCTCCGGGTCGGTCGGCGGGCCGATCACGTCGGCGCTGTCGAACGGCGGGGGGAAATCGATCGGTCTCACAGCCGGCATCAGTTGCTCCTATGTCGTTTCGGGGGGCGAGACAACGGGGGGACCGAAGTCCCCCCGTTCGCGCTACGCGCCCTTCTTCGCCTTGATCGCCTCGGTCAGCTTCGGGAGGATCTTGTGCAGATCCCCGACGACGCCGAGATCCGAGAACTCGAAGATCGGCGCGTTCTGATCCTTGTTGATGGCGAGGATGTTTTCCGAGCTCTGCATCCCGACCTTGTGCTGGATCGCGCCGGAGATGCCGGCGGCCAGGTAGAGCTTCGGCGCGACCGTCTTGCCGGTCTGACCGATCTGGGCCGCGTAGGGATACCAGCCGGCATCGACCACCGCGCGGGTGGCGGCGACGGCGCCGCCCATGCTGTCGGCGAGTTCCTCACAGAGCTCGAAGCCCTCTTTGGCGCCGAGCCCGCGGCCGCCGCCGACGAGGATGTCGGCGTCCTCGATGTTGACGTCGGCGCCGCGCTGCTCGCCGCGCTGGACCATCTTCGCCTTGGTCGACCAGGGCGAGAGCTCGACCTCGACGTCGACGACCTCGGCGCTCCCACCGGACTCGACCGTGTCGAAGGCGTTGAGGCGGCCGATGATGATCCCGGGCTCGGAGACGTAGCCGACGTCGGCGATCTCGGAGTCCTGGAGGATCGGTCGCTCGGCGACCAGCTTGCCGTCCTGAACCTTGACCTGGGTGACCTCCATGGTCACCCCGGCGTTGAGGCGGGCGGTGAGGCCGGCGCCGATCTCGAACCCGAGCAGGCCGCCGCCGAAGAGGGCGTAGCTGAAGCCCTCGTCCTGGATGACCTTGGCCATCGCGTCGACGATCGGCTGGGCGAGGCCCTCCGGGACGCTCTTGGCGCGGTAGACCTTCGCGGCCCCGTAGTTGCCGAGCGAGGCGCAGGCGTCGTCGGCGATGTCGCCGACGACCATCACCGCGGCGTCGCCGCCGACCTGGTCGGCCAGCTTCTTGGCCTCGGAAATCGCCCCGAGGCTGTTCTTGTTGAAGTTGCCCTCGTCGTCGTGGAGGGCGTAGGTCAGGATGCCTGCCATCTAGATCAGCTTCCTCTCGTCGAGCCAGGCGACGATCTTTTCGACCGTCTCGTTGGTGTCCTCGTCCTCGATGATCTCGCCGGCCTCTTTGGCGGGAGGCGGGTTGAGGGAGAGGACCGATGTCTTCGAACCGCCCTCGCCGACCATGCCGCCGTCGATGCCGACGTCGCCGGTCGCCTTCGCGTCGAGGGGCTTTTTCTTCGCCCCCATGATCGCTTTCAGGCTCGGATAGCGGGGCTCGTTGATCGCGTCGCCGACGCTGATCACGGCCGGAAGCTCGACCTCGACCGTGTCGTATCCGTACTCGGCCTGGCGCTCGCAGCGCAGCTTGCCGTCGGTGACGTCGATCTTGATCACCTGGGTCAGCGAGGGCATCTGGAGGTGGTCGGCGACGACTGCGCCGATCGTGTAGCACTCGCCGTCATCCGACTGCTGGCCCAGCAGGACCAGGTCGGGGCTCTCGGACTCGAGCACCTTCGCCAGCGAGTAGCCGGTGGCGCAGACGTCGGAGCCGGCCAGCGCGTCGTCGGAGAGGTGGACCGAGCGATCGGCTCCGAGCGCGACCGCCTTGTGCAGGGCGCGGACCGCGGAGTCGGGGCCCATCGTCACGGCGACGACCTCGTCGACCGGGATCGCGCCGCCCTCCTTGATCTGCATGGCGGCCTCGATGGCATGGGTGTCGAAGGGATTCAGGTTCTTCTCGCCGCCTCGGTCCAGACGCATCGTGTTCGGGTCGATGCGCTTCTGAACGGCGGCGTCCGGAACCTCCTTGACCAGGACGCAGATCTTCAAGATTTAGCTCCTTGGGACTCGGTTTCTCTGGTTGACTGACCAGTCAATCAGTCTATCTATACATGCAGCGGTGTGATGTTTTCCAGTGTGCGGTTCGTCACTGTATTGGTGCGGAGACTCAGCCGGCGTGGCGCTCTGTCGCGCCCTCGCGGATGAACTCGACGATCTCGTCAGTACCCGCTCCCGGCGTGAATACCGCGGCGACGCCGAGATTCTTCAACTCGGGGATGTCCTCGGCCGGAATCGTCCCCCCGACCGTGACCAGAACGTCGTCGACGCCCTGCTCGGCGAGCAGCGCGACGACTTTGGGAACCAGCGTCATGTGGGCGCCGGAGAGGATCGAGAGGCCGACGGCGTCGGCGTCCTCCTGGATCACGGTCTCGGCGATCTGCTCCGGCGTCTGGTGCAAGCCGGTGTAGATCACCTCCATGCCCGCGTCCCGGAGGGCCCTGGCGATGATCTTGGCGCCGCGATCGTGACCGTCGAGTCCGGGCTTTGCGACGACGACGCGAATCTTTCTTGCGGTTGCGGCCTCCATGAGCGCCGCGAAGCGTAGCGCCTACCGGCCCCCCGTCCTCGCTTCAGCACTTGACCACACTCCGGTGTGGGAAATCGCTGAAGCGCGCGGCCTAGAAGACCGGGGACTCGGTGTAGGTGCCGAAGACCTCCTGCATCGCGGCGACCATCTCGCCCTCGGTGGCGCGGGCGCGGGCGGCGGCGATGATCGCCGGCATCAGGTTCTCCTCGCCGGCGGCGGCCCCTTTCAGCGCCGCCAGGGAGGTTTCGACCTCCTGCGAATCACGCGCGGCCTTGGTCGCCGAGAGCCGGTCGCGTTGCTTCTGTTCGAGTGTCGGGTCAATCCTCAGGATCGGGGTCTCGGCCCCGTCGCCCTCGGTGAAGTCGTTGACGCCGACGACGATCCGCTTGCGCTCGTCGAGCTCGCGCTGGAAGGTGAAGGCGGCGTCGGCGATCTCGCGCTGGGGGAAATTGCGGCGGATCGCCTCGACCATACCCCCCAGCTCGTCGATCCGGGCGAAGTAGTCGTAGGCGGCGGCCTCCATCTCGTCGGTCAGCTTCTCGACGAACCAGGAGCCGCCGAGCGGGTCCGGGGTGCTCGGCGCCCCCGACTCGAAGGCGATGATCTGCTGGGTGCGAAGGGCGACCCGGACCGCCTCCTCGGTCGGCAGCGCCAGCGCCTCGTCGAAGGAGTTCGTGTGCAGCGACTGGGTGCCGCCGAGGACCGCTGCCAGCGCCTCGACCGAGGTGCGGACCACGTTGTTGAGCGGCTGCTGAGCGGTCAGCGAGACGCCGGCCGTCTGGGCGTGGAAGCGGAGCCGCATCGACTCCTCCTTGGTCGCGCCGTAGGTCTCCTTCATCTCGCGGGCCCAGATCCGGCGGGCGGCGCGGTACTTGGCGATCTCCTCGAAGAAGTCGATGTGGGCGTTGAAGAAGAACGAGAGCCGCGGCGCGAAGTCGTCGACGTCGAGGCCGCGATCGATCGCTTCCTCGACGTAGGTGAAGCCGTCCTTGAGCGTGAACGCGAGCTCCTGCTGGGCGGTCGAGCCGGCCTCGCGGATGTGGTACCCCGAGATCGATACCGGGTGCCAGCGCGGCATGTTGGCCGTGCACCACTCGATCATGTCGGTGACCAGGCGCAGCGCGGGAGTGATCGGGAAGCACCACTCCTTCTGGGCGATGTACTCCTTGAGGATGTCGGTCTGGATCGTGCCGCCGAGCTTCTCGGGCGGGACGCCCTGCTGCTCGCCGACGAGCACGTAATAGGCGAGCAGGATCGCCGCCGGGGCGTTGATCGTCATCGAGGTCGTCACCCCGCCGAGCGGGATGCCCTCGAAGAGCTGTTCCATGTCGTCGAGGGTGTCGACGGCGACGCCCTCGCGCCCGACCTCGCCGAGGCTGCGGACGTGGTCGGAGTCGTAACCCATCAGAGTCGGCATGTCGAAGGCGGTCGAGAGCCCGGTCTGACCATGGTCGAGCAGGTAGTGGAAGCGCTCGTTGGTCTCCTCGACCGTGCCGAAGCCGGCGAACTGGCGCATCGTCCAGAGCTTGCCCCGGTACATCGAGGGGTAGGGCCCGCGGGTGAACGGGTACTCCCCGGGGCGCCCGATCTCCTCGTCGGGGTCCGCCGGAGCCAGCTCGGGACCGTAGAGCGGCGCGATCGGGTGGCCCGACATCGTCGAGTGATCCTCCTCGCGGCCATCGATCTCCGGCCGCTGACGCGGCTCAGTCGCCATGGGGAAAGTCTAGGCGGCGCGCCGGGCCGCGTAGCGGGAGCCGCCCCAGCCGACCGCCGCGGCGAGCAGCGCGGTCACCGCGATCGCCAGCCGTCGACCGAGGCGCTCGAAGCGCATCAGCTGCCATCCCTCGCGCTTGGCGACCGTCGCCAGCGCCGGGTCGGGGTTGACGACGACCGGGTGGCCGACCGCTTCCAGCATCGGCAGGTCCGAGAGCGAGTCCGAGTAGGCGTAGGACTGCTCGAGCGAGATCCCGTGCTCGCCGGCGAACGCCTCCATCGCCTCGACCTTGCCGGGTCCGTAGACGAACGGGCCGTCGAAGCGCCCGGTGAACGAGCCGTCGCCGTCGACCTCGTATCTCGTGCCGATGCCGCCGTCCATCCCGAGGACGTGGGCGAGCTGTTCGACGACGCCGTTGCCGGCGGCGCTGACGATGAAGGTCGCCCGGCCGGCGTCCTGATGGGAGTGGACCTCCTCGAGCATCTGCGGGTAGACCCGCGGCAGCACCGCCGCCATCACCTCCGGGCTCATCCGCTCGATGTCGCGCGAGCGGACGCCGGAGATCAGATCCTGCGCCTGGCGCAGGACTTCGGTCGTGCGCCGGTCAGTGGTGCCGCGCAACCGGTAGCGGAAGTGCTCGACGCCCCAGCGGGCGAGCTGGCGGCGGCTGACGATGCCGTGCCGCATCGCGACGCGCGCGAACGGCATGCCCGACGAACCCGCCATCAGCGTCTTGTCGAGGTCGAAGAAAGCCGCAGCGCGCTGCGAACCGTCACCTGGCTCTGCGCTGAGTCGGTCGGCTCGGTCGCGCACGACTAGTGCGCTCCCGGCGCCGGCCTCCCCGCGTCCGCGCCAGGCTCGATTTTCGCGCGCCGCGGAATCAAACCTCGATGACGATCGCGTCGCCCTGGCCGCCGCCGCTGCAGATGGCGGCCACGCCGAGGCCGCCGCCGCGGCGGGTCAGCTCGTGGACGAGCGAGCCGACGATCCGCGATCCCGAAGCGCCGATCGGGTGGCCGAGGGCGATCGCGCCGCCGTTGACGTTGACCTTGTCCTCGTCGACGCCGAGCATCCGCACAGAGTTGAGGGCGACCGAGGCAAACGCCTCGTTGATCTCCCAGAGGTCGACGTCCTCCGGCGAGCGGCCGATTTTCTCGAGCGCCTGCTTGGCGGCGTTGGCCGGCGTCTTCGCCAGGTAGGGGAAGTCGTCTGCGACGGTCCCGTAGGAGAGGACGCGGGCGAGGACCGGGCGGCCCTCCCGCTCGGCCCAGTCCGACGAGGAGACGACGATCGCGCCGGCGCCGTCGTTGACACCCGGGGCGTTGCCGGCGGTATGGGTGGCGTCCTCGCCGCCGATCGGACGCAACCCGGCGAGGGTCTCGACCGTGGTGTCGGCGCGGATCGCCTCGTCGGCCTCGATCGTGTTTTCGCCCTTGCGCGACTTGACCGTGACGCCGACGATCTCATCGGCGAGGCGGCCGGCATCGGTCGCCTCGGCCGCCAGGCGGTGCGAGCGCTCGGCGAATTTGTCCATGTCGGCGCGGGTGATCTCGAGCTCGTTCGAGACCTCGCTGGCCTCGTTGATCATCTGCTTCTCGGTGAAGGGGTTGGTCAGGCCGTCGTGGGTCATCGCGTCGATCGAGGTCACGTCCCCCATCCGGAACCCGAAGCGGGCCCCGGGCAGGAGGTAGGGCGCCTTGCTCATCGACTCCATCCCGCCGGTGACGGCGACCTGGGAGTCGCCGGCCCGGATCGCCATGTCGGCGATCCCCAGCGAGCGCATGCCCGAGGCGCAGACCTTGTTGATCGTCTCCGAGGGAACCTCCTTCGGGATCCCGCCTTTGATCTGGGCCTGGCGCGAGGGAATCTGTCCCTGGCCGGCCTGGAGGACCTGGCCGAAGACGACCTGATCGACCTGCTCGGCGTCGACGCCCGAGCGCTCCAGGGCGGCGGAGATGGCGTGGCCCCCGAGGTCGGTGGCGTCGAGGGAGGAGAGCGTGCCGCCCATCTTGCCGAACGGCGTGCGGGCGGTTCCGAGGATGACTGTGCTGGGCATCGCGGACCTTTCGTCTTGGTTTTATGCCGGATCTCGGCTCGAACGTGGGCCGCATGGCCCACCCGGGACGATACCGGGAGCGCGGCGGGGGCTTGCGTGAGCTACCGCATAGACTCGCGGCCCGTGAGTGCGGAGCGAGCAAACGTCGATGTCCTGTTCCTCGAGCAGCGGCCGAAGCGCGAGGCCCTGCGATGAGGGTCGGAGTCGCCCAGGCGCCCCCCACCGAGATCGACGCGGACCTGCTGGTCGTCGGGCTCTTCGAGGATGGGGAGCTACCCGCGGAGCTGCGTGACGCCCCCGGCGCCATCGGAGCGAAAGGCACCTTCAAGAAGCTCGCGCACGTGCATCCGGCCAAGCCCGGTCGCGCCCTCGTCGTCGGGCTCGGCAAGGAGGCCGACTTCGACCCCGAGCGGGCCCGGGTGGCCGCGGCGATCGCGGCCGGCGCCGCCGCCGAGCTGAGGGTCGCCGAGCTGGTCTGGCTGCTGCCCGAGGCCGGCGAGGGCGCCGCGATCGCCGAGGGCATCGTCAGCGGCACGATCCTCGGCTCCTACCGGTTTGACCGCTTCCAGGCCGAGGACCCCGACTCGCCGGCGCCGCCGCGAATCGACTCGCTGGTCCTTCTCGGCCCCGCCGAGGTCAAGGAGGCGGCCGAGTCGGCGCGCATCACCGCGCTCGCCCAGAATCGGGCCCGCGACCTCCAGAGCCTGCCGTCCAACGTCGCCACACCGGCCTACCTCGCCGCCCGGGCCGAGGAGATCGCCGGCGCCCACGACTCGCTCGACTTCGAGGCTCTCGGCCGCGACGAGATCGCCGCCAAGGACATGGGCGGGCTCGTCGCCGTCAGCCAGGGCTCGGAGGAGGATCCGCGGCTGATCGTCCTTCGCTACTCGGGCGGCGGCCCCGGGCCGACCGTCGGCCTGGTCGGCAAGGGGGTCACCTTCGACACCGGTGGGATCTCGCTGAAGCCCGGCCAGGGGATGCAGGAGATGAAGATGGACATGTCGGGCGGTGCCGCGGTGATCGAGGCGGTCGGGGCGATCGCCGAGCTCGGCCTCGCGGTCGATCTGATCGCCGTCGTCCCGGCGACCGAGAACATGCCCTCCGGGTCGGCGATCAAGCCCGGCGACATCATCACCCAGTACAACGGCAAGACGGTCGAGGTCAACAACACCGACGCCGAGGGCCGCCTGATCCTCGCCGACGCCCTCGCCTACGCGATCGAGCTCGGCGCCGAGCGTGTTGTCGACATCGCGACCCTGACCGGGGCCGTGATGATCGCCCTCGGCTCGACCTACGCGGGCCTGATCGCCAACGACGACGAGCTCGCCGCCGCCCTCGAGCGCGCCGGCGAGGCGACCGGCGAGCTGGTCTGGCGCCTGCCCCTCCATCCGGAGTACAAGGCGATGATGAAGGGAACGGTGGCCGACCTCTCGAACCTGGGATCGAAGCGCGAGGCGGGAACGATCACCGCCGCCTCCTTCCTCGAGGAGTTCGTCGGCGAGACGCCCTGGGCGCACATCGACATCGCCGGCACCGCCTGGGACGTCGGCCGTCCCTACACCGGCAAAGGCGCCAGCGGCTACGGCGTCCGCCTCCTGGTCGAGCTCGCCCGCGCCCTGTAACCGCGCTTCAACGATTTACCCCACCAGAGGGGGTAAAAGTGCTGAAGCGACGGGGGTTAGGGGAGGAGCATGCAGGTGGAGATGCCGTGGGCGAGGAGCTTGCCCGAGTCCGCCGCCGTCAGGTTCGCCTCCGCGGTCGCCTGCCTGCGGCCGCGATAGAGGACGTTCGCCTCGCAGAGGACCTTGCCGGTGTCGCGGGTGATCGGACGCACGTACTTGGCCTCGAGGCCCAGCGAGGTGTAGCCGACGCCGGCCTCGAGCGTGGTGTGAACGGCGCAGCCGAGCGCCGAGTCGAGCAGGGTCGCGGCGTAGCCGCCGTGGACGACGCCGATCGGGTTGTAGTGCTCCTCCCCCGGCTCGCCCTGGAAGACGGCGCGACCCTCGCCGATCTCGATCGGGCGCATCCTCATCACCACCGCGATCGGCGGCGGCGGCATCTGGCCCTCGACGACGGCGGTCATGTAGTCGATCCCGGTCATCGTCGCGCCGGCGGCAGCCGTCGGCACCGGGTCCTGCCAGACGAGCGTACGGCTGCGGCTCGACTCCGGATGCAGCTCCGCGTATGCCTCCGCGACCTCGGCGGCGGTGGCGTCGGGGTCGTCGCGGACGCTCGCGATCCGGTCGCTCACCGGCGCCCCCGCCTCGGGCGGCGGGCGAAGACGAGCAGGTGGATCCCCGACCTGGCGCTCATCGTCGGCGTCCGCGAGCGGCGACCGCGCGCTCCACGGCGTCCGGCTGGCGGCTGGCGGGATAGAGCAGGTCGGCGGTGATCTCGGCCTGGCTGATCGAGATTCTCGGGGCCTTCTGGCGCTGCCTTCTGCTGCGGTTCATCAGCCTCATCTGAATTCGCCTCCAATCGGCATTTTTGGGCTGAGTTGCTTCAAGCAACTCTCTTCTCACCGAGCTTACAGAAGTCAGTTGCGTGAAGCAACTGAGTGTGCCAAGATCACATACATGCTCCGTCACGACTATCCCGGTCAGATGTGCTCGATAGCGAGCGCGCTCGAGGTGGTCGGGGAGCGTTGGTCGTTGCTCATCGTGCGCGACGTGATGAACGGCAGGCGCCGTTTCGACTCCCTCCAGAAGGGCCTCGGAATCGCCCGCAACGTGCTCGCCAACCGGCTCGCGCGACTGGTCGAGGAGAACATCCTCGAGCGCCGCGCCTACCAGGAGAGCCCGCCCCGCTACGAGTACTTCCTCACCGAGAAGGGCCTCGACCTCTGGCCGGCGCTGATCGCGCTGCTCGCCTGGGGCGACCGCCACTCTCCCCCCAGCCCCGACGGCCCGCCGATGCTGATCGTCCACAAGCGCTGCGGCGGCCGGGTCAGCGACCGTGGCATCTGCGAGGAGTGCGGCGAGGTCCTCCACGCCCGTGACGCCCGCGCGGTCCCCGGCCCCGGCGTCGAGGCGCTAGCGTTGGCCGCTCCGGCCCAAGCGACCTAGGAGAGCGATATGGCAACGGCGGCGGAGGTTCAGGCCCGCGAGAAGATCTTCATCGGCGGCGAATGGGTCGAGCCGTCGGGCGGCGAGACGCTCGAGGTGACCAACTCGGCGACCGAGGAGACGATCGGGACCATCATCGCCTGCACCGCGGCCGATGCCGACCGCGCCGTGATCGCCGCCCGCGAGGCGTTCGAGTCCTGGTCCCAGACCTCGCGCGAGGAGCGCGCCGGCTACCTGGGGGCGATCGCGGCGGGGCTGGGCGAGCGCTCCGAGGAGATCGGGGCGACGATCGCCCAGGAGCTCGGGATGCCGATCAAGCTCAGCCAGATCATCCAGGCCGGCCTCCCCACCGGCCAGTTCGCGGCGATGCCCGGGCTGATGGAAGAGGTCGCCTGGGAAGAGGAGATCGGCAACTCGCGGGTCCTGCGCGAGCCGGTCGGCGTGCTCGCCGCGATCACGCCCTGGAACTACCCCCTCAACCAGATCGCGGCCAAGGTGGCCCCCGCCCTCGCGGCCGGCTGCACGGTGGTCCTGAAGCCGAGCGAGATCGTCCCCCTCAACGCCTTCATCCTCGCCGAGGTCGTCGAGGCGGCGCGCCTGCCGGCGGGCGTCTTCAACCTCGTGACCGGGACCGGACCCGAGGTGGGCGAGGCGCTCGCCGGCCACCCGGGCGTCGACATGGTCTCGTTCACAGGCTCGACCCGGGCCGGCCGTCGCGTCTCCGAGCTCGCCTCGGCGACCGTGAAGCCGGTCGCGATGGAGCTCGGCGGCAAGTCGCCGAACGTGATGCTCGACGACGCCGATCTCGACCGCGCGATCCCCGACGGCGTCGCCAAGTGCTTCCTCAACTCGGGCCAGACGTGCAGTGCCCTGACCCGGATGCTGGTCCCCCGGGACAAGCTCGCCGAAGCGGAGCAGATCGCGGTCGAGGCGGCCGGGTCCTACGCCCCCGGGGACCCGTTCGACCCGGCGACCCGCCTCGGGCCGCTCGTCTCCGAGGCCCAGCGCGAGCGGGTCCGCGGCTACATCGAGAAGGGCCAGGCGGAGGGAGCCGAGCTGCTGACCGGCGGCGTCGCCCCGCCCGAGGGCCTCGACCGCGGCTACTTCGTCCGCCCCACCGTCTTCTCGAAGGTGACGCCGGAGATGACGATCGCCCAGGAGGAGATCTTCGGGCCGGTCCTCTCGATTCAGCCCTACGAGGACACCGACGACGCGATCCGAATCGCCAACGACTCCCAGTACGGGCTCGCGGGCGGTGTCTGGTCCGCCGACCAGGAGCGGGCGATCGGCGTCGCCCGCCGCATCCGCACCGGCCAGATCGAGATCAACGGCGGCGCCTTCAACCCGGTGGCCCCGTTCGGCGGCTACAAGCAGTCCGGTCACGGGCGCGAGAACGGGCGCTACGCGATCGAGGAGCTGCTCCAGGTCAAGAGCCTCCAGCTCTAGCTTCATCGGGGCAATGGGCCCCGGCTACTGCCGTTGCAGGTCCTTGCCGGCTCCGCCGAGGAGCTTGTCCCTGCCGGGCCCGCCGCTGAGGGTGTCCACCCCGCCTTCACCGAGAAGACGGTCCTTGCCGGGCCCGCCGAGCACCGTGTCACGCCCCCTGCCGGCGCAGACCAGGTCGTTCCCGGCGAGCGCCCTGATCGTGTCGTCGCCGCCGAGGGCGACGATCACGTCGGCACCTCTCGTGCCCTTCAGATCGTCCTTGCCGCCGGTGCCGACCCGGGTCGCGCGCTTGCCGCCGCAGGACGCGAATTCGTCGACGACGGCGTCTGGGGGCAGGGGCGGGGGCTTCTGCTGCGGCGGCGGCGGGCAGGCTCCCTGGGCGTCGCCGTCGGACGGACAGGCGTCCTGGGTCAGATCGCCAAAGCCGTCGCGATCGGCGTCCGGCTCGATGTCGGCGTTGTAGAGGAGCTCGCGCGGCAAGGTCGCAAAACCGCCGAGGTTCGTCTCGCTTCCGTCCGGACCGTCGTTCGCCTGCGTATAGGCCGATCCCGCGATCGAATCCCGAAACGGCTGGGAGGTGAATTTCGGCGGGACCAGGCCGACGTAGCCGCCGGCCGGGATCGGCAGCCTGGTCGCGAAGGTGGTGATCTGCGCCGACGACCCCGGATCGGGCACAGATTCCGACGCGCTGGAGATCGTGATCTCGTGGCTGGACCCTGCCGTCGGGCTCAGAACCCGCACGCGGTAGTTGCCGGCGGGCGCGGCCAGCAGGCGCCAGCGGACGACGACACCGTCGAAGGGCGCCGCCGTCGAGGTCCCGCCGACCGCCAGCTGCACACGCAGGCAGTCGTAGGTGCAATCGACGCCTGCCTGGCTGAAGGGCCCTTGAAGATCGCTGCCGAAGAGGCTGCCCGAACAGGCGGCGATCGCGATCGCGGAGCCCGGGCAAAGATCTTGTGAGGCGTCGCCGTGGCCGTCGTGGTCTTCATCGGACTCGAAGAGGGCTCGCACGTTGACCCTCAAGCTTCCGAAGGCGGAGGTCGCGAACGCGTCGCCCACCTCCGGATCGGTGGAGAAGGCCGTCGTGCCCGCTTCGTCGAGGGGGGCGGGGGTGGTGAAGGTGGCCGGGGTGCCGTTGATGTTCGGGGTGCTGTCAAAGCGGGCGCCGAGGACGTCGCCGGCGGTAACCGGGATCCGCTCGAAGAAGCTGTGGAACCCAGGGTCGAGGCCGTCGAGCGGGTGTTTCACGCCCTCGCCGGTGACCATCGCGTTGGCGCCGCCGGTTTTCCTGAAGGAACGGGCCTGGGCGAAATCGCTCGCTTCGGTCGTCGGCCCGACGTAGAAGCCGGTCCTGACCAGAACGCCGTCTGCCGGGATCAGGTAGGAGGATCCGCCCGCGGTCGCGAACTGGACCGCCGTGCAGAGGGTGCAACCGCCGGCCGTCGAGGCGGGGACCTGGCCCAGTGTCTGCGTCGAGGCGGCCGAGGACGTCTCTCCGGCGCCCATCGCGAGCAGAACTGCCAGCAGGGCGACCCGAGGCCGCAGGCGAGACACCGCGGCCAGTGTCGCACGCGACCGGCCCGCCGGGCCCAAATAGGATGGCGCCGTGGACTTTCGACTGAGTGACGAGCAACGACTGCTTCGCGACACCGTCAGGGATTTCGCGCGAAACGAGGTGCGGCCGGTGGCGGAGGAGCTCGACCGGACCAAGTCCTTCCCCTACGAGATCGTCGCCAAGATGGGCGAGCTGGGGCTGATGGGGATTCCGTTCCCGCAGGAGTACGGCGGCGGCGGCGCCGACACGCTCTCCTACGTGCTCGCGGTCGAAGAGCTGGCGCGGATCGACTCCTCGGTCTGCATCACGATGGCCGCCCACACCTCGTTGGGAACGATGCCGATCCACCTCTGGGGCAGCGAGGAGCAGCGCTCCGAGTGGCTGCCGAAGCTCTGCCGTGGGGAGCGACTCGCCTCGTTCGGCCTGACCGAGCCCGAAGCGGGCTCCGACGCCGGCAACGTGAGGACACGGGCCGAGCTCGAGGACGGCGAGTGGAGGATCGACGGGGCCAAGCAGTTCATCACCAACTCCGGCACCGAGATCTCGGGCTGCGTCTCGATCACCGCGGTGACCGGCGAAGCCGACGGGCGCAAGGAGATCTCGAACTTCATCGTCCCCAACGGCACCCCGGGCTACGAGATCGGCGAGGCCTATCGGAAGATGGGCTGGAACGCCTCCGACACCCGTCCCCTCACGTTCGAGTCCTGCCGGGTGCCGGAGTCGAACCTCCTCGGCCGCCGCGGCGACGGCTTCAAGAACTTCCTCCACATCCTCGACGGCGGCCGGATCGGCGTCGCCGCGATGGGCGTCGGGCTCGCCCAGGGGGCGCTCGACGAGGCGATCGCCTACGCCAAGGAGCGCCGGGCGTTCGGCAAGCCGATCGCCAAGTTTCAGTCGATTCAGGCGAAGATCGCCGACCTCTCCGCCCAGATCGAGGCGGCGAGGCTGCTGACCTGGCGGGCGGCCCTCGAGAAGGACGCCGGCCAGAGCTTCACCCTCACCGCCGCCCAGGCGAAGCTGATCACCGGCCGCCTCGCGGTCCGCGCGACCGAGGAGGCGGTCCAGATCCACGGCGGCTACGGCTTCATCGAGGAGTACCCGGTCTGCCGCTTCTACCGCGACGCCAAGATCCTCACGATCGGCGAGGGAACCGACGAGGTGCAGCAGATGGTGATCGCCCGCCAGCTCGGTTGTTGAGGGCGCGGTGTCGCCTTTTGCACCCCCGTGGGTGCACAAAGCGACACTCGGCTCAGGCGGGCCGGGCGGTGAGCGCGCCCTCCTCGCGCCCGACGACCGCGGCGGCGCGGCCGACCCGCTCGCCGATCCCGTAGTGGGCGCAGATCGCGATCTCGTGCTCGCGCAGCAGCGGGCGCTGCGGGTCGACGGTCGGCGCCGAGCGCAGCGCCTCCTTGCGCTGGGCGACCCAGACGCGGCCGGCGCCGGCGGCGCACTCGGCGATCGGGATCGCCACCGGCTTCACGCGGCGCCTCCCGAGGCCGGCGATCAGCCAGGCGGGCTCGCCGCTCTCGGCGTCGACGTAATAGCCCTGGACCGAGCCGACCCGCGAGCCGTCGGCGTCGTCGACCCCGTAGCCGAGCCAGGACTCCTCAGGCATCGGCTTCGCTCCGCTCGAGCAGCTCGGTCGCGGCGCTGGCGGGATCGAGCTCGCGGCTGACGACCCGCCGCATCAGGTCCCGGGTCCAGTCGTCGTCGGCGGCGGTCTCCTCGAGCTTGCGGCGCATCCGCGACGCCGCGATCCCCAGCACCTCGCTGCGGAGGTTGCGGGCGCGGCGCTCCTCCAAGGTTCCCGCCGCCTCGATGAAAGTCCGGTGCTCGTCGATCTGGCGGGCGAGCTCCTCGACACCCTCGCCGCGGGCGGCCTCGGTGCGCAGGATCGGCACCTTCCAGCCTTCGGGATCGTGCGAGAGGGCGAGCACCCCACGAACCTCGCGCACCATCGTGTCGGTCATCGGGTGGTCGGCCTTGTTGACGACGATGATGTCGGGGATCTCCATCACCCCCGCCTTCAGCGCCTGGATCGAGTCCCCCGAGCCGGGCATCAGGGCGAGGACGATGGTGTCGGCGTGGTCGACGATGTCGATCTCGGCCTGGCCGACCCCGACGGTCTCGATCAGGACGTCGTCCTTGCCGGCGGCGTCCATCGCCAGGGCGACCTGGAGAGCCGCCTCCGAGAGGCCGCCGAGGGCGCCGCGCGATGCCATCGAGCGGATGAAGACGCCGGAGTCGAGGAAATGGTCCGAGAGCCGGATCCGGTCGCCGAGCAGGGCGCCCTGGGTGAACGGGCTCGAGGGGTCGATCGAGAGCACCGCCACCTGGCGCTCGGCTTTGCGCAGCTCGGCGGTCAGGGCGCCGATCAGGGTGCTCTTGCCGACCCCGGGCGGGCCCGTGAAGCCGACGATCCGGGCGCTGCCGGTGCGGGGGTAGACCTCGCGCACCAGGTCCCAGCCGGCGGGGTCGTCGGACTCGATCAGGGTGATCGCCCGCGCCAGCGCGCGTTTGTCACCGGCGATGAGGCGCTCGGAGAGCGGGGCTGTCTTCGCGACGTCGGCCATTGGGCGCTGAGTCTAAAGTCCCCGCCGCCGTGATCCGCACCCTTCGCTTCTGCGCCCGCAACAGGATGCTGACCCCGCGCTACGCGCGGCTGCTCTGGCGCTACCTCCGACGTCGCCTGCTGACCGTCGCCGGGTGGCGCTGGCGGACCGACGGCCTCGCCTTCTTCGGCCGCGGCCTCGAACTCCAGATCGGGCGCCGCGGGCGGATCGAGTTCGGCCGCTTCGTCTGGATCGGCGACGGAACCAAGATCCGTTGTCACGAGGGCGTCGTCGAGGTCGGGGCGAAGACGGTGATGGGCCAGGAGTGCACGATCTCCGCCTACCAGCGGGTGCGGATCGGCGAGCAGTGCGTGATCGCCGATCGGGCGATGTTCATCGACTTCGACCATGGCGTCGTCGAAACTGACCGCCCGATCCGGCAGCAGGGGATCTACAAGCGCGACGTCGAGGTCGGCAACAACGTCTGGATCGGCTACGGCGCCTGCATCCTGCGCGGGGTGCGGGTCGGCGACAACGCGATCGTCGGGACCAACTGCGTCGTCACCAAAGACGTCCCCGCCAATGCCGTGGTCGCCGGGATCCCGGCCCGGGTGATCCGCATGCGCGAGGAGCCGACCCGGATGCTCTGGGAGCGCCCGGTCGAGCCCGACCCGCTGGCCGAGACGACCCTGCCGATCCCCGATTCGGCCGCCTGAGCCGTCCCCGCCGCGGACCATGCGGTCCGCTGGGCCGCGGTCAGGGTGTTGCCGGGCGCGTGGTCGCCTTGGCGAGGTCGGCGTAGACGGCCGCGGTCTGCTCGGCGACGTCGTCCCAGTCGAAGCGCCGCAGGTGCTCGTAGGCCTCCGTCACCAGCCGCCGGCCGAGCTCGTCGTCGCGCAGCACGCGGACCGCGACGTCGGCGAGGGCATCGGGGTCATGGGCGCGGAAGCGCAGGCCGGCCTCCTCGTGGGGCACGACCTCGCGCAGGCCGCCGGTGTCGGCGACGATGCAGGGACAGCCGGAGGCCATCGCCTCGAGCGCGACCAGGCCGAACGGCTCGTAGATCGAGGGGACCACGGTGAGGTCGGCGATCCGGTAGAGCGAGTGGAGGACGTCGTCGCCGATCCAGCCGACGAAGGTCCCGTGCTCCATCAGCCCGAGGTCCTCCGCCTGCTGGTGGAGCTGCGCCTCGTGGGTTCCGGAGCCGGCGACCAGGAACCGGGTCCCGGGAGCCTCCTCGATCATCCGCGGCATCGCCTCGAGCGCGAGCTGGAAGCCCTTCTCGTAGACGAGGCGGCCGATCAGCAGGACGAGCTTCTCGTCGGGCGCGGCGAACTCCGAGCGCAGGCGCTCGAGCTCGGCCGGGTCCTGGAACTGGAGGTCGTCGGGGTCGATCCCGTTCGGGATCACCGTAACCCGGTCTTCCTCGACCGAGAAGACGTCGACGATCTGTTCGCGCATGTAGTGCGAGCAGGCGATCACCCGGTCCGATTTGTTCGTGATCCAGCGCTCGACCCCGTGGATGTAGGTCTGGGGGTGCTTGTCGACCCATCCCTGGTGGCGACCGTGCTCGGTGGCGTGGATCGTCGTCACCAGCGGCGCCTCGAAGCGCTTGGCGAGGTGGTCGCAGGCGTTGGCGACGAGCCAGTCGTGGCCGTGGACGAGGTCGAAGTCGTAGCGGTCGCCGAGCTCGACCCCGGCGGCCAGCATGTCGGAGTTCATCCGCTCGACCCAGGCCACGAACTCGCCGAGGTCGGTCGGTCGTTTCGGCTCGCGGATGCGGTGGATCGCTACCCCGCCGGCGTTTTCCTCAGCCGGCGACTCCTCGCCGCCGCGGGTCAGGACGTGGACCTCGACGCCCTGGTCGATCAGGCCCTCGGAGAGCTTTCGCACGTGCCGCGCGAGGCCGCCCTCGATCAGCGGCGGGTACTCCCAGGAGAGGATCAGGACGCGGGTCATCGCTGCGGGTTACGGCTCCAACAGGGGGGCGAGACTCAGGTCCGGGGCAAGCGATCGCATACGCGGGTCGGTGCTGCTGGTGCGTGAGTCTATGGCCTCGAGGGCCGCTTCCGCGTGGTCGGCGGCGCGCTGGAAGGCGTAGTCGCCGGCCTCTCCGCGCTCGTCGAGGAAGGCCCAATCGCTCGCCTGCACCGCCAGCAGCTCGCGGGCGGCGCGCAGGGCGCGGGCGCCCCGGAGCCCGGAGGCGATCGCCCGCTGCAGGCGCAGCTCGAGGCGGCGCGCGGCCCAGGTCATGTCGGCGACCGGCGGCGAGTCCCAGGTGCGGAAGCCCTTGCCCTCGCCCCAGGTGGACGCCGCCAGCGGCCGCTCGACCGGCTCGTGCTCGGAGAGGGCCTCGGGAACGGTGACGAGCCTGACCCCGGCCTCGGCCGCGCCCGCGATCACCCCCTCGAGCCAGGTCACCCCCTCCGACCACCAGTGCCCGAGCAGCTCGGTGTCGATCGCGAAGACGAGCAAACCCCGGCGCCCGCCGGTGCCCTCGGAGTAGGTGCGCAGCCGTGCCGCGGCCGCGGCGAGGAACTCGCCGGCCTGGCGCCGGGCGGCGGCGACGGCGGCCTCCGGGTCATAGGCGCCGCCGCCGACCTTCCAGATCCGCATCCCCCTCAGGCTCTTGCCGGCGAACTGGGCGTGGGCGGGGTCGGAGGGATAGCCGTCGAGCGACCAGAGCCAGCCGATCGCCTCCCAATCGATCGGCAGCGCGACCGGCCCCGCCGCGCTGGCGATCGGCGCCAAGGCCTCGAGCGGCCCCTCGGTCGAGCTCCGGTCGACGCAGAACCAACGCACCCCCTGCTCGGCGAGCCGCCACTCCAGTCCCGGCGCGTAGCCGCACTCGGGCAGCCAGAAGCCGCCGTCCCAGCCGAAGCGGCGGCGGTGGGAGCGGATGCCGGCGTCGAGCTGGAGCCTTGTCCCGGCGACCGTCGCCAGCAGCGGCAGGACGGCGTGGGTGCCCGCCGAGGCGGCGAGCGCGACCCTCCCCTCCCTCGCGGCGTCCTGGAAGGGCCGCAGCGGGTCGCCGCCGGCCCGATCGAGGAGCTCGAGCGCGTGCCGGTAGCGGCGCAGCTCGGCCTCGCAGGCAGCTCGGCACTCGGGCGGCACCTCGGGCATGTCGGCTTCGGCGGCCGCCACCCGCCAGTCGACGAGGAACTCGCGCAGGCGCCGATGGACGCCCCGGTCCTCGAGCTGGTCGGCGAGCACCGGGGTCACGGTCAGGGTCACGTCGCGGGCGACCTCGAGCAACGGAAGGTGGGAGCGGACCACCGCGTCGAACAGCCACTCCTCGCCGAACGGGTAGGTCCCGAAGCCCTCGACGTAGGGCATGTGGCTGTGAAGGACGATCGCGAGGTCGCCGGCGCTCTCGCGCCCGCTCATGCAGCCGCCCGCGTCGTCATCTCGAGCTGCAAACCGCGATGAAGTCCAGCGCCCGCTCGAGGCCGGTCGTCGCGAGCCGGAAATCCGAGGCCGCGATCGCCGGGGTGAAGCGGTCGTAGAACGGCTTCGTCAGCCCGAGCCGCTTGTGGACCGAGTCCCAGCCCAGCTTGATCGCGACCTCATGGACCCGCAGCTTGCGGGCGTGGAAGAGCCCGTGGAGCTCGACCTCGTCGAAGTGCGCCTCGCAGAGCTCGCGGAACTCCTCCTCCCGGTACTCCTTGAGGTGCCAGGGGTTGTCGGACTTCTCCGCTCCCGGGGGCGCCAGCGTCAGCAGGTTCGGGGTCGAGACGAACACCCTCCCCCCCGGCCCGGTCATCGACTTGAAGTGCTCGAGGATCGCGCCGGGGTCCTCGACGTGCTCGATCGTCTGGAGGAAGGTCACCACGTCGCAGGGCTCGGCGAAGCTCTCGACCAGGTCGCGCTCGAAGCGCAGGGTCGGGCGCACGTAGCGAAGCCGTGCGTGCTCGTGCGCCTCGGGGTTGGCGTCGACCCCGACCACGCTCGCCGCCGCGCCGGCCAGCACGTTTGCGCCGTAGCCCTCGCCGCAGGCCATGTCGACGACCCGCTTCCCCGCGACCCGAGCGGCGATCCATTCGTAGACGACCAGGTGCCGCCGGTACCAATAGTTCTCCTCGGGGACGTCGGGAAGCGTCCGCTCGCCGGTCAGCTCCAACGGCGGCACCCCGTCGGGCTGGTTGTCCTGGACGTAGTGCTCCACGCCCGGCACCGTACAGCCCGGGTGGCGCCCTAGCGCCGGCGGAGGGTGAGGCGCTTGCGCAGGGTGGCCGCGGGGCCGTCGGGCGGGGTGTAGGTGAGCTTGACGACCGCTCTCAGCTTGCCGGTGTCGGCGTCAGCGGGGCGGGGTCCTTGCGTTTAGGAAAGGCCCTGTTACCCACGGCGCGAACGGTACACCCCGAACGGTGATCTAGAGTGCCGCGCGAATGCCGGCCTCCCCGACAGCCACCCACGAGCACATCAAGGACGTCAACACCCGCTACCACGACGCGGCGGCCAACGAGTACGACGCCAAGTGGGGAATCGACTTCGGCGACACCGGCCAGGAGCAGGTCGGCCTGAAGCTGGCCAAGGCGCTGGGCGGCTCGCTCGCGGGCGAGCGCTTCGGCGACGGCCTCGAGATCGGTTCGGGGACGGGTTACTTCTCGCTCAACCTGATGCAGCTCGGGGTCGTCGAGCGGCTCACGGCCACCGACATCTCGCCCGGGATGCTCGACCGCCTCTCCCGCACGGCCGGCGACCTCGGGCTCGAGGTGAGCACGGTCGTCACCGAGGCCGAGGAGCTGCCGTTCGCCGACGAGAGCTTCGATCTCGTCTTCGGCCACGCGGTCCTGCACCACATCCCCGACCTCGAGCGCGCATTCGCGGAGTTCCTGCGGGTCCTGCGGCCCGGCGGCGCCGTCGCCTTCGCAGGCGAGCCGTCGCGCTACGGAGACATGCTCGCCGCCCTGCCGAAGCGGACCGGGATGGCGGTCGCTCCCGCCTGGCGGCGCGCAGTCGGCGCCAGCGCCCGCCTCATCCCCGAGTCCGAGCAGTCCCACGGCCACGCCCTCGAGGGCGAGGTCGACGTCCACGCTTTCGCCCCCGCCGACCTGCGCCGGATCCTGCGCGATGCCGGCCTCGTCGAACGCCGGGTCGGCGGCGAGGAGCTGCTCGCCAACGCCTGGGGATGGGGGCTGCGCACCGTCGAGTCGACCGCCGAGCCCGAATCGGTGTCCTGGGGCTGGCGCAACTTCGCCTTCCGCAGCTACATGGCGCTCCAGAAGGTCGACACCAAGGTCCTCGAGCCGCGGCTGCCGGCGGAGCTCTTCTACAACCTGCTCGCCTCCGGCCGCAAGCCCGCCTAGCGCGGGTCGCGCGGCTCGTTCGGGCGCTTGCCCGGCTCGCGGCGGGCCCGGTAGAGCTTCACCTTCGAGTCGATCCCCTTGAGCTTGCGCTCGCCGGCGAACGAGTAGTGGAAGACGTCGCCGACCGCGTCCCTGGTCGCCTCGTCGACGAGGACGCTGCCGGGGCGGGCGACCCCGGTGATCCGGCTGGCGAGGTTGACGGCACGGCCGTAGTAGTCGCCGGACTGGGCGACGGTCGAACCGAGGGCGACCCCCGCCCGCAGGTACGGAAACTCGTCGCCTTCGGCCTCGGCGCACTCGATCAGGCGCATCGCCGTGTCGAGGGTCGCGGCCGGCTCGGTGCAGACGAGCATCGCGGCGTCGCCGATCATCTTCACCAGCCGCACCGGAGGTTCGACGACCTCGGTGACCATCTCCTCGAATCGGGCCGCGACCGAGCCGAGCTCCTCGGGGGCGATCTCCTCCCCCAGGCGCGTGAACTCGACCAGGTCGGCGAAGCAGACCGAGAGGTTGGCGCTGCCCCTGACCTCGCCCGATTCGAGGTCGGCGGCGCCGATCACGTCGCGCTTGATCTGCTCGAGCATGTGCGACTGGAGCGCGTAGAGCAGCGTCGGGCCGACCAACGGCAGCATGTACTCGGCGGCGATCGTGAAGCGGCGGGCGAGGTCGCGCTCGGTGTCGCCCGGCTCCATCAGCGTCTTCACGACCAGCTCGCGGTTCGCCTCCGCCACCCGCGACATCCCGATCCCGATCGTGCGCGCCACCTGGAGCATCCCGTCCTCCGGCAGGCCGCCGTCGAGGAACGCCTTGATCCGCTCCGCCGCCTCGAGGTCGGCATCGGTGGCGGTGCGGGCGTCGGGATCGCCGTAGGGGACCCCGAGGGCGGCGCTGAAGCGCTGGAGGAGCTGAGCGTCGACGCCGGACAGATCGGCGACTTCCCGCAACGAGTAGCGCGGCCCCTGCCCGGCCAGCGCCCGCTCGACCGGGAGCAGCGTCAGGCGTCCGGCGGCGACCGCGTCCTTGAGTTCCTCCAGCGAGGCGCCGTCGGACCAGAGGTCTTCGAGCAGGGCCAGCCTCGCCTCGCGGACGTCCCCCTCGAGCCCGTCGAGCAGGCCCTCAGCCTCGAAGTCCATCAGGCGATCGCCACCGCTCCGCCACGCCGCGGGTCTCCCCCGCCGCTGAGGGCACCGGTCCGGTGATCGCGGGCGACGGCCTGCACGCCGCCGAAGAATAGGTTGATCTGCGGCCGCCGGGCGACCGGCAAGCCCCGCGCCTCGAGCCGGGCCAGGGCCTCCTCGTCGATTCCCGGCTCGGCCTGCACGAGCCCGGCCTCGAAGTGCAGGCGGGGGGCGCTGACCGCCTCCTCGGCGGCCATCCCCTGCTCGACCGCGCGAACGATCGTCTGGAGGATCGCCGAGCGGATCCGGTTCGATCCGGCGCTGCCGAGACCGAGCTCGATCTCGCCGTCGCGGAGGACGACGGTCGGGGCCATCATCGAGGGGACGCGCCGGCCCGGCTCGATCCTGTGGAAGCCGAGCGGGTTTAGGTCCTCCTCGCCTAGCATGTTGTTGAGGATCACGCCGGTTCCGGGCACCAGGACCCCGGAGCCGGAGCCGTTCGAGCAGGTGACGCTGGCGCACATGCCGGAGCCGTCGAGAACGGACAGGTGGGTGGTCGAGCCGAGCAGGTCGGCGGCGGCACGATCGAGGCCGGCCGGGTCGAGCATGCTCGCCTCCAGTCCCTGGCCGTAGAGGGCCTCGGCGAAGTCCTCGCCGCGGGCCGAGTCGGCAGCCCCCATCGCGGCGACGATCTGCTCGGAGCCGCTCTCCTCGCCCATCCGCTCGAGCAGCCCGAGGCTGAAGGCGATCAGGACCCCGCCCGAGGACGGCGGTGGGTTGGTCAGCACCTCGGTCCCCCGGAACGGGGCCCGGATCGGCCGGCGCTCGATCGCCTCGTAGGCGGCGAGGTCGCCGCTGCCGAGGATTCCGCCGCCGGCGATCACCGTCTCGACGATCGCCTCCGCGATCTCGCCGCGGTAGAACGGCTCCGACCCCTCGGCCCCGAACCGTTCGAGCGCCGACGCCAGATCGGGGAAGCGGATCAGGTCACCCTCGGTGAGCAGCGTCCCGCCGGGCGCGTAGAGCTCACTGGTTCCCGCGAGGCGCGCGTGGATCGGGTGGAGGATCTCGAGGATGGTGGCCTGCTGGGCGTTGACCAGAGCACCCTCGCGAGCCAGCCGGGTCCCCTCGCGCGCGAGCTCGGCCATCGGCATTGAGCCGAACCGCCCGAGGGCGCGCTCGAGGCCGGCCGCCGTGCCGGGCACGCCGCAGGAGGCCGGGCCGACGTAGAACGTCTGCACCGTCTCGGCGTCGAAGTGGACGGGGACCGGCACCAGCTCGGTTCCGCGCTCGATCCCGTCGGCGCCGGGGGCGGAGACGAAGAAGTCGATCAGGGTCGTCGCGGCGGCGCCGTGGACCATCATGAATCCGCCGGCGCCGAAGCCGGTCAGCGGGCTCTCGGTCGCGAACGAGGCGAGGACGGCGGCCACCGCGGCATCGACGGCGTTGCCGCCTTCGCGCAGGACGGCGGCGCCGGCCTCGGCGGTCTGCGGATGTCCCGCGGCGACAACGCCCTTCATGGGCGGCAGGGTAGCCCTAGCCGGGGAGGAACTCGGGCACGTCGATGCCGAGTCCGTCGGAGCGCCCGGAGCGTTTCGTGCGGGGGGCCTCGCCGCGTCCTTCTTTGGTCCGCGTGATCGTCGGCTCGGCGGCCTTGCGCCGGGGCGGGGTGCGGCCGTCGAACCGGGTCGCGACGACGGTCACCCAGACCTGGTCCTTGAGGGCCTCGTCGACGTTGGCGCCGAAGATGATGTTCGCCTCCGGGTGGGCGGCTTCGCCGACCAGCTTGGCGGCCTCGCTGACCTCGACCAGCGAGAGGTCCTCGCCGCCGGTGATCGAGAGCAGGATCGAGCGGGCGCCCTCCATCGAGGTCTCGAGCAGCGGCGAGGAGATCGCTTTTTCGGCGGCCAGCATCGCCCGGCCCTCGCCGGTTCCCATGCCGATCCCGAGCAGAGCGCGACCGGCGTCGGCCATGATCGAGCGGACGTCGGCGAAGTCGAGATTGATGACGGCCGGCAGCGTGACCAGGTCGGAGATTCCCTGGACGCCCTGGCGGAGGACGTCGTCGGCGACCTGGAAGGCCTCGACCATCGAGGTCTGCTGGTCGAGGACCTCGAGCAGGCGATCGTTGGGGACGACGATCAGGGTGTCGACCTCGGCGGCGAGCTCCTCGATTCCCTTGCTCGCCTGGTTGCCACGGCGGCTGCCCTCGAAGCTGAACGGCTTGGTGACGATGCCGACGGTGAGGGCGCCGACCTCGCGGGCGAGGCGGGCGACCACCGGGGCGGCCCCGGAGCCGGTGCCGCCGCCGGCGCCGGCGGCGATGAAGACCATGTCGGAGCCCTTGAGCAGGCGCTTGATCTTGTCCTGCTCCTCGAACGCGGAGGAGTACCCGACCTCGGGGTCGGCGCCGGCGCCGAGGCCGCGCGTCTGCTCGTCGCCGATGTGGACGGTGACGTCGGCGACGCAGACCTGGAGCGACTGGAGGTCGGTGTTGACGGCCATGAACTCGATCCCCGGGATCCGGGCCTCGACCATGCGGTTGACGGCGTTGACGCCGGCGCCGCCGACGCCGACCACGCGGATCACGGGTTTATGGGGGGCGCCGCTTCCGGGCGGCTCGTAGGCCGGCTCCTCGCGGCCGTAGCGGGGCGCTTCGACGATCGGCTCGAGCTCGCGGCGCTGAGGCTGCTGCCGCGGCTGCTCGGAGAAGACCCGTTTCAGGCGTTCCTTGGGCTCCTCGGAAGACTCCTCGACCTGCGGCTGCTCGACGGGCGGCGGCGGCACAGCGGGCCGCTCGTCCTCGGCGGCGACGCGCTCGGCCGGGTCCTCGCGACCGTAACGGGGCTGCGCCCGGGGCGGCTCCTCGCGGGGCGGCTCCTCGCTGCCTTGCTTCTCCCCCGGCTCCCCCATCTCCGGCGGATCGGCGGGCGGGTCGTCGGAAGTCGAGCGGAAGAGATCTGCGAGGGGACCCTCGCGCATGCTCGCCCGCTTACGCCGACTCATTCGCCAAGACCTCCTTAGCCAGGTCGCGGTAGTAGCCCGCGGCGTTACCCTCGGGATCGTACTTGAGGACGCTGGCTCCTTTCACCGGGGCCTCGGCGAATTTGATCGCCTTCTTGATCCGCGACCGGAAGACCAGATCCCCGAAGTTCTCCTCGAGGATCTCGACCGCCTCCTTGGCGTGCACGGTGCGGGAGTCGAGCATGGTCGGCAGGATGCCCTCGATCTTGACGTCCGGGTTGAGGTTCTCCTGAATCATTTTCAGCGTGTTTTGCAGCTGAACCAGCCCGCGCATCGACAAATACTCGCACTGAACGGGGACGATGACTTTGTTGGCGGCCGTCAAAGCGTTGATGGTGAGCAGGCCCAAGCTCGGCGGCGTGTCGATGCAGACGAAGTCGTAGTCGGCCCAGACCTCTTTCAGCGCCTTCTCGAGCGAGCGCTCGCGGCCGATCTTGGTGCTCATCGCGATCTCGGCGCCGGCCAGGTCGATCGAGGAGACCGCGATGTCGATCTCGCGGTGCTGGATGATCTCGCTGATCGGCATGTCGTTGACGAGCACGTCGTAGAGGCTTTTCTCGACCTTGTCCGGGTCGATGCCCTGGCTCATGGTGAGGTTTCCCTGCGGGTCGAGGTCGATGCAGAGGACCCGGTGGCCGCGCTCGGCGAATGCGACCGCGAGGTTGAGGGTGGTCGTCGTCTTCGCGACACCGCCCTTCTGGTTCGCGAACACGATCACGTCGGGCTGCTTGACCGGAGCTTCTTGCTTCGCCGCTTCCTCTTCGAAGTTTTCGTGCCTGCTGGGCGCGATCAGATCGCGGGCCATCATCCGCTCGGGCTCGGGCTCGGGATCCGGCTTCGACTCGATCACCGGCTGGTGCTGCTCGGGTTTCGGAGCGGCCGGAGCTGGAGCGTCTGGCGCCAACGCCTCTTCCGCGGGTGGCGCGGAGTCCGAGGGGGTCGAGGACGACCCCGCCCGCAGCGCCCCCTCGGGATCCGTGTCAGGACCCGCGGCCGAGACGTTGGGCTGTGAAGGCTCGGGCTCCGGCACCGCCTCCTCCATCAACTCGAGCTCCTCGGAGATCGGGTGACTCTCGTCGACGGGTGGCGCGGGCTTGGTCTTTCGGCTGAGGAATCCCATTGCGCGGGTATTCGCATGGCCGGTGGCTTTTCCTGCCAGGCCCCGAAATTGCTAGGAATCACCCGATCCGCGAGCTGCTCGACAAGCGTGTGGTCTTCGTGACCGGAAAGGGGGGCGTCGGCAAGACCACGGTCTCCGTCGCCCTCGGGCTCAAGGCCGCCGCCGAAGGCAAGCGGGTGATCGTCTGCGAGGTCGCCTCGCAGGAGAACGCCTCACGGATCTTCGATCACGCCGAAGTCGGCTTCCACGAGGTCGAGATGGAGGAGAACCTCTGGTCGATCTCGATCGACCCCGACGAGTCGATGCGCGAGTACGTGCTCCTTCAGCTGAAGGTCAGGGCGATGCGGGACATGCTGTTCCGCAGCAAGATCTTCACCTACCTCGCCGCCGCGACCCCCGGCCTCAAGGAGCTGGTGACTATCGGCAAGATCTGGGAGCTCGCCCAGCTCGACCGCAAGGTCAAGTCCGGCCGTAAATACGACCTGGTGATCGTCGACGCCCCCGCCACCGGCCACGGCATCGGCTTCCTCCAGACCCCCCGGACCTTCGCCGCGATCGCCCGGGTCGGGCCGATCCACTCTCAGGCCAAGCAGCTCGACCGCCTGATCACCGACCACGAGCACACCGGCACGGCGATCGTCGCCCTGCCCGAGGAGATGCCGGTCAACGAGACCGCGGCGCTCGAGCACGACCTCCGCACCGAGGTCGGCGTCGCCGTCGACCGCGTCTACATGAACGCCCTTTACCCGGAGCGCTTCTCGAAAGAGGAGGCGGCAAAACTCGAGCAGCTGGCCGCCGCCGAGGACGGGACCCTCGCCGCCGCCGCCGGCGCCGCGGTCTCCGAGCACGGCCGCGCCCGCTCCCAGCGCGCCCAGCTCGCCCGCCTCCGTCGCCGGGTCGAGACGCCGGTGAAGACGCTCCCGTTCCTGTTCGAGCCCGAGATCGGCGTCGAGGGCGCGCGCGAGCTCTCGAAGAGGCTCGGCTGATGCCCAGCGTCGACGAGATCCTTGACGGCAAGGACGTCTGCATCTGCGCCGGCTCCGGCGGCGTCGGCAAGACGACGACCTCGGCCGCGATCGCGCTCGGGATGGCGGCCAGGGGCCTGAAGGTCTGCGTGCTGACGATCGATCCGGCCAAGCGGCTCGCCGACTCCCTCGGCCTGAAGGAGCTCGGCAACGAGGCCACCCAGGTCGACTCGAAGCTGTTCGAGGCCCAGGGGGTCGAGATCAAGGGCGAGCTGTGGGCGATGATGCTCGACGCGAAGGCCACCTTCGATGAGCTCGTCGCCCGCCACGCCGAGGACGAGGAGTCCCGCGACCGGGTTCTCGAAAACCGGATCTACCAGCAGATCTCAAGCGCCCTGGCGGGCTCGCAGGAGTACATGGCGATGGAGAAGCTCTTCGAGCTCCACAGCGAAGGCCGTTTCGACCTGCTCGTCCTCGACACACCGCCGACTCGAAACGCCCTCGACTTCCTCGACGCTCCCAAACGCCTGACCCAGTTCATCGAGGGCAAGAGCCTGCGCGTGTTCATGAAGCCGACCGGACTCGCGGCCAAGGTCGCGGGTCGCGGCGCCTCGGTGGCGCTGAGCGTGATGAAGCGGATCGTCGGCTTCGACCTGATCGCCGACCTGGCCGAGTTCTTCAACGCGTTCAGCGGCATGGTCGACGGCTTCCAGGCTCGGGCAAAGCGGGTCAACAGCCTGCTCGGCGACCCCCACACCAGCTTCCTCGTCGTCTGCGGGCCGCAGGGGGAGCCGATCGACGAGGCCGTCTACTTCCACCGCAAGCTGGTCGAGGCGAAGCTCCCCTTCGGCGGCGTGATCGTCAACAAGGTCCACTACGCCGCCGAGCGGCTCCGGGATGGCGACGGCCGGCTGCCGGCCCTGCTGGAGGAGAAGCTCGCCGACGGAGACCTCGCGCAACGGGTGAGCTCGAACTTCGAGGACTACCAGGCACTGGCCGAGCGCGACGCCCGCAACATCGAGCGCCTGGCCGGAGAGCTGCGCAGCAAGGTGGTGATCAGAGTCCCCTACCTCGACGAGGACGTGCACGACCTGGCGGGACTCGCCGAGATCGACCGCCACCTGTTCGCCGCTTGAGGAGTTGACACCCCTCTGGGGGCATCAACTCCGATAGCCGCGCACCGGTTAGCCGGCGTGGCGGTCCTTGCGGTCGTAGTCGAGCTCGCGGACCTGCCAGTCGGCGTCGTCGGGAACCGGGAAGAGATGGCGGACGCGCGGAGTGTCGACCCGCTCGCGGTTGGCGATGTCGCGCTCGACGGCGGGGAAGTCGAGCGTGCTCTCTTCGACCTCGACCTCGTCGAGCCAGTTGGTCGCCGTGATCCGGATCTCGTCTTCGGCCGGGATCGGCTCCATGATGCGAGTGTCCTGCTCCATGTGTGTCTCCTGATCCTCGGGGCTCTCGACGGGGCCCTCGCCCTCCTCCGAGAGAGTCGGATTGCGATCGTCGTCGGGCGAGGGTGGCGAAGGCGTGATCCGGCGAACCGTCGGCGCGGCGTCCGGGACCCGAATCGGGTCGTCGTCGGCCTCCAGCTCAGGGGCGATCGCGATCTCGATGTCGCCGCCTTCGAGGCCCGAGGCGATCAGCGATTCGTCGGCGACGGCATTGAGGTCGGTGCCGAGCTCGCCGAGGGCGGCCTCGCGCAGCAGGCGGCGGGCGCCCTCCTCGACCCAGGCGGCGATCTCGAGACCGCCGTGGATCGGCGTCCCGTTCATCAGCGAGCGCTCCAGCTCGAGAGCCTCCTCGACCCTGCCGCGAGCCTCGATCCGATCGGTGGTCTCGTCGGCGATCAGCGCCGAGGCGCGCATCGGGAGCGAGGCGCCGACCGGCCCGTGGCCCTCGAGCACGGCGCGCAGTGAGAGAAGGTGGTCGCTGAGGCCCTCCATCGCGCTCTCGCGGCCGCAGCCCATCTCGAAGCGGGCGACCGCCCAGGAGAGGGCGCCGTCGGGGTCGGGACGCGCCTCGAGGCTGGCGGCGAACTCGACCAGCCGCTCGCAGTCCTCGTCGCCGAGGCGGTAGCCGCCGGGACGGGCCGCCGCGGCGCCGGTCGCGATCCGTCGCCAGTGGCCCTCCCCGGTCGGGGCGAAGGCATGGGGGCCGAGGCCGACTCCGCCGGCCTTGAAGAGGCGCATGACGCTGATCAGCTCGCGCAGCTGTCCCAGCGCGGCCTCAGCCGAGTCGGGCTCGTCGTCCTGTTCGGCGACGGCGAGGAACTGCGGCTCCCACGCCGAGCGACCCATCCCGTCGCTGCGCATCGCGTCGACGGGGGACTCGATCGCATCGGCGCGGATCAGGCGCACGCCGTGCGGCAACTGCAGGCTCGGGGCGGCCATCTTCAGGCCGACCACGGGAGCGATCAGGATCTCGGCTTCGTCGGCGTCCCGGCTTTCGGCGTCGAGCAGGGCGAGCGCGGTGTCGAGGCGATCGCGGTCGAGCGAGAACTCGGTGCTGCCCTCCCAGAGGCGGGCGAGGAAGACGATCAGCATCTTCGACGAGCGCTCACGGGGGTCGGCGGGCACGGTCTCCCCGCAGGCCTCGAGGTAGGAGGCCGCGACCCCGGCGGCGTCGGCGGCGTCGCGGGCGGGGGCGAACGAGGGCAGCTTGCGAAGCTCATCCTCGCGCTCGAGGACGAAGCGCGAGGTCAGGGGCTCGTAGCGGTAGAAGAGCGAGTCTGCCCCGTCGTTCTCGGCTACGTCGAAAGGAATCTGTTCGCCGCCCGCGACCATGGCGCTGAGGCGGACCGCGGTGTCGGCGGCGAGGCGCTTCACGGCCTCGTTGAGGAGAAAGTCACGCACGTCCCCCGCTTCCGCCCACGGGGGTGCGCTCCTGCGCTTGCACGGCGCCTTGCAGGAGCCGGAGGTTGCGAGTTCGCTAGGCGCCGGCGGGGATCGGCTCGGCCTCGTCGGCCAGCCAGCGGCGCCCGTAGCTGCGCATGTCCTCGATCAGCGGCATCAGCGCCTCACCCTTCTCGGTCAGCGCGTACTCGACCCGCGGCGGGACCTCGGGGAAGGTGTTGCGCTCGACCACGCCCTCCTCTTCCAGCGCCCGCAGGCGCAGCGAGAGCGTGCGGGGGCTGATCCCCTCCAGCGAGCGTTCGAGCTCACAGAAGCGGCCTGAGCCCTCGGCGAGGTCGCGGATGATCAGGAGGGTCCACTTGCCGCAGACAACGTCGGCGGTTCTGCAGACGGGACAGCGGGAGTTGCTAAGCGCGCTCATAAAATCCTTGGGCGAGGTCGAAACATCCTCGCTTCAAGAAGTGTAGCGCCATAGCTTTACTTACTGAAGTGTTGCGACAAAGCAGGCGTCTGCCGCTCTTCCGTCGCGGAAGCGCCGGCCGACTTCGGTCGTTCGACCGACACGAAGTCGATCGCGCCCACCGCGAGGCGGAACGTGCGTCCGGGCGCCATACCCATCAGGGTCACGGCTTCCCCGGCGCCGAGGAAGAGCAGCTCACAGCCCTTCCGTCCACCGACACACTTGCCGTCGCCTTTCACGAGCACCACGGCAGCCGAGATGTCGAACACCGCGCGCTTTCCATCTTCGGTGACACCGAGGAAGACCGTCGCCGGATCCTTTTTCGGCAGCAGGCTCGCCACCGGCAAGTCCTGGTGCTCGGTCAGGCTCTCCGACCCGGCGACACCGAACCGCACATCGGGACGGTAGGCGTAGAAGCGGGTCCCGTCGGGAGGAGACGAATGTCCCTGGCCGTGACCGGAGCCGCCCTTCCCGGCAGGAGGACCGCCGCCGCTCCCGTTGGAACCGGCGCCGTCGTCCACTTCGACGGTGACCGAGTCGCCTTCATCGGTGACCGAGACTTCGCTCGAGGGGTCTCCTTCGTCGGTGGGCGAGGTCGAGACCGTGCTTTCGAGCTTGGCGTCACCGGGCAGGCCGGTGTACCTCTGCTTGAACGGATCGGTCGGAGTGCGGGCCTTCAATCGCTTTCGGTAGTCGCGCAGCCCCGGCTTCGTCTGAACCACGGTGAGGGTCTCGTCGCCGTCGGCACCGAGCGCGCTGGCCTGCGCGCCGCCCCCACCGGACGCGGCGGGTGGTGCCGCCGGATCGTCGGATCCGCCGAGCAGGAACGGCACCGCGACTATGGCGACGACGACGACGGCGACAAGCGGCAGCAGCCTGCGGTCGCGAAGGTCGTAATAGATGTCCGCCAGAAACGGCGGCATGTCAAGTTTCGGCCCCTTGAGGCTCGACCTCGCGGAACTGGGCCGTTTGAACTTCGGCATCTTCAGCTCCGGCCCGATCTTCAGCCGCTTCATGGCGTTACTCCGGTAGTCGTCGCGGCGGGAGCCGCCGTCGTCGTCGAGGGGCTGGTGGGCGGTGCGCCGGCAGTGGTGCCATCGGTGGGCGGGGTCAGGTAGGTCCTCAGCATGAACGTCGCCTGGAGCGCGGGAAATCCTTTGGTCGGGTCCGCCTCGAGCGAGAATCCGTCGACCGTGACCAGCCGCCCGTCGACCACTACTCCTCCGTCGTCGGTCTTGACCAGCGAATCGAGCCCTTTGATGAAGTTGGCGACGTCGAGGAAGTTCCCGTTGAAGGCGACTTCATAGGGCATCACCGCAAGACCCCCCGGGCCCACTCCGGCGCCCAGGGGCAACAGGGCGGCTTCGACCTCCGTCGCAGATACCGGCGCTTCGCCCGTGGCCGCGGGCGCGGGCGCTTCGGCAGATTCGGTTTCCCCCGAGCCGCTCAGTTCGACCTGGCGGAGAGTGCCGTCGGCCCGCTTCGATATCCGGTTGAGCTGGACGAGCAGCGAGGCGACGTCGTCGTCGCTCGGAACCGCCTTGCCCAATACGACCAGCTGCTCGTATTGGACCGGAAACTCCTCGCGCGCCGCTTCGGCCTCGGCGACTATGGCCTCGTGCTGGGAGAGCGAAGCTTCCAGCGCCTCGACCTTGACGCCGAGTTTTTTTGCTTCTTCGCGCTTCGGGCTCAGTACGAGCATCCAAAAGGCGACCGCGAGGGCCAGCAGAGCCAACACCGTCACGATCAGCCGATTCTTGGGGGTCATCTCGAGCTTCATCATTCGGCTTCTTCCGACTCGCCCGAGTCCGGCTCTTCCGAGGCTTCATCGGTCGTGGTCGCCACCGGAGTCGCGCTTTCCGCGCCTTCCGTCGGCGGGATGGGAGCGGCGTCGAAAGCGACCGCGACCTCGAACTTGGTTATGAAATTGCGGGTTCGGCAGTCCTCCCCACCGCTTTCGGCGTCGCCGCCCGCTTCGGCGTCCTCTTCCTTCTCCGGCAGACCCGAGGACTGCACGCCGACCCGGGTCACCCCCTCGATGTCCTTCAACGCGGAGACGAACCCGGCGACAGCCTCCTGTCCGACCGCACATCCGCTCAGTTCGAGTGCGGGGCCGGGGGCCGACGCCCGCAGGCTCGCCGCCCCGCCGGAGCTTTGAACATCGACGCCGGGAGCGGCTGTTGCGCTCAGGTTCACGAGCCAGACATCATTGGGAAGGATCAAAGCGAGTTCCCGCATCACCCGCTCCCAATCGAAGCGACTGTTGGCAAGGCTGGCGACCGTTGTGACGCGCTGTTCGCTCAGTTCACGGAACTGTGTGTAGGCGACCAGCCGCTCCGCCTTTGCCTTTTGGTGCGCGTCTTCGACCTCGAGCCGCGCTATGTCCCCTTCGCGGTCGGAGATCTGGTTGCCGACGAGAACGAGAGCTGTGACCCCGATCAAGATCGCCACCAGAGCGCCGGTCAGGATGTAGGCGAGCGGACCGCTGCGCAGCGGCGCCTGCCCTCCGCGGCGTTCCTCGGGCGGAATCAGGTTGATCGGCCTCATCCGTCAGCCCTCCAACGCAAGTCCGTAGGGGAGGGTCAGACGCGCCGCCGACACATCTGGCATTTCGCTGAGCGCCGCCGGGCGCGCTACGGAGATGGGCAGGCCGAGGCCGTTCATCCTCTCGGGCAGGCCGGCGATGGCGCTACCTGCCCCGCAGAGCACGATCCGTCCGACCGGAAGGGCGCCTTCCTGGGCGCCGTAGTAATCGAGCGACAGTCGAATCTCATCGGTAAGCGTCGCGACGCCCTCTTCGAGCGCGCGGCGGGATTCGGACACCGTCTCGGGATCTCCCTCGATCTCCTCGACCGGTTGCTCGAGACCGACGTGTTGGACCCACTGGATCGCTGTCTCAGGAGAATGCCCGCCAGTGCCGGACAGCCGTCGTGAGATCGCCTCGAGACCGGCATGGGACACGCGAGTGAAGAGGCAGGCCCGCTGCCGAGCAACGGCCAAGTTCGTGACGTCGCCGATATTGCAGTAGAGAACGGCGTGATCGAGAGGCTTGGTCGGCTGCTCGCCGTCGGCCCCCGCGGGACCCTCACCCTCCTGTGTGGCCAGGGCCCTGATCATCGCGAAGGCGGAGAGGTCGACCCCGACCGGTTCGAGGCCCGCGCTCCTGAGCGGCTCGAGGAAACCGGAGACCATGTCCCGACGGGCGGCGACGACGACGACGTCGAGCTGCGGCGCGGCCCCTTCCTCGGCCGGCACACCCCCGACGACCTGGTACTCCAGGACCGCCTGGTCGAGGGGCATCGGCATCTGCTCCTGCGCTTGGAATCGGACGGCCGCCTCCATCTCCTTCGGGTCCTCGATCGCCGGCAGGCGCAAGGTGCGAACGACGACCCGCTGGCTTGCGATCCCCAACCGGACTTGCTTGGAGAGCTTGTGCTCGGCGAAGAGTGCCTTCAAGCCCTGGGTGAGGCTGTCGCCGTCGACGACTTCTCCCTCGTGGAAAGCCCCCGGACTCAGTGGCCCGATCGCGGAGGCGGTCAGCTGCACCGAGCCGTTTGCCTGAACTTCGGTCGCGGCGATGCTGCCGGCCTCGATATCGAGGCCGACGACGGCGCTCGTTTTCTTCTGTCTGGTGAGTCGCATGGGGTTTGGTGTCGGCGAGCGAACGCTTGCTCTCCTTCAATCGACAGAAAGCCGGGAAACCTTTCGCCCTGCAAGTACTCAGTTATTGGAAAACCTGGGCGGGCTGCACAGGCGTCAGAAGGCGTCGAGATACCAATCGATCAGCTCATCGCCGGCGAACAGCGCGACGACGCCGCCGAATGCGAGAAAGGGGCCGAACGGGATCGCCCGTTTGCGCGCCGCGGCCCCGTGCCGGACGATCATCGCCAGACCGACCAGCGACCCGGCGACGAGCGCGACGAGCATCGCCGGTCCGACCGCGCGGCCGAGGAAGAGGCCCATCGTGGCCGCCAACTTGACATCGCCGAGCCCCATCCCCTGTGGGTATGCGAGGGCAGCGGCAAATAGGATCCCGCCGGCCGCAACCGCGGCGATCGCCCGCTCGGGAAGGCTCGAAGGATCCGCGATCGCCGCCACGGCCAGACCGACGGCGGCGCCCACCGCGAGAATCTTGTTGGGGATGACACGCCGTTCGAGATCGGTGACGGTCACCGCCACGAGTGTCGTCACGAAGGCCAGACCCAAGATCAGCTCGCCGGCGTCGTCATGGAAGGCATACGCGACGGCCGCATAGAGAGCACCCGTGGCGAGCTCGGTCAGGGGATAGCGCGGGGAGATCCTCTCGCCACAGCAGCGGGCCCGTCCGCTCAGAGCGATCCACGAGAACACCGGAATGTTGTCGTAGGCGGCGATCTGCGCCCCGCACGCGGGGCACTGTGAGCGGCCCGCGACGATCGGTTCGTCGCGCGGCACGCGATGGGCGACCACGGTCAGAAAGCTCCCGATGAGCAATCCGGCGAAAGAGAGAAAGATTGTGGCGGCTGTGGTGTCCAAGGCAGAGTCCGTGGCGAGGTCGCCAATCGAATCGGCGCCGGGAGGCCGGCGGCTGAGCCGCGCACGGCGCCTCTCAGAATCTCGCCGTCAGCCTTCGGGGACGATCACGCCGGGCGGCACCGCCCCGGTCGTGTCGAGCTGCAGCGTGCTTTCGAAGCTGCGCTCGTCGTAGAGGATCTGAAGACCGCTCGGAGTGTCGTCGCCGACGCTGATCGCGAGACCGAGCCGAGACCCCGGCGGAAGTGGCAGAGCCCCGCCCTCCTCCGCGTACCCGAAGCTGAGCGGAATCGAGACCGTCGTCCAACCCGTGCTCGGCCATGACGTGGCGAAGTGCTCGAAATGAAGGCTCTGGGGCGGACCGAGATTGATCGCCAGCGTGTCGGTGATCGATTCGTCGCCATAGGAGCGGACGAAGAGCCAGGCGCAGATGCGCCCTTTGTACGCGGCGCCGCCGATCGTGCGCGTCCATAGCTCCAGGGTGCCCTCGCCGGTCAGGAGAACGGGGTCTTCGGCTTCGTTCGCCGGGATCGGCTGGGAGAGCCAGCGGTGGACCTTCTGAAAGTTCGTCGCGGCGGAGTCCGGGGCGGTCCCGACCCCCCTGGCGAGATCGGTCATCCCGGTCGAGCCGCAGGCGCCCCCCGAAAGCAGCTGTAGCCCTTCGTCTTCGGCCGGCTGCGGCTCGACGTCGCTGGCGTAGTCGTATTTGTAGTCGGTCGGCTGGCCCGCTTCGGCTTCGGCGGGCCCGCTGGTCCACAACAGGTCGGGGGCGCCGGGCACGTTGCCGGTTCGTGGACCGTTCGTGCAGTCTCCGCGTGTGTTGTGCGTCATGTGGCTGCCGCCGGTCGCCGGGTGTTCAATCCGTTCGGACTGGCTGCACGGGGTATCGGTGAGCCAGAGGGTCCAGGTCAGGTTCTCGTCGCCGCCCGGCTCCTGGCTCGGGAACGTCGCGGGTTCGGAGTCAGGGTCGACGAACTGCCCCTGGACTTCCTGGTATCGGCGGATGCCCCCCGACGCCGTGTCGTCGAGCCTCACCGCGACCACGGCCCGCTTCAAGAGGTGGCGCTCGGCGCAGAGGGCCGAGGGACAGGTATCCCATACGACGTAGCGGTAGATCTCACCTTTGACGTCGCCGATCGTGAAGGGAGTAGGGCCCGGGTCCACCGTGCCTCCATCGACCGGGTCCCCTTTGTTGGAGCTCCCGTTGTAGACGAGCGGTTTGAGGCCGGTGCCGTTTCTACCGGTGTAGAAGAAGGTCGTGCTGGCGACCCGTGCGTTGGGGCTCGCCTCGTCGCTCGATTGTTCGGGCACCTCCTCGAGCGCAAGCTCTTCGTAGGGAAGCTGGCGTAGCTCCTCCATCTCAGCTTGGAGCAGGTTGGAGACGACCTGGCTCTGCTCGGCGCGGAAGGTGTTCTTGGTGGCGGCGTCGACGACCCCGAGAACTCCCAGCGCCCCGACGACGAGGATCATCCCGGCGACGACCACCTCGACGATCGTCATCCCGTCCTCGCGCATCATTCTTCGTCCCCCAGGTTGCGCAGCGCGACCCCGTCGCTGAGTTCGACGGGGTCCTCCGTCTCCGTCGCGATCGCGAAGTCGACCCCTATGTAGATCGGCGCGAGCGCGGGCTCGGGGTCGAACACTTCGGGGCTCGCGAGCCCTTCGACGACCTGGGTCGGGGATCCCGGCGCGCTTCCGTCGGGCTGGGCCACGGTCCGCGTGCAGATTTCGCCTTCGCAGTCGTAGGTGACCTCGCAGGGGATCGAGGTGCTGGATACGACGCCGCCGCAGCTGACCTCCTTGACGTAGGTGACCATCTCGAGTTCCGTCGAGGTCGGCACCTCGACGCTCAGCCCCTGGCGCAGCTCACGGGTCATCCGGTCGAGCGTGAAGCGAGCCTGTTGGATCGCCGCCACCTTCGACGCCGTTCGCGGCTCGCTGCGGACTCCGCTGACGAACATCGACAGGGCCGCGCCTACGACGACGAGGCCCATGGTCGAGGCGATCAGAAGCTCGACCAGAGTCATGCCCTGCTCGCCACTGCGAAGTCGGGCCGCCGCTTTGCGCGCGCCGCTCATCTCGCTCAACACCCGGCGTCGGGCGTGGTCGCCACCGCGCTGCTGCACTCGACGAATCGATAGGGCGAATAGTGATTCGGGGTGTCCGGCAGCTCGACGCCTGGGACGTTGAATTCGCCCGATTTGGTCCCAGCCCAGACATGGGAGTTCGCATCGAGGTGAACCGTCTCGCCGGCAATCGCGCCGCAGAAGCGCGAGTTGCTGTTGAGCAACACGTTGCTCAGCGGCGCGTAGAGGACGAAGTTCTGGTCACAGGGACCGTTCACCGCCGTGTTGCTGCTCATGACGATGTTCGTGTCCCTCGTCTCCGAGCCGACGAAGAGCATCGCCAGGTTGACGGCGCCGCCGGTCGCCGAGGTGATCCGTGAGTTCGAATCCATGTCGAGCTGCGTCACCCCCGAGGCATACCCGCAGGCCTCGGGCGAGTCGAAGTAGATCGTCACGTTCGCGTTCGGGGCGACGAAGAGGTTTGAGTTGCTCCGCATCGACAGTTTGCAGAGGCCGTAGACGGAGCCCCCCAACGTCACCGAGGTTTTTCCGTCTATGTACAGCTCTCGAACCCCGCACGAGCTCGACGACTTTCCGTTCGGCATCCGTTTGTTGAAGCAGGCGGTGATCTGCCCGTTCCCGGTCGCGACGTCTTCGAGGAAGAAGCGCCCGTTGTCGTTGTTGGTCGCGGCGTCTCCCTGGCTCACCGGGGGCAGGGTCAATTCTTTCTGGGCGTAGCTGGATGCCGGGGTCGTGCAGAGGGCGTCCGCGTTGTACTGGGTGTTGGCGGCACCGGTCAGTTTTTTGCCGATCCCGACGCTTGCGGGGCCGCAGAGTTTCGCGTTGCCGGCCAGCGTGATGTCGCCGTTGCTTGCGGTACCGGTGTGCACCGTCGCGTTGGAGTTCAGGGACAACGTTTCTTTCGAGAGGACCCCCGCCGTAGCGAACGGTCCGCCCCCGGCGGTCTCCTCGGTCGGAACGCTCGATGCCATCACGTTCACCCGTCGGATCTCGCCGTCGACCACGCCCTGCGAGACGATCTCGACGCACTCGACTTCGTTGCTGACTTCGCAATCCTCACCGCTGGCGACGCGGGACCAATAAGTGACCTGTCCGCCGTTGACAGACATGCCGGTGACGGGGCCGCACCATTCGCCTTCGACCGCGGCCTCGCAGGGCGGCACGCCGCGGTTGTAGTAGAGAAGGGCCTGGCTCACACCGGACTCGGCGACCGCCAGAGCCTTCTTCGTCCCCTGGTCACGGACGGTCCCGCTCTGCCCACGAACCGAGGTCATGACGGCGACGCTCGCCAGTCCGAGCGCGGCGACCGTCATCAGCATCACCGTCGGGATGGCGAATCCTGCCTCCGAGGAGGAGCGACCGAGGCGGCGGCGGATGGGATCGAGCAGGGGCATGGGTTCAGATCTAGATCGGCGCAGAAGCCTTTCCCTTGAGCGATTTCCCCACCCAGGCACGGTTATGCGGCGCGGCCTGGACGTATCGGCCATTCGTCCAGCCCAGAAATCGGTAAAGAAAAGGCGGGCCCGGAGGCCCGCCTTTTCGAGGTACGGCTGGCTAGAGCCAGCTGACCGGGTGGATCAACCGCCCCAGTCGTTGGTTGCCTCGGGGCAACCGCCCGGCTTGCTCGCATCGGCGATGGTGCACGGGTAGGTGACCGTTCCGGTGTCGGCACGGGTGATCGAGAACGTGTTGTCCGTGTCCGAGGTGACCGTCACCGTGTAACCGTCTTCGGTCAGGGCCGACGGCTCCTCGAGTTCGACGTCGTTCAGCGTCGGCTCGATGTCCTGCAGGTCTTCCGCGGAAGGCCCGCCGCCGGCGTTGTAGGTACCACCGTTGTCGGTAGCCCACGTCTCGATCGCGGTCTGGGCAGTACGAGCACCCGACTTGGCGTCGGCGTCGGTGGCCTTGTCCCGCTGACTGAAGAACGCGGGGATCGCGATCGCGGCGAGGATGCCGAGAATGAGCATGACGACGAGAAGCTCGATGAGCGTGAAGCCCGCCTCCCGATCGCCGCTGAGCCGGGCACTCATACGCGCCCGGAGATTCTGGAGAAACATTAGTGACCTCCTGTGGTCCTAATCGTTTGCGCCAGAGCCCCGTCGCGTGAAGCCACGTGGTGTCTGTCGACCCCGGTGGTAGCCCGGCCGACTCCCAGAGGGAGCCCCGTGAGCTTTGCGCCCCCGCCTCGCGGCGAGTTTGCCTTTAAGCACCAGAGCACTGGCAGATTCATCACAGCGCTCTCATCGACCGTTGCGGGCAGACCTAAATCCTCGAAAGTTGTCCTTCATCTAACGAAAAGTCAGGGCAGTCGGTAACGCGTCCAGTAACGGGCGCGAAAAAGCCGTAGGAACCGTCGCTTTCTAGCCGATCTTGTCGTAGAGGCTGAAGATCGGCAGGTACATCGCGATGACAATGAAGCCGACCATGCCGCCGACGAAGACGATCATCAGGGGCTCGATCAGCGAGGTGAGCGCTTTGATCTTCGCGTCGACCTCGGTTTCGTAGAAGTCGGCGACTTTGGCCAGCATGTGTTCGAGCTGACCGGTTTCCTCGCCGACGGCGACCATGTGCCCGACCATCGGCGGGAAGATCGCGTGTGCCTGAATCGGCTGCCCTAGAGACCCACCTCGCTTTGCCGAGGCATAGACATCGTCCATGGCCTGCTCGAGCACCACGTTGCCTGCCGTTTCGCCCGTGAGTTTGATCGACTGGAGCATCGGGACGCCGGCGGACACGGAGCCCGAGAAGGTGCGCGACCAGCGCGCCAGGGCGATTTTCTGAATCACGTCGCCGATCTGGAACGGGATTCGCAGGATGAGGCGGTCCCATACCTCCTTGCCACGGTCGGTCCGCTTCCATTTGAAGAAGCCGACCGCCGCCGCGATCGCCAGCGGGAAGATGATGAACCAGTAGCTGGTGATCGCGTCCGAGGCACTGACACAAAGCTGAGTCGGCGCCGGAAGACCCGACGCTTCCTCCGGATTTTCTTCGGCGAGTTCTTCGAAGACCCCCGCGAAGACCGGGATGACGAAGGTGACGATCGCCAACAGGGCAAAGATCGCGAAGCCGAAGATCAGGGTCGGATACATCATGGCCGATTTCACCTGGCGCCTGAGCGCATCGGCTTTCTCGACCTGGAAGGCGACGCGGTCTAGGGCATCCTCGAGACGACCCGACTCCTCCCCCGAGCGGACCATCGCCCGGTAGAGACGGTCGAACACTTCGGGCTGGCGCTCCATGGCCTGCTGAAGGGTGCTGCCCGCCTCGACGTCGGCGCGAACCCCGGCGATGGCCTCCTTGATGCGCTCGTCCTGGGTCTGTTCTTCGAGCGTATGCAGCGTGCGCAACATCGGCATTCCGGAGGCGACCAGGGTCGCGAACTGGCGCGAGAACACCGCCAGCTCGCGCATGTCGACCTTTTTCCAGCTACGAAAGAGATCCTCGATCTTGAACGGCTCGCTCTTCTCGCTGACGTCGAGGACGATCAGTCCGCGGTGGCGGAGCTGCTCGGTGACCTGGGCCTTGGACTCGGCCTCGACTTCACCGGCCGTCGCCGCGCCGGCGACATCCATCGCCCGGAAGGAGAAGGTGGTCGCGGTCGCCATCGATTACGCCCCCGGAGTCTGCGCCGGGGGTGCCGCAGGCGGCGGCGGGGGCGCAAGCGCTGCCGCCGGGGGCGGACCCGGCGACACGGGCGGGGCCACGCCCGACCCTCCGTTGCCTCCCATGTCCGGCGCGCTGACCGGGCTGCTGCCGATCAGGCGCTTGAGCTCCTCGGGCACCGAGGCACGCTGTTCGGCCAGCGCTCGGGTGATCGTCCCGTTGCGGACGAGCCGCACGAGATCGGCGTCCATCGTCTGCATCCCGACGGCGCCGGAGGTCTGAAGAGCTGCGTAGATCTGGTGTGTCTTGCCCTCGCGGATCAGGTTGCGGATCGCCGGGGTCGGAACGAGGACCTCCGTCGCGACCACGCGGCCCATGCCGTCGGCGGTGGGCAGTAGCTGTTGGGTGACGATCCCCTGCAGGGCAATCGAAAGCTGGGTGCGGACCTGTCCCTGCTGCTCGGGGGGAAAGACGTCGATGATCCGGTCCACCGTCTGCGCCGTCGACTGCGTGTGGAGGGTCGCGAAGACGAGGTGGCCTGTCTCGGCCGCCGTCAATGCGGTCGAGATCGTCTCCAGATCGCGCATCTCGCCGACGAGGATGACGTCGGGGTCCTCTCGCAGCGCGGCGCGCAGGCCGAGCGCGAAATCGGGCGCGTCGGAGCCGACCTCGCGCTGGTTGACGATCGAGCGTTTGTGCACGTGGAGGAACTCGATCGGGTCCTCGATCGTGAGGATGTGATCCTGGCGCTCGCTGTTGATCACGTCGACCATCGCCGCCAGCGTCGTGCTCTTCCCGGAGCCGGTGGGGCCGGTGACGAGGACGAAGCCGCGTGGCCTGGCCGCGAGGTCGCGCAGGACCTGCGGCACGCCGAGCGAGTCCAGCGCGGGGATGTCCTGCGGAACGAGGCGGAAGGCGGCGGAGACGGCGCCGCGCTGGAAGAAGCAGTTGACACGAAAGCGCGCCACTCCCGGGATCGCGTAGGCAAAGTCGAGCTGCTGGTTGTTCTCGAAGCGTTTCCGCTGGTCGTCGTTGAGGATGGAGAAGACCACCTCGCGGGTGTCCTGGCTGGAGAGCACCGGGAAGCCCTCCATCGGCACGATCTTGCCCTTGTCGCGCATCGCCGGCGGGAAGCCCGCGGTGAGGTGCACGTCGGAGGCCTTGGCCTCGGCCATGTGGGCGAGGACGGCTGCGAAATCGAAGTCCATCATCTCTAGATCGTCCTTACGGTCGGATTCCTCGATACCCGAAAGCGATGACCCAGTGGATCAGGCGGTGACACGCAGAACCTCCTCGAGGCTCGTGAGGCCCGCCCGAATCTTGGCGATGCCATCCTCGCGCAGGGTGTACATCCCTTCTTCGCGGCCGGCCGCCGCGATCTGCGCCTCGGGCGATCCCGCCACGACCATCTCTTTGATCCGCTCGCCCATCCGCAGCGCGGAGTAGAGCCCAACGCGACCTTTGTAGCCGCTGTGGTTGCAGCGGGAGCACCCGACCGGCTCGTAAGCCTCGATCTCCCCGCCGATTTGAAGGTCGGCGTCGAGCAGGGCCTGTTGCGGGATCAGTTTGCGCCGCTTGCAGTGCGTGCAGAGCTTGCGCGCGAGCCGCTGGGCAACGACGCAGTCAACCGACGACGCGATCAGAAAGGACTCGATGCCCATCTTCGTCAAACGCGTGATCGCGCCGGGGGCGTCATTGGTGTGCAGCGTGGTCAACATCATGTGGCCGGTGAGAGCAGCCTCGATCGCGATCCGCGCGGTCTCGGCGTCGCGGATCTCGCCGACCATGACGATGTCGGGGTCGGCACGGAGGATCGAGCGCAGCCCGGTTGCGAAATCGAGGCCGGCGGGCCGATTGACATTGATTTGATTGATCCCGTTGAGTCGATACTCGACCGGGTCCTCGATCGTGATGATGTTCTTCTCAACTTCGTTCAGGTCCTGGAGCGCCGCGTAGAGCGTCGTCGACTTTCCCGAGCCGGTCGGGCCGGTGACGAGGACCGCCCCGTAGGCCTGATGAAAGGCGTCTTCGAAGCGCTGCCGCGCCTCCCCGTCCATGCCCAGCTCATCCAGACTGCGCTGGGCATTCTCCTTGTCGAGGATGCGGATCGTCGCCCCCTCTCCGCGCTGGGTCGGCAGCGTCGTGATGCGGAGGTCGACGCGGCGCTCGTCGATCGTGATGCTGACGCGACCGTCCTGGGGAACGCGCTTCTCGGCGATGTTGAGGTCGCTCATGATCTTTACCCGCGAGATAACCGCGCTGACCATTCGCTTCGGCACATGCGCCGCCTCGCGCAGGACGCCGTCGACCCGAAATCGAATCCGCATCCGGCCCTCGTCCGGCTCGAAGTGGACGTCGGATGCCCCTTCTCCCACCGCCTGGCCGAGGATGCTGTAGACGAGTTTGATTACCGGCGCGTCCTCGGCGCTGATTTCGAGGTCACTGACGTCGGCGAGTCCTTCTTCCTCTTCTTCCCCGTCCACGACTGCCTCGGAGACGGCGCTCTGCAGCGTGTTGAGCTTGCCGATCAACGCCTCGATGTCTTCGTCGGCCGCGACCGCGACACGGCAGACCAGGCCGGTCGCAATCTGGATGTCGTCGACGGCGAGGACGTTGGTCGGGTCACCCATTGCCACGAGCAGCGTCTCCTCGTCGACGAAGCCGACCGGTAGCGCCCGGTAGCGGCGCGCCGTCGCTACAGAGATCAGGTTGGCCGCCGCCATGTCGACGTGGAAGGCCGAGAGGTCGAGATGGTCGAAGCCGTAGCGCTCCGCTATCGCCCGCGCGAGCTGGTCCGGGGTGATCGTCCCCTGTTCGACCATCAGGTGCTCGGGCGGGCGTCCGGCGGTGCGCGCAACCTCGACCGCCTGATGCACACGCTCCTGGTCTACGTACCCGAGTTCGACCAGAACGTCGGTGATGAAACCGGTCGAGCGGGCACGGGACCGCGGTGGACTGATCCCCGGGGTGCCCTCATTGCTCGGGTCGAGAACGGGGGCCGTGCTGTCGCCGGAGTCCGGGACCGGTTGCAGGTGGCTGGGGAATTCCCGCTCGTCCATGTCTACGGGTGGTAATTGAGCGTCGGTCCTTCGTAGCCGGCGTCAACCACTGCTTGCACGATGCTGTCGGGGCTTTGGAAGCCGTACTGGACCGAGGCGGATGGAATTGCTCCGGATACGCGCCGCGGCCGGATCACGACTAGAGCAGGGACTCGGCTCACCTCGACCCCTTGCGTGATCGCCGAGTAGCGGGCGATATGCCTCACCGAAACGACGAACGTGGAGACATCGGAGAGCGGAGTCAAGGCGGCGAGCGCGTTTTTCACCAGTCGGTCGTCGATGCCCGGGTTGCGAACGAAGAGCAGGACAACCGTCCGGTTCGCCCTGAAGGCGGCGATCACTTTCTCCGGCGGTGGCGGCGCCGAGGCGGCGAGTGCGGCGGGGGAAACGGTGGGCACCGGCGCGACGGCGCCGCCGACTTCGGAGGTCATGCCCGGCAGCGCGCCTTCTGTACCCGTTTCGATGCTGACGGCAACTTCGGTGCCGCTTTCGGATTCCTCTTCACCGCCGCCCATCGTCGACATCAGGAAGAAGACGGCAGCGAGCACGAGGCCACCCAGCACGGCCGCCTGGAGTATCGGGTTGTCGTTGAGTTTTTCCCTCATACGCTCGCTTACTCGTTCGGCAGCGGTGGCCGAGACCTTGAGCGCGGCGCGGCGCCTTGCACCGTGGCGTGCGCTTAAAAAGAGCTACTCAGCCGTCGGGCTGGCCGGCAAGCTGCTCGATGCCGCTCGCCCGCTGGCCGCCGGCGGCCAGCATCAGTTTGAAGTCGTGCGGGCTCGAGGCGGTGGCGAGCGCCACCTCCTCGGAGATCTTGCCTTCCATCGCATAGGTCAGAAGCGCCTGGTCGAAGGTGCGCATCCCGTAGTACTCGCCCTCGGCGATCACTTCGGTGATCTTGCCGGTTTCCTCGGGGTTGAGGATCAGGTCCTTGACGCGGCCGGTGACGACGAGGATCTCGGAGGCGGGGACGCGGCCGTCGCCGGTGATGTCGGGGATCAGGCGCTGGGCGATCGCGCCCTTCAGGGTCGAGGCCAGCATCACCCGGGCCTGGTGCTGAAGCCGGGGCGGGAAGAAGTCGATGATGCGGTTGATCGTCTCGGTCGCGTCGAGGGTGTGGACGGTGGAGAGCACGAGGTGGCCGGTCTCGGCCGCCGAGAGTGCGGTCCGCACGGTCTCCTCGTCGCGCATCTCGCCGATCAGGATCACGTCGGGGTCCTGGCGCAGGACCCGCCGCATCGCGCGGGCGAAGCTCTCGGTGTCGGAGCCGACCTCGCGCTGGTTGATGATCGACTGTTTGTCTTCGTGGAGGTACTCGATCGGGTCCTCGAGGGTGACGATGTGGTGCGACTTGGTGCGATTGATGTGATCGATCATCGCCGCCAGGGTCGTGCTCTTGCCCGAGCCGGTGGTGCCGGTGACGAGGATGATCCCGCGCTGCTCGTCGGCGAGCTTGGTCACCACCGGCGGCAGGCCGAGGTCGTCGACCGAGCGGATTTCGAACGGGATCGCGCGGCAGACGATCGAGGTCGAGCCGCGCTGTTTGAAGGCGTTGACGCGGAAGCGGGAGAAGCCGGGTATCGAGTAGGCGAAGTCGGTCTCGCCGACCTCGTCGAACTCCTCGCGGGAGCGCGGCTCGGCGATGTAGGCCAAGGCCGCCGCGGTTTCCTCGCCGTCGAGGGCCGGGAAGCCCTCGAGCGGGGTCAGCTCACCATGCAGGCGGGCCGTCGGCGGCACACCGACTTTGACGTGGAGGTCAGAGCCTCCGCGCTCGACGAGCAGGCGCAGTGCTGAATCGATGTCGAACATCCCGACCTCTATCGGCCGAGATGCTCGACATCTGAAGGGCTACTGCAAGCCCGGATTCAGGTGACTTCGCGCAGTTTCTGCGCTTCGCCCAGCTGCTGGAGCTTCTTCAGGCTCTGGTTCTCGATCTGCCTGATCCGCTCGCGGGTGACGTTGAACGTCCTGCCGACCTCGTCGAGCGTGCGCGGGTGCTCCCCGCCCAGCCCATAGCGGAGCTCGAGGACGCGGCGCTCACGGTAGGAGAGGTTCTCGAGAGCCTCCTTGAGAGCCTCTTTCGTGAGCAGGTCGGCGGCCCGATCGAACGGGGACTCGGCCTTCTCGTCGGCGATGAACTGGCCGAACTCGGACTCCTCCTCGTCCCCTACCGGCTTCTCCAGCGAGACCGGGGCCTGGGCGGAGCGCTTGATCGAGTCGACCTCCTCCGGATCGATCCCCGTCACCTCGGCGATCTCCTCGGGAGTGGGCTCGCGGCCCAACTCGGTGACGAGCTTGCGCTCGGCCCGGCCGATCTTGTTCAGCTTCTCGACGACGTGCACCGGGATGCGGATCGTCCGCGCCTTGTCGGCCAGGGCACGGGCGATCGCCTGGCGGATCCACCAGGTGGCGTAGGTCGAGAACTTGAATCCCTTGCGGTAGTCGAACTTCTCGGCCGCACGAACCAGCCCCAGCGTGCCCTCCTGGATCAGATCCAGGAACGGCAGGCCCTGGTTGCGGTAGTTCTTGGCGATCGAGACCACCAGCCGCAGGTTCGACTCGACCATTTTCTGCTTCGCGTCGAGGTCGCCGCGCTCGATCCGTTTGGCGAGTTCGACCTCCTCCTGGGCGGTCAGCAGCCGGACCTTGCCGATGTCCTTGAGGAACAGCTGCAAGGAGTCCGTGGTCATGTCCGGTTTCAGGTCGAGCGCCTGTTTCTGACGGCGACGGCCTTTTTTCCCGGTCGGTTCCGGCATGGCTTCCGCGGCGGCTTTCTGCGCCGGGTCCATGTCCTCGACAAGCTCGATCCCGGACTTCTCGAGGTGCCCGTACAGGTCCTCGACGTCGGACTCGTCCAAATCGACCTCGGACACCGCGGTGGCGATGTCCCCAAAGGTGAGCACCCCGAGCTGCTGCCCGCGGGTGATCAGGCCTTTTACCTCCTCAAGCTCTTGAAGCTCAGCTACCAGCATGCGTGTCTATACCTCGTCAATCGGGCTAGGTGGTTTAGTCATGTGGCCATAAAGACCACCGCGGGCCGGAAGTCGCGTTATGTGAGCGGACCGCCGAACCGGTCCGCGAAGCAAAATAATCTGCGTTGCGAAGGCCGCTGTGGGGCGCTTGGGGCCTAATCAAACGCCTGTTCGCATTCTAGCGCTTCACTTTTTGAAGTCAATGACCAACGCCCTGCGACATCCACGACCCTGGCTGCGAGCCTTCTGGAACCGCGCCTATGAGGAGAACGTCACCGGGCTCTCGGCGATGGTCGCCTACAACCTGATGCTCGCGGTCTTTCCCTTCGCGCTGCTGGTTCTGTTCGTCTTCGGCCAGGTCCTGAAGATCGAAGGGGTCGAGACCAGCGTCCTCGAGGACCTCCAGCGGCTGTTCCCGAACGTCGAGGAAAACACCCTGACCGACGTCCTCAACAAAATCGAGAGCAACTCGACCACGATCGGGATCGCCGCCTTCGCCGGCTCGCTCTGGATCGGGGCCTCGTTCTGGGGTGCGATGGACACCGCCTTCTGCCGGATCTACCACGTCGAATGCCGCGGCTGGGTCGAGCAGAAGCGGTTCTCGTTCGCGATGCTCGTCGTCGTCCTGCTCTTCATCGCCGCCAGCATCTTCGTGCCGACCGCAGAGGCGGCGCTGGTGGGGAGCACCGACAGGCTTCCCTTCGGGCTCTCGAGCATCAAGGCGATCGACACGATCCTGCTGCTCGGCGCCGCCGTGATCGTCACCTTCGCGATCTGCTGCGTGATCTTCTGGGCGGTGCCGAAAGGGCACATGCCCTGGCGCGCGGTCTGGCCGGGGGCGGCCTTCGTCACCCTCGGTGCGACGATCGCCAACTGGGCGTTCCCCTTCTACCTCTCGAACGTCTCCAGCCTCTCGCAATTCGGCTCGACCGTCGGCTTCGTGCTGATCGCGTTGCTCTGGTTCTACCTGCTCAGCCTCGCGATCCTCGCCGGCGCGGTGATCAACAGCCTCCGGCACGAGCTCCACGACACCGGCGAGATGCCGTACGCGCAGGAGGGCGCGAAATCCGAGAAGCCCGGGGGATGCAGGGAGTGCGAATGAGGGAGCGCACCCACGTGCGCGACCCGAAAGAGCCGACCGAAGACCCCTGATTCGAAGGTTTGCGCGTCCTCAGCCGTAGCGGGCGTCGCCGCCGAGGATGTCGCGCAGCTTCGCGCGGTCGTGGCGGGCGTGGACCCTGCGCACGGTGCCCGAGCGTGAGCGCATCACCAGCGATTCGGTCGTCGCCCCGCGGCCGCGGTAGCGGACTCCCTGGAGGACGTCGCCGTCGGTGACGCCGGTGGCGGAGAAGAAGACGTCCTCGCCCGAGCAGAGGTCGTTCGCGGTCAGGACCCGGTCGAGGTCGTAGCCCGCGTCCAGCGCCGCCTTGCGCTCGCCGTCGTCGCGGGGCCAGAGGCGGCCCAGCAGCTGGCCACCCATCGACTTCAGCGCCGCGGCCGAGAGCACGCCCTCGGGGGTGCCGCCGATCCCCCACAGCAGGTCGACCGGCGAGCGATCGCTGACGGCCAGGAGGGCGGCGGAGACGTCGCCGTCGCTGATCAGCCGGATCCGGGCGCCGGCGTCGCGGACCTCGGCCATCGCCTCCTCGTGGCGGGGCCGGTCGAGCATGACGACGGTGACGTCGCCGATCGCGCCCTGCTTGCGCTCGGCGATCAGCTCGAGGGTCTTCGGCAGGGGGCGGTCGAGGTCGAGAAGGTCGGCGATCTCCTCACCGCCGGCCATCTTTTCCATGTAGACGCAGGGCCCCGGGTCGAACATCGTCCCGCGCTCGGCGAGGGCGATCACCGCCAGGGCGCTGGGCATTCCGCGGGCGCAGAGCGTGGTGCCCTCGAGCGGGTCGACCGCGATGTCGACCTGGGGCGGGCTGCCGTCGCCGATCTGCTCGCCGTTGAAGAGCATCGGGGCTTCGTCCTTCTCGCCCTCGCCGATGACGACGACGCCGTCCATCGAGACCGAGTCGAGGACGAAGCGCATCGCGTCGACGGCGGCCCCGTCGGCGGCGATCTTGTCGCCGCGGCCGACCCAGCGGGCGGCGGCGAGGGCCGCTGCCTCGGTGACCCGGACGAGCTCCAGGGCGATGTTGCGGTCGGGCTTCGCTTGCGCTGTATCCCCCATCGAGCGGCAGGCTATAGGGTCGCGGCGTGGCTCAGCGATGGGGATTGACGTTGCCTCTGCCGGCTACGCCGCTGGGAGCGCACGAGGAGCTCGTCAGGCGTGCCGAGGCCGCGGGCTACACCGACCTCTGGAGCGGCGAGACGAGCGGGCCGGACGGCTTCACCCCGCTCGCGATCAGCGCGGCATGGACCGAGAGGGCTCGGCTGGGAACCGGCATCGTCGGCGTCTTCCAGCGCGGCCCCGCGCTTCTCGCCCAGGAGGCGGCGGCGCTCGCGGACGCCTCCGACGGGCGCTTCGTGCTCGGGATCGGGTCCTCCTCGGACCGCATCGTCGAAGGCTGGAACGGGATCCCGTTCGAGAAGCCGTTGACCAAGGTGCGGGAGACGCTCGAGTTCCTCCGCACGGCCCTCGACGGCGAGCGGACCGAGACCGGCTTCAAGCTCGAAACCAAGCCCGCCCACCGGATCCCGATCGTGCTCGCCGCCCTGCGCGGCAAGATGCTCGAGCTCGCGGTCGAGCGCGGCGACGGCGCTTTCACGAACTTCCTGCCGCTGGCCGGCCTGCCCCGGGTGACCGCGCAGCTCGAGGGTGCGCCCGAGGACTTCGAGCTCCTCTGTCGATTCTTCTGCATTCCCGGCGAGCGCGAGCAGGTCGAGCCGATCGCCCGCTTCATGTTCTCGTCCTACATCACGGTGCCGGTCTACACCAACTTCTACCGCTGGCTCGGCTACGGCGACGAGATCGACGCGATGGTCTCCGCCTGGGAGTCGGGCGACCGCCAGGCCGCGGCCGCGGCGGCGCCCTGGGAGCTGATCGAGGAGATGTTCATCTTCGGTACGGCGGAGGAGATGAAGGAGCGGATCGGCGCCTTCGTCGCCGGCGGCATCACCCTTCCGATCCTGACCCCGATCACGACGCCGGACAAGCTCGGCGATCTGATCGCGGCCCTGGCGCCCTAGCCGGGTCGCCTGGCGAGGCTCAGCGCGTAGTCGCCGGCCGCATCGGTGAACCAGCCGCAGAGCTCGAGCCCGGCGTGCTCGTAGACCTCCTCGAGCCGCTCGCGGCTGAACTTGGTCGAGATCTCGGTTTTGAGGTCCTCGCCCGCCCTGAAGTCGACGTCGAGGTCGATGCCGTCGATCCGGACCCGCTGGTCGACCAGCGAGCGCAGGCGGATGTCCATCCGCTCTTCGCCGGCGTCATAGCGGGCGACGTGCGCGAAGGCGTCGGGGTCGAAGTCGGCATCGAGCTCGCGGTTGAGAACCTCGAGGACGTTCTTGTTGAATTCGGCGGTGATCCCCTCGGAGTCGTCGTAGGCGGCCTCGAGGCGGGCCCGGTCCTTGATCAGGTCGGTGCCGAGCAGGAAGTGGTCGCCGGGGAACATCAGGGCCGCGATCCGACACATGAACGAGCGCCGTTGATACGGGTAGAGGTTGCCGATCGTGCCGCCGAGGAAGGCGATCAGGCGCCGCTCGCCGGTGTCGTGGATGCGCTCGAGGTCGCGCTCGAAGTCGCAGACCAGCCCGCGGACCGCGAGGCCCGGATACTCGTCGACCAGCGCCTCGGCGGTCTGATGGGTGATCTCCTCGGAGATGTCGACCGGGACGTAGGTCTCGAGGCAGCCGGCCGCTCGCATCGCGCTGAGCAGGTGGCGCGTCTTCGCTGCCGAGCCCGAGCCGAGCTCGACGAGGGCGGTCGGCGACCCGGCCGCGGCGACGATCTCGGTCGAGCGCGTGGCGAGGATCTCGGCCTCGGCCCGGGTCGGGTAGTACTCCTCGAGCTCGGTGATCTGCTCGAACAGCCGCGAGCCACGATCGTCGTAGAAGTACTTCGGCGAGACCTCCTTGGGGATCGACCGGAGGCCGCGGCGGACGTCCCTGGCCATCGTCGCCGACGCCTCGGCGTCGAGGTGGACCTCGATCGCGATCGTCATGCGTCCCTCGCGCAGCGCAGCCCGGAGAAGATCTGCCTGCGGACCGGCAGATCCCAGTTGCGGAAGCTCGGCCGCATGACGCTCGGATGGGTGGCCCAGGAGCCGCCGCGCAGAACCTTGTGCTCGTCGCCGAAGAAGACCTCGGAGTACTGCGGATACGGGAAGGCGCTGAAGCCGGGGTAGGCGTGGAAGTCGGAGGCGGTCCATTCCCAGACCCGACCGACTCCCTCCAGGCGTGGCGCCGCCGCCTCCCACTCGAACTCCGACGGGAGGCGCTTGCCGGCCCAGTGGGCGTAGCTCTCGGCGTCCTTCCAGGAGACGTGGACGACGGGCAGCGCGGGGTCGATCGGCTCGCGTCGGCCCATCGCCGTGTCGACCCAGTCCTCCCCCTCCCGCTCCCAGTACATCGGCAACTCGCCTCCGCCCTCCGCGACGAAGCGGGCGTACTCGCCGTTCGTCGTCGGCAGGCGATCGATCTCGAAGGCCTCGAGCTCGACCTCATGGCGCGGGCGCTCGTTGTCGTAGGCGAAGCCCCGGGGACCGGCGCCGATCTCGTGGGTCCCCGCCTCGATCTCGATCATCTCCGACCCCTTCGCTTCCGACCTGTCCGAGGTCAGGGGCCGATCGAGCGCCTCGAACTCGGGCGGACCGGGGAGGGTGTAGCCGTCGACCATCCGGAGCAGCTGGAGCATCGTCTCGTTGTGCTGGAGCTCGTGGGCGATCAGCATCTCGTAGACGAAGCCTTCGCGCAGCAGCGGGTCGGCGACGGCGACGCCGATCTCGACTTCGCCGAGGACCTCGAGCGTGCGGGCGCGGACGTCCTCGAGGTAGGCGCGCAGCTCCTCGTCGCGGAGGATCGGCAGCTCGCCGCGAGTCTTGCGCGGATTCTCGATCGCGTCGTAGAGGCGGCCGAGCTCGCCGTGGAGCGGCTCACGGCCGCCGATCGTCTGCACCAGCCAGAGCTCCTCGAAGTTGGCGATGTGACCGAGGTCCCAGGCCAGCGGCGAGAGGATCGGCGCCCCATACGCGCGATTGAGCTGCGCGTCATCGAGCGGCTCGACCAGGGCGAGGGTCCGCCGCCGCGCCTCCGCGAGGCGGTCGGCGAGCGCTTCCTTGGTCGTCGGGCTCACCTCGGTGGCGATTCGAAAACCCTATACGGGTCGCAACCCAGGGCCGTGGCCATCGCGCTTCAGCTTTTTTCCACACCAGAGGGGGGTCAAGTGCTGAAGCGAGCGATAGCCTGGCGGCGCGATGCGGATCGAGGGAGCAGGAGCGTTGGTGGCGGGCGGGGCGTCTGGGCTCGGCGAGGCGACTTCGAGGGCGCTGGCCGAGGTGGGGGCGCGGGTCACCATCGCCGACCTGAACGTCGAGAAGGGCGAGGCGCTGGCGGCCGAGCTCGGCGCGACCTTTCTCGCCGCCGACGTCACCGACGCCGAGGCGGTCGCGAGCGCGGTCGAAGCCGCCGCGGGCGAGGACGAGCTGCGGATCTCGGTCTGCTGCGCCGGGATCGGCTGGGCCGAGCGCGTCGCCCACAAGGGCGGTCCCCACAACCTCGAGCTCTTCACCAAGGTGATCGAGGTCAACCTGATCGGAACCTTCAACGTCCTGCGCCTGGCGGCGGCAGCGATGAGCGACAACGAGCCCGACGAGGAGGAGCGCGGCGTCTGCGTCAACACGGCCTCGATCGCGGCCTACGACGGGCAGATCGGCCAGGTCGCCTACTCGGCCTCGAAGGGCGGCATCGTCGGCCTCACCCTGCCGGCGGCGCGTGATCTGGCCGGGCGCGGTATCCGGGTGATGACGGTGGCGCCGGGATTGTTCGACACGCCGCTGCTGGCGGCCTTGCCGGAGGAGGCGCGGCAGGCGCTCGGCGCCGGCATCCCCCACCCGTCGCGGCTCGGCAGGCCCGCCGAGTACGCGCGAATCGTGACCGAGATCGTCGCCAACCCGATGCTGAACGGGGAGACGATCCGCCTCGACGGCGCCCTGCGGATGCCGCCGAAGTAACGCCATGCGGGGCTCCGAGCTGATCGCGGCATTCCTCGAACACTCGAAGTTCGTGCAACACCTGAACATGGAACTGCGCGAGATCGAGGACGATCGCGCCCTGCTCGGCCTTCCCTTCACCGAGGATGTGGTGACGGTCGGCGACATCGTCCACGGAGGTGCGATCTCGGCCTTGATCGACGCCGCGGCGGTGGCCGCCGCCTGGTCGTCGATCGAGATCGACGACGAGCCACCGAACGGCGCCACGGTCGGTCTCACGGTCGACTTTCTCGCCGCCGCCCGCGCCCAGGAACTCCAAGCCGACGCTCGCGTCCTGCGCCGCGGCGGCTCGCTCTGCTTCTGCGAGGTCAAGGTCCACGGCGACGCCGACGGCAAGTTGGTCGCCACCGGGCTCGTCACCTACAAGCTCGGCTGAGCTCAATTGGTCCCGCTCGCCTCCGGGTCGCGCCAGACCTGCTTCCGCCAGGGCGGCGAGACCGCGAACGGCGTGCGATCCCGATGCGCGATCGGCTCCAGGGGCACCAGATGGACGCGGCGACCGGGGGTGAAGCGGTCCCCGGCCTCATCGCCGACGTTGCCCGCGTGGCTGCCGCCGGAGACGAGGACGACGCCGGTCTCGGGACCCCAGCCGTTGTCGGCCCGGGTGCCGATCGCCTCGTTGAGGTCGCGGAGCGGCCCGATTCCCGCGTCGGAGGCGAGGTTGGCTTCGTCTCCCCGGTAGTTGTAGCCGTGGTGCGAGGAGGCGCGCTGCTCGACAACGCCGTCGGCGTCGATCCTGACCTGGACCGACTCCCAGTCGTCGGCGTGGTACCCGCGCTCAGCGGCGACGGGAACGCTCCGCAGCGTCGCCGAGTCCGGGTAGTAGAGCCAGTACTGGATGTAGAGATGGCCGTCGGGGCGCTGGTCGACGACGTGGACGAAGGCGGTGACCGGGAGTCCTGAGTCGCTGTTGGTGACCATGCCGTCCTCGGGACCGTCGGCGCAGTCGTCCGAGCGGCACCGGCGCCAGTCGACGGGCAGAGCGCGCGAGCCCTCCTCGAAGGCGAGCGTGGGCATGTGCTCACGCACCAGGCGGCCGACCTCGTCGCCGTAGGCCGCGATCAGCTCCGGTTCGTCGCCGCAGCTCCCGGCGAGCGCGACGGCGCAGAGGACCCGCGAGGCGATCGCGTCGACGAGCGCAGTGCCCGGGATGCGGACGCCGGTGGCAAAGAGCCCGATGAACAGCAGGGCGACAAGCAGCAGCAGCGCGACCCACTCGACCGTGGACTGACCGTCCTCGGCATCCCCCCGCCTCTGTCCCGCCCGCCACACATGGCGGCCAAGGGCTCAGGGCCTCGAACTCGCCCCTAGAGGTTCTCGATCTCGGCCGCGATTTCGCCGGCCGCGGCTTTGGCGTCGGCGAACAGCATCGACGTGTTCGGTTCGTAGAAGAGGTCGTTGTCGATGCCGGCGAAGCCGGGGCTGAGCGAGCGCTTGATGACGATCACCTCGTTGGCCTCGTTGACCTCGATGATCGGCATCCCGGCGATCGGGCTGTCGGGGTCGTTCTTCGCCGCCGGGTTGGTGACGTCGTTGGCGCCGACGACGATCGCGACGTCGGTGCGGGACATCTCCGGGTTGATGTCCTCCATCTCCTTGAGGTTCTCGTAGGGCACGTCGGCCTCGGCGAGGAGGACGTTCATGTGCCCCGGCATGCGGCCGGCGACGGGATGGATCGCGTAGTTGACGGTGACGCCGCGCTTCTCGAGCTGGTCGGCGACCTCCTTGATCGCGTGCTGGGCCTGGGCGACGGCGAGGCCATAGCCCGGCACGACGACGACGGTGTCGGCGTAGGCGAGCTTGATCGCCGCGTCCTGAGCCCCGATCGAGGTGTGGGGGCGCTCCTCCCCGTCCCCCCCGCCGCCTCCGGCGGGAGCGCCGCCGAAGCCCGCGAAGAGGACGTTCGCGACCGAGCGGTTCATCGCCGTCGCCATCTCCATCGTCAGGATCGTTCCCGAGGAGCCGACCAGGGTGCCGGCGACGATCAGCGCGACGTTGTCGAGCGCGAAGCCGGCCGCGGCAGCGGAGAGCCCGGTGAAGGCGTTCAGCAGCGAGATCACGACCGGCATGTCGGCGCCGCCGATCGGCAGCACGACCATGTTGCCGAGCAGGCCCGCCGCCAGCAGGACGACGATGAAGAGCTCCTGTGAGGGGTCGTCGTTGTTGACCGCGATCGAGACACAGCAGGCGAGGATGCCGAGCAGCAGGACGACGTTGATCACCTGCTGACCGGGGACCGCCAGCGGCCGCGTCGGAATCAGGTCCTGGAGCTTGGCGAAAGCGATGTTCGAGCCCCAGAAGGAGACCGAGCCGACGACCGCGGCGAACAGGATCGGGATCAGCTCGTCGAGGGGGATCTCGAAGCCGCTGCTGATCCCGTGCCGGATCTCGGCCCAGGCGATCAGCGCCACGGCGCCGCCGCCGACGCCGTTGTAGAGGGCGACCATCTGCGGCATCTCGGTCATCTGGACCCGGACCGAGGCGATCACGCCGACCGCGGTGCCGATTCCGAGGCCGAGGAAGATCAGGCCCCAGTTGCCCATCCCGTCGAGCAGCAGGGTGGTGAGGACGGCGATCGCCATGCCGCCGGCGGCGATCAGGTTTCCCTGCTTGGCGGTGGTCGGGTGGGTGCCCCGTTTGACGCCGATGATGAACAGCGAGAAGGCGACGATGTAGAGCGCGGTGGCGCCGTCGCCGCCGGGCTCGAGGACGGCCTGGATCACGACCCGCCGCCCTTCTCTTGGATCTCAGCCTTCGGTTTCGGCTTTTTCGAGAACATGCCGAGCATCCGGTCGGTGACCATGAAGCCGCCGACGATGTTGATCGCGCCGAAGGCGACCGCGATCGTGCCGATCACGTACTCGAGGCCGTCGTCGGCGAAGCCGAGCGTGATCAGGCCGCCGAGCATGACGATGCCGTGGATCGCGTTGGTCTGCGACATCAGCGGCGTGTGCAGGGTCGTCGGCACCTTGGAGATCACCTCGAAGCCGACGAACGCGGCCAGCACGAAGATCGTGATCTCGGTCATCAAGCTCATTTCGCAGTCCTCTCTCCGCGGATCTGACCCTCGTGGGCGATGCAGGCCGCGTCGATGATGTCGTCCTCGAAGTCGACCTTCAGCTCGCCCTCCTCGCCGACCAGGAGGCCGAGCAGGTTCTCGAGGTTCTTGGCGTAGAGCTGGGAGGCGTCGGCGGCCATGTCGCTGACCAGGTTGTCGGGGCCGATCACCTTGACGCCGTCGACGTCGACGGTCTCACCCGGCTTCGAGGGCTCGGCGTTGCCGCCCGAGTCGGCCGCGAGGTCGATGATCACCGAGCCCGGCGCCATCCCGCGCACCGCCTCCTCGGTGATCAGGACCGGGGCGTCGCGGCCCGGGATCTGGGCGGTGGTGATGATCACGTCCTGCTTCGCCGCGTTCTCGGTCAGCGCGTCGCGGACCTGGGCGTTCTCCTCGTCGGTGAGGGGCCGGGCGTAGCCACCCTCGCCCTCGGCGTCGGGGATGAAGTCGAGTTCCAGCGGCCGGCCACCGAGCGAGGCGATCTGCTCCCAGGCGGCGCGGCGGATGTCGAAGCCGGTGACGATCGCCCCCAGGCGCTTGGCGGTGGCGATCGCCTGGAGGCCGGCGACACCGGCGCCGAGGACAAGGACCTTGGCCGGGGCGACCGTGCCGGCGGCGGTGGTCATCATCGGGAAGAGCTGGCCCGCCTCGCGGGCGGCGAGCAGGGTGGCGGCGTAACCGGCGAGGTTCGCCTGCGAGGAGAGGGCGTCCATCGCCTGGGCCCGGGTCGTGCGCGGAATCGCCTCCATCGCGAAGGCGGTGACGCCCGCCTCGGCGAGGGCGCGGTTGGACTCGGCCGCGGTCAGCGGCGAGAGGTGGCTGATCAGCACCTGGCCCCTGCTCAGCCTGCCGATCTCCTCGGTGCTGGGCGGGCGCACGTGGAGGACGACCTCGGCTCCCCAGGCCGCCGCGCCGTCGGCGATCGAGACCCCGGCCTCCTCGTAGGAGGAGTCGGGGTGGCCGGCGCCGGCGCCGGCGCCGGACTCGAGCAGGGGATCGATCTTCTCGCTGACCTTCGCCTGGATCGACCTGGCGACGTCGGGGACGAGAGCTACGCGCCGCTCCCCTGCGGCTGTCTCTTTGGGGACTCCGATCTTCACGAGCGACGCGGGAGACTACGACAACCGGCTAGGCCGGTGTCCCGACGCCCGCCATCGAGGCGAGGCGCTCGAGGGTGTGCAGCTGCTGACCCCGGTCCATGTGGACTGGAGAGACGATCAGGCGATCGATGCCGGCGCCGCGAAACCGCTCGACCCGCTCGGCCACCTCGGCCTCGGTGCCGACCAGCGAGGTCGCCTCGACGATCTCGTCCGGCATCGCCTCGAAGGCGCCGGCCCTGTCGCCGTCCTGGAAGCGGTTCTGGACCTCGTCGGCGACGTCGCCGAAGCCGAAGCGATGGGCGAGGTCGACGTAGAAGTTGGTCTTCTTGCTGCCCATGCCGCCGAAGTAGAGGACGAGGCCGGCCTTGACGACGCTCTTGGCCGCGTCGAGGTCGCCGTCGATCGCGACCTGGAGGGAGGGCGAGACCTCGAGGTCGGAGCGCTGCCGCCCGCCCTTCGCGAAGCCGGCCTCGAGGTGCTCCCCCCAGGTCTCCTCGAAGGCGTCGACGCTGAAGAAGATCGGGATCCAGCCGTCGCAGATCTCGGCCGCCATCTCGACCGATTTGCGTCCGATCGCGCCGACGAAGACCGGGATCTCGTTGCGCTCGGGATGGAAGTTGAGCTTCAGGGCCTTGCCCTCGCCGTCGGGCAGGGGGAGCCGGTAGTGCTCTCCCCGGTGCTCGACGGGGCCCTCGCGGGCGATGATCTCGCGGACGACTTCGATGTACTCGCGGGTCCGGCCCCAGGGCTTCGCGTAGGGGACGCCGTACCAGCCCTCGGAGACCTGCGGACCGGAGGGGCCGAAGCCGAAGATGAAGCGGCCGCCGGAGAGCTTGTCGATCGTCGCGCCGGCCATCGCCGCCGCCGCCGGGGGTCGGGCCGGGACCTGGAGGATCGCGGCGCCGAGCCTGATCGTCTCGGTCTGCGGAGCCAGCCAGGCGAGGACGCTGACGACGTCGGAGCCGTAGGACTCAGCGGCCCAGACGGACTCGAACCCGAATCCCTCGGCTGCCCTGACGACCTCGAGCGCGTCGTCACCGGCCGGACCGATTCCCCAGTAGCCGAGATTGAGGCCGAGCTTCAGGTCTGCGCTAGCCATCGAGCGAAACCTACACAATGGGCGCGTGAGCGAAGCCGCGGCCGACCAGGGACTCTCCGGCAAGGAGGCGGCCGCGCGCCTGCGCAAGCTCGGCGCCCCACCGGAGACGTCCTCGCGCTCGACCTCCAGCATCGTCGCCGGCAACGTCTTCACCCTCTTCAACGCGATCATCGCCGGGTTCTTCGTCCTCGACCTCGGCCTCGGGCTCTACGCCGACGCGCTGTTCGGGCTGATCGCGGTGATCAACTCGGCGATCGGCATCCGCCAGGAGCTGAAGGCGAAGCGGACGCTGGACGAGCTCGCCGTCCTCGTCGCGCCGCAGGCGAAGGCGCTCCGCGACGGCGAGGTGGTCAGCCTCCCCGCCGAGGAGGTCGTCCCCGGCGACCTGGTCGCGGTCGAGCCCGGCGATCAGCTGGTCGCCGACGGCGAGCTCGTCTCCAGCCGCGGCCTCACCGTCGACGAGTCGCTGCTGACCGGCGAGGCCGACGGCGTCCGCAAGGAGAAGGGCGACCGGGCGCTCTCGGGGTCGTTCGCGATCTCGGGCTCGGGCCGCTACGTCGTCGATGCGGTCCGCGAGGACAGCTACGCGGGTGGCATCGCCGGCGAGGCGAAGGCGTTCCGTCACCCCCCCTCCCCGCTCCAACGCGAGGTCAACGAGGTGATCGTCGCCTGCGTCTACGCGATGGTTCCGCTCGCGATCATGCTGGTGCTGACGCTGAAGCTGCGCAGCACCGACCTCACCGAGGCGGCCCAGACCGCGACCGCCGGCCTGGTGACCCTGATCCCCGAGGGGCTCGTCCTGCTGATGAGCGTGACCTTCGCCTTCGCGGCCGTGCAGCTGGCCGGTCGCAAGGTCCTCGTCCAGCAGATGAGCGCGACCGAGAGCCTGGCCTCCGTCGACACGATCTGCGTCGACAAGACCGGCACCCTGACCGACGGCAATCTGCGCCTGCTGGGCGTCCGGGTCCCCGAGGACTCCGAGGAGGCGGCGGCGACCGCCGCGCTGGGGAACTTCGCGGCCAGCGCCGGCGACCGCAACCGCACCCTCGAGGCGATCGGCGACAGGTACCCCGGTGAGGCGGGACGGGTCGGCGGCGAGGTCCCGTTTTCCTCGGAGTGGAAGTGGAGCGGCCTGCGGCTGGGGCGCCGCTCCTACGTGATGGGCGCCCCCGACATCCTCGAGCAGAGCGGCGCCCTGACCCTGCCGCCGGGGCTCCGGGCGGCCCTCGACGAGGAGACCGCGGCCGGGCGACGGGTCGTCGCCTTCGGCGAGTCGCCGGACCCGCTGCCCGACTCGGCATCCGACGGGCCGCCGCGGCTGACGCCGCTGGCACTGGTCGTCCTCGAAGAGACGCTGCGCCCCGATGCCGCGGAGACGATCGCCTTCATGCGCGAGCAGCATGTCGACCTGAAGCTGATCTCGGGCGACGCCCGCTCGACCGTGACCGCGGTCGCCTCCGCCGTCGGCATCCCGGCCGGAGCCGGGACCGTCGAGGGGCCCGATCTGCCGGACGATCCCGAGGCGCTGGCCGCCGTCGCCGAGCGCAACACGATCTTCTGCCGGATCGCCCCCGAGCAGAAGAAAGCTCTGGTCGGGGCGCTCCGCGACTCGGGTCGCTACACGGCGATGATCGGCGACGGCGTCAACGACGTCCCGGCCCTCAAGCAGGCCCGGCTGGCGGTCGCGATGGGCTCCGGGGCCCAGGTGACGAAAGGCGTCGCCGACGTCGTCCTGCTCGAGGACGAGTTCTCACGGCTCCCGGAAGCGGTCGCGGAAGGTCGCCGGATCGCCCGCAACATCCACCGCCTCGGGCGCCTCTACCTGACCAAGACGGTCTACGCGGCGGCCCTGATCCTGCTCGTCGCGGTCCCCGGGTTCGCCTTCCCGTTCCTGCCCCGGCACCTGACCCTGGCGGCGTTCCTGACGATCGGGATCCCGTCCTTCGTGCTCGCCCTGGCGCCCTCGGACGGCCCCCTCTACCGCGGCCGGCTGCTCAGCGCGCTCGCCGCCTTCGCGGTCCCGGCGGGGCTGGCGACCGCCCTGGGGTCGATCCTCTCCTTCTTCCTCGTCGACAGCCTGATCGGGGGGACGCTGGAAGCGGGCCGGACCGCGGCGACGACGACGCTGATCGTCCTCGGCCTCAGCTTCGTGCTGCTCCTCGAGCGCGGTCGCGGGCGCCAGCACATCGCGATCCAGACCTACATGCTGGCGATGATCGTCGGGCTCGCGGCGCTGTTCGCCGGGATCCTCGGGATCGCCCCCCTGCGCGACTTCTTCGACATGGTGCTGCTGAGCACCAGCGAGTGGTTCCTCGCCCTGCTCTCGGCGGCGGCCGGCCTGGGCGTCGCCAGCGTGCTCTGGCGCCTGCCGCAGATCGAACGGCTCGAAGGGCCGCTCGAAGAGGCCGAGCCCGATTCCCCCGCCCCGGTCCGTGTCTGAGCCGAGCCTGCCCGCGGGCGTCGGCGACTACCCGACCGGCGAGGGCCTCGACGAGGCCGTGGAGGCGCCCGGGGTCCCGCGCCGGCTCTACGCGGAGTTGATGGAGGCGCTCGCCGAGCTCGACCTGGTCGCTCTCGCGCGCGGCCTCCAGTCCGCGGCCGCGGCCCGCAACGTCGAGTTCGGCGACGGAACCCCGATCGGGGTCGACCCGGTGCCGCGGCTGATCGACGGCGCCGAGTGGGAGCGCCTCGAGGCCGGGTTGGCGCAGAGGGCGAGGGCGCTGAACGCGTTCCTCCTCGACGCCTACGGCGAGCAGCGGATCTTCGTCGCCGGCGAGGTGCCGTGGCTCCTGCTCGAGACCGCATCCGGCTACGAGCCCCGCCTTCGCGGCCGCCTCGATCCGGGAGTGCCGCCCGCCACGGTTGCCGGCCCGGACCTCGTCCGCGACGCCAACGGCAGCCTGCTCGTGCTCGAGGACAACCTGCGAATGCCGTCCGGCAGCGCCTACGCGGAGGTCCTGCGGGAACTGGTCGCCGACGCACTTCCGAGCGCGATCGGACCGCGTCCGCTGGGGAGCTTCGCCACGGCCCTCGGCGAGGCGATCCGCTCGGCGGCTCCGGCGGACGGGACGGTCGCGATCCTCTCCGACGGGCCCGGCGCCGGCGCCTGGTTCGAGCACCAGGCGATCGCGGCGGGGCTCGGCGCCGACGTCGTGACCACGGCCGAGCTCGAGGTCTCGCGCGGCGAGCTCTGCAAGCGCGAAGGCCGCAGGCGGCGGCGCATCGACGTCATCTACCGGCGGCTCGACGAGGAGCGGCTGAGCGACGCGAGCGGCGAGCCGACCGCCCTCGGCGAGCTCCTGCTCCCGGCGATCGGGTCCGGACGGCTGCGGGTCCTCAACGCGTTCGGAACCGGGCTCGCCGACGACAAGCTCGCCCACGCCTACGTCGAGACGATGGTCCGGTTCTATCTCGACGAGGCGCCGCTGCTGCACTCGGTGCCGGCGATCGACCTCATCGAAGCCGGCAGCCGGGCAGCCGCGATCGACCGGATCGGCGACCTGGTGATCAAGCCCCGGGGCGCTTTCGGCGGCCGCGGGGTGACGATCGTCTCGCAGGTCGGGGCCGAGGAGAGGGAGGCGATCGTCGCCGCGATCGAACGCGAGCCGGCGGCGTTCGTCGCCCAGGAGACGCTGCCGCTCTCGACCCATCCGACCGTTTGCGCGGGCCGCCTGCGGCCGCGCCGGATCGACCTGCGCCCATTTGTCGTCAGCGGGCGCGATGATTGCGCGGTGATGCCCGGTGGACTGACCCGATTCGCGCGCGGCGCCGGCGAGCTCGTCGTCAACAGCTCCCGCGGCGGCGGCTGCAAAGACACCTGGGTGGTCGACGCGTGACCCGCCCTTCGTCGGCCTCGAGGCGGCCGCTGATCGGGGTGACGACTTCGGAGGTGAGGAAAGCCCAGAGCATCGAACAGACCCCCGAGAGCGATCCGCCCCACCACGAGATGGCGCTTGGCCTCACCTACCTGCGGGGGCTGGAGGCGGCGGGCGGGCTGCCGCTGGTGATGCCGCCGCTCGACGAGGACGCGATCGAGCCGTTGCTCGACCGCTGCGACGGCATCTGCCTCTCCGGCGGCCCCGACCTCGACCCCGACGTCTACGGGGCACGGCCGCACCCGGAACTCGGTCCGACCGAGCCCGGCCTCGACCGCTTCGAGCTCGCCGTCGCCGCCGGAGCGGACGCCCGGGCGCTGCCGATCTTCGCGATCTGCCGGGGGACGCAGGCGCTCAACGTCGTCCGCGGGGGGACGCTCCACCAGCACCTCCCCGACCGCTCGAGCGAGATCGCCCACCGCCAGAAGCTGCCCGGCAACCAGGCGACGCACCCGGTCGCGATCGAGCCCGGCAGCGCCCTCGAGCGAATCGTCGGCGAGCGCGAGATCGACGTCAACTCGTTCCACCACCAGGCGATCGAGCGCCTCGGCGAGGGGCTCGAGGTCACCGCGCTCGCTCCCGACGGCACGATCGAGGCGGTCGAGGACCCCGACCGCCCGTTCCTGATCGGGGTCCAGTGGCATGCCGAGACGCTCGTCCACCGCGGCTACGAGGCGGCGCTGTTCCGCTCCTTCGTCGAGGCCTGCGCCCGCGAGGCCGACTCGCTCGACCGCGCCGGCGGTCGGGAGCTCGCGTGAGCGAGGCCCGCTCGCTGCCCGCCTGGGCGGAGTGGCCGGCCCCCCACGACCGCGGTCCCTACACCGTCGGGATCGAGGAGGAGGTGATGCTGCTCGACGAGCACTCCTGGGCGCTCGCACACCGGATCGACAGCGTCCTTCCGCGCCTCCCCGAGGACAGTCCCAAGTTCACGGCCGAGACCCACGGCTCGGCGCTCGAGATCCAGACCGGCGTCCACCGGCGGATCGAGGAGGCGATCGGGGAGCTCGCGGACCTGCGGGGGCAGCTCTCCGAGACCCTGACGCCGCTCTCGATGCGAGCCGCCGCCGCCGGCACCCATCCCTTCGCCGTCTGGCAGGAGATCGTCGTCTCCGCCGGCGAGCGCTACCAGTTCGTCTACGGCTCGATGCGGGAGCTGGCGCGGCGGGAGCCGACCTTCGGCCTTCACGTCCACGTCGGCGTCCCCGACGCCGAGAGCGCGATCTTCGCGGCCAACCGGCTCCGCACGCACATCCCACTGCTGCTCGCCCTCTCGGTCAACTCACCCTTCTGGCAGGGGCGGGACACCGGCCTGGCCTCGGCCCGGACGCCGCTCTTCCAGGCCTTCCCGCGGGTCGGCATCCCCCGCGACTTCGCCGACTACGCCGACTACGTCGAGTCGGTCGACGTCCTGATCCGCTGCGACGCCGTCCCCGAGCCGACCTTCCTCTGGTGGGACGTGCGCCCCCAGCCGCGGTTCGGGACCGTCGAGGTGCGGATCATGGACGTGCAGACGACACTCGCCGACACCGCCGCGATCGCCGCCCTGGTGCAGTGCATCGTCCGCGCCGAGATCGATGGCGAGGAGCGGCTGGAGCGGCCGATGCCGCAGGAGGTCCTGGCCGAGAACCGATTCCTGGCCGCCCGCGACGGCATGAACGCCGAGCTGATCGAGCCCGATCTCGGCCGCCGGGTCCCCGCCCGTGAGCTTCTCGGCGACCTGGTCACCGTCTGCCTCCCCCACGCCCGCGAGCTCGGCTGCGAGCCGGAGCTCGCGCGGGTGCCGAAGCTCGGGGAGAGCACCGGCGCCCAGCGCCAGATCGAGCAGGCCGCCGCGCTCGGCTCGCTGCCGAGGCTGACCGCGAAGCTGGCGGCGGAATTCCTCGACCCCGCCTAGGCTGCGGACGTCACGAGAGGCTGATCACCGAGTTTGCTCCCTCGGCGGCAGGACGAATTGGCTGACGATCAGGTTGGCGGCGAGCCGAGGGTCGGAGCCCTCGCGCAGGCGCTCCATCCTCACCTCGATCACGACCGTGCTCTTGCCGGTGTGGAGGGCCTCGGCGACGGCGACGATCTCGTCGCCGAGCAGGCCGGCCGCGAAGACGTTCAGCTTCAGCTCGATCGTCGTGAAGTTGTGGCCGGGCGGGATCGCACGGAAGGTCGCCCAGGCGGCGACGGTGTCGCCGAGCGCGGTCCAGACGCCGCCGTGGACGAAGCCGCCCGGATGGAGGTGCCGCTGGTCGACGACGATGCGGCCCCGCGAGTGGGTGTCCTCGACCTCGAGCGGCTCGATTCCGAGGTCGCCGGGAAAGCTGCCCGGGAGAAAGGCCTTGACGCTGTCGGGCGTGATCGCCGAGCTCGGTTGCGGAGCGTCGCTCACGCGGCGGACCCTATTCGACGCCGAAGCCCCGAAGCCCGAAGTCCCCGAACGGCTCGTCGCGGTCCCTGACCGCCTCCTTGAAGCCCGCCTCGGCGGCCCGGCGGACGAAGGCGTGGCCCTCCTCCGTGTGGCGGGTGATGCCGTCGAAGAAGGTGCCGAGCAGCTGGGTCTGGTGCAGGCCCTGCGAGTAAAGGGACTGGTTGATCAGCAGCTTCATCATCACCAGCTGGTTGATCGGGACCCGGGCGACTCGCTCGAGCAGCAGCTCGAAGCGCTGGTCGAGCTCGGTAGCCGGCGCCGCCTCGGTCGCCAGGCCCCAGTCCACGGCCTGCTCGCCGGTCAGCGAGTCCCCGGTCAGCAGCAGGCGCTTGGCCCGCATCGGCCCGACCCTGCTGGCCCAGAGCGCGGTGGTCGGCGAGCCCCATGCGCGGGCCGGCGGGTAGCCGATCTTGGCGTCGGCCGCGATCACCAGGAGGTCGGAGCAGAGCGCCATGTCGGTGCCGCCGGCGACGCAGTAGCCGTGGACCTTGCAGAGCACCGGCTTCTCGGAGTGGAACAGGCTCATGAAGCCGCGAACGTTGCGCCACATGAACTGGAAGTCGGTGACCGGGTCCCAGTTCGACTCCGGGGCGTGATTGGCGGCGATCACCGCCGGATCCAGCGGCGAGCCCGCGGGCGCCTGCTCGCCGCCGAGACCGCTCATCTCGCCCTCGGCCGAGGCGACGAGGTCGTAGCCGCCGCAGAAGCCGCTGCCGGCGCCGGCCAGGGCGATCGCGTGGACCGCCGGGTCGAGGTTCGCCTCCTCGACGCAGGCCGCGATCTCGACCGGCATCCGCGGCGTGATCCCGTTGCCCCGCTCGGGGCGGTTCAGGGTGATGCGGGCGACCCGATCGCCGGTCTCGTAGGTGAGCGTTGCGAGGTCCATCGGCCCGCGGCGACTCTAGCGCCCGTGGACCGACTAAACGACACCGCAGTGCGGGAAAAGCGGGACGCTCGGCCTGAGGTCAGCTGGTCAAGCAGTCCAAGGACGCAGGGAGCGAAGCGTGCGCAAGCACGCGAGCGACCGAGGACGCCGGAATGCGCCGACCAGATGACCTCAGACGCGTTCGACGATCATCGCCTTGCCCTGCCCGCCGGCGACGCACATCGTCTCGAGGCCGACCTGGTGATCGTCGGTCTCCATCACGTTCAGCAGGGTGCCCATGATCCGGGCGCCGGTCATCCCGAACGGGTGGCCGAGGGCGATCGCGCCACCGTGCGTGTTGAGCTTCTCGAGCGGGATGTCGCACTCGTCCATGATCGGGATCACCTGGGCGGCGAAGGCCTCGTTGAGCTCGACCGCGCCGACGTCCTCGATCGACATGCCGGCCCGCTCGAGGACCTTCTTGATCGCGCCGATCGGAGCCACGCCCATGTACTCGGGCTCGTTGCCCCAGGTCGCCGCGGTGACGATCCGCGCCCGCGGCGTCAGGCCCAGCTCCTTGGCCTTGGTGTCGCTCATCAACAGCACCGCGGCGGCGCCGTCGTTGAGCGGACAGGAGTTGCCGGCGGTGACGCCGCCGCCGCCGAAGGCTTCGGGCAATTCCGAGAGCTTCTCCAGCGTCGAGGAGGCGCGCGGCCCGTCGTCCTTGCTGACCTCGGTGCCGTCGGGAAGCTTGACCGGAACGATTTCGCGGTCGAAGAACCCGTCCTCCTGCGACTGCACCGCGAGTTCCTGGGAGCGCTGCGCGAACTTGTCCATGTCGGCGCGGCTGACCTCGTATTTTTCGGCGACGTTGACCGCGGTCAGGCCCATGTCGATGTAGGCGTTGGGCTGTCCGTTCTCGCCGATCAGGTTCGGGTTGCGGTCGTCGGCCCCGGCGGGCTCGGTGCGCTCGTTGAACTTGCTCACCCACTCGACTCCGGCGGCGATGTAGACGTCGCCCTCGCCGGCCTTGATCGCGTTGCCGGCGTGCCGGATCGCATCGAGGCTCGAGGAGCAGTAGCGCGAGACGGTGACCCCGTTGACCTCCTGCGGCAGCTTCTCGGAGAGCAGCGAGATGATGCGGCCGATGTTGAAGGCCTCGAGACCCTGGGGCATGCCGACGCCGCAGAACACCTCTTCGACCGAGGCGGGGTCGACGTCGGGATTGCGCTCGAGCAGCTGGTCGACGACGTAGGCGCCGGTCTCCTCGGGACGGAGCTGGGCCAGCGAGCCCTTGAAGGCGCGGCCGATGGGCGTGCGGATGGTGTCGACGATCACTGCCTCGGGCATTCCGGAATCTCCTCTTTCAGACGCTGGGGCGAAGTGCGGGCCGCAGGGTAGTGGATTAACGTAACGGCGATGTCGCTGGATGGCCTGCGGGCGTGGATAGGGGAGGTCGAGCGCAAGCTCGCTATGCGGACTCGGGTCTTCCTGGTCCTGGTCGCGATCGCGATCGGCGCCGCCGGCGCCGGGATCTACCTCGGGATCGAGTCGAACGACGACGGCGCCACGACCGAGGAAGTCCGGGCCCTCGAAGAGCGGATCGACGCCCTCGGGGCCGGCACCGCCGCGACCTCGCTCGAATCGCGCCTCACCCGGCTCGAGCTTCAGCTGACCAAACTGAGGGCGGAACGGGAAACGGCATCCGGGGCCGGTAAGGAAGGCGGCGGATCGACTGCGGAAGAAGTGCCGGAAATCGAAGCCGAATAGATCTATTTGTGCCAAATTGCACATAGATTCGCCCGCATCGTCCCCAGCCTCCGTTACATTCGCCGCAATCCACCTCGCGAGGGATCGCGAGCCCTGCCTGAACAGGCAGCGAAAGGAGAGCCACGATGCCCGAGGGTTACTGCGTGAAAGAGCGCAAGAAGGTTGAGATCCAGGATGCCAAACAGGTGACGATGAAAAATGGTCGCCCGGCGATTCAGGGTGTGTGCCCGGACTGCGGCACGAAAATCTTCAAGATCGGAAAACTCTAGGCGCCTCAGCATGAACCCGGCCGGCGTGCGCCGCGTATGTCGAGGCGTATGCCGGCTGGTGCGCTGACGAGAGAGCGGGACGTCCGCGAGGCCTATTCGGCCCACGCGGGTGAGCTGTACGGCTTCGCGATGCGTTCGCTGGGCGATGCGGGCCTGGCGGAAGAGGCCGTGCAGGAGACCTTTCTGCGTGCCTGGCGGGCGGGCAAGCGCTTCGACCCCGAGATCGGGTCGCTGCGGACGTGGCTGTTCGCGATCATCCGCAACGTCGTCATCGACCTCGGGCGCGCCCGGGCGGCCCGGCCGGGCGTCGCCAAGGAGGGCGTCGAGGCGGCGGTCGAACCGATCGAGGAGTCGCTGCTGGCCTGGCAGGTCGAGGAGGCGATGCGCAGGATCGGCGACCAGCATCGCCGGATCCTGGTCGAGACCTACTACCGGGGACGCCCCTACGCGGAGGTCGCGTCCGAACTGGGTATCCCCGTGGGGACGGTGAAGAGCCGCGTCTATTACGCGTTGCGAGCGCTGCGGATCGCGCTCGAGGAGATCGGCTATGAAGACTGACAACTGCCGCGAGTGGAGAGAGAGCCTCGGCGCCCACGCGCTGGGGCAGCTCGACGAGGAGGAGCGCCGCGGGCTCGAAGCCCACCTCGAGGGCTGCCCGGAGTGCAGGGCCGAACTCGAGCAGCTCTCCGCTCTGAGCCACCCGCTCTCGCTGGCAGACCCGGCCCGCTTCGAAGCCACCCCCTCCCCGCCGCCGGCGCTGGCGGCGCGGGTGGCGGCCGCGGTCGGGGCGGAACGGCGACGCGAACGGCGGCGCCGAGCGGGCTTCGGACTCGCCTTCGGCGGCGCCGCGGCGGCGGTGGCGACCGTCCTCGTGCTCCTGGTGCTGCCCGGCGACGGGGCGCCCGGACCCGAGCAGCACGTCGAGTTCGGCTCGCTGCCCGGCAAGGTGAAGATCTCCGCGAAGCTGATCCCCAACGCCTTCGGGACCGAGATCCACATGTACGTGAAGGGCGTCTCCTCGGGCACGCTCTGCCGCGTCTACCTGCGCAGCCGCAGCGGCGAGATGCTCTCCGCCGGGACCTTCCGCTATCGCTGGGGCGACGGCAGCTACCCGATCCTCAGCTCCGCCCTCGACCTCTCGAAGACCGACGCGATGGAGGTCAGGGTCGGCAGGCACGCCTACTTCGCCCGGGTCGGAGGACCCGAGCAGGACCCGACCTAGACCAACTCGAAGAGATGACGATGAACAGGCGACTGGCGACGATGGCGGCGATTGCGGCGCTGCTGGCGCCGGCGCTCGTGGGTTGCGGCGGCGACGATGGCGATGGGACCGGGTCCGGCGGCGGCGGCCTCTACGGCAGCGGTGCCGGCGCCGGCGAGGAGACGACGGCGCCGAGCCCGGAAGCGACCGGGGCGGCGGTCGTCTCGGCGGCATCGGTGCCGAAGCTCGGGCGCCTGCTGGTCGACTCCCGCGGTCACACGCTCTACGACTTCCACAACGACCGAGGCACGACCTCCTCCTGCTACAGGCGCTGCGCCGCGACCTGGCCGCCGCTGACCACCGAGGGGCCGCCGCAGGCCGGCAACGGGGCTGAGGCCGCCAAGCTCGGCACGACCGAGCGCAGGGACGGCGGCACCCAGGTCACCTACGCGGGCCACCCGCTCTACGGCTATGTCGAGGACGAGGCCCCCGGGGAAGCGAACGGGAACGACATCGAGTCCTTCGGCGCCGAGTGGTACGCGCTCGAGCCGAGTGGCGCCGAGCCCGAGGACTGACCGCTGCTACTGGTCGCCGGTGGCGCCGGGGCGCATGCCACCGAGGAACATGCCCTCGGAGGCGCGCAGGAGACCGATCGTGATGTGCGGCCGCATGTCGCTGCTGCGGACCCGCAGATGCGAGCCGTGAGGACCGATCACCTCGACGATCGTGCAGACGTCGCCGATTTCGCAATCGTCGCCGTAATCGGCTTCCAGCGCCTCCATCTGTTTGGCCACGACGTGGCCCATCTTGGTCTGGTCGAGTCCCATCGACCCTCCCATTCAGCGGATGCAGGGGAATTCCTGTATGTGATGAAGATCACGCAGTGGTCTCGGGTTGCGAGGGAGGGTGAGCTGACCGGGTTTCGGGTACCCGGCTCCTCAGACCATGGGCACCTCGAAATCGACGATCTAAAGTGTCATCTGTGACACAGCGTCCCCTCGAGCTCATCCTTGCCCGGAATCTGATGTCGGCGCTCTCGACGCCGGCCTTCCTCGTCGACGAGGGCGGCGTCCTCGTCTTCTACAACGAGGCGGCCGGGGCCCTGCTCGGCAAACGCTACGAGGAGCTCGGGACGGTCGGGCCGCAGGAGTGGGGATCGCTCTTCGGGCCGTTCGACGACCGCGGACAGCCGATCCCCTACGACGAGCTGCCGCTGGTCGTCGCCGTCCGCAACGGGCGCCCCGCCCACGCCGACTTCGAGATCCGCTCCGCCGACGGCGCCCGCCACACGGTCGAGGTCTCGGCCTTCCCGATCCTCACCGCCCACGGGTCCCAGGGCGCGATCGCCGTCTTCTGGCCCAGCGCCCCGACCAACGGGAGCGGCGACTGATGGACGTCAAGCTCTGGGGCACGCGCGGCTCGATCCCCTCCCCCGGGCCCGAAACGATCCGCTACGGGGGCAACACCTCGTGCGTCGGCGTCACCCTCTCCGACGGCTCGCTGCTCGCGCTCGACGCCGGCACCGGGATCCGCAACCTCGGCCTCGCGCTCGGTCCCGAGCCGACCCGGCTCCACATCCTCCTCACCCACCTCCACCTCGACCACATCCAGGGCCTCGTCTTCTTCGCGCCCGCCTTCAGGCCGCAGACCGAGATCGTGATCTGGGGACCGGCGTCCCCGGAGGCCTCGCTTCGGGACCGGATCGGGCGCTACATCTCGGCGCCGCTCTCGCCGGTCGAGGTCCGCGAGCTGCCCTGCGACGTGTCCTTCCGTCACTGCCCGGAGACCGAGTGGGAGATCGGCTCGGCGCGAATCCGGGCGGGATCGGTCACCCATCGCGGCCCGACGCTCGGCTATCGAATCGACGACGGCGACAGCTCGCTCGCCTACATCCCCGACCACGAGCCCGCCCTCGGCGCCGACCTCGGCAGCCTCGACGAGGACTGGATCTCCGGCTTCGCCCTGGCCGAGGACGCCTCGCTCCTGATCCACGACGGCCAGTACGCGGACGACGAGTACCCCGAGCACGTCGGCTGGGGGCATTCGGCGCTGTCCCACGCGCTGACCTTCGCCCACCGCTCCCGGGCCGAGCGCACCGTTCTCTTCCACCACGATCCGCTGCACTCCGACGACCGCCTCGACGCACACGCCGCCGACGCCCGGGCGCGCTGGGCCGAGCTCGGCGGTCGCGAGGGAGCGGTCGAGCTCGCTCTCGAGGGCGGCGAGTACCAGCTGCCGGCCCGCCGGCCCAGCCCCGCGCCGACGCCGCTCACCGCCTGAGCGCCGCTCTCGCCGCGCTACCCTGGCGGCGATGCCGATCACCTCACCCGGGATCGACCGAGCCGCCGAGCGCTCGGAGCTCATCCGCACCGCGCTCGCGATCGCGCGCAAGGCCCACGCCGGACAGACCCGCAACGCCAGCGGCGGCCGCCCCTACATCGACCACCCCGTCGCGGTGGCGGAGCGCCTCGCCGAGCTCGAACTCCGCGACGAGGTCCTCGCCGCCGCCCTCCTCCATGACGTCGTCGAGGACTCCGAGCTCGAGGTCGCCGACATCGGCGAGGAGTGCGGCGACGAGGTCGCAATGATCGTCGCCGCGATGACCGACGACGAATCGATCGACTCCTACGAAGCGCGCAAGGGCGAGCACCGCCGTCGGATCGAGGGGGCCGGGGACGAGACCAGGGCGATCTACGCCGCCGACAAGCTGACCAACGTCGAAATGCTGCGCGACGCCTACGAGCAGCAGGGCGAGGCGGTCGCCGAGGAGCTGAAGGTCTCCCTCGACGTCAAGGTCCGGGTCTGGGAGGGCGACCTGGAGATGGTCGAGCGGGCCGGCGCGGGCTCGGAGTCGCTCAGGAGCCTGACGAGCCGGCTTCGCGATCAGCTCGACTCGCTGAATCGAGATCGTGCGGCGGCGGCTTCGGATCCGAGCGCCTAGCCCGGCGCACGAGCGGGAGCACGTACCAGAACGCGACGAAGGTGAGCAGGGCGGCGACGCTGGTCACGATCGTCGCCGTGGTGCCGAAGAGCACGTCCGTGATCAGCATGATCGCCCCGGTCATCGCCAGCGCCAGAGCCCCTAGGCCGGCGATCGCGAGCTTGTTGGCGAGGAAGACGAGATCGTCCTTCTGCTGGGTGCGGAAGGTGATCCGGTGGTAGGCCGAGGGCGCGATCAGCAGCACCGCCGAGAGCGCCGTCAGCAGCAGCGTCGCGAAGTAGACCCGCTCCTGGAAGGGGGTGATTTCGGTGAAGTTCTGCTGGAACGGGACGGCGAGCAGGAACGCGAACAGGACCTGGACCCCGGGCAGCGCGACCCGCAGCTCCTGGAGCAGCTCGCCGAGGTTGCGGTCGAGGCGTTCGGCCTCGGTCTCCTCCCTCCCTGATCCCCTGTCGGCCATGCCTCCACCTTATGCCGGTTCGGAGGTTTTCAAACCCGCCGCCGCGGAAAACCGCGTGATCGGAGACGTAGGATCGCCGGATGGCAGCGATCGGGGTCATCGTCGGCAGCAGCGCCACCGGCTCGCGAGCCGAGCTCGCGGCCGCCGTCGAAGGGCTCGGCGCCTTCACGGTCCAGCGCCACGCGGGTGCCGAGGGCTACACCCTTCCGCACCGCATCGACCACGCCGCCAACGCCCGCGCGCTCCTCGAGGCCGGTTGCGAGGCGGCGATCGGGGTCTGCTCGGTCGGGTCCCTGCGCGAGGAGATCGGGATCGGGTCCCTGCTCTGCCCCGACGACTTCATCTCCCTCGTCGAGACCGTCACCACCTTCGACGACGCCCGCGCCCACCGGCCGCCGGGCTTCGACCCCGAGTGGCGCCGGCGGCTGATCGCCGCCGCGCAATCAGCCGGCGTCGGCGACGGCGGCGTCTACTGGCAGGCGAGCGGGCCCCGGTTCGAGACCCCGGCCGAGATCCGGATGATCGCCTCCCACGCCCACGTGATCGGGATGACGATGGCCTCCGAGTGCATCGTCGCCGGCGAGCTCGGCCTCCCCTACGCGGCGATCTGCGCGGTCGACAACCTGGCCAACGGGATCGGGCCGGGCCCGCTCGGAGTCGAGGAGATGGAAGCGGTCCGCGAGGCGAACGCGGGCCGGATTCAGGCGGCGCTGGAGACGATCCTGCCCGCGGTCCAGGAGGGTCCGGGGTGAGCCTGACGATCCTCGACGCCCGACTCGACGGCCGCCCGGTCGGACTGCGCTGCGACGGCGAGGGGCGGATCGCGGCGCTCGGGCCGGAGGTCGCCGCCGCGCCCGGTGACGAGACGCTCGAGGCCGGCGGCGCCCACCTGGTCGCCGGGCTGGTCAACGGCCACACCCACGCGGCGATGACGCTGTTCCGCGGCTACGGCGGCGACCTGCCGCTGATGCGCTGGCTCGAGGAGAAGATCTGGCCGATCGAGGAGAGCCTCGAGGAGGAGGACGTCTACTGGGGGACGCGGCTCGCCTGCGCCGAGATGATCAGGACCGGGACGACCCGCTTCTGGGACATGTACTGGCACCCGACCGCGACCGCGCGGGCGGTGCGCGATTCCGGCCTCAGGGCGGTCGTCGGCGGCCCCCTGTTCGATGTCGGTGGCGGTTCCACCGAAGCCAGGGAGACGGCGCTCGCCCATCTCGACCGGCTCGCCGCCGAGACGCCGGAGATCGATCGCGCGCTCGCCCCCCACGCGATCTACACGGTCAGCGAAGGCCTACTGCGCTGGAGCGCCGAGACCGCGACGGAGCAGGGCATCGCGATCCAGATCCACCTCTCCGAGACCGAGCGCGAGGTGAGCGAGTGCGTCGGCGCCCACGGGGTGCGGCCAGCCGAGTATCTGGACCGGGTCGGCCTGCTCGGCGAGCGGACCGTCCTCGCCCACGGCGTCTGGCTCGACAACGCCGAGCTCGAGCTGATCGCCGAGCGCGGCTGCACCGTCGTCACCAATCCGGTCGCGAACATGAAGCTCGCGGTCGGCGGCGTCTTTCCCTACCCCCGTGCCCGTGAAGCCGAGGTCGCGGTCGGGCTCGGCACCGACGGCGCCGGCTCCAACGACTCGCTCGACCTGCTCTCCGACCTCAAGGCCTTCGCCCTCGCCCAGCGCCACGCGGCGGGCGACGCGACGGTGATCGCCGCCGCGGAGGCGTGGGAGGTGGCCACCGGCCGTCGCGCGCCCGGGCTCGGGTCGACCGAGCTCGCGGTCGGAGCGCCGGCCGACTTCCTCCTCCTGCGCCCGAGCTCCCCCGAGCTCGGCCTCGGCGACCTCGCCTCCGACCTCGTCTACGCGGCCTCCGGCTCGGTGGTCGACACGACGGTGGTCGGCGGCCGGGTGCTGATGCGCGGGGGCGTCGTCGAGGGGGTCGAGGAGATCGTCGCGCGCGCGGCCGAGCGGGCCGCGGGACTCGGCATCGGCACCTGACCGCGATTCCCGGGTGGATGCCGCCGAAGCGCGGGTATAGGGTCGCCCTCAAGTGCCCACGCGGAAGGTCACGGACGGCGGCTCCCCAGGCTCGGACGAAGGCGCCTCGGCGGTCCGCTACGCGAACGCGACCAAGCGCTACGGGGGCTCGAGGGTCGCCGCGGTCGACGGCCTGACGCTCGACATCCCGGCGGGAGAGATCTGCGTCCTCGTCGGCCCCTCCGGCTGCGGCAAGACGACGGCGATGCGGATGGTCAACCGCACCGTCGAGATGACCGAGGGCGACATCCTGATCGGCGAGCGGTCGGTCCGCGAGCGCATCCCGTCCGAGCTGCGGCGCGAGATCGGCTACGTGATCCAGCAGATCGGCCTCTTCCCTCACCGGACGATCGCCCAGAACATAGCCACCGTTCCGCAGCTGCTGGGCTGGGACAGGGAGCGGACGCGGGCGCGGACCGAGGAGCTGATCGAGCTGATCGGCCTCGATCCCGACCTTGCGGAGCGCTACCCGGTGCAGCTCTCCGGCGGCCAGCAGCAACGGGTGGGGGTGGCGCGGGCGCTGGCGGCCGACCCGCTGGTGATGTTGATGGACGAGCCGTTCGGGGCGATCGACCCGATCAACCGCGAGCGCCTCCAGAACGAGTTCCTCCGGCTCCAGGCCGAGATCCGCAAGACCGTCCTCTTCGTCACCCACGACATCGACGAGGCGATCAAGATGGGCGACCGGATCGCGGTGATGCGCGAGGGCGGCAGGGTGGCCCAGTACGCGACGCCCGCCGAGCTGCTGATGGACCCGGCGGACGAGTTCGTCGAGGATTTCGTCGGCGCCGATCGCGCCCTGAAGCGGCTGGCGCTGATGCGGGTCGCCGACATCGACCTCTGGGAAGCGCCGCTCGCCTACGTCGGCCAGCCCTGCGCCGAGGTGCGGAGGAAGCTCGAGAGCGCCGAAGTCCCGTATCCGCTGCTGGTCGACGGCGAGCGCCGGCCGTTGGGCTGGCTCTCCGAGCGGGACCTCCGAGGGGAGACGGTCCCGGCGAGGCCCGGCACCCCGCTCGGCCCACTGCTCGAACGCGACGACGTCGTCCGCGACGCGCTCGCCGACATCCTCCAGGGCGGCGCCCAGTATGCCGCGGTGATCGACCGTGAGCGCCGGATCGCCGGCGTCCTCTCGGTCGAGATCATCTCCGAGTTCCTCGGCTCGCCGGCGGCCAAGGAGCCCGTCGATGAGTAGCGGGTCACTGCCGCTCGCGGCCGGAGAGTTGCCCGACTCCTTCTTCCAGGAACGGACCAGCGACACCCTGCCCTGCCAGGCGACCAACGAAAGCTTCTTCTGCTTCGACTGGGCGCGGGAGAACCTCGACATCTACGGGACTCCGACGGTCCAGCACCTGAAGCTCGTCCTGCTGGCGGTCCTCGTCGGCTTCGCGGTCGCCTTCTCGCTGGCGCTCTTCGCCCACCGCCGGCGCTGGCTCCAGCCGCCGTTGCTCGCCGCGACCGGGGTCCTCTACACGATCCCCAGCATCGCCTTCTTCTTCCTGCTGCTGCCGCTGACCGGGCGCGGGGTCGACACCGCGGTGATCGCATTGGCGGCGTTCAACCTCCAGATCATCTACCGCAACACCATCGTCGGGCTCGCCAACGTGCCCGCCTCGGTCACCGACGCCGCCCGCGGCATGGGTCAGACCAGCCGCCAGACGCTGTGGCGGGTCGAGATCCCCCTCGCCCTGCCCGAGATCATCGCCGGGCTGCGGATCGCCACCGTCAGCACCGTCGCGATCGCGAGCCTGGCGACGCTGGCCGGCGGCGGCGGGCTGGGCAGGCCGATCTTCCAGTACGGGATCGACTTCAAGACCAACATCCTCCTCGCGGGCGGGATCATGGTCGCGATCGCGATCGTCTTCGACATGCTCCTGCTGGTGGCGCAGCGGGCGATGACCCCGTGGCTGCGGGCGGCGCGGGCATGATCGCCTCGCTCCCCCAGCTGCCGCTCGCCTCGATCCAGGGGGCGGTCGAATTCATCTTCGAGCCCCAGCCCTCGAACGTGACCGGGGGCGCCCTGGTCGGCGGCCTCGACCAGACCGTCGAACTGGCCTTGACCCAGCTCGAAGTCACCGCCCTCGCCCTCCTCCTCTCGCTCGTCGTCGCCCTGCCGCTGGGCCTCTACTTCGGTCACCGGGGGACGGGGGAGCTGCTCGCGGTCGGGCTCGGCAACGCAGGCCGGGCGATCCCCGAGCTCGCCCTGATCGCCTTCATGGCCGCCTGGATCGGGGTCGGCGTCGGCAACCTGACGATCGCCCTCGCGGTCCTCGGGGTGCCCCCGATCCTGACCAACACCTTCGTCGGGATCCGCCAGGTCGAGCGGGCGCCGGTCGAAGCCGCCCGCGGGATGGGGATGACCGAGCTCGCCGTTCTGCTCAGGGTCGAGCTGCCGCTGGCGGTCCCGACGATCATGTCCGGCGTCCGCCTCGCCGCGATAGCGATCATCGGGACGGCTACGATCGCGCCCTTGGCGGGCGTGCTGACCCTCGGCGACTACATCATCAACCGCAACGTCTACGGCGACGACGGGGTCCTCGCCGGCGCGATCGTCGTCGCCCTGATGGCCCTCGCGCTCGAGTTCGTTCTCGCGCTCGTGCAGCGCCGACTCACTTCCAAGGGGCTGAAGCTGAGCCCCGCCTGAGATGTCCCGTACGAAACACAAGAGAGGGGAATCACCAGAATGAGGACCAAGACCACCCGGTTGTTCGCGGCGGCCGCCCTGGCGCTCGCGATCGTCCTGAGCCTCGGCATAGCCGCCTGTGGTGACAGCGACGACAGCACGACCGACGCAACCAGCGCAGAAGGCGGCGGGGGCGGCGCGATCGTCAAAAACCCGGACAACGCCAAAGTCAAGCTGACGATCGGGTCGAAGAACTTCCCGGAACAGGAAATCCTCGGCGAGATCTACGCCCAGGCGCTCGCCGCGGCCGGCTACACGACGAAGACCGACCTCAACCTCGGCTCCGAAACGGTGGCCCTCAAAACCCTGAAGGCGGGTCAGATCTCGGGCTACCCCGAGTACGCCAGCACGGCGCTGACCTCGTTCTTCGGCAAGGAACCGGAGGAAGTGCCCGCCGACGCCGAGGAGGCCTACGAAAAAGCGAAAGCCGAATTCGAAAAGGAAGGTCTGACGGCGTTCCCCCCGACCCCGTTCGCCAGCGCCAACGCGGTCGGCACGCTGAAGAAAACAGCCGACGAGCTGGGCCTGGAGACGATCTCGGACCTCGAAGGCCAGTCGGAACAGCTGAGCCTGTTCGGATCGCCCGAGTGCCGCCAGCGGATCGACTGCCTGGCCGGCCTCGAAAAACTCTACGGGCTGAAGTTCAAGTCGTTCACGCCCGTCGACATCGGCCTCCGCTACACCGTCCTCGAAAAGGGCCAGGCCGACCTCTCGATCCTGTTCACCACCGACCCGCAGCTCGCGGCGGAGGCGGACAAGTTCGTGATCCTCGAAGACGACAAGGAAGTCTTCCCGGCCGGCAACATCCTCTTCGTGACGACCGCCGAGGTCGCCAAGGAAGCCGGATCCGACTATGAAGACACGATCGTTCAGGTCCAGGAAGGGCTGACGCTGAAAGTGATGCAGGAGCTCGACGCACGGGTCGAACTCGAAAAAGAATCGGCGAAAGACGTCGCCGCCGCGTACCTGAAAGAAGCCGGCTACACCGGCTAGGCGTCAGGGAGTCAGGGGAGGGGCCGGTCGGACAAATGCCTCGAGTGTCCGTCCAGCCCCTCCCCCAGCTCCGATCAGGCGAACTCCGCTGAGGCGGGAGCCCGTTCGCGGATTCGGGAGTAGCTGACCTGGGCCGCCCAGGCCGCCGAGATCCCGGCGACGGCGGAGAGCAGGAGCGCGAAGCGCGGGTCATACGCCTCGGAGATCCAGCCGACCAGCGGCCCGCCGATCGGGTTGGAGCCGAGGAAGACGACCGAGTAGAGGGCCATCACCCGGCCCCGCATCTCGGGCTCGACCGCGAGCTGGAGCGACGAGTTGATCGCGGCGGCGAAGGTCACCGCGGCGGCGCCCATCGCCGCCAGAACCGGCAGAGCCAGCGCCAGGCTCGGCGCCCCGGCGGCGAACAGGGCGCAGGCTCCGAAGGCGAGCGAGGCGCCGGCGATCACCCGCGGGCCGGTGCGGTTGCGCGATCCGGTGACGAGGGCGCCGATCACCGACCCGACTCCCATCGCGCAGACCATCGCCGCATAGGCCGACGCCGAGCCGCCGAAGTCGAACCGGGCGAGGAGCGGCAGCACGACCTGGAAGTTGAGCCCGAAGGTCCCGACCAGCGCCATCAGCGCCAGCGGAATCGCCAGCTCCGGAGTCCTCCTCACGTAGTGGAGGGCGGCGCGGATCGCCTTCGGCGCGCGCTCGGCGACCGGCTCGCGGTGCAGCCTTCGCGGGTCCATCCCCCAGAGGGCGAAGACCATGACGCCGAAGCTGGCGGCGTTGATGGCGAAGCAGGGCTCGACCCCGACCAGGGCGATCAGGATCCCGGCGATCGCGGGGCCGACGATCCGCGCCGAGTGGACGATGACGCTGTTGAGGCTGACCGCGTTGACGACCCGATCGGGGCCGACCATCTCCATCACGAAGCTCTGCCGGGTCGGGTTGTCAACGGCGTTGACGGCGCCGCGGACGAAGACCAGCGCGAAGACCATCCACGGCGTGACCGCGCCGGCGACGCAGACGGTGAACAGCAGCAGCGAGGGGACCGCCATCGCGACCTGGGTGCCGACCAGCAGCCTCCGCTTCGAGAATCGGTCGGCGAGCAGGCCGCCCCAGGCTCCGAACAGCAGCATCGGCAGGAACTGGAGCGCCGTCGTCATCCCGACCGCGACCCCGGACCCGGTCAGGCTGAGGATCAGCCAGACCTCGGCGACGGTCTGCATCCAGTTCCCGGACAGCGAGACCACCTGCCCCGCGAAGTAGCGACGGTAGTTGGGGACGGAGAGGGAGTCGAAGCTGCGACGTACCGCGGCGCTCAACGCTCGTCCTCGAGCAGCGCCTCGAGAATCTCGGCGGCGCGCTCCAAAGTCTCCACGTCCTCCCCGGGCAGCTCGCGCATGCGGCGCGCCAGGAAGGCGTTCTTGCGGCTCCGCAGGCGGCGCAGCCGATCGCGACCGGCGGCGTTGACGGCGACCAGCGAGCTGCGGCCGTCGCCGGGGTCGCGGGTTCGATCGACGAGCCCCTCCCGTTCGAGGCAGCCGAGCGTGCGGGTGACGGTCGGGCGCTTGACCCGCTCGATCCGGGCGAGCTCGCTGGGGGTCAGCGGGCCGTGGCGATCGATCGAGGCCAGGGCGGAGACCGACGTCGGGGTCAGGCGCGCGGTCTCGGCTGCGGCCTCCTGCCGCAACCGCCGGGCGGTCCGCACGATTCCCATCCTCAGGCGCGCGGCCGAGTCGGTGAGCGTGGTGTCCTTTGCTTTCTCTGTCGGGATCGACATACGGTCGCTTTCGAAATTGATTAGCGTTGGTAATTAGTCTAGCAAACTACTTTTGCGGGCATTGCAGCGCGCGCGTACGCCCGCGGCCGGCCGGACCGCCGGCCGCGGGTCGTCCTCGCCCTCGGCGCCGGGGCGCTGAGGGCGGCGGCGCCGCGGCGCGGCGCCTTCCAGCTTTCCTGAGCCGGCCCGCCCGGGCCGCCGGGGCTAGTAGCGGTAGTGGTCGGACTTGTAGGGGCCCTCGGCCGGGATGCCGAGGTAGGCCGCCTGCTCGTCGGAGAGCTCGGTCAGCTTGACCCCGAGCGCCTCGAGGTGCAGCCGGGCCACCTTCTCGTCGAGGTGCTTGGGCAGGACCGTCACCGTTTTCGCGTCGAGCTCCTCGGGGCGACCGAAGAGCTCGATCTGGGCGATCACCTGGTTGGTGAACGAGTTCGACATCACGAAGCTCGGGTGGCCGGTGGCGTTGCCGAGGTTCAGAAGCCGGCCCTCGGAGAGCATCACGATCGAGTGCCCGTCGGGGAACTTCCACTCGTCGACCTGGGGCTTGATGTTGACCCGCTCGGCGTCGCTCTCTTCGAGCGCGGCGATTTCGATCTCGTTGTCGAAGTGGCCGATGTTGCCGACGATCGCGTTGTGCTTCATCCGCGACATGTGCTCGAGGGTGATGATGTCCTTGTTGCCGGTCGCGGTGACGAAGATGTCGGCGGTCGCGACGACTTCGTCGAGGGTGCGGACCTCGTATCCCTCCATCGCCGCCTGAAGGGCGCAGATCGGGTCGATCTCGGTGACGATCACGCGGGCGCCCTGGCCGCGGAGGCTGGACGCGCAACCCTTGCCGACGTCGCCGTAGCCGCAGATCACCGCGACCTTGCCTCCGATCATCACGTCGGTGGCGCGGTTGATTCCGTCGACCAGCGAGTGGCGGCACCCGTAGAGGTTGTCGAACTTCGACTTCGTGACCGAGTCGTTGACGTTGATCGCCGGGAACAGCAGGTCCCCGGTCTCGGCCAGCTGGTAGAGCCGGTGAACGCCGGTCGTCGTCTCCTCGGTGACGCCCTTGATCCCGGCCGCGACCTTGGTCCAGCGCTGCGGGTCCTCGCCCAGTCCGCGCTGCAAAGTCTCGAGCACGATCCGAAACTCCTCGGAGTCGGCGGTGGCCGGGTCGGGAACCGCGCCGGCCTTCTCGAACTCGACCCCTTTGTGGACGAGCAGGGTGGCGTCGCCTCCGTCGTCGAGGATCATGTTCGGCCCCTCGCCGTCGGGCCAGAGCAGCGCCTGCTCGGTGCACCACCAGTACTCCTCCAGGGTCTCGCCTTTCCAGGCGTAGACCGGGATTCCGGCGGCCGCGATCGCCGCCGCGGCGTGGTCCTGGGTGGAGAAGATGTTGCAGCTCGCCCAGCGCACCTCGGCGCCGAGGGCGATCAGGGTCTCGATCAGCACCGCGGTCTGGACCGTCATGTGCAGCGAGCCGGTGATGCGGGCGCCCTTGAGCGGCTGTTTCTCGCCGTACTCCTCACGGGTCTGCATCAGGCCCGGCATCTCGACCTCGGCGAGCGCGATCTCCTTGCGCCCGAAGTCGGCGAGGCCGATGTCGGCGACCTTGTGATCCTGCGTGGCGGTGCTGAGGGTCATGTGGTGGGAGTCTCCTAGGCGTTGGTTTCAGGGGCATGGTACGCAACCGCCCCGGGCGGGTGGAAGGCCCCGGTCTCGCGCAGGGAGCGGCGCGCGGCGCGTCGAATTAGTCGCGGTGAGTCGAGAGAGCCCCGAGCGACCGCTCCGCTACCCGCCGGGGATGGACGCCCGCAGCGCCCGCGTCGCGGCGGCCCTCAACACGCCGGGGGCGTGGAGGGGCCGGTGGAAACCTCGATCGTGGTCTGCTAGTTCAGTATTCGGGCCCGGTGCTGTTGATGAGCACCAGTTTCGCTGTAAAAACGAGTCAGTCGTCGGATTGCTCTTCGGCGATCTTGGCCTCGAGCTCGCTCATCACGTCCGGGTCTCGGAGGGTGGTGACGTCGCCCAGGGCGCGGCCCTCGGCGATGTCGCGGAGCAGGCGGCGCATGATCTTGCCGGAGCGCGTCTTCGGCAGTTCGTCGGCCCAGATGATCCGCTTGGGCCTGGCGAATTTGCCGATCCGCTCGGCGACCTCGTTGCGGATCTCGGCGACCAGCTCGTCGCTGGGCTCGGTGTCGCCCTGGAGGGTGACGAAGGCGCAGATCGCCTGACCGGTGTCCTCGTCGGACTGGCCGATCACGGCGGCCTCGGCCACCTTCTCGTGGGCGACGATCGCCGACTCGACCTCCGCCGTCGAGAGCCGGTGGCCGGAGACGTTGACGACGTCGTCGATCCGGCCGATCACCCAGAAGTAGTCGTCCTCGTCGCGGCGGGCTGCATCGCCGACGAGGTAGGTCTCCCTGCCGAACTTCTCGAAATAAGTCTCGACGAAGCGGTCGTCCTCTTTGTAGAGGGTGCGCAGCATCGACGGCCAGGGCCGCTTCAGGATCAGCAGGCCCTGTCCTCCCTCGACCGGCGCGCCCTCCTTCTCGGTGACGACCTCGGCCTCGACCCCCGGGAACGCCCTTGTCGCCGAGCCCGGCTTGGTCGCGGTGATCCCGGGCAGCGGGGTGATCATGATCGCGCCGGTCTCGGTCTGCCACCAGGTGTCGACGATCGGACAGCGTTCGCCGCCGATCACCTTGTGGTACCAGAGCCAGGCCTTCGGGTTGATCGGCTCGCCGACCGAGCCGAGCAGCCGCAGCGAGCTGAGGTCGTGCTCGGCGGGGATCTCCGCGCCCCACTTCATGAAGGTGCGGATGGCGGTCGGCGCCGCGTAGAGGATCGTCGCCTTGTAGCGGGCGACGTTCTCCCACCAGACGCCCTTGCTCGGATAGTCGGGCGCCCCCTCCCACATGACGCTGGTGAGCCCGTTGGCGAGGGGCCCGTAGACGATGTAGGAGTGGCCGGTGACCCAGCCGACGTCCGCTGCGCACCAGTAGACGTCGGTCTCGGGCTTGACGTCGAAGACGTAGCGCTGGGTCGCGGTGACACCGGTCATGTAGCCGCCGGTGGTGTGCAGGATCCCCTTCGGCTTCGCGGTCGAGCCCGACGTGTAGAGGATGAACAGCGGGTGCTCGGCGTCGAGCGGCTCGGGCGGGCACTCGGGGTCGGCGGCGTCCAGGAGCTCGTCGTAGAAGCGGTCCCGGCCCTCTGTCATCGGCACCTCGATCCCGGCGTGCCGGACGACGATGATCGTCTCCAGCGACCCGACCTCGCCCAGGTGCTCGTCGACCTGCTCCTTGATCGGCGCGGTCCTGCCCTTGCGACGGGCGCCGTCGACGGTGATCAGCGCCTTCGCCTCGGAGACCTCCATCCGCTCGCGGACCGACTCCGCCGAGAAGCCGCCGAAGACGACGTTGTGCGGGGCGCCGATCCGCGCGCAGGCCATCATCGCGACGACGACCTCGGGAATCATCGGCAGGTAGATGCCGACCACGTCGCCCTTCTCGATCCCGCAGTCGCGCAGGGCGTTGGCGAAGCGCTGGGTGTCGCCCAGCAGGTCGGCGTAGCTGACGGCGCGCTCCTCGCCCTCCTCCCCACGCCAGTGGAACGCGACGCGGTCGCCGTTGCCCGCTTCGACATGCCGGTCGAGGCAGTTGGCGGAGGCGTTCAGCCTGCCGTCGGCGAACCACCTGTAGAAGGGCGGGTTGGAGTCATCGAGGATCTCGGTCGGCTCCTCGACCCAGTCGAGGAGCTCCCTGGCCTGGCCGGCCCACCACGCCTCCGGGTCCGCCGCCGCTTCGTCGTAGATCGCCGGATCGGAGAGCGTCGCCGCGGCGCGGAACTCGGCGGGGGGCTCGAACCTCTCGATCTTCAGCAACTCGTTCAGATCGTCTTCGAGACTCATGTCGTGACCCCTACCCGGGCAGGTCCGGACCTAGTACCAGGCGGCTCGGGGACCGGACCTGACACGCGGCGGCTCAGTAACCCGGCGGATGCCGCGCGATGAAGCCTTCGGTCGAGCTGACCGGCGCCGGGTGCCAGCGCGGGCCGGGTCCGCCGACGGTGTCGAAGGCGAGACCGGCGATCACCATCCAGGCGTGGCCGGCATTGCCGTAGACCGTGATCCACTGGCCGGCGCCAGCTTCACCCCAGGTCGTGAGCCCGGTCGAGTCGAGCGGGCTGTCGAGGAAGCCGCCGCCGTGGAGCGCGTAGCTGACCGCGCCCGAGCAGTCGTACCCCGAGGATTCGAAGGAGCCGTGGCCGCCGCCCCAGACGTACGGGGTGGTGGCGATCGCGTTGGCCGCTTCGATCGCGGCCTGGACGGCGGGCGGCGCGTCGGCAGGGACGCTGGCCTGGCTTTCGGAGATGAAGTTCGCGCTCTGGCCGGGGGTCAGCGGAGCCGGCGCCGTCGCCGGGACGCTGGCGCCCGAGCTGGCCAGCTGTTCGGAGATCGAGGAGAGGTTGTTGCTGAGCGCCTGCGACTGCGATTCGAGCGCTTCCATGTCGGCGCGGCGCGAGGCCTGCGCTTCCTTCAGCTCGCCGAAGCGCGCCTCGGCCTCGTCGCGGGCGGCGGACGCTTCGCGCTCCTTGACGGCGATCGAGTCGCGGGCATCCTTGATCTGCGCTCGCACGGCGGTCATCCGCTCGACCGCGGCGCGGGCTTCGTCGCGCAGGTCCTTGACCCGGGTCGCGACGGAGTCGTCGTATTCCTGGAGCTGAGCGAGGTAGTCGGCGCGGGCGTTCAGTTCCGACCACGAGGAGGACTCGAGGACGACGCTGAGGACGTCGGGGCTGCCCGACTCGTACATCGCGACGAGCCGATCGCCGAGAACGTCGAGGGCGCGGCGGAGGCGGGCGCGGACGATCGCGAGGCGCTTCTTGTCCCGGGCCAGCTGCGCGGAGGCGGCATCGAGCTCGGCCTGCTTGGCCGCGAGCTCCTCTTCGGCGGCGGCCTGCTCCTGGCGCAAGGCCGAGACTTCGCCGATCATCGAGTCGATCGCCCGATTCTGTTCGGCGATCGTCGCGCTGAGGTCGCTTTCGCTCTCGCGGACGTCCTGAAGCTTGCCCTGGGCGTCGTCGTATTTCTCCTGGAGGGTCTCGGCGGGCGCCTTCGCGCCCGCGAGCGCGAGCCCGCAGGCGATCACGAGCCCGAGCAGCGCCGCGGGCAGCAACAGCCGCCTGGATGAGCCCATCGGGGAGGAGGACATCGAGCGGGGCAGGCTACTGAAACGCCCTAAAGACTGTTAGGGGTTGCTAATAACCTGCAACTTTGGTTGCAGAAATCGCCCCCATGCAGGAGAAAAGGCCACCGCGGCGACGTCCCCGCGGTGGCCTTTTCGAGTCGAATCGCAGCCCGTTCTAGGCGAGCAGCTTCGCCTTCTGCTGCTCGAACTCCTCGGCCGTGATCGCGCCCTTGTCTTTCAGGTCGCTGAGCTTGTGGAGCTCATCCGCCGGCGAGGTGTGCGCCTGCTCCTGGATGTAGGCGTCCATGTGCTTCTTCGCGTCCGCCTGAGCCCTGAGGGCCCGGTCGCGCATGCCGCTGCCGCGGGCGATCAGGTAGATCAGAGCCGTGATGAACGGGATGAAGACGAGGAACAGGACCCAGGCCGCCTTGCTCCATCCGGAGAGCTCGTGATCGCGGAAGAGGTCGCTGAGGATCGTGATCAGGATCCAGATCCAGATGACGAAGAAGAAGACCTCGAACGCAACCAGCAGGGCTTCTCCAAAATCGATATCGGCGAAGAACAAAGGTGGATCCTTTCGATGGGTGGCTGGGTGGACGTTTGAAAAAAACGTCCTGCCCAAACCTATCCGAGCATGCGGCGACCCGGGTCAGCCGACGGTGATCTTGCCGCGCATGTCCGGGTGGATCGTGCAGCGGTAGCGGTAGGTGCCCCTGGCGGTGAATTTGACCGCCACCGCCTTGCCGGGCCTGATCTTCCCGGTCGCGAAGCTGCCCGCCAGGGTCGCGTTGTGCGGGACCCCGGAGGTGTTGGCGAAGATCACCCTGGTGCCCTTGGAGACGCTCAGCGACCCCGGCTTGAATTGGAAGTTCTGCATCCGGACGGTCGCCGACTTGCTGGCGGTGGCGCCGGCCGCATCGGCCCGCTCCCCGATCAGCAGCGCGGCGAGGAGGGCCGCTCCGCAGAGCGCGATCGCGGCGCCGAGCGCCAGTCTCGCCTTGATCCTCGGTTCCCGATTAGCCGCTTGCATGGAGCCTCCCGTTTCGCCGCTTGCAGTCCTCCCGAACTACGAAGGCCGCCTGGGAAAGGTTCAAAACCGCCCGCAGAACAGGACCGCGGCGACCGAGGTCGCGAGGTTGAGGCTGGAGACGCCCTCGCGCATCGGAATGCCGATCCGGGCGTCGGCACGGGCCAGGAGCTCCTCGCTGAGACCGTGGCGCTCGGTCCCGAAGGCGAGCACCGCCCGCGGCGGCAGTTCCGAGGCCCCGAGCGGCTCGCCCTCGGGGTCGAGGGCGAGCAGTGGGCGATCGGACTCGGGCAGCGACCCGACCGCGGCGACCGGCAGCGCGAAGTGGAGCCCGGCGGCGCCGCGCAGAGCGTCGGGATGCCAGGGGTCGTTGCCGCCGGTGGTGAGGACCGCGGCCGCGTCGGCGGCGGCGGCGACCCGGACGCAGGCGCCCATGTTCCCCATCGTCCGCGGCTCCTCGAGGAGGACCACCGGCGCCTCGCGCCCGTCGGCCAACGCAGCCCCGACGTCGACGAGGGGTCGGCCGGCGATCGCGACGACTCCGGTCCGCGGCGCCTGCGGCACCAGCCGTGCGATCAGATCCGCCTCGACCCGGGTGACCCGCGAGCGGAACTCGCCGGTCAGGTCGGGCGCCAGCGCCAGCGCCAGATCCTCGAGCTCGTCGGGATCGGTGGCAACCGCCTCGCGCAGGTGCTCGGCGCCGAAGCGCAGCGCGTGCTTGAGGGCGTGGAAGCCCTCGAGGACCGCGAGGTCGGGATCGCGCCGCGCGGCGCGGTAGTCGCGGACCAGGGCTTCGTCGCTGCTCACCGGGCAAGCATGATCGATCCCGTTCGCCCAGGATTTCCCGCAGCCGGGCCCGGGTAGGCTGATCCTCGATGGCCCGCTACCTGCACACCTGCTACCGAATCGGCGACATCGACCGCTCGGTCGACTTCTACGGGAAGCTCGGCTTCGAAGAGTCGCGACGGATGCCGATCGGCGACGAGGCGATCAACGTCTTCATGAACCTGCCGGGCGAAGACCCGGTGCTCGAGCTCACCTACAACCACGGGGTCAGCGAGTACGAGCACGGAACCGGCTACAACCACATCGCGGTCGGGGTCGACGACCTCGATGGCACCCTCGAGCAGCTCGCCTCCGAGGGGATCGAGCCGGAGAAGCCCCCCTATCGACCCGGTGGCCGCACCGAGGGCCACCGGATCTGCTTCGTCCGCGACCCGGACGGCTATCGGATCGAGCTGATCGGCGACTAGGGGCTCAGGCGCGTCCGCGAGCGCGGACGACCCGGAAGCCGCGGGTCGCCGGTGACCTGTCGGCGACCCCGTTGAGCACGGCGCGGACGCTGAACCTGTAGGCGCCGGGCTTGAGCCTGTAGACCTGCGGCGACCTGCACGGCCTGAATTTCGGCTTCGCCGCCTTTTTCTTGCCCTTCTTCTTCTTCACCAGCGCGCACTCGAACTTGGCGCCGGCGTCGGGCGAGCTGAAGGAGAACCTGACCTTGGCTTTCCTCGTCTTGGCCTTGAACTTCCTCGGCCCCTTCTTCAGCTTCGTCTCCGGGACGGTGCCGGCTCCGGTTTCGGTGCCGGGGCCTTTCGTCGGCGGTTCGACGCCGCTGATGCGGGCGACTTTGAATTCTTCTTCTATCGGTTCCAACAGCGTCAGCCACATCGTGTTGTTCGGCCCCGAGCCGATCTGTCGCACGAAGTATTTTTCGTCCAGGCCTCCGATAAAGGTGCTCTCGCCACCGGGTGTCAGCCGCTGCGCCCCTCCTTTTCGGGCGGCCCAGAACGCCGTGTCCGAACCGAGCGCGACGCCGAATGGATCGACGCCAGGAACGTCGGCCGTGGCCGAGATCGCGGGCGGGGTGATGACGCCGACCTGGGTCGGCATGTTCGACTGCTGAGAAAAGCCGATCTGGCCCTGTGCATTTCCGGCGACACCCTGCGACTGGCCGCCGATGGGATAGTCCTTCTGGTCTCCTGTCGGAGTCACGGTGACGACCCTGTTACCGGCCGTATCGGCGATTGCAAGCAGGCCGCCGGCAACGTCGATGTCTTTGGGGGTCAGGCCTTCGACTTTGAATTTCTGGAAGCCGGCGGGGTTGGCAGGACTGAAGTGGATCAACACGTTTTCGCTGGCGACCCACAGTTCGGCATTGGGTCCGGCGACTATCGAGGCCGCCGCTTTGATGTCCGCGATCGGCGTTTCGCCACTGCTTTTTGTTGGGTCGGCCGGCGAGAACGACGTAACTGCGCCATTCAACGTCAGCCAGATCCGCCCATCAGGACCGGAGGCAATGCCCGTCGGGGCGGCGACCCCTTCGACTTCGAACTTGTCGACTTTGCCATCCGGAGCAATCCTCGCGACGTCGTTACCACCGTCTTCCAAGGGCATCCACATGTTGTGATCGGGACCCTCGACGATCTTCGCGTTGTCGCTGAACCGTCCCACGTCGAAGCTGCCGTCGAACTGAGGTGCCGCGATTGCCTGCGCGCCGAGGGACAGCGACGCGAGGGCGGTCGCGAAAGACAGCATGGTCTTGCGGCCGAGCATCGAGCCCAGTTTACGCAAGCTTCTCCCACCGGGAAAGGCCGCTTTAGCCAAATGTCGTCAACGGAACCGCAGCTACGGAGCGGCGATGCCGCCTTCGACGCCGCCGCCGGATGAGCCGCTGGGCGCGGGCGCGGGCGTCGGTTCCGGACTCGGCGCCGGTTCGGCGTTCGGCTCGGAGCCGGCGTCCGACCCGTCGGAGGTTCCGTCCGTCGCCTTGTCGTTTTGGTCTTCCGATTCTTCGAACACTTCTTCTTCTTCTTCGCCGAAGCTGGAGGACTCTTCCGAGGAGGAGCGGGTGTGGTCGGAGTCGAGGCCTTCGAGCTCCGGGAGGCTGGAGGGCTGTTCGAATTCGGGGCAGTTGCCGTTGGCGGCCGCCGACATGAACGAGGCCCAGATCGGACCGGCGGTCGGGCCGCCGTAGCCGGTCGGGGCCCGCGACTGCGGGTGGCCGACCCAGACCGCGGTCGAGAACAAAGGCGTGTAGCCGGCGAACCAGGCGTCGGAGGTGTCCTCCGAGGTCCCGGTCTTGCCGGCCGCGGCGCTGCAACCCATGTAGGTGTAGCCGGCGCCCGTCCCTTCGGTGATCACGCCTTCGAGGATCCGGGTCACTTCGTAGGCCTGGCCCTCGGTCAGGACCCGCTCGCCCTTGTCGGCGTCGGCTTCGTCGACGTCGCCGTTGGGGAATTCGACCCGGCTGATCGCGGTCGGCGGATGATGGACGCCGCCGCTGGCCAGCGTCGCGTAGGCATCGGCCATTTCGAGCGGGGTGACCCCGTAGGAGAGGCCACCGATCCCCTCCGCCGGAACCGACTCGAGGTCGGTTTCGATCCCCATCTCGTGCGCCATCCTGGTCACGTTCTCGGGTTCGAGGTCGAGGTCGAGCTGGGCGAAGATCACGTTGACCGAGTGGACCGTGGCCTGGTCGAGCGACATCACGCCGCCGCCGGGCTCGGAGTTGTTGACCACCCAGTCGGGGCCGCCGCCGGGCACCTCCAGCGTCATCGGCGAGGTGCCGTCGTAGTAGGTCGAGTCGGGATCGATCCCCTGCTTGATCGCCTCCGCGAGGACGAAGGTCTTGAACGACGATCCGGGCTGACGGTGCGCCTGCCAGGCGTAGTTGAACTGGTTTTCGGTCGCGTAGCCTTCGGTCGACGCGAGGGCGACGATCTCTCCGTTGTCGGGATCGACCGAGGCGAGTCCGGCCGCGGGGCCGCCTTCCGGGTAACAGACCGAGCACGATTCGACCGCTTCCTGGGCCCGTTCCTGGAGCTCGGGGTCGATCGTCGTGTAGGCCTTGAGGCCGCCGTTTCGAACCGTGTTGATCCCGTATTTCTCGATCAGCTCCTGCTGGACCAGGTCGAAGAGGAAGGGGTCGCGGATGACCTTGTACTTGTGACCGGGATTGAGGCCGAGCCCGCTGGCTCGGGCCTCGTCAAGTTCGGAGGCGTCGATGTAGTCCTCCTCCTCCATCGCCTCGAGAACCTCGTTGCGGCGTCCGATCGCCGCTTTGGGGTCGAGGAACGGGTTGTATTCGGACGGCGCCTGGGGCAGGCCGGCGATCAGCGCCGCCTCCGTGAGCGACAGGTCCATGGCCGGCTTCGCGAAGTAGGTCTGGGCGGCGGCCTCGGCACCGACCGCGGTCTGGCCTTCGACCGTCCCGTAGGGGGCGGTGTTGAGGTATTCCTTGAGGATCCACTCCTTGGTGTGCTCGTCCTCCATTTCGCCGGCGAGACGGGCTTCGCGGATCTTGCGCTCGATCGTCTGTTCCGGGTGCCTGATGTAGAGGTTTCGGACCAGCTGCTGGGTGATCGTCGACGCTCCCTCGACGGTGTCCCCGGCCTCGAGGTTCTTCCAGGCTGCGCGCACGATCGCCTCGGGGTCGATCGCGCCATGCTCGAAGAAGCCGCGGTCCTCGATCGCCACCGTCGCGTCCTTGAGGTCCTGGGGCAGGAGGTCGTCGGTCACCGGCTCGCGGACGTTGGTCGAGCGGATGTACCCGATCCTGGTTCCGTCGGCTGCGTAGATCGCCGAGGAACGGCCCTTCTTGACCAGCTGCATGCTGGCCAGCGGGGGAGTCGAGTTGTAGACGTCGACCGCCCAGGTCGCGGCGGCGGCGCCGGCCACCGCGAGCGCGGCGACGAGCACCCCGAGGGGCACCAGGATCTTCTTCCACTTGGAGGAGTGCGAGCGACGTCGTCGCCGGCGCGTTCGGCGGGCCATTCCTGCAAATTGTATTGAGAGCGGGTTTTGGGTCCGACCGCATCGCCGCGCGCGCAACTTCGCATGCGGGCGGGTAGGGGGAGGCCATGCTTCGGGACCCGCCCACGCCTAGAATCGCGCCGGTGACCAGGGAACCGGTGCGGGAGCGATTGGCGGGGCGGACGATCCTGCTCACCGGTGCGTCGGGCTTCCTCGGCAAGGCGGTCCTCTCGACCCTGATGCGGACCGCGCCGGAGATCCGCGAGGTGCGCCTGCTGTTGCGCGCGGGCTCCGACGAGGATGCCCACCGGCGCCTCGTCGAGGAGGTGCTGGCCGCCGATGCCTTCGCCGGGGTGGGTGGCGGCCGAGACCACCTCGACCCCGCTCGGCTGCGGGCCCTGCCGGGGGACCTCGGGGGCCACGCGGTCGCCGCGCCGAGCCGCTCCGACTGGGCCGGCGTCGACGTCGTCGTCCACTGCGCGGCGACGGTCTCCTTCGAGGAGCCGCTGGACGACGCGATCGCGCTCAACTCGCACGGACCCGCCCGCCTGCTCGAGCACCTGCTCGAGGCCGGGTCCCGCCCTCACTTCGTCCACGTCTCCACCGCCTACGTCGCCGATCGCCGCAGCGGCCTGGTGCTCGAGGACGGCGTCACCCACCAAGCCGTGGCCGGCCTCGACACCGACCGGCTCGAGGCCGAGGCCGGCGAGCGCCGCGAGCAGGTCGAGCGCGAGTCCGGCGATGACGCGCTGCTGTCCGGCTTCGCCCGCGAAGCCCGCCGCGATGCCTCCCTGCGCCCCGGGCTCGACGCCGAGGAGCGGGCCGAGGAGCTGCGCCGACGCTGGGTCTCGACGAGGCTCTCCCGCGAAGGCAGGCGCAGGGCACAGGAGCTCGGCTGGCCCGACACCTACGCGCTCAGCAAGGCTCTCGGCGAAAAGGTCCTGACCGAACGGGCCGCCGGCAGGGCGAAGGTGACGATCGTGCGACCGACGATCATCGAGTCGGCCCTGCGGACCCCGCGCCCGGGCTGGCTCGAGGGGATCAAGGTCGCCGACCCCCTGATCCTCGCCTACGCCGCCCGCGGCCTCACCCATCTGCCCGGCGACGCCGCCAACCGGATCGACATCGTCCCCGTCGACCAGGTCGCGAACGCCTGCGTCGCCGCCGCCGCCCACCCGCCGGAGGGCGACCTGCGGTCGATCGCGGTCGCCAGCAGCTCCCGCAACCCGCTCGCGATCGGGGAACTGGCGGAACAGATCCGGACCTACTTCCTCGCCCATCCGCTCCCCGGGCGCAACGGCCGGCCGGTGAAGATCGGGCACCTCAAGTTCGTCGAGCGCCGGGCCGCGCTGGCGCCCACGGTGCGCCGTGAAAAGCTCGCCGCCGCCCTCGCGACGGCGGCGATCCGCTCGCCGATCCGCATCCCCCAGGAGCGGATGCTGCGCGGCAACCGGACCCTGGCGGAGCGGGTGACCCGGATGGTCAAGATCTACGGCGCCTACACCGAACTCGATTGCCTCTTCGACGACGCCAACGCCCGCCGCCTCGGCGAGTCCCTGCACGAGGACGACCGTGCCCTGCTCTCGTTCGACACCGCGGCGATCGACTGGGACGACTACCTCCAGACGGTCCACCTGCCCGAGGTCCGTCGGCTGGCAACCGCCTGATGCGGCGATCTTGGCGGCTCATGGACGACGCAATCGCCGCGCTGGATTGAGCGCGTGAGCAGGACGGCGGTCGTCACCGGGGCATCGAGCGGGATCGGCGCCGCGACGGCTCGGGCGCTGGCCGCCGACGGGATGCGGGTCCTGCTCGCCGCCCGCCGGCTCGACCGGCTCGAGGCGCTGGCCGCGGAGATCGGCGCCGGGGCCGAGGCGGTCGAGCTCGACGTCACCGACGCCGACTCGGTCGCCGCCCTCGCCGAGCGTTGCGGGTCCTGCGACCTGCTGGTCAACAACGCCGGCGGCGCCCTCGGGCTCGATCCACTGCACGAGGCCGACGAAGAGCAGTGGCGCTGGATGTACGAGGCCAACGTGCTGGGAACGATGCGGATGACCCGCGCCCTCCTCCCCGCCCTGATCGCCTCCGGCGACGGCCACGTGGTCACGATCACCAGCATCGCCGCCTTCGAGGCCTACCGCGGCGGGGCCGGCTACATCGCCGCCAAGCACGGCCAGCGGGGGATGCTGCGGGCGCTGCGCCTCGAGCTGCTCGGGCAGCCGGTGCGACTGACCGAGGTGGCGCCGGGGATGGTCGCGACCGAGTTCTCGACCGTCCGCTTCGGCGGCGACCGCGAGGCCGCCGAGCGGGTCTACGAGGGGATGGATCCGCTGAGCGCCGAGGACGTCGCCGAGTGCGTGCGCTGGGCCGCCTCGCTCCCCTCCCACGTCAACGTCGACGAGATCGTCGTCCGCCCACGGGACCAGGCCGCGGCCACCGAGGTCCACAGGTCCTGAGATAGGCTCGCGCCGGCTCGGGCTCGACGACCCGAGGAGAACAGGAAGGGGAGGCTTGTGAAACTCGTGATCGGCATCGTGCGGCCGGAGAAAGCGAACGACGTCCTGGAAGCGCTGTTCAAGGCCGAGGTCCGCGGCGTCTCGTTGAGTCGGGTGCAGGGCCACGGCGGTGAGCTGGAGCGGGTCGAGACCTACCGCGGGACCACCGTCCAGATGGGGCTCGAGGACAAGATGCGCTTCGAGATCGCGGTCTCCGACGAGTTCGTCGACACCACCGTCGAGGCGCTCTGCGAGGGCGGCCGCACCGGCGAAGTCGGCGACGGCAAGATCTTCGTCGTCCCGCTCGAGCGGGCGGTCCGGATCCGGACCGGCGAGGCCGACCACGCCGCCGTCACCCCGGTCGGTGGCGAGTGATGGGCGCCGGACTGCTCGCCGCCGTCGGCGAGGTCGACACGGGCGACACCGCCTGGATGATGATCGCGACGGCGCTGGTGCTGCTGATGACCCCGGCGCTGGGGCTCTTCTACGCCGGCCTGGTGCGCTCGAAGAACACCCTGAACACGTTCATGATGTGCGTCGGCGCGATCGCGATCGCCGGCGTCGTCTGGGCCCTCGTCGGCTACTCCCTCGCCTTCGACGGCGACGGCTCGCTGATCGGCGGGCTCGGCTACGTGGGGCTCAACGACGTCACCTTCGTGCCCCGCGAAGGGACGACGATCCCGCACCTCCTGTTCATGGCCTTCCAGGGGACGTTCTGCATCATCACCGCGGCCCTGGTCTCCGGCGCCGTGGTCGAGCGGATGCGATTCGGCCCGTTCCTGATCTTCATCGCGGTCTGGTCGATCCTCGTCTACTCGGTCCTCGCCCACTGGTCGTTCGGCGGCGGCTGGCTGGCCGCCAACGGCACCCTCGACTTCGCCGGCGGCATCCCGGTCGAGATGGCTTCGGGGTTCTCCGCCCTGGCGGCGGCGCTGGTCGTCGGCGCCCGCAAGGACTACGGGCGCCAGGCCCTCCTGCCCCACAACGCGATGTACGTGCTGCTCGGGGCGGGCCTGCTCTGGTTCGGGTGGTTCGGCTTCAACGGCGGCTCCGGGTTCTCGACCGGCGACCCGAGCGTGCTCGCCTTCGTCAACACGCTGCTGACCCCGGCCTGCACGCTGGTCGTCTGGTTCCTGCTCGACCTGGTCCGCGGCCGCAAGGTGACCGCGATCGGCGCCGCCACGGCGATCATCGTCGGCTGCGTCCTGATCACCCCCGCGGGCGGCTTCGTCAGCCCCGGCTGGGCGATGGTGCTCGGCGCCGTCGGCGCCCTGCCCTGCTACGCGATGATCGTCTGGCGCCCGCGGACGCGGGTCGACGAGACGCTCGACGTCCTCGCCGCCCACGGCCTCGCCGGGTTCACCGGGATCCTCTTCATCGGCTTCTTCGCCTCCGCGGCCTGGAACGGGATCTCCGACGGCCTCGTCTTCGGCAACGCCGAGCAGCTCAAGGACCAGGCGATCGCGGCGCTGGTGACCCCCCTCTACGCCTTCGGGATGACCTACGGCCTGCTGCGCCTGATGGGGCTCTTCACCTCCCTGCGCGTCAGCGAGCGCGAGGAGGCGGTCGGGATGGACGTCACCCAACACGGCGAGGAGGCCTACGTCACCGGCGAGGGCGCGATCCTCGTCCTGCCGGACAAGGACGACAAGATCCTCGTCGCCGACCCCGGCTGAGGCCGGGGACTTTCTCGGCGGCGGCCGGGGACCTCAGCCGAGCCCCTCGATCCGCCCCTCGAGGAAGCGCCGCTCGGCGGGATTCGCGCTGAGCCCGAGCGCGCGCTCGAAGGCGGCGCCGGCCTCACGGTCGCGACCGAGCCGCGCGAGCAGATCGCCGCGCGCCGCGTGCAGGGGGCCGTATCCGTCGAGGCCCTCGACCGCGTCGATCAGCTCCAGGCCCGGTCCCGGCCCCTCGCTCATCGCGACGGCGGCGGCCCGGTTGAGCTCGACGACCGGACCGGGGGCCAGCGCGGCGAGCCATTCGTAGAGGCGGACGACCTTCGCCCAGTCGGTCTCGGCGGCGCTCGGCGCCGCCGCGTGCACGGCGGCGATCCGCGCCTGCACGGTGTAGGGCCCGGCCGGACCGGCGGCCGCCGCCCGCCCGGAGAGGGCGAGGCCCTCAGCGATCATCGCCCGGTTCCAGAGCGAGCGATCCTGGTCTTCCAACGGCACCGGCACCCCGTCCGGGCCGACCCGGGCCCGGCGCCGTGAGTCGACCAGCAGCATCAGCGCCAACAGGCCCTGGACCTCGGGCTCGTCCGGCAGGATCGCGTCGAGGACGCGCCCGAGCCGGATCGCCTCGGCGCTGAGCTCGACCCGGACCAGTCCCTCCGAGCTCGAGCCGAGGTAGCCCTCGTTGAAGATCAGGTACAGCGTCGCCAGGACACCCGGGAGCCGCTCCGGCATCTGCTCGGCGGCGGGCACCTCGTAGGGGATCCCGGCGCCGGCGATCTTGCGTTTGGCCCGCACCAACCGCTGCGCCATCGTCGTCTCGGAGACGAGGAAGGCGCGGGCGATCTCGGCGGTCTCGAGGCCGCCGAGGCTGCGCAGGGTGAGGGCGACGCGGGCCTCGATCGCGAGAGCGGGATGGCAGCAGGTGAAGATCAGCCGCAGGCGGTCGTCCTCGATCTCGGCGCCGGCCTCCTCCTCCTCCCCGAGGGCCGGCTCGCCGGCCGGCGGCCGCAGCGCCTCGAGCCCCTCGAGGATCGTCTTCTTCTCGACCAGGGTGCGGTCGCGGCGCAGGCGGTCGATCGCGCGGTTGCGCGCGACCCGCGTGATCCAGGCGCCCGGGTTGGCCGGGATGCCGTCGCGGGGCCAGCGCTCGAGCGCGGTCACGAAGGCCTCCTGGACCGCCTCTTCGGCGGCGTCGAAGTCGCCGAGGACGCGGATCAGCGTCGCGACCGCCCTCCCGGACTCCTCCCGGAAGGCGCGGCCGACGACGCTGTCGCGATCCTCCGACCTCAAGCGCCGCCGCGCCCTAGCGGGTCGGGTCCTTGACGCGGGAGAGCAGCTTCTCGGCCGAGAACTTGTCCTCCTCCTCGCCCTGTTCCTCGACCAGGGGACGGACTTCGATCGCGCCCTCCTGGAGCGGCGCCTTGCGGGTCCACTCGAGCGCCTCGTCGAGGTTCGCGGCCTCGATGATCCAGAAGCCCATCAGCTGCTCCTTGGTCTCGGCGAAGGGACCGTCGGTGACGGCCCGCTCCTCGCCCGTGAAGCGGATCACGCTGGCGGTCTCCCGCGGGCGCAGGCCGTGGCCGTCGACCATCACCCCGGCCTCTTTGAGCTCGTCGTTGTAGCGGCCCATCGCGTCGATCTCGTCCTGGATGTCCGCGGGCGAGATCTCCTCCCAATTCGGTTCCTCACCGATCAGCGAAAGCAAGTAGAGCATCGTGCACCTCCATCGTCGGGGCGGCCCCTTATAAGCCGCCTTTCACCCTAACGACGAACGGAATCGGCGAAATCGACAGCGGCGGGGGATTTTTCGCGAGAATTCGCGGCGGCGCTAGGCGCGCAGGCGGTAGCCGGTCGTGAACAGGCGCAGGTTGACGAAGAAGAGGACCGCGGTGGCGGCGGTCAGGGCCAGCAGCGAGAGCGCGATGCTGACTTCGCTGAAGCCGACGAACCCGTAGCGGACCAGATTGATCATGTAGTAGATCGGGTTGAAGTGGGTCAGGGTCTCGAACGGCTGCGGCAGCAGCTGGGCCGAGTAGAAGACCCCGCCGAGGAAGATCAGCGGCTGGAGGACGAAGGTCTGGGCGAAGGCGACGTCGTCGAACTGTTCGGCGCGGACCCCGATCAGCACCCCGAGCTGTGAGAAGAAGAACCCGACCAGCAGCAGCGAGGGGACGAGGACGAGGATGTGGTCGACGGGCAGGTCGACCAGGAACGAGGAGGCGATGAAGGTCAGCCCGGCGACGATCAGGCCGCGCATGAAGCCGCCGAGGCTGAAGGCGAGCAGCAGCTCGGCGGGCGAGGCGGGCGAGGAGAGCTGGTCCTGGATCGCGCCTTGGAATTTCTGCTGGAGGATCGACGAGGAGTTGTTGGCGAAGGCGTTCGTCGACCAGGCCATCATGATCAGCCCGGGGATCACGAAGACGACGTAGTCGATCCCGTGGAGCTTGTCGATCCGCGAGCCGAGCGCCGCCCCGAAGACCGAGATGTAGAGGAAGGTTTCCAGCAGCGGCGCGCCGAGGGTCTGTTTCTTGATCTTCATGAAGCGGTTGACCTCGCGCCGCCAGAGCGTCGCGAAGCGGATCTGGGCGCTGCTCACGCCTCGACCTCGACCTCGACGTGCGAGCGCGAGAGCTCCTTGCGGCCGACCAGCGCGAGGTAGGCGTCCTCGAGATTGGCGACCCCGTAGCGGCTCGCCAGCTCGGCGCTGGTCCCCTCGCCGACGATCTCACCGCTGTTGATGAAGGCGATCCGGTCGCAGAGCTGCTCGGCCTCCTCGATGTAGTGCGTGGTCAGCAGGATCGTCGTCCCTTCCCGGTTGATCCGCTGCACGTAGTGCCAGAGCTCCAGCCGCAGCTCGACGTCGACGCCGGCGGTCGGCTCGTCGAGGATCAGCAGCCGCGGCCTGTGCATCATCGCCCGGGCCAGGATCAGCCGCCGTTTCATCCCGCCCGAGAGGGTGCGGGTCCGTTCGTCGCGCTTCTCGGTCAGCGAGAAGGTCTCGAGCAGCTCCTCGGTCCGCGCCAGCCGCGCCTTCTTCGGCATCCCGAAATAGCCGGCGTGGTAGTCGAGCGTCTCGGCGACGGTGAGGAACCAGTCGACGTTCGGCTCCTGCGGCGCCAGGCCGACCGCCTGGCGCGCCTCGCCGTAGTCGACGATCGCGTCGTGCCCGAAGATCGCGATCGTCCCCGAGGTGACCTGAGCGAGCCCGGTGGTGCAGTGGATCAGGGTCGACTTGCCGGCCCCGTTGGGCCCCAGCAGCCCGAACATCTCCCCCGGGCGGATCTCCAGCGAGACCCCCCGCAGGGCTTCGACCCCGGTCGGGTAGCGCTTGACCAGGTCATCGATCTGGAGGGCGTTCTCGGGCACGGCGAGACAACCTAAAGGACGGCCGGTCTCGACTAGCCGGCGGCGCGATCGAGCTCGCGGCTCATCAGCCTCATCGCCAGCTCGTAGGGTGGCGCGAACTTGCGCTGCACCCAGTGTCCGATCCGGCCGTCGGGAGAGGTGAAGACCAGGTAGCGGTTGCGCTCGACGCCGTCGATGATCCGCTCGGCGACGTGCTCGGGTGAGACCGCGCGACGCTCGAAGCGCTCGGTCAGCTTCTTCACCCGCGGGCGCTCACGATCGATGCCGATCATCTCGACGGTCCCGACCAGCGGCGTGCTCACCGCCCCGGGGCAGACGAGGCTGACGCCGATCCGGTGCTTGCGCAGATCGAAGCGCAGGACCTCCGAGACCCCCCGCAGGCCGAACTTGCCGGCGCTGTAGGGAGCGTGGCGGGGGAGCCCGAAGAGGCCGGCGACCGAGGAGACGTTGACGACGTGGCCGCCACGGCCGGCGGCGATCATCGGCGGCAGGAAGCACTCGAGGACGCTGATCGGGCCGACCAGGTTGACGTCGATCGCGCGGCGCCAGTGCTCGTGCTCGAGATCCTCGACCGTGCCCCAGATCGCGATCCCGGCGATGTTCATCACCACGTCCATCGCCGGGGCGACGGAGTGGAAGCGCTCGGCCAGGGCGACGACCGCCTCGTGGTCGGCGACGTCGGCGACCCCGTGGGCCCCGACCGCCCCACCGGCGGCGCCGATCTCGGCGACGACCCGCTCGAGGCCGGCGGAGTCGCGGTCGGTCAGGAAGAGCTCGGCGCCGCGCGCCGCGGCGGCGATCGCGGTGGCGCGGCCGATGCCGCTGGCGGCCCCGGTCAGAACGCAGCGCCTGCCGGCGAGGTCGGGCACGGGCGCCCGGCGCCGGGCCCGTCTCCCGCTCACAGGCGGCCCGGTCGCTCGGGCTCGACTTCGAGCGTGTTCAGGGTCATCGCCAGCATCTCGTAGTGGCCGATCAGCATGCAGAGCTCGATCAGGCGGACGTCGTCGAGCTCGACCGCCAGCTCGTCCCAGAGCGGGCGGTCGATCAGGCGCTCGGCGTGCATCTGGTCGGCGGCGCGCAGCAGGAGGGCCCGGCGCCGGGACCAACCCGCCGCATCGGGGCCCTCGCGCACCCGCGAGATCTCCTCCTCGCGCAGCCCGGCCCGCTTCCCGAGCCGCTCGTGGTGGCTCCACTCGTAGTCGCTGCCGGTGTTGTGAGCGACCCGCAGGATCACGAGCTCGGTCTCGTCACGAGGCAGCTTGCCGCGCGGCATCAGGGCGCCGGCGAAGCGGATCCAGGCCCGGAACAGGCGCCGGTGCCGCCCGAGCGTGGTGAAGATCCGCGGCGGGCTTCCCTTCGCGGCCAGGCCGGCGCCGTTGGCGATCGCCCAGTTGCGCCAGCCGATCTCGCGTCTGTCGCCCGGCTCGATGCGGGGAGGCATGGCGCCCAACCTACAAGGCCCTTCGTCCCCGACCTCGGGGAGAACACAACCGGCGACCTAAGATCCGCCCCATGGCCTCTCCCCTGCTCGCGGTCGATACCCCGTCGATGCTCTTTCGCGCCTTCTACGCGCTGCCGAAATCGATCGTCGGGCCCGACGGCAATCCCGTCAACGCCCTGCTCGGCGCCGCCAACCTGATTCTCCGCGAGGTCGAAGTCCACGGGCCCCGGGCGGTCGTGCTCTGCTTCGGCCCCGACGCAGCCTCCTACCGGACCGAGCTGTACCCCGCCTACCACGCCGAGCGCGAGGCGATACCCGACCAGCTCTCGCCGCAGTGGGCCGATTGCCGGGACTTCTTCTCCGCCTTCGGCTGGGAGGTCGTCTCGAGCGGCGACCTCGAGGCCGACGACCTGCTGGGCACCTACGCGAAGCTCGAGACCGCCGCCAGGGGTGGACGGGCGCTCCTGCTGACCGGCGACCGCGACATGTACCAGTGCGCGACCGACCGGGTCACCGTGCTCTACGTCCGCACCGGCGGCAAGCAGGGGGCCGAAGAGGTCGGGCCCGAGGAGGTCCGCGAGCGCTACGGGATCGATCCCACCCAGGTTCCCGACTTCATCGCCCTGCGCGGCGACCCCTCGGATGGGCTCCCGGGGGCCAAGGGGGTCGGCGAGAAGACCGCCGGCGAGCTGCTGCGCCGGCACGGCGACCTCGAGACCCTGCTCGAGAACGCGATCCGCGAGCGGCGGCCGAAGCTGCGCGAAGCGCTGATCGGCCAGCGCGACGAGCTCCTGGCCTTCAAGGACATCGCCACCCTGCGCGACGCGGGCGTCGAGCGCCCGGCCGACCGCCCCACCGACTGGGCGGGGGCCGCCGCGGCAGCCCGCGAGCGCGGCATGAACCGCCTCGCCGAGCGCCTCGAGGCTGCCGGGACGGCCTGAGCCCTAGGCGGCGAGCCTGCTCTTCAGCAGCTCCTTGCCCTGCTCGGCCCCCTTGCGGCTCGTCTCCTGGGCCCGGCGGAAGAACTCCGCCAGGTCGGAGTCGCCCTCGCGCTCGGCGTCCTGGACGTACGTCTCGAGCCTGAGGACGTTGTCGAGGCACTGCTCGGTGAACCAGATGACGTTGTAGTCCTTGTCCTTCGTGCCGGTGACCTCGCCGGCCTCCTGGCTGCCCATCTCGTCTCCTTTGGTCGAGTGTTCCCTCTCCACCCCTACCCGGGCCGGTCAGTTTCGAACGGTCGCCCGGGGGTAACCGATCTGCGCCGAGGAACCCCGAACGAAGGAGATCGCGATGGCCGAGTTGACGACACTCGAGGAGAAGCTCGCGGAGGTCCTGGGACTCGCTCAGGCGGCGCAGGGCGCGACCGAGAAGATCGAGGGAATGGTCGACGACGACGAGGTGGCCGGCCGGCTGCGCGAGATGCGCGAGGAGGCGGAGGAGACCGAGCGCCGCTGCACCGACGTCGCCGATCAACGCAACGGGAAGAAGACCGCGATCCTCGAAAAAGCGCAGGAGACCAAGGGCGAGGCGACGGAAATGATGTCGATCTACCTCGGCGGCGAGTCCGACGGGCTCGACGGCTTCGAGTTCCTGACGATGGCCGAGGCCGGCGAGGCGGGGCACTGGGCGGTGCTAGGGAAACTGAACGAGTCGGCGGGCGAGCAGGAGGTCGGCGAGCTCGTCTCCTGGGCGCTTCCGATCCAGGAACGGCACCTCGAAACGGCCAAAGACTGCTCGTTGAAGCTGGCGGCGGAGAAAGACCCCTACGAGGAGTCCTGAACGTCGCGGGGCCGGCGGTTGGGGTCGCCCGACGCGGGTACCAGAGAGAGCGATGAAGGTTGTCGTCACAGGAGCGACCGGGAACGTCGGCACCGCCGTCGTCACCGCGCTCGGCGAGTCGAGTGAAATCGACGAGATCGTCGGCATCGCCCGGCGCCGGCCAAAGTGGTCGCCGGCGAAGACGACTTGGGTCGAGGCGGACGTCACCTCCTCCCCCCTCGCCGGTCACTTTCGCGGCGCCGACGCCGTCGTCCACCTCGCCTGGGCGATCCAGCCCTCGCACGACCTCGAGGCGATGGAGCTGGTCAACGTCACCGGCAGCAAACGCGTCTTCGACGCCGTCGTCGAGGCCGGCGTGCCGAAGCTCGTCCACGCCTCCTCGGTCGGCGCCTACTCGGCCGGTCCCAAGGACCGCCCGGTCGACGAGAGCTGGCCCACCGAAGGCACCCCCAGCTCCTACTACGCCCGCCACAAGGCCGCCTGCGAGCGGCTGCTGGACCGCCTCGAAGAGGAAAACCCGCGGCTGCGGGTCGTGCGGCTGCGCCCAGGCCTGATCTTCCGCGACGAGGTCGCGACCGAGATCCGACACCTCTTCATCGGCGCCCTGCTGCCGCGTCCGCTGCTGCGCCTGCGGCCGCCGGCGCTGCCCCGGATCCCCGGGATCAAAGCCCAGGCGGTGCATTCTGCCGACGTCGCCGACGCCTACGTCCGCGCCGTCGTCGCCGACGTCGACGGCGCCTTCAACATCGCCGCCGAGCCGCCGCTGAGCTCCGAGATCCTGGCCGCCCGCCTCGGACCCGGCCGCACCTTCCCGTTCCCTCGCTCGCTGGCGCGCAGCCTCGCCGCGCTGACCTGGCGGCTGCGGCTTCAGCCCACCTCCCCGGGCTGGCTCGACATGGCCGAGGCGGTTCCGCTGATGTCGACCGAGCGGGCGCGCGAAGCGCTCGGATGGTCGCCGCGCCACACCTCGATCGAAGCCGTCGAGGAGCTGCTCGAGGGACTGAAGGAGGGTTCCGAGTTCCCGACGCCGCCGCTCGGCGACGAGTCGCTGGGCGAGCAGCTCGACGAGTACCTGGCCGAGGTCCATTCGATCGAGGAGCAGGCCCTGACCCAGATGCGCGCGGCGCCGCGGATCGCCGGCAACCGCCGCCTCGCGGAGGCCTTCGAGCGCCACCTCGCCGAGACCGAGGAGCAGGAGCGCCGGGTCCGCGAGCGGATCGAGAGCCGCGGCGGCAGGCCCTCGAGGGTCAAGGACGCGGCCGGCGTCGCCGGTGGCGCGGGAATGGTCGCATTCGCGGCGAGCCAGCCCGACCCCCCGGGCAAGCTGGTCGCCCATGCCTACTCCTACGAGCACATGGAGATCGCCGCCTACGAACTGCTGAGGCGGGTCGCCGAACAGGACGAGGACCACGAGACGGCGACGATGGCGAAGGAGATCGCCGCCGAGGAGACGGCGATGGCCGAGCGGCTGGCGGACCGCTTCGACGCCGCCGTCGACGCCTCGCTCGGCGCCGACAGCGGCGATGAGCTCCAGGCCCACCTCGACCGCTACCTGCGTGACGCCCACGCGATCGAGGAACAGGCCGTCGAGCTGCTCAAGCGGGGCCTGGACCGGGTCGCCGACGCGACCCTGTCCGCCGCGTTCGCCGCCCACCTGGAGGAGACCCGCGTCCACCTCGACCGCCTCGACCGGGCCCTCGAGTCGCGCGGCTCCGAATCCTCAGGGGCCAAGGACTCGGCGCTCTCGGTGGGCGGACTCAACGTCTCCGCATTCTTCGACGCGCAGCCCGACACCACCACCAAGCTGGCCGGATTCGCCTTCGCGTTCGAGCACCTCGAGATCGCCGCCTACGAGCTGTTGAAGCGGGTCGCCGAGCGGGCGGGCGAGGAGAGCGTCGTCGAGCTGGCCGAGAAGACGCTCGCCGAGGAGCGCGAGGCCGCCAGGGCCCTCGCCGGCACCTGGGACCGGCCCACCGTCGCGCTGGGGATCGACTAGGCCCGCACCGGGCTCGACCTCAGCTGCGAGGTCGGTAGGTGAGGTGGGTGACTCCGGGCGCCTCGATCGCCTCGACCTGCTCGAAGCCGCCGACCGCCTCGGCGACACCGCGATCGAGCAGCCTCGTTCCGGCGCCGAGCAGGATCGGGACCAGGCTGAGGTGGATCTCGTCGACGAGGCCCGCCGCGATCGCCTGCTGCGCGGTTTCGGCGCCGCCGGCCACCAGCACGTCCTTCTCACCGGCCGCCTCCTTCGCGGCCTCGATCGCGGACTCGAGCCCGTCGGTGACGAAGTGGTAGGTCGTGTCGCTGAGCGTGAGCGACTCGCGCGGATGATGGGTGAGAACGAAGACCGGCACGTGAAACGGGGGCTCGTCCCCCCACCAGCCCTCCCAGGGCGGGTCCTCGGGCCAGGGGCCGGGGCCGCCGCCGAACATGTTGCGGCCCATCACCTGGGCGCCGATGTTCCGGTTCTGCTTCTCGAAAGCCTCGGTGCTGGGGTTGTCCTCTCCCCCCTCGCGGCCGTGCGACTCACGCCAGGCGGCCAGCGAGACGACCCACTCGTGCAGGTCCTCCCCGCCTTCGCCCAGGGGGTGCTCCTGGCTCTGGTTGGGGCCGGCGGTGAAGCCGTCGAGCGAGATCGAGATGCGAAATCGGACCTGGGACATCTGCGCCAGCCGAGAGGACTAGGAGACGGTCCAGGTGTCGCCGGAGCGAAGCAGCCCGTCGACGTCGGCGAGCGTCGCGCCGGCATGCGCCCGGGCGAGCTCGTCCTGGCGGCCGGCGCCGTAGACCGGGCGCTTGATGTCGCGCAGGACGCCGATCGGGGTCGGCCCGGTCGGCGATTCGGCGAGCCGCGCCAACGCCGTCGCGTAGCTGGGGTCGTCGCGGTGGGCGTCGTGGACGACCAGCGCGCCCTCGCCGACGTCCGCGACCGCCGCCGTTTCGAGGCTGCCGTCGGCGTTGCGGATGACCCCGTGCTCGAGCTCGGCGCCGAAGCGGATCGCCTCGCCGTGCTGGAGGCGGATCTGGTTCGGACGGCCGGCCTTGCCGCGGACCGCGTCGAAGGCGCCGTCGTTGAAGACATTGCAGTTCTGGTAGATCTCGACGAAGGCCGAGCCCTCGTGTTCGGCCGCCGCCCGCAGGGTCGCGGCGACGTGCTTCTTCTCGACGTCGATCGTGCGGGCGACGAACGATGCCTCCGCCCCGATCGCCAGCGCGGCCGGATTGAAGGGATGGTCCTCGGAGCCGAACGGCGTCGACTTGGTGATCTTGCCCTTCTCGCTCGTCGGCGAGTACTGGCCCTTGGTCAGGCCGTAGATCTGGTTGTTGAAGAGCAGCAGCTTGATCGGCACGTTTCGCCGCAGCGCGTGGATCAGGTGGTTGCCGCCGATCGAGAGCGCGTCGCCGTCGCCGCTCACGACCCAGACCGAGAGGTCGTCGCGGGCGGTCGCGATCCCGGTCGCGAGCGCCAGCGCCCGGCCGTGGATGCCGTGCATCCCGTAGGTGTCCATGTAATAGACGAAGCGTCCGGCGCACCCGATGCCGGAGATGAAGACCGTCTTCTCGGGGGGCACCCCGAGTTCCGGCATCAGCGCCTGGACGCTGGCGAGGATCGCGTAGTCGCCGCAGCCGGGACACCAGCGCGTCTCCTGGTCGGACTGGAAGTCCTGCTTGGTCAGGGTCGGCAGGGCGCCGCCGTTGCTGGTGCCGTTGGTGCTCATGACAGTGCCTCCAGGATCGCGCCCTCGAGCTCCTCGGCGAAGATCGGTAGGCCCTCCATTTTGTTGTAGCCGATCGCGTCGACGAGGAAGTCCCCGCGGATGATGCCGAGCAGCTGGCCGGTGTTGAGCTCGGGGATCAGGACCTTCGGGAACGAGCGGACCAGATCGCCCGTGTTGGCCGGCATCGGGTCGAGGTGGTGAAGGTGGGCGGTGGCGATCGGGATGTCGCGCTCGCGGACGCGCCGCGCGGCCGCCTGGACGACGCCGTAGGTGGATCCCCAGCCGAGGACGAGGAGCTCCGCGCCCTCGTCGGCCTCGGCCTCGAGCGGCGGCACCTCCTCGGAGAGCTTCTCGAGCTTCTTTGCCCGCAGTTCCGTCATCAGAGCGTGGTTGTCGGGGTCGTAGCTGATGTTGCCGCTGCCGTTCTCCTTCTCGAGGCCGCCGATCCGGTGCTGGAGCCCGGGGGTGCCGGGGATCGCCCAGGGCCGGGCGCCGCTCTCGTCGCGCAGGTACGGGAGGAACTCGTCGCCGGCGTTGGGGCCGGTGGCGAAGTTCGGATCGATCTCCGGCAGGTCGGCGCTGTCGGGGATCCGCCACGGCTCCGAGGAGTTGGCGAGGAAGGTGTCGCTGAGGAGGATCACCGGGGTCCGGTAGCGGACCGCGATCCGCACCGCCTCGACCGCCGAGTCGAAGCAGTCGGCCGGGGTCGAGGCGGCGATCACCGGCAGCGGCGACTCCCCGTGGCGGCCGTGGATCGCCATCAGCAGGTCGGTCTGCTCGGTTTTGGTCGGCATCCCGGTCGAGGGGCCGGCGCGCTGGACGTCGACGATCACCAGCGGCAGCTCCAGCATCGCCGCCAGGCCGATCGTCTCCGCCTTCAGGTCCATCCCCGGCCCGCTGGTCGCGGTGATCCCGAGGTGCCCGGCGAATGCGGCGCCGACAGCCATGTTGACGGCGGCGATCTCGTCCTCGGCCTGCACGGTGCGGACGCCGAAGCTGTCGTGGCGGGCGAGGTGGTGGAGGAGCTCGGAGGCCGGGGTGATCGGGTAGGTCGCGAAGAAGGGCTGGAGGCCGCTCTTGACCCCGGCGGCGATCAGGCCGAGGGCCAGTGCCTGGGTGCCGTCGACGTTGCGGTACTCGCCGGCCTCGAGCGGCGCCGGCTCGATTTCGATCGGGGTCGCCGCCAGCTCGGCGGTCTCGCCGAAGTTGTAGCCGGCCTTGAAGGCGGCGAGGTTCGCCTCCTTGATCGCGGGCTTTTTGGCGAACTTCGCCTCGAGCCACGAGATCGAGGCCTCGATCGGGCGCCCGTAGAGCCAGGAGACGAGGCCGAGGGCGAAGATGTTCTTGGTCCGCTGGCCCTCGGCCGGCTTCAGCCCCTCGATCTCCTCGGTGGCCCGGGTCGCGATCGAGGTCATCGGCACCCGGAAGAGCTGATAGCCGTCGAGGGTGCCGTCGTCGAGCGGGTTCTCGGCGTAACCGGCCTTGCGCAGGTTGTTGTCGGTGAAGGCGTCCTCGTTGACGATCACCGTCCCCCCCGTCTCGAGCGCGGCGAGGTTGGATTTGAGCGCCGCCGGGTTCATCGCGACCAGCGTGTTGGGGTGGTCGCCCGGGGTGAGGATGTCGCGCGAGGCGAAGTGGATCTGGAAGGCGGAGACGCCGTGGGGCGTGCCGGCCGGGGCGCGGATCTCGGCCGGGAAGTCCGGCAGGGTCGAGAGGTCGTTGCCGAGGGCGGCGGTGGCGGCGGTGAAGCGACCGCCGACGAGCTGCATGCCATCGCCTGAATCACCGGCGAACCGGACTATTACCCGCTCTTGCTTCTTCCCTGTCGTCGCCACTTATCGACCGGTCGAGTTTCACCGGCCCGATAGGTGAAGTTAGCACTCCGGCCTCCCGTACTCGTGGGCACACGGACGGCTGTGGCATAGGCTCCGCCCGATGGCGGGGCTGACGACCTACGAGCTGGCCGACGGGGTGGCGACGATCAGCCTCGACGACGGCAAGGTGAACGCGTTCTCGATCGCGATGCTGGAAGCGGTCCACGCGGACCTCGACCGAGCCGAGAAGGACGGCGCCGTCGTCGTCATCGCCGGCCGCGAGGGCTATTTCTCGGCCGGTTTCGACCTCAACGTCTTCCGCTCCGAACCGGAGCGGATCGTCGAGATGCTGACCCTCGGCGCCACCCTCTGCGAGCGCCTTCTCGCCTTCCCCCGTCCCGTCCTCGTCGCGTGCAGCGGCCACGCGATCGCGGCCGGCTCCTTCCTGCCGCTGGCCGCCGACCTGCGGATCGGCGTCGAGGGCCCGTTCAAGCTCGGGCTCAACGAGGTTCAGATCGGGCTCACGGTGCCGCTCTTCGTCGTCGAGCTCGCCCGCCAGCGGCTGCAACCGGCCGCTTTCGATCGCGCCGTCGTCAACGCGACGATGTTCGACCCGGCCGCGGCGCTCGCCGCGGGCTTCCTCGACAGCGTGGTTCCGGCCGACGAGTTCGCGGCCCGGGTCGAGGAGGGCGCCAAGGGCCTCGCCGGCCTCGACGCCGAGGCCCATGCGGCGACCAAGCTGCGGGCCCGGGCCCCGGCGATCGCGGCGCTCCGAACGGCGATCGAGGAGGAGCTCGCCGCTTCCGGCTGACTACTCCTGGTCGACGACTTCGACGGTGCCCTTCATCGTCGGGTGGATCTCGCAGAAGTACGTGTAGGTGCCGGCCTGCTTGAAGGACTCGGACTTGAGCTTGCCTTCCTCGAGGGTGCCGGTGTCGAAGCTGCCGTCGTCGGCGGTCGCCGTGTGGGGTGCGGCGTCCTGGTTCTGCCAGATCACCTTGCCGCCGGTTGCGACCCGGACCGGCTCCGGGTCGTAGGCGAAGTCGACGATCTCGACTTTCGCCGAGCGTTCGAGGTCGGCGCCGGCCCCGGGTTCGCCTTCGGCGGCGGCCCCGCCGCTCGTTTCCTCGGTCACCGTCGTCGTCGCTTCGGTGCCGGAGCTGGTCTCGTCGTCGCCTCCGCATGAAGCCAGGCCGAGCGCGAGAAGAATGAAGAGCGGCGCGAGCATTGCTTTCACCCTCATGGTCGGCCGACTACCCACGGCCACGATTCTCAATCCGACCGGGCCTCGGACGACGGCCCGGAGCGCCCTGCGGCGATCCAGCCGACGAGGACGCCGACCACGCAGCCGAGCACGAACACGGTCGAGAAGCGGGCCGGGTCGCGTCTCAGCTTCGAAGCGGCCCCGCGGGCGGTGTGCTTGACGGTGCCCTTGGCCGCCTTGCGAGCGACCTTCGTTTTCAGCGACATGCGCTGCCGCTACCCCGCCGGCGTCGCGATCAATCTTCCCGTGCGAATGCCTCGGTGGTGGCGGCGCGGTGGATCTTCTTGACGACCTCGCGCTGCGCCTCGGCCCTTTTCGCGAGCTCCTCGAAGTCGAACCCCCCGAGCTCGGAGCGGCCGGCGCTCCGCAGGCCCTCCCAGAGCCCGAGCTTGCCGGTGATCCCGATCATCAGCATCTCGAGCTCGACGACCCGGCTCAGCGGCGAGTACCCGGTGAGCCGTCCGTTGAGCTTGAGGCGGCCGACCTTCTCCATCGCCCAGGCGCCGTAGGCCTTCGGGAGATTGCGGCGGACGCCGAGCGCCTTCATCACGTCGCCCAACGCCTCGCGGTCCGCTTCGACTTCGCCACACACTCTCGCGAGATCCTCGGCCCACTCGCTCTCCCGGTTGCTGGAGCGCAGCCGACGGGCGAGCTCGACGCCCCCGGTCGCCCCCGCCCAGTGGTCCTCGAGGTAGATCCCGATCAGCCTGCGCTCGATCATCCTCATCAGTGAAGCATCTCCAGCACCTCGCGCTCGATCCGTGCCCGCGCCCGCGGCCCGAACGGGGGCGCGGCGTCGGTCGGCAGCTCGATCGTGTTGCCGTTGCGGAAGCAGTCGAGGACCTTGGGGTCGATGTAGGCGCTGCGGGCGACGGCGGGGGTGTTGCCGAGGTGCTCGGCGACCCGTTTGACGGCGGCGCGGATCCGCCGCTCGGCCCCGCCCTTCGTCTCGGGCGGCCCCTCGACGGCGAGCTCGACCGCGGCCAGGACGGTGCCGTGCCAGGTGCGGAAGTCCTTGGCCGTGTGCTCGCCGTCGACCTTGTCCTGGATGTAGGCGTTGACGTCCTCGGAGCGGACGTCGTGCCAGCGGCCGCCCTGCTTGTAGACCAGCAGGTCGTCGGGGCCGCTGCGGCGACGGCGCATCGCCTCGATCGCCGCGATCACCTTGCGGTCGCGGATCGACTGGACCCGGCGCTGGTTGCTCTTGGCGGGGAAGTCGAAGACCGCCTCGTCGCCGGCGATCGTGACGTGCTCGCGCAGCAACGTCGCCAGGCCGTAGCTCTCATTCTCCTCCGCGTAGCGCTCGCCCCCGACCCGGAAGAACGCGAGGTCGAGCAACCGCACCGCGCAGGCCAGGGCGCGCTCCCGGGGCACGCCGTCGCGCTCGAGATCCCTGTTCGCCGCCCGCCGCAGCTTCGGCAGGGCCTCCGCGAACTCGCGCATCGACTCGAACTTGCGGGCTGCCGCCCGCTGCTGCCAGCGCTCGTGGTAGAGGTACTGCTTGCGCCCGGCGGCGTCGATCCCGGTCGCCTGGATGTTGCCGAGCGGATCGAGGCAGATCCAGACGTCCTTCCAGGCGGGAGGGATCGCGAGCCTTGCGATGCGCTCGATCGCCTCCTCGTCCTCGACCCGTTCGCCGTCGGCGTCGACGAACGCAAAGCCGCGACCGCGGCGAACCCGATGGATTCCGGCGGCCGAGCAATCCGACCGCTTGAGCCTGCCTGCCAACTAAGCCTGCTCCGACGGCGGCGCCGGCGCCAGGGTGCAATTGACGATCAGCTCTCTCACTGCGCCACGTCTACCCGATGCGCGCGGCGCGAATCGCTCAGGAGTCCGGCGGAGTCGCCTCGTCGGCCTCGCCGCGCTCGGTCCCCTCGGGCTCCTCGGGGGCGGGAACGTCGCGGTCGGGGAACCCCCGTTCATCGCCGTGTTCGGCGATCTCCTCGAGCCTCCGCTCGGCCTGCTCGAACCCCTCGGACTCGCCGCCGCCGGCCTCGACGACCGGCTCCTCGGCGGGGTCCTCGCTGAGCGGCTCGACCTCGCCACCGACCCGGCGCGCTTCCTCTTCGGCGCGCTCGACCTCCTCCCGCTCCTTCCCCGTCTCGGCCATCTCGGTCAGGCCGCCTTCAGGGATCTCGTCAGCCGCGGCAGCACCTGGCGTCCGTAGACGTCGATCGCGGCCAGGGGGTCGGCGCCGGAGTTGTTCATCAGGACGACGATGGTTGCGCCCATCTCCTCGACCTCGCGAATCCGCTCGACGTGGACCTCGGGCTCGGAGGAGATGATCATCGCCTCGCGCAGGTCGTCGTCGCTGACCGTCTCGGCGCCGCGCTCGTACATCGCCGCCGGGTCGTGCCAGTCGTCGACGAAGAACTCCTCCGGTTGCGCGCCCTTCCAGGGGCGGGCGCCCTCGAGTGCCTCGTCGTCGTCCCGGGCCCAGGAGAAGGGGACCTGAAGGACGATCTCGCCGGGCTCGCGACCGGCGTCCTCGGCCGCGCCGCGGTAGGCGTCGAGGACCCCGGGAACGGATTCGGGGTCGGCGAGGGTCCAGAGACCGTCCCCGTGGCGGGCGGCCACCGCCGCGGCCTCGGGCCCGAAGGCGGAGACGTAGATCGGAGGCCGGCGCTCGGGGCGGGTGTGCAGATAGGCGCCGTCGCTGGAGAAATGCCGCCCCTCGCCGCTCAGCCTCTCGCCGTCGAAGAGGGCGCGGATCATCTCCAGCGCCTCCTCCATGCGACCGATCTGCTCGCCGACCGGGGGCCACTCGGCGCCGAGCGGGGACTCGTTCAGCGACTCACCCGAGCCGAAGCCCAGGAAGGGCCGCCCCGGGAACATCTCCTCCAGGGTGGCCCAGGCCTGGGCGATCAGGGCCGGGTGGTACCGGGGGCCGGCGGGCGTGACGCCGGTGCCGAGCGCGACTCCTTCGGTCGCGGCGCCGGCAGCGCCGAGCCAGATCCAGGCGTGGCCCGACTCGCCCCCCTCCCACCACGGTTGAAAGTGGTCGCTGCATCCGACTCCGTCGAAGCCCGCGCGCTCGGCCTCGACCGCCTGCCGCAGCAGCTGCGAGGGCTTGAACTGCTCGTGGGCACAGAAGTGGAAGTAGCGCATCCTCACCCCTGCCGCTACCCGTTTGCATGGCCGGCAATCGGGCAGTCGGCACCCCATGGAGAGCTCCCTGATCGAGCGCGCCGAGACCGTGATCCTCGACATCGACGGCACCCTCGTCGACACCAACTACCACCACGCAATCGCCTGGCACAGGGCGCTGAAGGCCCACGGTCACAGGGTCCAGCTCTGGGAGATCCACCGCCACATCGGAATGGGCGGCGACCAGATCGTCGAGGCGCTGGTCGGCGCCGCCGCCGAGCGCGACCACGGCGACGAGATCAGGGAGGAAGAGGGCGAGGCGTACGAGGAGCTGATCGGCGAAGTCGACGCGATGGAGGGCGCCAGCGAGCTGCTCGGTGAGTTGAGCGCCGCCGGGCGGCGGACGGTCCTCGCCAGCTCGGCGAAGCCGGAGGAGGTCGACCATTACCTCGACCTGCTCGACGCCCGCGAGCTGGTCGACGCCTGGACCACCGCGGGCGACGTCGAGGCGACGAAGCCGGCGCCCGAGCTGATCGAGACGGCGCTGGAGAAGGTCGGTGGCGAGGCCGGCTCGGCATTGCTGATCGGCGACTCGATCTGGGACGTGAGGGCGGCCGAGGCCGCCGGCGTGCCGACCCTCGCCGTGCTGACCGGCGGCTTCTCGGAGTCGGAGCTCCGCGATGCCGGCGCCGCCGACGTCGTTCGCGAGATCTCTCAGCTGCTGGCGCCGGCGACGGCGCGCTGAAGCTGGGACTTGCTCATCTTCGAGCGACCGTCGATGCCGAGCTTCTTGGCGTCGTTGTAGAGCTGGTCGCGGGTGCGCCCGCCGGGACCCTCGCCCGAGCGCTTGCCGCCGCGACTGCTGGCCGAGCGGCCGCGCAGCGAGCTCGACGAAGCCCTCCGGGACTCGCCCGAGCGCGCTCGTTCCTTGTTGACCGCGCGGGCGGCGATCTCCTCGGCGCGATCCTCCGAGCGCCCCTCCTCGAGCTGGCTCTCCTTGATGTGCTCGTACTGCCGCGCTCGTTTGCTCCCTTTCTTGACTCCCCGTGGTGGCATGACCGCTCCTTTCCGGTTGCTTCGGACCGTCCCTGGCCGACTACCCGCCCCGCCCGGCGGTCAGCTCGCGGCAGCCACCCGCCGCCCGGCGAACGCCTCGACGATCGAGCGGTTGAAGGCCGGCAGGTCGTCGGGGTTGCGGCTGCTGACGAGGTTGTCGTCGACGTGGACCTCCTCGTCGACCCAGTGGCCGCCGGCGTTGCGGATGTCGGTCTTCAGGCTCGGGAACGAGGTCAGCGTGCGGTCGTGGACGACGTCGGCCTCGACCAGGGTCCAGGGCCCGTGGCAGATGACGCCGACCGGCTTGTCCGCCTCGAAGAACGAGCGCACGAAATCGACCGCCTCGGCTTTCGTCCGCAGCTGGTCCGGATTGGCGACGCCCCCCGGCAGGACGAGGCCGTCGTAATCGGCCGGATCGGCCTCGGCGACGGTCCTGTCGGGCTCGAAGGTATCCCCCTTGTCGAGGTGGTCGAACCCCTGCACCGGTTCGTCGGCGGGGGCGATCAGGTCGACGTCGCCGCCGGCATCGCGAACCGCCCTCGCCGGCTCCGAGAGCTCGACCTGCTCGACACCCTCGTTGGCGACCAGGAACGCGATCCTCTTGCCACTCAGCTCTTCGCTCATCGTGCGGTGCTCCTTCCGTCGCTTGCATCAGCCGACTACCCCCGCAAAAAGCGCCGAAACGACCGGAAAAAGGGTTTTGTGTGGCCGCCCGGGGGTATCCGTCGCCCATGTCCCGGCTCGGCCTCCGCCACCTCGCCCCCGCCCCCGATCAACTCTGGTTGAGCCGGCCGCCCTACCTGCTGGTCGCCCGCGTCCTGGCAGTCGAGGAAGGCGCCGATGGCAGGCGGGTCGTCAGCTACCGGCTCTATGACGAGGAGGGCTCGGTGCTCGAGCAGGTCGAGCACGCCGCGCTCGACGCGGGCTGGTGGCAGGCCTTCCAGCCGCTCGTGCGGCGCTACGGCTGAGTCCGACTACCAGGTGTCGACGAAGCGCGGTCGGTCGGCCTCCACGGGCCCACGGGCCGCCGCGGCACGCAGCGTCGAGACGATCAGATCGCGGGTCTCGGCCGGGTCGATCACGTCGTCGAGCTCGAACAGGGCGGCGGCGTTCAGCGCCTTGGCGTTCTCTTCCGCCTGCGCGGTGAAGTCGCGGACGCGTTGCTCGCGCTGCTCCTCGTCCGCGATCGCCTCGAGCTCCCTGCGCAGCGCCAGGCGCACCGCTCCCTCGAGGCCCATCGGCCCAAGGTGGGCGGTCGGCCAGGCGACCGTCAGCAGCGGCTCGTGGAGGCCGCCGCCGAGCATCGCCTGGGCGCCGAGGCCGTAGCCGCGCCGCAGCACGACCCCGATCAACGGGACCCGCAGGGCGGCGCCGGCGACCAGCAGCCTCGACGTATGCCGGACCAGCCCCGTCGCCTCGGCCTCGGGGCCGACCATCATCCCCGGTGTGTCGACGAGCGAGATCACCGGCAGGCGGAAGGCATCGCAGAGCTGGAGGAACCGCGCCGCCTTGTCGCCCGCGTCGCTGGTGATCGCGCCGGCCATGTGGTGGGTGTCGTTGGCGATCACCCCGACCGGCATCCCCTCGATCCGGGCCAGGGCGGTGACCATCTCGGGCGCGAAGCGCTCGCGCAGGAAGGTGACCGAATCGCGGTCGGCAAGCGTCTCGATCACCGGCTGCACCGCGTAGGCGCGGCGCCGGCGCTCGGGCACCATCTCCCTCAGCGCCGTCTGATCGCTCGCCTCGCCCGGGGCACCCGGGCCGCGCAGGCAGGAGAGCAACCTGCGGGCGGCGGCGGTCGCCTCGGCCTCATCGGCGACGACGAGGTCGATCACGCCGTTGGTGGCCTGCACCTCGATCGGCCCGACATCGTCGGGATCGACCTTGCCGAGCCCGCCGCCCTCGATCATCGCCGGCCCTCCCATCCCCAGCGAGGACCCCTCGGTGGCGACGATCAGATCGGCGCAGCCGGCGATCACCGCGTTGCCGGCGAAGCAGCGCCCGGCGACCACCGCGATCCGCGGCACGAGCCCCGAGAGCTTCGCCCAGAGAGCGAAGGCGCGGACGTCGAGAGCCGAGACCACCGGGTAGTCGGTGTCCCCGGGCCGGCCCCCTCCCCCCTCGGCGAAGAAGACCGTCGGCAGGCGCATCCGCTCGATCAGCTCGAAGAGCCGGTCCTTCTTGCGGTGGCCGAGCGCTCCCTGGGTCCCGGCGAGGACCGTGTAGTCGTAGGAGAGGACGGCGCAGGGCTCGCCGTCGACCCGGGCGGTGCCCGCGATCAACCCGTCGGCCGGGGTCCGCGCGATCAGATCGTCGACCTCGCGCCGGCCGCGCTGGGCGGCGATCGCGAAGCGCCCGTACTCGACGAAGGAGCCCGGGTCGACGAGGTCCTCGACGTTCTCCCGGGCGGTTCGTCCACCGCGCGCGTGGCGTTTCTCGACCGCGTCCGGCCGCGCCGCGTCTTCGGTCAGGGCGCGGCGGGCGAGGACCTCGGCGAGGTCGTCGCGGCCCTCCGCGGGCGGTGGTGTCGCTCCGCTCATCGAGCGGACTTTTTCAGACGCACCGTCTTCGCCTCGGTGCTGGGCGCGCCGCCATCGGGGGCGAACCTCACCCGGAGACGCAGGCGCGCGGTGCCGCGTTCGATCAGCTTGCGCCGTTGCGCCGGCGCCGGACGCACCCGCAGCTTCGCCGAGCCCGCCTCGGCGAAGCGCAGGGAGCTCCGCCGGGCGCCGAGCAGGGTGACGACCCCCGGGCCGGGGACCGTGACCGGCAGCATGGCGGTCCCGCGGCGGCGATCGAGGATCGGCCTGCCGAGACGGAAAGAGCTGTCGATCGCCTCGATCACCGGCTCGACGGTTTTCGCGATCGGCCGCGGAGTCGGTTTCGGCGCCGTCGGCGCCGACCCGGCCAGCGCGGTTCCGCTCAGCGACACCGCGTCGGGGCTCGAGCCCGCGTTGCTGGTCACCTCGACCGTCGCTTCGAGCTCGCCGGTGTCGGCGGGATCGAAGCCGGCGGCGAACTCGCAGCTGCCGCCGACCGGGATCGGAACAGCGGTGCAGGCGCCGGTGTCGATCAGCGGGAAGTGCTCGGGGTCGGGCCCCGAAGCCGCGATCGCGGTGACGAGGAGGGGGGAGTTTCCGGCGTTGGAGATCGAGAACGCCTGGGTGCGGGCGAGGCCGGCGTCTACCTCGGCCGAGCCGAAATCATGGGCTGTCGGGCTCAGCTCGGCGACCGGGTTGGGGGCGGTGAGCGGGTTGCCCTGGACGATGTCGAAGGCGCCGTCGAACCGGCGCCAGACCGTGACCGGGGCGCGATTGCCGGTGACCGCGACCTGAGGCGAGCCGGCGCCCTGGCCGGCCGCCGAGAGGTTCGCTCCCGGCACCGGGCTCCCGTCCGCTTTCAGGCCCACCCTCTGGACGACCCAGGCGGTCCCGTCGAACCGGCTCCAGACGACGGTCGCGGTGCCGTCGGGGGCGACCGCGAGCTGCGGCTCGGCGGCGTCGCGGCCGGATGACGAGAGGTTCCTGGTGCTCGCCTCCGGGGCTCCATCGACGCCGAGCCGTCGGCTCTGGACGATGAAGTTGCTGCCGTCGAAGCGATCCCAGACGACGGTCGCCACACCTCCCCCCGGCAGCGCCTCGATCTGGGGCTCGGCCGCGCTTCGGCCCGTCGCCGAGAGGTCGTGGGTGGCTGCCTCGGGGGTTCCGTCGGCGCCGAGGCCGCGGTGCTGGACGATCGTGTTCGAACCGTTCGAGCGCACCCAGACGACGTCCGAGCCGCCGTCGGCGGCGGTCACCAGGTCGGGTTCGATCGCGCTCTGGCCGGCGGCCGAGAGATCGTGCGTGCTCGCCGCCGGGTCGCCGCCGGCGCCGACGACACGCGCCTGGATCACCGAGCTGCTGCCGTCGAAACGGCTCCAGACCACGGTCGCGGTCCCGTCGGGTGCGACCGCCACCCGAGGTTCGACCGCGTCGCGGCCCCCGGTCTGGGAGAGGGTGAAGCTGGGGGTGGGATCGAGCTCGCCGTCGGCTTCGATGCGACGCTCTTTGATCAGGAAGCGGGTCCCGTCGAATCGCTTCCAGACGACGGTGACGGTGCCGTCGGGGCCCACCGCCAGATCGGGATCGAAGGCGTCCTGACGGACGGCCGAGAGCTCGAGGACGGGACCGAGGTCGCCGGTCGCCGTGATTCGGCGCGCCTCGACGATGAAGTTCCGGGCCAGCCTCTCCTCGTCGGTCCCCCCGTCGACGATCTCCTCCTTCGAGCGGATCCAGACCGCGGTGGCGGTCCCATCGGCCGCGACCGCGACCCGCGGCGTGAGCGCGTTCCGACCGGGGGCCGAGAGCCGTTCGACGCCCTGGGGGACGCCCTGCGGCGAAATTCGGCGGGCGAACACCGAACGGCTGCCGCCGTCGGCGCCGCTCCAGACCACCGTCGCGGCGCCGTCGGGCGCCACCGCGACCTGCGGCGTCGCGGCTTCGGCGCCGGGCGGCGAGAGGTCACCGGCGCGAGGGCTCGTCCCGCCCGCCGGCTGTGGCGGCGGCGGGACCTTGGTCAGCTTCGGCAGCGAGGGCACGGCGCGAAAGAGACTGCTCTGGATCCCCGCCCGGAACGCCTGCTGGGCGGGCGCCGAGGACTCGATCGGCCAGTCGGCGCGCAGCCCGTTGTCCTTTTCGAAGTTCCAGTTGAACCACATGTAGGCGTCGATCTCGGGGTGGTTCGGAAGGTAGGCGCCGAGCATCTCCCGGATCCAGTCGGCCTTGTTGCCGCCGAACTCGCTGGAGGCGTTCTCGACGATGATGACCGGCTTGTTCGGCGCGATCTCCCGAACCCGTTTCAGGGTCGGGCCGATCGTCTGCTCGGGGTTGATCCAGCGGTCGGGCTGGGCCGGGTTGCGGCCCCAGTTGTAGGAATCGATTCCCACCCAGTCGACGTACTCGTCGCCCGGGTACCAGGGGGCGGGATCGGAATCGGGGTCGAACCAGAGGCTGTTGCTCACCCAGGTCCAGGTGACGTTGGTGGCGCCCTCGGCGACGACCAGGTCGTGGAAGTGCCGCCAGGCGGCGACGTATTCGGGGTCGCGGCCCCAGGGGTACCACTCGCCGTTCATCTCCCACCAGGGGGCGAAGTAGAAGGGGTATCCCCAGGCCTTCGCCTCCCGGGCCCAACCTCTGATCACCGAGTCCTGGCCCCCGTCGACGATCTGCTCGAGGGTCACGCTCTGACCGAGCCCCATCGTCACCATCGGGATCGCCCCGCGGGCGTGGGTGGCCTCGAGCTCGTCGCCGTCGAACTGGCCCCACCCCTGGCCCATGTTGACGATCCCCGCCTTGCGCCCGGCGTGCTTCTCGAACAGGCTCCAGGCCGCTTCGTTGTGGGGGGCGGCGCCGCTCTGCCCGTAGGTTTCGCCGCTGATCGTCGCCCCCCAGTACATCGATCCCCGAGCGGGGGCAGCGGCGAGCGCGACCAGTCCCGCGACGGCCAAAACCAGCGCAAATCCTGTCCGTACCCTGGACATTCCCGTCACCAGGTTACGCTGACCCGCTGTGAACGTCCTGATCGCAGCGGATATGGAGGGGATCGCGGGGATCGTGCACTACGGCGAGTGCCTACCCTCCCACCGCTCGGCTTACGCACAGGGGCGGCGACTGATGACCGACGAGACCCTCGTCGCGATCGACGCCCTGCGTGCGGCCGGGGTCGAGGGCACGATCACGGTCGGCGACTGGCACATGGTCGGGACCAACGTCGAACGCGGGCGGATGCCGGCCGGGGTCGGGGTCCGGCCGATCGCCGACCTCGCGCTCGATGAGGCGCAGCCGTCCTTCGCCAAGGCCAACGGCGGGCCGCTCGACGCCGTCGTGATGCTCGGCCACCACGCCTGCACGACCAGTCGCCGCGCCTTCTGCTCGCACACCTTCGTCTGGGAGATGGAGGTCCTCTTCGACGGCGAGCCGCTCAGCGAGACCCAGGTCTACGCCCAGGCGCTCGCCGCCGAGGAGATCCCGATCCTGGCCTGCTCCGGCGACCGCTGGCTCCTCGACGACCTCGCGGAGGGCGAGCTCGGCAGCGCCCGACTGGTCGCGACGAAGGAGGGGCAGGGGCGGGCCCGCGCCCGACCCCACGGGCTGGCGGCGACCCGCGCGCGAATCGCGGCGGCGATCGGCGAGGCGCTTGCCTCGCCCCTGGAGCCGCCGCCGCGACGCCCCTACCCGGCCGAGGTGACGATCCGCTCCGAGGGCGAGGAGCTCTCGAGGCAGATCGTCTCCGACCCCGGCGAGCTGCTGACGGCGGTCGCGACCACGTTTCGCACGAGCCGTGTCTCGAACGAGTACCGCCAGCTGGCCAAGGTCCTGCCGGCCGCCGAGGGCTCCGTGCTCCGCGCGCTCCGACGAGGGGTCGGCAGCGGGCTGGCGACGCCGGTGATGCGCTCCAAGGAGCGCGCCTGGCTGGCGGCTTCCCCGAGCTAGGCGGCGGGTCCGACGCAGCGCCGGCAGCGCCCGCGCAGGACGACGTCGTGCTCGGAGATCTCGAACGGGATCCTTCCCTCGATCCGCCCGATGGCGCTCTCGAGCGCTCTGTCCTCGAAGGCCTCCATGCGCCCGCAGATGCTGCAAATGGCGTGATGGTGGTGGTGACCGCCGGGGTCGACCCTCTCGTAGCTGGCCGTCCCCCGCGCCAGGTTGCCGAAGCGCTGGACCAGGCCCAGGCCCTCGAGCTGGTCGAGCGCCCGGTAGACGCTGGCGCGCCCGACGGCGGCATCACGGCGGCGGAGCTCGTCCTCGATCTCGATCGCGGTGACCGCGCAGTCGTGCCTGGCGAGCGTCTCGACCACCGCCCGGCGGGCGCCGCCGCGCCTCAGCCCGGCCTCCTGGAGCCGCGCCATCGCGTGCTCCGCCCAACCCTTGTCGCCGGCCGCGGCCATCACCCGATCGTAGACCGCCGCAGCGCGCCCGGGACGAAGGCGAGCAGGTAGGCCGCGAGGATCGCCAGGGCGATCGAGGCGCCGCCGGCCGTGCCCGCGTAATAGGAGACGTACAGACCCGCGACTCCGGCCCCGATCGCGATCGTGGCCGCGATCGCGATCATCGCCCCGACCCTGTCGGTCAGCTGCCGCGCCGCGGCGGCGGGCCCGACGAAGACGGCGACGACGAGCAGGTTGCCGAGGCCCTGGACGGCGACGACGATCGCGAGCCCGAGGAGCGCCACCAGCACCGCTTCGGTCGGTCCCGGCGCGATCCCGGGACCGCGGGCCGCGGCGCGGTCGAACCCGGTCGCGAGCAGGCGCCAATGGACGAGGAGGAGGGTGACGGCAACCGTCAGGAGCAGGGCGAGCGCGGCAAGGAGGTCGCCGTCGGTGACGCCGAGGATGTCCCCGAACAGCAGCTCCTGGAGCCCCGGCGGCGAGTCCGGCGAGAGGGCGAGCAGGGCGCCGAGGCCGAACATCGCGGTGACGACGACCCCGACGCCGGCCTCGCGGCTGACTCCGGGGACCCGGGCGACGGCGGCGATCGCGAGGGCCGCGACCAGGATCGCCGGCGCCCCGCCGACCAGCAGCGGCGCTCCCGCGATCGCCGCGAGGACGACGCCGGGAAGGGCCGAGTGGGCGAGGGACTCGGCCGCGTAGGAGAGGCGGTAGAGGACGACCCAGCAGCCGACGGCAGCCCCCGCCGCCCCGAGCAGGGCGATCTCGGCGATCGCCCGCAGCATGAACTCGTTCTCGAGCGGCGCCAGCATCAGTGGTGATGGTGGTGCGGAGGCAGGATCGCCCGGCCCGAGCCGGGGATCTCGACGATCGCGCCGCCGTAGGTCGCTTCCAGGACCGGGACGTCGAGCACGGCGGCCGGGGGGCCGAAGGCGACCTGCCGGTGGTTGAGGCAGAGGACCGCGTCCCAGCGTCGCGCCTGCTCGAGGTCGTGGGTGGCGACGATCAACGCCCTGCCCTCGGCCCGCAGCGCGGCGAGCAGCGATTCGAGCCGCTCGGAGGCCGAGCGGTCGAGGCCGGTGAAGGGCTCGTCAAGCAGCAGCACGCGGGCGTCCTGGACCAGGCTGCGGGCGATCAGGACCCGTTGCCGCTGGCCGCCCGAGAGCGTCCCGAAGGTCTGATCGGCGACCTCGGCGAGACCGACCTGGCCCAGGGCCTCGATCGCGGCCGCGCGCTCGCGGCGTCCCGGCGGCCGCCACCAGGGGAGACGCGAGAGCGCTCCCATCGCCGCGACGTCGAGGGCCGACACCGGGTAGTCGAGTTGCGAGCGCTCGGTCTGGGGGACCGTCGCGCAGCGCTCGGCGACGTAGAGCTCTCCGGCCAGCGGCGCCAGCTCGCCCAGCAGGGCCCGCAGCAGGGTCGTCTTGCCGCCGCCGTTCGGCCCGAGCAGCGCGATTGCCTCGCCCCCGCGCAGCGTGAAGGCGACGTCGGTGATCGCCGGCCGGCCGTCGTAGCCGACCGCGAGCCCGCCCGCCTCGATCAGGAGGCCGCTCGGCATCCCCGCCTCCCCCCGGTGAACCCCCGCACCATCGCGTCGGCGTTGGCGCGCTCCATCCCGACGTAGGTCGCGCCGCTGGACCCCGCCGGGCCCAGCGAGTCCCCGTAGAGCTCGTGCTCGGCCTCGGCCCCCGCCTCGGCGGCGATCGCGTCGGCGACCTTGGAGCTGACCGAGCTCTCCGGGAACACCGCCCGGGCCCCGGTTCGTTCGATCGTCGCCACCAGGTCGGAGAGGTCCTGCGCCGAGGCCTGCGCCTGGGTCGACTGCGACGGGATCACCGTGCCCACCACCTCGATGTCGTAGCGGCTCGCGAAGTATCCGAAGGCGTCGTGATCGGTGACCAGCAGCCGTTCGCGGCGCGGCACGGCGGCGATGCAGCGGCTGATCTCGCGATCGAGCGCCCGCAGTCGCGCCGCATAGGCGGCGGCTCTCCGGGCGAAGAGCCGACGGTGGGCGGGGTCGGCGGCGCTCATCGCGGCGCCGACCTCGGCGACCGCGGCGACCGCGTTGCGGGGGTCGTGCCACCAGTGGGGATCGACCCCGTCGTCGTCGTCGCCGCTCAGGCGCTCGGGCACGCCGGACCCGAGCTCGACGACGGTGGCGTCGCTGCCGCTGTCGGAGACGACCTCCCCGACCCAGGCGTCGAGGTCCTCGCCGCTGGCGAGCACGAGGTCGGCCTGCGCGGCGTCGAGCACGTCCTCCGGGCGCGGCTCGTAGTCATGGGGGTCGGTGTTGGGCTGGAGGACCTGGTCGACCTCGACGGCGTCGCCGCCGACGGCGCCGGCGAAGTCGCCGACCTCGGTCGTCGTGGCGAGGACCCGGAGGCGGCCGTCGTCGCCGTCGCCCGAGGCGCCGCAGCCCGCCGCCAGCAGGCACAGCGCCAGGACGCCGGCGGCCAGCGGGACGACGCCGGGCCGGATGCGTCCGCGCAGGACCCGCCGGGCGGCGGCGAGCGCGAAGACCGCGGCCGCCACGCAGGCGATCGTCGCCCCGGGCGGGGCGTTGGTCTGGACGGAGAGCCAGAGGCCGAAGACGCCCTCGGCTGCGACCAGGCAGATGCTGAGCAGCTGCATCGAGCGCAGCCGGTCGGTCAGCAGGCCCGCGGTCAGCGCCGGGACGAGGAAGACGGCGGTGACGAGCAGCGCCCCGACGACGGTCAGGGCGGCGACCGCGGCGGCGGCGACCAGCGCCAGCAGGACGGCGTCGAAGGCGCGATCGCGGCGCTCCGGGCGGCTCGGGTCGAAACCCGCCCGCAGCCAGTGGTGTCCGACCATCGCGCTCGCCAGCAGCGTCGTCACCGCCACCGCCCCGGCGAGGACGAGGTCGCCCCCGTCGACCAGCAGCAGGCTGCCGAACAGCAGCGTCTCGATGTTGGCGCCGGAGCCGAAGACGTCGCTGGCGAGGATCACCCCGGCCGCGAGGCAGCCGACCAGCACCAGGGCGACGCCGGCGTCGGCGCCCGCCCTGCCGCGGCGCAGCGACCAGGTCCCCGCCGCGAACGCCGCCGCGGCGCCGAGCGCACCGAGCGGGGCGGCGAACCCGAGGCCGTCGGCGAGGACGAGCCCCGGGAACGAGGCGGTGCCCACCGCGTGCGAGAAGAAGGCGAGCCGCCGCAGGACGATCCAGGTCCCGAGCAGGCCCGCCGGCACCGAGAGCAGCAGGACCTCGGCGACGCCGCGTTGGAAGAACGGCAGTTCGAACGCCTCGAGCACGCGCCGAGGATAATGAGAATGAATTTCGTTTGCGTTTAGCTGTCGGTGACGGCAAGCAGCTGCCAGGCGCCCGGGACGCCCTTCAGGGTGTGCGAGCCGCGATCGTCGAATCCGAGCTCCGAGCCGACGACCAGGTCGCGGACGGTGCTCGATACGAGCACCTCGCCGGGGCCCGCCAGGGCGCTGATCCGGGCGCCGATGTTGACCGTCATCCCGCCGATGTCGCTGCCGCGCACCTCGCACTCGCCGGTGTGGAGACCGGCCCTCACCTCGATCCCCAGCGGTTGCATCGCAGCGGTGATGTCGCGAGCGCATTCGATCCCCCGGGCGGGGCCGTCGAAGGTCGCGAGGAAGCCGTCGCCGGTGTTCTTGACCTCGATGCCGCGGAAGCGCTCGAGCCGGGTGCGGACCGCCTCGTCGTGGGCCTCGAGCAGCTCGCGCCAGCGGCTGTCGCCGATCTCGGCGCCGCGCGCGGTCGAGTCGACGATGTCGGTGAAGAGGACGGTGAGGAGCCGGCGCTCGGGCTCGGGCTCGTGCCTCGCTCCGGTCAGAAAGCCTTCGATCTCGCTGAGCAGCGGCTCCACCGCCCCGACGAAGGGAAAGTGATCGACGCCCTCGAGAACGACCAGCTCGGCGTTCTCGATGTGCTCGGCGACATAGCGGGCGCCCTCGACCGGCCAGAGAAGGTCCCCCGCCCGGTGCAGGACGAGGGTCGGCGCCGAGATCGCGGGCAGGACCTCGCGGATGTCGATTTCGGAGGCGAGCCGCGCGGCGGCCTTCGCCATCCCGGGACTGGCCGCCATCCGCTGGTAGTGCCCCCACCAGCGCACCACCTCGGGATCGTCGGCGACACTCGGCGCGTAGAGTTCGATCAGCGCCCCCTTCCCCCAGTCCTCCTCGATCAGCTCGAGGCCGCGGTCGACCTGGAGCTGGATCGGCGCCCAGGGGTAGTCCTCGTCGGCGAGCCCCCTCGCGTAGGACCCGTAGAGGACCAGGGCCTCGGTCCGGTCGGGCTGGGTGGCGGCGAACAGCGCGCACATCGGCGCCCCCTCGGAGACGCCGAACATCGCGACCCGCTCCGCCCCGACCGCGTCGAGGACCGCGGTCAGATCCTCGATCCGCTGCTCGAGGGTGGAGACCCCGTCGGCGGGGTCGGAGAGTCCGGTCCCCGCCTTGTCGAAGACGATCACCCGCGCGAACCGCGTCAGCCGGCCGATGAACTTCGCCATCGCGGGCTGTTTGAACGCCTCCTCCAGGTGAGAGACGAAGCCGGGGACGACGACCAGGTCCATCGGTCCCTCGCCGGCGGTCGTGTAGGCGATGCTGAGCCCGCGGCTCTTCGCGTAGGAGATCTCAGGGCCCACGGCGAACCCCCGGCCTCAGAGCCCGGCCGGGTGGCGGCCGGTGAAGCGAGCGCTCGGGTCGCGCGGCATGTCCGGGTGCCAGCGCGGGCCGCTGATGCCCGGCGGCGGGTCGCGGGTGTCGAACCGGAGTCCGGCGACCACCATGTAGACGTGGTGGTGGTTGGCGTAGACGGTGATCCAGCGCCCGACGCCGCCCTCCCCCCACGCCTCCATCTCGCCCGAGACCATGGTGCGGTCGAGCAGGCCGGCGCCGTGCAGCGCGTAGCCAACCGCGCCGGAGCAGTCGTAGCCCCGTGACCTCCAGCTCGAGTGGCCGCCGCCCCACTCGTAGGGCCGCCCGCGGATGTGGTTGGCGGCCTTGATCACTTCCTTGACCGCCCGCGGGGCCGAGCTCGGGGCAACCGCCCGACCGCCCGCGATCGTCGCCCCGCAGGTCGAGCTCGTGCGCACCCCGGTGGCGCTGAACGGGCGGCATTCCAGCTTCGTCCAGCCGACGCCGGGCGGGCCGGCCGCGGCGCCGGCGCTCGCGCAGGTGATCGACACGAGCGCGATCGCGGCCACCGACCCGGCTAGGCGCCTGGCAAACACGCATCGAAGTTATCCGACCCCGGGCCGGTCGCAAAGGAGCTCGGGCTAGGAGAGCTCCGGCGGCAACGCCTTCGGGCCGTCCGGATACATGTGGGCGAGCTGCTCCTCGCTCATCTCGAGGGTGCTGGTGATGTCTTCGCGAGGGGCGCCGCAGACGAGCCAGAGCTGATCGGCGTCGGTGTCGTTGAAGGCCTGGCGCACGGTGCCGGCCTCGACGAGGAGCGAGTCGAGCGGCGAGAGCGTCAGCAGCTCGTCCTCGACCCGGATCCGCCCCCGCCCCTCGAGCAGGACGTAGAGCTCCTCCTGGTCGAAGTGGCGATGCCGTGTCGAGGCCTGGCCGGGCGCCAGGCGCCAGAGCCGGGCGCCGAGCTTCTCGGCCCCGAGCTGGCCGCCGAGATCGGTGTTCTCGATCCCCATCTGGTTGGAGGGGCGCCAGAAGGCATCGGCGGCTCTCAGCAGGCGGTGGCCCATCGCCCGCGGACCTTAGTAGCTGCGCTCGCCCACCGGCACCGGCCTGCGCCCCACCTCGTCGCGGCGCCGAGCGGCCGCGCGAGCGAGACGGGCCCGCTCGGCGAGCCCGAGCAGCTTCGCCCCGAGCAGGACGGCGAGCAGAAGCGTCCCGGTCAGCGCCAGCGGCGTCAGCGGCAGGGCCGACTCCGGCCCCCTGTGAACGACCCGGAGCAGCAGGTAGACCGCGGCGAGCATCGCGACCGCCTGGCAGAACTGGCGGCCGACGAGCCGCCAGGCCGCGACCGAGCTCCGCCCGCGGGCGGTCCTCCACAGCTCGCCGACCGGCGCGAGCAGCGCCGTGAGGATGAAGAACAGCCCTCCGAGCCCGAAGCCGGGCAGACCAGCCGCCACCTCAGTGCCCCTTCTCGTAGACGAGCAGCGGGCGCCGCCGGACCAGCTCGTTCCAGAGGGCGCGCAGCATGTAGGCGCCGTTGACGATCCGCAGCACGAAGAAGCCGGGCAGCGATGCGAGGGCGCGCCCGCCTTCCCGCCGTTCGAGAGCCATCCACAGAACCGGGACGAGCACCACCGGCGCGTCGATCAGATAGGCGAGAAGCACGAGCGGGGAGATCGTCACCGCGAGGACGGGAATCAGCACCAGGTAGGCGAGCGATGCGAGCAGCGCATCCCAGAATGCGATCGCGACGACGGAGCGGAGGAATCCGAGGCCGAGCAGGGAGCGTCCGTGCAGACGCACGTTCTGGACGAAGCCGTGGGACCAGCGCTTCAGCTGCTTGCCCATGAAGTGGAGGTTGTGGGGCTCGATCGGGTAGGAGACCGCCTCGGGCAGGAAGCGGACCTTCTTGCCGGCCGCGTAGATCGTCCAGGTCAGGTCCATGTCCTCGGCCATCGTCCGCGTCGACCAACCGCCCAGCTCACGCAGCTCGGCGGTCCGGTAGACCGAGAAGCACCCCGAGGAGATCAGCGGTTTGCCGTAGTGGTCCTGGATCCGCTTGAAGAACCCGAAGGCGAGCAGGTACTCGATGTAGCGGCCGCGCTCCCAGATCGTGCCGACGTTGCGCGGGAGGACGGAGCCGCAGGCGGCGGCGACATCGGGGTCCTCGAAGGCCGGCAGCAGACGCTCGATCGCGTCGGCGGCCAGCGTCGTGTCGGCGTCGATCGCCATCACCATCTCGGTCTCGACATAGGCCAGCCCGAAGCTCTGGGCGCCGGCCTTCGAGCCGGTGTTCTCGGGAGGCTGGAGGACCGTCGCGCCGAGAGACCGGGCGATCTCGGCCGTCGCGTCGGTCGATCCGTCGTCGATGACCAGGATCTGCTCAGGCTCGACGGTCTGCTCCTGGAGGGAGCGGATCGTGTCCCCGATCGAGTCGGCCTCGTCGTAGGCGGGGACGAGCACGGTCAGCGGTCCGACCGCGCCCGGCCGCAGGATCTCGCCTTGGGATCGCATTCGGGACCTGTAACGCGGCCCCGCCGACGGCGTCAGGGCATAGTTCGCCGGCCCCGGAAGCTAGAAGGGCAGCTTCGAGCGCGCCTGCTTGCCGCCCGAGTGGCTCTTGTCGGCGGCCTGCCGGGATTTGCCGAACGATTTGCTCAGCAGCCTGCCGATCGGCCCCGGAGCCTTGCTCCCGGCCCGCTGACCCATCGAGAACCCCTTGTCGCTGCCGCGCCGAGCGTGGTTCGAGAGCCGCGGCACCAAAAAGCCGAGGATCGCCAGAAGCACGCAAATTCCTATTACCGCACCGATCAGCATCAGTAGTTCCCTTTCTTACAGCTCTTTCTCGATTTCCCCGGCTTTGTCCTGGTGCCGCCTGGCATTGGCCTCCGCCCGGGCGACCCGGTCGCCGGTCTCGGCCGACTCGGCCTCGATGTCGTCGGCCCGCTGCCGGTGCTCCTCGGCGAGGCGAGCGTGACGCTCGGCGATGTCGGCCTCCTCCGCCGCCTCGGCCTCGCGGGCCCGCTGCTCGGCGGACAGCTCGCGCGCCCGCGACTCCTGGGCCTCCGCCTGCTGGCGGTGACCGCCGACCTGTTCGCCGAGGCGCTCACGGCGCAGTTCCCTCTGCGCTTTGGCACGCCTGGCGACGAGCACCGCCAGCGCGATCAGCGCAAGGACGACCACGACGATCACCACTGTCAACCCGGTTGACACATCCTGCGTATACCCAACGCGCTTCTGTCTCAATCGCCGCTGGGCCCAGCAGCTAGCCTGGAGCCGACGATGGCGAGCGAGGGCGGATACGCGACCGAGTTGTCGATCGGCGGCCGGCCGGTGGCCGGCGCCGGCGCGACGATCGCGGTCGAGAACCCGTTCACCACCGAGACGATCGCCTCGGTCCCCGCCGCCTCCTCCGAGCAGGTCGACGCCGCCGTCGCCGCCGCCCGGGAGGCCTGGCCGCAGTGGGCGCGAATGCCGGCCGGCGAGCGCTGCGAGCTGCTGCACGAGGTGGCGCGCCGGTTGCGCGAGAGCAGCGAGGGCCTGGCCCGGACGATGACCGCCGAGGGCGGCAAGCCGCTGATCGAGAACCGCGATGAGCTCGAGTGGACCGCGGCGGCCTTCGACTACTACGCCGAGATCGGCCGCGACCACGCGGGCCGCGTGATCCCCCCGATCGAGGCGAGCCAGCTGGCGATGGTGGTCAAGGACCCGCTCGGCGTGGTCGGCTGCATCGTCCCCTGGAACTACCCGTTGCTGCTGCTCGCCTGGAAGGTCGCTCCGGCTCTGGCCACCGGCAACTGCGTCGTCTGCAAGCCCTCCGAGCTGACCCCGCTCTCGACCCTGATGCTGGCGCCCGCCTTCGAGCACATGCCGGCCGGGACCGTGAGCCTGCTCGCGGGCGGCGGCGACGTCGGCGCGGCTCTCGCCGCCCACGAGGACGTCGACTGCATCGCCTTCACCGGATCGGTCGCGACCGGGAAGAAGGTCGCCGCGGCCTGCACCCCGCGGATGGCGCGGATGAACCTGGAGATGGGCGGCAAGGACGCGTTCATCGTCTGCGCCGACGTCGCTCCGCAGCTCGAGGTCGCGGCGCGCGGCGGCGCCTGGGCGGCCTTCCTCAACGCCGGGCAGGTCTGCACCTCGGCCGAGCGCTTCTACGTGGTCGACGAGGTCTTCGACGATTACGTCGCCGCCTTCGTCGAGCACACCCGCTCGCTCGTCCTCGGCGACCCGTTCGAGGTCGACACCGACATCGGCCCGATGGTCTCCGACCGGCAGCGGGCGAAGGTCATCGCCCAGCTCGAGGAGGCGGGCGCGGCCGGGGCCGAGATCCTCGTCGGCGGCGACTCCGGCGCTCAGGAGCGCGGCCACTTCCTCTCCCCCGCCGTCGTCGTCGGGGTCGAGCCCGACGCCGCGCTCCTGACCGAGGAGACCTTCGGCCCGGTCGCGCCGATCGTCAGCGTCGGATCGCTCGAGGAGGCGATCGAGCGGGCCAACTCGACCGAGTTCGGGCTCGGGGCCAACGTCTACACGGGCAATCTCGAGGACGCGATCCGCTGCATGCGCGAGCTCCGCGCCGGCACCGTCTGGATCAACGATCCGCTGACCGACAACGACGCCGGTCCGTTCGGCGGCTTCAAGCAGTCGGGGCTCGGGCGCGAGCTCGGGCGCGAGGGCCTCGAGGCCTTCCAGGAGACCAAGCACGTCCACATGGAGAGCCGGATCGAGCGCAAGGAATGGTGGTACCCCTACCGGGAGTACGGCGCCTAGGGGATGCGCTCGGCGAGCGCGTCGGCGAACCGCGCGGCGGCTCCCTCCGAGTGCGCGAAGAACAGCGAGGGCTCGGTCAGCTCGACCTCGAGAACGACCGGATCGCCGGCGGCGCCGAGGATCAGGTCCACCCGCGCGTAGAGGGGTGTCCCGAAGCGAGCCCCGGCCCAGGCGAGCACCCGGTCGGCAACCTCGCGCTCGGCCGCCGACGGCGTCCTCGGCTCGATCGTCTCCGGGGCGAAGAACCCCTCCGTCGGGCCCTCGGCCGGTCGCAGCAACGGGCCCTTGCGGATCGCGTGGGAGAACTCGCCACCGAAGTAGAGGAGCGCGGTCTCGCCCCGCTCGTCGACGGAGGTCAGGTAGGGCTGGACCATCGCCGTCCGGTCGCTGGCGTGGATCTCGGCGACGAGGTCCCGGGCGCGCTCGGCCTCGGCGGGATCGGAGAGGTCGAAGCGGGCCGTGTCCTTCGACCCGGCAGATACCGACGGCTTGACCACCACCTCCCCCCTCTCCGCATCCGGCTCCTTCGTCCCGACCTCCGGCAGGGCAGCGCCGGGAGGGACGAAGGCGGTCTCGACGACCGGCAGGCCCGCCGCGGTGAGCTCGGCGAGGTAGGACTTGTCGGTGTTCCAGGCGAGCACCTCCGCCGGGTTGAGGATGACCGCGATCCGGCTCGCCCATTCGAGGAACTCGTCGCGACGGTGCTGGTAGTCCCAGGTCGAGCGGACCACGACCACCCCGAAGCGATTCCAATCGACTCCGGAGCCGTCCCAGGGCCACCACTCGACCTCGTGGCCGCGGCCCGCGAGCTCAGCCGCCGCCAGAGCGTCGTCGGCGTCCCCCGCGGGCAGCCGGTCGCAAGTAGCCAGAGCAACCCTCATCCGTCCAACCTATTCCCCCCCCAAGCCCCACCGACGTCCTCGCTTCAGCGATTTTCCCCCCTGGGGTGTGGTCAAGTGATGAAGCGCGGGGCGGTTGGTGGGTTAGGGGCGGGCTAGGAGGCGCTCGACGGACTCGACGACCGAGACGTTGAGGTCGTCGGCCTGCCCGGGGTCGCGGATCAGCCCCCTGACCCGGTCGCCGCGGGAGACGAGCAGGCGGGTCAGGCGCCGGCCGATCTTCCCGTGGCCGCCGGCGATCGCGATCTCGATCTGGTCGCTTGTCACACATTCCCTTGTAACCGACGGGCTACGTTTGAGCAACCGTGATCGAAAAGGATGCCATCGTCGTCGGGGCCCGCTGCGCGGGCTCGACGCTGGCTCTCTCACTGGCCGAGCGGGGTTTGGACGTGGCGCTGGTCGACGGCGCCAGCTTCCCCAGCGAAACGATCTCCACCCACCTGATCTTCCCGAACACGCTCGCCCGCTTCGAGCAGCTCGGCGTCCTCGACACCCTGCTGGCCGCCCACGAGGTGCCGCTGCTGGAGTTCCGGATCCTCGCCCTCGGCCATGACGTCGGCGGCCGCTTCACCCCCGTCGGCGGCTTCGACCGGGCGGCGGCGCCGCGGCGCATCGCCCTCGACCAGGCGGTCCTGGACACCGCCCTGGGCTCGCCGCGGGTCGCGGGGCACTTCGGCGAGCGGGTCGTCGATCTGATCGGCGCCGGAACCGACGACGATCCGGTCGCCGGCGTCGTGCTCGAGAACGGCGAGCGGATCGGCGCCAGGTTCGTGTTCGGAGCGGACGGTCGGGCCTCGACCGTCGCCGCCAAGCTGGGGATCGAGAAGGAAAGGCCGCTGAGCGGCAATGTCGCCTTCCTCTTCGCCTACTGGAAGGGCCTCGAGAACGACGGCTACGCGACCTCCCACATAGAGGGGGACGGAGTCGTGAGCCGGTGGGCCGGCGAGGACGGCGTCCACCTGCTGGTCGGCTGGGGACCCCCGGAGCTGACCCGCGGCTCGCGGGCCGAGCGGATGACCCGCTACCGCGAGCTGCTGGCGCGGTTCCCCGAGACCGTCGACCCCGGCGCCCTCGAGCGCGCCGAGATGGTGAGCGACCTCATCACCGCGCCCGAGTCGCTGATGCGCGGCTACTTCCGCAAGCCAGCCGGGCCCGGCTGGGCCCTGCTCGGCGACGCCTGTCACTTCAAGCACCCGGGCACCGCCCAGGGCATCTCCGACGCCGTCGAGCAGGCGATCCGGATCGCGGACGGCGTGTCCGGCGCCGATCCCGAGCTCGCCGGCTACGAGGACTGGCGGGAAGAGCGCGCCCGCGAGCACTACGAGTGGTCGTTCGCCTGGGCCCGGTTCCCGCGGCCGGAGTCGGAGCCCGTGTTCCGCGGTTGGGCGACCGAGCCCGACGCCGGCCAGGACCTGCGCGACGCCTTCAGCCGCCAGGTCGAGCCCTCGGTGGCGATGAGCAAGGAGCGGCTGGCGCGCTGGTTCGCCTGATCCGCCCCTGAACTCCGCGAGAATGCCGCGGCGATGGCGGCCATCTTCCTCCGCTTCCTGAAGTTCGGCCTCCTCGCCTGGGGAGGCCCGGCGGCGCAGATCGCGATGATCAAGCGCGAGTGCGTCGACGAGGAAGGCTGGGTCTCCGAGGAGACCTTCAAGAAGACGCTCGCGGTCTACCAGGTCCTGCCCGGGCCCGAGGCGCACGAGCTCTGCGTCTACTTCGGCCGGATCCGGGGCGGCAAGCTCGGCGGGTTCCTCGCCGGCCTCGGCTTCATGCTGCCGGGCTTCCTGCTGATGCTCGGGCTCTCGGTCCTCTACGTCGAGGCCGACCTCGCCGGCCACCTCGAGGAGCTCTTCTACGGCCTCACCGCCGCCGTCGGCGCCCTGGTGGCGCGGGCGCTGGTGCGGCTCGGGGGCTCGTTCGTGACCGATGTGCCGCTCGCCGTGATCACGGTCCTCGCCTTCGTCCTCACCGTCTTCGCCGAAGCCAATTTCGTCCTCGTCCTGCTCGGGGCCGGAATCGCCTACGAGCTCTGGACCAACGGCGCCCGCTGGCGCGGCGGCGCCGGCTCCTTCGCGGCGGGGCCGATGGCCGCAGTCGTCGCGCTCGCGCTCGGCACGATCACTCTCTCCCTGACCGCCTCGATCTTCTTCGAGGGCCTCAAGGCCGGGCTGCTCACCTTCGGCGGCGCCTACACGGTGATCCCGTTCCTCCAGGAGAGCGCGGTCGAGGGGCGCCACTGGCTCACGGACAGCCAGTTCGTCGACGGCCTCGCGATCAGCGGCATCCTGCCGGCGCCGCTGATCATCTTCTCGACCTTCGTCGGCTACCTCGCCGGCGGGTTCGTCGGCGCTCTGGCGATGACGGTCGGGATCTTCCTCCCCGCCTTCGTCTTTCCGATCTTCTTTCACCGCACCCTGGTCGCGGTCGCCGAGAACCCGCGGATCAGGCCCTTCCTGCTCGGTGTCGCCGCCGCGGTGATCGGGCTGATCGCGGCGGTCACGGTGACGATCCTCGAAACCAGCGTCGTCGACATCCCCACCGCGGTCCTCGCGCTCGCGGCATTCCTCGCCCTGACCCGCTGGCACGGCAAGCTGACGGTTCTCTACGTGGTCCTCGGCTGCGGTGCGATCGGGGCGCTCCTCCAGGCGACGATCGTCTAGCCCCGGCGACGACCTTCTGCTACAAAGGAGGCACGGGCCTCGTTCGGTTTCGGCCAGTGAAGCTCGAGTCGAGGATCGAATCAAGATTTGGGCCTCGGAACAGGTCTGGAGGCGAGCTTCGGCGCCTTATCTTCTTGATCATGGATGGTGTCTCGGAGACACAGAACCGGCCCAGCTCGACGCCCTCTGCGACCATCTCGCGTGAGATCGTGGGCCTCCTCAAGGAGCTGCTGGGTCGAGGCCCGACCAAGGCCCGCACGTACGTCGAGGACGACTGCGTCGTGGTCTTGATGCGGGAAGGACACACGAAGACGGAGGACACCCGGGCGGACCTGGGAGAAGCTCGCGCGGTGGCCCAACAGCGCGTCGACATCTCCGACGGCATCAAGGAGAGGTTCATCGAGGTGGTCGAGCGCGCCACCGGGCGCAGGGTCGTCGGGCTCATGACCACGAGCCAACAGGATCCCGATCTGCTCGGCCAAATCTACGTCCTCGAGGCCACCCCGCTGCTCCGAGGCGACACCGAGAGCTGAGCGCGTTCGCCGGCGGTGGACGGTCCGCCCTCAGGAGCTCGCTTCTTCCCGTGCCATGGCGAGCTCCGCGGAGACCGCTTCGGTCTGGTTCGGGATTTCGAGGCGCCGTTCGAGCACCGGGATCGCCTCCTCCGGCCGCCCGCTGAGCCGCAGCGCGTTGCCGAGATTGAACAGCGCGTAGCCGTAATCGAGGTCTTCGGTCTGCGGCGGAAAGGCGCGAACCGCTTCTTCGAGCACCGGCACCGCCTCCTCGTAGCGGCCGTCGTTGATCAGCTGGAAGCCTTCTTCGTTGAGGGCGCCACCGAGCTCGGGATCGCTGCCGGCCGGCGTCGGGACCGACTCGCTCGACCCCTCCTCCTCGGGATCCTCCTCGGGTTCTTCGGCCGCCGGCCGAACCTCCGCCGCGCCCTCGTCGCCGGCCGCCACCGCGGTGCCTCCGGGCTCACGGTCCGCCTGCTGCGCGGCCTTCCGGGTGGCCTGTCCTCCGTTCCCCGAATCGTCGCCGCGGCCGACCACGAGCGCGAGGACCAGGGCGACCCCGATCAGCGCGACGACGGCGACCGCTCTCCCCCAGGGTCGCGAACCGCGGTCGTGCCCGCCCGACCCCGGCTCGAGATCCTCCGTCGGTGGGGCGGGCTCGACCTCGTAGGGGAGCGTCGGCTCGTCGATGACCGCGAAGCGGTCCGGTGAGGAGAGCCGCTCGAGCGCCGCCAGCCCCGCCGCGGCCGAGACCGGCCTCGACTCCGGCCGCTCGGCCGAGAGGCTCTCGACCAGGCCGCCCAGGGAGTCGGCGCCGGCCTCGCGACAGCAGTCGCGAAGGACGATCCCGCACGAGAAGAGATCGGAGCGCTCGCTGGCCGCCCCGCCGCGAGCGACCTCCGGCGCGATGAAACGAGCGGTGCCGAGGAACTGCCCGGTGCGCGTCAACGACGTCGCGTCGGCCGGCAGCGCGATCCCGAAGTCGATCAGCTTGGCCCTGCCCTCGGCGTCGATCAGGATGTTCTGCGGCTTGACGTCGCGGTGGACTATCCCCGCCGCGTGGATGTGCGCCAGGGCTCCGAGCAGCTCACGCGCGAGCTCGCGGCAATCCGTCGGCGCCCCGCGCGAGATCCGCTCGGCGAGGGTCTCCCCCTCGATGTACTCCATGACCAGGTAGGGCCGCTCACTGTCGGCCGCGTAGTCGTAGATCCCGATCAGGTTGGGATGGGACAGCCCGGCCGCGACCCGCGCCTCGCGCCGGAATCGGGCGACGAACTCCGGGTCGGAGGCGATCGTGTCGGAGAGGATCTTGATCGCGACCGGGCGCTCGAGGACCTCGTCGGCGGCGAGCCAGACAGAAGCCATCCCGCCGCGCCCGAGCAGCTGCTCGAGGCGGTAGCGGTCCTTGAGCAGGGTCCCCGCATCGATCGGCATGCTCGTGCCCGGACTCAGTCCCGCCGCAGCGTGTCCTTGACCTTGTCGGTCACCTTCTCGACTCCGTCCTTGGCCTTGCCGCCCGCCTGGTCCACCTTGCCCTCGCGCTTGAGATCGTCGTCGCCGGTGAGATCCCCCGCGGCCTCCTTGACGCGACCCTTGGCATCGTCCTTGTTGCGCACCTCGTCATCCATCACGGTCTCCTTTCGTGGAATTACTGGCCAGTTCCCGCTACCCGAAACCTGCGCTCTGTAGCGTCGAACGCCGCCCGCGGCCGCCTCCGCGCCGTTCGCTCCGGCTCTAGGAAGTCGGTCTCGGCGCCTGCTCGCCTTCCTCGTCCAGGCGCTCGCGCACGTATCGGAATGCGGTCCAGGCGGCCGCGGCGACCGGGATCGAGAGCAGGGCGCCGATGATGCCGGCCACCACGGTCCCGGCGGTGAGGATCAGGAGGATCGCCACCGGATGCAGCCGGATCATCCTCCCGACCACGTTGGGGTAGAGCAGGTCTCCCTCGATCTGCTGGATCGCGACGATCGCGGCGAGGACCAGGGCCGCGTCGACGACGCCGTTGCTGATCAGGGCGACGAGGGCGGCGATCGCGCCGGAGGCGACGGCGCCGACCAGCGGGATGAAGGCGCCGAAGAAGACGAGCACCATCAGCGGCACGACGAGGGGGACGCCGATCACCGCCAGGGCGATTCCGATCAACACCGCGTCGACCACCGCGATCAGCGCCACGCCTCGCATGTAGCCGGAGGTCGCCGTCCAGACCTCGTGACCGGCGCCGTCGACCAGCTCGCGTCGCCGGGCGGGAACCAGCGAGAGGCCGAACTCCCACATCCGCCGACCGTCGTGGATGAAGAAGAAGACGAGGACGATCATCAGCAGCAGGCCGGCGATCACCTCGGCCAGGATCGAGGCCCCTGACAGGACCCCCCGGCCGATCCCGCCGGCATTCGAGCGCAGCGAGTCGAGGCCGTTCTGGACCGCTTCGTCGATCTGGCTGCGTTCGAGGTCGAAGGGACCCTGGACCAGCCACCGCACCACCTCTTCGACCGATTCGTCGACGGAGCTTTCCAGTTCGCTGAACTGGTCGACGAAGGCGGGCGCGATCAGCGCCACGATCCCGGCGACGATCGCCGCCGCCCCGGTCATCACCGCGCCCGTCGCGATCGCGCTGGGCCAGCCGTGCCGGCGCAGGAAGTCGGCCGGCGGAATCAGCAGCGTTGCGATCAGCAGCGAGAGCAGCACCGGAACCACCACCACCCGCAGCTCGCCGAGCAGCCAGAGGCCTCCGAGGACCGCGACCGCGATCAGGACCAGGTTCGTGGCGATGCGGGTCGCCGGCCAAAGCACGCGGCTCACTCCAAGCTGCTTCCCGGCGTCACCCTGGCCGAAACGCGGTCGACGGCCGGCCTAGCGCTCGACAGCCGCGAGATCGTTCGCGGCCTCCAGCGGGTCGCCCGACATCAGCTCGGCGCCGACCGCCGCCGCGAGCTCCTCATGGGCGCCGGTCCCGCCGAGCAACAGCCTGGTGTCCTTCCCGAGCTGCGTCAGCGAACCGCGAAGGGGCTCGAGCTTCCTTGGGTCCAGGGCAAGCAGGATCACCGCCGCGGGAGACAAGTCGCTCACCGCAACGGCCAGCGTGTCGATCGGTGTGTCGGCACCGAGGAAGGTGATCCGCCATCCGAACTGGCGCAGGGCGAGTCCGAAGACGAGGAGTCCGAGCTCGTGCCGCTCCCCGGGCGCGCAGGCGAGCAGCGCCCGTGGTCCGGCGCCGCGATCCCAGCCTCGCGCGAGTACGAGAAGGCGGCCGCGAAGGAGGACGCTCGCGAAGTGCTCCTGGGCGACCGAGGCCTCGCCTCGCTCCCAGCGCTCGCCGAGGTCGCGCAGGTAGGGGAGGATCACCTCTCGCGCGACCGTCTCGAAACCAAAGCTTGCGGTCAACGCATCGAGCGCGGCCTGAGTCCCGGCATCGTCGAAGCTCTCCAGCGCCCCTCGCAGCTCGGCGGACAACGCGGGGAGCTCGGTTCGCCCGGCCGAGACGGCCGATCGTTCTTCCTCCAGCACCAGGCGGGCCGCCTCCGCCGCCGGAATACCGGCCTCGAGGTGTCGTGCCATCGCCCGGACCCGCGCCTCGTCAGACGGACTGTAGAGGCGGTAGCCCCCCTCCGAGCGGGCCGGGCTAAACAGGCCGTAGCGCTTCTCCCATGCCCGCAGCAGGTCGGCGCTCACACCCGTCCTCGCCGCGAACTCGCCTATCCGCAATCGTCGCTCCATCAAGGGGTGACTATAGAACAACCTTGGACAAACTTCCAACTGACCCTTGACATCATTTCAGCATCCCGCTACCCTCGCCGTCCAATAGTTGTCCAATGTTCGTCAAATGATGGAGGAACACACAATGAAGAGGTACATGCGATTCCGAACCCTGGTAGCGGTTCTCGCCACTGCCGTCGTCGGCATCTCCGCAATCGGTGGCACCGCCACCGCCGGGGACGGCGGCAGCTCGGCGTCGGCCCAGGGCAACATCGTCGAGACGGCGGTTGCTGCCGGCAAGTTCGACACCCTGGTCTCCCTGGTCGAAGAGGCAGGCCTGGCCGAGACGCTGGCCACCGGTGGCGATTTCACCGTCTTCGCACCGACCGACGCTGCTTTCGCAAAAGTCCCCAAGAAGACGCTTGCCGCTCTCGCCGCCGACCCCGCCAAGTTGAGGGCGGTCCTGCTCTACCACGTGGCCGAGGGGAAGCTGAGGGCGAATCGGGTCATGAAGCGAAGCTCGATCAAGACGCTCAACGGAGCCTCGGTGACCGTCAAGGTGACCAGGGGTGTGGTGAAGGTGAACAGCGCCAGGGTCGTTCAGGCGAACGTCGATGCTTCCAACGGCGTGATCCACGCGATCAATCGTGTGCTGATGCCGTAGGGCGCATACGCTCGATCGCTGGGAGCGAACGCTCCATCGGAAGCCCTCGGAGAGATCCGGGGGTTTCCTTTATGCCGAGGCGGGATCGCTGCCGCGACCGTAGACTTCCCTCGTTCATCGGATCGACCGAGCGGGGGGAGCGGCAATGAGACGGCTGGCGTGCACGATGGGTCTGATCGTCTTCATGACGAGCGCCGCGCGCGCCCCCGCGGCGCCGGTGACCGTCGGCAACCCGCTCCTCGGCACGATCGAATCGACCGGCGGTTCCGGGATCTCGGCGACGCTGATCAACCTGACGATCGCCGCGCCGGGAGCCACTGCCACCTCACCGGTGAGCGGAGCGATCGTCCGCTGGCATCTTCTCAAAGCGGCGGGGGGACCCTTCCGCCTGCGGGTCCTGCGCCCGGCGGGGGGCACCTCCTACACGGCGGTCGGCACCAGCGGTCCCGCCGACGCGGTCACCCCCGGCCTCGAAACCTACGAGACGGCGCTGCCGATTCAGGTCGGCGACACGATCGGCCTCGATGTCGTCAAAGGCCTGAAAGTCGGCGCCCTCGGCAATCCGGCCTCGGTGATCGCGGTGATCTCCCCGATCCTGGTCGAAGGGGCGACGGCGCCGATCACCGAATCGGTCGCCGGCGCCGAATTCGCCTTCAACGCCGAAGTACAGCCCACCCCCACCCTGACCGCGCTGGCCCCGGCATCCGGGTCGTTCAGGGGAGGAAGGAAGGCGATCAAGATCACCGGCACGGACTTCACCGGCGCCTCCACCGTCAGCTTCGGCGGCGTCCCCGCAAAGAGCTTCACCCTGGTCTCCGAAACCGTGATCAAGGCCATTCCCCCGGCGGTCAGGAAGCCGAGCAAGGTCGACGTCACCGTCACCACCGTCGCCGGCACGACCGCGGTCGGCGACGCCGGGCGCTTCAGCTACCTGGCATGCGTGGTTCCCAAGCTGAAGGGCAAATCGCTGAAGGTGGCAAAGAAGAGGCTGAGGAAGGCGAATTGCAAGGTCGGCAAGGTCACGAAGAGGGGTGACGCGACGGCGAAGAGCGGAGCGATCATCAGGCAGGGCAAGTCGTCCGGGAAGAAGCTCGCCCCCGGAACCAAGGTGAGCATCACCCTCGGCTGACCGATCGGCGTCGAGCGCGCCGTCACATATGAAGCAGGCCCGTCGTCTTCATGGTGAGAACGACGAAAGGAGCTGACATGAACTCCCGGACAAGCACGATCGGGACGGGCGAGCTGGCGGACGAGCTTTCCGCGTGGGCGGTCGGGCTCGGCATCCTGACGATGGTCCTCGCCCCGTTCGCGATTCCTCTGATCGCGCTGACTGCGGTGGTCGCGGCCGTGCTCCTGGCCCCCGTCCTGGTCGTGGCGCTGGCGATCGCCCTGCTCGCGATGCCGGTTCTGCTGCTGCGGGCTGCCGCGGGACGCGGCCGGCGCGCCTGGCATCGCACCGATCCGGACGCGGGTGGGAGGCGCCCCTCGAGCGCCGGTCGGCATCGATCGCCCGGGCTGACCGGGGCCTAGAGGCCGACCGCGCCGAGGTCGAGTCGCGCGAGCCGCTCGGGGTCGGTGAGGAAGTAGAGCTCGACGATCCGGCCGTCCCTGACCGTGAACGTCCCCAACGAGAACGGGGCGCCCTTGAGCGTCGCGAGATAGCCGAGGGCGCCGTTGACGAGCACCTCGTGTCGCTCGAGGTCGAGCCGGGCAAAGGTCCGGGCGCGCGCGGCGACGGCCTCGGCGCCTCGCACCTCCCTCGATGCCGGGACCGGTCCTTTGTCCGCGCGCAGCACCACGTCCGGGTCGAGCACCGCGACCAGCTCCTCGAAGTCTCCCTCGCGCGAGGCGGTCAGGAAGGCCTCGGCCGCCTCGCGCTGACGGTCGAGGTCGAGGTCCGGTCCGGGGTCCTCGCTCCTGACCCGCCGCCGAGCGCGGCTGGCGAGCTGGCGAGTGGCCTCGGGGGAGCGCTCGAGCGCCGGCGCGATCTCGTCGAACGGGACGGCGAACATGTCGTGCAGGACGTAGGCGAGCCGCTCCGCCGGGCCGAGCTTTTCGATCACCACCTGCATCGCGAGACCGACGGAATCGGCGATCACGGCCTCGTTCTCCGGCGTCGTCCCCCCGACCCGGTCGATGATCGGGTCCGGAAGGTGGACGGGCATCGGCTCCTCCGGGTGCCGAGCACGGCTGCGCAGCATGTCGAGCGCGATGTGGCCCACCACGGTGGTCAACCAGCCGCCCAGGTTCTCGATCCGCTCGACGTCGGAGCCGTTCAGCCGAATCCAGGCCTCCTGCACGGCATCGTCCGCCTCCTCCGTCGAGCCCAGGATCCGATAGGCGACGGCACGCATGCGGCTGCGGTGACACTCGAACCGCTCGGTCAGAGATTCGGGCCCGTCGTCTGTCACGTCTTCGCCCGCCCGCGCGTCATCGATATGGAAGTACCCAAATTCGGAAGGAGAAGCACAATGAGAGTCTTCGTCGCAGGGGCGAGCGGTGCGATCGGCAACCGTCTCGTCCCCCAGCTGATCGAGAGAGGTCACGAGGTCGTCGGCACCCACCGCTCGCCACAGAGCGCCGAGCGCCTTCGGGAGATGGGGGCCGAGCCGGTCGCCCTCGACCTGCTCGACGCGCAGGCGGTGCGCCGGGCGGTGCTGAGGGCGATGCCGGACGCGATCGCCCATGAGGCGACCGCGCTGTCGAACGTCTCCGACCTGAAAAACTTCGACCGGACCTTCGCCGAGACCAACCGGCTCCGGACCGAAGGCACCGACGCCCTGCTGGAGGCCGGACGCGAGGCCGGGGTCGAGCGGTTCGTCGCCCAGAGCTACGCCAGCGTCCAGTACGCCCGGGTCGGCGGGATGGTGAAGACCGAGGACGACCCCCTGGAGCGGGATCCACTCCCGACGATGCGCGAGTCCGTCGCCGCGATGCGGCATCTCGACGAAGCCGTCACCGCCGCCGGCGGGGTCGCGCTTCGCTACGGCGCCTTTTACGGCGCCGCCAACGACGGGCTGGTCGAGCCGGTGCGCAAGCGCATCTATCCGGTCGTCGGCGGTGGCACCGGGGTGACCTCGTTCGTCCACCTGGAGGACGCGGCGCGGGCCACCGTTCTCGCGCTCGAGAGCGATCGTGCCGGCGCCTTCAACATCGTCGACGACGAGCCGGCCGCCGCCTCGGAATGGCTGCCGGTCATGGCGAGCACGCTCGGCGCCAAGCCACCGCGCCACGTGCCTCGCTGGCTGGCGCGGCTGCTGGCCGGCGAGGCGGTGGCGATGATGGCGACCGAATCGCGCGGCGCCACGAACGAGAAGGCCAAGCGCGAGCTCGGCTGGACCCTTCGCTACCCGAGCTGGCGGCAGGGCTTCGCGGCCACATATGGCTCGGGCGCGGCCGCCCCGGTGGCGACCCCGGAAGCGACCGTCCGCGGATAGCGGGCGGTCGGGCGTCTCCTGATGACTTACAACCAGATGGTTGTAGATGAGAAACCGATTCACGCCGACGACGAGGGGGCGACCGACCTGCTGTTCAGGGCGCTGGCCGATCCGATTCGTCGCGACATCCTCCGCCGCGCCCACGAGGGCCGGCTCTCGGTCTCGGCGCTCGCTCGCGAACACCCGATCAGCGTCACAGCGGTGCAGAAGCACGTCGCCGTGCTCGAGCGAGCCGAACTGGTGAGCAAGCACCGGGTCGGTCGCGAGTCGATCGTCCAGACCGAGGTCGACGCCCTCGTGCGCGCCCGTGCCGCACTCGATCGTCTCGAGGCGGGGATGGAGCAGGGCATGACCGAAACGCTCAACCAGGTCGATCCCCTCCTCGGCGCCGCGAGGGCGTGACGAGGGCTCGGGCGAACGCCGGCAACGACCCTCCTCGGCTTGACGAGCCGGCCCAGCGGTGCTTAGATAGTCGTCTTAGTCAGATGACTAATTTCCTGACAGCAAAGGAAAACGAAGCTGGCAGCGACCTTTCGATCAGGCAGGTCAACGTCGCCGCCTTCCTCGACGCCGCCGAGCGGCTCCTCGTCAGGGAGGGGGCGGCGGGGATCTCGACCCGGCAGCTCGCACGGGAGGCGGGCCAGAACCACGGGCTCGTCCACTACTACTTCGGCTCGGTCGACGAGCTGCTGCTTCAAGCCCTGGAACGATTCACCGCCCGCGTCCTCGATCGCCAGCGGGCGATGTACGAGTCGGATGCGCCCTTCCTCGAGAAGTGGCGGGGGGCGATGGGTTACATCGAGGAGGATCTGGCGTCGGGTTACCCGAAGGTCTGGGCGGAGCTGGAGGCGCTCGCCTGGCACAGGCCCGAGCTGCGCGAGCGGCTGAACGGCGTCAGCGCGGAATGGCGTTCCTTGCTTCGCGATGCGGTGGCCGAGGCGATCGACGAGTACGGCCTCGATTCCGCCCGCTTCTCGGCGGAGTCCTGGGCGGCGCTGGTGATGCAGTTCAACAAGGGCCTGCTGTACGAGCGGCTGCTCGGCTTCGATCGCGGGCACGCGGAGCTGCTCGCGGCGATCGACGGCTGGCTCACATCTCTCGAGAAGGAGAAGGCATGAGCGTCCCCACGACCACCCCGACGGCTCCTGAGCTCGAGGACCTGACGATCGGCCGGGATGGCGAGCAGAGTCGTGCTCGGTATCCGGACAGCGACGGCTTCGTCGAGCGCGACGGGACGCAGCTCTTCTACGAGGTCTACGGGGAGGGCGAGGAGACCCTCTTCCTGCTCCCGACCTGGTCTCTCGTCCACTCCCGCTTCTGGAAGATGCAGATCCCCTATTTCGCCCGTCACTTCCGGGTGCTGACCATGGACGGCCTCGGCAACGGCCGCTCCGACCGCTGCCGCGATCCGCGACGCTACGGACCCGAGGAGTTCGCTCGGGACTGCCTGGCCGTGATGGACGCGTCCGACACCGACCGGGCGGTGGTGGCCTCCTGGTCGCGGGGCGCTCAGTACCAACTGGAGATGTCCCGCCTTGCTCCCGAGCGCCTCGCCGGCGCCGCCTTCATCGGCCCGATGTTCCCGTACACGCCTTCCCACTGGTCGATCCTGGCCAGCCCGAGAGCCCTGCCGATGTTCCGCAGGCCGGCGCCGGCCTATCGCTGGTGGGCCCGTATGAACGCCGACCACTGGCGCCGGGACTACCCGGCGTTCGCCGAGTGGTTCATCTCGCGCAGCTTGCCCGAGCCACACTCGACCAAGGGCATCGAGGACGGGGTCGGGTGGGCGCTCGACACCGATCCCGAGACTTTGATCGCCAGCGCGGAAGGAGGAGTGCACCATCGTCGCCGCGTGCTGCGCGGCCTGGCCCAGGAGATCGATTGCCCGGTGCTGGTCATCCACGGCGACCGCGACAAGATCACGCCGTACCGCGACGGCCGGGCGCTGGCCCGTCTCAGCGACGGACAGCTCGAGCGGGTTCCCGGCGCGGGCCATATCCCCCACGCTCGCAAGCCCGTCCAGGTCAACCTCGCGCTTCGTGACTTCTCCGAGAAGGCATTTGGACGCAAGCCCAGGCGCCGCGACGACAACGTCTTCCGGCCCGACGGGCGCCCCCGCGCCCTCTACGTCTCCTCGCCGATCGGGCTCGGCCACGCGCAGCGCGACATCGCGATCGCCCGTGAGATGCGCCGCATCAATCCCGACCTACAGGTCGACTGGCTCGCCCAGGACCCAGTCACCAGGGTGCTCGAGGCGGAGGGGGAGCGCATCCATCCCGCCAGCGCCCACCTGGCCAACGAGTCCAGGCACATCGAGTCGGAGTCCGCCGAGCACGACCTGCACTGCTTCCAGGCCCTGCGCCGCATGGACGAGATCCTCGCGGCCAACTTCATGCTCTTCCACGATGTCGTGCGCGACGAGCGTTACGACCTTTGGATCGGAGACGAGGCCTGGGAGCTCGATTACTACCTACATGAGAACCCGGCTGAGAAGCGGGTCCCGTTCGCGTGGCTGACGGACTTCGTCGGCTTTCTGCCGATGGACGAAAGGAATGAGCGCGAAGGCTTCCTGACCGCCGACCACAACGCGGATATGGTCGACCACGTCGCCGAGCACCCCGAGGTGCGGGACATGGCCTTGTTCGTCGGCAACGCCGACGACATCGTCCCGGAGCGACTCGGACCGCAGCTGCCGGCGATCCGCGACTGGACCGAGCGGAACTTCGACTTCACCGGCTATGTGACCGGGTTCGACCCGGCCGACCTCGGCGATCGCACCAGGCTGCGCTCCGAGCTGGGCTATGGCGACGACGAGCAGGTCTGCATCGTGACCGTCGGCGGCTCCGGCGTCGGCGCGGACCTGCTGCGGCGGGTGATCGCCTCCTTTCCTGCGGCCAAGGAGAGAGTCCCCGACCTCCGCATGATCGTCGTCGCGGGGCCGCGAATCGACCCGGCCTCGCTTCACTCTCATGCCGGTCTCGAGGTCGTCCCCTATGTCCACAACCTCTACCGCCACCTGGCGGCCTGTGACCTGGCGGTCGTCCAGGGCGGTCTCACGACGGCGATGGAGCTGACCGCGCAGAAGCGGCCGTTCCTCTACTTCCCGCTGCGCCACCACTTCGAGCAGAATTTCCACGTGCGCCATCGGCTCGAACGCTACGGCGCCGGTCGTCGCATGGACTTCGACAGCTCCTCGCCAGAGCTGATTGCGGCGGCGATCGCTGATGAGATCGGTCGTGAGGTCAGCTACCGGGATGTCGAGGCCGACGGCGCCGCCCGTGCCGCACGCCGCCTCGTGGAGCTGCTCTAGCCGGTACGACGGCCGGTACCTCAACCTTTCCATGCGGCCCGAATGCGCCGGCGCTGCTAGCCTCGGTCGAGTTCGAGTCGGGCTTCCCGACCAAAGCTGTGCCCGCGCCCGTAGATCGTTTGCCTAGGCATCCTCCACGTTCGCAGCACGCAGACCATGGAGGTATCAACAGATGGCAACCGGAACCGTGAAGTGGTTCAACGACGACAAGGGCTACGGCTTCGTCACCCCGGACGACGCAGGCAAGGATCTATTCGTCCATCACAGCGACATCAGCGGTGAGGGCTTCAAGTCTCTTGAAGAGGGCGCAAAGGTGTCCTACGACGCCGAGCCAGGCGACAAAGGGCCCAAAGCGGTCAACGTTCAGCAGACCTGATCGAAATTCAGAGCCCCGCTAATGCGGGGCTCTGAGATAGCGGCTCGAGCTGGCCCGTGATCGAGGCCCGACCGAGGGCTGTCTGGTGGGCGGTCTCAGCGCTGAAGGGAAAGCGCCTCCACACCAGGCACCGGGGACAGGAAAGTTCCAATAATGGTGAGCGGTCTGCGGCTTCGTCCCTAGACTGCGGCGAATGGAAGGTCGAACATCCGCTTAGCTGCCCCACGGTCGTCCGTCCTCCTGCTAACGGGCGGGCGCGCCGGCCACAACCTGGCTCTGGCCGCGGCGATCGCTCTCATCGGGGTCCTGTGCTCGATGGCCTTCGCCACTTCCGCGCCCGCAGAGTCGACCACTTCCGACGCGGGCGACAGCCACAGCTGCGCGATCCGCGCCGACGGGGAGCTCGCCTGCTGGGGAGATGACTCCTCGGGGCAGCTCGAGGGGATCCCGACCGGGGGGTTCATCGCGGTTTCCGCGGGAGGCGCCCACAGCTGCGCGATCCGCGTCGAGGCGCAGCTCGCCTGCTGGGGAGACGACTCCTCGGGGCAGCTCGAGGGGATCCCGACCGGCGAGTTCATCGCGGTTTCCGCGGGAGGCGCCCACAGCTGCGCGATCCGCGTCGAGGGGCAGCTCGCCTGCTGGGGAGACGACTCCTCCGGGCAGCTCGAGGGGATCCCGACCGGCGAGTTCATCGCGGTTTCCGCGGGAGGCGCCCACAGCTGCGCGATCCGCGTCGAGGCGCAGCTCGCCTGCTGGGGAGACGACTCCTCGGGACAGGCAAGCGGGGGCGGCACCGCCTTCCATCGCCACCGGCACCGGAACGATCGCCACCACCGGCACGACAAGGATGAGGAGCCCCGCTTCGCCGCCGTCTCGGCAGGCGGTGCCCACACCTGCGCGATCGCCCTCGACGGCGATCTGGTCTGCTGGGGAGAGAGCTCTCCGGTGCGTGACGGAAGCGCCGAGGGCGTGTTCGCGAGCGTCTCATCGGGGGCCGCGCACAGCTGCGCGATCGATGCCGCGGGCCTGCTCACCTGCTGGGGCGAGGACTCCGAGGGACAGCTTGCGGATATCCCCGAGGGGGAGTTCGACTCGGTTTCCGCCGGCGGGGTGCATAGCTGCGCGGTCCGTCCGGACGGCGAGCCCACCTGCTGGGGCAACAATGGGCACGGGCAGGTTCAGCCCGACCTGACGGGTCCCGAACCGCCGACGGCGGTGATCGGGGTCGCATATGAGCATTGGTTCACGACCACCCCACAGGCGCCGGCACCGGCCTTCCTGATGACCGCCGGCGCGATTCCCGAGGGGCTCGCGCTCGACTCCGACGGGAGGCTCGCCGGCCTGGCGGCGGAGGCCGGCTCATACGACTTCACGCTTTCAGCGACGAACGGCGTCACCCCGGACCCTGAGAGAGAATTCAGTCTCGATGTCGTGGGATCCCCGCTGCCCGTCGTCGGGGAGGCGTCGGGGATCACGACGAGCTCGGCGGTGCTCGCCGGTTCGGTCGATCCCAGAAATCTGCCCGCCGAGGCCTGGTTCGAGTACTGGCCGGCAGGCAGCCCGCCGGCCGGCGCGGAGCGAACCGAGGTCCAATCGGTTGCGAGTGGCCTGCTGCCGGTCGACGTTCCGGCGCAGATCTCCGGACTCCGGCCCGACACCGAATACGAATACGGACTACTGGCGATGAACGAACTGGGCTCGGAGCCGATCAGAAGCGAGGTCGGCAGCCTGAGGACCGCCGCGATGCCGGCGATCGTCGCCCCGCCTGCCCTGGGCCTGCCTGCGCCGAAGCTCGGACAGACGGTGAACGTCGTACCCGCGGGCGGCATCGTCAGGACGAAATGCGCCGCCGAGGGCTTCACGCCGCTCGTCTCGGCCGAGCAGATTCCGATCACCTGCCTGATCGACACGCGTCGGGGAACGGTCGACCTCACCACGGCGACCGCCGAGCCGGAAACGCAGTCCGGCATGTTCTGGGGTGGAGTCTTCCGAGTTAGCCAGGTCGCTGTTCGCAAATGGGCCACGGACCTGAAGCTGAGCGGGCCCCGTCGCTGCGAGCAGAGGAAACCAGGTGCTGCCGTCACCAGCCGCCGCCGGGGAGGAGGCCGGGGGCTCTGGGGGAGCGGCAAGGGCGACTTCAAGACTTCGGGCAGGTACGGCTCTGCGAGCGTCCGGGGCACCACTTGGTTCGTCAAGGACCGCTGCGACAACTCAACCCTCTTCGCGGTCGCGGAGGGCACGGTCCGGGTGCGCGACTTCGTTGAGAAGAAGTCGCTCCTTCTTGCCGCCGGAGAGCGTTACGTCGCAAGAGCGGCAATAGCGCGCCTGCCCTAGCGCCGATGCGCTCACGGCGGGACGCGCTCGCTTTCGCCGCCGTCGGTGTTCTGGCAGCTGCGATCGGCATCGCCTCCTACGCCGGGAACTTCTTCGGAACTCTGGAGCTGAACAGCGTCGACACCCGCTTCGCGGTCCGTGGAACCGAGGACCCGCGCCCCGACATCGCGGTGGTCGCCATCGATGACGACACCTTCAGCCAGCTCGGGGTGCAGTGGCCGTTTCCCCGCTCGATGCACGCGGCGTTGATCGATCGGCTCTCGGCGGCCGGCGCGAAGGCGATCGCCTACGACATCCAGTTCACCGAGCCGACCGTGCCGCGCGAGGACAGCGCCCTGATCAGAGCCGTGCAGCGTGCCGACAACGTCGTCTTGGCCACGACCGAGGTCGAGGGTCAGGGCCGCACGAACGTGTTCGGCGGCGACGCCGTGCTGCGTCGGATCGGTGCCGTCGCCGGCAACACCGTCGTCGCGGCCGACCACGACGGCAAGTTCCGCCGCTTTCCGTATTCGGTTCAGGGGCTGAAGAGCTTCGGCGTCGTCACCGCGGAAGAGGCGCTCGGTCGAACCGTCGGTCGTGGTGGCTTCGAGTCCGACGGTGGCTGGATCGACTATGCCGGCCCCCCTGGGACGATTCCGGCCTTTTCCTTTTCCAGGGTTCTGCGCGGGAAGGTGCCGGCGGCCGAGCTCAGCGGAAAGATCATCGTGGTCGGCCCCTCTGCCCCATCGCTTCAGGACGTCAAGCCGACCTCGGCCGGCGGTGGGCTGATGCCGGGGGCCGAGCTTCAGGCAAACGCGATCGCCACCACCCTCGAGGACATGCCCCTGAGGTCAGCCCCGGGCTGGTCGGTCATCATGCTCATCCTCCTCTTCTCGGCGCTGGGGCCGTTGGCCGCCTACTCGCTGCGCCCTCTCGTCGCCCTAGGGATCGCGCTTTCTGCGGCCGCGCTCTATCTGCTCATCGTCCAGGTCTCCTTCAACTCAGGGCTGATCCTGCCGGTCGTCTACCCGCTGTTTCCAGGGGCGCTCGCGGTGGGGATCGTGGGCACGTTGGCCGTGCACTATCTGCGCGCTGCCTTCGAGCGCCAAAGGGTGCGCTTCACCTTCGCCCGGTTCGTGCCCGAGGAGGTCGTGGACAAGGTGCTCGCAGAGGGCGAGGGCGGGCTCCAGCTCGGCGGCGTGCGGCGCGAGGCCACGGTCGTCTTCTGCGACCTCCGCGGCTTCACCTCCTACGCGGAGGCCAAGCCCCCCGGAGAGGTCGTCGAGGTCCTCAACCGGTACCTGAGCGAGATGACCGATGCGATCATGGATCACGGCGGCACCCTCGTCTCCTACATGGGCGACGGCATCCTCGCCGTCTTCGGTGCCCCGATCGAGCAGCCTGACCATGCCGACCGCGCGATCGCCGCGGTCAGGGAGATGCTCGACGTGCGGCTTCCCGGGTTCTGCAACTGGATGCGCGCTGCCGGTTACGGGGACGGGTTCGATATGGGCATCGGGCTCAACAGCGGAGAGGTGATGTCGGGTCAGGTGGGATCCGAACGGCGAATGGAGTACGCGACGATCGGCGATACGACGAACACGGCATCCCGACTCGAGGGGATGACGAAGGGGTCGGGTTACAGGGTTTTCATCGCCGATTCGACGAGGACCGCACGGCTCGACCACGACCAGGGCCTGGCCTACGTCGGCGAGCGGACGGTCAGGGGACGCGAGCAACCGCTGAAGCTCTGGTCGCTCCCGGGCGAAGACGGGCCCCCGGGCTAGGAGATACGGTCCCGCCGTGGCATGGATCGAGGTCTTCGCGGTGTTCGTGATCTGCCACCTGGTAGGAGACTTCCTGCTCCAGACCAATGCCCAGGCCACCCATAAGTTCGGGGGGCTCGGGCCCGATCGCCGGGCCAGGCTGGCATTGGCGTCACACCTCTGCACCTACACCGTCGCCTTTTTGCCCGCCCTCGTCTGGCTGGCGCTGGAGGTCGGTGTCGGGGTCGTCCCGATCGCGCTGTTGATCGTGGTCCCGCACGCGATCCAGGACGATGGCCGGCTCCTCGAGTCCTACATGCGCAGGGTCAAGGGCGTCGGCGACGACGCACCTCCGGGGCTCAGGCTGGCCGTTGACCAGACCTCCCACCTGGTGATGCTCTTCGCCGCTGCGCTGCTCGCAGGCTCCTGATCCTGCGCGCTCCCGGTCAGGAGGAGGAGGCGCTGCCCAGACGCGTTTTCGCGACGGCGTCCGCGGCCTCGCCGCTGCGACGGTGCCCGGTGACCGCAGTGATGAACTGGTCCCGTCCGAGTCGGAGCAGGCGGGTGGGAGCAATCGCCCGCACGGTCGCGGTGCGGCGGCCGTCGTTGAGCAGGGCGATCTCCCCGAATGATTCCCCGGGCCCCTCGCACCGGCGCAGCACCCCGCTCTCCCAAACCTCGACCTCGCCCTGCTCGATCAGGTAGAAGCTGTCGCCGCGGTCACCCTGCGAGATCACATCCTCCCCGGGTTGCGCCGTGACCGGAATCAGGTCGTGGCTGAGGCGCTCGAGAGTGGCAATCGGTAGAGGGGCGAAGATCGGGTTCTCTCGCAGCAGGTTGAAGGAGGACTCGGAGACCGGCGCGCCGATCTCGTGGGCGCGCAGCCGAGGCCAGCAGGCGAGGATGAAGGTTGGCAGCAGGGCGGCGAGGACCAGCAGAGCGCCCCTCGACCCGACCAGTGCGACCAGCGCTGCCGCGCTGATCGAACCGAGGGCCATCGCGGCGTTCCGTCCCGCTTCCAGCGACCCCATCGCGCGGCCGAGCGTCTCGTCCGAGCCGAGGCGTTGCAGCAGGGTGAGTGCCGCGACCTCGATGAACGTGTAGCCGATTCCGACCCCGACCCAACCAACGTAGGCCGCCGCCGCGACCGGCCACGCGCCGGGCAGTGCGACGGCGAAGCCGAGGGCAACCCCGCCGCCCGCGATTGCGACGGCCAGCCTCCCGCGGCGCAGCAGCAACGTCAGCCCGGCCGCACCGATCAGGGCCCCGACACCCCATGCGGCGTTGAGGAAACCGACGTTGCCCTCGTCGAGGCCCATCAGGTCGAGAACGAGGATCACGACGAGGACGTCCGCAACTCCCTCGAAGAAGACCAGCAGCGTCAGGGTCATGGCGAGCAGCGAGAGCCCCGGCACCTCTCTCAGGGTGCGAAAGCCCCGGGTCGTCTGGTGAATGATGCCCGGGATCTCGAGCTCGCCGACGTACTCGGGGCGGCGGTCGCGCCTCACGCCGAGCAGCAGGATCGTCGTCGTCAGCCCTCCGAGCGCGGCCAGGAGGAACGCGGTGCCTGGAGAGGCGATGGTGAGCGCCAGGCCCGCTCCGAGCGAGCCGAGCAGAAAGCCGCAGTTGTCCAGCGCGCTGTAGGCGACGTTCGCCCCCGAGAGCTCCTGCGGCGTCCGTGCGAGGCTCGGCAGCAGTGCCGCCTCCGCGGGCAGGTAGCCGCTCAAAGAGATCGTGAAGGCTCCGGCGATGACGAAGACAAGCGCCGTCGGCGCGTCGAGTGTCGCGGCTGCTGCCGCGGTGCCGAGTAGCACCGTGGCGAGCGCCGCGCCGCCCAGCAGGACAGAGCGTCGCGGATGCCTATCGACGAGCACCCCGGCGAGCGGTGCGGCGATCGCGCCCGGTGCGAGCCGCACGAGGCCGATCAGGCCGACCGCCACGGCGCCCCCCACATCGAACGCGTAGACGGCGAGCGCTATGGCGAACGACCAGCTGGCGAAGGAAAAGCCGGCTCGCGCGAGGCCGAGCAGAGCCAGGTCCCGGTTGGCGAAGTCGATGGCCAACGCCCGGAGGACAGTCGCAACCTGCTCCACCGTCCGCCTCATCCGGGTCGACCATAGCCCCCCGAGGCGATGCGGGAGCCGCATCGCCTGGGCCGCTCCTTGACAAGGACCGGGAGTGCTGTGACCCTCACCGGATGCGCGCCTCCCTCTCCGGACAGGCGGCCTCACGGGGGTGGCCGGCAGCGATCGCCTTTCTCCTGACGGCTTTTCTGATCCTCTCGCTCGGCATCCAGGCCGCCGACGGCGCGCCGCGGCTCGCCCTGCCGGTCGCAGCGCAGAAGGCGCGGGAGTTCGCGAGCCAGACCTGCACAGGTGATGCGCACTGCGTGCGCTCGGGTGTCCTCAACTGCCTGCGGGAGCGACCCAGGGTGGCGTTCTGTCGAATCTTCGTCAGGCGCGACACCCGGTTTCAGGGCGCCTACCGTTGCAGCCGGCTGATCCGACTCGCCCCGGTCCGGGCCCGCTCGGCGAAGGTGACCGGAGTGGGCGCCTGGAGCTGCCTCCAGAGCTCTGGCCGGGACCGGCGCTAGGCACGACCGACGAGGATCTCCTCAGGCGCATCATCGAGCGCCTCGCGCACGGCCCCACGCCCGGCCTCGATCGCCTGATCCATCTGGTGGAACTCGAGCAGGCCGACCCCCCGGTTGCGAGGCGCGATCGTCCAGTCCGCGTACCTGCGCGCCGTCTCGGTCGTGTTGGAGCTGCTGAGCAGGAGGACCCGCGTCAGCGCCTCCATGATTCCGGGCTGCCGCATCTGTCTTTCCGGATTCGCGCCGTTCTTCGACGGGGTCGCCGAGGGCGGCCGCTCGAAGCTGGCCTTGACGTCCACGGCTATCACCGGCCCCTCGCCGAGCTCGGCCATCGTGCGCACAGGCAGGTTGTCGACCAGGGACCCGTCGACGAGCAGCTGCCTGCCGCGGACCTGGACGGGCGCCAGGATCGGCAGGCAGAAGCTGAGTCCCACCGCCTCCCACAGCGGGCCGGAGCGGATCACCACGAGCTCCCCGCTGCGAAGCTCCGTCGCTCCACTGAAATAGCCGCGCCCGAGCTCCTCGATCATGGTCGAGCCGAAGGTTCGGTCCAGCATCGCGCGGGTTCGGTCGCCGCGGATCAGTCCGTGTCGCGGCACGGTGAAGTCGCCAAGCGGGCGCCTTCGGATCCACTCCTCATAGCAACGCGCATCGACCTCCGCCGCATCCATCTCCATCCGAACATCGCGGCGAGTAGCGCGCCCATGCTGACCCCGGCGAAGCGGTCGATCACGATCCCCGCCCGGGTGAGCTCGTCCACCACGCCTATGTGGGAAAAGGCCCTGGCCCCTCCTCCGGACAGCACGATCCCGACCGAGTTGCCACTCAGGCGGCGAGCCATGCGATCGACGTCCGCGACGGTGCCCTTGCCGCGGATCGCGTGTGTCTCCAACGGCTGCAACGTCGAGGCCCACCCGTTCAGTGCCCCGCTGCCCTCATCGATCCCGACGGCGACGAGATCACAGCCGGTGAGCTCAGGGGGGAGATCGCCCTCAGGCGGGGAATCTGCCCCGGTCCCGATCGCAAGGATCCTGTCCGCCTGCTGCATGCAGTACTCGGTCCAGGGATCGGGTTCCAGGGCAAACCCGCCGACGAGCAGCAGCTGGTCGTTTGCGGCCTCGGCGGCATCGAGCTTCGGCCCGAAGGCGGCGCTCGGTCGGGAAGCCGTCACCGAAGCCTCACTCTCGCCGTCGAGCGCATCGACCCTTCCCCAGCGTGAGAGGGAGTCGAGAAGGCGCTGTGCCAGCTCGTCGACCCCGGCGGCCCTGTCCAGGCCGACGAGGGCGATCGTCACCGGAACCGATCGCGATTGGGCGGTCGTCCCGACGCTGTCTCGAAGCTGTGCTCCCATCGCCCGGGTGAGCGCGACCGAGATGCTTGCCTCCTCGCTGAGAAGACGCTCGAAATGCTCCCGATCGATTGCGATCAGGTCGCTGGTCCGCGCCGCCCGGACCGATGCGGAGCGCGGCATCGAGGTGAGGAGGGCGAGCTCGCCCAGGGCCGAGCCTCTACCGAGGACGCGCATGACCGATCCCGTCTCCTCGTCCACCACCTCGAGCCGGCCGGCACGCACCACGTAGAGAACCTCCGCCTCCTCCCCGGCATGGAACAGCCACTCCCCGGCGCTGACCCGCACCGGGGTCGAGCTGTCGGCGATCGCGGTGCGGGCCGACTCGGGGAGGCCGGCAAAGATCGGAACCCGACCGAAGAAGTCGGCGTCCGTCTCGGGTCGGCCCGTTTGCGCCGGCACCTGGCGCCCAGGTTCCGAGGGCTCGGCGGCGGGCATCGGCTCGGCGATGTCCGGCGGGTCCGGTGGCCTGAACAGCAGCCGTGCCGCTCCCGTCAAGGAGGGGCTCTTGGCGACGGCGTCTTCGCCGCGCAGTGAGCCGATCGCAAGGCAGCCGAGCCCCGCCACGGCGAGACAGGCGGCGCAGAACGCCCAGGCGGAGTCGAAGGCCGCGGCGACCTCCGCTGGGCCCGGTGTGCCGAGGATCGCGACGACCAGGGCCACGCCCAGCGCGGCTCCCAGCTGACGAGCCACCGAGTTGATCCCTGTCGCTGTGGCGAACGCCTCGCCTGGAGCGGAGGCAACCGCAGCTCCGCTCAGGTTCGGGAACAGGATCCCGGCCCCCAGCCCCAGCATGATCATGCCCGGAAGCCACTCGCCGACGTAATCCGGAGTGAGGCCGACCCGCTGGACGAACCAATAGACCGCGGCGCCCCAGATCAGGCCGCCTGCGACCAGGACCGGGCGGTGGCCGACCCTCTCCGCCAGCTTGCTGCTGGGGCCGGCAACCACGACCGCAACCAGCGGCCCGGGCGTGATCGCGAGCCCGGCCTCGAGGATCGAGTACTGCCAGACCCCGACCAGGTAGAGGACGTTGACCAGGGTGTAGCCGAAGAAGCCCGCGGCGGCGACGATCGTCATCGCGTTGGCCACGGCGAACGTCCGGTGCCGAAGCAAGTCCAGGTCGATGACCGGGGATCTGTGTCGGGAGCTACGCCAGACGAAGAAGGTGCCGAGCGCCGCGGCGAGGGCAAATGAGGCGAGGGTCTCGGGGCTCGTCCATCCCCAGCTGTCGCCCTGCACGACCGCGAGGACGAGCGTCGCGATCGCCACCGCGAAGACCAACGTCCCCAACAGGTCGGGCAGGCGCCGGCGTCCCGGCTCCCGGCTCTCGACCAGAGCCTTGCGAGAGAGCACGAAGGCGATCACGCCGAGCGGCAGGTTGACGAGGAATACGAGCCGCCAGCTCTCTGCGCTGACCAGGAAGCCTCCGAGGGACGGGCCCACCCCTGCGGCCAGTGCGGCCACCGCCGAGAGCAGAGCGACGGCATGGGCGCGGCGCTCGACCGGGAAGGCCTGGAGGACGAGCCCGAGGGAGGCGGGGACCAGGAGAGCAGCACCGATGGCCTGGAGCACCCGGAAGAAGACCAGCATCTCGACGGATGACGCCGCCCCACAGAGGCCCGACGCACCGGTGAAGACGAGGATTCCCGCCAGAAAGACCCGGCGACGGCCGATCAGATCTGCGATCCGCCCCGCGGCTACGAGAAAGGCGGCGAAGACGATGTTGTAGGCGTTCAGCACCCACGACAGGGCGGCGATGTCCGTGGCCGGAAAGGATTGCGCGATGTCGGGGAAGGCGATGTTGACGATCGTCGCGTCGACGAATGCCATGAAGACACCGAGGGAGCAGATCGCCAGGACCGTGCTCGGGGCGGGCACGCGTCGTGCGGACAGCGTTTGTCTTTGCGGCTTGGCCTTCGTGGGTATCGCTAGGGCATCGCGGAGTCGGCATTACACCGCTCGAGCCCCTGCGTGCGCGGCGTGGTCTTGGAGCATCTCGAACTTCCAAACCGCGCCCGCACGCGGACAGGCAGCATAGCGAAGGCGTGCCCGACCGTGAACTCGGCGGCGGAGATCCCGCGCGGCTGCTAGCCGACGATGATCTTCGACCTCACCGCCTTGCCGGCACTCCCCTGGTCACCGTCTTCCTTGCCCGCCCCTTCAAACTGCCCAAGCTTCTTGCACTTCGGCGCTCTCAGGAACGACAAAACCCCCGGATCTCCGAGGGTTCTGCGCATAGCGGGGGCGGGATTCGAACCCGCGACCTTCGGGTTATGAGCCCGTCTCAGTCGCCCTCGGCCTCGAGCACCGCTGGGACCAGCCTCGCCAGCTGCTCGGCGTCGAGCGAATCCTCGATCAGCGGGAAGAGCCGGCGCTCCTCGAAGCGGACGTGGTCGTGCAGGAGCTCGCCGAGGTTGTGCAGCTCCTCCAGCGTGCCCTGGCCCTCCTGGAGCCGCAGGGCCCGGCGGCGGATCTCCAGGTGCTCTTCGAGCATTCGGCCGACGCCGCCGCGGTCGACCTCCGCGTAGCGCGCCCACCACGGCAGCAGGACCTCCTCCTCGACCCGGAAATGGCGGCTCCCATGGGCGCGCCAGAACTCGAGGAACGACCTTCTTGCCTCGTCCGCGTCGTCCGCCTCGCGCAGCGCCTTCGCCGTCAGCAGAGCGACCAGGTGATCGCGGGAGAGCGGCTGCAGCGCCTCGGCCCGCTTCACGGCGGCTTCATCTCCCGAGGCCGGCAAGGAACGGCGTCAGGTATCGGCCGAAGACCTTGGCCTCGCTCAGCTTCGCGTTGGGTTCCTCGCTCAAGAATGGAGCCTCCCCCGTTCCTTCTTTGATCCTTGCATGGAGGTAGCGTGGCGACTTCCCGGTCCAGAGTACGGCTCGCAGCACGGGGTCGAAGGGCGCAGGATCGATCTCGGCCCCCACCTCCGCCGCGATCGACGCAGCGGCGGTGTCCGCCTGCTGGGTGGCTATGCCGCCCTGCTTCACCGGAAAGGCGCTCACGTCGCCCACGGCGAAGAGACGCTCGGCTCCGACCACCCGGCAGTGCTCGTCGATGGGCACGAACCCCTTGGAATCGTGATCGACCCCCTCAACCGCCCGCCCCTCCTGCCGCGGCATGGCGACGACGGCGTTCGCCTCGATCTCTCCTCGCGGCACGACGTTCAGCACGCCTCCCCCGACCCCGAGCGGATGGACACCGGAGATGACCTCGATGTCTCGCTGTGCAAGTAGCTCGCCGACCTCCTCCGCAAGGCGCACGCCGAAGACCTGAAGCGGCCTCTCCTCGGGCGTCGCGATCTTGAGCCGGACCCCTCTGATGCCGGCCGACTCGAGCAGGCGCGCGGCGAACAACGCCAGCTCATACAGAGGCAGCGTCCAGCTGCAGCCGCTGGGTGCCGTGAACGCCAGGCTCGAGAGCAGTCCCGCGCGAAGCTTCGCGATCACGCCGTCGAGGGTCCGACCGCCGCCGCCCCAGAACGTCGCGGCTCCGGGGACGGCCCAGATGTCGTTGGCGCCCGTTGCCAGGATCAGGTAGTCGTACGCGAGCTGCTCCCCCTCGTTGGTGAGTGCGTGCCGCGCCTCACGGTCTATCGAAGCAACACCGTCCGGGTGGAGGGACACCCCGATCCGCCGTGCCAGCTCCTCGAGGTCGTAGCGGCGAATCTCGGCCGCGCCGAACGGCTCGCCGGTCGCGAACGGCCGGTAGAGGAAGTCCGACCGGGGCGAGCAGAGGACGACCTCGATCGCCCCGCCCGCCATGTCCCGCAGTGCCAGCGCGGCCTCGATCCCGCCGAAGCCGCCCCCGACGATGAGAACGCGGGCTCTGTCACCTTCGTGACTCATTGTCAGCTCAGGGAGCCCGCCCTCAGTCCGTGACCTTGAAATCGGTGACCTGGCCGGATTCCAGATGCCCGGGGAGGTTGCAGAACAGCTGGTAGTCGCCCGCCTCGAGGGTCACCGTTTTCTCGATCGATTCTCCCGGGTTGATGGTCTCGACGATCCCCGTCGCCTCATCTTCGGCCGACTCCACCGGCGCGACACCCGCCAGCAGGGCGTGCGGCGCGGCGCCCTCGTTGGTGATCGAGAACGTCACCTCGCCGGCGCTGATCTCCGGGACGTTGGTCTCGACGTACATCTCCCCCAGCGTCACGCCGACATCGGTGTCGGAGGCCGGGACCTGGTCGGTGCCGTGGTCGTAGCTGCCATGGTCCATCTCCGGCGCGGTGGGGGCGTTCTCGGTTTCGAACACGCCGATTGCGCCCTTCACCGTGTCGCCGAACGCGTGGGTCACGAATGGATAGGCGCCCTCGCGGTCGAGTGTGAATTCGACGATCCCGCCCTGCGAGGGAGCGACGTTGACGGTCTGGGCGTCGTGGCCCTCCACCCCCTCGATTTCGGTGCGGTCGAAGACCGTGCCGATCACATGGAACGCGGACCAGATCGAGGGGCCTGAGTTCAGCAGGAATACCCGGACCCGATCGCCCCGCCCGACTTCGATCGGCGCCTCCTGATACTGAGCGGCGTAGCCGTTGAAGGCGATGACATCCGGGTCTTTTTCCTCCATCTTTTCCAGGTCGCCGTCGCCGCCGGGCTCTCCGATGTAGTACTCCTGCTGGTTGATCCAGAACTCGTGGTCCGCCGGCGGCAGGTTCCGCGGCTTGACGATCATCATCCCCACCATGCCCGAACCGGTGTGCTGGAGCACCGGCTGCGTCGCGCAGTGATACATGAACACGCCCGGGTGCTCGGCGGTGAATTTCAGCCTTGTCTTCTCCCCGGGTGCGATCGTCCTGAAAGCCGTCTCGGGATTCAGCTCGGAGGAGTGGAAGTCGATCGAGTGCGGAACCCTCACCTCCATCGCCTCGCTGCTTCCGTTGAACAGCGTCATCTCGACCCGGTCGCCCTGTTCGACGACCATCGGGGACGAGACACCGTTGCCGCGGTTGAATTCGCCGTTCACCGCATAGGACCACACGCGCGTCGGCGGGAAGTCGTTCGAGACCTTGGTGACGTGCTCATAGACATCGATCTTGAACTTCTTCACCGCCCCCGGCGGGACGGGCGGCAGGACCGGATCGGCCCGTTTGAACTTCTCGGAGCCGGGCACCTCCACGTCGGCGAGCGCCGTCAGGTCCTCTTCGGGCTTGTAGGAGGCCGATCCCGCAGGCGCCTGCGCCGCGGCTGCCGAGGACACGGTGGACGTTTCGTCGCCGTGCTTGGCGGCGTAATACGACACGACCGCGACCAGGCCGAGCAGGATCGCGAAGCCGAGTATCCGCATGATCCAGCCGTCGATTCGGTGGCTCATGTCCATCCGGTCGGGCTCCTCGCGCCCTGGGCCCCGCTCCTGTCCTTCGCTCCTGCCTGACATCCCGGTCTCCTTCCAGTCCGCTTTCTCGGACCTAATGGTGATTTCTCTGACCCGGCACCCTGCTTGCGAGGCGGCTCACGGGCCCGATTTCCTCCCGCAGGGTCTCGACGTCGCCGCCAAGGGCCTCCATCGACGGCAGCATCCGCTCGACGAGAAGGCTGAGCCGGTCGACCCCGGCTCCGAGCCCCGTCATCGTCTGAGGCAGCTGGTCCAGGTGCCGCTGGACCTCGACCAGAACCGGCATGGCCTCGCTGATCGTTCTGAGCTTCGCGTCCACGTCGGCAAGGACGGCGGTCGCCTCCGCGACGCGCGCCATGTCCGCCCGCAGCGGCGGCAGGGTGTCGGTGTCTTCGGAGATGCGCTTCAGGGTGCGCGTCATCTCGGGAAGCGACGCAGTGTGCTCGGCGATCGACGGCACCGCGGCGAGGGCCGCCGCCAGGTCGCCGGGCAGGCGGAGCAGCCGGTTCACCTTACTCGCCGCCATTTGCCCCACCCTGCGCCCGCCCTCGCGTCATCGTCGCCTCCAGATCGGCCTCCTTCGCTGGGGGTTGCTGCGAACCGATGTCGACGTCGACGTCGACATCGACGAGAACCGCGCTGTTCACGAGGGTGCGCCCCAGGTCGAATGGCGCGTGAGCCAGTCGCCGGCTCATCTCCACGGCGCCGGCGATGAGCTCGAGCTGCCGTGCCGGCCCGACGGTGTCGAGCGGAGCGACCCGGTCAACTGTCGCGGCGAACCTGCGGATCGTCCTGTTCGCGGCCAGGTTTCCGGTCACGGCCAGGTCAAGACATCGCTGCATGGCCTCCGCCGAGCTCGCCCTGCGACTGGCGCTTTGACCGGGGGCGGGGAGCCGGTCGCCGACCCGCTCCTTCTCTGGCTGGGGGGTCTCGCATACCGGCATGTCTGTTCTCCTTATTTCTTTCTCTTGGCCAGGCGGTCGAACTGCTTCCCGAAGGCCGACTCGACCTCATCGGCCATCGTCATCTGGTAGATCGCACTGAGAGCCTGTGATGAGAGGGGCCGCAGGCGATGCAGCGCGTCGTGAACTTCGGGCCAGCGCTCGTCCGGGTAGCCGGCCTCCTCGAACGGCTTCCACACGTCCCTTAGGAACAGGGTCACGAACTCATGCGCCACCGATTTGCAGCGACTCTGCACCTTGCCGAAGACGACGAGGGTGTGGTCGAGGGGTACTCCCTCCTCGAGAACCGCCTCGGCGGCGTCGATCAAGGAGGGGAATGGGGCCTCGTAGTAGTCGTCGGCGGCGGGCACGAGGGCACCGAGCTCGACGGCGCGCCCGATCGCCGTATCGCTTTCCTCCCCGAAGCGCCGGCCCAGTTCCTCGCGCGTGAAAGTCTGAGGCTCCTCCTGGTGCTCGAAGGACTCGAGATCGCGCTTGAAGGAGAGCATCTGCTCGGTCGGGCCGGGGCCGTTCTCGAGCAGGCGCTTGATCCCCTTCAGGTTGAAGCCCTTGCTCTGCAGGTCCTTGATCAGCTGCAGCCGATTTAGGTGGTCGGGGCCGTAGTAGCCGATCCGATTTCGGACCACTGGGGGCGGCAGGAGGCCCCGCGACCGATGGGAGCGGATGTTTCTGACGGTGATCCCGGTCCGCCCGGCGAGCTCCTCGATCGTCATCGTCGCGGCCGTTCCAGGTGGACCCTGATCTGTGGTCGGCTGCTCGATCGCGGTGGCGGTATCGCTCGTCATCTCGCCGTGGACCTTATCACCGAATGACGTTACGTCAGATGTCGATACGTTAAATAATGTGACGTTGATCACGGTAGCGTGCTCTACAGAGTTCCGGACTTAAATAAGTCGTTCGCGGCCGCGACCCCGGAGATCCAACGACAAGTCCTCGAAGCCTTCGATTTTCAGATCCATACGACAAGGTCGGCCAGCGGATCGAGATCTCGGCGACAGTGTCGGAGACCATCGCCAACGCTTTCGAGGACACCAAGGCAATCCAGAAGGAAGGCTCCATGGTGGTAGCGAGAGAAATAGCGGGGGCGGGATTCGAACCCGCGACCTTCGGGTTATGAGCCCGACGAGCTACCTGACTGCTCCACCCCGCGGCGGTCGACCAAGACTAGCAATGGCGCGACGAGGGATCGAGCCCCGAGCCGGGCGCAACGCGTTCTTCAAGGCGGGCAGTATTTCCTGACCGGCGGCGCCTCGCACTCCATAGAGTGGCGGCTTCGTGCAAGGCCAGTCAAACAGGATCGCGGTGGTCGACGTCGGCTCGAACTCGACCCGCCTGCTGGTCGCCGACGTCGATGACCGCCAGGTCGACGTCCTCGAGCGCCGCAGCCAGGTGACGCGGCTCGGTCGCGGGGTCGATCTCTCCGGGCAGCTCTCCGAGGAAGCGATCGATGCCGTCTGCGACGCCGTCGCCGACTACGTCTCCCTCTACGAGGGGGCGGGAGCCGAGCGGGTGGTCGCGATCGCGACCAGCGCCGTGCGCGACGCCGCCAACGGCGATGCCTTCGTCGCCGAGCTCCGCGAGCGCTTCGCGCTCTCGGCCCGCGTCCTCGACGGCGCCGAGGAGGCTCGCCTCACCTACCTCGGGGCGACGATGGCGGATCCGCCCACGATCCCGACCCTGGTGATCGACATCGGCGGCGGCTCGACCGAGCTGATCCTCGGGACCGGAACCGAGATCGGATTCCGGACCTCGCTCCAGACCGGCGTAGTCCGCCAGACCGAGCGGCACCTCCCCTCCGACCCACCGACGACCGTCGAGCTCGAGGCCCTCGCCTCCGACGTGCGAGGCCCGATCGAGGAGGCGGCGGCCGCGGCCGAGGGCCCCCGGCCCGCGGCCGGCATCGCGGTGGCCGGCACCCCGACCTCGCTGGCGGCGGTCGAGCTGAAGCTCGAGCCCTACGACTCAGATCGCGTGCACGGCCACGTGCTGAGCCTCGGCGAGGTCCAGCACCAGCTCTCCTCGCTCGCCTCGCTATCCCTGGACGAGCGTCGCCGGGTGCAGGGCCTCCATCCCGACCGGGCGCCGACGATCATCGCCGGCATCGTGATCCTGGTCGAGACGATGCGGGCGTTCGGGCTGGACCGTGTTGAGGTGTCCGAGCACGACATCCTCTACGGCGTCGCCGGGTCGGCAGAGGCCCTGATGGACAGAGGCGCGCCACCAAGCAGTACATAGAGTCAAAAGGGCGATTCGAACCTGCATAAATAAGTAGGGACTGGGTACCGTTTATGAGTAGGCGTGTTCTTGACGACTAGACGTAACGGATAGTCCGACAGATAATCGCCTCACTGGGAAAGCGAGGGGACATAACCCCCCTCACGGCCCTGGTGAAGGGTTCGGGCGATTGCCGCATCATGGCGCCTCCCGCCGTCTGAGCCCACACATAAATGGTCCCTGAAGACGTACCCCTGCCCGTCCTGGGGGGCCAACTCGAATCGACCGCCCCCTAGTTGGGCGGTCGATTCATTTGAGGGGCCAAAAAATTCGGCCTCGACACCATCGGCCGGGAGCTCAGGCCAGGTTCGACTTGCGCGGGTAGACGACCTCGGGGTCGGTGAGGACGTTGACCAGCGTCGGCCTACCGGATTCGAAGGCCCGCTCGAGCGCCGGCCGCAGCTGCTCGGGCTCGCGGACCAGGATCCCGTCGCACCCCAACGCCTCGACCATTCGCTCGTAGGGGGTCTCGGGCCGCAGCTCGGCGGCCACCGAGTATCCGTAGAGGAACTTCATCGGATGGTGCTCGAGTGCCCAGATGCCGTTGTTGCCCATCACACCGACGACGCCGAGGCCGTGACGCGCCATCGTGTCGAACTCGATGCCGCTGAAGCCGAAGGCGCCGTCGCCGAGCAGGAGGCAGACCTGACGATCGGGGTGGGCGAGCTTGGCGCCGATCGCCTGGCCGGGCCCCGCCCCGAGGCAGCCGAACGGTCCGGGATCCATCCAGCAGCCGGGCTCGAAGGTCTCGACGTAGCGCCCGGCGTAGGAGACGAAGTCGCCGCCGTCGCCGATGACGATCGCGTCGCGGTCGAGAACCTGCCCCAGCTCCCCGTATATACGGACCGGGTGCAGGGGCGTTCGCGGGTCCTCGAGCTCGGCCCGCTCCGCTTCCCGCTTCTCCGCCTCGATGCCCGCGAGCTGCTCGCGCCAGGCGGGCAGCGACCGACTCCGACCCTCGGTCAGCTCGTGCAACGCACCGAGGGTGGCGGCGACGTTGCCGACCAGGTCGAGATCCGGGAGTCGGTTGGCGCTCAACGCGTTGGCGGCGGCATCGACCCTGATGATCTTGGTCTGGTCTCCGAAGCTGGCGCCGAAGCCGAGCCGGAAGTCGAGCGGGACGCCCACCACGACCGCGACGTCGGCCTCCTGCAATCCCGTGCCCCGGGCGCGGCTGAAGCAAAGGTCGTGGTCGGCCGGCAGGCACCCCCGGCCGAGCCCGTTGAGGAAGACCGGCATCCGCAGCGCCTCCGCCAGAGCCTGAAGCTGCCGCTCGCCGTTGCCCCAGTAGAGGCCGCTGCCGGCCATCGCGACCGGGCGCTCGGCGTCGGCGAGGAGCTCGGCCGCCTCCTCGACCCCGACCGCGGGTGTCAGCTCGACCGGCGCCGGGGCCGCCGGTATCCCGGCCTCGCCCTCGCTGAAGACGACGTCGAGCGGGAAGTCGATGAACGTGGGGCCGGTCGGGCCGGCGATCGAGAGGTCGAGCGCCGCCGCCGTCCGCGCCGCGATCTCGCCGGGGTCCTTGACGGTCTCCGCCGACTTGACCAGGGCCTCGACCACCGGCAGGTGGTCGAACTCCTGCAACGAGCCGGAGCCCCAGCGCATCTCCGGGGCCCGGCCGCCGAGCACGGTGACCGGCGAGCCGTTCGCCTGGGCGCCGGCGATCGCGCTGACCCCGTTGGTGACGCCGGGCCCGGCCGTCAATGCCGCGACCCCGGCGCTCCTGGTCGCCTTCGCGAATCCCTCCGCCGCGAAGACGGCGGTCTGCTCGTGGCGGACATCGACGATCTCGATGCCCTCCTCCTTGCAACCGTCGTAGATCGAGAAGAGGTGGCCGCCCGAGAGCGTGAACAGATGGCTGACGCCCCGCGCCTTCAGGACCTTCGCGACTATCCGCCCCCCGTGCTCCATCCCGTCCAGCCTATGGCAATCCCGCGGTTACCATCGAGCCTGCCCGGGTGGCGAAACTGGCAAAAGCGGCGCCCTTAAAAGGCGCTGCCCCCTCGGGGGCTTGCGGGTTCGAGTCCCGCCCCGGGCACTTTGCCGTCCCAGGCACGACCGCGTGCCTAAATTCGCCCTAAAAAGTGTGATGGACCGCAACAACTGCGCTGCTACGGTGTCACTAGTTACACACGTAACGACGCCTTCCCTGGAGAGATAGCTTGGAGGCTTCAGCCCTCACCCACGCCAGTCAACGCGGACTGCTCGCCCGGCGGTCCCCCCTGCTCAAGTTGCAGGGTGACGCAAAGCTGATCGCGATGGTGCGCAGCGGCAACGCCGGCGCCTTCGAGACGATCGTCGATCGCTACCAGGGTCGTCTGCTCGGTTTCTGCCGGCAGATGCTCGGCTCCACGGAGGACGCCGAGGACGTGCTCCAGGAGGTCTTCGTCAACGCCTACAAAGCGATGCTTGCCGACGAGCGCGAGATCAACCTGCGCCCGTGGCTCTACCGGATCGCCCGCAACCGCTGCCTCAACCACCTGCGCAAGCCGAGAGCCGACGCCCAGGAATCGATGGACATGGTCCCGATGGTCGAGGCCGGCTCGACCGCCGAGAAGGTCCACAACCGCGAGGAGTTCCGCCAGCTCCTCGCCGACGTCTCCAAGCTTCCCGAGACCCAGCGCTCGGCCCTCCTGCTGCGCGAGATGGACGCGATGTCCTACGAGGAAATCGCGCAGTCGATGGACACCAGCGTCCCCTCGGTCAAGTCCCTGCTGGTCAGGGCGAGGATCTCCCTCGCCGAGGCGAGTCAGGCCCGCCAGCTCACCTGCGGCGAGGTCCGCCTCGAGCTCGCCGAGGCGGCCGAGGGGCTGCGCAAGGTCTCCGGCCCGGTTCGGCGCCACGTCCGCGACTGCGAGGAATGCTCCGACTTCCGCTCCCAGGTCCGTTCCAACGACAAGGTCCTGGCGGCGCTCTATCCGGTCGGTCCACTGCTGGCCCTGAAAGCCTTCTTCGCCGGCAAACTCGGGATCGGCGGCGCCTCCGGCGGAGCGGCCGGCGCAGGTGCCGGCGCGGCCGGTGCCGGCACCGCCGCGACCGGCGCGGCCGGTGGGATCGGCGCCGCTCTCGGCGGCGGCGCCGCGACCGGCGGCATCGGCGCCGTCGGCGGTGCGATCGGCACCAAGGCGGCTGTCGGCGCGGTTGCCGCGGCGGTCCTCACCGCCGGCGCGGTCGAGGTCAAGCACCAGGTCGACACCTCGCCGCCCGTCAGCCCACCCGCCAAGATCTCCTCCGTCCCCGAGCCCGCGACCCCGATGGTCGCCAAGGCCCACGCGGCGCCGGCCGCCGAAGTCCCGGCGCCGAGCCCTGAGCCGACCCCGGTCCCGGTCCCGGTCGAGGCGCCGCCCGCCGAGGAGCCGGTCGCGCCCCCGACGCCGGAGCTGACCTCTCCCGCGGACGATGCCGGCCAGTCGGCCGCAGCGGTCGGCGCCCCCGCCGAAACGGACAGCGAGGAGGCCCCGGCCCTCGAAGACGCCGCCGCCCAGACCGGCACCACCGCCAGCGGCGGGACGGTCGTCGTCACCGTCGGCGGGACCCCGGAAGAAGCTCCCCCGGCGCCCCCGGCGGAAACGCCTCCGCCGGCCGCCGAACCGCCGGCCGAAACCAGCGGCGAAGTGCTGCCGCCCTCCGAACCCTAGGAGAGCCCGATCACCTTCAGGCGGCGCATCAGGCTGGTGCCCGCGGACCGCCTGGTGTCGGCGAGCGAGTAGCCGAAAGGTCGGCGCGCTCGGTTCGCGAACGAATCCCGCTGGCCTCGTGCGAGCCCATCGGTCCAGCCTAGACCGAGTGCGACTCCCCGGGGGCGAGGACGACGACCGCGGAGGACGTGCTCGACTCGACCTCCTCCTTGAAGGCGCCCGCGTCGGTCTCGATCGGCGGGAAGGTGTCGTAGTGCATCGGGATCACGGTGCCGGCGCCGATCAGCCCGGCCGCGTAGGCGGCGTCATGGCGATCCATCGTGTAGTGGCCGCCGATCGGGAGCAGCGCGACGTCGACCGGATTCCGCTCCGCGATCAGCTTCATGTCGCCGAACAGGCAGGTGTCGCCGGCGTGGTAGACCGTGACCCCGCCGATCCGGATCAGCAGGCCCGCGGGGGGACCGAGGACGATCCCGTGCTCGGCGCTGTAGGGGGCGTCTTCGGAGCCGGGCAGGGTGTTCGTATGCCAGGCGGGGACGAGCTTGATCCAGCCCCAGTCGAACTCGACGGTGCCGCCGAAGTTGGGGTCGCTGACCGCGTCGACGCCCTGGCCCTTCAGCCATTCGGCGAGCTCGACGATGCCGACGCAGTGGGCGCCGGTCCGCTGCGCGACCGGCACCGCGTCGGCCATGTGGTCGACGTGGCCGTGGGAGATCGCGATGTGGGTGGGCTCGACCTCGTCGGCGGTCGCCACCGCGGCCGGGTTGTTGGGCTTCAGGAACGGGTCGACCAAGAGGCTGGTCTCCCCCTCGTTCAGCTCGAAGCAGGACTGTCCGTGGAACTTGATCTCCATCGCTTCACTCCCCTTTCGGGTCTTCGCTGTCGGTCAACTCGTCGTGCAGGGCCCAGCCGACCGCGACCCCGACCATCATCGCCATCCGCGCCTCTTCGGCGAGCAGCGAGTTGACGGCGGCGATCCGCTCGTCGGGGTCGGGCATCGTCGCGGCCTTGAGCGCCTCCGATCGGTGGGACTCGCCGAACCAGCCGCCCTCGGCAAGCGCCGAGGCCAGCACCCGTTGCAGCTGCGGCGCCGCTCGCGAGACGATCCGCTCGGCTTCGGCAAACCGCTCGGAGTCGTTGAGCCGCTCAATGGCCGCCTCGAGCCGCTCGTCATCAGGTCCGTCCATCCCCCAACCCTAAGCCACCCCCGGACTATTGATGGGGGCGCAGGGAGGCCGCGACGAAGCCGGCGATGCCGCCGACGGCGCCGCCGACCAACCCCGCGTAGACGCTGGCGGTCGCCTCGAATATCGGCAGGGCGAGGAGGACGACGGCGACGACCGCGAGGCCGATCCGATCGTAGTCCTGGTCGATCGCGCCCTGGGTTTCGCCGCGCCGCAGGGCGAACCAGGCGGCCAGGGAGCCGAGCGCGACGCCGTTGCCGCCGGCGATCACGTCGAAGTCTCCCTGGGCGTCGACGACGCCTGCCGCCGCGAGGGCCCCGAGCGAGCCGCAGGCGAGCATCAGGGCCGCCGTCGGGCCCGTCCCGAGACGACGCTCGAGCCCGGGCCCGAACAGCGCGAGGGCCACGGCCACCACGAACAGGTAGCCGACGTCGAGGTAGGCGAAGGGCGCCGTCAGAACCCGCCACCACTCGTCGCCGAAGGGCACGACCAGGCCGCCGAAGGTGGAGACCGGGTCGCCGGTCGCCTTCTGGAGCAGCAACAGCACCCCTGAGGCGAGGATCACCGCCAGGGTGGCGTAGGGCCGGTCGGTGCCCTCGGCCCCGAGGTGGCGCAGCGGCCCGCGCAGGAAGCGGCGAGCCGGCCGGCGACGGGGCTTCGGCTCGAGACCGTCGCCACGGCGCTCGAGCTTCGGCGCCCGCTTGCGCAGCCGGGCGCCGCAGTAAGGGCACTCGGTGACGTAGGGACTGACCTCCGAACCGCAGTTCTTGCAGATGACCCTGAGCTCAGTCTCGCTCATGATCATCCGAGGATAACCGGCCCGCCCGGGCCACCCGCCAGGGGGGCACCGATGGCATACTGCTCGAACACCCATTTCGAGGAGGAGAACCGCGTGGCAGTCGACACCCTGACCGAGCAGAAATCGCTTCTCGCCGAGCTCGCGCCCGGCAAACGGACCCGTCTGAGGCGGCTGCTCTTCGAGTTCGGACCGGGCAACGGAACGCTGATGCTGCTGCCGATCGACCAGGGCATCGAGCACGGCCCGCGTGACTTCTTCCCCAACCCGGCGTCGAAGGACCCCGACTACCAGTTCCGTCTCGCCGCCGAGGGCGGTTACTCGGCCCTCGCCTGCCAGATCGGGATGGCGAGCAAGTACTACCCCGACTACGCCGGCCAGGTGCCGCTGATCCTCAAGGTCAACGGCAAGACCGACGTCCCCTCCTCCGCCAAGGCGTTCTCGACCTGCAACGCCAGCGTCGAGGACGGCGTCCGGCTCGGCGCCGACGCGATCGGCTACACGCTCTACGTCGGCTCCCCGCGCCAGGACGAGGACCTCGCCCAGCTGCGGCGGGTCCGCGAAGACTGCGACCGCTTCGGGATGCCGTTGATCGTCTGGTCCTACCCGCGTGGCGAAGCGATCGAGGCCAAGGGCGGCCAGAACTCGTTCTACGCGATCGACTACGCCGCCCGGATGGCGATGGAGATGGGCGCCGACGTGGTCAAGCTCAACATGCCGAAGATCGACCCCGAGAAGGATAAGGACGCGCCGGCCCCCTACAACGAGACCGAGTTCAGCCAGACGGAAGCGATCCAGCACTGCGTCGCCTCCGCCGGACGAGCCCTGGTCGTGCTCTCCGGAGGCTCCAAGGTCGACGACGAGACGGTGCTCCAGAACACCAGCGAGATCATGCAGGCCGGCGGCTCCGGAGTCATCTTCGGCCGCAACGTCTGGCAGCGCGAGTGGAACGAGGCGCTCGAGATCATCGGCCAGATCAAGGAGTCGCTGCTCGCCAACGTCTCCCGCATCCCCTGAGCCGCCGGGCCCCGGGGAACCGACCCTAGGAAGCGGTGACCGGCGGTCGTCTCGGGAGCGCGGTGCTCCTCGTGATCGTGGCGCTGCTGGTCCTGCGCCCGTGGGAGGGGGATTCCGCCGACGCCGGGCCCCGCAGCGCGGTGGCGACGATTCCTCGCGTCGTCGACGGCGACACGGTCGAAATCGAATTCGAAGGCCGGCGCGAGGACCTGCGGCTGATCGGCGTCGACACGCCGGAGACGGTCAAGCCCGACTCCCCGGTGGAGTGCTTCGGGCCACAGGCGTCGAATTTCACGCATCGGTCGCTCGAAGGTCGAACGGCGCGGATCGTCTTCGGGGTCGAGCGACACGATGTCTACGGACGCCTGCTCGGCTACGTGTACCTCGATCGCCGCATGTTCAACGCCGCACTGGTCCGTCACGGGCTTGCCCGGACTCTCACGATCCCGCCGAACGACCGTTTTGCAGGGCTGTTCTCGCGCCTGGAGCGCTCCGCGGCCCGTGCCGGGCGCGGCCTCTGGGGCGCCTGTGGCGCCTGAGCCACGTGTGACTCTTGCCACATTTCGGACCTGCAACTCCCGTTTCACCTTTGCTACGGTCCGCCGCAGCCCTCTGGGGCACCGATCTATGCGAATGCGTCAAAGCATCTCCCAGTTCGAGTCAGCGTTCGAGCAGGAGACATCACTGGAGCGCCGCCGGCGTGAGCAGCTGCGCCGCCGCGCCGCGAATCGCTCGCGTGCCCGCCGCATCACCCGGACGGAGCAGCAGAGCAAGGTGCGTTTCAGCGTGCTCGCCGTCTGCCTCACCGTCACCGTCGTGGTGGTCGTCGTCGCGATGTTCGAGGCGCTCGCCTTCCTGATGGCCTGAGGCGACGGTGCGGACTACTCCCCCGGTCCAATAGACTCGCGCGCCGATGGCCCGTAAATCACTGAAGCCGCAGCTGAACCAGATCCGCGCCTGGGTGCGCCAGGGGCGCACCGACGCCTGGATCGCCCATCAGCTCGAGGTCAGCACCACCGAGCTTCGCGAGTTCCGCAAAAGCCACGGGTTCACCCCCGATGACGAGGAGGCCGGGACCGGGGAAGTCGACCTCCGCGACGAGATCGAGGCGGAGATCGAGGCGGCGACCGCCGAGGAGGCGGCCAGCGCCCCCGAGGACGAGGCCGACGAGGACGAGTCCGAGACCGACTCCGACGTCGACGACGAGAGCGATGGCGGCGAGGGCGAGGGCGAGCGGCCGAAACGGCGCCGTCGACGCGGGCGGCGCGGCGGTCGCAGCCGGCGCAAAGAGCTCGAGGCCACCTTCGACCACGGCGAGACCGACGGCTACGGGCTCTGGCTCGACCCCGCGGTCAAGGACAACCCGGTGTACTCCGAGCATTGGGCCGGCCAGCGCGAGGTCACCGTCCGCATCGACGCCGACCAGATCGTAATCCGCCGTCCGGGCGGCGGCGGCGACGACAGCGAGAGCGAAGACTCGGAGGGCTAGCCGCGGCGTCCGCCGGCGAAGTCGCTGGCGCTGCGCAGGTAGGCCCTGAAGGCGGCGTCCGCGAGCTTCTGCGCGTCGGCGCCGACGCCGGGCGCAAGTTCGTTGGCCAACCGCTCGCACCAGTCGGTGCCGCGGCCGTAGAAGTCGGCGAGCTCGGATGTCGTGAAGCTGGAGCCGATTCGCCTGCGCAGCTCTTCCCGCACGGCGTCGACGGCACGGTCGGCCTGGCGGCGGAGCGCGGGGTCCTCGCTCAGCTCCTGGTAGCGGCGCCAGCCTTCCTCCCATTGGAAGCGGGCGTTCTCGAAGGGATAGCCGCTCATCGCCCGACCGGTGAGTCGGGAATCTGCCGCAACGGCGCCTGAGCCGGTCCGCATCCGATCTCGAGCTCGCCGTCGATCCTCCAGATGGTGACGGCTCCGCTGCGGTCGATCGGCCTCGCCCCCATCGCCCCACGGAGCCAGCGGGCCTCGGGCGAGGGAACCGGGCTGTCGGTATCGATGAAGTTGAGGAACGGGGCCGTGATCAGGTAGTCGAAGTCGGCGTCGTTGACGGCGGCCCGGAAGCGCTCGCAGGTCGGGATCGCGTTGAAGGAGCCATACGCCCCTCGCTGCCCCAGGTAGATGACCCGGTTGGAGAGGTCGGTTCCGTAGAAGCCGTAGCCGAGGAAGCCGGCGGTCGTCCCGACCAGGCCGATCCGGGTGTCCTCGAGGTCGCGCGCCCAGCTGTAGGCATCGTCGAGGTCGTTGCCGGGCACCCGTTCCTCGGCGGGCACGTCGGTCGCGAAACGGGCCTCCAGGTAGTTGCGTTGGAGCGGGTAGCCGATCGCGACCAGGACGAGCGCGAGGACCGCGAAGCCGGCGCCGATCGCGGCCGTCGTCATCCCCGCTCGCCGCAGCAGGAGCAGCCCGGCCGGGATCGCGACGAGCAGCAGGGCCAGGCCGATGCCGAACAGGCGCGAGGGGTCCCGGAGGACCGCGTCGGAGCGATCGGTGAGGACGAGGACGATGACGAGCAGGGCGAGCAGCGCCGCCTGGCGCCGGCGGTCGTCGAAGGCGCGCGGCAGGGGCAGGAGCGCCAGCGCCGCGAGCAGGGCCGGGACGACGAAGCGGATGTTGATCTCGAACGCCGTCGGGGCCCCCTCGGCACCGGCCGCCCCCAGGGGGGTGAAGAGGTAGGCGACCATCCCGAACAGGGCGGCGCCGCCGGACCATCGCACGGCGGGCGTGCGTCCCCGGGCGATCGCCGCGATCGCGGCGCCGAGGGCCGCGAGCAGCACCAGCGGCCAGAGCCCGCCGAAGGCGTCGTGGAGACCGGGGGCGAAGTAGTCGCCCCAGACCCCGGTGTCGGTCGCGTAGTGGGCGATGTTGAAATCGGGACGGCCGCTCTGGAGGTGCTCGGGGTCGGGCAGGTCGATCGGGCCGAGGCGGCCGACCTCCGGCAGCGGGTTGCCGACCGCGATCAGGTTGCGCAAATACCAGTAGCCACCGGCGAGCAGCGCCGGGACGAACCACCAGGCGGCCGCGGCCAGGCGCCTTCCGGCCGGGGCGAGGACGACGACCGCGAGGCTGAGCGCCGCCGCCATCGCCAGGACCGTGAACTTGGTTCCGGCGGCCAGCCCGACGGCGAGGCCGGCGGCCGCCAGCGGCCAGCCGACCGGCAGCGAGGGGCGCCCGTCGGCTCGGCTCGCCTCCCAGGCGGTGACCAGGATCGCGATCGCCGCCAACAGCAGGGCGGCGGCGGCGAGGTCGTTCTTGGCGGCGCCGGGCTCACGAACGACCAGGGTGTGGCAGGCGAGCAGGATCGCGACGGCGACGACGCTGAGATGTCCCCGGCCCCAGGGGCGGCCGATCGTCCAGGCGGCCAGGAACGCGAGCGCGAGCCAGGCGAAGTTGAGGAACAGGGAGAGGGTGTCGCGCTCGGTCAGCAGGATCCCGACCGCGTGCAGGAGCTCGGAGTTCTGCGGATAAAACCAGTTGCTGAAGACCGTCTCGGTGCGGTCGAAGCCGGTCACCGAATGGCTCTGGGCGATCTCCACCGAGAACGGCATGTGGTACCAGAGCGAGTCGAAGTTGAAGATGCCTCGGTCCAGAGCGGAGTCCGTGGTCAGGCCCCAGTGGGCCACTACCAAGCCGATCACGCCGAACATGATGATCAGGGACCAAACGCTCGGCGTGCGGGTCCTGTCGCTCGAGGAAGGGGGGCCTGCGGTCGATCCACGGTCGGTCCTCGACCCCCCTTCCTCGACGCCACCCGCACGAGGAGCGGCTGAAGTCCAGATCGCGATGGCAAGCGCGAGGAGGATCGCCAGGACTACGAGGGACCAGGCGTGGAGGGCGCCGAACAGGCCGAGGAGCTCGGAGAGCCAGATCAGGAGTGCTATCGCGACGATGGCCTCGACCAGGCGGGCGGGGGTTCCGCTCCAGCCGGGGATCAGGTGGGCGCGGAGGCGGTGAGCGCTGGCGCCGAGGGCGAGGAGGAGCGTCGCCAGCAGGGCGACGCCGAGCAAGTAGGAGCCGAGGCTAACCACCGGCCCGCACCCTACGACGGGCTACGGCGCGGCGGGGCGCTGGACGATGTAGGGGGTCTCTCCCGGAACGACCATCCCCTGAAAGCGGGCCTTGCCGGCGATCACGCTGGGATCGTCGGCGTTCTGGACGCGGCGATGGAGTCGCTTGTTTTCGTCGAGCACCTCGTGCAGCTTCGCTTTCGCCGCCGTCGTCGCCGTGTAGGTCTTGACGAAGTCGATCACCGGGTTGAGGTAGGAGTAGGCGACCGCGGCGAGGACCAGGCAGAGGGCGATGCGGCCGACGCGGTCCCACTGGATGCGGCTGCCGGCGCGTCGGGCGCCTGGTTTGCGTCGGGGTGCAGGACGGCGTGCCACGCCTGACCCTTTGAGATTCGCACCTGCATTCCTTCCCCAGGGCGCTCGCGACCAAGCAGTTCAAGGACGCAGCGAGCGTGGCGTGCTCTGCACGCGAGCGAGCGAGGACGCAGAAATGCGCAGCGTCACGAGCGCCCTGCCTGGGCGAAGGCCTGCAAACCCGGGAACTCGGCGGCGGAGCCGAGCTCCTCCTCGATTCGCAGCAAGCGGTTGTACTTGGCGGTCCTGTCCGAGCGCGAGGGCGCCCCGGTCTTGATCTGGCCGGCGCCGGTGGCGACGGCGAGGTCGGCGATCGTCGTGTCCTCGGTCTCGCCGGAGCGATGCGAGATCACGGCGCTGTAGCCGGCCTCGCGGGCGACCCGAATCGCCTCCAGGGTCTCGGTCAGGGTGCCGATCTGGTTGACCTTGACGAGGATCGAGTTGCCGACCCCGAGCTCGATCCCACGCCGCAGCCGCTCCGGGTTGGTGACGAAGAGGTCGTCGCCGACGAGCTGCACCTTCTCGCCGATCCTCTCGGTCAGCAGCTTCCAACCGTCCCAGTCCTCCTCGTCCATCCCGTCCTCGATCGAGACGACCGGGTAGCGCGAGCAGATGTCGGCCCAGTAGGCCGCCATCTCATCCGGGGAGAGCGAGCGTCCCTCGTGCTCGAGCGCGTAGGCGCCGTCGTCGAAGAGCTCGCTCGTCGCCGGGTCGAGGGCGATGTAGACGTCGCTGCCCGGCTCATAGCCCGCCGCCTCGACGCCGGCGAGCACGGCTTCCAGCGCCGCCTCGTTCGACTCGAGGCTGGGTGCGAAGCCTCCCTCGTCGCCGACCGCGGTCGAGAGGCCCTTCGCGGAAAGGCTCTTCTTCAGCGCGTGGAAGACCTCGACGCCGACCCGCAGGCACTCGCCGAAGCTCGAAGAGCCCGCCGGCACGATCATGAACTCCTGGAAGTCGACCGAGTTGTCGGCGTGGGCGCCGCCGTTGAGGACGTTCATCATCGGCACCGGCAGCACCGTCGCGGCGCCGCCGCCATAGAGCCCGGCGAGGTAGGCGTAGAGCGGCTGGCCGGAGTCGGCGGCTGCTGCCTTAGCGACCGCCAGCGAAACCCCGAGGATCGCGTTGGCGCCGAGCCTGCCCTTGTTCGGCGTGCCGTCGAGCTCGATCATCGTCGCGTCGAGGGCGCCCTGCTCACCCGCCCTCGCACCCTTGAGGGCCGCGGCGATTTCACCGTTGACGTTGGCGACGGCGTTGGCGACCCCCTTGCCGACCCAGGCGTCGCCGCCGTCGCGAAGCTCGACCGCCTCGAATTCGCCGGTGGAGGCTCCCGACGGGACCGCCGCCAGGCCGGAGGCGCCGGAGTCGAGCCCGACCTCGACCTCGACGGTGGGGTTTCCGCGCGAGTCGAGTACCTGGCGCGCGACGATGGCGTCGATCGCGCTCAAGCTAAGGAGCGGGGGGCGGTGCGCCCGGGGTCACACCGGGCGGCAGGCCTTCGAGGCTGAGCGCTTCGGAGCCTTCTTCGAGCCCGGCGGGGCGTGGCCGCTGGGCCAGGGCTTCGCCTTTCGGGGTCACAACGCTGATCGACCCGGGCCGCGCCGGTTTCGCCTGGACGACGGGCGAGGGACAGGCTTCGGCGGGAGCTTTCGGGTCGGCTTCGAAGCAGGCGGGGTCGGCTTCGGGCGAGCGGCCGTCGCTCTGGTAGTTCGAGCATTTTTCGATCACGTAGTCGTCGGCGCAGAAGGTCCGCGACTTCCAGAGGCTCTGGAAGTTGGCGACGAAGCTGTTGAAGAGCGTTTCCTGTTCCTGCTGGCCGAGCTGCGATTTGATCTGCGCTTCGGCTTCTTTCAGCGGCTGCACGGACTCGGGGTTCTGTTTTTCGACCTCGAAGACGAGGTAGCCGGCGGTCGAGTATTTGACCGGTCCTTCGACTTTGCCGACCGGCGCCGCGAAGAGCTGTTTGCCGACCGGGCCGGCGAACTGTTCTTCGCTGATTTTTTCCTGGAGTCCGCCTTTTTGGGCCTGGGCGGCCGATTCGCCGAATTTTTTGATCACCGTTTTCCAGTTCTCTTCCGAGTCGTCCTGTTCGAGCGCGCTCTTGGCGGCCGCGGCGTCTTTCTCGTCTTTGACGATCAGGATCCGGGCGTTGACGGTCGGCGGGGTCGTGAACTGCTCGGCCTTCGCTTCCTCGTAGTACTCCTCGATCTGATCTTTGCTCGGAGTGCCGGCGCCTTCACCCAGTTCTTCCTGGATCTTGGTGCTGAGGACCTGGATCTTCACCCGTTCGTTGACGTCCTGCTCGGTGTATTTGGACGTTCTGAGGAACTCCTGGAATTCGCCCGGCGTTTTGAAGTTCTGGTCTTTGAGTTTTTTCAGTTCCTCTTCGACTTCCTCGATCGTGACGGCGATGCCTTTTTCGGCGGCGAGGCCCTGGATCCAGATCGTTTCCAGCATGCTGCTGGTCGTCGTTTCCCTCAGTTCGTCGAACTCTTTGCTGCCCGGTTTCGGCGTTTTTTTGGATCCCGAGGCGGCGACGACCTGTTTGAAGGCGCAATCGAACTCGGCCTGGGTGATCTCACCGAGATCCGGGGTCACTTTGTCGCCGTTGCAGTCGGTGTAGGGCTTGTCGAACGGCGCCAGGGCGTCGTCGGGGATGTCCTCGACGATCGCGATCGAGCCGGAGGGGACGCTCGGCTTCCCGAGGCCCTGGGCGATCGCGAAGCCGACGAAGAGGACGAGGAAGAGGACGCCGAAGACGAGCAGCCCGAGGCGTCGGACCTGCTCGCGGTCTGGGCCGCGCCTGGTCGCGCCGGGTTTGGCTTTCGCCCCGCCCCCGCCACGACTCGTGCGCCTCTGTCCCTTGCTTGGACTCACGAAGCGGGCAGCATATCCGCTTCGGCGCTCTCCGGTCCTTTGGCCTCCCGCAGCCCTTTAGCCATCGTTAAGACTGCTTGCAGGCGCGGCTCGGGCTCGTCGGGAACTCGGAGCGATGCGGTTTTCTCCCGCCACTCGTAGAACGCGCCCTCGACCTGCTCCGAAAGCAGGCCGGCCTGCTCGGAGTCGAGCTCGACCCCGGTGACGCTGAGCCGGCCGCCGCGCAGCTCGACGCTCTCGACACCCGCGAGGCCGAGTTCGATCCGCGCCCGCTGCAATGCGAGCAGGTTCTCGACCTCGGGCGGCGGCGGTCCGAAGCGGTCCTCGAGCTCGTCGCGGATCGCCCGCAGCTCGCCGGGGGCGCGCGAGGCGACGACCCGGCGGTGGACGTCGATCTTGGCGGCCTCGAAGGGGATGTAGGTGGCGGGGACGTAGGCGTCGACCGGGACGTCGAGCCGGACCGGCTCCGGCGTCTCCCCCTCACCGTCGCCGGCGCTCGCCCCGGCCGCCACCGCCTCGTCGATCATCTGGCAGTAGAGCTCGAAGCCGACCGCGGCCACGTGGCCCGACTGCTCGTCGCCGAGGAGGTCGCCGGCGCCGCGGATGTCGAGGTCGCGCATCGCGATCTTGAAGCCGGAGCCGAGCTCGGTGTGGTCGGCGAGGGTCGCCAGCCGGGCGGCGGCGTCCTCGGTCAGCGCCTCGGCCGAGGGATAGAGCAGGTAGGCGAAAGCGCGCTCCCGCGATCGCCCGACCCGGCCGCGGATCTGGTACGCCTGCGAGAGTCCGAGCTGGTCCGAGCGCTCGACGATCAGGGTGTTGGCGGAGGGGATGTCGAGCCCGGACTCGATGATCGTCGTCGTCACCAGGCAGTCGGCGCCGCCGCGGAGGAAGTCCAGCATCGTCTCCTCGAGCCGGCGCTCGTCCATCTGGCCGTGGGCTTCGACGAAGCGGGCCTTCGGGACCAGCGCCCGCAGGCGCTCGGTCGTCTCCGGCAGCGAGTCGATCCGGTTGTGGAGGAAGAAGGCCTGCCCCCCGCGCTCGAGCTCGCGCTCGATCGAGTGGCGGACGAGGTCCTCGTCGTAGGGCCCGACGTAGGTCCGTACCGGTCGCCGCCCCTCGGGCGGGGTCTCGATGACCGAGATGTCGCGGAGCCCGGCGAGGCTCATCTGAAGCGTCCGCGGGATCGGGGTGGCCGAGAGCGAGAGGACGTCGACTTTCAGCTTCAGCTGCCGCAGGAGCTCCTTCTGCTTGACGCCGAAGCGCTGCTCCTCGTCGACGATGACGAGGCCGAGGTCCTTGGCCCGGACATCGCGCGAGAGCATCCGGTGGGTGCCGATCAGGACGTCGACCTTGCCGGCCGCGAAGTCGGCGAGGATCGCCTTCACCTCGGCCGGCCTGCGCAGGCGCGAGACGCCCTCGACGACGAAGGGCAGGTCGGCGAGCCGCTCGCTGAAGGTCCCCAGGTGCTGCTGGGCGAGGATCGTGGTCGGGACCAGCATCATCACCTGCTTGCCGTCGGCGGCCGCCTTGACCGCGGCCCGCAGCGCCACCTCGGTCTTGCCGAAGCCGACGTCGCCGCAGACCAGGCGGTCCATCGGCTGCTCGGCTTCCATGTCGCCCTTGACCGCCTCGATCGCTTCCATCTGGTCGGCCGTCTCGCGGTACGGGAAGGCGGTCTCCATCTCGATCTGCCATTCCCCATCGGGGGGGAACGGGTGGCCGCGGCGGGTCCTGCGCTCGGCGTAGAGGTTGAGCAGCTCGCCGGCCAGGGCGCCGGCCGCTTTGCGGGCCCGCGCCTTCATGTTCTGCCAGCGTTTGCCGCCCAGGGCCGAGAGCGCCGGGTTGCCGCCCGCCCCGACGTAGCGGCTCAGCTTCGCGAGCTGATCGGTGGGGACGTAGACGCGGTCCTCGCCCTTGTATTCGAGGTAGAGGTAGTCGCGGGTGACGCCGCCCACCTCACGGGTCTCGAAGCCGGCGAAGCGGGCGACACCGTGGTCCTCGTGGACGACGAAGTCGCCGACCCGGAGGTCGCTGAACGCGAGCCGCCCGCGGGCGGCTCCCGGCGCCCGGTCCTCGGCGCGGCGCCGGCGATGCACGAGGCGGCGGATCGGGTAGACCGCGAGCTTCAGCTCGGGGCTGACGAAGCCCTCGCGCAGGCGGGCCTCGGCGAAGGAGATGCCCGGGTCGGGCGACAGGCGGCCGCCTTCGAGCATCTTCACGTCGATCCGATCGAAGCCGTAGCGGGCGCGCTCGGCCTCGCCGATCGAGTCGAAGGCGACGACCGTCCGGTAGCCGGACCGGACCAGTTTCTCGAGCTCGGCCTCGGCCTCCTTCAGATTGCGGGCCGGCGACTCCGCCCGCGAGGCGCGGAACGCGTCCTCGTCGTCCTCGCCGGCGACGGTCAGCGAGAGCACCGCGCGCTCCTCCAGGGGAGCGGCGACGTCGACGTAGAGGTGGCGGGCGTCGTCGGCGTGCATCGAGGTCGTCGCGTCCTCCCAGTGGTCGCGCAGCGCGGGCTCGACCTCCTCCGGCGCGACGAGGACGACCGCGGCACGATCGGGCACCAGGTCGAGCGGCGGCCCGAACTGGTCGAGGGGCAGGACCTCGGCGAGGCTCGGCGGCTCCTTCTCCTCCTCCGCGGCCTCCATCGCCGCCAGCTCGGCGAGCTCGCGGTGCTCGACGTCGAGCTCGGCCGCCGGCGCCAGCTCGACCCGCTCGGCGTCGCCGAGGGAGCGCTGGGTGAAGGTCGAGAACCAGCGCATCGAATCGATCTCGTCGCCGAACAGCTCGACCCTGACGGCGCGTTCCTCGGTCGCCGGGAAGACGTCGAGGATGCCGCCCCGGAGGGCGAACTGACCGCGCTCCTCGACCTGCTCGACCCGCTCGTACCCGGCCCCGACGAGGTCCCGGGCGACCGAGTCGAGGTCGATCTCCTCGCCGGTCGCGAGCGCCGAGGACGCCGGGCGCAGGGAGGCGTCAGGGACGGCCTCGGCGAGGGCGGTCGCGCCGGCGACGACGATCGCGTCCTCCTCGGAGGAGAGCGCGTCGAGCGAGTCGATCCGCAGGCCGACCAGGTGCGGCGGCGGCGAGACGTGCGAGGCGTAACCGGTGCCGCGCGAGGGATAGAAGCGGACGCGACGGTGGCCGCCCGCGGCGCCCAGGTACGCGCGCAGGTCGGCGGCGAGGTCACGGGCGGAGCGGTCGTCGGGGCTGACGATCAGCGCCGGCCGGCCGGCGAGTGCCCGCTCGTCCTCGAGCAGCTCCGCCAGCAGCAGCGGTCGCAGCATCGTCGAGGAGCTGACCGCGAGCGCCTCGACGGCCGGCGCCTCGGCGCGGGCGCGCACCTCGGCGGCGAGCGCGTGAACGCGCTCGTTCTCGGCGGCTATCTCGATCAGTGGCGCGAGGCTCATGGCAGGGAAACAGCCCGGATCCGGGAATCCGGGCGATCTCGCTCGATTCTAGTTCCCGGCTACGCTCTCCCCCATGCGGCTAAAGCGCCCGTTTGCGGCAGGCTCGGCCCTCGGGGCGCTCGCCCACCACTCCTACGAGACCCGGGCGGGCGTCGGCCTCGTGTTCGAGCCGGAGCTGGGGCGCCGCGGCGCCTACGCGCTCTGGGGGGCGCTGTTCCCGCTGATGCTTGCGAGCGCCGCGCGGGAGGGCAGGCTGAACGGCCGGCTCGCGGCGATCAACGCCGGGATCGGCGCCGCCGGCGTCGCCGTCCACTTCGCCGCCTGGCCCTGGTCGCTGCGGCGGGGCTTCCCGATGCTCGACGAAGCCGAGGGCCTGACCGAGGAGCAGCTGCCCGCCTACAACGCGGTGCTCTGGTTCTGGGGGATCAGCAGCGTCCTCTCGCTCGCCCTCGAGGCCGATCGCGGGTCCCGGCGCCTGGGGATCGCAATCGGCTTGGTCAACTTCCCGATCCTGCTTGCCTCAGCGCGCCACCACTTCCGCTGGGCCCGCGAGCAGGCGGCGCTCGAACCCGAGCGCTGGAGCCCGGCCCTGCGCGAATGACCGCGCTCCTCGCCCTCAGCTTCGACAACCTCGGCGAGGCCGCCGAGATCGAGCTCGGCGCGATCGAGCCCGATGCGCCCGAGGTCGGATCGCACCGGACCGCGACCGAGACCGTCCCCCGCATCCTCGAGCTGCTCGATGCCCGCGGCGTGAGCGCGACCTTCTTCGTCGAGGGCCTCAACGCCGAGCTCTACCCGGAGCTCCTGCGCCGGATCGACGCCGAGGGCCACGAGGTCGCCCTCCACGCCTGGCGCCACGAGGAATGGAGCCGCCTGAGCGCGGCCGAGCAGGCCGAGAACCTCGCCCGCGGGGTCGCCGCGCTCGAGCGGCTCGGCCTCGGGGTCGCGGGGATGCGACCCCCCGGCGGCGGCCTCGGCGAGGGCGGTCCCAGGGTCCTGCGCGAAGCCGGCCTGCGCTACGGCTCGCCCGCCGGGAGCGGAGCCGGGGTCGAGGACGGCCTCGCCCTCCTCCCCTTCCGCTGGCGCCACGTCGACGCCTCCTGCCTGCTGCCGCCGCTGTTCGCGGTCCGCGAAGAGATCTCCGGCTCGCCGGAGCCGATCGAGCCGGGCGACTTCGTCCGCCATCTGGAGCGCGAGGTCGAGACCCTCGGCGAGCGCGGGGGCTGCGCGGTGCTGGTCCTCCACCCCGTCACCCTGGACTGGCTCGGCGAGCAGCGCCTCGAGGCGATCCTCGCCCTGGTCGCCGAGGCATCGAGGGGGGCCGCGATCGAGGTGGCGCCGCTGCGCGAGCTCGCCGATCGCGTGCTGGCCGAACCGGACCGCTTCGGCGGCGCCGAGCTCGACACGGCGAGCTGGGCTACGGGTTGACCCTGAACCTCTTCGTCGCCGGGGTCGGGTCCGGGACGCCGGCGGGGCTGAGCGCCCGCACCTTGAAGACGTGCCTGCCGGCCCTGAGCTTCCGGTAGGTCTTCGGCGAGCGACAGGGCGCGAACGGCCTCCTGTCGAGCTTGCATTCGAAACCGGAGCCGGCGATCGTCGATGTGAACTCGAGCTTGGCGCTCCGCCTGCTGCGCAGGGCGGGTTGAGCGGCGATCCGGGTGTCGGGTGGGGTCAGGTCCGGCCCGTTCGCGCCCCCGTCGCCACCACCGGGGGCCCGTGGATCGGCGACGGTCAGACCGAAGCCGAGCTCGGACGTCCCCTTCTTCGAGTTCGTCGCCGAAACGGCGATGAAGGTCTCGGCCGGGATCGGGGAGTAGGACACCGACCAGACGCCGCCGCCGTCGACGATCGCTTCGGCGACGAAGGACCGGAGCTCGCCCGGGACTTCGCTCGCCTTGCGGAAGACGCGAATCCTGGCCCCGGGCGGCCCCGACCCGATCGCGTAGGACTCGGTCGCGGTCGTGACCGAGGGAGCCTTGACGCCGCCGCCGGGGGTGTTCGCTTCGAACGAGTTGGCCCTCGAGAGGCTGATGAAGTTGCCTTGGTTGTCGCTGCCGCGGTTCCGCGCGACTTCGTTATGGGAGATTTCCGGCAGCACCATCGTTATCGGGCTGTTGGTGCTCCCCGAGAGCACGTTTTCCGAGGCGGGGGTGTCGCCGCCGATCCGGTTCTTGTCGGCTCCGTTGACGAGGTAGACGGCGGATTCACCGGCGCCGTGGACCGCGTTGCCGAAGACCTCGTTGGAGTCGTTCTCGATGTAGATCGCAGCTTCGCCGGAATTTCTGATCTCGTTGCCTTCGATCAGGTTCCCGGCGCCGTCGGTGTCGCCCTTGGCGTGAATCCCCTTCAGGGCGCCGACGACCTCGTTACCGAGGATCTCGGCGCCGAGGAGGCGGCTTTCGATCCCGGTTCCCTCGACCATGTGGATCTCGTTGCCGATCAGCCTCGGAGGACCGTCCCCGGGGCCGGATCCCGCCGTCGCGTTGATGACCCTGATGCCGTGGGAGCCCCCCGTGATCGCGAGACGCTCGACGACCATCCCGGCGCCTTCGAGCGTCAGCGCCGGCTGGTCGTCGGGAGCGATGATCCCGGCGCAGGGCCCGAACCCGCCGGCGCCCGTCGGGCAGCCGGTTCCGAGCAGATGGACCGCGGTGGTGATCGTCGGCAGGGCCGAGTCGAGCGCGATCGTGGATGCGGGGCCGCCTTTGAAGACCCCGGGGTCGAAGCGGAGGTCATCCGGGTCCGGGTCGACGTTGGCGACTTCGATCGCGGCCCGCAGGGTGCAATCGCCGGCAGCAGTCTCGCAGTCCCCGCCGGGAGCGGCGTCGGTTTCCTCGGCGGTGCTGTCGATCACCAGCTCGGCGGCCGACGCGGACGTCGGGATCGCGACGGCGAGCGCCGCGAGGAGCGCGATCAATCCGAGAGTCGACCGTCCCAAGCGGCGGCCACGAGAAGCGGGCACTCGGCCATCGTAAACCGCTAAGGAACTTTATGTACGCGATTCTCTCGCCGGGGTGACTCTCAGGATGCCCGGAACGGCCGCGGTGACGCGTCAGGGCAGTCCGGGACCGCTGCGCTGCCACTCGACCTGGCCGACGCCCTCCGCCCGCGAGCGCCCCTCGACGTCGTCCCACTCGTGCAGCATCCGCTTCAGGCGGGCGACGCCCTCCGGGTTCAGCGCCGCGACTTCGCCGGCCAGGGTGAGCGCCGCCTCCTCGGTCTTGGCGGCCGGCGCCACCCGGTTGACGAGGCCGATCCGCAGCGCCTCGTCGGCGGCGACGGTCCGCGAGGAGAGCAGCAGGTACTTGGCGGCGGCGAGGCCGCAGAGGGTGACCAGCCGGGCGGGGCCGACGGGGACCCCGAGGGCGGCGCCGGGGAAGCGCATTTTCAGGTTGGCGCCGCCGATCCGCATGTCGCAGGCGATCGCGATCTCGGCGCCACCGCCGACGACGTCGCCGTGGCAGGCGGCGACCGTCGGCTTCGGGAAGGCGACGATCTGGTCGTAGACGTCGGCGAACAGCTGCATCCGATCGACCTTGGCCTCGGCCGCGATGTCCTCCTTGATGTCGGCGCCGGCCGAGAGGCCCATCGGGTCCGAGGAGCTGACGACGAGCACCCGCACCGCCTCGTCGCCGCGGGCGACCGCGAGGTGCTCGAGGATCTCGCTCAGCATCTGGGTGTCGATCGCGTTGCGGGCCTCGGGGCGGTCGAGTCGCAGCAGCGCGACGCCCTGCTCGCTCAGCTCGTAGGTGGTGCGCCGCTCGTCAGCCATCGTCGGCCTCGGAAACTAGCCGCTCGACGAGGCGCTCGGCCTCGTCGGCGCCCGCGAGGATCAGGTCTTCGACCTCCTCGCGGGGCTCGCGGAAGCGCGAGAGGACGTAGGAGGAGACGATCTCGGGGTCGGTCGAGTCCGGCCTCCCGACGCCGACCCTGACACGCCAGAAGTCGGCGCTGCCGAGACCGCGGTCGAGGCTCTTGAGCCCGTTGTGGCCGGCGAGCCCGCCGCCGAGGCGGGACTTGATCTCCCCGAACGGAAGGTCGATCTCGTCATGCAGCGCGATCACGCGGTCGAGCGGGACCTTGAGCGATCCGCGCGCCGGCCCCGCCGACTCGCCGGAGTCGTTCATGAAGGTCTGCGGCAGGAGGATCGCCACCCGCGGCCCGCCGATGCCGGCCCGGCCTTCGGCGATCAGGCCGCCGTAGCGCTTCTTCGCACGGGGGAGGTCCCAGCGGCGCGAGAGCTCGGCGCCGATCTCGAAGCCGACGTTGTGACGGGTGCCGGCGTAGGAATCGCCCGGGTTCCCAAGCCCGACTATGAGGAACAGGGCCTACTCCCCGTCGGAGTCGCCCGAATCGCCCGAGTCGCCCTCGGCCTCGCCGTCCTCGGAGGGCTCCTCGCCCTCCTCGCCGACGAGCTCGGTCTCCTCCTCGACGTCGGGCTCCGGCTCTTCCTCGACGCGGGGCGGTGAGAGCGTGGCGATCGTGACCTCGTCGAGGTCCTCGGCCATCAGCTTGACGCCGTCGGGGACGGGGACAGAGCTGAGCGTCATCGTGTCGTTGATCTCCATCTCGGAGACGTCGGCGACGAGCTGCTCGGGAATCTCGGTCGGCAGCGCTTCGACGGTGATCTCGCGGGTGACGTGCTCGAGGACGCCGCCGGCCTTGACGCCGGGGGCGTTGTCGGCGCCCTCCAGCTCGACCGCGACCTCGGCTTCGATCGCCTCGTCGAGCTTGACCTCCTGGAGATCGATGTGCTCGAGGCTGCCGCGAACCGGGTGGAGCTGCTGGTCCTTGACCACGACCGGGACGGTTTTCGAGCCCTCGAGCTCGAGATCGAAGAGGGCGGCGCCGGCGGAGAGGATGTGCTGGACCTCGCGGGCGGCGACCTGAAACGGGCGCGCCTCGGAGCCGCCGGCGTAGACGACGCCCGGCACGAAGCCGTCGCGGCGCAGGCGGCGGGAGGTGCGGGAGCCGAACTCCGTGCGGGGAGCGGCCTTCAGTTTCTCGCGGGTGGCTGCCATCGAACGCAAGAGGATAGAGAAACGCCGCGCGAAGCAGCTGTGGCAACCTTGCAGCGTGGCCGACGACAACAAGATCCCCAAGGGCAGGGTCCGCCGCTCGGCCAAGCTCGGATCGGTCGTCGGCGGCCAGGCGGCCCGCTACGCCGGCACCAAGGCGACGAACGTCGCCCGTTCCGAGGAGGGCGGCAAGGAGCGGCTCGAGCAGCGCCATCTCGAAACCGCGATCAAGATGGTCGGCGCCCTCGGGCAGATGAAGGGGGCGGCGATGAAGCTGGGGCAGTTCGCCTCGTTCATCGACACCGAGTTCATCCCCGACGAGTACCGCGAGATCTACCAGGAGCAGCTCGCCAAGCTCCGCACCGACGCCCCGGCGATGCCGTGGGAGAAAGTCAAGACGGTGCTCGACGAAGAGTACGAAGGGGCGCCGCTCTCGGAGCTCTTCGCCGAGATCGAGCACGAGGCGTTTGCCGCCGCCTCGATCGGCCAGGTGCACCGCGCCGAGCTGCTCGACGGGCGCGCGGTCGCGGTCAAGATCCAGTACCCCGGGATCGCCGAGGCGATGGACGCCGATCTCCGCAACACGGGCACGATCGTCCGCCTGGCGAAGGCCTTGGCGCCCGGGCTCGACGCGAAGGAGATCGCCGCCGAGATCCGCGAGCGGGTGATGGAGGAGCTCGACTACGAGTACGAGGCCCAGAACCAGCGCTCGTTCGCGCGCGCCTACCGCGAGCACCCGTTCATCTACGTGCCCGAAGTTCTGACCCGGCTCTCGCGCCGCCGGGTGCTCGTGACCGAGCTCGTCACCGGGATGGACTTCGAGGCGATCAAGGAGCTGCCCCACGACGAGCGCAGCCGCTTCGGCGAGATCATCTTCCGCGGCAACCTCGGCTCGATGTTCAACCTCCAGCACTTCAACGCCGACCCCCACCCGGGCAACTACATCTTGATGGACGACGGCCGGGTCGCCTTCCTCGACTTCGGGATGACCAAGAAGATCGACCGCGAGCAGATCGTCCTCGAGCAGCGCGCCTTCGACGCCGCCTCGCGCGACGACCCGGAAGCCTTCCGCGTCGCCCTCCACGACCTCGGCTTCATCAAGAAGCCCTCGAAGCTCGACGCCGAGCGGTTGCTGGAGCACATGGGCGCGGTGGGCGGCTGGTACATCGAGGACCGCGAGATCGAGATCACCCCGCGGCGGGTGATGAAGATCATCGAGTCGACCAACGACCCGCGCTCCGAGTACTACGACCTGATGCGTCGGCAGTCGATCCCCGCCGACGAGCTGATGGGCCGGCGGATGGAAATCGGCGTCGTCGCCGTGCTCGGGCAGCTGCGGGCGAAGCGCAATTGGCACCGGATCATGCGCGAGTGGGTCTACGGCGAGGCGCCCGCGACCGAGCTCGGCGAGCAGGAGTGGGAGTACTTCGAGGGAACAGGACTGGCGAGGGTCCCCGGACTGGCGAGCAACGCCTGAGAGGAGCACGAGCATGAGCAGGATCCGTCGCGGTTGGGAGTTGACCAAGAAGAGCTGGGCGCTTCTGCGCGCCCACCCGCAGCTGATCCGCTTCCCGCTCTACGGGGCGGTGGCGATGACCCTGCTGGCGATCGTCACGCTCGGCCCCGGCCTCTACCTGTTCGAGGAGGACGTGCTGGCCGGCGCGATTCCGCTCGTCGTCCTCGGGGTCTACGTGCTGAGCGTCGTCGGCGTCTACTTCAGCGTCGGACTCGCCGCCGCCGCCGACATGATCTTCCGCGGCCAGGAGGCCGATGTCTCCGATGGCCTCGCGGTCGCCAGGAGCCGGTTCCCCCAGATCTGCGGCTGGGCGGCGATCTCGACGGCGATCAGCCTGGTGATGGGCGCCCTCGAGAACCAGGGCGGGATCGGCGGCCAGATCGCCGCCCGCGTGGTCGGGATGGCCTGGTCGCTGGTCACCTTCCTCGCCGTCCCCGTGATCGCGATCGAGGGACCGGGCGCCTTCGGCACCCTGAAGCGCTCGGCCTCGATCTTCCGCGAGCGCTGGGGCCAGCAGATCACCGGCAACCTCGCGATCGGCGGGGCGATCTTCCTCTTCGGCGTCCTCCCGGCCGCGGCGATGATCGTCCTCGGCGTCGTGATCTGGTCCTCGGCCTCCTTCCTCGGCGCCCTGCTGGTGATCGTCGGCGCGCTGATCCTCGCCGTCGCCCTGCTCGTGCAGAAGGCGCTGAGCGGGATCTTCGGCGTCGCGCTCTACCGCTACGCCCTCGACGGCCAGGCGGTCGGCGGCTTCAGCGCCGAGGAGCTCGAGTCCGCCGTCAAGACCAAGGGCGGCCGCAACGCACCACCGACGGCGACGCCCGGCACGATCTGATCGTCGAGTGATGCCTCCGGGTCCCCATTAGGGGGTCTAAGGCATCACTCGGTGGAAGAGGCGGGGGTCGTTGGAGCAGATGCCGTCGACGCCCATCGCGGCCAGCTTGCGCATGCGGGGGAGGTCGTCGACCGTCCAGGCGACCAGCTCGACGCCGGCGAGCTTCGTGATCCGGGCCAGGCGGGCGCTGATCAGCGGGTGGTAGACCCACATCGCCTCGACCCCCATCTTCGGCAGCTTCTCGGCGGCGAGACCGGGAAGGCGGGTGCGCATCACCTGGAGCGCGCCGTACATCGGCGCCTTCGCCCAGCGCTTCGAGGCCCAGTCCTTGGTCACCTTCGGATAGGTCCAGCCGCGGCGCAGCCCCGGTTCCAGCTGGAGGATGCGACCGAGGCTGTAGAGCTCCATCGTCGAGACCATCGCCCGCTCGATCAGACCACGCTCGCACAGCCCGTCGACGATCTCCTCCTCGCGCCCCGGGAGCTTGATGTCGAGGTCGATCTCGACCTTGTCGAGCGGCGGCTCGAGGAAGGCGTCGAGCGCCTCGGTCAGCCGCAGCGGCGTGCGGCGCTCGGCGTCGTGCCAGTCGTGGGCGACGACCAGCGGCGCCCGCTCCTCGAGCGGCAGGTGCGAGTCCGGCAGCCAGAGGACGTCGAACTCGATCGTGTCGACGCCGGCGTCGACCGCGGCCGCAAAGCTCTCGAGCGTGTTTCCCGGCGCGATCAGGTCGGCGCCCTTGTGGCCGACGAGCCTCAGAACAGTTGGTTCTCGCCGGCGAATATCTCCGACACCGAGTCGTCGGTGAATATCCGGCGGATCGAGTCGGCGAAGGTGCCGGCCGTCGAGAGGACCTTGATGTTGTCGGGGGCGCCGGCGCGGAGCGGCATCGTGTCGGTGACGACGATCTGCTCGATCCCGGAGGCCTCGTAGGCAAGGCGCTCGTAGGCCGGGCCGGAGAAGACGCCGTGGGTCGCGCAGGCGATCACCCGGGCGGCGCCCTCGTCGAGGACGGTCTGGGCGGCGGCGCAGAGGGTTCCGGCGGTGTCGATCATGTCGTCGACCAGGACCGCGGTCTTGTCCTTGACGTCGCCGACCACGTAGCCGATCTCGGCGACCTGCTGGGCGGGCCGCTCCTTCTCCATCACGGCCCAGTGGGTGCCGACGCGGCGGGCGAAGTTGCGCGCGGTCTTGACCCGACCGGCGTCCGGGGAGACGATCACCAGGTCGTCGGTGATGTGCTGGTCGGAGAACCACTGGGTCAGCATCGGCATCGCGGTCATGTGGTCGACCGGGATGTGGAAGAAGCCCTGAACCTGGCCGGCGTGGAGGTCCATCGTCAGGACCCGGTCGACGCCCACCGCCTCGAGGCATTTGGCGACGATCCGCGCCGTGATCGGCTCGCGCGGAGCCGACTTCTTGTCCTGGCGCGCGTACCCGTACCAGGGCATCACGGCGATGATCCGGTGGGCGGAGGCGCCCTGGGCGGCGTCGGCCATCGCCAGCAGCTCGATGAGGGCGTCGTTGGGGGTCATGTCGGTCTGTTCGTTGGCGCAGGTCGACTGCACCAGGAAGACGTCGGCGCCGCGGATCGACTCCTCGTAGCGGCAGTAGACCTCGCCGTTGGCGAACGTCTTCAAGGTCACCTGGCCGAGGTCGAGGTCGAGCTTTCCGGCGACTTTCGCGGCGAGCTCACCGGAGCTGCGGCCGCCGAAGACCATCAGCCGCTTCGAGTAGTCGTGCGGAATCGCGGTCGGCGCCTCCTGGGGGCGCTGCTCGATCGTGCTCACGGGTTGTCTATCTCTTTCGATTCCGCGGCTTTGCGGTCCGCGTAGCCTTCGATGTTCCGTTGCTCGTTCTGGCTGACGGCGAGCGACCCATCGGGGATGTCCTCTTGGACCACCGCGCCAGCGCCAGTGTAGGCGGAGTCGCCGACTTCTACCGGCGCGATCAGCATCGTGTCAACTCCTATGCGGACGTTGGCGCCGATCACAGTCCGGTGCTTGCGGAAACCGTCGTAGTTGGCGGTGATCGACCCGGCGCCGATGTTCGTCCCCGGTCCGAGGTCGGCGTCGCCGATGTAGGCGAGGTGCGGGACCTTGGCCCCCTCCCCCAACGTCGAGTTCTTGATCTCGACGAAGGTGCCCGCCTTGGCCCCAGCCTCGAGCCTGGCGCCCGGTCGCAGGTAGGCGAAGGGCCCGACCTGGCAGCCGCCGGAGACCCGGCACTCGACCAGGTAGGAGTGGGGAGCGACGACGTCCTCGCCGAGCTCGGTGTCGATCAGGGTGCTGAGCGGCCCGACCACCGAGGCGGCGCCGACGACCGTCGTTCCGCGCAGGCTCGTGCCCGGCTCGATCCGAACGTCGTTGGCGACCTCGACGCCGACGTCGATCCAGGTCGAGGCGGGGTCGACGACGGTGACCCCGGCCAGCATGTGGGCCTCGAGGATGCGGCGCCGCGCAACCGCCTCGACCTTGGCGAGGTCGGAGCGGTCGTTGACCCCCATCGTCACCGCCATGTCCTCGGAGACGTGGGCGGCGACCGCGTGACCCGCTTCGCGCAGGGCCGGGATCACGTCGGGGAGGTAGTACTCGCCCTGTGCGTTGTCGTTGGAGAGACCGGCCAGCGCCGCGGCCAGCGGACCGGCCTCGAAGACGTAGGTTCCGGCGTTGATCTCGCGGATCTCGAGCTGGGCGGGGTCGGCGTCGCCCGCCGCTTTCGCCTCGACCACGCGCTCGACCTCGCCGCCGTCGCCGCGCACGACCCGACCATAGGAACCGGGCTCGTCGAGCTCGATCGTCAGCAACGTCGCCGCGGCGCCGGCGGCCGCGTGGGCTCCGAGCAGCTCGGAGATGTTCTCGGCCGAGATCAGCGGGTGGTCGCCGGAGAGCACCAGGACCGGACCGTCGTGGGCTTCGATCTGGGCGAGCGCGGCTCGAATCGCGCCGCCGGTCCCGTCGGGCCGCGGCTGCTCGACCGTCTCCGAGCCCACCGGCAACCCGGTCGAGATGTCGATCCCGGGCGAGACGATCGCGACCACCCCGTCGGCGCCGGCGTCGCGGGCGGCGAGGACCGGCCAGGCGACCATCTCCCGCCCGCAGACGGGATGGAGCATCTTCGGCAGCGAGGAGCGCATTCGCGTTCCCGCGCCTGCCGCCATGACCAGGACCAGGGGCGCGCTCACCCGGGAATCGTAGTCCCGGATCGACATCGGGGGCAGATGGACGTCCTGGCGGGCGGGTCCTGTCAGGGGATGAGGGGGGCACTGCGGGCGGGGTCGTCCTCGACCCCCCTGATCCCCTGCCACCCGCCCGACAGGCCGACCGCCAACACCGCGATCGATCCACGATTCCGCACCGGTGCAGCGAGTTCAGGCTCTCGCGCCTGACGCTAAGCAGGCCAAGGACGCAGGGAGCGAAGCGTGCTCTGCACGCGAGTGACCGAGGACGCGGAGATTTGCCGCTCTAGACGGCTCCGGAGGCCGAGCAGGTCAAGGACGCAGGGAGCGAAGCGTGCTCCGCACGCGAGCGACCGAGGACGCGGAGATGCTCGGCCTCAGGCGCGGGAGAGGTCTTTGCCGATCAGGGCGGCGGATACCAGCGCCCAGCCGGCGAAGATCAGGTCGATGCCGAGGAGGAGGCCGATCGCCCAGTCGGACGAGCTCGGGAATTGGGCAAGGACGAGAATCCCGATCAGGAGGCCGCAGATGCCGCTGAGGCCGACGAGGCCGGCGCCCTCCCTGCCGCGCGCCATGAACGCCGCCAGGGTCCGCGTCGCTCCCATGAAGAGGAAGTAGATGCCGAGCAGGAGGGTCAGCGTGTTGACCCCGTCGTTCGGTTCGAAGATGAAATAGGCGCCGAGGGCGACCGTCACCAACGCCCAGAGCAGGCGCAGCACGACGGTCCCGATCGAGTGGGCGGTGAAGGCGCCGGCGATCAGGAAGGCGCCGACGATCAGCAGGATCCAGCCGACGAAGATCGTCGTCCCGACCGAGAACACCGCCGGCACCAGGATCGCGATGCAGCCGATCGCGATCGCGACGATCCCGACCGCCATCAACGTCTTCCAGCCCTTCGCCAGTCCCTCGCGGACGGCGGGATCCATCGAGGCTCCACCCATCTCCATGCCGAGGACCCTAAGCCGGCCGCCGGACGCGAACGATCGCCGAGCGCTCACTTTGCCCCGCAGTAATGTGGTCGATCGACCACTCGATCCGGGGTGGTGTAGTCGGCTAGCACGCCTGGTTTTGGTCCAGGAAGCGAGGGTTCGAGTCCTTCCCCCGGAATCGACGCCCGCGGCTACTCCTCGCCGCTGCGCGGGACCTTGACCTTGCCCGCTTCGGCGCCCGGCTCCAGCGCCGGCCCGCGCGGCGAGGCGATCCCCAGCACCCGCATCGCCTTCAGGCCGAGACCGAGCTTCTCGCGACCGGCGGTGGCCGAGACGTCGTGGCCGCAGAGCTCCTTCACGCGCTCGAGCCGATAGCGGATCGTGTGGCGATGGGTGAAGAGCTGTTTCGCGGTCGCGGCCACGTTCGCGTCGTTGTCGAGGTAGGCCTCGACGGTCGCCACCAGCTCGGTCTCGTACTGCTCGTCGTAGGCCGAGAGCGGCGCCACCGTCTCCTCGTAGAAGCGCTCGAGCTCGCGCGGGTCCTCGCTGATCGCCGGCAGCAGCAGGCGGTAGGCGCCCGTGTCCTCGAAGGCGAGCAGCGGCGTGCCCTCGGCCTCGCCGACGTTGACCGCGAGGCGGGCCTCGTTGCCGGCCCGGTAGAGATCGACCGGGTCCGACGCGTGGCGACTGTGGCCGATCGTCAGATGGAAGCCCGTGAGACCGTCCTCGAGCTCGCGGGCGAGGCCGACGGCGGCCCGGGCGACGCGCTCGTCATCCGCGGCGGGGACGATCACCGCGAGCTCGGCCGCGGACTCGCCATCGCCGGCGCTGGCCAGCGCCCCGGCCGAGAGCGAGCGCAGGGCGCGCACGGTCAGCGTGAGGACACGGGCGCGCCACTCGCCGGTCTGCGCCGCCCGCGGGGCCGCCCGCACGATCAGGACCCCGGCGCCGTGCTCGAGGTCGGCGCCGACCTCGGCCGCCCGGGCGAGGATGTCGCCGCGGTCGGTGACCTGGCGGGCGAGGACGGCGTCGACGAAGGCGCCGGCGACCTCCTCGCTCTCCCACTCGGGCGAGCGGGCGCGCTCGAGCTCGAGCGCGAGCAGGGTCGCCACCATGCGGCCGATCGCCGGCTCGGGCCGGGAGCCGGCGCGGAAGCGCAGCTCGCCGACGATCGCATCGGCGACCCGCAGCTCGACCTTGGTCACCTCGGCGCCGCCGGCGATCAGCTTGCGCTCCTGGTCCGGGGAGGCGCCGGCGACGGCCAGGACGGCGCTGGAGCGGTCGATCAGGGCGACGCTGGCGTCGAGGACCTTGGCCGCGGCGCGCGCTATCGCGGGCAGACCGGCGCCCGACTCGACCGCCTCGGCGAGGGCGTCGAGAGCGGCCGGGTCGCCGCCCTTGGCGGCGGCTTTGGAGCCTTTCGATGCTGCTGGCATCGGCCCATTATCCAGACCGTCAGCTGTTGATCAGGTCGGCGAGGTCGTTGTAGTAGTAGACGATCACCAGCCCGATGACCACGCCGACGAGGACGAGCGCGGCGAGGACGACGACCGCCAGCATCCCTGCGGCGGCCTTCTCCCAGACGCGTCCGTAGGCGCTCAGCGCCGGGACCAGGATCAGGCCGACGAAGGCGACGAGCGCGACCATTCCGGCGGCGCCGAAGAGGACGTACTCGTTCTGGACCTTCTCAATCGCGAGCGGCAGCATCGAAGTCATTGTTTCGCACAGTGGTGATGACCAGCGCCACGATCGCGCAGAGGGAGAAGCAACCTGCTCCGAGGGCCCAGCCCGCGTTGACGTCGCTGAGGTAGTGGGCGCCGAGGTAGACGCGCGAGAGCCCGATCAGCGCCACCAGCGCGATTCCGGCGACGATCACGGCGGCACCGCGGGCCATTCCCGGGCGCAGGCGCAGGACGATCGTCATCGCGCCCCAGACGTAGAGGGTCGAGTAGGCCGCGTGCAGGCTCGGGAAGGAGGAGCCCGAGGTATCGATCAGGCTTCCCCCCGGCCGCGGGCGGTCGATCGCCGCCTTCAGCTCGTGGCCGCCGATCACGATCATCGTCATCCCCACCGTCAGCACCCCGAGCTCGGCCCAGCGGCGATTGACGGCGAGCAGGATCGCCGAGATCAGCGCCAGCGGCAGGATGACGAACGACGCTCCCAGCGTGGTCACGACCTCGGCCAGGTCGACGAGCCAGCCGGCCTGGAGGCTTTCGACGACGTCGACCGCGGTTTGGTCGCCCGGCGTCGGACCGGCGTTTCCCCCGACGATCACGGTGTAGGCGACGAGGACGAAGGCCGCGACCGAGAGTGCCGCCATCAGCGAGGTGAACTCGAGCCCGAAGGTGCCGCCGGGGGTGACGCGGTTCCAGAGAAACCGCAGCTGGGGACGGAAGCGACGAACCAAGACCACGCTCCAGCGGGTGAGGACGTGGGTCTCCATCCAGCGCACCGCGGCCTCGCGGTTCTCCTCGACCCGGAAGCGCCGCACCAGGTAGATCGTGCCGGCGGTGAGGACGATCAGCGTGCCGAGGACGAAGGCCCCACGGCCGGCGTACTTGGCGGCGCTGTCGATGCTGCGGGAGAAGAAGTAGCCGACCAGGATGTGGGCGGTCGACCAGATCCCGGTCCCGAGGATGCTGTAGGGGACGAAGGCCCGGTAGCGCATGCCCGAGCTGCCGGCGATGAACGGGGCGAAGGCGCGAACGAGGCTGACGAAGCGGCCGATGAAGATCGTCTTGCCGCCGTGGCGCCCGAAGTAGTCCTCGACCTTTTCGAAGCGCTCGTTGCTGATCCCGAAACGGGGGCCGTTGCGCATCACGAAGTCGCGCCCGAGCCTGCGGCCGATGAAGAAGCTCGTCGTGTCGCCGGCCCAGGCGGCGAACCAGGCGATCGCCATCAGCACGTAGACGTCGATCGCGCCCTGGCCGGCGACGGCGCCGCCGAGCAGCATCGTCGTCTCGCCGGGGACGACGAGGCCGATGAAGGCGCCGGTCTCGGCGAAGGCGAAGAATCCGACCAGCAGGTAGGTCCAGGCGCCGAGGGTGTTGGAGACGTCCTCGAGCAGCTGTTGGAGTTCGTCATGGGGGACGACGCGGCTGATCAGGTAGTAGCCGGCGGCGATCGCGACCGCGATCACCGCGATCGCCAGCCGTTTCTTGCGGGGCTCCTCCGGCAGCGCCAGTTTCATCGCCGGCCAGCCTCGCAGACGATCGCGTCGTCGCGCCGCAGCCGCGCCGCCGCCGCCTCGGCCGCGGCGAGGTCCTCGAAGAGACCGAACGCGGTCGGACCGGAGCCGGTCAGGAGCGCCAGCGGCGCCCCGGCGGCGCGCAGGTCGTCGAGCGCCTCGCCCACGTCGGGGCGAATCGCCCGGGCGGCGGGCTCGAGGTCGTTGGCGAGCAGCTCCGCGTAGGCCAGCGGAGAGGCGCCGGCGCCGGCCGCGGCGAGAAGACGGGCGGCGAGGGCATCGAGCTCCTCGACGCTGCGCCCGAGCTCGAGCCGATCGGCCTCGGCGAAGACCTCGGCGGTCGAGAGGCCCCCTCCCCCGGGCAGGAGGACGACGGCGTGGGGCGCGGGCTCGGGCAGTCGCGCGACCCGCTCGCCGGCGCCGCGGACAAGGGCCAGCGACGGGACCAGCTGCGAGGGCACGTCGGCGCCGAGCCGCGCGGCGATCTCCTCGAGCTCGCCGATCTCGCCGGCGGCGAGGCGCAGCACGGCCGCGGCGTCCGCCGAACCGCCCCCGAGACCGGCCGCTACCGGGATTCGCTTCTCGATAGAGATCCGCAGCGGCGGCCGCGACCAGCCCGCCTCGCGCAGCGCCGCCAGCGCCCTCGTCGCCAGGTTCTCGCCCTCGACCCCCTCGCACTCGACGATGTCGGACCCCGCCTCGACGACCTCGATCACGTCGGCCAGCGCCAGCGGCTCGAACAGCGAGCAGAGCTCGTGCAGCCCGTCGGCGCGGGTGGCGCCGAGGAACAGGCAGAGGTTCAGCTTCGCCGGCGCCCGCAGCGTCATCGGCTTCACCACGGCTCGCCGACCCGGGCCGAGAGCTCTGCGAACTCGGGCGGGGAGAGCGCCTCGGCCCGGGCGTCCTCGGGCAGGCCCAGCCCGGCGAGGGCCGCCCGCGCTGGGGCGAGGCTGCCGGGGCGAACCAGCTCCAGAGAACGGGGCAGCGTTTTGCGGCGGTGCGCGAACGCGGCCCGGACCAGCGCCCGGGTCTTCGGATCGGCGCCGTCGCCGATCCGGCGCATCGAGAGGATCGCCGACTCGACCCGGGGTCGGGGCCTGAACACCGCCGGGTCGACGGTGCGCTCGAGGCTCACCTCGCAGGCGAGCTGAGCGAGGACGCTCGGCGATCCGTAGGTGCGATTGCCCGGCGCCGCCCGCAGCCGGTCGGCGATCTCGCGCTGGACCATCACCGTCCAGCGCTCGAGGCCGGGCAGTTGGGCGATCGTCCGCAGCAGGACCGGGGTCGCGACCGCGTAGGGAAGGTTGGCGACCATCGCCGTCGGCGCCGGCTCGAGGGCCCCGAGGTCGAGGTCCATGGCGTCGCCCCAGTGCAGCTCCACCCCCGGCAGGGCCGCCACCTCGGCCAGCTCGCCCTCGAGCCCACGGTCGATCTCGATCGAGTGGACGAAGGCCGCGGCCGGCGCCAGCCTTCGGGTCAGCACCCCCTCGCCGGCGCCGACCTCGAGGACGACGTCGTCCGGTCCGAGCCCGGCGTCACGGACGATCGCGTCGAGCAGGTTCGGGTCGGCGAGGAAGTTCTGGCCCAACCTCACCATCGGCTCGGGCTCACCAACCGAACAGGGTCCGGGCGTTGGCCTCGACCTTGCGCTCGAGCTCGTCGTAGCTGACGCCGCGCGCTTCGGCGACCACCTGCGCGGTGGCGATCACGTGGGCGGGCTCGTTCGGCTTGCCCCGGACCGGCTGCGGTGCCAGGTAGGGGGCGTCGGTCTCGACCAGCACGAGCTCGTCCGGCAGGGCCGCGGCGGCCTCGCGGAGCGCGTCGGACTTCGGGAAGGTGACGATCCCGGAGAACGAGCAGTACCAGCCGCGCTCGATCGCGTCCTGCACCCGCCCGGGCGCGAGGAAGCAGTGGAGGATGACGGCGACGCCGTCGGCATCGGCGTCGAGGATCTCGAAGCACTCGTCGGTCGCCTTCGACTCCCCCTCGACGTCGCGGGCGTGGATCACGATCGGCAGATCGCGCTCGCGGGCGATCTGGATCTGCGCCCGGAACGCCTGGCGCTGCTGGTCGGGCGTCGCCGAGTCGCGGTAGTAGTCGATCCCCGTCTCCCCCACCGCCCGCACCTTCTCGTGGGCGGCGAGGCGGGCGATCTCCTCCTCGAGCTCGTCGTCGAATTCCGCGGCCGAGGTCGGGTGGCAGCCGACGCTGGCGAACACCTCCTCGTTGCGCTCGGCGGCGGCGATCGCCGTCTGGTTGGAGTCGCGGCCGAGGCCGACGTTGAGCAGCCGGTCGAGACCCGCCTCGCGGGCGGCGCCGATCAGCTCCTCCTCGGGCGGCTCGCAGAGGAATAGGTGGGTGTGTGAGTCGATCATCTGCGCGCAGTCTAGGAGTCCTCGCATAGCCTTCCCGCCGTGGCCGACTTCGCCGCCTACTACCAGCAGATCTACGCGAAGGGCCTGGGCGGCGAGACGCCGACGATCCCGGTCTCGATCGCCGAGCTCGAGCGACTGGCCGAGCAGCGGATGGAGGATTGGGCTGCGAATTACGTGTTCGCCGCCGCCGGGGACGAGGGGACGACCGAGGCCAACCGCGAGGGCTTCCGGCGCCGTCGGATCGTGCCGCGGGTCCTCGGGCGCGACGTCGCCGTCCGGGACCTGACGACGAGCGTGCTCGGGACCGCGATGCCGGCGCCGCTGATGTTGGCCCCGATCGGGGTCCAGACGGTCGCCCACCCCGAGGGCGAGCTGGCGAGCGCCCGCGCCGCCGCCGCGGTCGGCGTTCCGATGATCGCCAGCACCGCATCGCATTTCACCCTCGAGGAGATCGCCGAGGCCGGCGGCCCCGATGCGCCCCGTTGGTTCCAGCTCTACTGGCCCAACCGACCGGCGCTGCTGGAGAGCTTCGTCGGCCGCGCCGAGGCGGCCGGCTACGCGGCGATAGTCGTCACCGTCGACACCTTCATCCCGGGCTGGAAGCCGCGCGACCTGCAACAGGCGCGGCTCCCGTTCCTCGAAGGGATGGGCAACGCCAACTACATGAAGGACTCCGTCTTCCGCTCCGAACTCGAGCGCAGCCCCGAGGAGGACTTCGGCGCCGCGACCGGTCATTACCTCGGCGTCCTCGCCGAACCGTCGCTGGTCTGGGAGAACCTCGGCCGCCTCCGTGACCTGACCTCGCTGCCGATTCTCGTCAAGGGCATCCAGCATCCGGACGACGCCCGCGAGGCGGCCTCGCGCGGGGTCGACGGGATCGTCGTCTCCAACCACGGCGGGCGTCAGGTCGGTGGCGCGATCGGCTCGCTCGATGCGCTCGAGCCGATCGCGGAGGCGGTCGGGGACGAGCTGGCGGTGCTCTTCGACAGCGGCGTCCGCACCGGCACCGACGTCATCAAGGCGCTGGCGCTCGGCGCCGATGCCGTCTGCCTCGGGAGGCCGTACCTCTGGGGCCTGGCGCTCGACGGCGCCGACGGGGTCGAAGCGGTCCTGCGGATGGTCCTCGGCGAGCTCGACCTGACGCTGGCGCTCTGCGGCTACACCGAGCCGGGCCAGCTCGGCCCGGACCTCCTGGTCTGCGCCTAGCCCTCGGCCTCGATCTTCGGGAACAGGGGCGGCACCCGCTCGACCGTCTGGCCGCCGCCGCGCGAGCCGAGCTCGGCGAGGTCGCGGCTGCTCTCCTCGAGCGCGCCGAGCAGCTTCTCGGCCGTGTTCGGCAGGTAGGGAACCAGCAGCAGCGTGGTGACCCGGAGACCCTCGACGAGGTTGTAGAGGACCTCGTCGAGCCGCTCGGGGTCGGCCTCGTCCTTGGCCAGCTCCCAGGGCTTGGTCTCCTCGACGAAGCGGTTGAGGCGCCGGACCAGGGCCCAGATCACCTCGAGCGCCTGCGAGAGCTCGGCCCGGTCGAGCAGCTCTTCGACCCTGGGGACGACGCCCTCGAAGTCCTCGGCGAGGACCGCGTCGACGCCGGCGCCGGCCGGGACGACGCCGGAGCGGTAGCGGTCGACCATCGCCAGCACCCGGCTGGCGAGGTTGCCGTAGTCGTTGGCGAGCTCGGTCTCGTAGCGGGACTCGAAGCCGGCGGTGGAGATCGAGCCGTCCTGCCCGAAGCTGACCTCGCGGAAGAGGTAGAAGCGCAGCGCGTCGGCGCCGAAGCGATCGATCACGACGAACGGGTCGAGGACGTTGCCGAGGCTCTTCGACATCTTTTTCTCGCCCATCAGCAGGTACCCGTAGATCGTCATCCGGCGCGGCGGCTCGATGTCGGCGGCCCAGCAGAGCGCCGGCCAGATCACGGCGTGGAACTTGAGGATGTCCTTCGCCATCGTGTGCATGTCGGCGGGCCAGAAGCGGTCGGTCAGGTCCTCGCCGTCACGGGCGAACGAGAGCGCCGTGTAGTAGTTGAGGAGGGCGTCGAACCAGACGTACATGCGCTGGTCCGGATCCCAGGGCAGCGGCATCCCCCACTTCAGCGTCGGCCGCGACAGCGAGACGTCTTCGAGCCCCTGCTCGATGAAGGCGACCGCCTCGTTGCGGCGGAAGTCGGGGACGACGAAGTCGGGCCGCTCCTCGTACAGCGCTTCGAGCCGCTCCTGGAAGGCGGAGAGGCGGAAGAACCAGTTCTCCTCGGTGATCTTCTCGAGCTCGATCTCGTGGATCGGGCAGGTGTTGCCGGGGCCGAGCTCGCGTTCGGTTTTGAAGTCGGCGCAGCGCGGGCAATACCAGCCTTCGTAGGTCCCCTTGCTGACCCAGCCGTTGTCGTAGACGCGCTGCATGATCTCGGCGACCCGCTCGGTGTGGCGGCGATCGGAGGTGCGGATGAAGAAGTCGTTGCTGGCGTCGATGATCGGCATCAGCGCCCGGAACCGCTCCGAGTTGCGATCGGCGAGCTCCTGCGGGGTGATGCCCTCGCGCTCGGCCGCCAGCTCGACCGGCTCGCCGTGCTCGTCGGTGCCGGTGAGGAAGAAGACGTCCTCGCCGCGCTGGCGCATGTGCCGGGCGAGGACGTCGGCGGCCAGGGTCGCGAAGGCATGGCCGAGGTGGGGCTCGGCGTTGACGTAGAAGATCGGGGTGGTTACGTAGTAGCTCATGTCAGGGGCGGGCCGCGATCACTCGCGCGGCTCGCGGCCGGTGAGCGCACGGTAGAGGTCGTTGGCCCTGGTCCCGGTGAGCGCGGCGACGACGCTGGCGGCGGCCCGCGGCCTGGCGCCGGATTGGACCAGGTGGCGGAGGGCATCGACGGCGAAGCCGACGTCCTGATCGTGATCTTCGGATGCCGCCGGCGCGATCACCAGGACGATCTCCCCCTTGACGTCGCCGCGGAAGCGTCGCGCCAGTTCGGCCAGCGACCCCCGCGAGACCTCCTCGTGCATCTTCGTCATCTCGCGACAGACGGCCACCGGGCGATCGGGCGCGATCGCCGCCAGCGCCGCGAGGCTGTCGCCGATCCGGCGCGGGCTCTCGAAGGCGATCACGGTGACGTCGGAGCGCAGCACCTGCTCCATCGCCTCCGAGCGCTTCGGCAGGAACCCCTCGAAGCGCCAGCGGTCGGTGGGCAATCCCGACGCGACCAGCGCCACCGGAACAACCGAGGGCCCGGGCAGGACCGTGACCTCGAGGGCGCGCTCGATGCAGCGGCGGATCAGCCTGAAGCCCGGGTCGGAGATGCCCGGCATGCCGGCGTCGGAGCAGAGCGCGACCCGGGCGCCGCGCTCGATCTGCTGGGCGAGCTCGGTCGCCCGCGCCGCTTCGTTGCCCTCGTGGATCGAGACCATCGGTGGAGCCGGCCGGATCCCGAGCTTGTCGAGCAGCCCGCCGGTGCGGCGGGTGTCCTCGCAGGCGATGTAGTCGGCCGAGACGAGGGCATCGCGGACCCGGCCGGTGAGGTCGTCCAAGTTCCCGATCGGCGTCGGGCAGACCACCAGCTCACCCGGCATCAGCTCTCTCCCTGCTCGAGCTCGATCCGAGCCATCGCCGCGGCCCCGATCATCCCGGCCTCGGGTCCGAGCTCGGCGACGACCACCGGCGTGTCCTTCATCGGCGGCAGGGCGCGCCGGGCGAGCTCGCGGCGGGCGGGCTCGAGCAGCAGGTCGCCGGCCGCCATCACGCCGCCGCCGATCACGAAGACCTCGGGCTCGAAGATGTTGGCGAAGCTGGTCAGCGCGACCCCGAGGCGGGAGCCGATCAGGTCGAGGACCTCCCGGGCGACCTCGTCGCCGGCGAGCGCCGCCTCGGTGACCGCCTTGCCGTCGATCTCCTCGCCCTTCGCGAGCATCGCGCTGAGGACGGAGTCGCGGCCGGATTCGGCCGCCTCCCGGCCCTCGCGGGCGAGCGCCGTTCCCGACGCGTAGGTCTCGACGCAGCCCTGGCCGGGGCAGTTGCCCTGGCAGGGCAGGCCGTCCATCGCGATCACGACGTGGCCGAGCTCGGCGCCGGCTCCGGTCGCCCCGCGGTAGACCTTGCCGCCGAGGATCAGCCCGCCGCCGATCCCCGTCCCCAGGGTCAGCATCACCGCGTTGTCGGCGCCGCGGGCGGCGCCGAAGAGGTGCTCGGCGAGGGCGGCGACGTTGCCGTCGTTGTCGACGAAGACCGGCAGGTCGGTCCGCTCGGCGGCGAGGTCGCGGATCGGGAGGTCGTCGAGCGGGAGGTTGACCGCCGAGATCGCGATCCCGCGGTCGTGGTCGATCGTCGCCGGGATCCCGAGGCCGACGGTGGCGACGTGCGGGCGCGCCTCCCTGGCCTCCTCGATCTCGCGCACGAGCAGATCGACCAGGGCGTCCTCGGATTGCCCGGTCGAGCGCTCCTTGCTCGCGAAGGCGATCTCCGAGTTCGCGTCCAGGACCCCGGTCGCCATCTTCGTGCCGCCCAGGTCGACGCCTATCGCCTCCAGCTCGCTCATCCGGGCAAGGCTAACCGGCCGGGTCGGCCGGGGCCATGATCGCGAGGAGCCGCACCGTCGGTGCCGAATAGGGTTTCTCCTCCTCATGCCCGAGAACGGCGATCAACAGCCCTCGGGGACGCCCGACTACAAGGTCTACAAGTCGCGAAAGGGCTTCCTGTCGCGATTCCGGAAGCCGGACGTCCCCAGCCTTCGCGACCTGCGGGGCGATTCCCCGCGAAAGCCCGGCGGGCCGCAGCGTGGCGGCCGCGGGAGCTCGCGCCTGCCCCGCCCCGGCGTCCGCGGCAAGAAGCTGCTCAAGTGGGTCGCGATCGCCGCCGCCGGCTGGATCCTGCTCAGCTTCCTCGCCTTCGCCGTCTCCGCCCAGATCCAGGCCTTCAAGCTCTCCGGCGAAGCGAAGGAGGCCCTGCACGGCAATCCGGTGATGCTGCCGAGCGCGCAGACGATCCTGGTGATGGGGACCGACGCCCGCCCCCCCGACACGAAAGAGCCCGGCGCCGCGCCCTCGGAGGAGTGCTTCGAGCAGCAGAAACGGGGCGAGGCGCCGCACGGCGACTGCTCGCAGGGGGAATTCCGCGCCGACACGCTGATGCTGATCCGCGCCGGCGGCGGCTCGTTCCGGAAACTCTCGATCCCGCGCGACGCCTACGCCGAAGTCCCGGGGCAGAGCCCGCAGAAGATCAACGGCGCCTTCGCCTACGGCGGCGCCAAGCTCCAGATCGAAGCGGTCGAAGGGTTCCTCGACACCGAGATCGACCACGTCGCGATCGTCGACTTCACCGGCTTCGAAGACCTGATCGACGCGGTCGGCGGGATCGAGGTCGACGTGCCCCAGAAGATCTGCACCGACATCGCCGGCGGCGCCGGCGGCGGCCAGGGCGGATTCACCCTGCGCCTCGGCAAGGGCGAGAACACGCTCGACGGCGAACAGGCGCTGATCTACGCCCGCACCCGCAAGGTCAGCGAATGCCCCGGTCCGGGGCCGAGCGCGTTCAGCACCAACTACGACGACATCGACCGCGAGCGCGCCCAGCAGGAAGTGATCAACGGGATCAAGGGCCGCCTGACCGACCCGATGCGCCTTCCCTACAACTTCATCAAGGGCCCGATCATCGGCTGGGACGCGCCGAAGGCCTTCGTCAGCGACATGGGGTTCTTCACGATGCCGCAGCTGGTCCTCTCCGCCGCGATCGGCGGCAGCGGTCCGACCGACGTGCTCTGCGGTCCCGGCCTCGAAGGCTGCGGCCCCGGCCCCGGCGGCTCGATCGAAGTCCCCGAGTCCATCCGCCGCAAAGCCGTCAACCGCCTCCTCAACGGCTAGAGCCCCGAGCTCAGTTGTCGGAGGAGGTGGTGGACTTCTCGCCGGTGGACGACTTCGAGGCGGAGCTCGAGGTGTCCGATGACGACGAGTCCGAGGAGCCGGAGGAATCGGAGGAGCCGGAGTCGCCGCTGCTCTCGCCGGCCCCGTTGGTAGCGGCGGCGCCGGTCTTCTTCTTGCCGTAGTCGGTGTTGTGGAAGCCGGAGCCCTTGAAGTGGATCGCCGGCGAGTGCAGGACCCGGGCCGCGGGGGCGCCGCACTCCTGGCACTTGGTCAGCGGCTCGTCGCTGAACTTCTGGATCACGTCGAAGACGTGTCCTTTCTCGCATTTGTACTCGTAAATGGGCACGGGGCTGCGGGATTATCGCAGCCAGTAGGTTTCTTGAATGGCCGCCGCCGAGCAGGGGAATCCGACCGTCGACGTCTCGATGGACGAGATCGTCGCCCTCTGCAAACGCCGGGGCTTCGTCTTCCCCTCCTCGGAGATCTACGGGGGCGTCGGTTCGACCTACGACTACGGCCACTACGGCGTCCTGCTCAAGAACAACGTCAAAGCCGAGTGGTGGCGGGCGATGCTCCAGGAGCGCGACGACATCGTCGCCCTCGACTCGGCGATCATCCAGAACCCGAAGGTATGGGAGGCCTCGGGCCACCTCGAGGGCTTCACCGACCCCCTGGTCCAATGCCTCGGCAAGTGCAAGAAGCGCTGGCGCGAGGATCACCTGCGCGAGAACATCGAGGCCGAGGGCGGCGACCCCGACGCCGAGCTCCGCTGCCCCCAGTGCGGAGGCGAGCTCTCGGAGCCGCGCCAGTTCAACCTGATGTTCGAAACCCACGTCGGGCCTGTCGCCGGCGAGGGCTCCGAGGTCTACCTGCGTCCGGAGACGGCGCAGGGCATCTTCATCAACTTCAAGAACGTCCTCGGCTTCGCACGCAAGAAGCCGCCGTTCGGGATCGCCCAGATCGGCAAGTCGTTCCGCAACGAGATCACCCCCGGCAACTTCATCTTCCGCACCCGCGAGTTCGAGCAGATGGAGATGGAGTTCTTCGTCCCCCCCACGGACGCCGAGCGCTGGTACCGGACCTGGATCGAGGAGCGCGAGCGCTGGTACACCGAGCTCGGGATCCGACCCGAGTACCTGCGGGTGCGTCCCCACGAGGCCGACGAGCTCTCCCACTACTCGTCGGGAACGAGCGACGTCGAGTACCTGTTTCCGATCGGCTGGTCGGAGCTCGAGGGGATCGCCAACCGCGGCGACTTCGACCTCACCCAGCACGCCCGGCTCAGCGGAGAGAAGCTCGAGTACTTCGACCAGCAGAGCAAGGAGCGCTACGTGCCGCACGTGATCGAGCCGGCGGCTGGCGCCGACCGCGCGACCCTCGCCTTCCTCGTCGACGCTTACGAGGTCGAGGAGGTCGAGGGACGGCAGCGCACCGTCCTGCGCCTGCACCCGCGACTGTCCCCGGTGAAGGTCGCGGTCCTGCCGCTCGTCTCCAAGGAGGGGATGCCGGAGAAGGCGCGCGAGATCTTCGGGTCGATCCGCCGCCTCGGGATCCAGGCCGAGTTCGACGAGGGCGGCTCGATCGGCAAGCGCTACCGCCGCCAGGACGAGATCGGCACCCCCTGGGGTATCACCGTCGACCACCAGACGATGGAGGACGGCACGGTCACCCTGCGGGACCGCGACACGCTCGATCAGTCGCGGCTCCCGGCCGAGGGCCTGGCCGAGGAGATCGCCGCGCGGCTCGCGCAACCTTGGAAGTCGCCCAAGTTGGGCTAGGCTCGACTGCGTGGCCGACCATTTCGGGGCATCGGTGATCGTCGAGCGGCCGATCGCGGACGTATTCGCCTACCTCGCCGACGGCACCCAAGACGCCGAGTTCTCGGAGCGGATCGTCGAGATCGAGAAGCGGACCGACGGCGAGGTCGACGTCGGGACCGTCTACGCGAGCGTCGCCAACGACGTCGGGATCAAGCAGAAGCACGAGTTCGAACTGACCCAGTTCGAGGCGCCGACGACGATCCGTTGGAAGGAGCTGACCAGGCCGCCGATCTACGTGACCGAAGGCGGCTACGACCTGGTCCCCGCCGGCGAGGACGCGACCGAGGTCTCGTTCTTCAACCACCTCGAGGGTCGCGGGATCGGCAAGCTCCTCGCCGGCTTCGCGGTAAAGCAGGGTCGCAAGGGCGCCGACGAGTTCGCGGCCGCGATCAAGTCGGCGATCGAGCGAAGCTGAGGTCGGCCTAGCCGGCGAGGAAGCGCTCGACGTCGGCGGCATCGGCGGCGAGCATAGACCGGGCCCGTTTCGACATCTCGTCGAGCCGGCCGAGCTCGACCGATCCGTTCGCGTAGCGCCAGGTCCCGACCGCGCGCCCGGAGACGATCGCGAACGGGTTGAACATCCCGCCCTGGATGATCGCCGGCTCGTGGGCGCCGAGCAACGGCTCGCGTGGGGTCCAGCCGAGCAGCACCGGGTCGAAGGCGCCGAGCAACCGGGGCGGGGGCAGCTCGTGCTCGTCCCCCCCGCGGCGAAGGCGGACGAGGCCGCCGCCGTCGACCTCGATCTCGCCGGCGATCGCGGCGAGCGCCGCGCGGGCATCGCGCAGCGGCAGGCCGGCCCAGCGGGCGAGGTCACGCTCGCCGGCCGGCGCGTGGCCGGCGAGAAAGCGGCGGCCGAGCTCGGCGAGGGCGCGGTCGCGGTCGACCGCCGGCGGCTTCCCGATCCAGTCGTCGACTAGCGCGTAGGCGTGCTGCCTGCCGACCATCGGTCCGCGCACGACGACTCCCTCGAGCGCCGCCCGGTGCATCAGGTGGAGCATCGCCTCGGTCCCGATTCCCTCGGCCTCGAGCCGCTCCTTGAGGCGGGAGCGGGGAAGCGGGCCGTCGGCGCCGAGGATCCTGGCGATCGCGGCGACGGCGCGGTCGGCCCGATCCGGAGGCACCCCTTCCTGGGCCAGTCGGCGTGAGCTCGCGGTGAGCAGCGGCGGCGTCATCAGCGCCTGGAGCCAGGGGTAGTCCTCGCTGCGGACCATGTGCAGGGTGCCGCGGTTCAGCCAGGTGATCAGCACCGAGCGCTCCTCGCTCAGCGCCCGGTCGACGTCGGCGGCCGTCAGCCCGGCCGTCCGCGCCCGCACCGCCAGGCGCACCCCGCGCTGGTCCTGTCCCTGGACCGCGAGCAGCCTCCCCGCCACCGCCTCGGCGCCCTCGAGCGACGAGCCCGCGAGGGCTTGCGATGTGAGCCGTTCGGCGAGAATCTTCCGGGCGGGGGGCAAGGGCGACGTATTCTCCCGAGGCGATGGGTCGAGAAGTCCTTCGCGGTCGCGACTTCCGTCTTCTGACGCTCTCCACCGGCTTCTCCGCGCTGGGCGACTGGGTGGCGATGGTCGCCCTCGGCCTCCACGTGAAGGAAATGACCGACTCGGGATTCGCGGTCGCGGCGCTCTGGATCTGCCTCTTCGGACCCTCGGTGCTGACCGCCGGCCACGCCGGGGTCCTCGTCGACCGGGTCGAGGCGACGCGGCTGCTGGCAGTGGTCTCGGCGGCCGGCGCGATCCTCGCCCTGGCCCTCGGGTTCGTCGACGGACTCGCCCCGCTGCTGGTGCTGACGGCGGCCCTCGGCGTCGTCTTCTCGATCACCCAGCCCGCCGAGTTCGCGCTCGTCCCACCCCTGGTCGGCGAGGAGCACCTACAGGCGGCGAACGGCCGCATGGAGACGATCCGCTACATCGGCTTCGGCATCGGCCCGCTGCTCGGCGGCGTCCTCTACTCGGTCGGCAGCTTCGAGCTGGCGATGGCAGTCGACGCGGCGACGTTCGCCGTCGTCGCCGCCGCCGCGCTGGCGATGCGGGTCCGGCGCGAGCCGGCCGCGCTCGACGAGAGCGACCGGGCGCCGCGCGCCCGCGACGGGATCGCGGTCCTGTTCCGGGAGCGGACGATCTCGCTGGTGATGATGGTCGCCTTCGGCTCGCTGCTCTTCATGTCGGCGGTCTGGGTCGCGGAGGTGTTCTTCGTCGAGGACGTGCTCGGCCGCGGCGACGTCTCCTACGGGGCGATGCTCTCGGTCTGGACCCTGGGGATGGCGCTCGGCGCGATGCTGCTCTCGGCCCGGGTCGCCGTCTACGCGGTTGCGAGCGTCGGCGTCGCCGCAGCCGCGGTCCAGGGGCTGGCCCTGGCGCTGCCGGCGATCTGGCTCAGCTTCGCCTTCTATCTCGTCTGCTCGTTCGCCGGCGGCGTCGCCCACGGGCTCAAGAACGTGATGTTCCGCAGCCTGATCCACGTCCGCGTGCCGGAGGAGCTCCACGGCCGGGCCTTCGCCGCATACAACGGGATCCGCAACTCGGCCGAGCTCGGCGCCTTCGCCGCCGGTGGCGTCCTCGTCGCCGTGGTGGGCGCACGCGGGACGATCGCCTACGCGGGGGGCCTCTCCGCCCTCGTCGGCGGGCTCGGGCTGCTGGTCCTGCTGCGGCGCAACCGCGGCTGGGCGCCGACCGACCCGGTCGGGCAGCCAGCGGGCGTCGAGCCCGCCACCGAGCCGGCGGCTAGCCGACTTCCAGAAGATCTATGACGAAGATCAGCGTTTCTTCGGGCGGGATGTCCGGCGGCGCGCCCTGCGGGCCGTAGCCGAGTTCCGGCGGGATGATCAGCTCGCGCCGGCCGCCGACCTTCATCCCTTCGACGCCCTGGTCCCAGCCGGGGATGACCGCGCCGGCGCCAAGCGGGAACGTGAACGGTTCGCCCCGGTCCCAGGAAGCGTCGAACTCCTTGCCGGATTTGTAGTTGACCCCGACGTACTGGACCGTGACTTCGTCGCCGGCCTTGGCCTCGGCCCCGGTCCCGTCTTCGAGGTCCTTGACCTCGAGCTGCTGCGGCGGAGCGCTCGACGGAGCCGCGACCTTCGGCTTCGTCTTCTTCGCCGGCGCCTCGGCGTTCGAGCCGGCGGCCGAGCCGCCCGCTTCGGTCCCGGTGGTGGAGTCGTCGTCGCCGCAGCCAGCCACCAGGAGGGCGGCGCAGGCGGCCAGAATCATGATTGCCCGTCTCACGGCGGGGGATCGTACGCGATTCTCCTAACGCCGGCTAAAAGGTTCCGAAGCCCGGCATGCTCCGAGGCAGGGGGTACGCTCGCGCGGTTCTGCACAAAAGAGCTGATGAGTCAGGAGCAGAGATGGCTGACGATGTCCAGATCATTCCGGGATCTCCCGAACCAAGGGCAAAAATCCGCCACCCGGTTCTAGTCGTGGTTTGGACGGTCCTAACGCTCGGGATCTACTCGATTTACTGGTGGTACCAGATCAATCGGGAGATGGTCGACTTAGGAAAGGTGCGACGAATCGAGGGGTTGGGGGACAACGCAACGCTTTCCTTGCTGGCGTACTTCCCTGGAAGCTTCGTGATCATCCCGGCTTATGTCTCGCTCTACAACGGCTCAAAACGAATTCAAAGAGCTCAGGGCGCTACGACTCAAGAGGTCACGCTGAACGGATGGATCATCCTCGTCATTGCCTTAGGATCGCTTCTCACGGGCGGACTTGTGGGAGTCCTCTTGCCTGGTTACGTTCAGTCAGAGATGAATCATGTTTGGACAGCCATTTCCTCACCTTCCGACGCTGAAAGTCCGCCTCAACCCCCCGCCCAGCCGCCGACGCCGTGACGCGTCTACGGTGTCGACGATTTGCCTCCGATGAACGACCAAACCACATCCGATCGAACTCAAGGCGCACCAGAATGGGCTCTCGAGCCGGTAACGGGATGGGTATACCTAGTTACTGCGCTAATTCTCGCGTTCACGCCGGTGTTTCCCCTGAATTGGGTGTTCGCAATCGTTGCTGCGGTGTTCGTCCACCGAGAGCTTAAAACTCACGGCCTGCCGACAACCGGTTGGACTGCAGCTGTGGTCCTGTTGGGCGCCTTTGCCTACATTTTCTTCATCTACCGACGCCCGCAGCCGGCAACCGTGCACCCATTTGACGGGAGCTTCTCAGGGCCAATTGGCGTGAAAGATCCCGTCCTCGACCGACGGCCATCCCGTCCCGCGGATCCGGAAATCGTCCCCGCCGGCTGGTACCCAGACCCGAAGAAACAAGCCCGATTGCGCTTCTGGGACAGCTCAAAGTGGACGGATCACACGGCGGAGTGATCTACACCTTCTGAACGAAGGTATTTCCAAACTCATCCACCGAGAGCATCTGTCGCTTTTCGCCCCCGAAGATGGCGATGAAGAACCAGACGATCCACCAGGCGCCGAGTGTGAACAAGCCAATAAAGAAGTGAAGCAGGTGATTCGTCCTGTGGCCACGCACGACGACTGCCTGGAAATCACCCTGCGACTCGATGCGGGCACCGCTTGCCACCTGGCTCTGCAGGTTATTTGCGAGGAGTGCCTTTCGCTCATCGAGGGTTCGTCTGGTCGGCGGTACCCCTTCGCTAGCCACGGGCGGCGGAGGTGGCGGTGGAAGCTCATCCAGCGAGGTCTCAGCGGGAGCGGGGTCGTCCGGCTGACCGGGTGTGGTTTCGACCAGTTGAGCTCCTGGATCAGACTCCCCAGTCATTCCAGATTTCTCCACTTCGTCGGACATCTACGCCTCCGTTTTATTTGAATGCTTGCCCTGTCCGACTTTGATCCTATGCAGCATCCATCGTCCTGGCAATCAGGCCGATTCGACCAAAGCTCAGTAGTAACCGAGATCCGAGGACGCCGGGGTCCGACGCAGCCCTCGGGTCGCTCCCTGGCCCGACCCGACGCACGGCCCGCTACCGACGGAGCGAGTAGCGTGGTGCCGCGGTGGACAGCCCGATCCTGACCTCGGTGCTCCTCCCCGCTGCGATCGCGGTGATCATGTGCAGCCTCGGCATGACCCTCGTGCCGGCCGACTTCCGGCGGGTGGTGACCGCCCCCCGGGGTGTCGCGATCGGGATGGTCAACCTGGCCCTGATCTCGCCGCTGCTGGCAATGGCCACGGCGAGCATCTTCGGCCTCTCGCCCGAGCTCGCCGTCGGACTCGTCCTCCTCGGCGCCTCGCCCGGGGGAATGATGGCCAACATGCTGACTCACCTCTCGCGTGGCGACACGGCCCTTTCGGTGACGATGACGGCGATCAGCAGCGCCGGCGCAATCGTCACCGTCCCTCTCTTCCTCGCCCTCTCAGCCGGCTATTTCGACGCCGGCGACGTCGGCGATGCGAACATGCTCGGGGTCGTCGCCCGCGTCTTCGCGATCACGATCGTCCCGGTCGCCTTCGGGATGTGGCTCAAACACCGGAGTCCGGCGGCGATCGACGCCGCCTACCCCCGGGTCCGCAACGTCTCGCTCGCGCTCTTCGCGCTGGTCGTATTCGGAGCGATCGCGAGCGAGCACGACACCGTCGCCGAGAACGCCGCCGAGGTCGGCGGCGCGGCGCTGGCGCTCAACCTTGCGGCGATGTCGGCCAGCTTCGCGATCTCGAAGCTGGCGCGACTCGACGATCGCCAGGCGACTGCGATCGCCCTCGAGCTCGGGATCCACAACGCGGCCCTGGCGATCGCGATCGGCGCCTCCCTGGCGACCACGGTGACGATTCCGGCCGCGGTCTATGCCTCGTTCATGCTGGTCACGGGTGGCGCCTTCGCCTGGGCGATGAGCCGTCGAAACGCCCTGGCATGAGCGCATAGACTGCGACCGGGAATGAACCTCGCCTCGCTTCTGACCGACAGCGCCCAGCGCCACGGCGACAGCCCGGCGATCAGGCTCGGCGATTCCGAGCTCACCTACGCCCAGCTCGACGAGCTCAGCGCCCGCCTCGCCGCCATGCTCACGGCCAAGGGCATGGACCGGGGCGACCGGGTCGGGGTGATGCTGCCGAACGTTCCCGAATTCCCGGTCGCCTACTACGGCGTCCTCCGGGCCGGTGGCGTCGTCGTGCCGATGAACGTGCTGCTCAAGCGGCGTGAGATCGCCTTCTACCTCGAGGATTCCGGGGCCAGGATCCTGCTCGCCTGGCACGGGTTCGCCGCGGAGGCCCGTGGCGGCGCCGAGGACGCCGGCGCCGAGCTGATCGAGGTCGAGCCGGGGGCCTTCGCCTCGCTGCTCGGCGAACAGGAGCCGGCCACCGAGGTCGTCGACACCGCCGAGGACGACACCGCGGTCATCCTCTACACGTCGGGGACGACCGGCAAGCCGAAGGGCGCCGAGCTGACCCACGCCAACCTCGCCAAGAACGCCGACGTCTCCTCGCGGACCACCTGCGAGGTGCAGGCCGGCGACGTCGTGCTCGGCTCGCTGCCGCTCTTCCACTCGTTCGGCCAGACGGTCGGGATGAACGCCTCGGTCCGGGTCGGCGCCTGCCTCACCCTGGTCCCCAAATTCGACCCCGCCGAGGCGATGGAGACGATTCAGCGCGACAGGGTCACGCATTTCTACGGGGTGCCGACGATGTTCGGGGCGCTCCTCAACCATCCCGAGCGGGAGCGATACGACACATCCTCGCTTCGCAACTGCATCACCGGCGGCGCCTCGATGCCGGTCGAGGTGATGCGCGGCTTCGAGGAGGCCTTCGGCGCGATCATCCTCGAGGGCTACGGGCTCTCGGAGACCTCGCCGGTGGCGTCCTCCAACCACCCCGACATGGAGCGCAAGCCGGGCTCGATCGGGACCCCGCTCGAAGGGGTCGAGATGAAGGTCGTCGACGAGGACGACAACGAGGTCGAGAAGGGCGAGGTCGGCGAGATCGTGATCCCCGGCCACAACATCATGAAGACCTACTGGGAACGTCCCGAGGCGACCGAGGAGGCGATGCGAGGCTGTAGGCTACCCACC